>Ga0272444_10000032_pt1 | contig 192892 bp, 136 predicted proteins | sample SSMForm13_FD_201033 | JGI IMG/M metagenome (GOLD analysis project Ga0272444, IMG submission 201033) | Marine sediment archaeal communities from Little Sippewissett salt marsh, Falmouth, MA, United States - SSM-Form-13 | ecosystem: Environmental > Aquatic > Marine > Wetlands > Sediment ...
GCTATATATTAAATAGTTTATTTCAAAATTATCAAATTATGGAGGTAAGATGGCACGCTTTTCAATTATAATAATTATCGTTCTTATTGCTGCTGCGGTTTTGAACGCCGTTCCGAGAGCAATGAATTATCAGGGCAAACTGACCGACCCGGCGGGCGTGGGAATCAACGCCGATCTCGATATGACATTCCGGATTTACAACGTTGCAAGCGGCGGTGTTGCGCTTTGGTCGGAAATCCACAACGGCGTAAATCAGGTCGAAGTTGTGAAGGGCCTTTTCGATGTCGAACTCGGCTCGATAACGCCCATTAACCTCGATTTTTCCGCCGATTATTGGCTGGACCTCGTCGTGGATGGAGAAGTCCTCTCCCCGAGAATCAAGCTGAGCACCGTGCCCTATGCCTTCCGCGCAGCGATTGCGGACAGTGTCGCGGGAGGTGGCGGAGGCTCGGATGCCGACTGGACGGTGTCGGGCGTTAATATATATTCCGGCGTAACCGGTAACGTCGGTATCGGGGAAACCTCACCGACGCACAAACTGCATATTGCGGGCACCGACGACGCGCTTCGTATCGAAGGCTCCGGAGGACTCGGCCAATATGGAACCCTCAATTTCGGCGACGGCGACTATGTGCATATCAGCGAAATCAACGACGACGAACTCGAAATCAAGGCCGTCGATTTGCGCATTTTAATCAACAGCGACGATGGCGACGCCGACGACGTGCTCATTTCCGACGGCACGAACGCATACTGGGGACCGGCAACCGGCAGCGCGGACGCAGACTGGAATATCGGCAGTTTTGTAGTCTATAACCTCACGGACAACGTCGGAATTGGCCTCTCGACGCCATCGCACAAGTTGCATATTTACGGCGACAACGATGCGCTTCAGCTCGATGGCACCGGCGGGGCGAACGAGGGCGCGATTATCAACTTCGGCGATCTCGATATTGTGCATATCAGTGAGCCATTCGACGACGAGCTCGAATTAAAAAGCCAGGATTTGCGACTGTTAATCTCCGGCGACGACGGCACATCCGGCGAAATCCTTATGTCCGACGGTAGGAATGCATATTGGAGCGCTGCGTTAGACGCCGACTGGACGGTATCCGGCGTCAACATGTATTCCGGCGTAACCGGCAATGTCGGTATTGGCGAAATCTCGCCGACACATAAACTCCACGTTGCTGGAAATGACGACGCATTGTGTATTCAAGGAACTGGTGGCTTAGGACAATACGGAACGATTAATTTCGGCGATCTCGATATCGTTCACATAAGCGAAATTACAGACGACGAATTAGAACTTAAAGCCGAGGATTTGCGATTGCTAATCTCCGGCGACGACGGCACATCCGGCGAAATCCTTATGTCCGACGGTAGGAATGCATATTGGAGCGCCGCGTTAGACGCCGACTGGACGGTATCCGGCGTCAACATGTATTCCGGCGTAACCGGCAATGTCGGGATAGGCGAAATCTCGCCGACACATAAGCTGCACGTTGCTGGAAATGACGACGCGCTATGCATTCAAGGAACGGGAACCCTAACCGAATACGGAACAATTAATTTCGGCGACCTCGACATCGTTCACATCAGCGAAATTACGGACGACGAGCTGGAGATTAAAAGCCAGGACTTGCGATTACTAATCGCAGGCGACGACGGAACATCCGGTGAAGTCCTCATGTCCGACGGCAGAAATGCCTACTGGGGCACGGCTGCCGGCGGTGGCACACCGGCAGGCGGAGACGGCGCGGTTCAATACAACAACGGCGGCGCGTTCGGCGGGGATGCCTCGGAATTATATTGGGACGACACCAACGACCGCCTCGGACTCGGCACAACCGTCACGACCTCCGGCAAACTAAGCATTATACACTCGGACTACACAACCGGAATCTGGATTAGCAACCCCGGCCACGGAATCCAGGTGTCCGGCATGGGCGTGGGTTACGATGCCCTCCGCGCGCTGGGACAGCGTTACGGCGTTTACGCGACAGGCAACACAAACGGCGTCTGGGGTCAGATGGACGCTAACAACTACGGTTTCCTGGGCGGCACTGTCGCCAGTAATAATGCCGGAATGGGCGCGAACGGTGAATGGGTCTCCGGTTTCTTCGGCGATTTCACAAAATCAGACTGCGGCCAGCGCGGAATCTATTCGATAGGCACCATTTACGGCCTATTCGCGAGGGACACCTGCGGCACCGTCGCAACCTCCCAAAACTACGCCTACCTCGGCTATCGCGAAGGCTCCTCGCCTTTCACGCAATACGGGATTCTCGCCCGTGGTAACGACTACGCCGGTTATTTCATCGGCACGACCTATTTCGACGTCGGCGCTAACGACTGGCAAACCGACTATTTAGCGGGAGAACCGACTCTCCACCCCATCGACGCGGATTGGGGTTATATCGGCACAAGCAGCTTAAATTGGTGGTATATGTATGCCCATCAGTATTATGGAGAATCTACTTCAATAATTCTGTTCGATACTTACGACGACCTCGCGCTGCTTCACGCAATCGAGGGCGACACGCTCTGGGACCCGGTTCTCGGGCACCATGTTATGCAAATCCGCCCGGAGACCTTCCCAAAATGTATCACTAATTACGAGGAGAATAGCGAGAAGCTATTTATTAGTGCCCAGCGCACCGACGGCCTTCTTATCGGCGCGGTTCGCCAGCTCGACAACGAGGCCAAAACCCGCGACGAACGCCTCGCACAGCGCACGGATATTCTCGCAACTGCTTGCGGAGCGGATTTCGATAACGACTACGCCGAGATAAAAATCTTTGAGTTCGGCACTGCGCAAATAGTGAGCGGTATTTGCCATGTCTGGTTCCCTAACGGTTTTACGTCAAAGTTGGATGGCGCAACGCCGGTTGTGACACTCACAGCGAACGCTCCCTGCGCGGATTTGTGGATCGCGGAGAAGAATTCGCTCGGATTCACGGTGAAATCGAACAACCTCGATGTGTCGATAGGCTTCGATTGGAGCGCATTCGCACGCGTGGAGATCGAGACCGGCGGCGACGTCGGCGACGTTTTCCAAACGGAAAAGCCCAATATCCGAGGCAATTACCCGTTGCACCTCCCTGACGAGAAATAGGGAAACAGGAACAAACTATGCCACAACTCGCCCCGGGGGGAAAATTCGTTTTCGGGTGGTCGATTATTAACGACGACTATACGATTCAACCGCCGAAAATGGCCGTCGAGGAATATTCGAGCGCGGCAGAGGGCAAGGTAATCCTCATGTCCGGCAGCAAAACGACAGGCGGATTCAGCGTATCGCGAAAGAGCTCAATCGAAAAATCGAAAATGGCCCCGCTGCTCGACGCGAACCCGTCGCTGAGGGATTATAAGCTTCGCGAGGGCGAGGTTATCGAATACAACGGCAGATTCTTCTGCTGGCTAAGTATTTCCAAGAGCGGTTCGATAAAACTCAACGACGAGATTCTCCGCGCATATTCAATAAAAATCGGCGATAGGCTTCTCGCGATTCGCGGGAGTTGTGTCGGGTTCGCGATGGGCGCAAAAGGCCGATTAATAGGACTCGCGCGAAACTACGAGGGCGAAATAGAGGTGTATTAGCCACGCCGTATCCGTTTTGAATTAATTGTCTTAGATAAAAGGCGTATCGCGATATTTTAGCAGATTCGGAGAAAAAAATGAAAAAAATCGATATTGAAAAATGGGGATTAGATATAATCGAAAGAATTGAGAACAAACAACAAATAGAAGATGATTTTGTTGAGTTAAAATGCGAATGGATCGATTCAAAAAAGGCCGCTAGACAAATTGCGGGTCATGCAAACGCAGCAAGAGGACATGACATTTTATGGTTAATCGGAATAGATGAGGAAAAAGGGCTCGTAGGTGCGAAGAATGAAGAACTCGCAAATTGGTTTGCCCAAGTTAAAAGTGAATATGATGGCAATATTTACCCAGATTTAACATCTTTAAATATTTCATATAAAGGGAAAACTGTAGTAGCTTTACATTTTGAAACTGAAAGAGCGCCTTATGTTGTGAAAAACCCGAACCATGGAAAAACCGGAAGCGTTATCGAGCAGTTTGTTCCTTGGAGAGAAAGCAACTCTACAAGGGCTGCTAATAGAAATGATTTTATAAAATTGCTTGTTCCTTTAAAATCGAAACCTAAATTCGTATTTAAGAAGTTAAACTTATCACTCAGAAGACAACCAAACAAACCCGGTGAAGACCTTTGGATGCTAACTGGCTATGGTTTTCTTGAATTAACAAAACAAGAGACTCTTATAATTCCCAGTGATGAAATCCGTGCAGTAATAAAAATATCAGGTAGCGATGAAATAATACTACCTATCTTTCATATAAAACCACTGTCAGCGTCTATTCAAAATGGCCATAGAGAAATCATAGTGGAAAACTCTGGCATGTTAGTTTTTGATTTCAGACGATCAATTGACGAAGGGAACATGCTTCCCGGCGGGCCTGCTAAAATTAAACTCTGTATGAGACCGGCTGGCTGGCAAGAGAGTTTTATCGAATTTATCGATTTGAAGGAAAAGGAAGAAACTGCTAGTCATGAAGTTAAAGTATGGGAATTAGATAATACCCTAGATTATAAGACATTCCAGTAAATTCTCTCCTTGCTCCTCCCCTTTGCGTCGTGTGTTTACATGACGGTCGAAAAAGCCTGAGGGCGCGGAATATCATTTCAAGACGATATAAAATTGGGTGTAGGAAGCGTTATCGGGCGTCTAAAAAACGATTTCGGGCGCGTAGAAGTTGACAACCGCGATGTAGCATGTCTAACTTTGCGTGTAGCAATTGACAAGTTGGATGTAGCATGTCTAAAAATGGATGTAGCGGTTGACAAGTTGGATGTAGCATGTCTAACTTTACGTGTAGGAGGTCTTCCCGCGCGTGTAGCAAGTCCTTCCGGCTATGTAGCTGGTCTTTCCGGGCGTGGAGCGGGTGTTATCGCCCTTCGATGAAACGATTGTCGCTTACTACAAATCGACAATTCACCATTCATCATTCCTAATTCATAATTCCTAACTTATCTCCAATCCCACCGGGCAGTGGTCGCTGCCCATGACGTCTTTCAGGATGAATGCGCGCTCGACGCGTGGCATGAAGGCGGAATCGACAAAGAAATAGTCGATGCGCCATCCGACGTCCCGCGCCCGCGACGCCGTGCGATAATCCCACCATGAGTAGGCGACCTCGTCCGGGTGCAGCGTTCGGAAGGTATCGACCAGCCCGGCCTCGACGTATTTGTCCAGCCACTCGCGCTCGATGTCCATAAACCCGCTGTTTTTGCGGTTCGATTGCGGGTGCGCGAGGTCGATTTCGTTGTGCGCGGTGTTGTAGTCGCCGGTAATCACGACGTGCTTGCCCGACTCGCGCAGCTTCTGTATATAGTCGAGCAGGGCGGCGTAGTAGTCGAGCTTGTATGCGAGCCTTTCGGGGCCCATCCCGCCGTTGGGGAAGTAGCCGTTAATCACGACGAACTCGCCGAAATCCGCGACGACCGTGCGGCCCTCGGAATCGAACTTCGCGACTCCGAAACCGTCCTTAAACTCGGTCTTGCCGTCGCGGACAAAAATCGCAACGCCGGAGTAGCCTTTCTTTTCGGCGTGCGACCAGCAGGATTTGTATCCGAGTGGCGCGACAAGCTCCGGCGGAATCTGCTCGGCCTGTAGTTTGGTCTCTTGCAAACATAAAACATCGGGTTTTTCGGTCTCCAGCCATTCGAGAAAGCCCTTTTTCAAAACGGCGCGAACGCCATTTACATTCCATGATAGTAATCTCATATCATTCCTTTCTAATCGGAGGATCGATAAGTTCAATTACCGACGGCACAAGTTCAGCGGCGAAGCGCTCGAGGTCATCGTTTTGCCAGATTTCGTTAAGATCGAAAAAGAGGTGGCAAGCGCGGGTTTTTCCCATAACACTATTCGAAACGTTCGACGCGGTTTTCGGCGAGTAGCCGCATAACTTGCGCTCTTGGAATCTACTCATAAGCCCCTCGATTTCCCGCGATGCTTTGTGTTCGCGCCTTTCATAGAAGTTGATGCTCACCGACAGCGCGGGTGCGGGCATCCGAACGCCGCCGATTACGCGCTTATTCGACCATATATCGAATGTAATCCAACGCAATCTTGGATGCTGCGCGCGAAGATTGTCCGGTGGCTCGAAATAATATTGTCGCTGACGAGAAGTCGAGAATCTCCATCCCTTATCAATAAACGCTTTGCCGGAATTTCGAATCAGCATGTTGAAGCCGCGCCTTGCTTTGAGGGCCTCCATTGGCAATTCATCGATTGTCGAAGCATCCATTAGCAGCGGCTCAAGTTCAGTTGGGATTTCGTAGGGCAACAAGTAGAGGCTGTCGAAAAGCTCGCGTAGTGGCTCTATTGCTTGATTTGCCGTCGCTTGCCCTTCGATTATTGCGCCGAGGTCGCTCCAGAGCGGATGTCGGCCTTCGAATGCGATGAAGCGCGAATCGATATAATGGCTTGCAAGCAGGTTGTGCGGCGAGGGCGCTACGAACGCGAGATAGTGCGTAATCCCTGTCGCCCGTCGCTCCGAGGCGCAAAGCTCGATATATCGTTCGAGCTGGTTCGCGCCCTCCGGCGAGTCGAGTTTGTGCTCGAACACAATTCGTGCGCGGTTGCCGAGTGTTATCGCCATGTCCGGCTGGTCGTTGCCGGAATAAGGTTGCAGGCTGACTTCGATAGGGATATCCTCGAAAAGTTCCAGCTGCGCTTCGGTTTTCGACAGAAGAAATAGCGCCCATTCGCGGGCAAGCGCGGGATTTTCCGCGAGCGTGTGCGCGACGAGTGCGGTCAATGTATCCTCCGGGCCGAGTTTCCCCCGCGCCGCGCGCATAGCGACGTCGAGCGGGTTCGGTGGCAGGATATGTCGATACAGCGAAGCCATAGATTCAATATATCTCTGTCGGCGATGAAATCAACTGAAACCGGCAGACTAAGAGGCCACTCTACGGCTTGTAAACCACGAAGTGGAAGGCATCCTGCACGGTAACACCCGATGGATTAAACATATAAACAATCAAATTGTCGCTTACGCTGTTTGTTTTAGTGTAAACTGCCTCGCCCGAGATTCTACAAATCGTAATTATCGCAACATATTCCGAATAATTGTAATGTTCGCCTTCGATTGTGATCTCGTAATAATGATTTAACGTGTTCCACACAACCGTCACATTGTCTGTGCCGCTCGACAGACTACCGTCCGTGTCGACCATTCCGTAGGCAATCGCTGTTGCGGGGCTGGAATGGCGGTCGGTGTAGAACTCGCCCCATGTTGTGATATCTTGCTGCGCTTCGATTCCGCCGGCGACATCTAATCTCGTGTCCGGGGAGGACACTCCAATACCAACGTTCCCAGCAGAATCGATGACCATCGGATACGCCGCAGTTTCCATATTGTAAATCGACAATCGTCCCGCCAGCGCGCCGGAGGAAATCTCCCATGCCGGATGTGAGAGCTTGGAAAGCCTTAATGTCGGCTGCGCGGCTTTGATTTCGATTCCATCGTGGCCTATTGTAGAGACGTTAAACTTCATTTCGCCCGGCGACGTTCCAATTCCAATATTACCCGATGTATCTTGAAAAATGCCCGCGCTCGTAAGGCTATCGGAATCCGCCCAAACCGCTATTCGACCCGTGGTTCCATCGCCGGAAACGCCCTCGCCATAGAGGTCTTCCGCAGGTTGCCATATCGTATCGACCTCGCTCCACTTGAGAATTTGGCCATCGGAAGCGTCCATTCCGTGGAGCATGTTCGCCCGAATGCCGCGCGGTCTGATGCTAATCGTTCCGCTTGTAATGTCGATCGGGCCGTCAGGAGTTGTAGAATATGAGCCTGCGTCGTCGGTGCCATCGGCGAAATCTAACGGCATCCCCTCGATATGATCCCATCGAACTGAGCTTGCGGAGTCTGCTAATAGCGCTCTCGCGGCGATTGCCGCCGTCGTTGCTTGCACCGCACGGTCGGCGTCGTTCGCCCGAAGCGCGTACGGGCTCGGACTGAGCCTGTATCGAGGTGTCATTATAATTGTGCCGTCCACGACTATCTCCAGCCAGTATTGTTCGGTAAAATCGACGGGGAACGGAGTTATCGAGCCAAGCATGACCTTGTAAATTGCTGACGAGTCGAGAGTTACGGAGTGGGTTTCCTCCCAGAGAAGTGAATCGCCGATATCCGCAACGAACATCCGGAATGTGACGTCGTGCGTTCCGACTACCGGTTCTCCGGTTGTTTCGTAGCTAAGCCTGCCCTGATACGACAGGATATTCGGGACTTCCGCCAACATGGAAACAACAAAGACAAGATATATAAGAAGTAAAATCGTGTTGCGCATGGATTCTCCTTTTATAAAATGAATAACTGAAAAAATCTCTGCTATTGAACAAAATATGTAATAGAATGCTTTTACGCAATCGAATTTTAGTTTTAATCCGGGAGGTAAATAGAGATGGTATTCCCCCCCCCTTTGACCAAAATTATTGGATTCGTATGTTTAGATTGGATGTCTGAGAAAACATACGGAATCCTTGTCAAGGAAGAAGGATACCACCATGATAAAACATAATGAGATTCTCGGTATTCTTAAAATCGAAAAGGTTAGACTCCATATAGTCAACCACCCAAAGAATTATGGGATAAAGGTTGCAGCGCGGAAGTTTGAGACATCGGTAAAATCGGTTCGTAAATGGGTTCGTTGTTACGATGGTATTAAAAATAGCCTATCGAACCGCAGTCGCTATCCGCGCGGAAGTCCAAATCGTTTGCCGATGGAGATAAAGAACGCAATAGTGGCTTATAGAAAGCGTTTCCCTACTTTCCATGCAGACCCGTAGGACGGTGCGGGCCGTATTGTCGATGAGTTTGGAATTTCATACTCTCACGTTGCTGTTCACCGGATTTTGAGGTAAAATGGGTTGGTGAAGAAACATCGCAAAATGGTAGAGAAAGCGGGATATGAGGGCAATAAAGGTAAAAATGAGGTCGTTTGAGATGATACAAGTCGATGTTAGATATCTGCTTATAACGAGGCAATAATAAATATAGCGGATAAGCGTAACCTATCGCCTTCAGGGGTTTTTTAATGGCATAGTAAAGTAATACGCCCTTTTTTGTGCGCTAAATATCCTCTGTCCAGCGGAGAGCGAGGGTAGATAGAACGACCGCTGCGGTTTCCGCGCGAAGGCGGCGCGGGCCGAGGGAGATATATATTCCACCGGCATCCGCGATAATACGGCGTTCCTCCGCCGAAAAACCGCCCTCCGGGCCGACAAGCAGGAGAATTTTCTCGCCCAATTTCGGCCTTTCAACCGGAAAATTCGGTAAACCCTCGGGATCGGCGAGAAAGATGCGGTTGCCCTTCTGTTGGCTAAGGACTTCATCGAGGTTCGCCGGCGGGGAAACATCCGGTAGGAATGCCCTGCCAGATTGCTTCATCGCGCGGATAGAAACCAACGTTAGCCGCTCCGAAAATTTGCCGTCCTCCCTAATTCTATCGAGACCGTAATCGGTTCGTAGCGGTATAAGGCGTGATACTCCGAGCTGCACGCAGGCGTCCCAGGCCCATTCGAGGCGACGCGGTTTTATCGTTCCGACAGCAAGAGTGACTTCGATATTCGGTTCGGGATTAGAATCGGCCGGTCGAATGATCTCGCCGCGTGCATATTCGTCGTCCGCGCGGGTGATTTTCACCCAATACGCTTTACCCGCGCCATCGACAACGGCGACCTCGTCGTCCTGCTTTACCCGAAGCACTTTGACCAGATGACGGCTTTCCCCGGCGGGAAATTTCACACGCCCATTCTGGATAAATTCGTGCGGAATATAGAAATTCGTTGTTGTGTGCTTCATATAAAAACCGAAGGGCGGGCACATGGAACCCGCCCTTGTCCTTTACGCAAAAAGCCTTTATTTACTTTGCGATGCTTTGCTCGTAGCGCTTTGCTCGCGGCTGTCGTCGATTCCGTTTTTGTTTTCATCGACGAAAACGTCTCGGCCTTTCGATGAACTAACGCTTTTCGTTGCAGCCGCAGATGGAGTTGCGGGAGTAGAATAATACGAAGTAGAGGTTGGAACGACTTCCGCTTCATCGGCTTGCACCGAAACGGACCTTCTAATTCTCGATTCTTCGCCCGCACTCGATTCGTGGGACTCAATCGCGTCGTGGACCTCTACCGCGCTTTTGAAAAGGGTTTCTATAATACTACCGAGAGAAGTCCCCGAGTCTTTATCCTCAACCGCTGCTTCCTTATCCCTTTTGGCGGCTTGTTCCGTGTCCAGAGTGTCATTCTCGCCATCGGTATTCAAGTCGTCCGCGATTGAAACCGCGCAAAGCGTTAGGAGTAGAATTAATATGTAAGCTACGTTTTTCATCTTACCAATAATACGAGATTCGGGTTGCCATGTCAAGGATTACCTGCTCCTTTTACTCAGTTCGGTCGAACGCGATTTCGAGCTTGTCGATGTGCTCCGGGAACTCGTTCCGGTCGTAGTCGTTGACCTTGTTATATTCCGGCTATAATCGGCGTTTTTGGTTTCGGACGAGCGGCTGTCCGAACTGCTTCTGCTGATAGCGGATTCCGGCGCACTCGGCGGCGTTGTCCGGGAAGATGGAATAACCGATGGTTCAGGCACCGGTTCACTCGTTGGCAGCGGATTCCTTCCACCGATCTTCTCCGATTCGTCTCTGCTATTGGGAATTGACGAACCGACATCGCTTCGAGAAATCATATCGCCGATTCCTCCGGGAGAACTACCCGCGCTGCCGCTACGTCTGCCGCTTGCGGTCGGTTCTTCGATCGCGCCGCTTCTATGGCTTTCGGTAGTGCTTGCTATTTCTGTGGACGAACTCCTGCGACTCGTCGCGTATTCGCGATATTCCGGCGAAGTCCAGGTCGCAGGCGTATCTTTAATCCTATATTCGGGACCTCTATCGGCAAGCGCGCTTTCGACGGCGGAAGGCATCGGGCGCTCGAAACCGTTCCTACGCGGAATCCTCTCGGAACGCGAATAACTCCTATCGAGCTCGACCGAATAGCGGTAGCGATAGCGACCGTCAACATAGACTCTATGCGAACTTGGGACGTAATAATCGTAATATACATAGTAATAATGTCCGCAAGAGCTATAATGATATGATACCCATTGACGTGCCCACCACGGCCACATCCAGTAAGGATGCGAATAACACCACAACCAGACGTCCCAGTAGCACGGGCATTCCCACCATGGATCCCACGGATCAGGAACTCCCCAGCTGCAGTCGCAACCATACCAACCAACTGCGTGCCAACCAGCATTCGCGGTTTTGGGTGTGAGCGAAATCAATACACCCGCGATAATGATTACAAATATTAGCCTTTTCATCTCGACTCTCCTTCTTGGCGGATCTCGTGACCCAGTGTTTGCGAGGGCTTTTCCCTCGCTATCTTAAGCTCCGGATTGCCGGGATCGGCTTGATAGGCCCAATCGAACGTGACCCTTTCGCCGGTAATATCCCGAATCAATACCGTTGCAAAATGATTATCCGCAGTCCAGATAATATATGCGTAGCCCTCTCGCGCTTCGACATCGGCGTAGGGGCTCCAGCCGGTCTCTGGCGCGAAATCGACGTCGTATATACTGGATGCGTAACCCCATTCCATGATATCCGTGTAGTCGTTCGCGGCATTCAGATAATAACCGATCGAATCGTATCCGAAGTAAAAATCGCAGGTCGGATAATCCCAATCGACGACAGAATACGCGGATAAATCATATCCGGCGTCTGCGGGATAGGATTCCGCAGACCAAAGGTAATAACTATAACCCTCCGGTCTCGGTGTATCGTAAACGAGATCGACCGAAAGCTCGCTTTCGTTTCCGCAATAATCGTAACTTGCGATTGCATAATAGTAAGTCTGGCCGTTGTCGGCTGTCAAGTCGGTGAACGAGGCGGAGTGGCTCGAACCGATATAATCGTAGTAACCGGTCGGGCCATAACCGCGATATATGTCGTAACCCTCCAAATCCCAACACGATACGGGATTCCAGTAGATATAGACCGAATTATCGCCCGTCACGGAGTGGACGTTGTAAGGCACCGGCGGCGGATTATCGTCGCACCAGCAGTCGCTACAACCGCCGTGATCATAATAATATGGATCGTCGCAACAGTAAAAATCGCAACCAGCCGATATTAATATGAGTGCGATGATTGTCATTATTATTCCGAGTTTCATTTTTGACCTCCGTTTTTTCTTTTCGATAGTAGTTTTGCACGGCTCGTGCCAAATGCGAACTCGTTATAATACAAGAGGTTACAGCCTCTGTCGCATTTGATGAATGCACATATCTTAAGTTGTAGGCACAAATATTGTGCGTATCTTGATTGTTAGATAATCATAATCGAATTAAAAACTGTTGCCGCAAGCGGTTGATTTCCTTATAATTTGGGAAAGTTATTAACGAGGAGAAATAATGAAACTTAACTACATTATCACAGCGCTTATATTGATGGTCGTTTGCGCACTCGCGGAAACGATAACGATCGAGGAAAAATACGGCGGGTTTACGAATGCGCAAGCATGCAGAGGTCACGACGGTATTATCTACATCCTCGACCACTACAAAGTAATGACCTACGATCCGGTCACCGAGGATTTCCTCGACACGCTGAACCTCGGCGAATATGTGCGAAACATCGATTTCGAGGACGATATGGCAATAGTCGTCGGAATAACGAATATTTTCCTTCTCGATATCTCGCATCCAAGCGCGATAACCGAGCTGGATGCCGAAGCTGTCGGGATGGGTAGTATGGGATGGGATGTCGCAATATCGGATGGAATGGCTTATGTCGCCGCGCAAAACAAGGCCATAATAATGGAGATTTCGGGAACGACACTCGCAACCCGTGGCATATACACGCCGCCGGGCAGTTTTGTTATGGTTCGCTCTATCGAGATAAACGGCTCGATTATGTATGTCGGCGAGGCGAATTCCGGTATTTTTGCGGTGGATGTCTCGACTCCCGCGTTGCCTGTCCACCGGGCAACCGCTTCCACGCCCGGCAATAAGGTCGCGCTCGAAGTCATCCCGGACAACAAGCTAATAGTTGCGGACGGCGCATATGTGGGCATGGATTCCACGAGCGTCCGGCTCTTCTCGATCCCATCGCCGACAACATTCGCCGAACTCGGCGCATGGGTGCAGTTGGGCGGCGACGCAATCAAAACCAACACTCCCGCGCCATACAACCGCGTTGCTCTCGCGGACGGCGAGGGCGGAGTGAAAATTATCGACATCGCCAATCCTCTCGCCCCATATCTCGTCGTCCAGAAACCAACTACAGATGTTATAAACGGAATTTTCGTTTCCGGCGATACTATTTTCGCCGCCGGGATGGACACGTTCTACGTGATGACCACCGACGCATTCGTCGCGGATACCGACACCGTAATCACACACGATCCAGCTATCGTGGATTCGGTCTGGCCGGCCGATATCATTATTAGCTCCTGTGAACCTTATTTCGAGTGGTTTTATTCGGAAGGCTCTCTACCCATCGACCCGGGCAGTGTGATAATCACTGTGGACGGCGCTACATTTACCGCATTTGATATCGAAGTAATTTTGGATGTTGGCCTCGTTGGAATCGATATGGAAGGCTATCCTTATTATACCGGGGATACGGTGGTGGCAATTCTGACCACACTTGCGGATGAAGCCGGCAGCTCGGCGGTAAATGTCGGGCTATCAACGACAATTGTCCTCGATTACTCGCCGCCCGAGGTTTCAGATTGTTCCCCCGGCCCCGGGGATTCCCTACATCAGGATTCTGTGGTGATTACCGGGAATCTCTCCGATGTCGGTCCATCGGGATTGAATGAATCGAGTCTCCGTGTTATTGTCGATGGAATCTCATACAGTGCGTCGGGCGCGTATCTCGATTTTACTCCTCCAGTTTTCACGTGCAATCCAATGGGCAGTTTTTCCCCCGGCAATGAAATCGAGGTTTGTGTTACCGCCGAGGACTACGTAGAACTTTGCGTAATGAATGAGCTCGATACGTGCTGGAATTTCTATATCCAAACTTCCGGAATTGGCGAGGCCGATAGGCCGGGTGAAATCGCTTTCGGCGTCTATCCGAATCCCTTCAATTCTGCGATTTCGATTACCGCGCCGGAAGGTTCGATGATAGAGATTTACGATGTTAACGGGCGAATGGTCGCGGAAATGCATGCGAACAATTCCGTAGGGTCGAGGCCTGCCTTTACAACGGGCGACGCAGGCGTCGCCCCTACAGCGCACGAGTATATCTGGTCTCCCGATAAATCTCTCACTTCCGGTGTTTACCTCGTTCGTGCGCGCTTCGACAAGCTCAGCGACCGGAACGACGGAGCGGTTTCGAAACGCGTGGTGTTTCTGAAATGATGTAGATTCTATCGTTAATCTAATGACATGGCGAATGACCAGCTGGGAATCCCATGAGTTAATCCCCTCTTTTCTTTGCCATATCCCATTTTTTTCTTGAAAAGAGCCGAATTAAAGCGTATACTCGGCCAATATGACCGAGTAGTCACAATGAATATCGAAAATAAAAATATCAAGGCCATGATTAAGGCACTCAGGATAGCATTACCGCCGATAATTCTTGCGGTGTTGCTGGGAACCTATTTCCGTCCGATTTTCGGCAAGGGCATCGGTCTGCGTGACCTTATGTCTGCGGGCAATCGCGCAACATTCTATCTAATGGGCGCGCTGGCGATTCTCGCTATTAGTTTAACCCTTATCGAATCGCTCTATTCCCTTATCGCGGGTTTCCTGAAACGCGGGAATGCATTTATTACTCTAAAACCCTACATCACTAAATACGAGAAGTATTATAAATTTGGCCTTTTCGCCCTAATATTCGTCAACGCTTTCCAGCTCGTTATCCCCCAGATATTGCGCGCGGCGGTTAACGACCTGACTTTTGGCCGCGCAACATCGCCCGGGCTGTTGCGATACGCGCTAATCATTATCTGCTTTGCGGCGGGAGTTGGCGGTATGCGCTTTTTCTGGCGTTACATGATTATCGGGGCTTCCAGGAAAATAGAGTTCGACCTACGGAATCGCTTCTACAAAACCCTCGTGGGAATGGGCGTCCCCTATTTCAATAAATCGAAGGTCGGCGACCTGATGGCTCTTGCCACCAACGACCTCGACGCTGTTCGGATGATGGCGGGGATGTCGATAGTAGCGCTTTTCGACGCAGTATTTATGCTGTGCGCGAGTTTGATTCTATTATTTACAATTAATTGGAAACTGACGCTATTCGTGCTAATACCTATGCCTTTCTTGTCCATGATTATAATGAGATTCGGGAAACAACTCCACGACCGATTTAAGCTCGTTCAGGATAGTTTCGCCAAATTGACCGATAAAGCTCAGGAAACTTACAGCGGGATCCGTGTAATTAAAGCCTATGTTCAGGAGGGTGCGGAATCGGCAAATTTTAGCGTTCTGAACGACGACTATAAAAGCAAGAATATGCGATTGGTAAGGATTTGGGGGCTTTTCGACCCGATGATAGGTTTCGTTATCGGGATAAGTTTCGGACTGGTTCTTTTACTCGGAGGTGACAGGGTCATACTCGCGCAAATGTCTATGGGCGATTATGTTGCTTTTACCTCATATCTCGGAATCGCTATCTGGCCCATGATTGCTATCGGCTGGATTACCAATCTTTACCAGCGAGGCAAGGCTTCGATGGGAAGATTAAACCGCGTGTTCGATTTAGAGCCCGATATTATAGAAATCGATAATCCCGTTAAACTCGAACCGCTACGTGGCAAAATCGAGTTCCGAAATCTTGATTTCGCTTACGACGAGCAAACCGAGACAGTATTAAAAAACATCTCTATGGAAATCCCGGCAGGTAGCACGGTAGCGCTTATCGGAAAAACAGGTAGCGGCAAAACGACTCTTTTGCGCTTGATACTTCGCCTATTCGACGTTCCCGGGAGGACGGTTCTAATCGACGATCGAGACATTCGCGACCTGGAGTTGGAAGACTACCGTAAACAAGTCGGAATGGTTCCGCAAGAGACTTTCTTGTTCTCAGAGCCGATTATCGATAATATCAAATTCGGTCGCCCGGACGCCTCGGACTCCGAGGCAATCGAGGCGGCAAAAATCGCGCAGGTTTACGATAATATCATCGAATTTCCGAATGGATTCGATACTATGGTCGGAGAACGCGGTATCTCATTATCGGGCGGACAGAAGCAGAGGATTGCTATCGCGCGCGCGCTGATGATGAATCCCCGACTTCTGATCCTCGACGACGCACTCTCTGCAGTCGATACCGAGACCGAAGAGAAAATATTGAATGGCCTAAAAACATTCATGGCCGATAGAACAAATATCATCGTTAGCCATAGAATTAGCACGGTCAAGAATGCCGACAAGATTTTCGTCCTCGACGACGGCCATATCGCCGAGGAAGGCACGCACGACGAGCTGCTCAAATTGGACGGGATTTACGCCGATCTCGATCATAGGCAGAAACTCGAGAGAATGCTCAAAGAAGAAAACGGAACAGGGGAATAATGGCCCACGGCCGAGGGACATACGACGATTTTCACGAGGAAAAAGACCTCAGCAAATTCTACGATTCGCGGCTTGTCCGACGACTTATGAAATACGCGAAACCGTATTCGAAGCTGATGGTTTTCACGATCATCATAGTGCTATTTATGTCCGGCCTACAGATTATTCAACCATATATCACGAAAGTCGGAATCGACCGATACGTCCTTTTCAGCAATGCCAAACTAAATTTATCGGATACCACAGATACCTATATACTGGAGGTCAGGGAGAAATATTCCGATGGTATGCTCCCACTTACCAAACATGGATGGTTTCTTTTCGACCACGGGGAACTCGATCCGCAAGACGCCGCGAAGTTGGATGAACAGGGACTTCTTGGTAAAGAGAAATTCTATGCTTTCGACCTCGAACAATACAAGGTTGGCGAACGCGATACAGTTCGCGCTATTATCGCACGGCACCCGAACCTGATCGAGGCAACCGCCCGGGACGACGAATATATTGTAAGCTACAACAATATCCAGCTTATGCCCCGCGATGACCTGTCGCGTCTGCGCGTGAAAGACCGCCGGGGGATCCTGTATATCGGCTTAATCTATCTGATAGTGCTAATTCTCGGTTTCGGAGCGCAGTATGCACAGGTTTATCTCATGGCCTGGATCGGGCAAAGTATCCTTTTCGATATCAGGAACGCGGTGTTCCGGCATTTACAGAGCCTGTCGTTAAAATACTTCGACGGTAATCCTGTGGGGCGTCTGGTCACGCGCAGCACAAACGATGTGAACGTGCTCAACGAGATGTTCACAAGCGTAGTAATCAACCTTTTCTCCGACGTTTTCAAGCTAATCGGTATATCGGCGATACTCCTCTATATGAACTGGCGACTTGGACTGATTCTCCTTGCGATAATGCCCTTCATTATGGTTGTAACGTTGCTTTTCCGGATTAAATTCCGCGACGCCTATCGCAGGGTTAGAAAGAAGATCGCCCTTATTAACGCGACTTTGAGCGAGCAGTTTAGCGGTATCCGCGTAATCAAGATATTCGCACGCGAGGGCGAGAACATTCGACGGTTCCGCGAAATTAATTTCGATTATTATAAGGCGAATATTTATCAATTGATTGTCCACGGCCTTTTTTCGCCGACTATCGTTATTTTCCGAAACATCGGCCTCGGGTTGATAATCTGGTATGGCGGCGGACAGGTCGTCCAGAATATACTTCCGCTCGGTGCGCTGGTAGCGTATCTGAGCTATGTAGAAATGTTCTTCCAACCGATAAACGCGCTCGCGGAAAAATTCAATATCATGCAGTCGGCGATGGCAAGCTCCGAACGCATTTTCCAGATTATGGACACCAAACCTGATATTCCACAACCGGAAAAACCGGTAGCAATCCAACCGGTCGAAGGGCGTGTGAAATTGGAGAATGTCAGTTTCGCATACAAGCGGCTCCCAGACGACTCCGATTGGGAATGGATTCTCCGGGATGTCAGTTTCGAAGTGTCGCCGGGGGAATCGGTGGCCCTTGTCGGCGAGACCGGCGCCGGTAAAACGACTATTATCTCGCTACTATCGCGTTTTTACGATGTCCAGCATGGCCGCATTCTCGTAGATGGCGTAAATGTCCGCGATTGGGATAAAGCGGCTCTGCGCCGCAATATTGGCGTGGTTTTGCAGGATGTATTCCTATTCGCGAGCGATATTAAGACCAATATCCGCTTGAATAACGAAGATATTACCAAGGATAAACTGGAAGATATCGCGCGTATCGTCAACGCGGACAAGTTCATAAATGCATTGCCGGACAAATTCGACGAACCCGTCACGGAGCGCGGCAGCACACTCTCCGCAGGACAACGCCAGCTTCTTTCGTTCGCGAGGGCGCTTGCATTCAGCCCGGCAATTTTAATTCTGGACGAGGCCACCGCGAATATTGACACGGAGACAGAGCAGCTTATCCAGGAGGCGGTCTGGCGGCTTATGGAAGGACGCACGAGCATCGTTATCGCACATCGGCTTTCGACTATCCAGCATGTTGACAGGATTCTCGTAATGCACAAAGGCCGCATTGTCGAGGAGGGCAACCACCAGCAGCTTCTCGCTAAGGGCGGCATCTATTACAAACTGTATCAGCTTCAATACAAGGGCCAGGAGATGTAACCCGGTCGCCGTGCGGGCGGGGGGCCGCTGATTTCCGTGCTCAACCGCTACACGGATTCGCTTCGCCTATTCAACGCTTAACCACCCATGCCTCTTGTCCTCTTTGTAGTCGTCGTGGACGAGGGCGATTTGGCGGGTAGCACCCGTGGCACCTTCGGGGCCACGGAAAAGGGGTTCGGTCGGCGCGCTGTGTTGTCATTGTCATTCTATCCCCCAAGTTTGACCCTATTAACGAATACGCGGAAAGCTTGTTATGAAAGTCAAGGAAAGAGTAACCTTCCGGCACAATTCCACGGGTAAAAAAAAGCCGGGGAAAACCCGGCTTTATTGTTTATGTGAGGTTTATCGGTTAAAAGCGGTTTCTTCCGCCACCGCCGCCGCCTCTATAACCACCGCCGCCGCCTCTTGAGCGACCTTCGGTGCGGGGACGAGCTTTATTAACATTCAAAGCCCTTCCTTTGACTTCCTTGCCGTTCAACCCGTCGATTGCAGCCTGAGCTTCCTCTTCGGTTGGCATTTCGACAAATCCGAAACCCTTTGAATCACCACTATACTTGTCTTTGATAATGGTTGCAGATGCGACCTGGCCAAAGGCCTCGAACTCCTTGCGTAGTTCATCGTCTGTGAATTCATACGCCAAGTTTCCTACATAGATATTCATTTAGTTCTCCTTTCAATGAATTCTACGTCTTCAAACAACTATCGGTTGTTTGCTTTTAATCCCGCTCTGTCCCGTTTTTCACGACGTTCCCTAAGCAGGTGTCCATTTGAGCGTCATAATACTCTACCTTTTTAGCTTGCGCAACTGTTTTTTTTAAAAAGCAAAAAAAAGTGAAAACCATGAAGAATGCCCCGGCATAAGCGGGATTATTCGCGCCGGGGGAATAATCATAAGCTATTGTTTGATAAAGACTTGCGCTTATCCAATTTCTACCATGCGCTCGATGGCGTTTTCGGCCATGCGGCGAATATTCTCTTCCAGCGTAACCTCATAGTAGCCCTGTTCGAGACAGCGCGCGAGCTTGGGCAACGTTATTTGTTTCATGTTGAAGCATACTGCGTCGGGTTTGAGCCAATCGACGCGTTTTTCCGGCATTTCGCGGCGGATACGTTCTATGAGACCGATCTCGGTGCCCAGAATTACATGCCTGTCGTGGTCTCGGACATAGTTGAACATCGCGGAGGTTGAACCGACAACATCTGCGGCTTGCGACAGGATGAACGGCACCTCGGGATGCACCATTATTATTGCCTCGGGATATTTCGCGCGCGCATTTTCGATATACTCCAGTAGCATCATGCTGTGGACATAGCATCCGCCCTCCCAGAGGATTATATTCTCCTTTGCGAGTGTTTCTTTAATCCATGTCCCCAGGTTCTTATCCGGCAGGAAGATAACCGGTTTATCGCCTACGGATTTCACCACTTCGAGAGCGTTCCCGCTGGTGCAGCAAATATCGGTTACGGCTTTTACCTCGGCGGTCGTATTTACATATGAAATCACCACGTGGTCGGGATATTTCTTCTTCAACTCGATGACATCTTCCATCGACGCGCCCGCAGCTAACGGGCACCCGGCGTTTTTTTCCGGGATATAGACGCGCTTTTCGGGGGCTAATATTTTAGCCGTTTCCGCCATGAACATAACACCGCAGAAGATTATTTTTTCGGCATCGGTAGCGGCGGCCTTTCTGGAGAGACCTAAGCTATCGCCAAGAAAATCGCACATTACCTGAACTTCCTCGCGCTGGTAGTTATGGCCGAGTATCACAACGCTTTGTTCTTTTCGTGCGCGATTGATTCGGTCGATAAGCTCCTCGCGACTTAACTCGGCGTATTCTTTCAGTGTCATAATCGCTTTGCCTTCTTAGGTAGTGAGTTAATAATGTTATCGATGAGTATTTCGGATTCGCACGGCAGGAATTCTATTCCCATTACATACGTAGCGAGGCGAGGTCTCAGTGCCGCCAAGCGCACAGCGTCCTTATCCGTTGTAATTAGAATATCCGCGTCGTGTTCGGCTGCAAGAGTTTCGATATCGCGTATGTCTTTCGCTATAAAAGAGTGATGGTCGCGGTAATTTTTCGCGGCTACAATTTGCGCGCCTATGGCTGCAATGGTTCTGTGGAAACTCGCCGGATCGCCTATGGCAGAAAAGGCAACAACCCTTTCACCTCGCAGGGAATCCATCGGGACTTCTGCGTTATTAAGTGTTCGAAGGGATATAGGCAGTTTTTCCGCATGATATATTTTATCGCGATATGGCAGGAGTCGATCCGGAATCCTGTCGCGTTCGCCGACGAGGACTATAGCGTCGGCATCGGCAAGGCGCCAAAGGCCATCGCGGAGTCGCCCCAATGGCAGGAAATAACCTCCAGAAAAAGGATCGTCGGCGGGCAGTAAAACTACGTCGAAATCGCGCTTGAGTTTCAAATGCTGAAATCCGTCATCGAGTATAAAAACGCGCTTTTCACCTCCGCCAACCTCTTTCGCAGAGCCTATTCTGTCTTTATGCACGACGATAGGGATTACTGGTAATCGCCTCGCAATAAGTGCCGGTTCGTCGCCGGCCAGTTTGGCTTGCGGGATATCGCCCATCAGGAAAAAGCGGTTCTTAGTTTGCCTGCCGTAACCTCTACTGAGGATTACCGGGTCGAATCCTTTTTCTTTTAATCCGCGGGCTAACCATATGACACATGGCGTCTTACCCGTTCCACCAACTGCGATATTGCCCACCGAAATCACCGGTGCGGGAGCGGATTTCGAGTGAAGAAACAGGCCCCACCTATATAGCGCCCACCGGACGTAGCTTATTGCGGCAAACAGCCACGCTATGGGTGTGAGAAGCCATTTCATAGCGCGATATACTCCCGAAGCCTAACCTCGTATTCTTCCGGTAGATGAGCCATACGATCGGTCGAACTACGGGCGGCCCGACCTATTTTATCGCGCTTTTCAGGATTGTAAAGAAGGTCGATTATCGAGTCCGCGAGCTGTTTTTCATCGGCGATTTCGATTCCACCGCCGACGTTTCCGAGTGCGTCGAACGCCTCGCGGTTCGCATCGATAAACGGTCCGAAAAGCACCGGGATAGAATAGAATGCGGGCTCCAATGGGTTATGGCCTCCGTAATCCGCGAGTGTCCCCCCGATAAAAGCGACGTTGGCGGAGGCGTAAAATCCGAGTAATTCGCCCATCGTATCGATAACATAGGCTTGGGCATTTTCGGGATCGTTTGCCTTACTCCTCAGCGCGATATTTATTCCAGCCGCTTCGAGAGATTTATTCAATTCGACTACGGTATTCAGATGTCGGGGCGCGTAAATTAGCAGCGCTTCCGGAAATTCGCTTAGTATCGATTTCCCTGCGCGTATTACCTGCCTAAATTCCTTCACACGCACGCTTCCGAAAACTATTACCGGCGACCTGTGCAGGACGATTTTTTCCGTAATCATTGGAAGTCCCGCGAATTTCAGATTGCCGAGGACCTCTACTTTTTCGTGCGAAACGCCTGTTTTCAGAAGGTTTTCAGCATCGAACCCGGATTTCATGAGGAAACGGTCTATCCTCTTAGTAAATCCGCGAAACGTTTTCGGGAATATACGCACCCACTTCAGTGTCGATTCGGAGATGCGGCCGTTGACCAGAATAACCGGAATACCGCGTTTTTTCGCGGCGATCATGAGGTTCGGCCAGAATTCGGTCTCGACGAGGATAAGCGCTTTCGGAGTAACTCTATCGAAGGCGATTTTTACAAACAGCGGATGGTCTAAGGGCAAAATAGCGGCTCTTTCGCCGGGGCCGGTCAATTTGCGTAACCTCGACAAACCCATACGTGTTGTTGCTGTCATAAGAACAGGCACATCGGGGCATATCCGGCGAACGATATCCCTCGTAACACCTGCAACGCCCGCTTCTCCAACGCTTGCCGCGTGAATCCAGATCGGGCCATCGGATTTTGGCAGAAATCCGAGCCTGTCGGTGAGACTGTGCCGCCCGATTATCGCCCAGAGTGCGAGAAAAGGCCATGCCACTAGTAGGATGACAGTTATCAGTATGTTGCCGAGGATTATTAACATAGCTTTCCGAGAACTGAATCGTCCGCGGCTTTTGTAATCGCAGTTAATTCAGTTTGTAAAATACTCGTTAACTGCTCGACGCTTCGTTTCTCGCTATAAATCGGGTCGCACTGGCGAATTTCTATTTTCGAAAACGGCTTTGGAATTACGAATCTATCCCAGCTCGATAACCTCCATTTGCGGCTTGCCGCCGTGACTACGGCAACCATCGGCACATCGGCCAACGCGCAGGCAGCAGCCGCTCCGGGCTGCGCTATTTCCGCCGGGCCGCGAGGCCCGTCCGGGGTGATCGCGACATACGCCCTGGATTTGAGTTCGCGCACCGCCGCTTTAAGGCTTTGCACCGCACCACGGGAAGTGCTTCCGCGCACCGTTCGGAAGCCCATCTTGTGAAGCACGCGAGAGATCACTTCGCCATCGAAACTGCGAGAAACGAATACGACGATTCCCTTTTTGCGATAGTAATAAATAAGTGGCAACATCCGCGAATGCCAAAATCCCCAAACAAGCGGAGGGCCGCATTCTTCGGCCTCGCGATTGATATATCGAACACGCCATGTCATCCCGAATAAGTATATCAAAGCCGGGAGAATATTCCCGGCCAAAAAAAGGATGAAGCGTTGCTTAAAGCTATAAGTCTGCATTCACTAATAAGTTAGAAACTTTTGTAAACAAAGCCGGATTGGCGGCAAGAACGCGGTCACGGCCGATTTTCCACGGGGAACCGTCGAAAAGACCGGTTTTCCCGCCTGCACATCGCACAATAAGTTCTCCCGCCGCAATATCCCACGGTTTCAATCCCAATTCCCAATAAATATCGAAAATCCCAGCCGCCGTATATGCGAGGTCGAGTCCCGCGCTACCCGCGCGGCGGATTCCTCTCACTGCCATCGTTACGCGAACGAAGTTTTCGAGATTACTCTCATTGGAACCGCTGCGGTTATATGGGAATCCCGTTGCCGCGAGGGCTAGATCGAGCTTTTTTGTCCCGCTAACCGAAATTCGTGTATCGTTAACGAAGGACTTTTTGCCATTCGCCCAGAATGTCTCGCCACGCAATGGATCGTGGACAATGCCGAGTTTTGTTTCTCCATCTTGGGCAAATGCGATGAGGACCGAAAAAAAAGGAAATCCGGAAGCAAAATTGTTCGTGCCGTCCAGCGGATCGACTATCCATAGTGGCCCGGGAATCTTCGCATTCGGATTAAGTTCCTCGCTGAGAACCGGTTCGTCGAATTCATTCTCGATCCGGCGCAGTATATGCTCCTCGGACTCGATATCCGCGTCGGTTACGGTTTCCCGATGAGATTTCGAGCGATATTCCTGCCGCCCGCCGAATCGTTTCATCAACAAATCCCCGGATTCGACTGCAAGACGCTTGGCGAACTCTATCCTGTTATCGATATCGCTCATCGCATCAATACCGTTTTCACAATCATCGGCCCGTCGTCGGTTCGAATCTGAATGTAATAAATACCCGATGGGATGCAGTTGTTCGGTCGCCATATTTGTTGGCTATCCGTTGGAGTAGTGGCGATTTCATCCACCCGACGGCCAGCTATGTCGAAAACTACTATCGATTTTACTTTTCGGTTTTGCATTCCCGAAAAATCGATTCTGCATGTCGCATTGAACGGGTTCGGGTAGATTTTTATACCGGGTCTTTCGGGTTTGCAGATATCCTCGCCAACCGAAGTAAATTGCAAACCGAACCAATCGAAAATTTCCGCGAGAAGCTCCGGAAGTTGCATATAAGTCAAGCCGCCAATTCCCTCGATTCCGAAGCCGAAAACGACAGTTCGGTTGACACCGTTATCGAAAGCGACCGCGCCGGTGGTTCCGGTAGTATAATCGAAAATCGCGTCGCCGGAGGTCGGTATTAAGGTTGTCAGGTTCTCAGGATGTTGGTTGCCCGCACCCGGTGCGCCCATGAGAATCAGGTTTCTACCGGCGAAATCGAGACCGGGTGCGTCGATGCCATCGAGTATAACTGCACCGCCGGTCGATAGATGTGCCGCGCCAAAATGTGTCTGGAGAAAATCGCCCGGGAATTGGTCGGTCATTCGCTGGCCGGTAAGAATTACGTTGCCGCCGATAGACAGATATCCAGAGATTGTTGACGTATCCTCAACGCCGATAGCTATTCCGAGTGTATCGTTTCCTGTAAACCAAATCATACATGGAAATCCGGTTAAATCATACGGGCTTCCCATCCGGGCAGTCTTGTGTTCGACGAACGTAACGCCCAGCAGATCGAGTGCATCGACGAAAAACTCGCTTATCTGACTAAAGCTGTCGGGATCGTCATTGACGAGCAGGACTTGCGGATGGCCTACGTAAATCTCGAAAGTGTCCGCGACAATTAGCGGGGAATTATCCGCATAATATGTAATTAACACGTTCGCCATATGCGGTAGGTTATCCGGGTGAGCCTCGATTACGAATGGATCGCCGATATCGGATGCACCGGGTGCGATAGTCGGATCGAAAGCGCTGATCGTATCGAGTGGAATAGCCGTCCATTGGGCTTCGATGGTCATTACTGCTCGCAGGCCGAGTATGTCCGGCCATGAGAAGCTGCTATCCGCAACGATGTGGGGGGTTATCGAGAGTTGTTCGCCCGGTTCGAGATAACCATCGCCGTCGCCGAGGTCCTCGTATTCGTAAGTTGCGATGAAATTCGGAAAAATCCCCGGTCCGATGCCGTGAATTGCGAACGCCTCCAGGATTTCGAAATAATGCGGCGTCCCGTTAGTAAGGTCGTCGTCGTCATCGTCGGTGAAAATACATTCTGGCACAAATCCATCGAAAGTATTCGGCGTTGCGTAACGCGTGAAATGTATCAGTGTATCCGCCACAGCCGCGCCCACGCGCTCCCGAAGGTCCCAGAACGCCCCGCCGATAATCCGGCCATCCTGATGAACTTCGCCATACCAATCCATCGGGTATTGGAGATTATTGTCCATGTTACGGAACATCTGGGGACCGGTGCGCTGGCATTTATAACCGACCCTTGGGTCATCGGATTGGGTGCACGCAAAATAATCGCTGAAAGCCTCATTCATTGCGCCCGGTTGCCCGGAATATGGAAAATGCGTGCCCTCGTATAACCAGCCGGTAATACCGTGTGTGTATTCATGATAGATAATATTCGAAAAAAGCGCGAAATTCCGTGTGCTCATTCCACCAGAGCCGTAGTTCGTTCCGTAGCCGTCCCAATAGGCGTTTTCCGGCGTATGGCTGATCCCGGCGCGGGCGGGCACCGCGTAGTCGAGGGCGGTCATCGGTGGATCGAGAGCTTCGTAATACTCGTGGATATATGTCGTATGATAATACAGGTTGAGTTCGTCCGTGTCCGCCCATTCTGGCGTAAACGTGAAAAAGTGCTCTGCCGGCGGGGTGACCCAAGCCTGATAAACACCGTTCTCGCCCTCGTTATCGATGACATCGGTCCAGGTGCCCGAAAGATATGCTTTCAGCGGCATTTCCCACGATAATATAGTCGAAAGTTCGAATTGGCCGACCCGATCGGTGCCACCCTCGATGAAATAGTTTAAATTTAAATTCCCATATTGAAATTCGGATGTTGCGAGAGTATCGTCCCAGTATTTGGGAAGGTATTCGATGTATGCGTAACCCCATACGTCATAGTAATTTATTAGGCTATAATGGTAGAGCGGTTCACCGTCCGTCGCCGAAATATAGCATCGGAAACGCTCGGCGGGGCCACCCGATAGATCGATCTGCCATGCGAGGCGACCTATGGCCATTTCCGGGGAAGTATCGGGCCAATAGACAAGTGAAGCGCTTGTAGATATGCCGTTTTTTGCGTATGCCTTTTTCGCCGATTCAATTGCATCCATATCGCCAATGACAGGTGTTTGCGCGTCGAATTCGGAGATAATATGACTGCCGCAAAACGCGAGTCGGCCATTACCGAAAACGCGGAAATCGATGCGGCCATCCAATACCGGGATGCCGTTTTCTATCTGTGCAAATGTGATCCACCAGCGCCCAAGTCGCTTTTCCGCGCGGGAAAGACGAAGATTAGCCGAACCGGTTATAAAAATATCGGGATTTTCGTTTATAAAGGAGATGCATGATGAGATTATTTGCCCCGTGGTTTTGCCGTTTAGAAAAATCGAGGTATCTGGATAATATCGAGTATAGCCCTCGAAACCGGATGTCCGCGCAATTAACGCTTCTCCGCTACGAGAATAGGCCACGGGCGAAAATTCGATAGGATCGCCAACGGAAAATCCCGGATCGAAGAAGGCAAGACAAAAGCCGGAAAGGACTAACAAAATAATTATTACTGAAATACGGAACATTTATCACTCCCCGAAAGAGTAAACAATCTGTATAATATAGGTCTCGATATCCTTCGTGTCAACTTCGACATGTCGAACGGAACGGATAATTCAAAACTATTATTACTTGATAAATCATTAATAAAGGTTATTTTTAATTAAACGAAAGGAGTTCATTGTGAAAACAACAGCTTATGCTATTTTGGGTATCGCGCTATCGGCGCTTTGCCTTACTGCAGATTTTTCCATCAATATGGGGGGGTGGGAATTCGAACGCGAAAATACCGAACTCGGATTCGATCTTTCGGGAGGAGGCGGTATTAGTATTCCGCTTAATCTAAACGATAAACCTGCGGCATACGACATTTCCGAAACCTATGATCCTATCGCGCCGACAATTACTGTCAGGGCGGGCCTCGGAGCTTATCGGTTCGATAAGATACCCAACCTTAATGGAACACTTGCGGCGGAATATAATCGCACGACTTACGAAAGCGACTCTACTGATTTAGTTTTCAACTCGTTTGGAATCTACAACGGTTTTTCCGCGCATCCGGTGGATCACGTTTCTATTCGTCAGGCGACATCTACGGGGTTATTTATCATATCCTCCGAACCCGACCGGACTGTAACAGGCACGTTCGCGGATTATACCGCAGACGAGGAAGCGCGAACCGAGAAACCTCACCTTTATTCCGCAACGGAATTGGGAATTGGTTTCACCGTGGGAAAAACTCCTTTTTTGGAGCTTTCCGCAGATGCGAGAGTGGAGACGTATTATCCTCGCTATGTTTTCTGGCCGGAGTTGGCCCGGGGACTTACATACAGTGCGATAGAGGGCGGCACATCCGCGTTGGCCGACCGAACAGACGTCTGGGCGCTAAAACTAATCGGTCCCGCGCTGACTACGGCTATGGAGCTTTTCAACCTGAATTTTTATCCCGATAAGGTCGGAGAAACGCACCAGCACGTTTTCACTCCAACGCTGACTCTGACGTTCCATTTTTAAGTCTAACTCGAGGTTGATTTTCACTTTCATAAGTGAATAACAGATAGTATCTTACGGCGGTGAAATTATGTTTCTGATAAAGGTGAAAGGAGATTTTTCCGCGGCGCATCGAATATGCGGTTATCCCGGCGATTGCGCTAATTTGCACGGGCACAACTGGCGGATCTCCGCGACGATTGGGGTGGAAAAGCTTGATGAGTTGGGGATGGCCTGCGATTTCCGTGTCGCAAAATCGATACTGCGCGAGATTCTCTCTAGATTCGACCACAAGAACCTTAATGAGCATGAGCAGTTGGATGGAGGAAATCCGACATCGGAGAGAATTGCTATCGTGATTTACGAGGAGATAAAAAAGAAATTGCCGGATTATCTAACGCTCGAAGCCGTAGAGGTTTTCGAATCCGACACATCGAGTGTGGAGTATAGAGCGACGTAAAATACCTGATAGGCAATGATACCAATTAACGAAATAGTCGAGACGCTTATCGGCGAAGTCCATAATATCGGAGAACCGTGCGTGCTCGTTCGGGTTGCAGGATGCAATCTGGACTGCAACTGGTGTGACACGAATCATCAGGCGATAAACGAGAGGATTTCTGCACAAGAGGTAGCGGAGAGAGTCGAGAAAACGGGGCGAGGTTGGGCACTGGTTACAGGTGGCGAACCGCTGTTGTGCCCGGTCACGGCGGATCTACTCGCCAAATTGGTAAATCGCGGGATTAACGTTCTACTCGAAACAAACGGCAGCATTCCCCTCGATAGAGTTCCCGCTAAGGTCGTGAAATCGGTCGATATGAAAACCCCATCCAGCGGTCATGCCGGTTGTTTTCTCGAGTCGAATTTAGAATTTATTTTTAAAAATGACTATGTGAAATTCGTTATTACCAACAGGCAGGACTTCGATTGGGCGCTGGTAAATATCGAAAAATACTCGTTGTTTGAAATGACAAACGTAGCATTCTCGCCCGTATGGGGTATTATGAATCCCGGAGAATTAGCGAAGTGGATTCTCGAAACAGGATTACCAATCCGACTTTCTATACAGCTTCATAAAATAATCGGGATAAAATGACGATGGGGCTATTATGCCGAAAAAACTGAAAAGAGCGGTTGTTCTCCACTCGGGAGGAGTCGATTCTACTGTCGCGGCGGCAGTTGCAAGGGATCGCGGTTACGATCTTTACATGCTCCATTTCGATTACGGACAACGGACCGAAAGCAAGGAACGGAGCTGTTTTGCGGCAGTCGGCAAGGTATTTAAAGCGAAGAAACAGGAAATAACGAACGTCCGATATCTGCACTGGGTGGGGCACTCCAGCCTCACCGACGAGCATATTCCCGTGCCCCACGGCGAGCCGGAGGGCATTCCGACTACATACGTGCCTTTTCGTAACGGCGTTTTTCTCTCTCTCGCGGCGGCGTGGGCGGAAACGATGAAAGCCAGCGCCATTTTCATTGGAGCTATGGAGGAAGACGGCCCCGGCTATCCCGATACAACCGAAGCATTCCTTATGGCAATGGAAAAAGCGATTAACCTTGGCCGTAAACCGGAATCGAACTGCAAGATAATCGCTCCGATAATTCATATGAGCAAGGGCGAGGTTGTCGAGCTTGGGATAAAACTCAGAGTGCCATTTGGAATGACATGGAGTTGTTACGAGAGCGAGGATTTGGCCTGCGGAGAATGCCAGAGTTGCATCATGCGCAAACGGGCTTTCGAGGAAGCCGGGATGAAAGACCCTATCCCCTACCGGAAATAAGCTAATTATGTATCGAACGGAGTCGCATTGAAACACGTCAATTTCCTTTTCGCGGTTCACCTGCACCAACCTGTGGGCAATTTCGAGGGGGTTTTCAAATACGCCACCGAGACTGCCTATCTGCCATTCTTGCGGGCTATGCACTCGAATCCCGAATTCCTTTTTGGATTTCACGCCTCGGGGCCGTTGTGGGAATATTGGGAGGAGCATAATCCCGAAATTTTCGAACTCGTTAGGGAGATAGTCGGGCGAGGTCAGGTCGAACTTCTCGGAGGTGGTTTTTACGAGCCGATATTAGCGGTAATCCCGCGTCGGGACGCCCTTGCGCAACTCGCAACGATGGCGGATTTCCTCGAAACAAATTTCGGCGTTAGACCTCGAGGAATATGGCTTACCGAGCGAATTTGGGAACCGCATCTACCGGAACTTCTCGCTGCTGCGGGAGTAGAATTTACGCTTGTTGACGACTACCATTTTAAAAGCGTGGGTATTGTTGGGCAAGACCTTTTCGGGCACTATATCACCGACGACGGCGGCAACAGCGTTATGATATTCCCGATTTCGCAAGCCCTGCGATATCTGATTCCGTTTCGCGAAGTGGATGAGACAGTGGATTATCTCATCCATAAAGCTGACAGGGAAAGCAACAGGGCTTTAGTTTTCGGCGATGACGGAGAGAAATTCGGTCTTTGGCCCGGAACCCAGAAATGGGTTTGGAACGACGGTTGGATGGATAGATTCACGCGAGGTATTGTCTCCAATCATGACGTAATCCGTATGTCCCGATTCGAGGATTGGATCGACCGCCAACCACCATTAGGGCAGGTTTATCTGCCTACCAGTAGCTATTTTGAGATGAGTGAATGGTCGCTTCCGGCGAATATGGCGGCCGAATTTCACGACAAAGCCCACAAACTCGAGGAGGAAGGCGTTATCGAGGAATGGCGACCTTTCTTTAAGGGCGGTTTCTGGCGCGGTTTTCTAACCAAATATCCTGAATCCACATGGATGCATAAACGGATGCTTCACGCGAGCAATTCACTTGCTGAATCCGGGTTGTCTGCGGGGGAAGCGTCGAAGGCCCTTTACAAAGCCCAGTGCAACTGCGCATTCTGGCACGGCGTTTTTGGCGGGCTTTATTTGCCGCACCTTCGCCGGGGGATTTACGATAATATCCTGCGGGCGGAAAAAATGATGTCGAAAAACGACATCAAATTTGCGCGGCGGTTGGACATGGATATCGATGGTGTCGATGAGGTTGTCCTTCGGGACGGCGATCTCCAGCTTTTCATAAAACCGGGGGACGGCGGGAAAATCGCGGAAATCGATCTGCTGAAGTGGAACCGCAATATCACGGATACTCTCTCACGAAGGCCTGAAGGCTATCATAGCCTTGTAGCAACCACCGAGGAGGGAACCGGAGACGGCACGACGTCGATTCACGATATCGCGCACAGCAAGGAAAAGGGCCTATCAAAGCTTCTTCATTACGATTGGTATAACCGGCGTTTTCTCGTCGATTTCATTTTTGGGCAGGGCCTTACACCGGAGAATTTTCACAATGCGAGTTTCCCCGAAATGGGTGATTTTGCCGATAAACCATACACGATTATCGAAGGCCCGGAGCATCTTCCAGAAGGTCTTTGCGTCCATATGCGCCGTGAGGGCGGGATTTACCATGGCGATATAGCCACGCCGTTTATTATCGATAAAATAATTACGCTTTTAAAGGACGGCGAGGGTTTTGCCGCGCAATGGACGTTAAAAAATCCGAATAGCAGCGATCTGAAAGTCCATTTTGGCACGGAAACCCACTTCTCTCTAATGAGTGGCGACCACCCGCGTGTGCATTTCCACTTCGACGATGTCAGTTTGAAAAATATCCGCCCCGGTGAGGTCCGTGAATTCCACCGAATACAAAGCTATAAACTCCACGAGCACGCGGATGGTTTCAAAATCTGCTGCGAATGCGATCCCTGCGCGCTCTGGATGTTCCCCGTAGCAACAGTCAGTAATTCAGAGTCGGGATTCGAGCGGGTTTATCAGGAAACGAGCCTGCTTCATCATTGGAAACTGACCGTGCCCGCGAACGGCGAGATCGAACTGAATATTGTATGGTCGATATCCGATATCGACGAGAATTAAAGCGGTATATTTTCCGAAACATCCCAGCTGTTCGTAAGAACTGCGGTCTAATCCAGTTTCTTTAAGGAATACAGCGTTTCTGCCATTTGCTGCATTACATCGTTGTCCACCGGTCGGGTGACATAATAGAAGATTTGTATCACCTGTTTATTTGTCGTGAAAAGGTTGAAATCCATGTGGTAACGGGCTGTAACGCCGCCAGCGTGATAGACATCGAGCCCGTCTATTTTAAGAACTGCCTCGGTCTCGATATCCATACTGACATTGTTTTTCAGAGTTTTCACAAATTCCTCCCACGGGACTTCCTCGAACTGTTTCTGCGAAAGTTCCATGATAGCGACGGATAGCATGTTGCTATCCGGATTATCTGGCGTGATTACCATCCTGCCGCTGACGCCTTCCACACCATCGATTTGTGAGATATTATCGGCCCTCTTCCCCAGTATAACTTTCCACCCATCTGGGATTTCGAGACTAAAACCATATTCTTGGTTGATGTATTTGCCATCCTCTACCCCGTCCGATTTCGCGCATGAAAGAACGAGAAGCGCAGCGATAACGACGATGGTTATTGTTAAAAATTTCGACTTCATTTCGATTTTCTTCATTAGTACCAATCAGTTTATATGTTATTAAAAAAACGCCACGAAAATGGTCATTATTGCAAGATTGCTCGCCGTCATTTGTGATCTAAAAAAACCGCGTACCGATATATTTTGGTGGAGGCGGGGGGAATCGAACCCCCGTCCGATAATAGCTCCCCGCATCCGTCTACGTGCGTAGTGCGGGATTTGAGTTTCGCCATGCCAACGCCGCCACACGCGGCTTCGACACGGCTATCCCCGGATGGTAGCACACAGCGTCGCCCGAGAAAAGCTTCGCTGCTGCGCTCCTGTTTGCGGCGCTCTATCCGGGCGTTAGGAGCAGCACTCCCGGTAGAACGTGGCCCGCTTAATTAAGCAGCCATTGCATAGTCATAGTCCGCATTTCTTGCGGTTCGAGGTTTTTCCAAGATTCCTCGAAACTCGGCACGCAAGACCCGGTCCGCTTATCACCGTCGAATCCAGTTCGCCCCCATTTTCAAATAGCAGTGGCCTTTCAGCCACCGTTAATATAAGGATTTGCGGGGATTTGTCAAGGACGAATCCGCTGGCACGCCTCGCGCTATGTGCGATTTTGAAAAGGGCTACACGATTTCGCACGCACGAGCTATCGCCGCTGCTTCGCAGCGGTCGCGCCAGCGGTCAGACAAAGTGAAACTAATAGTTTTCTATTGGCAAGCGTTTTAAGGGAAAAATAGAAGAAGTCTCGAAGGAAATTTAGGACGCGGCACATCCGCAATAAAAAAATACCCCATGGAGGATTCGAACCTCCGACCCACTGATTAAGAGTCAGTTGCTCTGCCAGCTGAGCTAATGGGGCATGTCGCAGACAATTTTCGCGTATTGCCGCCGAACGCTCGATTAGCGCCACGAACGGCTATTACTCCGCAAATGTAAATATGAGACCGCGAAAACGCAAGTCATTTATTGGAGAATTTGTTGGCGGGATTTTGGGAGCGTGTTTGAACGAGACTTGTCTCGGTAGCCGAATGGGCGAGACGGTCATCGCTCTCTCACCAATTAGGCGGGGGTTCCCAGAGCGCGTATTTCGAGCGTTTGCTATCCTCTTCATCAAGTAGCTTCTTCGCTTTCAGGCCGAACTCGAAATCCGGATCGACAGCCAGCGATTTGTTCACTATTCGTCTCGCGCCGGCGCGGTTGCCGACATTATAATTTACTCTGATAGCTAATTCGTAGGCTTCGAGCATCTCCGGCGCATCCTCGATGAGTTTATAGGCATCCGCAAGCGCGCCCGTATAGTCCTCGGTGAGAAGCCTGAGGAAACCGCGTTCGATATAGCATTCATGTTTATCGCAATCCAGTTCTGCAGCCCTGTCGTAATCTCGCAGGCGCTCTTCGACCGAATATTTCGATACCTTGGCTTTGCAGTGGGCGAGGTAATAATGCGTGTTTGCGTGGCCATCCCGAAGCTCGCGCGCACGTTCGAAATCCTCGATAGCCTTCTCATAAAAACCGAAATCGCGGTTTGACACACCTCGTATATAATATACCTCGGGTTCATCGGGGGAAAGCTCGAGGGCTTTGTTCAGATCGGCGATCTGATCTTCATAGGGGATTTCGTCGATACAGCCTTTTAGCGAACCCCTATTAAAATAGAATTGCCCATTTTCCGGCTCGAGTTCGACAGCTTTGTCGAAATCCACAAGTGCGCCCGCAAAATCGTGCGATAATTTTTTTGCCATACCCCGATTAGAATAAGCGAGAGCATATTCCGTGTCGAGTTCAATAGATTTATTCAGGTCCTCGATAGCCCCGGCGTAGTCTTTCAGCTCCGCTTTATATGTGCCCCGCCCGAAATAGCCCCTCGCGAAATCGGGTGCCAATTCGATTGCCTTGTCGTAATCCGCCATTATAATATCCGGTTTAAAGCCGGTGGAATGGACTTTAACTCTGCCCCTCAAATACCAGTATTGCGCGTTCTTAGGATCAAGTTTGATAGCCCAGTCGAAATCGGAAATCGCCTTTTGCAAATCCGCGCCTTTGCCAAATATTTCGCCTTCCTTATTATACTGATATTCTTCTCCGCGATGGTAATAGGCCAGGGCGCTTTTCGGAGCTAATTTTATCCCGATATTAAGGTCTTTGATGCCTTCCCAGTGATTTCCAAGAGCGCCTTTCGCAGCGCCACGATAGATATAGGCCAGCGCGTTTTTTCGATTGAGTTCGATTGCTCTGTTCAAGTCCTCGATAGCGCCAGGGTCATCGCCTATCATATATTTTGCGGAGCCGCTTAGATAGAGAAGTTGCGGGTCGTCCGGCGTGATTTCGAGAGCCATCCCCAGATATTCGATCGCCAGTTCCATTTCCCTATCCCGGGCGAAAAGCATCGCCGTCTCGACATACGCGTCAACCTCCGGATTTCGCACCCGGGGTAAGTGTTTTCTTCGTGGCTTTTTTTTCAAAATAGTCCCCCTCTATTGCTCGACCAGTTCCGTGTCCTCGTGGGTGTAATTAGGGACGCAAATGCAGAGGAACACGAGCGGGGTGTCGCCTGTGTTCGTAATATAATGCGGAATGCCGGGCGGATTCGCAATCGCGTCGCCGGGATTGATAGCGCGCTCCTCGCCGTCTTGCCACATATTACCCTCGCCCTCGAGGATATAATATATTTCCTCGATAGTTTTATGGAGGTGCAGTTCTGTGGAATCGCCGGGATATACAATGGCCTCCGCGAGCGATTGTCGCTCGATACGACTGTTCGCGGGAGCCATTATCTCGCGGATTTCGCTTTTATCTTTTGTGATAAACGCCGGAACATCGTTTCGGTTGATGATTTCCATTTGCTTGCCTACTTGATTTCTATCACATAGGGCATTAGGAAAAGTGTTTCGCCGTCCTCGAACGGGAACTCGGGGATGTCTTCGAGTTTATCAGCGAACGGCAATTTCGCGGCAACCTGCGACAGGAGGTCCATCATTCCGAGCGAGCCTCGAGACGGCATGAACCATAGTTCGAGGTCGTTCTCTTCGGCCTCGGATTCCTCGATCAGGAAATTGAGGGCCTCGATAAAACCGCCAATCGAATCGACGAGGCCTATTTCGCGGGCGTCCGCGCCGACCCATACCCGGCCTTGCGCGATAGTCTGCACGCTGTCTATATCGAGAGTTCTGCCTGCGGCAACCTCTTTTTTAAAGATGTCGTAGAACCTGTCAATCGAAGTTGTCATCCGCTCGCGCTGTTGGACAGTAAACGTGTCGGCCATTGAGTATATTCCGGAATTTTCTCCGCGCTGGAAAGAGGCGCGCGTCACCCCGATTTTATCGTATAGCCCGGCTGTGGCGAATTTGCCGCTTATAACGCCGATAGAGCCAGTGATCGTAGCGGCATCGGCGAAAATACGATAACCGGGTGCGGAGACGTAATATCCGCCGCTTGCCGCCGCTCCGCCCATACTAACCACAACGGGTTTATCTTCCGCCGCATTGACGAGCGCGTGAGCCATGAGGTCGCTGGCAACCGCGCTACCGCCACCGGAATCCACGCGCAGGAGGATTCCCTTGACCGATTTATCCTTCGCGGCGGCGTTAACTGCGGCTACTATCTCGCGATTGCCCGTTCTCGATCCGGCGAATATGCCGCCGGGGCCACCGTTACCGTAAACTATGTTACCGTCAATAACGATCACGGCTATCCTATCCGGTTCGCCCCACTCGACTTCCCGTTTCTCGCGGAATGCGTAAAGCCCTATTGGCGCGGTCTCGAGTTCGCGTTCATCGTCGATATACTCCTCGAATTCATCCCAATACATCAGGCTATCCACGAGGCCGACCTCTATCGCTTCGATGTCGGTATAAGGCCCGCCATCGACGATTTTACGAACTTCTTCCGCCGATAATCCGTGCGCTTCGGCTATGCCATCAATAAAAACTCTATCCAATGCATCGAGGATTTCATTCATATTCTGCGCGGCAAATTCCGATGGTTCCGTGCGAGTGAACATCTCCATCGCGGACTTATATTTACCCGCCGTCACGAAATCCGGCGTTACACCGATTTTATCGAGTGTGCCTTTGAAGAACATCAGCTCCGCGCGGAGACCGATAAGATTCACTCCGCCGCCGGTGGGCGAGATAGCGATATAATCGGCGGCGCTGGCGAGATAATAGGAAACGTTGCCCAGATAATCGGCGTAGAGAATCACCGGCTTTTCGTTTGCGCGGAATTTCATTAATGTTCGGCGAAATTCCTCCGCCTGTGCGAAACTCAATCCCGGATTTCGCCAGCGGATTACGAGACCTTCGATTTCGTTGTCCTCGATTGCGTCCTCGAGCGTGCGAATAAGGCGCGAGAAAGACTTACTCTTCGACGCAAAGAACGACATTCGCGGGTTTTCTTCATAATTCCCGGTCAGGTCGATTCGCAGAGAATATTTAGGCATCGGGATTACGCTGGGTAGTTCTTTTATACTGCTTGTCGAATAGAGTGTATATCTATCCCATTCGTCCTCCGGGCCGCTCATTGCCTCGAATCCCACGCCGCCGAACGGATTGTCCAGACGCATACCTACCGTGATATTATCGACCGGATCGGTTTCGCCTTCGCCATAGTAATCATATCGTCCGAAGAGGTGGATACCATCGACAATATGCAGTTCACCTCCGACAGCATAATAGACCTTGTTTTCCCAGTAACCGTCGAAGAAATCGTTCCACGAAGTTGTGCCCGGTTTGGCTATTTCGCCGAAAAGCGTTACCCGCCATGTCGCAGGGCGAAGACCGATTCCAAGCCTGTGTAATTTATCCGCTTCCGGAGTATCTTCGAAGGAGTATCCGGCCGCAAGGAATTCCCATGGTCGCGTAGTCATCCCGAAAATCCAACCGTTTTTCCATCCACCGCCCCATGAGTCGTCAGCCGTCCAGGTTCGCAAGTAACCCAATGCGAACATCCTATCGCCGGCCCCCGCACCGAGACTCCAGCTATAAAGACCAGCGTTACGCTTGTAGCTAACTCCTAAGCCGCTGAGGTTCATCGAAAAACCGTGGTTATTGGTAATAGCCATGTTCGCGGAAGTATCGGTGCAGAAACATCCTGTAAGCGCGGTTTCAACGCCGTGACCGAGACCGAGATAGGCTGGATTGAGCCGCATCCCGCGCAGGTCGTCCACTGTGGCGACTCCCCATGCCGGGCCTTGCGCAATTGCAATCGTAACAGTAAGAACCATAGCGATAATAAAAAGCCGGGTATTCCTCATATCAAAACCTCCGGAAAGTTAATAGGCAAACTTCAGTTGAATATAAGATGAGACAGGTAAAATAAAAGTGAAATCGATTTTGGGCTATTAAAAAAGCCACTCGAGGCGGCTTATTTTTTCTTCGCTTTGTATTCAAGCACCCCTTGCACAAGGCGTTCGACGCCATCAGAGGTTTTCAAAATAGATGTCCCCGGAGCAATACCCCCGTTCGAGAATATCCTATTCTCCGGGTCGTAGATTACCTCCTGCGGGCCGACATTTACCTGCGATACACCCAGCGCTGAAAGCGCCGCAGTAAGCACGGCATCCTCGCCGATGGTAATAATCGGTTCGTTTTCAATCCGTTTGAGAGCGACGATAACAAGCGCACCGCCGTAGCCTAAAGTGCCGATAGGCTTTTTACGGACATGCAATCCGACGATAAGGTCCTGTAGCGACCGGATAATCCGACCATCGCTACCGGCAATCTCGATATCGGAAATGGTCGTAATCGCGCCTTTTCCTCCTGGAATAATAAGCGCCCGCAAGTCGCGGGCTTCGATTTGTTCCAGCGCGATTGCCTCGCCTCGGATTATCGGTTTACATTCCTCGAAAAAGTCGCGGTGTTGAATCCTTTTGCCGCGACCGGCAGCTGGAGTTACATCGGTGGGAATTAGGCAAAGGGGAATACCCCCGCCTCGTTCGATTTCACGATAGATAAAAGGTAATTCGAGGATTTGCGTTCCATCCTCGTAGCCTAATCCGGAAAGGAGTATGCCGATTTTCCCCGGCAATCCTTATTCCTTGACGAGCGTGACGCTCACGGCCTTTTTGCCGAAACGGTTTTTACCGAAAACGACAACGCCATCGACGAGGCTGAACAAAGTATCGTCTTTTGCCCGGCGGACATTGAGGCCAGGGTGGAATTTCGTCCCATGTTGGCGAACGATAATTCCGCCCGCGCGGATTTTCTCTCCCGCGAAACGCTTAATCCCGAGCCGCTGGCCCTGCGAGTCGCGACCGTTTCGGGAACTTCCAACACCTTTTTTATGAGCCACAATAACCTCCTGTGGTTCGTTATTGCACAACTATGCCAATTTATAGGTATTTTTATGAAAGGCAAGAGTTATTATTAAAAACTCATTTTTCGAGGATAACTCGTTCGATATAATCCGCGCGCAACCAGCCTTCCTCGCCATTGTGGAGAAGGACTTTCGCGTAGTCGCCACGAATTTCGAGAACCGCTACTTCCATGCCTTCCTGAAAAGTGTAGAGCAGTTGCGAGTTCTCGTAGGATGCGCTCCTTATCTCCGCGCCGGATGAAATGACGATTGCCTTGTCTGTTTCCCATGCGTTATCGAGCTTTATAGCAAACGGAATTAGCACGGCGAGAAACAGTGCCCAGATGACTATCCCCATAACGAAAAAGACTCTCCGGCTGCGGGAACGATTCGATATCCAGATTGTAAGGCAGATCGATCCCAGAATACTTAGGATTACAAGCATATTCACAAATTCCCTCGCGGAGAATTTCGAGAGGAAGCCATAAACGAATCCGATGAAAGTGTTCTCGTAAACGTTGCCGAGATTCGGGCCGTTCTCGGATTCACGGACAATATCGACCTGCGTTGATCTGATGAAATCGAGATTCTCGAGAATATCCTCGTTGCGGGGATCGAGGATTTTCGCGCGTTCCCAGTTCAGGATTGCCTTGCCGATATGCCTTTCGCGATACAAGGCGTTGCCGAGGTTGAAAAACACTCGATAATCGTCGGCTCCAGCCTCGATAGCCTGTTCGTATGCTTCGATTGCACCCGCATAATTCTCGCTTCGGTAGGCGTCATTGCCCTGGAGATAAGAAGATATTGCGCTATTCTGCGCGAATGCCGTCACGGCGAGGAATATTAGTGCAATATTGAAGATTACGGTTCTCATTTAAAAACCCTATCTACACTAACTATTAGCACTTTCGCTTCCTTAAGTAGTTCTTTGGAAACGGTTTCCTTTTCTCCGGGGGCAAATCGGTGAAAATTCAGGCGCTCCAACAAGCCCTCGATATCGTCGAGGATAACGTCGTCAACCTTCCGCTCAGCCAGCCTATCACGGATTTCGGGGAATACTACGCCCTCTCTGAGTAGGCCGAGTCTGTCCGCAAGATAATGCAAAAGGGCATCCTGGACCGTAGCCACAAATTTCTTACTGTCCTCGAAATGATCGGATGCAGAACGCAGTTCTTTCATCGCACGTTTAAGAGCGCGAGTATATCGAGCATATCCGATATCCGAGGCGAGTCGATCACGCCGTTTGCGAATTATGAGGGCAACCAGAAAAACAGCAACTTCTCCCATAAAGAAAGAAAGAACGGTTCGCAGTCTGGGCGAGACAAGTTCGCCAGTGTGCAATTTATCGGTGTCCGGGGCGATATGACGAATATCCTCGCCGACGCGGAAAACTTCACCACGTGAGATAATATTTCCGTTACCGGTTGACATTTCATCACCCTGTCCGATTTTTATCTGAACCGGCCCGGCGGTTTTCGTAACGTATTTATTTTTACCAAGGTCGAAGTAAACTAAGCTAACCTCCGGTAGTTCGAACTCCCCCGGGCTTCTCGGCACAAGAACATATTCGAACCTTTTCGTCCCCGATACCGCCGCTCCCTTGGTGTCTATATTGCCGCCTTCCTGGATGCCGTATTCCTCGAATGATGAGGGGAATTTTAACTCCGGCGCGTTGAGATTGTATATATTTCCGGCCCCCGAGATGCCCATAATATAGCTTATTGCTTGATTTGAAACGAGAGAGTCCGCTTTAAGCTCCGCCGTAATCGAAAAATCGCCTACAAGACCGTTGAATCCAGCAGGCGGATTACCCGGAAGCGGTTCGATGTCGATTGTTACCGGCCTCGCTTTAATCACTACATTCTGTCCGCCCGACATAAAACCGAAGAAATCGCGGCGGGTAAGAGCAGTGGCCTGAAGTTCCATAGGTTCGATAGTTTTTTCGCCCGACGAAAGTCCAAAAATAGCCCATTTACCGAGAACGACCGCGTAGTATGTTTCTCCGTTATATACACGCCGCTGATAATCCAGACGCTTTGCTCGAAAAAGCGGCTCAGCCCAGAAGCCGTTGAATGCCGGTTCCCGCGTGAAAGACAGGTTCGAGAGTTCAAATTGGGTGTAAAGTGTATATGTGACCGTTATCTGTTCGCCAATCTTAGCGCTGGTTTTGTTGGAGTTGACTGCAAGGAATACTCTTTCCTTAACATCGGCGTCGGTCGGCGCTGCGGGAGCTGGCCTGTTCGCGCGCGTTCCGCCTTGCCTGCCGCCGGTTACGCTGCCATCGACCACTTCCACCTTGAACGATTGAGTATATTTCGTCTCGTCGTTCGCGGATACCGGGATTTTCGGTATAGTAAGATTGCCTTTTTTATTCGGCGAGATGATCATCCGATAGGTATAAGTGGTATTCTTCGACATCCGCCCGCCGGAAAGCTGGAAATTTGTGCTCGTGCTTCGGTTGGTTCCGGCGAATGCCCATTCGTCATTACTCGGAAGTTGCGGTTGACTATGGTTATCCAGCTTGTCGCCCGAGACAATAATTGTTACGGTGAGATTGTCATCCAAACCGATGCGGTTCGCGCTGATATTCGCATTTACGGACCACGCCGAAAACGCGGTTGTCGCGAGGAAAATAGCGAGACATAATATGGCGGCGGTTCTTGTTACCATGGCTTTTCGTGGACTTCGTTGAATTGTCCTTCCCTTTTTATTTTCTCTTTCTGGAGGTCTTCTTCATTCTGCTGCATTGCATCGAGAAGCCGCTCTGCTTCTTCCTCGGTCATCTCCTCGGGATTAACAGGTTTCTCCTGTTGTTGTTCTTCCTGTTCCTGCTGATCCTGTTCTTCCTGTTGTTGCTGTTCTTGTTGTTGGTCTTGCTCCTGTTGTTCTTGTTGGTCTTGTTGATCATCCTGCTGTTCCTGTTGCTGCTGGTCTTGCTGTTGCTGATTTTGCTGCTGCTGTTGTTGCTTATCGCTGAATTCCTTAATAATAGCGCGCGCAAGTTCGAGATTGTATTTAGCATCCTCGTTTGTAGGATCGAATTCGAGAGCTTTCTGATAGTGTGCTATCGATCGCACGAGCGAATCCTGCATAAACCATGTATTTCCCATGTCATATTGGATATCCGCTTTCTCGATATCCTCCTCGGCGAATTCATACGCCTTCTCCAGTTCGGCGATGGTTTTCTCAAAATCGCCCATACGATAGATCGAAAGGGCTGCGTTATGGCGTATTGTCGGCGATTCAGGTTTGCTTAACTGTGCGTTCCTGAAATTATCGAGAGCTTCCTGATATTCGCCATCAATAAAGCTCTTAACGCCCTTGTTGTTTTCGCCATAATACGCGGCAAACAGCGAAGTCGTTAAGACTATCGATATTATTATCAGACTTCTCATATTCCGCATGTTGAGCACGTCCCGGAAGAGCAGCCGTTGCACGACGAACCACTTGACGAACTCGCTATATTGCCCTCCACTTTCGGTTTACCAACGCATGAAACTAACCGAGTAACATCCTCGGATTCGCAATCGGGGCAATTCCCCGGATTATCGCGACCGGAAATGGGACGGAGTCTCTCGAACTTGTTCCCGCAGGCTTTGCATTTATATTCATAAATAGGCATTTCTGCTTTCTCCAATTTCCTTTCGCGCTTTTTTTATCTCCGAGATTTTCTTTTCGAGCCTTTCCTTACTGATTGCGGCAAACTCAGCTCCTATAATAAATATATTCGAACTATAAAACAACCAGATAAGTAAGGCTACAATTGCACCGAGAGCGCCATATAACTTGTTATATACGGACATGTTAGAGAGATACCAACCAAAAAGGCGTCTCGATATTTCCCACAGGATCGCTGCAAAAAAACCGCCTTTGAACGCAGAATTCCATCGGACAACGGAGGTCGGGCCAACCTTGTAAATGATAGTGAACATCAACATCATCTCTGCCGGAATCGCAAGCGAAATGAAAAGGTTCCAAAGTAATGGAATTTTTGCAGGATCGATGCCAAATACACCTACGGATAAATCCGCTATCATCGACTGGATAACAGTTAGCGAGATCGATGATATTAGCAAACCACCGGCAACAAGCATTAAAAAATATACGACTAATGTTCGCTTGAAAAATCCTCGACGGACTCCCGTCCGGAAAATCTTATTAATAGCGACTTCCACAGTGTAGAACACGCCGCCCGCGAACCAAAAGAGAAGCGCTATACCTATTACACCGATAACGCCTTTGCCTGAAACTAACTCGCCGAGAATCCTCTTTATCTCGATAGAGCCTTGAGGCATGATTTGTTCTAACCTGCCCAATGTTGTAATAAACCCAACGGCGTCGCGTTTATTGCCCAAAATGAAACCGAGAAAAGAAAGCCCTAATAAACTCAATGGGAGTATGCTCATCAGAAAATAGAAACTCAATGCGCCGGACATCGTCAAACCGTCGTCGGCGTTATATCTTCTGACAACCCGGATAAGAGTTTTCACCCAGTGCTCTATTTTTGATTTATATTTAGGCATAACTTACATATGAACAAGAACTTACGTTGAATACCAAGTATCGAGTTGTATTCCGTTCGCAAACCATCACTGCCACCGGGATTTTCTGGAAGCGCGCACAGAGCGCCTTTCCGGTAGGGCGCTGGAGAGAAACAGAAGAAACAACGCTGGAATTAGCGGCCAATAATAGCGTTCCTCGTAGTTTGTAAAAACCTTACTCTCGATTTCCGATGTTTTCATCCCGCTTATTTCATCGAGGATTTCGTCCAGTTCAGCCGCTCCGGGGCGCGCGGGGTAGTATTTGCCGTCCGAGGCAAGAGCTACTCTCTGCAAAGTCATCTCGTCCATTTTAGTTGTAACGATATTCCCGTTGCGATCTTTCAGAAGCCCCGATTTCCTGCCGGAATCGTTATAGATAGGAATCGGCACGCCGTCGGGAGAACCGATTCCCACTGTGAAGATTATAGTCCCGTTATCGGCGGCGGCCTCAGCGGCGTCTATCGGTTTACCACTGTGGTCTTCGCCGTCGGTGATAAGCAACACGACATGCTGGCGCTGGTTATCATCGACAAAGGCCTTGTCGCCTATTTCGATTGCGCGCGCTATCGCTGTGCCCTGTTCGGGTATCACGCCCACGTCGATTGCATCCATTATCATTATTGCAGCCGAGTAATCGGTGGTTAGAGGGCAAACGAGGAAAGCGTCACCGGCAAAAGCCACAATACCAATCCTATCGCCGCGAAGCCTTTCTATCAAGGTTTTCAGCTCGAGTTTAGCCTTGGCCATTCGGTTTGGCGCGACATCCTCGGCGAGCATCGACCGCGAAACATCGATAACCACCACAAGGTCTATTCCCTCACGCTTAACCTCTTCGAGTTTAGTGCCCAACTGCGGACGGGCAAGAGCGAGAGTCAACAAGCAATATCCGAGAATGAAAAGGATCTGCCGTGTGACTAAGAATCCCCGGCTCCGCGACAGAATCAGCTTTTGGATAAGCTCAACCTCGCCAAATCGCTTAAGAACAGTCTTCTTATTACGCTCGACCCATATGAAAAACAGGACGAGTATTGGAACTCCGGCTAAAAAGTAAAAAGCGTTTATGTTTGCGAATTGTAGCATTTTTATCTAACTCTTGGTCTTTTTTAACACGATTACTGCCGCAGATGAAAGACCTTTCGTTCCGGGCAGTTTCAATAATGTCGTATCCGCCGCATAGAGGATTGGCGAAATCCAGTCCAGCGGCTTGAACCGGCGTAAACGCTCTAATACACTAAAATAACGGATTTTATAGTCTCCGAAAAAATTTCCCAACTCGCGGATTTCCTCGATTCGCAGAGCGCCGCCACCCGGTGATTCATAACACGCTACCGGTAGGCGGCTTCTTAGATCGAATATCCACTTAAAAGGATGGATCGGTTCGAGGAAAACAGCCCTGCCGCCGGGTTTTAGAATACGTTTCAACTCACGTCCGGATGACTCGAGCGGGAGATGGTGTAACGAAACCTGCCCGACGATAATATCGAACTCATCATCCGGAAAGCCCGTATTTACAGCGCTTGCGTTGTGGACGTCGATTTCGACATCGTTTACTTCCGCTGCAAGCCGCGTTAGATCGCACATTTTCTTCGAGACATCGATAGCAACAACATTCGCACCCATCATCGCCAGCCGCGCAGCCGAATAGCCATAACCGCAACCGACATCGAGAATTCTTTTGCCCGGGGCGTCGAGAAGTTCTAGCCAAAAAGCGCGGTGCCTCGGTGGCATATCCTCGTGAAAATCCACAACAAGAGCTTCTTTGCCTTCCTCGGCAAGGAATCGATCGGCCTCGTCATCGAAATGTGCCGCATCGGCTGCGTCGTGGTCGATTTCCATGCCGGTTGATTTAAGCGGATTATCGTAAAAGACGCCTATGTTCTTATTGTCCTTCATATTACGGTAATTTACGGAATATTGTGTTTCTAAAAAAGACGTCCGCAAGAAGCATGATTAAACCGATTATTATAAAAGTTGGGAATAGCTCCTTATGGCGCGTGAATTGCCTAATTTCGATCTTGGTTTTTTCGAGTTGGTTGATTTCGTCGTAGATTTTACGCAGACTCTCGGTATCTTTTGCGCGAAAATAGCTGCCGCCGGTTATATCAGCGACGCTACGAAGGCTTTTTTCGTCGATCTCCACGGGCATGCGCACATGGCGCCGCCCGAAAATTGGATCATCGACGGGATAGAGTGCGTAACCTTCCGTGCCGGCGCCGATAGTGTATATCCGCACTTCGAGGGCCTGCGCCGCTCGCGCGGCGGTTATTGGATCGACCTCGCCACGGTTATTCACGCCGTCGGTGAGAAGTATCATTACCTTGGACTTGGCCTCCGAATTTCGAAGGCGGTTAAGCCCTGTCGCAATTGCGGTTCCAATCGCGGTGCCATCCTCGATTTGCCCGATTTCGACTCCCTGGAGGAAATCCAGCAGAACGCCGTAATCAAGCGTCAACGGGCATTGTGTGAATGCCTTGCCTGCGAAAACCACGAGACCGATCCTATCGCTGGATGTCGGATCTTCTGCGCGACCCTGAATGAATTCGGCTGCCACGGTTTTTGCGGCCTCGAGGCGGTTTTTCGGTTTGAAATCGAGGGCTTGCATCGAACCGGAGATGTCTAACACCATTACGATATCAACGCCCTCCGTGTAGGTTCGCTCCTGAACAGAGCCTGAGCGTGGCCGTGCTGCCGCGAGTGAAATGAAAATCAAGCCGAAAAGCTCTAACCATGCGAGGGTAACGAACAGCGAAACACGCATGGAAGGCTTGCTTCCCGCGACCAGCGCGATATTCGAATAGCGCATCGAACCGCCACGCCGCCTGCGTCGCCAGATAAACAGCGCAACCGCCAGCGGGATGAGCAGCAACCACCATGGCGAAAGAAATTCCACCGTCCCGCCGAAAAACGGGCTTAGAAGCGCGTCCGCGATCTTATTTATCCAGCTACCTATCACGAGACAATTTCCTTTACTCCCGGCCCGGCACCGCCGTTATCAGAATCCCCGCTCTCCTCATCTCCAGTTACCGCCGCTTCTTTCGCCGGTTCCAGCGGTTTTGTGCGTTCGACGAAATTCCTCGCCATCTCGACTATTTCCAAATGCCAATCGTCGGGAGGAATTAGCTTGGCGAATTTCACCATATCGGAACGTTCGAGGATTTCTCGAACAAGTTCGAACTGGTCGGATTCGAGTGGAAAACCTGATTCTTCGAGGTTTCGCATTGTTTCCCATGTCGAGAGTTCCAGCGCCGGAACGCCTATCCGGTGTTCGATATAATCTCGCAAAATCTCCGAAAGCCGTGCATAGTATTCCTTGAATTCCTTTTTAGCAATTAACTGGGAAGCGAGTAGAGCTGCAAGTTCCGCCAGTGCGGCTTCATGGGGGGGAATTTGCGGTGCGGACATGCTGAATATACCACCGCCTTCGCCCCGATGTCTGCGCCAAAAGACAAATCCATAAACCAACGCCGCGAGAATAAGCGCCACAACACCGAGTCCTATCCAGAAACGTGCTGGACGCACGATTTTTTTTACGTCTGTAATATCATGGAGAAGCTCATTTTTAGCCATCTGCAACGCCTGTCCTGCACCTATCCGCTTCTCCATCCCAGCATATTGCGTGTCCGATTCGGCGAATGCCCTTATTTTCGCCCAATCAGAATCCGATAGGAGCGATTTCACAGTGATAACTATCGGTTCGGCTTTGAGAAAATAGGTTGTATCTGTGCCTGCGGTATAGGCTATCGCAGTTGGCGGGATCGTCCAATCTCCTGTGTCGTAAGTGCTTATGAAATATGTGATTTCCCTGCGGATTATCCCGTTATCGAGTGTGTCCGGATCGCCGAGTTCATAATCGGTTATCTGAAACTGTCCCAATTCAGCGCCTGCGCCGGGCCACGCGACCTCGATGCCCGGATCGTAAGATATAATCACCTTGTATGTGATTATATCGCCAATAGTTATTGTCGTCGGATCCGCACGGGTTTCTATACTCGCGGACTGCGCGAGAACTGCTCCCGACAAAATAAAAAGCAATATAATAGTTAAATTCCGCATTGTTTTACAGATTTCAAAGTAGAAATGGTATTCTCTGTGTTTTCAAATAATCCACAATGCACATCGTTTTAATATCTCGAGGCCCGTTTTTTAAAGAAGGCCGTTAATTCGTCGATATATGGTTTGTCCAATCGTATATTAATATGGTCGAGGCCGATACTCTTGAATATCTTATCCCGTTGGAGTTGCGCTTCGGAAACATTGAGTCCGAAAGCCCCGCGAAGCGATGGATCTGAAGTATCGACAATCGTCGTTAATCCGGTCTCAGCATCCTCGAATTCTATCAGACCGATATTCGGCATATCCTCCTCGCGCGGGTCGGATATCACTATTGGCACGAGATCGTGTTTGCGGGCGGTAACGGTCATCGGTTTCTCGTATCCGGCGCCCATAAAGTCACTGACCATAAACACAATAGCCTTGCGCTTGGTGATCCGGTTCAGGAAATCGAGTGGCAGAGCGAGATCGGTTCGGGTGTCCTGCGGCTCGAAATACAATAGCTCTCGAAGAAGCCTCAGAACGTGTTTCCGTCCTTTTTTCGGCATGACGACTTTTTCCACCTTGTCCGTGAACATGATAAGTCCTACAAGGTCGTTATTCTCGATAGCCGAGAACGCAAGGAGAGCGCAAATTTCAAGCGCAATATCCCGTTTCATCTGCGTCGCCGTGCCGAACTCGCCGGAACTGGAGACATCCACCATCAGGATGACAGTAAGCTCGCGCTCCTCCTCGAAAACCTTGATATGAGGGCTTCCAGTCCGTGCGGTAACATTCCAGTCGATGTTTCGGATGTCGTCGCCGAATACGTATTCACGCACCTCCGAAAACTCCATACCCCGGCCTTTGAATACCGAATGGTATTCGCCTGAGAAAATGTCGTTGACAAGCCGCTTCGTGCGGATATCCAGGCGGCGAATTTTCTTTATTATTTCCTTTGGAATCATAAGCTTAACTTGTTGTCGTGATTAGAAATACCACCATAAACCGAGAGTCGCTCCGAAAGTTCCGGAGTCGATAAACGGGCCTTTGAAAGACGAGTTTTGATACTCTGTTTTCACTCCGGACAACTCCGAAGAATAAGATTCCGATGTATATTCTGAACCGGCGGTAATACCCAGTTGGATATTCAGGTCCGGGATACCGACTTCCTCCATGAAAATCTCGATTCCCGCGAAAACACCCGGACGAATACTCAGGACATTGCGTTTGATATCCGCCACGCCAGCATCGCCGCCCTGCATTAGGTAGGAGTAATCGAGTTGAGGTCGAAGCATAAAACCGATGTTCTCTTCGAGGCGCAACGGGATCGTATATCCCAATAACCCGCCGAATTCCAGGCCGGATAAATCGTATCCGCTAAGCTCGTCTTCCATTGTAACTATCACCGGTATGTGTGCGAGCAAGTCGAAGCTGTAATGCTCGCCCATAGTCATCCGATAGCCGACGGATAGCGGCGCGTTAGCGAAACCCAAAGCCGGACCGAGACGCGGAGGTGTAACTTCGGTTATATCCTCCGCTCCCAGCGTTGGATACGCGGTTAGCAAGGAAACTATTATTGTAAGAATCGCGATTAGATATTTCATCATTCTATAGTCCTTTTCCGAATGTTAAATCCACCCGCCTTGTATTGCATTGTCAATATCGTTGGATTCGCTGCCGCCGACATAAATCCTGTCTTTGCCGGTTTTTTTAGCGGCATACATCGCTTTGTCGGCCTCGAAGAGGAGTTGGTCGGAATTCATTCCCGGTCGCCATGGATATAGCCCGATTGACGCCGAGATATTCCTGTTGCGGAACGCTTGCTGCACGCGTTTCGCCGTTTTTAAGGCGACATCGAGTGTAACCTCAGATAAGATCGCCACGAACTCATCCCCGCCATAACGGAAACCCACGCCCTGTCCTAAAACTGTCTCGGCGAGGGCCTCCGCAGAATCGCGGATAAGATGGTCGCCCGCACGGTGACCGAACGTGTCGTTATAAATCTTTAATTCGTCCAGATCGAGAAAAAGCAGGACTATCGAATGGTTGCCTTCCTCGATAAGGCGGTCGAGTTCTTCCATAAGGAATACCGAGCTGTAAAGTCCGGTTGTTCGGTCTATATTCAGAAGCTCTTTTAAATTTAATGCCTGTCTGTTAACTCGATTCAATGCGAAAATACCAAAGCTGACCAGGCCGATAACACCGAGAGCAGAAACAAGCAATGTCCATCCGTAGTGCTCGCGAGGGATGAGATAACTAATGAATACTTCCGCGATTACAAGGGCGGCGGCAAGAAATACGAACACCTGGATTAGAACAGGCGTTTTTTGCGCCCGGTCTTCGAATTCCCGGGGGATTTCGAAATGGTCCACGTTCCAGTTTCGCGAATTAGGCCCCGGGGAATAAAAGGAAGATATTTCCGGATATTCTGACATTTAACTCCTTAATTAAGGGACTTCCACAGCTCCAAGAACCTTACGAACGACATCTTCCGGTGTAATTTCCTCGGCCTCGGCCTCATAAGTCACTATCAATCTGTGCCGAAGCACATCCATGGCGATGGAGCGAACATCCTCCGGGGTTACATAACCTCTATGGTTCAGAAATGCCTGCGCCTGCGAACAAATCCGCAAATACAGCGATGCTCTCGGACTTGCGCCATACTGTATAAGTTCCGCCAGATCGTCCAGGCCGAATGGTTCAGGATTTCTCGTGGCGAAAACGAGATCGAGGATATATGTCTCGACTTTCTCGTCGATGTAGATATCCCGAACCACCCCGCGAGCGCGAATGATCTGCTCAGGAGTCGCCACTCTCGCCGCTTTCGGCTTCTCGATTTGCCCGTGAAGGCGCATTATCTGGCGTTCCTCGTCCTTCTTTGGATAGGTTACGACGGCTTTGAGCATGAATCGGTCCACCTGAGCTTCGGGCAGGGGATAAGTTCCCTGCTGCTCGATAGGATTCTGGGTGGCCATAACTAAAAATGGTGCCGGTAGAGGGAACGTCTCCTCTCCGATGGTGACCTGCCTTTCCTGCATCGCTTCCAGCAGAGCCGATTGCACTTTAGCCGGGGCACGGTTTATCTCATCCGCGAGAATAATATTCGCGAATACCGGGCCTTTTTTCGTGCTAAACCTACCCTCTTGCTGATTGTAGATAAGCGTGCCGATAAGATCCGCCGGTAAAAGGTCGGGTGTGAATTGAATGCGCTGGAAATCGGCATCTATCGTGTCCGAAAGCGTGCTAACGGACAGCGTTTTTGCAAGTCCGGGCACGCCCTCCAGGAGAATGTGTCCGTCCGCGAGAAGTCCCAGCAGAAGTCTATCGATGAGGTATTTTTGCCCAACGATCACATTGGAAATTTCGCGACGAATATCATCGATAAATCCCGATTCCGCTTCGATCCGCTCGTTCAATTTTTGGATTTCTTCGTTCATTGCGTCCTCCAATCATGGAGCGAAAAATTTTATTATTCGCTTTGTTCGATTTCGGTTTCCCGGTTTTGTCGTTCACCATAGGTTATCAACGATTCAAGACCGAGTTCCACCATATCCGCATCCCCGGGATGCGCGCTTAATCCCGCGAATCTTACCTTGTCCGATAATTCGAGGGATTCCTTCAAGTTAGAGATAACACCACCCGGCACGCCTTTCATCTCGAGCGCGCTAATAAGCTGTTCGTCGGAAAGCGAGCGAGCATCTATCTTGTATTTCTCCGTGATATATCCAATCAGTATTCTCGAAAAGGCGTCGATTGCTTTCTCGGGATTATCACCGGCTTCTTTTTTAACTTCGTGAAGTAATTGTCGCGTATTTTCTTCGGACGATAATGATACTTCGTTCTCGGCAAGCAATCCCCTCTTATTTTTACTCCGCACTATAAGAACCGCGACGAAGATTGCGATTAGAACCACTCCACCAATTACGAAAGGCAGTATGCCGACCGGTTCGTCCGGAATAATTGCATCCGTAACCATAATCTCCATCCGGCCGGTAGCCAGATTCCGGCTCGAACCGTTTGGGACATAAATATATTGTATCCGTAGAGGATTAATGTAAGCCATTCCGATATTAGTCGGAGTGTAGGAATATCGATACTCCTTGATTAATGTGATCTCACTTCCGGCACCCTCGGTTTTGTTCGCCTGAGAAGTTCCGCACAAATCGAGATTGGCGATAGGCGGATTGCCGGGGTCGGCAATCGCGTAATCGTCGGGATTCCCTTTTATCCGAAGACGCACGATGAAAGTTAGCGTATCGTTTTGTGGAAGGGAATCCACCGAGAGCCGGCTTTCGATCTCGATATTGCCCCATTCGGGCACCGACGCAGCCATTTCTGTAGTGTCGGCCTGTCCGAATGCCGACACGACGGCTATAAGCACAATTACTAAAAATGCAGGCACTTCAATATCCTCCGCTAATTATACGGTTTTTATTACATACAAACCGGTCAAAAATACCGGTCGGTCCGCGACTTCGTTTGTGAAAAGTAAAATCGCATCCGCCGCCTTAGCGATCCACTTAACTTCCACTTAGCCGGTAGGACCGACCCGAATTAGGAACAAATTCAAAGGACGGAGGAGGGGGGGACCGCTCCCGAAAATGTTCCAGAACACCACGATATTATTGCCTTATAAGGGATTCGAAGGCTGGCGACAATCCTGGCGCCATAAAACGTGATGCTTAAATTGAAAAGAGCGCCCGGTTATCCACCGGGAATAACTGCAACATATTTCATGCCGATATTGCGGCCAATTAAAAATAAAACGGGTTTATCCGAAGGTGTTTTCGCTATCTGGGTTTCGTATTCGGACACCGAACCGATTTGGACGCGATTAACCTCGAATATTAAATCTTCCTGCATTACTCCGGCATTTGCCGCAGGAGACTCAGGAACTACATAATCAACTCGGAGACCTCGGGAATAACCATAGTCGAATAATTCCCTCTCAGTCGCAGGAGAAAGTGTGAGACCGAGATCGCGCGTTATATCTTCCGATACCGGTTGGGATGGATGTTTTTCTGGATTTGGAAGTTCACTCAACTCGAGTTCGATTTCTTTACCGTCTCCATTCCGTGTAATCGCGAGTTTTATAATGGAACCCGGTGGTGACGACGCTATCCTATTTCTGAGATCGGAACCGTTTTCAACGTTCTCGCCGTTTAGTTTTAAGACGATATCACCAGTTGCCAAACCTGCTTTTTTTGCCGGTGTATTTGGCATAACCTGCGTAATAAGAACGCCGTCGGTCTCATCGAGACCGAACGCCTGCGCGATTTTTGGCGTGATATCCTGTATGCTGATGCCGATATAGCCGCGAACGACATAGCCGTTTTCTATAAGCTGGTCCATTACCGATTCGGCGAGATTTATTGGAATAGCGAAACCGATACCGTTATATACACCCGTTCTCGTGGAAATAGCGGTATTTATCCCGATCAATTCGCCGCGCAGGTTAATCAACGCCCCGCCGGAATTGCCGGGATTTATTGCCGCATCGGTCTGGATGAAATCCTCGTAGTCGGCTATCCCCATACGGTTGCGACCCTTGGCGGAGATTATTCCGGCGGTAACGGTTTGATCCAGATTGAAAGGTTGTCCGATAGCCAATACCCATTCGCCCACCCGTATTTCATCGGAGTTACCAAGGCGAGCTGCTTTGAGTGGTTCGGTTGTTGCGATTTTTAAAACGGCGATGTCGGTTTTTTCATCTGCCCCAACGATTTCCGCCGGATAAGTATTGTCGCCGACCTTGACTTTGACCTCGTCCGCGTTCAGAACAACGTGATTATTTGTCAGAATAAAACCGTCCTCGGAAACGATAACGCCGCTACCGAGACCTTCTTGTTGATATTCGCGATATTTTGGTTCGTTTTGGCGAGGTTGATAGTCCTGCCCTCCAAAAAAGCGTCGCAAAAATTCCTCGCCTGTATCGAAAAAGTGCGGTTGCCAATACTGGACACGAATTGTTTGCTCTGAATAAACCGTTACAACGGTCGGTAGGACCTCCTCAACGATATCCGGGAACATCTCCGTGTTCGATGGCAGAGATTGGGCGAACGCGCTGTTGGTGGCAATAAACGACGCCTTTTTGGAAAAAAGAGAAACGAAATTCGTCGTGGGAATAAGCACGAGGGCGATTCCCAACAGAATAACGAGTGGTAAAACGACGTATTTTCCTGAATACCTGACCATCTAAGATTGCGTCTCCCCTTTCAACTCGGCGGAACGTTGGAGTTGGGCTACTAAGAGCCTTATGTTTAAAGGTTTAGGAAAAAAGAAATCGGCGCCGAGCTCGAGACTTTTTGCACGGTTCTCTGAAATTCTGTCACCGGTAATTACCAAAGCGGTAATATCCGGGTTGGCTCTTTTTATTTCAGGTAGCAGCTCGAGTCCACTCGGCCCGCTATCGAGGTTGATATCGAGAATAACCGCATCGGTTTCGTGGTTAATCCGTCCGGTTACTTTTTTACTTTCGTTTTCCATAACACAATCGAAACCATGGAATTGAAGGTATTCACACAGGATTTTTGCTGAGGCGACATCGTCTTCTGCAATCAATACATTCAACATCGGCTTCTCCAGTTCAAAGTTTCAACATCGTATCGATTTCCGCAAGCGAAATGCCAAACCGGATTAAGATGTTGTATCTTATTAGTGTAAAAGCGCTTACGGTGTTTGATAGCTATTTTTTTCATTGATAAGTTATCTCTTAAATACTCCTCCGATTCCGTATTTTCGTTTAGCGCATGTCAATTTGGCAATGCAAGGATTGTGAATTTTTTTTTGAGGCTTGACATTTTCCACTTTATACGTTTAATTTCAATCAAGTATGAAATTGAAATCGAATATTATTAAAATTTAAAAGGAGGTCCAATGAGGACTGCAACAATCTGCATTATCGCCATATTTATGGTCGGTCTTGCTATCGCCCAAACCGATACCCTCTATTTCGAGGGTTTTGAAGGTTCGATCGACTGGGAGGTCGGCGACATGTATTGGTATGGCGATACTCTTATCTATTGGCATACCGACACCTTCGGTTCCTACGACGGTGAAAGCTTCTGGTGCGGCACTATGGATGTTGGCGGCACGGGTTATAACGGCTACAATGACGGCTGGCTTCAGTATATGGATACACCGGGTATAAGCCTACCCGCTTCCCCGGCAGCAGATATTTACTTTACTTTTAAGCAGAAATTCCATTGCGAACCCGCTGCTGGTCTTCCCGAGGATTACCCATTCGGTTACAATGGTTGGGATGGCGCGGATATTTGGATTTCTACCGATGAAGGTGTAACCTGGGATGTAATCGATCCGGCTACACCCGCATATGATGTCACAAGCCTCTGGGGTTTCGGTTTCTGTGGTTTAGGACCAAATTACCCGGCCTGGGCTGGAAGTTCCGGTGTCGCTTTCGAGCCGGCAAACTTCGATCTTACGAGTTACGCCGGCACAGAGGTTATACTTAGGTTCGTGTTCTGTTCGGACATGATGTTTTCCACCGGTCCAACGCACTCCGATGACAGCTACAACGAGAATATGTTCGGTTGGATCGTGGACGATATCGCGGTTACAGACAGCACCGATACTTTGTTCTCCACGACTGGTGAACTTGCGGGATTGAATTTTTCACAGGGGCGCGTGCTCAATACCTGGGAACTCACCGACGAGACGGCCGCTTCCGGCTCATACAGTATGATGACGAAAGCATATTGCGAGTCTTATGCTACCCTCATTTCCCCAATATTTACAATCCCTGATACATTCGCCGGCAAATTGTATCTCGACGTGAAGCTTGAATTTGTCGACTCCGATCCCGACTCCGACAACAATCTCGATGATTATTTCACAGTGGCAATTATCGATTCCACAGTGATTATTGATTCCACGATGGATACGACTATAATAGATACGACTATTCAAATAATGTATAACTATTATCGCCCGGGATATATCGATTCCACATGGAGCACTTTCGACGACGCCGATTTGTTTGGCGTTATGACCAATTCTCTTCGCGATTTCGCGGGTCACGACGTTCGCATTATGATCCTCGGTCGCGGAGATGGATTACCCGATACGACGCAACATCTCTATGTGGATAATGTTGTAGTGGCTGGATATTATGCTTTGCTTCACGATATTGCGCCGACACTCGTTGCTGCGGGACCTCTTTCGGCAGGGGAACGCGGTCGGTTTACAGTGCAGATCGCCAACGAAGGCATGGAGTTCGAGTCTATGATTCAGGTCAATGGCCTGATATCTTATCCTGTCGGTTCGGATAGTGCAGTTACTTTCTGGCCAAGGCCCAGTATCGAGGGCGGAGAAAAATCGACGGTATTCAAGGAAATCAACAGCATGTTACCCGGCGTTTACACAATCCGCGCATGGACATCCCTTGGCACCGACCTTGATTTGGCCAACGATACTATCGAAGCCTCTTTCACAATTCCAGATTATGGAACGATGGAACTTGGTTGGGACGACGGGGTAAACGATGTTGTTTCGGATGATGTATCCGTAACCACTCTTTATGGTTTTCTCGGAACTGGTCTTCTTTCCGGTGAACAACTCGGCAACCGGTTTAAAACAAGCGAAGAACTTACCGATATCGACCTTACGTCTGTAAAATTCTTCACGACTTATAATGGAACAGTCAGCATTAATGTTCTCGGTCATGTCGCCGGTCTTCCAAATGGTGGTGCCGTTCTGTATAATGATGATCACGTTGTCACTTCCGACTCAATAAATGGTTCGTGGGTAACTATCGATTTGTCATCTGAGGATATCGCAATACCAGATTCGGTATTCTTCGTTTTTGTGGGAACTGTGGTGGACAGCCAGGTGCCCATGATCGGTATCGACGCAACAAGCCCATTGGAACGTTGGGGATGGGCCATTTATAATTCGGGTGCTGTCATGGATACGTTATTCTTACGCGAGGGGGCTACTGCACCATATAACGCAATCGATCTAATGATACGCGCGTTCATTACGGGAACTCACGGTATTAGCGACGATGGCGGATCGCTTCCAAGAGAAGTAGCGTTGCACGATAATTATCCAAATCCCTTCAACCCCGCCACCTCGATTTCGTTCGAGCTACCGAGCGATTTAAATGCGGAGCTTACGATTTATAATCTCCTCGGCGGGAAGGTTACAACCCTGGTCGATGAGAATATGAAAGCAGGCTCGCACAAGATTACGTGGACCGGGCGCGATGACAATGGCAGAACGGTTCCTTCCGGAGTCTATCTATATAGGCTTTCTGCCGGCGATAGGGATATCACGAAAAGAATGGTTCTTATTAAATAGCATCCCGCGATTTGGGATAAAAAGGCCGGGACGCCCCGGCCTTTTTAATAATATAGATTTCACTTCGCAGCACGAAGGGGCGTCTTCGCTCCGGACTTATCGATATAGAATCACCTTTCACAGTAAAATTTCCGCCGATAAGTCCGGAGCGCAGGACAGATCGGCTTGTAGCTACCCGGAATTACGCGGATTAACAGACTGTCATGGCAATTGTGTTTGAACTTTGTATGTGGGGCCGATCTGTCCGCCGAACCGGCGCTCGACCAACTGCGATCTGTCATTATTCGAGATGTAGTTGCGGATTGACAATAGGCGTTGATAGTAGGGCGCCGGTTTGGCAGACGCCCCGTAGCGCTAAAACTGAGATAAATCGTATTCACCGAATCTTATGAAATCAGGTTTTGAAAAAAAAGCGGCCATGCGCAAAATTGATATAGCTTTGGTTTCGCTCATAGCGTTGCTTTACAGGGCTACGCACCTTTTTTTCTGGGCGAAGACTCCTTATTTTCGCACACCTTCTTTGGATGAAATCTACCACCATGGTTGGGCGAAATACATCGCCGATGGCCACCTGATATTCCCGACAGCGTTCTTCAGAGCGCCGTTGTATCCATATTTTTTAGGTGCGATATATTCTGTTTTCGGGAATGGCCCATTAGCGCCGAGGATTATCCAGATGATTATCGGAGTCATCGGTTGTTTACTCGTTGCGCGCCTAGCGGCGAGGATATTCGACGACCGCCGCATCGGACTTCTCGCGGGTATATTCCTCGCGGTTTCGCCGATGCCAGCACTTTTCGAGTCGCGCCTTCTGCTCGATTGGTTGCTCATTCCCCTAGGCGCTGCGAGCCTTCTTTTCTTAATGGACGCTATCGAAAGAGGCAAGGCCCGGCATTTCTTTTTATTCGGGATACTCTCGGGTTTTTTCGCGATAACGCGACCCAATATCCTGGTTGTTTTCCCGATATTTTTTGTATGGCTTATTCTCGAGAAAAAACGAAAATGGTTGAAAATAGCCGTGTTTGCGTTGTTAGGATTTGCGCTTCCGATCCTCCCCGTTTATATCCATAATACCGCTCTAGGCGATCCGGTTATCGTAGCTACTCAGGGCGGCCTGAACCTGTTCCTCGGAAACAACCCGGAGACCGACGGAATAACGCCCGTTCTGCCGGGATTCGGTGGGCGATGGACCGTCCGCGATGCCTGGCAGCTTGCTGAACAGGATGTCGGGGCAACATTATCAGCGTCCGAAATGGACCGCTATTATTTAAAAAAGACAATCCGTTTCGCACTCGACAATCCCGGATTGCAACTTCGGTTGATCGGACTGAAGACGGTTTTATTATTCTCTCCGATAGAGCACGGCAATAACGGTTCCCCGGAATTTTATCGGAGGTTTTCTCCGCCGCTTTATTCGCCGTTTGCATGGGGATTTTTTCTTGTCTTGACGGCGGCGGGATTGCCATTTGTAATGCGCGTAAAAAAAGCGCAGCCGCTCGTTTTATGGGGTATCCTTTATTCCGCGACGATAGTCCTCTTTTTCGTCAACGCCCGTTTTCGATTGCCACTGCTGATAACAGTTGTGCCGATAGCTGCGGCGTGTGTTGTGTCCATCGCCGACTTACTTGCGACACGCGAATATAGACGGATTTTATTATCGGCAGTATTGGGCATACTCGTTCTAATCGGCATGGTTCTTGGCTATGACCGCCCACTGACTCGTCGTGGAATAGCCGAAAGCTGGTTTGCATTGGGGAACATCTATCTTCGGGAGGGCAACGCCGCCGCCGCAGATTCCGCTTATATCAGAGCATTGGAGAGTTCTCCGGCAATCGACCGCGTAAATCTCAACAGGGGGATAATCGCCTATAATGCAAAAGATTACAAGCAGGCGACGCAATTTTTCCTCGCGGAAATAGAAAACGATGGCGATATTTCTCGTGCGGCGGCAAATCTCGGCGTAATAAATCGTCTGGAAAGCGATACGGTCTTGGCTCTCGAATGGGGGCAAAGGGCAATCGCAGCCAATCCTCTGGACCTTATCGCATATATCAATTACGCACGGTCGCTTTTGGATTTTGGGCAGGTCGATTCCGCCCTCGCAGTTGCTAAATCCGGTCTTAAAATCGACAATAATAATCGGCGACTTCATTTGGTTATTGGCGCTGCTGCACTGAATAATGGCGACCTCGACACGGCAAAATTCTACCTGCACCTGGCGGCAGACGATAAACCTTCGGAGATCATCCTGACTTACGATTTAAGCGGGGTCTATTCGACCGAGGGCGCGGGCGCGGCCCCGGACTCGGTTATAAGAGGATATGCCCTGTTCAATCTCGGTTATCTTTCCAGCATCGAGGGCGATTTTGAAACGGCGATTTCCAATATCGAGGCATCCCTCGAACAGATTCCGGATTATCCCGTGGCATGGGCGGCTCTTGGGAGCGCACTCGAGCGTTCGGGAAACAGCCGCGCGTCTGCAGATGCATTAAACAAGGCAATCGAACTCGGGCTTGATACACCGGAGATTCGATATAATCTCGGCCTTGTTTATGCTCAGGGGGGCGATTTCTCGGAAGCACTACGGCAGTTCCAGACTGCATACAATATGGATTCGACCTTCGTTATAGCTCATGACAAAATCCATCTTATAAAAAAATTAGAGTCCGAAGGCGAGATTTGAGTAGGGGCGGATTTATTGACCGTAGGGAAATCCCACGGATGGTCGCGAACATCCCACCCTGCGGATTGAAAATGAGGTGTCGGCGAAAATTCTGCTTGACTTTCTTTTGAAAACAGTTTATTTTATTGTGTTCATTGTTCTTGAATAAGAGGTAGCTCCCGCTCATTCAAAGCGAAAATAGGCAAAATGTCATTAACTCATTGTTCTTTAACAAGTTATGAATAAACGCGTGGGCGAAAAGGGCCGTTTTCGGCGATTATTCTCAATATTCTACGTTGGAAAGCCATGCGCGAGACATTCACTAACAATATGGATCGCCTATACGTCTGGACTCCTGCGCACAAGAACGGCGAGGTTACGGACTGGTCGGATGTCGCGGGAATCGAGTGCACGGAGTGGTTGATCGGCGTGCGCCGATGTGTTATTGCGCTCAACCGACTGCGAGTGAAAATTGGCGACGAATCTGAATCGAAACGTGAAATTGTTTTTTTTTATTTTTTTACGGCAAAATATTTGACCGGGACTTTGTTTATACATATGATTACAGAGGTTACTAAATATAATAACGATAAAGGAGCTGAAATGCTGAAGAGACCCATATGTGTTGTTGTTGTGGGTATGATGTTGTTGTGTGGCCTTCTCGTTGCAGATTCCGACGCGGTTCGGACGAATTATCCCCCGACAACGCCGATTCACAATTTGAGAAGCACAACCGATTTTACCCACTCTTTCTCGCCGATGGAGATGGACTCCACGCCGGATTACCCGCCATATCACGGTTACACGCCGCACAAGGCCGGTGTTACCTGGTATGATATGCAGCATAATAGATCCAAAGGCCGCAATATCGCGGTGGACTCGGACGGCGGTGTCCACATAGCGTGGATGAAAGCTCTGGACGAAGGTTACGCGAATCGTAGAGTCTTCTATAACTATTTCGATCCTGACTCCGGCTTTTTCATTTGCAGTGATTCGAGTGGTGTCCGCGTTGATAGCCGCGCCTATGCAGGTTACTGTAACATTGCCCTCGACCAGACGAATAAAGTGCCTACTGTCGCTTTCCACGATAGGCCAACCAGTCCCCTCGAATATATCACGAACGTGGCTTTCGACGGAACATATTACGCTATGATGGGCGAGGCACGGTGTGGTTTTATCGCCCCGATTCCCGATTTACCCAATCCGTGGGATTTCGAGGGTATCAACCTTCAAGCGATTTGGCCGAAGATAGCGCAGATCGATACGACCGTGTTTATGGTCTCAACCCCTTCGGTGAGTGATACTACTATCGGCGGAGTTTGGCTCAAACAGACAGTTGTTTTTTACAAGGGTTATATCAACCCCGTTTGGGCTGGGTATTCCGGGATGACCTTCGAACCACCGGTCGCAATTTCCGACAATCAAAGCAATATTACTTGCGATATTGCGGCTTACTATGACGCCGTCAGTCCCGAAGTAGCTATTGCCTGGGTCCATATGGATTCAATCACTGAGGAGGATACCTGTTTTTGTGACGACGATACACAATGGCCAAACCTCCTTGATCCTGCCGAGATGCTTCTAACGACAAGTTCCGATATGGGGGAGACATGGTCGGTTCCGGAGGTTATCACCGAAGCGGGAGTACATATATATTCCGACTACCCTGACAGTATGCGGACGGGTGGCAATATCGATTCGAGCGGGATTCCATGGGATACGACCGATATTATAAGCCCGTGCTTTTCAAGACCGATAGACGTAAATATTACATATGGTATCGATGGCAATATCCATCTTGTCTGGATGGGCTCGCTAATCAGCCCGGTAGAAGGTTGGGAGTTCGATTGTTTCGGTTCGTGTTCTGTCTCCGTATGGTGCAGGTCGATAATCCTTCACTGGTCGGAGGCGACAGGCGCTATCGACACTGTAGTTATCGACCCGATCGGTTATTGCAATGCATTTGCGAGGCTTAATTATGTCGGTAGTTCTATTGAGCCGCAGGTCGCAATCGACGACGACGGTGTAATTTATGTTTGCTGGGAGCAGATGTATTCCGAGCTTCTATGGGATTGTTCCCCGGCGGAGTCGGTCTATTATTACGATATGGCCGATAACAGTTACGAAAATGCGGAAATTTTCTGCTCCGCCTACGAGCCGACCGCCGGTGTCTGGACGGATCCTCTGAATATATCGAATACTTATACTTACGGCTGCACATTAGGCGGTTGCAAGAGCGAACTTGATATGACGCTCGCCGAACGGGTCGATGACAACCTACATATGTCCTTTATACTGGACACATATCCCAGCATGGGCTGTGACGAAGGTATGGAAGACAGTCGAAGCCTTTGCACAGCTTATTACCTTGCGATTCCTACCGACCTGCTACTTTATAATGTAGAGGAATATGAGCCGGGGACAGCGATACCATCAACTTTCCGGCTCGGTCGCAACTTCCCGAATCCGTTCAACGCTGCGACTGGGTTCTGGTTCGATGTTTACGAGCCGGGACGTTTCACTATCGACGTGATAGATATGTTAGGACGAACCGTCAGCCGGGTTGCGGATGAAGACCTCAAAAACGGTCGCCACCATTTTATCTGGGACGGTTTCTCGGATAACGGCTGGGTCGTTCCAAGCGGGATTTATTTCATTCGCGCGAGGGATTCCGGCGGTGGAGAAGTTTCACGGAAAATCACGCTGATTAAATAGACTTCGACAATACACACTGAAACCGGCTCGATTCGGGCCGGTTTTTTTATTGCAATCGTGAAAAAATTAGGTATAATTAACTCCCTGGAATGAAACTTAGGAGGAAATATGGCTGAAAAATGTAATACAACAGGTCCCGGCGACGCGCAAAAACGCGGAATAGAGACGCAATTTGCTATCCGCAAGGCGATGAATAAAATAAACCACAAAGTAATCGTCCTCTCCGGAAAGGGCGGAGTGGGCAAATCGACGATTGCGGTGAACCTCGCCTACGGTTTTCAAAAACTTGGATACAAAGCCGGGTTGCTGGATGTCGATATCCACGGCCCCAGTGTCGGCAAAATGGCCGGGATAGAGGGCGAAAATATTGTCGGCGGTGCGGACAATCTTATCAAACCGGTAGATAAACACGGCGTAAAAATTATCACGATGGCAAATCTGCTCCCGCCTGGCGATACTCCTGTGATATGGCGCGGCCCGATGAAGGCAAATGCTATCGATCAATTTCTTAGCGATGTGAATTGGGGAGAACTCGATGTTCTAGTTATAGACTCACCCCCCGGCACCGGCGACGAGCCGCTGAGCATCATACAAAGGCTCCCCGAGATGGACGGTGCGGTAATTGTCACGACCCCGCAGGATGTCGCCCTTTCAGATGCTAAGCGCACGGTTAATTTTGCGCATATGCTCAAGATACCGGTTATCGGGGTCGTCGAGAATATGAGCGGTTTTGTTTGCCCCGAGTGCGGTAAACGCACCGATATATTCAAATCCGGCGGCGGAGAGACTGCCGCAAATACTATGAAACTCGCTTTTCTGGGGAAATTGCCTATCGAACCGGCAATCATGTCGGCTTCCGACGATGGAGCACCATATGTTCTCGATAAAACCGACAGCGAGACGACCCGCGATATGATGGGTATTGTCGAAGCTATCGCCGGGAAAATCAACATTGCTGAGAAAAATGATTAAAAAAGGGGGCGCTTAGCGCCCCACTTTTTATTAAAGCCCCTCGATCTCCAGGTCTTTCGGATATTCCACTATAAATCGAAGCTCGGCGGTAGCCTTCTTCCCTTTCGGTATATCTATTTTCCAGCTGAACAAACCGCGTTCCGGTTGCTCCGGGATTTCCGGGATATACTCGACATCATTCAATTTAATTCTGCTATCGCTCGGCACGGGGATTTGCTCGAAAATCTCGATAGATATATTGCGGTCCAGGTTGTTTGTGATTTCTGTGCGATAGGCATAGGCGCGTTTACGCTTTGAGCCAAATAGACCACCTTTCGCAGCGAAATCCTTGAGTAATTTACGTTCGATTTTAATCGCCTCGCTAACGCCCATTGATAACTCTATCTCCTCGCCTGGCGCAACAAACGTGATCCGCGAGTCTCCAACGTAGTCTTGCCCTTGGAACACCGCGACCTTGCCCGCGAGGAACGGGAAATCGCTTTCATTCTCGAATTTAGCGCGCAGGAAAGCGTGTTCCGCGAGTTTGGGCACGCAAATATAGGATTCCTTTGCGTCGAACTCGAAGATGCCGACTTGCAGCTTTTTAAGGCTATTATCCATAGGGATATCCACGCGCCCGGGAATATCGAATTGCACGCTGCCGCCGCCACTTTGCACGGCCTCCGCCCCCATGTATTCAATCGGTTTGGCTTCGGCATCGAAATCGTCCATGCTTTCCATAATCGCCATTGCCGGCGGTGATGGGGGTGCGGATTTAGCGTAACCGCGACGGCCGGACGATGGCTCATTATAGGAGTATGGCTCATAGATATTCAAATACCACGGTTCCAATTCCGGGGCACTTGCGCCGAGTGACGGCCTCGATGTCGAGAGAGTGATTTTAACGCGGTTCCAGTCCTCGCCGGTGCGCTGCCGAACCTCGCCGTAATAGGTGATCTCGACCTTGCCGGTTTCGGAGATAGAGCGGGCGTCATAAGACGGTATCCAACCCGCCTGCCACACCGTATAGGACAATTCGACAGCTGCCTTACCCGCGCTCTTGCTTTTTATCGTGAACGATGCGATATAGCCCTTGTCCTTGCCATAGCCGAGGTCGTTGCGCTCGCGCTGGAGACGGGTTCTTTCCTCTTTGAGATCGCGCTCGGTTTTTGCAAGTTCGACCTGCTTATCCGCAAGGCCGGAGAGTTCCTTATCCATGAAATCGAAGGTTTGGCGATAGGCCTGCGGATCGACGTCCCCGGTGCGAATCTCGAACGTCGCGGCACCGGCGGAGATATCGCCTATCTTTGTCAGAAATGACCTCTCGATATTGAGCGCGTCGCGCCGTTGTGTTAGCGCTTGAAGTTCGTCCTCGATTACTTTCAGTCGCTCTTCTATTTCCGCGATTCTGCCGCTGTCCGGGGGCATATAATCGCGGGTCATCTGGACAGCACCGAAAACTAAACCGCCCGTTCCAGAGCCGCTAAGTCTCACAGTGGAAGGATCGGCGGAATTTGGGATGCCGGAAACTTCGATCTCGTGCTCACCGGCCCCCGTGATATTTACCGTCGCGTTGCGAACGACGGTCGCGCGGTCAGGAAAAACAGTGACGCGATCCAGAGCCGAGTTGACGGCAAAAGTAACGGTTATTGATAGTAAGATGACGAAGAGGATTAGTTTTTGCATTGTTCTCCTTATATTATATATGTTAAAACAAATTAGTCCTTAACGAGAGAATAAACAAGAGGAAGTTGTTATTTTATCCAGACAACAGTCTCGATTCTACCGGCAGCGTCACCCTCGCGCCTATAACAGGGAAGCCATTTCTCCCTTAGAGTCGATAGCGGCGGTTGTGTAATTTTTTTCGGTTCGACGCCGAGAACGGCAAGTTTTCCAGTGATTACTGCGGGCAGATCGAGGAGGAATTTTCCATTATCGAGGGATTTCGACATTTTCGGGAAAAATCGCGCGACTTCGCCGCCGACCTCATAGTCTTGGCCGAAAATACATGGGCCCATCGCGCAGCTAATCTCGGTGGCAATTAGCCCGAGGTCCTCAAAAATCAAATTGAAAGCATTCTCGATTATTCCCACAGCAAGGCTACGCCAACTCGCATGGATAACTGCCGCCATATTACCGTAATCAGATACGATAATAAGCGGAACGCAGTCGGCAGTATAAATCGCCAACGGCAAGCGCGGAATCGTTGTGATAAGGCCGTCGCCAAACCCGCCCGACAGATTGTTTGCAGTGCCCACATCGCGGAGGAGATGCACAGTTCCGCCGTGAACCTGTTTTAAGTATATAGTTAAGGTTGGCAACGTATTGTCGGTTTCAATCAGTCCGTGTGGAGTTTGTGGTGGGCGTTTAGGCGTAATTATCCGGTGTTCGATATTGTCTGGCGCGAAACCGGTCAATCTAAAGTTTGGCATCGTAAAGCTCCAGAACAGCGTTGGCGAGGAAGTCGCGGTCGTTCTTCCGGGTGCGAAAAAGGCGGCAAGTTAAAAGAAATGGAGACCATATCCGATGACCGCTGCCTATACGCACGGGGATTTCCGCAAACCAAAGCGCGAATGCCGCCTTTCTATCGGGATTAGCGAGGATTGCAATTTTATATCGATTTTTATTTATTTGTTTCGCTACTTTTGATATTCCATTCTCGAATGGCAACACTTTATCGATTTCCCGGCCTGTTCCTGCGGTTTTTATAGTATCCGATCTGCATAGTAAATCTACTGTAATTCCCGGATAACGGGCTTTTAAAGCTCGCGCTATCTTAAAAGCAGTGGCTTCATCGCACAATGAGTCTGCTTGTGCAATAAGGACTTTATCGCCCCGCCTTAAGCTCTTTTTCCCAGAGGATTGCGAGGCGATTCCAGCGAGTATTCCCGCGAAAAAGAAGAATTCCATCGCAATGGGCGGGCCACGCAATAGGCAGTCGAGAAGTTCTCCTGTAGCAATTGCTACAGTGGCCCACAGAAAGCCGTATGCCGTCCCTCGCGAAAGCTCGTTGGAAGATTTGATTGCCAAAATCGCAATCCAGACAATTGAAGCGAGTATGATACCGAGAAGCCCCAGCCCGGGTAATCCGAATTCTGCGGCGGTATGCAGAAACATATTGTGAAGGTGGTTTTTCTTGAGATAACCCGTTTCAACAGGGAGGCCTGCCGCCTCCATCCTGTCGTAGTATTTTTTAGCATACTTGACCTGCCCCGGACCTATCCCAAAAACCGGATTTTCCGATAGGATATCACCGGCCATTATATACATATTCCGGCGATATATATAACTCAAATCGTCGCGGCCCGTGCGGTCAATTCGCGCGCGAACCTGTGGAAAGGCGAAAATCGCAATCGCCGCAGATATCGAACCGAGAACGAGGAACGCTATTGCAGGTCCCCGCCTTCGATTGACAATAACTGAATGAATCAGCGCGCCTGTTATCGAGACGATACCCGCAAACCAAACTCCCCGGCTACCGGTGAGAATAATCATGAAAGAAGCCAACAACGCGGCGATTCCATAAATAACAGTTCTTTTTTTTTCCAGACCGGGAATCAGGAAAAAAGCAAGCAGGAAATGCAATGCCATCAGCAGTAAAGTCCCGAATTGAATATGCGTATGAAGCCCTTTGAGTAAGCCTTCGCTGCTCAAGCGGGGTGCGTCGATCCAGCCGAGGTAAGCAGGCAGGGAAGCGAGACCGAGAGCGAGCAACGAGATTATCCAGATATAAACGATAGGAATTCTGAATTTCGCGCAAATCGCGTATCCAAGAAGGAAAGGAAGAATCCAGTGGCCGAAATAACCGAATATCGTCTCGAAAGACCTCCCCGGTCGAATAGAAATAGTGAACGTTAAAACCAAGCCCCACAATAGAAACAGCCATAAACAGGCCAGGAGAATCCGCTTTGGTTTGGGATTATACTTATAGCCCTGCGAGAATGGTAGCGTGATTAGTCCCAGACAACCGGCGATATAACCTGTCACATGTCCCCACGGTATCGCCGCAGCGAATATAATACCGCTTGCAGACCTAAGATGGTTGGCCCACTCGAATATTAAGTTCCCTCTTTTTTTCATATAAATTGCTCCCCTCCCCAAACGGGGAGGGGAGCATGAAGGACTTTATTGCCCTCTAAATATTAAGGCATATGGTATCTGACCATTGCCTGTAGTGTTATAACCTGTTCGATACCATAAACACTCTCGCCAGTAGAGTGAGTCGGCGTAACGAACTGCATCCAGAGATTATCGGAGACATCCGGTGCAATATAAGGTGGCGGCAAAATATTGTTTCCGCACGGCCCGAATTTTCCGAATGCTCCATTAGTTGCCCACTGTAAATCTTCCTTAACATAATCCTGGGTATAACTGAATGAAGTTGGCGGAGTTGGCTCATCGTTGATATGGAGACGCAATACAAACATATCAATATTGGCCCAGAAGCCTGGAACCCACGGCCCCGGATCGGTTATAGCGAATCCGAGATCGACCGGAACGTTGCCGAGGTTCGTGGCGGTAATTAAATCCTCCGTTTCCATCGTAACAGTGTAATTCCCCGGAAGCGACGAGTCGCTAACTGTCCAGGATGTGGGCGATATATCGAAATCGAGGATCGCGACCGCAGCAAGGTAATACGCCGTATATATTCCCGGAGCTTCGAGAGGCGGGAGTTCGTGTCTGCGCAAACCGGCGTCGCTCCAGTTCTGGAATGTCCAAACCGAATCTTCAGTGAATCCGGGGTGATCCGCGATATTGAATTCGCTAACCTCGATAGTCGGCGTTTCGCCGGAATCGGCCCAGAATTTCACATCATTTACACCGCGCACCGTGTCCGCCTCGTAGAGGAACCAGCCGTAAGCATGTTCGGGTTCCCGCCGTAGATGGACCTTCATCCTTTGATCGTAATATGCAACGTATGAAGTCGGTGTGGAAATCGAGTCCGTCCAGTGGAAGATATCCCCACCGTCCGACCACTCGCGGAAGAAGTATCGGATTGTATCGGATGCTTCTTCCCCGCTCGAATCCGGCGAGGAAACCCCGATCTCGTGCGGCGGGCCGGGCGACCACCAGAATATATGGCTCGCTTCATCCCAGAATGTATCGCCGTCCGCGTAGATATATCCCCATTCGTGGCGAGGACTCTTCACTACCGGGCACATAATCTGGCCGTCATAGAACGCGGTAAATACTGTGTCCATAGTGATAGGCCCAACCCAATGCTCACGATCTCCAGCGTCGGACCAGTGATTATAACGATACCGCTCGCCGGTAGCTGTCGAGTCGAGATTCGGAACTTCGAGTAAGTGATAACTACCTTCGCCCCACCATGTTGTCCAAAGCGCGGTGGAATCGTAAGTCATGGCGTCCACAGAAATCCAGCCCTCGTCGTTCTCTTCCGGGTCTTTCTGTATAACCGCGAAAACTCCCGGAGCATAATATGCGGTGGCGGAATACGCCGTATCCATAATCTGCCAGTTGTGCCAGAAAAGCGTATCGAGATACATCGCGGTGTCGGTAAGTTCCGGTATGACATTCCAATGCACGAATCCATAATAGGTTCCGGCATCCAGGACGGGCGTCTCGCATTCATAGAACGCCGTGTCGCCTTCGCCATACCAACCCTCGCCGGTAAGAGTAGGAACACCCGTAGGTAATCCGTCATAGAACAGCGACAGGTAATATTGGCCGATCCAATTCCACCAAAGGTCGGTGTTCTCGACTATGGTGAAAGTAACATTGTTGAACGTATCCGATGTGTCTATAGCCAAGGATTCGCTGACAAGATCGAAGCCAGTGCAGAAATAGCGTGTGACTGAATCGACTTCCTCCCAGGGCATAACCGAGGCGTCCACGAAGCTGAATAGCGGCCAATACGTGATACCCCATGGCGATGGCGGCCAACCGTGATCGCTAATAACCGTCAGTCTTGCGATAGTGTCCTCGTCCAGCCAATGCCAGTTGCATGTGCTTATTTCATGTATCTCGAACCAGATTGAATCCTGCGGGCTCCAAATCGGTGCGCTACCGCTACCGGTCATTCCGATACAATACATAGAATCATATGGCGCCGGGGCCGGGTTGTCGGTGATATAGGCCACGACGGTATCGCCCTCGAAATACCACGAAGTCCCAACTGGCGGTTGCGGTGTATCGAAGCCGCCGAAACCGGGGCCTTCGTTGGTAACCGTGAACCCATATTGCATCTGCCATTCCCAGGTTATCGTGCTGTGGTCGAGTATGTTGAAATCCGGGATAACGTAGCCGCTACCGGTAGCAGGTGTCGAGCCGGTGCCGACCCAGCCGGTGCAATAGGCTCTTATGCCCGGTGAGACTATAACCGCGCTGTCAACATGCGCCGACGGCACAGTGGTTCCGGGTATCCAGTAAGTCGTGCCATGCGGCCACGGAGATCCGTAAGCCGAATATACCGTGAGAGTAAAGGCCTCGTCGCTCCAACGCCAATCGCAACTGGAATTCGTTGTGATATTGAACCCAAAATCCGTATGCGGGTCGAAAGGCGGAAGATTGCCGCTGCCACGGAATCCAACGCAATACATCGTGTCCGTGCCGGTCCAATACGGATGATCTAGCATCTGGCCGAATACCCATGACCCGGCGCTGTGCATGTATGTGCCCGGAATTGGGTCGGGAGCGCCGTATCCCATAGCATTGATTACCGTGAACTCGTAGACGTTCGACCACAACCACTCAAGGTAAGAATCCGTCCAGATCGGGAAGACAATACGGTTAGTGTCGCCGGTTGCAGGCGGGCTTCCGCTACCTCTCCAACCAATACACTCGTAAACGCTCGCGCCGACTATCGCGGTCGAATCCACTCTCGCATCCACGGTATCTCCGAGTAACCACGCGGTTAAGCCATAGGGTCGCGGCGAGTCATAGTCGCTTACAACCTGAAGTAGTGCCACCGTATCCCTCGGATACCACAACCATTCCACTGCGGAAGCTTCATCGAGATAGAATCCGAACTCCGTCTGCGGGGATCTCGAGGGCGCCGAACCGGCACCGTTGAAACCGATACAATACATCGTATCGGGATCATCCCAGACAGGATGAGTAACATAACCGTAAACGGAATCGCCGGCATTATACCAATGGTCGCCAACCGTCGGATTCGGGGAATCGTAGATTTCCGGCCAACTCAGGATAGTCAACCTGTATTGTTCCTGCCAGAGCCAGGTAATCGACGACGTATCGTATATCTCGAAGCTCATGATCGCGCCCGTTCCGGATGGCGGTGCGCTACCGGTGCCGGTCCAGCCCGTGCATAACCAGCGGACTCCATCCGGGGTGCCGGGCTCATAAGGCGAGGTTACGAAAGCATCGACCGTTGCGCCGGGCAGCCAATAAGTTGTGTCGTCCGGAATCGGATCGCCATAGTCGGAGTAAACGTAGAGCGGATATAGGATACTCGTCCATACGAAGTCTATTGTGCAAGGATCGATCACGTTGAAATTGAAATCGAGGTCTGTCGTATCGAGTCCGAAGAGACTCGCGCCTACGCCATGCCAGCCGGAGCAGAAAACGAGGCTGTCGCCGGCAAGCGTGTCTGCATAGTGGTTTACGCGCACATAGAAAGGCGCGCCATCGGGCACCCAGACATCATGGGAAGGATCGAGATCGTTCCAGAATACGCCGTTTAACGAGTATTCCGGATCGTCGTGTTCGCAATCCACATGAACCAGATACTGAGTTTGCCATGTCCACGTGAGCGTTCCCGATGCGTCCATTGTTATCGGGCAGATCGTAGAGTCGCCAACCGTGGGAACCGGGCCGGTGCCTTCCCAACCTACGCACTTATATCGAACACCGTCATCGACCTCGGTCAAATCATACATAACGGCCCATGCGTCGAAAAGTGTCCCGCGCAGGAAGTAGTTCCAACCTCCAGCCGGCGGAGCCACCGGACCATGGTCCGAGATAACCTGCAGGCTTTCGCAATCATAGACGTTTATCCATACCCATACTAAGCTGCATGGCACACTGACAGTTATATCGAATGAATAACCGAAGCCCGTTGTCGGCATACCGCCAATAACGAGGTTATATCCGATGCAACGCCAATCGCCGTCAACCGGATCGACAGAAGGAGTTAGCGCAGTTCCGGATTCATACCAATGGACGCCCTCGGTTGGGTCGGGAGTGTCGTATGGCGATACAACCACGAACCTGAGTTGTTGCTCGAACTGCCAACGGAGTTCGCCGCTGGACGTCATTTCGATAATAACAATATTACTATCGCCGCCATCCGCCGCAGGATCTGGCCCGGAGCCTGTCCAACCGGTGCAGGCGTAGCGAGTGCCGCCCATATCGGGCGTGAACTCGGCCACCTGGAATGTGTCGATTGTCCCCGGAACATAGTAATAATGTCCCGCAACCGGATCGGGAGTGGCCATACCCATTATCCATTCATACGGATCGGAAGTCACGTCGAACTCGAACTGGTTACCCCATTGCCAGATTATACCCGATGGACTATATATTTCGAAACTCGCGAAAGCGAGATCGCCATCTACAAGGCTACCGTAACCGAGATAGCCGGTGCAATACATCCCGCCATCGGGGCTGGAAACGTATGCGACAATAGTGTCGCCCTCGAAGAACCAATGCTTGCCGAGGTCCGGCACCGGCGAGCCGAGGCCGGTATCCGTCGTTTCAACAATGAATGACCACTGACGTCTGTAAACCGCAGTGCAAGTATAAGGTCTATCGACGAAAACCTGCGTGCTTGCGTGGTATGCATTCCCGAATGTCGCTCCAGCCGGTGTGCTTTCCCAATGATCGAAAACATAGCGGAGCGTATCATCGGGGCCGTCGTCGCCAATAATCGAATCGGTAGTGATAATCGGCATACTTGCGCCGGTATACCATCCGTCGCCGGATTGAGTCGGCACTAATGTATCGGTGCCCGTGAAGTCGAGTTCGATATAAAACTGAGTTTCCCACTCCGCTTCCTCGGTAATCGGATTATTCATCGTAACATCCGCCGAAGTATCCGGGCCGGTATAGGAACCGGTTCCCGCGCCTTCCCATCCGAGGAATGTATAACGGATTCCACCAACGGGGGGTGTCGTTCCCTCGACGCCGAAATTAACGATAGCGCCTTCGTCATACCAACCCTCGCCCCATGGCGTCCCGTAATCGGAATCTATATCGAGGTAGTATTGTTTGTTGAAATACGCCGTCCACGTAGTATCGCCTACTGGAATTACCGTATGACAAGTATCGCCATAATCCGACCAATGATCGAATACGTATCTCGTTGCGCCGAAAACTTGCGGCGTTATCGCGCAAATTATATGCTCGGATGTCGGCGCCCAGCCGAGAGGGAATCCGCTAAGAACGGAATCGCCGTCCGCGAGAAGGAAACCGTATCCGAAATCGTTCTGCAATGTTACGGATACCACGTTGCCATAGCGAATAATCGCCATGAATGCGCTGGTAACCGGATCGAAAATCCTCGGGTCGCGCGCAACCCAGCCGAGAGTTGTAAATTCGCCCATCCACAGCGACGAGCCACAATCGGACCAGGGTTGGTAAACGCCTACCAAACTGGATTCGCCGGTTCGAACACCGCCAACATAGAGAGTTTCGCAATATGTCGGGTTTTCCGGCAGGTAAGGCCCGATAAGGTTAATCGTCGGTCGCCACTGATGATAAACCTCCGGCTGGAAAGGTCCTAAGCCGTCCACAACGCCGGAAGCTCCGGAAGTTATATCCCAGCGTTGAGATTCGGAGACAATGCGCGGGTCTTCATATTGGTAGAAGCTGCCACAATCCGCCCAATCGTAGAGCGGGGTGGTTCCACCGACATTCACGCCGCCGTAATAACGCTCGTCCATTGTGAAATGTGGCACCGAGTGAGTGCATTCAGGATCGTTCAGCTTTATTGGGTCTTCGAAACGGGCCATATACTGGAAGTAGTATATCGGCGAGACTACGGGCGAAAGCACCAATCCCGAAGGTTCGGGACAATACCAACGCCATGGCCCCGTCGGGGGTGTCGGGTAGTCGTCGGGATAATTATACTCCCCGCGAACGTTCGCCCAACCGACGAAATCGGTGAATTCCACTTCCGTAAACTCGAAATACTCATATGTGAATGGGAGCGAAGGCATCGAACTAACTGTGCAAGCCGGGGCGTTGCCTATCGTAGTAGAAAAGTCCGTATAATACTGGTTGTAGTAAATAACGTCGTAAGTGTTGCCCGGCACTGGCGGGGTAACGCAGAAGCTGTCCACCTCGTCGTAAATCCATCGTTCAACTCCATCGGAACCGGAACTTAAACGGCTAATACAAATCTGTGTTCCCGGATCGTGATAGATGATATGATAGCCGGTGCTCACCGGGCGGTCGATCTGAACATCAAAGCTGCGGTAATGCAGATAAACATAGCCGCCCATCGGATTTGCCAGAGAATCGTGAAGCATCGCATTGAGATTAGTGCGCCACCAATTAGCGCCATTGTAGTAAATATCGCCGTCCGGATCGCTCCATGTATCCCACCAGACTACGTCGAGGCGACGGGTTGTATCCGATAGGAACATACCGATGCCCGGCCAAAGCTGGTCTGCAACGGTTGTTTGGTTAACACGATGCTGATCGGAACGCAGCGTCCAGCCGCCATCCTCCGACCAAACAGTCCAGATATCGGTATTAATCGAGCGTTCGTCCGACCAAGAAAGGAATGTATTCGCGGCATCGTCGAGACGGAGCTTTGGCTCCCACTCATCCATAGTCGATGCAGCTACCACTGTCGGTAATGGCCATGTATGACCACCGTCCATCGATCTTGAATAATAAACATCGTAACCATAACCCGATATGTCCGTAATGCCGGCTCTCGGATTTCCGAGCGAGTCCACGCGGACGCCTGCTGGAACCGCGTATCCGTCGGATACGAAGTTGTCCATATTATTCGATGGACTGAAGAATGGATTAATGACCTGTCGATAATATGCAGTCGCAGATCCGAGCGATAATATTCCCGTAGCTGTATAGATAGCGTGTAATGTGGCACCGGAACCGGTTCCCTCGATATCCGAGCCTGTAAGCGAGTTATCCATAAACCACTCGTGCATTATTCGATGTTTCGAGTTGAAAGTTCCGCCGTGGTTAATCGACGCTCGCATGTCGACTTCATACCAGGTATAATCGATCCAGAATGGGGGGAGGCCCTCATACAAAATGATCAACAAAAGCATTATCGCCATGGACATAATGTGACCCTCGTCAGATTGTCCGTAATATGAAATCACGACATTGTCGTATTCGTCCACGTTGATATCCGCGCCACCCTCGTCATAATTAATGGCGATAAATAGTATATTAATATCGCTGTTTGCTATCGCTTGATAATGTCCGAAAGTCGAGCCACCGCTGTTTGAACGGCAATAATAAACGTCGCCCTCGAAAATTGTATCCGAATACAGGTAGGTTCCCGTCGTATCGTAATAATCCTGAACGTGCCAGTCCACATAGTTATAAACGACGTGAACAATCGCGCTAAAACCGGTCCCCCAAACCGCAATTCGAGGCGAGTAATTCGTGCCTACGTTGTCCACCACGATAGCGGTACTCCACGAAAGCCCCGCATCCGTTGATTTAGAGAACATGATAGCGTTATTGTTAGCGTCGATTTCCTCTCCCCAAACAGCATAAATAGCGCCGTCATCGCCGGTAGTGCAATGCGGCTGGCGTTGAGGTCTTGTGCTGGGAATACTCACGAGGACATCGGAAGCCATAAATTCCTCTACGCTGCCCGGTTCGAAAGACCCGTCGCCGGGGGATGGTCGTGCGGAAGGCGGTGTGGTTCGCACGGGTTTATATTCCAGTTGAGTCGGCGGAAGCGCAGGCATATATAGCGCGTCTTTAGGGTCTATTGTGCGCGGTTCGGGAAGTTCATAGCGTTTGAATCCGTTCGCCATGATCTTCTCGGTAATGGTCGGCGGGCGCACATAGTCTGTATCCAAAAGGACTACTTTAGTGATCCTACCGGTTTCCTGAGCGGCACGATTGGCCATCTTTATCGTATATGGATCGTCGGCCCATTCGTCCGCTAAAGCGATTCCGGTGAGAATTAACAACATTATTAACGCTATGGATTTCCAAGCGATGCGCATGGTTACCCCCTGAGTATGTCTATATTTGTTTTTATCAAATAATTAACTTATTAATATATGTAATTTACGTCTTTCGGTCAAAGTATAAATTTATCCCTTTAAAAAAGTGAAATTCTTGCCATTACTCTGAGTATCAGCGTTTGCTCTGTAAGATCGCTGGATGCAAGCGGCGTATGCATTTGAAGCCATATTTTCTGCGCATCCTCCGGCTCGACATACCAACCGTGTGTCCCGAATAGCGTCGGAGTGCACCATGTATTCATCTCCTTAACACAGTCCATTACCGGATTAAAAACGGCCGGTGGGAACGGATCGAGACTCATATGCGTGCGAAGAACAACCCGATCGACTCCCGTAATACAACCACATGTCCATGCTGTAAGAGTGTCGTCAAGAATCATCCCAAAACCGAAATCGAGGGGAATGTTGCCGGTATTCGTCCCGGTTATGACATCTGGAGGGATCATCGTGCAAGTGTAATTGCTTGGTATCGGAACAGCGCCAAGATTCCAAAAATCTGGGTTTATTGTGAATGATAGTATATACGCGAAATGATCGTAGAATGCGGTTAATGACTCCGGTTCGGTTAGAACCGTAGGTCTCGGCAATATAGTATCCGCGAGCACCCCATCGAAATTCTCGAATGAATATGCGGAATCTCCGCTGTAATCGAGTCGGGAAACATCAACGTAATGCGTATCGCTCGAAGGAACAAACCAAACGGAAGCGCTGCAAACATACTCGTATAAAGTCTCGTCGATTGTTATCGTTCCAAGTGTTTCAGGAGGTTCTTTGGCAACCTTAAGCCTGAATTCATGGTCATAGTCGGCTATCAAATCCAATGAACCGGTCATCGGTTCGATGACGTGGTTTATTGCCCCGCCGTCGCTCCAACTCGCCCAGGAGTACCTTTCGCCTGCATCAGGATAGTCGATATCGCTTGCACCGACTGTAGGCGCGCTGCCCGGGGAGAACCACAACTCGACCCGAGCGGAATCGGTATAAACCGTCGCCCCAACTTGAAGGAAACCTTCGGTATGCCACGGATTCTTTTCTAACGATAGCCTATACTGCTGTAAATAGTATGCCGTTAGATATACATCTGTTTCGACCGGTCCAACTGCGTGTGCAATTGCGCCCGCATCCGACCAGCTATCGAAAACGTAGCTTGCGCCGCCGGATGTGTCCGGTGAAGTCGCCTCGATATCGTGGTTCGAGCCGACCGCCCACCAATCTGAATATGTATGAATATCGTCGTAAAGGGTGCCATCGACAATGAATCCGCCGTAATCCTCCTCCGGGTTTTTAGTGAGTGTGCAACTCACTGCCGGGCCGTATCGCGCAGTTAACGTGCAAGGATCGAAAACCTGAACATCGGTGTTTGGGTATGTAGGTTCGGCAATCGAAACGGCGGGAGGATCGCTTGGCGACCAGGCAACGAAGCCGTAATGTGAACCTCCGTCATCCACCGACGTCGCGGTAGAGATGGCCGCGAAAGTGGATGGCCTATACCATCCCTCGCCCGACTGGGCGGGAACCGCTGCGCCACAACCCATATAAGTCAAAGCAAGCAGGATTTCATTATGCCAATTCCAGTCAATAGTGCTATTACAGTCAATCATAAACTCGACAGAGCTTGAGTCGCCAAGGAGCGGAACGGAACCGCCGCCATCCCAGCCATGAACAGCGAAGCGGTCACTATCTGTAACATAGCTATATGGCCCCGCAGTTGCGGTCATGGTGACACCCGTTGGAATATAATTCCTGCCTACCGGCGGATCGCAAGGGCCATACGGGCTTGTTACGTCGAGGAAAACCACGTCCCCTTCTTCCATCCAGTTCCATAAAATACCGGAAGGAGTGGTTAGATCGAAATGAACCGAGTCGCCGTAACCCGAACCCAGTGCGCCCCAACCATTATAACCGACACAATACCATATCCCATCCGGATTAATCGTGATGTAAGCATCCACGTCCTCATCTGCGGGCATCCAATAGGTTCCCACAGCGGGAACCGGCACACCGGAACCGCTCGGATTCTGCACCTCGAATGTGTATTGGTGTTGCCACAACCACGTCAATGTCCCGCTGGAAGTTATATTAAAAGTGACCGAAGTATCGCCGCCGCTCGGGACGGGGCCGGTGCCATCGTATCCGATGCAACGGTATCGCTCATCGGAGCCTAAGTCGAAAGTGCAATCCGTAATATAACAACTGGCAGCGACCGAACGCGGATAGTAATGCCATCCGACAGGCGGATAAGGCGAGCCATAATCGCTTGCGATATACAAGCTTTCGATAGAACCGATTCCCATCCACACCCATTGAAGAGTTGTGTATTCGTCGAGGAGAAAAGTGACTTCGTCCATTCCCCACTCGCTGCCGAGGCTACCGGTTCCGTAGTATCCCACGCAATACATCGTATCGACGGGATTCGTCGTAATATAACAGGTCACCCAATCGTCGTCGTCGAACCAGTGCTGGCCCTCCGATGGATTCGGCGAGTCATAATCGCCCGGATTATCGATATCCACCCGATACTGGTGCTGCCATTCCCAGATTATCGCGCTGTTAGTATTTAGTGTAATATCCACAAGAGTGTCCGAGCCGGTCGATGGAACATCCCCGGTGCCGATCCAACCTGTGCAGATATAGCGTTCTGTTGTCGAAATATAATAATACTTATTCACCGAAAGCGTGAGCTCCGAACCAGTTGCGTAAACATGCGTGCCCACCGGAGGAGTGGGAGTATTATAATCGCTAAATACTTGAAGCTCGACCACTGAAATATCCCAATGCCATGTTACTGAACTCGGTTCATCCAAAGTGAAGCTGAAACTTGCGCCGGGATCGCTCGGAGGTGCGCTACCGGTGCCCGTGAAGCCCGTGCAAACAATGGAATCTTCCCAGGGAGTCGTCACGCTGCCGGAAACTAATGTGCTATAATCATAATAACTTGCGCCCGTATCCGGCACAGGAGCGCCATAATACGAAGGCTCCGAGAAAATCGAGAGTCTATATTGCGGATGCCAGTGCCAGGATACTTCCGAATCTTCCCATATGAAAAATATACCGGTCGAAGATCCGCTACCGCTTGGGCATGAACCGGTTCCCGTATATCCGTCAACTTCCCAGGCGACACCATCGACTACGGGATCGGGATATGGCGACGTAACATCTGCCTCGATAACGCTTCCGGGGAACCAGTAGGTCGTGCCATAGGGGAATGGATCTCCCAGACCGCTGTCGTGGACAGTAAAGCTAACAACCTCGCTTTCGTCGGCCCAAAGCCATGTTAAAGTCGTTGGAGCGATCATCGGGAAAACAATAGAATCCAACGGGCTAACCAGCGGAAGAGCCGGAGGAACGCCATCGAAACCGATACATACCCACGGGGGATCGGGCGATAGAACTCTCGCCATAACCATCGAGCTTACAACATGCCAGCTTACACCCGCCGCCGGAACTGGCGTTCCATGACCGGCCGGGTTCAAAACGATTAGAGAGTATTCGAGATTCCATCCCCATGTGAGCGTGCAATTTTCGACAATATTGAAATCGACGTAACTTCCCGAACCGGAACCGATTACCGAAGTTCCGACAAATCCGGTAATTGCAGCACGCATCGCGCCGGTAAGGTAGAAAGGCGTCGGCACGGTGCACTCGATATAATCGCCGGGATCGTAATAATGCGTCCCGGTCGATGGTGACGGAATTCCATAAGTCGAAATAATTTCGAGAGTAAGCTGGTTATCCCAGTGCCAGGTAATCGTGCCCGCCACAGACATATTGAAACATGCCATATCGCCGACTCCGGTTGCCGGAACCGGGCCTGTGCCAGTCCAGCCGGTGGCATACATATGGGCAATCGTATCCGGACTACCCGCATACACGCAAATCGACGCACCGGCATCGATCCAATTCGTTCCAATAGGCGGATCGGGATAACCGTAACCGCCGTCAGAATCCACTACAAGCGAGTATTGCACTGAATAGACGGCGACGACGGTATAATGTTTATCCATTATAACCGTTGTCGATGACGACGAACTGTCCGCAAACCAAGCGCCGGTCGGTATGCTCTCCCAATGCGAGAAACCGTAGCGAATACCGGCGACGCTGTCCCATGCCTCGCTGGCGGTGATCGTCGCAAAGCTGTCCGCGAAATACCAGCCTTCGCCGGTAAGAGTGGGAACATGACCGCCCGTTGCGCCCGAATATGTCATATCGAGTTTGAATTCTGTATCGAAATATGCGGTATAAATAATATCGTAATCCGGCACTGTGATATCGTGATCGATAATGCCTGCATCAGACCATTCATAGTAAGTATAGCGCACCGTATCGGCGAAAGTCTGTGGGCTTATAGCGCCGATATGGTGCACCGATCCCGGCCCCCATGAATTGACACTCGGAGAAGCGACAGTCGAGTAGTCCACATCGATTTGCCCGAAACCGAAATCGTTGCGCACCGTAACCGATGTATTGTTCGAATATCGAATCGTGCTGGAGAAATAATCGAGACATGTGAAAAGCGTCGAATCTATTGCATACCAACCGAGCGGATTGGTCGTGTCGGAAAATTCGAGCAGCGAGCCGCAATCCGTCCAGTCCTGCCAGTCGGTGTAGAGACCGCCTTCTAAATGCGGATCGCCAAATTGCGTATGCTGCCACGTGAGCGCGTAGTTCGTATCCGATGGACCGACGAGAAGAATCAGAGGGAACCATTGATGGAAATACTCGACATCCACGGTTCGAACTGCTATCACCGTGCCGATAGTGTCCGGGTCCACGGTCGCCCAACGCTGAATGGGTGATAAATCCACCCATCCGGTAAGATTAAACTCGGTGCTCATATCGACCCAAGTCGAGCAGTCGATTGCGTCGTTTATCGTATCGTTAACCGTAATGCCAAATTGTTGATAATCGAGATCGACATTCGGCAAAGTGTGTGTGCAGGCAGCCGGATTGCCTTTGAATGCGTTGAATATTACCCAGAATTGGTGATAATAATTGCATGGGAAAGCCCCGCCGGCAGTCGGCGGGCTGTAATACGAAGGCGCAACCCATGACCATCCGCCGGGATTCGGAATCGCCCAGCGTTCCGTCGAACCCGAACCTGCCCAAAGCTCATCCAGGAGGACGTCGTTCGACGCGACATATTCGTCGTCATACCAGATTCTGTATGTATCCGGGACAGAGAAAGTAGTATCATAGGATGTCTCGAAAGCATAATACTCGAATCCCGGTAAAGGCGAAAACGGGGTATCGGGAACATAATCGACATCGAGAGCAACTCCGGTCTGGCTGTTGCCGTTGTGATAAACGTCGCCGTCGTCATAGCGCGTATCCCACCACGCGACCGAAATAAACCTGCGCCAACCGTCGTTTTTAATATCGATTGTCGGCCAGTATTGGTCTGCGCCGCCACCGTCCTGATTTGCCTTGTATTCCCCACGCCAGGATATTCCCCGGTCGTCGGAATATGTAACATAAATATCCGTATGCCCCCAGCGAGCATCCCGCCATACGATGACCGGGTTGTCCTGAGCATCGACCGCGAGGCTCGGGTCGAGTTCCTCCGTGCTGCGTGCGGATATAACCTGATATGAACCGAATGTCGAGCCACCGTTATAGCTTCTGTTATAGCGGATATCGCCGCCGCCGTTAGTTGCGGTCTCGTAAATATAAACGATATGCGGATCACCGTCCGGACCGACTCCCACGCCGCCCGGTATAACGTATTCATTGTCGCCCAAACTCGCAATAGTCACATAAGTGGATGGAATAGAGGGTGTGCCGCCCGCACTTGTTATTTTCTTGTATCGAACGTCGTAATTACTGCCCGAACCGCTCAGATCGTGTGTCCAACCGAGATGGAGAATACAACTCGCTCCACCACCTTGTGCGGCAATGGCCGGCAGAACATCGTCATGTTGGCCGCCGTAATTCGTAAGCTGATAAGCGCCACTCCACGATGCCCCGTGGGTGGTCGAGCGTTTCATATATATTTCGGATTCGGCCGTGGAAGGATCGCATCCGCCGCCTGAAGACCAGGCATAAACGTAAGCTACGTAAGCATATCCGGAGTTATCGGTAGTAACCGTAGCCATATCCTCGAATTCCGATGTGTTCTGGATATACCATAGATACGCCCACGAAGTTCCGCCGGTATTGGATACCGCGCAAACGACATCGTAATCGTAAACCGTATAATCATACCAGTAGGTGTATGTGATATAAACGTCCGCAGTGCTGCCGGTGCCGTAACACGCGATACCAACATGGTTGTTGATTCCATAATTATCCACCAAAACCGCGTCGATCCAGCTATCGCCGCCATCGGTGGATTTACTAAAATAGATCCAATAGTTGTCCGCGTCTATTTCCCGTGCCCATGCAGCATAAATTGTCCCGTCGGAGCCAACACACGAAGACGGGTGAAACTGCTGCCCGCTGGCATCATTATTGACTCTGCGGTCGTTGTTCCAGTTGTTATCGAGAAGAATATCACCGGAATCGGATGGTTCCGGCGGCGACGGTCTGCGGAATCCGCCGGTATTGTCAAAACGGGATGGGTCGAAAATCGCGTTCGAACGCCACGCCGAAAGCGCTCTTAGCCCGGAGCTATAGGAGGTTCCTTTGACTTGCCTTAAAGCCTCTTCCTTAACCCACTCGGGAACCTGCGTGTCGGTTGTTCGGTGAGTTCCATCATGTGTTCGCTCAAATAGGTTCTGTTTATGGACAGAACGTTTTTCGGCGAGGCTATTGAAACATACGGATGGCGATATGATAGGGCGGGAGGATACAACCACGCCCAACATCATAAAAAGCACGAGGATAAAACCAACAATTCGCAATATCTTCAATCGAAACCTCCACAGTTTTCCAATTAGCGCATAGCAATGAATACGCTTGACGAAACTTGGGATAATCGAACAATCTATATTATAAGGTATTAAAAGGGTATTAGCAAGTTTTTTTTCGTCGGAAAATGGGCGAAAAATAAACCCCGCCGAAGGCGGGGTTTGTAAATAGAGATTGCTGATTTTTTTCAATAGAGTACAGGTAGCAGTAAACCCTCTTCAATTAATCAATAGAAATCAAAATGTCAAAGCTCAAATGTCAAAATCCTATCCCGTCCTTGCCTAATTCAAGTTTCGATTTTACACCGTTCGCTTCGACATAATTTGCGCCAATACTCGTTGCGAAGCGCGCTATCTGGCATATCAATGGAGGATGGACGGTATCGTTTTCGTAGGGTAGTAGGGCCTTCGTGCCCTCCCGTCTGGTGGTGATACGAAAATAAGGAGCACACACAGGTGCTCCCCTACTTTTGATTTCATTTGAATTTCGAGCTTCATTTGACATTTGGTTTTGAGCTTTGGATTATATTCTATTAATCTCAAAATCATTATTTTTTTGCAATCTCAAATCGGCTCTTATGATGCTATTTTAGAAGTATTAAAGTCGTCGATACGGATTTCTCACCGCTGCTTAGTTTCGCGAAGTAAATTCCGCTTGGCAAAGCATCGGGATGCCACAGAACTGTTTTCCTATCGGCCTTTATCTCTTTATTTAAGTCCGCGACGAGACGCCCGGAAATATCGTAAATCCTAAGTTTTGTGTCGCCTATCGGTGTATAGATTTCCAATGCTACCGTCGCATTAAACGGATTTGGCGAAGCGTAAATGGCAAGTTCGTCAGGTTTGGATACTCCAGCTCCAGAGATATCCCCGGCACTTTCAGCACCCAGTAGATAAATGTTATTTATATACCAACCCGCCTCGACATTGCTGCTACTGGAGCCGAAATCGAAATAAACGGTCACTGTTTGACCGGACCAGGGCGTGAGATCGATAACTTCGAATTGCCAGAAATTACCGATTGTATCGCCGCCGTAGCAGGTCTCCCAACCAATAAAATGGTTATACTGCGAGGCTGTGCCGTCGTAACCGAATTGCGGGTGGACGATAAATGCCGTCGCAGTATCGCCATCGAGGGAAATTTTCACGTTACATCCGTCGTGGAACATCGGATTTTCCGCCGCCTGACATCTATACCAGTGATAAAAGCAAAGATAGGGCAACTCGATTTCGGTCAAATCGAGTTCGGGCAGAACAAGCCGCGATTTGGAACTGTCTCGGTATGCGCCGTCGATTTGCGTCGCCCAGCATTTCGTGCCTATCGGCACATCCGTTGGTCCGTAGCTTGGAACGCCGTATTCCCAATCGTCGCGCGGGCCGATATGCGTGAGTCCCGGGTTAGAATGGCCGATGTCGAATTCATAGAAAGGCGCCGAAACAAATGGCCCAACGATCTCGCCTTCCGTTGGGAAGCGATAGATTTGTGAGCCGACACTGAACTGGAAATAGAATTCATGGTCGCCAATTGGCAAGTTCGTCGAATAAGCGAATACGATTCCATCGGATGTTAGGTCTCCCTCGCCCGAGAAAATCAATATCTGCGGGACTCCGTCGATAAAAACGCGCGGATTCGATGGCGTATAACCATCCGGCGATGCGAACGTCACCTTAAACTCGAATTCCGTGGCCGTATTACCCGCGAATGGATCGACCGTTCCCGCGCCGAGATACCCCGATTGTGACGGCAAAACCGCGATATCGTCGATGAACCAACCCTCGGCGTGAACATAGTTATCCGCAGTTTGAGTGAAGCGGAAATTCACCGGCGATCCCGGCGTAATCGACCTCGAACTTAAATCGTAATAAGCGAAACGCCATCCTTTCGATGGGCCGTTGTAGCTGCCCAAAGGTAGCCAGCTTGCGCCTCCGTCCGTCGTATATTCAACGTAACAATTATCGTAGTTGTATTCGGTTAGAAAATAATGCCAGAAACTCAATCGTGGATTTTCCGGGGCAATTATCTCCGGCGTAATAAGCGAAACATCGATCGTATCGTGATACATATAAGTGCGTTCGATACCGGAATACCAACTACTTCCCGGGCTGCCGTAACGGCGAGTTGTAACGTGCCAGTATGCGTCGGGTATCCAATCGCCGGAACCGCTTTCGCAGTCGTCCACAAAACCGGCTTCCCCGATGGGTAGGTCGAAAGTATCCACCGAAAAAGGTCCCCGATAATCCATCACGGTAACAATCAGTTGCGCAATATATGGCGTCGGACATGTCGGCGAGATACTCAGCCCGAACGGCGACGAAATCGCCCGCAAATCGCCCGGAGGAATCGAGTCGATTCCACTCGACGTCGAAGTTATCGTAACATTCGCATCGTCGGATGCAAGGTTCACGAGTATGAATCGCGCTGTTTCGCCGCCGGAATTACCGATAACGATATCCATAAGAACGTCTTCGCCCGGTTCTGCATAGCCGTCACCGTCGCCCGCAGGATCGCTAATCGAGTCCGATAGATAACCTGTAACCGGTGCTGCGACCGGGATGTCGAATTCGAGATCCCAGGTGTCGGAGGTAGTATGGGCATAAAGAATCATCTCAGCCAAATCGCCATCGGCAAGCCCCGGCTCGAACGAATAGACAAACGGAATGCTGTTAGATACAATCGCACCGGCGGCTATTGTGCCGTAGGGCTGTAACGAATCGATAGGGGAAATCCACGGATTCGACGACTGCAATTTCCCGATTACCGTAGCTGCGGTTTCGGTTCCGGTGTTCTCAATACTAATCGTAAAACCGATTTCCTCGCCGATATCGACCACGCCGTCGTTATCGCCGCCGGAATCGTCGGTTGTGACGGATTCCAGAACCAGCCACAGTCCGCTGCCGCTTACAATCGCGTAACCTTCGTAAGGTATTTTATTATAGATAGTTGCGGTAATCCAGAGAGTGTCGCCCATATCCGTGTCGTCCGTCTCGAGAGTAACAGTGCCGGATACATTCGTATAACCGACAGAGTGCACGGCACCGCCGTTCGTAACGCAAACAAGCGCGTTCTCGACGGCCGCGCCTCCGGACGTAATCGTAACACCGATATCCTCCCCAATGCCAATCGACGCCGGATGGCTCGCGGAAAGCGCTCCCGGCGCGCTGAACCAAAGGGCGACCGATGGATCCCCGAGGAGATTATATATATCATAATAATATTCTGCGGTCCCGGAATACGCCAGATACACGCCGTAAAGTCCCCGGTTAGTCAATCCGCCCATGAAATAATACTCGTCCCAAAAGGCGTCGTCGAACATGCGACGTTCCATCTCGTCGTCCTCGCCCCAATAGCTGTTGTTGGACGCGCCGAGGAAACCAATAGCGCCCCTGTCATACTGTCGAATCCACGCTTCGCCGAAACATTCCGTAAGGTGGAAACTACCGGTAATGCACGCGTTCGATATTACGAAAGGATATTCGCCATAGTTCGTCAGCGCTTCGACATCGTCGCTGTCTAATTCTGGCGCTTCCCATGAATAATAACCGCCGTGCCCGGAGTAGTTCACTATCATTCGGCCATCGTTAATGGCGCTGATAGTGTGTGCGTGGTGATCCGGATCGCTGTGCGCCTTTATCGTATCGCAAGTGAATCCCGCCGGCCCGAAATGCGTATCTACTACGTAACGGTGCGTAGCCTCCGCCAATTCCCAGTTGGAACCGTCGTTCGATGCCAGAAAACAGGCTTTATCCGCGAAATCCTCATGTCCCGACGGAATATTGTAATGCTCGTAATCTACTGTCCGGTGAAGGAAATCGCCCAGTTGGTGCAGGTTCGATGGCGATATTCGCCCGACGAAAAGCTCGGGAAGATAACCGCTGTCGTCCATTTCGCCGTATGGAGTATCCGTTGACGAACCCGACGCCGAACCTGTAAATGTGGGAACTTCGGCGATATCGCCGACGAGAAGGACATATGTCGGCGCGATCGACGCCGTATAGTATTCCGACACAATCCAATCGCGAATGGCCGATGCTGAGCCGCCCAAACTCTCTGCTGTCCGAACTTTAACGGAATACCCCACGCGCTTTTTCCAATCGGTGAGGATTCCCACGGAATCGGCATAAGCGGAACCGGTGATTATCAAATATCCCAACGAATTGACATCTGGCACCCAGCGATTAGACATAGACCAGGCGTCAGGATTCGCGAGGTGCGGTTCAATTGTCGCGTCGAAAGTCTTCGATGAATAACGCTCCTTCATTCTCCGCGTCTCGGTATAATCTGCGCCGGGGAAGCTCATTTCAAAAGCCATAGACTCGATAACCGAAATCTCGCCGGTCGCGGCGTTATAATCCACCGGCCTTATCTCGATCAGCGCGAGTCGATAATCTCTCGCAGTCTGGACATCCGCTATGCGGACTCTGTCATCCAAAGACCATCCATCGATAGAATATGCGCCACCGTCCAACTCGAATAGCGGCTCGTAATCGCGAATCTTCGGCCATGGTTGCTGGCGAGGATAAACTCGACCGGTCAAACCAAAATCCGCCAGTCGATATGTATTAGAGACCTCTTCGGTGATAAGAATTTTCGGGATCGCGCCGAATGGTATCTGAACGAGACGCCTTACAACGGGCAATTCCGGCCGCCCGATTTCTCCGCCCGGGAAAGAACTCTCGAACGATAACCGCACGAAATCTCCTTCGTCCGTAGCGATTACATCCGCGCTCAGAGCGGTGCCGTGATAATCGAAAACAGGCGATTCATCGGTTCCCGCGCGAATGGTTAGCTCGGGAACAGAGCCGGTGGGAAGTTGAACTGCCGATGCTACAACGGCGATAGCGAAGAGAATTGCGAATATTAGTTGGCGGGTCATTTTGCCCCTTTGGTTTGGTGTGGAGCGATAAGAACTTTATCAATTATAATAAAAACCGTCACTAAAGGCAACGGCAATTTATTTGCAAACAAAAAAGGGTGGTTAGCGGCGGGGGCCGCAGCCAATCGTGTCCGACGCTAACGCGCAGGTCTACGCGCGCTGGGCAGAATCCCCGTCGGTGTCGTGGTGGAGGGCTATCTCGACGGTCGGGATGCGGAATAGGGTTTCTACCGGCGAGATGCCACAGGAGGGCACAAGACCTCCACTACGGTATAAGTGTCTATTGCCCCTTAAGCGTCCATCGGATTTTCGGCGATTAATCCGTCGGCGAAAAGACGTCTTTGCCTGCACCGCAAACGGGGCAAACCCAATCGTCTGGCAGTTTATCGAACGGGGTTCCCGGATCTATCCCGTTGTCCGGATCGCCGATTGCGGGATCATAAACATAACCACAGATGTCGCAAACATATTTCATCGTTTCTCCACCTTTCTTTTCGTCGGGTTTGTTCGCACCTCGATATGTCGGCGCGTTTTTCGATGCTTTGCCTTTTAGAACTGTGTGATAATAAGCGTAAGTCATTGGTTCAGTGTCCGAAAGCACCTCTGTCGAGATGATATCGGCCAGAAATACTGTGTGCGTTCCGACATCCACCGAATCGAATACCGCGCCCTCGATTATCGCGTTAGAATGGTCGAGTATCGCCGGGCAACCGGAATCGAGGAGTTTCCATGCGCACATGCTCATTTTATCGATATCGCGCCCTGATTTAAAACCGAACGTGCCTATGAACTGCATATCTGCGGTTGTATCGATAATGGAGATGGACAACATTCCGCTTTCCGCAACGAACTCGTGTGTGAGATTGTTTTTATTAAGGGCAACGATTATTTTCGGTGGCTCCGCCGTTACCTGCACAATGGCGTTTGCAATCTGGCCGTTCATTCGTTCGCCGGAGCGGGAGGCTACAATGTAAAGCCCGTAGGATAGCTTCCAGAGAGCGCTGAGATCGAGTTTATCGGGCATTTTCAATCCTTTCCATTAGTATTACACCGATTTTTTTCCCGAATTCACGACACTCGACAAGATCATCGTCGGTAGGCACATATTTGATTTTCAACGGCTCGGCGACTATCTCCACGCCCATATCTTCGAGCATCTCTTTAAGTTGATTCGGTGCCTCGCCGCCCCACCCATACGACCCGAATGTCGCGCCGATTAGATTCTTCGGCTGAAGGCCTTTCACGTAAGTCAACCTATCGGCGAGCGTGGGAAAAATCCCCCTGTTGAGAGTCGGAGAACCGACCACGAAAGCCCCCGCAAATAAAAGTTCTGCAATAACTTCCGCACGACCATCGGCGCGGGCATCGAGTATTTTCACCTCGGCCCCGACCTCGCCGATACCATCCGCGATTGCGCGAGCCATCTTCTCCGTGCTGTGCCACATCGTGTCATACAAGATTACAGTTTTTTTACGCGGTTTTTGCTCGACATATTCGTCATACCACCCGATAACCTTGCCGACACCTTTTCCGCGCCAGATTGGCCCGTGATCGGGGCAAATCGTCTTTATTTCGAGACTCGATTCGCGGACTTGCGCGAGAGTTTTACCCACAACGGGCGAATATGGCAGAACGATATTAGCGTAATATGTATCCGATTCGCGGCGGAGTGTTTCCTCCGCAATTTCGTCCGCGAAACGTTGGGTTGTCGCGAGATGCATCCCGAAAGCATCCTGCGAAAACAGGAGTTTCTCTTCGGGAATATATGCGAACATGCTATCAGGCCAGTGAATCATACGGGTTTCGAGAAAACTTAGAGTGAGTCCGCCAAGATCGAGCGCTTCACCGTTCTCTACGGCCTCGACCTCGAGGTCGAAATGGTCGAACAACGCTTTTTGCCCCATCCGCGAGGCATAAACTCTCTCCGGGCAGGTTTTCTCGATTATTTCCTGCAAACTTCCCGAATGATCCATCTCCGAATGGTTGGAGACGATGTAGTCTATTCTTTTCGGATCGATAACAGAACCTATTCGCGCGTGAAGTTCCCCCGCAAATGGCGCCTTGACTGTATCGATAAGAGTTATTTTATCCGCGATAATCAGATACGCGTTATAAGTCGAACCGCGCGGCGTGGAATAGCCGTGAAAGTCGCGTATAGACCAGTCTATTGCTCCTACCCACCATACTTTCTCCGCTACCCGTATTGCTTTGAAAGAATCTCCCATATTAGATGCCCCTTTTCTTTTCCTTCACATAGACCTTAAATCCAGAAGAATATACAGGATTCCGTATAATTTTCAAGTAGTATTGGATAGAGTGAACGATTGTGCGTTAAATCCAAACGCAAAACGCCGCATCGTTGGGAAAGAGAATGATTATCGATTTGTTTTTAGGATATTTTTAGAAACGGGTTGCTATCGATCTGACAAAACCGTATATTGAATGTCATTTTCTTATGAAGAATTCATTTAATAAATACGGAGGTTAAAATGCCTAAAATGGTCGTTCAAAACGATCATTGCAAGGGGTGCATGCTATGCATTAACGCGTGCCCCTCGCAATGTATCGAAATTGACAATGAAACGTTGAACATGCTGGGTTATCATCCGGCGAAATACAAAGGCGACGGTTGCACCGGTTGCGGCATTTGCTTTTACACTTGCCCCGAACCGGACGCGATCATCGTCTATAAAAAAGATGAGGGGGCGGCATAATGGGAAAAGAACTCATCAAGGGTAACGAAGCTATCGTTAAAGGCGCTCTGTTGGCTGGCGCGCGCTGCTATTTCGGCTATCCGATTACTCCGGCTAGCGAAATCGCTCATGCCGCTGCGGCTTATTTCCCCATTCTGGGCAGGACTTTCCTGCAGGGCGAAAGCGAAGTCGCTTCGATTCAGATGTGTTACGGCGCGGGCGGAACGGGTGCACGTGTTATGACTGCTTCAAGCGGACCTGGCGTCAGCTTAAAGTTAGAGGGAATCAGTTATTCCGCCGGCTCGGAAGTTCCGATGGTTATCGCGGATATTATGCGTGGCGGTCCCGGACTGGGTAATATTGCCCCGGAACAGTCGGATTACAATCAGGTAGTCAAGGGTGGTGGCCACGGTAGTTACAAGGTAATCGTTCTCGCCCCGAACTGCGCGCAGGAAATGTGCGACCTGACGATACTTGCTTTCGACCTCGCCGACAAATATCGCACGCCGGTGTTCGTCCTAACCGACGGTTTTATCGGCCAGATGATGGAGCCGGTCGAGTTTCCCGAACCGATAATAATTAATGATCGTGAGAAGGCCGACTGGGCTATTATGGGCGATGTCGAGACCAAGGGCAATCTGATAAATTCGATCTATCTCGAAGCGGAAGAACTCGAAGAACACAACGAGAAGCTCCAACGAAAATATGCCGAGATTGAAAAGAACGAAGTCCTAACCGAATCCTACAAGCTCGACGATGCGGAAATAGTCGTAACCGGTTTTGGTATCGTCAGCCGTGTCCTAAAAAGCGCGGTTGACCAGTGCCGCAAGAATGGCATCAAGGCGGGGCTTCTCAGGCCCATTACGCTTTTCCCATTCCCGAAAAACGAGTTTGCCGGATTGGCGGATAAGGTGGACAATATCCTCGTATCCGAATTGAACAACGGCCAGATGGTCGATGATGTTAGGTTGGCCACCTCCGGCAGGAAAGCCAAAATCCATTCGTATAACCGGATGGGCGGCGTGGTTCCATCGGTGGACGAGCTTGTCAAAATAATAACCGAGATCGTGAAAGGTTAGGTGATAAATATGGCAAAGGACGTTCTTCGCAAACCTACCGGCTTCATGGACACATATTCGTTCAAACCCGGTCAAGATAAGAGCAATACGCATTATTGCCCCGGCTGCGGCCACGGCATATTACACAAACTTATCGCCGAGGCTCTCGAGGATTTCGGCGTCGCGGACCGCACGATCATGGTTTCCCCGGTCGGGTGCTCGGTATTTGTTTATTATTATTTCGCTACGGGCAACATTCAGGTGGCTCATGGACGTGCGCCGGCTGTTGCAACCGGTCTCAAGCGCGCCAACCCGGACAGCATTGTAATAAGCTATCAAGGCGATGGCGACCTGGCGGCTATTGGCGGAAATAATATTCTACAAGCGGCCAACCGAGGCGAGAATATAACCGTTTTCTTCGTAAACAACGCTATTTACGGTATGACCGGCGGCCAGATGGCTCCGACGACTCTTATCGGCCAGAAAACCATGACTACGCCTTACGGTCGTTCGGTGGAAAACGAGGGTTACCCGATTAAGATATCGGAACTTCTATCCACTCTCGAAACTACATCTTATATTGATAGAACCTCGCTACACGATGCGAAAAATATCGCGAAGACACGAAAAGCTGTCCGCAAAGCGATTAAATGCCAAATCGACGGCAAAGGATTCAGTCTGGTGGAAGTCCTGTCGATGTGCCCAAGTGGTTGGAAAACTACGCCGGAGAATGGTCCGAAATGGATCGAAAAATATATGCTCGATTATTTCAAACTCGGTGTGAAAAAGGATATTATCGACGATGTAGAGGCGTATTTCCCTGAAAAAATCAAATTATCAAAGGACGAAATCAAGGAAAAACTCGGTCTGAAAAAGGAAAGGCTTTTCCGCAAACGTTCCATGGCGGATGTCGCTGAAAAATATCGCAATCCTCATATCAAGATCGCAGGATTCGGCGGTCAGGGTGTGCTTCTACTCGGGAAAGTCCTTGCTGAAGCTGGTATGCGCCAGGGATGGAATGTGAGCTGGATTCCCAGTTACGGCCCCGAAATGCGTGGCGGGACAGCAAACTGCCAGGTGCATATTAACGAAGCTGAAATCGGCGCGCCGGTGGTTGACTATCCAACAATACTCGTCGCACTAAATAAACCGTCACTCGATAAATTCGAACCGACTGTCAAACCTGGTGGGATTATTTTCTATAACACGTCCATGATCGACCGGAAGCCGGAACGAAACGATATCGAAGCTGTGGGGATTCCATTTAGCGATATCGCAGACGAAATAGGCAGCTTAAAAATTGCTAATATGGTTGCATTCGGAGCAGTGGCAGCCAAGACGAATCTTTTCGAGAAAGATATTGTCATGGATGCACTTGACGAATCGGTTAAGAATAAGAAGTTCTTACAGATGAACATGGACGCAATCGAACGCGGCATGAAGGAAATCGGCTAATAGGCAATTTCAATACTATCGGAAAAGCCGTCCATTTGGGCGGCTTTTTTTTATTATAGTCATGGGGGCGTCGTCCGTCCCGCGCCCGGATATCAATGATTATCTAATTGACTAAATTTACTCTAAATCCACGCCCTGCACATCTCCACAGCGCGCGGGGCGGAAGGACAGCTCGGTCAATGTTCCCGCGCTATGCTTGCTTAATCGGGGCTTTCTCGAATCGCAGAAATATTTGCTTCTGCTGCACCGAGCTGCCCTCGCGCTCTCCGCAGGGAATATAAGGTTTATTTATTATGTAAATTCATTATCCCTGCGGAGAGCGCGCGACGCCCCCGAGCGCCGAAAAAAAATGCCCTCCCCTAAATGGGGAGGGCATCGGTTAACGTGTTTTCTTTTTTTACGGTAGATGTGGCTTTGCAGACATTTTCAGCACGATACATCTTGTATTCGTCGGATTTGTGCTCTGCGTCGGGGTTATAAACTGAAGCCATATCATTTCAGTATTATTCCCGGTGACATCCTCGATATTCTCGCCGCCTGTGCCAAATATCCGGCCGGGTGTATTCTCCGCCCAGGTAAGCGAGTAATCGATATAATCTCTACCGCGTTCCCATACTATCGGGGGTTCGGTTGCATCGTTGAACTGCGCCATTAGAACGAACCTATCCAGGTCTTCCCAATAATGCGGCGACCAATATGGATCGATTACCCACAAATCTGTCGTATCAATAATCGCATCCACATTAAGACCGAGGTCCACGTTAACAGTAGATAGGTTGTATACTTTGATAGAGTCGTCGGATGTTAGCGTGTAAACAGCGGCTAATCCGACGCTATCTCCGTCGTTCACAAGCCAGACAACGGAATCCTCCGGATAGACGCCCTCATGACCCAATTCGATATCGAGATAGACATCGATCGCGTTGTAGAAAGCCGTAATTGTGTCCGGGCCGCCGACAACCCATGTTATCATCGTATCTGTTTCCGCAGTTTCCCAGTTAGTGAAGATATACAATGAGTCGTAATCGCCAACAGTGTCCGCCGCAGAGACGCCGAGATCGATATTATCGCCAATCGAGGCCCAGAATTCATAAGCTTCTATATCGTCGAACCAGACTCCTTCAAAGAATATTCTGCCGTGATCCTGAAGCGGATTCTTCTCGACTCTACACAGGAAATACTGGTCATAAAGCGCCACAATAGAATCGCAATTATGGACAGGGCCATAAGTTGTATGAACGGGATTGGCCTCGCTATCGCTCCATTGGTTGAAGTAGTATTTGACCAGTCCAGCCGAGTCCGGGGTAGAAACCTCGAAATCGTGAACGCTTCCGTTCTCCCACCAAAGGTCCTGGCGAACTGATGCCAAGCCGACAAGCGTCGTAGCGTCATATGTTAGACTGCCCAGCGTGTCCGAATCCGGTGATTTCTGGAGGATAATATGCCAGAAGCTATTGTAATCGGCATAGAAAATCGTATCCGTAGTCGGCGCAACCAAACGGTTCACCGCCTCGAAATGATCATCGCGCCACCAGTTCCAAACATACTTTTGGCACTCGATGGAATCTACCGTGCTTACTTCGATTTCATGCGTCGAGCCGCGAACCCAGATATCGGTTTGCGTGCCTGTGAAGAATGTATCGCCGTCGATGAAAATCCATCCCGGTGTATCGTGCAAAGGTGTTTTCGTGATCGTGATATTTACACCCTCTGCAAAATTAGCCGTAATAGTGTATGCATCGTCCATTTCCACGAAAGTAGATTCGGAGGTTGCATCTTCGATATAAGCACCTGCACCACCGTCATCCCAATCCGTGAAAACATATGGTGTTGCACCATCATAAACGACGTAATCTACTATCAGGATTGCGCTATCGCCATCTTCATACCAGCCTTCTACGCCGAGAGTATCTGGATCGATCCCACCGGGGAGACCGGCATGAAGCAATGTCAGATTATACTGGTCGAGATAGTTCCACTGAATAGTTCCGTTGGCCGTCATATCGAACTCGACAACATCGCTGTCACCAACCGCGGGAACTACACCGCCATCGCCAATCCAACCTGTAAGAATATGGCGTTCTTCCGAAGTAGTATAGACCGTATCCAAAGCTGACGCCACGATATGCCTGCCAACCGGATGATAAGTAACGCCTACAGGCGGGATAGCGTCGCTGTATGCAGGAGCCGTTACGGTTAGAGTGACGACATCGTCGTCCCATAGCCACTCGATACCTGAAGCCGTTAACAACGTGAATGTGATATTATCGCCATAACCCATTGCCGGCACATCGCCGAAACCATGGTAGCCTACGCAGTAGAATGCGCCGTCGGGGCTGGTCACACTTGCGTTGATAACCGTGCCGGGCGTGTAATATATAGTGCCAACCGGTGGAATAGGCGAGCCATACCCAGTCGGATTCATAACTGTAAATGGGAGTAATGGGTGATCATCCCAAATCCATGTTAATGTGCTGAAATCCGTTAGCGTGAAGTTCACCCAGTTCGTATCTCCTGTTGCAGGGACACTTCCATCGCCTAACCAACCGGTGCAATACCGACCTGCAGCGGGAGTAGCCACATAACAAGTTATGTCGAGACCCTCGGGATAGATATGCATTCCAACGCCCGGAAGCGGATCGCCAAAGGGGCTGAATACCCAAAGCGTATCCAATGCGCCCTCCCAGAACATCCACTGCCAGTCGATATGAGTCGGAACGGTAAGCGTGAAATGCAAGCTGTCTGCGCTCGTCGGGACAACATCGCCCCAGCCGTCGTAACCTGTGCACCACCAGCTGCCGTCGGGATTATTATCGACGAAAGCGTCAATAACCGAACCGGTCGGATACCAGTGAATACCGACATCCGGAATCGGTGGGCCGTGAACACCCGGCGTAGAATTAATAACCAGTGGCCTTTCGTCAACATCGTTCCATTCCCAGACAAGCCAACCGTTACCTGCAACTGTGACTTCGATAATATTACTGTCGCCCGTAGCAGGGACAACTAAGCCATCGCCATACCAGCCGGTGCAGTATTGCCATGCACCCTCCTCATAGGAACTGTCCTCGACGCTACAGAAAATATCGGTTCCGCATGGAACAACCCACATGCCCGATGGCGTCGGGTGACCATAGTGGCTGTAAACCCAGAGCGTGCAAAGATCGCCGGATTCCGGAACCCATTGCCACTCTACGCTCGAGCAATCGTCTATTAAGAACCAATAATCAGTGCCAGCACCGGAAAGAACGGAACCGGTTCCGATGAAACCGGCAAGCATCCACCCGGAGACACCGGTTGTATCCATACTGCCGGTAACAGTATCGCCCTCGACAAACCAATAACCGCCAACTGCAGGAGATGGCGTTCCATTCCCCGACGGATTAACAACGTCGAACTTAAGTTCATGATGGAAAAGCGCGGTAAATGTCGAATCGGAACTAATTGTAACCGATCTAAACGTGTCCGTAATCGCCGGCGCATCCTCCCAATTATCGAAAATCCACATATCGCATGAGGATATGGCCACGGTATCGTGAACCGCAATATCATGGGTTGAAAGCTCGAACCAGTTCGTATTATATGGGCTGACATACCAGACGTCGTCCACGCTGACCGAGTCGCCAAAATTGGTCTGGACTGTAACAAGATTGCCGGCAGCGAGATAATGGATAGTATCCGTGAAGAAAGCAGTGACATCGTGGAATCTGGTCGAATCGGTCGGAATAGCCATTCTGATCGGCACTCCCGTAGTCGAGTCCGAAAATTCTATTAGCGTATAGTAATCGGTCCATTCGCTCCAGGATGTATGTTGGAAAGATTCTAAATGCCCCGCACCGAACTGGTCATGGAATAGCGTAGATACAGTATGAGTCACATCTGCGCCATCGAGAACGATAACGGGCTTAAGCTGATGCCAATACCAGACATCGTAGTCTGTTACAGCACCGTCGATTACCCAGAGCGTATCGTCGGTCGGCGTGTTCACGGCCCAGCGCTCTTGTGTATCGGATGCAGAACTCATTCGAGTCATCTCCGCCTCGGTGTTCGGAACGCACCAAACCTGCGCGCAAGTGCCTTCCCAAAGATCGACGGTCGTTGGAGTAGATGGATTATCCTGATAAAACTGTAGTGTCGCATAGTTAGCGGCATCCGTCGGTAATCCGGGAGCAACGGTCCACACGCAGAATTCGATAACATAATTCACAATCGTCGAATCCTGGTCCATCCAAGGATCGCTCCATGGCGCTTCGTTACGAGCTTTATCCTGCGCCCGAAGCCGGAAATGATAGACCTCGCCGGGAGTAACATCAACAGGTATCTCCGAACCGAAAGTGGCCATCGTGTCCTCGGTATCCACCAACCAATCGGTCCAGCCACCCGCAGCTCCGATTTTATATTGAATATCGTAGTTCCATACACCCCAGCCCTGACCGTCTTCTATAGTAGTGTCTATTGCGGCCCATCTAAGCCCGAAACTCGTATCCGCGGAATATTCTACGACCAAGGTGAACCAGCTATACGGGTAGCGCAAATCGAGGTCGATTTTTCGGAATCCGGGGTAAAAATCGTAACTCGCGCTCGAACTGGGGCCGGAGATAACCGGAGTCGATTGACCGATACAGGACGAGAGACGATAACTCGCCGAAGTGACATCGTCGCCCTCGTTCCCTCCCGACTCGATAACTTTCCACTGTAGATTATAACTTGCCGACGAGCCGTATTGTGCAAATCCAATACCGACCATAATCGCAAGCGCAATCGTGATAATCGCTAAAAATCGCACCGAATATACCATGGCGGTGCTCCTTTCTGATATGTCCATCTTCATCAATATACTCCTTTAAAAATAGCTTGTCAAATACTTTCAAAAACCGGGCGGTTTTTCCCGCCCGGATATCCTATTTTTCTATTGGTTATTTCTATTCGGCTCACGATCATCATTCTTCGACGTCGAAGCCTTGTTATTATTATCCTTCAATTGTTCATTCGGTTCGATTGTCGATTCGAACGTTACTACTTCGCTAACGGAAAGTTCCTTCCCATTAGCGTCGTAGTAACCGCCGCCCCTTCTCTCGTAAACAATATCACCCGTCAGCGCATTAATATGCTTCGCGACAACACTCGGTCTCGAGTCGACCGGCATCATCGATTCGGGATCTTCCTCCAATTTCGCGGCTTCCACCGATTGCCTACGCGCCTTTTCGTTATCGATAAGCGCTTGTTTTCTACGAGCCATCATCTGGTTATACGTGAACATCGGAACGCCCTCGGTTTCTAAATCCGCAATCCACTCTTCGGGGATTTGGTTACCGTTAACGTCGAATAAAACTTCCGAAACCTCCGTGCTTCGTGTCATCTCATCGAAAGCTTGACGACTAACCGGCATTTCAGATTCACCTAAAGCCGTAAATGCTTCATCCCATTCTTCGAATGTCCGGTTTGATGGATTTTCAGAAAATTCTCTCTTGAGTTCGGTTAGTTTCGAATCCGGAAATGTAGAAACATGCTTTCCAACAACAAGTTCGCCCGTTTCGAAATATAATCCTTCGCCATCAGTTTGGGTGTCGGCGTCATTGTGTAATCCACGGGTAATCTTGTCGTTATAATCCGCCGCTACAACCTCCGCCGGTAAATCCATGCCATTTTCATAACCCTCGCGAATTCCTATCGCGATCCAGTTGAAACTACCATTGGAATAGCCGCCGTCGCTTTCGATCACGGTAAATCCTTTTTCGTCGGAAGATGCAAGATAGAGAGGATTACAGCCTACAATCGGCGTAACATTCACTATAACCGGTTCTTCGGAAGAGATTATCTCTGCAAAATTAACGTCAAAGCGAACATTCGCAGTTCCCGAAACAAGACTTGCCCTTCCCGAAGCGATTACAGTTACATCGTTCGAAATCGTAGTATAACCGATAATCGGGTCGTCACCCGGTCTTTCGATTAATTGGACGTTAAGACCATCGGTGAAGTTGTTACCATGAGTATATAACGCATAGCGACCGCCTTCGATATAAGCGCCGTAAATATTTCCGTGTATATCCGCACCGAATAGATCTCCCCAGCCGCCGGTGCCGATATTGATATGGGCTTCACCGTCGTTATAGTCCGGAGATGGACGTCTGCGGCCGGCGCCGGAACCGGAACTTGTCCAATAAGCGCCGTATTCAGTGCCACCACTATTTTGGTAGCAGAGGCATCCCCATGGACCAGTAGCAGAGGAGTGTTTTCCACCAAAAGCGCCGCCTGACCGATTATCATCGGTATATGTCCAACCAGCGACACCAAAATTATACGCATCGCCATCGTAGGAACGTCCGGCAATACATGCGATAGCAGTGGAATACGTATATCCGGTGCCGTCGGTGTATGTGCCGTCGTAAACTTCGAGACCAAATCGAGGAGTGGCTGTTTGGTTAATATACATATATTCGCCAATATCAGCCGATCCCCTAACATACACATTAGAATTAACACTCGCGTAGATATCGGAACCCGATACCGTCCACTGTCCCGATCCGCCGGAAACGGTGCTCCAATAGATATTGGAGCCGTCGGTCGTAAGAACCTGTCCGGCCGTTCCATAACTAGCTCCGTCATGAATACCACTGTTTATCCGGACATTACCGCTGAAATAACCGGCATAATTGGTTCCGCCGCTTGCGGAACCGTAAACACCGTAATTTGTGCCTGTGCCATTCGCGTATCCATAAATACCATAATTAGTTCCACTTCCGCCCGAGACATAACCCCTTGTGCCATAATAAAAGCTACTTCCCGTGGGATAAACTCTACCATCGACACCATACCAACCACCCTCGAAACGGCCGGCGATTCCCCAATAATCCGCTGTTCTACTATATCCGTAAACTGCATAGGCATCAGAAGAAGTTCCATAATTATTATAAAATCTACCTATCGCCTGCGGACTGGCAACCGCCCCGCTTACGTTCAATGTGTTTCTAGTGCTTTCGTTCGACGTTATATTAACCTCGCCATCGAAAAAACCGGCATACCAGAGGGCATCGGAACCGTAATATGAAAGCGCGCCGTAGTAATTTTGAACCTGGTTAATACCGATTATAGCCGCGGTAATCGTGCTCGGCGGATTTGGCCAGTTTATACCGAATATACCCGCGTGATATTGCCCGTCGGTTTCATTTACGCCCATGATTCCGCCGCCGCCGACTGTCCAATAATCCCACGCGCTCCCATCGACTTCAGAACCATAAAGCGAAGAACCAAAGACAGCCCAATCCTGATTAGTATTGTAAGGATATACCGATAAAACCGCCGGAGCCGCGGAATAAGTGCCATAGAAACAAGTCGTGTTTGTATTAACCTGATTTAATCTCGAGTCGCCGAGAGTCGAAGCACCTGTCCATAAGGGAAGATAGTTAGTCGTTCCGGAACCTGAAACCGAACCGCCGGCACCGGTTGCATCGACATCCCAATATATACTTCCCGCGCCGTCGGTTTTAAGGACATAACCGGATGTGCCTGAACTACCGTCGATGTAAATACCGCCGTCGATATAGAGATTCCTCCATGAATATGACGACGTCCCAAGATCGTGTGCGGCATCCGCTCCCGGACAGGGATTTCCGGAGCCGTCGATTTTAAAATCGGGTGCCGATGGCGACGGAAAGTCGTCCTCATCGTAAACGCGTAATAAATCCGGATCGCCGGGCGACCATATAACGGCTATGTTACCGTTAGCGAAGAAACCGCCGGTTTCCGCGCTAAAATCCTCGATAATAATACCGGGATTTGCGCCATCGGGCTGATAACCGAGATTGGTCGTGTTTCCTCTGGTTATATACGCGCCGCTGTTGAAATTGACCAATGTTACATAATCCAGAACAGGTTCGATATTGAATGTTGTGCCGGATAGATCGAGATCGTTACCGGCTGTGTATGTTCCTCCGGAGGGCCATGAAGATATAGTAACGCCACCCAAGGTTAAATTTGTGAAATATCCATTATTCCAGCGAAACACGGATGTGCCAAGGGTATGTGAATCATCTGTATTGGGAACAACCTGACCGTTGAATATTCCAGCGTATCCGTTACAACCGAGTAAACCATAAGATGTTCCGTCCTGTCCGCGCACACCAAAGTTCGTTCCACCCATTTGTCCATAAGTATCGGCATCATAAAGAACATGTAATTTTGTTGAAGGAGTCGTCGTTCCGATACCGACATTTCCGGAAACTGCGGAGTACTGATCCACACCGCTTATCGTCCAATCGCCGTCGCTGCCGCCGGAAGGAACCTGCCATGTCGCATTGCCGGATGCGTCGGAGGTTAAAACTCTACCCGCTCCGGGAGTTCCCGCGCCGGTAAACCTGACGCCGCCGGTAGTGTGAAGTTGCGTCGAGGGCGCTGTGGTTCCGATACCGACGTTACCCGCGTTCGTAATCCTCATTCTCTCGGTCGAGGAAGAAGTCGTAAGAAATTCGATATTGCCTTCCCAGGCCTCTATATTAAGACTACTTCCACGCTGCCGAATAAAATTACGCCCATAACCGGTACTCACTCCGCTATCATCGTCGCGGAGGTTCAGCATAGTCCAACCGTCGGTGTTTTCATATACGTTGATTTTAATATTCCCGGCAACCGAAGCGCCGCCGATTGCGATGCTGCCGTCGATTCGTCCGCTGCCGTCAATCCAATAATCCGCGCTTTGCGCTGAGGCATTTTGGTTTTGTATATAACTATTAGATACATCCGTCCATGGCGCGGAGTTCGTAACGGTAAAATTAGGATAACCGCCCGTAACCGAAATCCCCGTCCCGCTACCAATAGTGACTGTCTGGTCGGGCGCAGTATTCGTTACGGTAAAATTCGGGTAGCTTCCACCAACGGAAATCCCTGATCCGCTACCGATAGAAACCGTTTGGTCGGGAGCCGCATTCGTGATAGTAAGCTGGTTCACCGAACGCGATAAAGTAATCCCGCTGCCGGAAGCGAAAGTGACATCCGTGCCATCCTCAATATCGAGAGTATATGGACTTGCAGCGCCGGAGAAGCTGAGATTCTGGTCGTCGGTAGAAGCTGCTCCGGTAGCGTCATCGACCGCTATCCATTGGCTACCGTTCCATCCGAGGATTTGCCCCGAACTCGGCGCGGCGTTGACGTTACCAAGATCATTGATCATGTTGTCGGAAAGGTCATCGGCTTCGTTGTCGATCATAACCGTGCGAGGTGTTCCGGCTTCGGTAATCGTTAGTTGGTCGGATGCGTCGGTCCATGTGAAAGCCGTAATCAACTCGTTCGAGCTCGATAGGTCGCCGTCGGCGGCGTTATGCGCCGCTATATCTGTCGCATTGTCCGCAATATCGGTTTGATTCGTTGCTATTGCGGCATCGAGATCGTCTAACGCGCCGTGGACTTCCGTCTCGCCGGATATTATCGTAAAATCACCGGTGAGAGTAAGCGGAACATCGACGTCGTTTTGGACTGTGCCCCCGCCGCCCGAGACGCTATCGGCAATCGCCGCGCGGAAAGAGTAAGGGGATGAAGTTAGAGGTAATCTCGGCGTTAGAGTTTCCCCGGCAACGGAAATTTCTACCCAATAAGGCACTGAAAAATCGAGGGTTAGCGAGGTCACGCTTCCGAGGATTACATCGAAAAGCCCGTGGTCAATAATAACCGAACCATGCGTTTCCGACCACAACGACGAACCTCCAGAAGGGACGTTGTAGATACTGAAGGTTACAGAATAGGAGCCTTCGATAGCCACGCCGCTAAGATCCGTGAGTTTCCCCTGAAAATTCATCGAATCCGGAACTGCGGCAAATACGCAACCCATTGAGAATACAACTAACAGCAGTAATGTTTTTAATAAACGTCTCATAATGATACCGTCCCTTATGTTACAATTAACTTAAAGTTAATACGTCCATTCGACTTCGAGTTTTGGTTTTAGATTAAATTCCGCGCATTCAGAAGACCTAAAACTGACGTTATTCATGCCCGAACTCGGGCCGATAATTATAAACCCGTAGTTCTCATCCGTCCCATCGACAATATCCTGTATTGCACTTGTTACATCCCAGGTTTTCCAACCCGTCGTGCTGATAGCCAAACTGGCTTCAGCGGTCGAATATCTATCGGTCGTCGTATTGTCAGCTCCAGGACTTCCCCACGCACTCGTAGTATTATAATATTCCCAGCAACAACCGCCAGTCATTTGCGTCGAATCGCACCGGCCAAATGTCGATGTGTCGCTTCTAGTGCAATAGAAATCGCCCTCATACCAATGTCTGCGTAGCTTATAAACGGAATATGTTCCCGTTCCATTAGCGCTTGAGCAATATAACACTATATTTGCGCTTGTAATTGTCGCCGAACTCGGTATTTCGGATACATCGAATTTAATAAGGCTTCTCGCCCATAGATATGCTGCATAATCCCAATAACCAGCGGATAAACCTGGTGACCGACCATAGTTAAGAAGCCTATCTTCTTGATAATTCCATGTTCCACCATTAGTGTTTTTATATCGGATTATCGCGTCGTTCGTTTCGGATTCGCCGCGGATAGTTATCGTTCCGGCCTCGATTTTGCCGGTTGCGAAGACGTCACCGTCGAAGTAGCCAGCGTAGGATTTCGCGGTTCCAGCGTTATTATCGACGCCCCAAACGCCGGCGCATCTGAATGTATCGGCCATTGTTGGCGGAGTATTAATTACGCCGTCGATTTCCCCCGTCACTCCGGCGAAAATTAATCTATCGGTTCCTGAGATTGCATCGGGAGTGAGAGATTCGCCTATAGCTTTACCCGTTACGCCTACTCCGATTACATCGTAATTGGCGTAATTAGTTTCGAGTTTACTCGCGCTAATTATCCCGCGCGCACCCCTAACACCGCCATTCGATGAAAAAGAATGTCCCGAAGCCCCTAAAAAAGTAGCTCTACCAGTGAAAGTAGTAAAATCGACATCGAGTCTTCCGTATAAAGCTGTTCCCGCGCCGTCAGAGACGGTATCGATTACGGAAACGAGGTTATAGACGGCGTTATCCGACGGCCAAACAGAGGTTGTGCAGCTAATAAATGCTATAGTATCGGTAACGCCGAGAGCCTCGTTCGGTGGTGGTGGCATGCTAATTCTCCATCCGGCGTTAATCTGTAGCGTGTCGTCGTAACCTCTATTTTCGATAAAATCGCCCGGATCATATAGGTCACTTAAAGTAAGTTCGGTGCCGGCGTTCGCGTTCGGGTCGCGGAAAATCATGTTGTCCGAGCCGTCCTGTCGAATATATACATCCGTATCTCCGAAGTATGTGTAATCCGAAGTAAGAAGATTACCGTGAAAATAACCGGCCCAGTTACCAGCCGGTAGTGTTCCCAGCCATCCGGAGTGATCGATTGCGTCGTAACCGAGAATAGCAGTGCCGTCTCTTGTGCCCTGCAACTCACCATAAACGGCATAATTGTAGTAATTTGAGCCCCCACCAGCGTAGCCTTTTACTCCATAGGTTCGACCTCCATCCGCTCCGGTTCCCATAGCTCTTCCGAGAACACCCGTAGAATATGCCGCCGTTACATCGGACATATTCCCATAAATCGCCGTAGGATGATAAACTGCCGAAGTCGCGGATTCTTGATTAACGTAAATACCGTAGTATTTATTATAGGTGTCCGGCGGGTCGCTGCTGAATGGATTCGAGTGAATATAAAGCGCCGCTTGATGGTCCGTCGAGGTCGAAGGTCCCTCGATGAACATACCGTAATTTGCCGCTCCGGCGCCGTTTACGCTGAGCTGAGATAGCGGCGCGGCTGTCCCGATACCGAGGTTGTTGTTCGTATTATCCCAATATAGGTTCGCGTCGCCGCCAATTGTCGTGTTATCGGTCGTCCAGAAAGCGACGCGAGTCGCGTTGCCTGTTCCGTCACTAGTGACCCCGCCGGATTGCGCTTGCCAATTATAATCCGTGCCGTCGAACGCGAGAACATCGCCCGCCGAAGACGGTGCATCGCCGTCGTTATCGAGAATATCTACGACATCGTCGAGGTTAAGATCGCCCGCAACAGCGACATCGCCGTCGAAATATCCGGCCCAGTTTGTTGTTCCACCTGATGCGGAAGCATACAAACCATAATTAACACCGGTATTTGTCGCGGCAAAATAACCGCCGTATTTTGTACCGTTACCGCCATCGGCAAGGCCATATACCGCCCTTTTATCCGTTACGACTGCAGATCCGATTCTCCCATAAAGTGCATAGTAACCGCTTATCAGATGTGCTTGAAACAAACCGCCGTCCTCGGCGATAACAGTGCCATCGAAACGTGCGGCGTAGGTGTAACCGGCATCGCCCGAATAAAGCGCCGAACTGGAATAACCGGCACCGTTTACGCTGAGTTGAGATAGCGGCGCGGTTGTCCCGATTCCGAGATTTTTATCGACATTATTCCAGTAAAGGTCGGCATCGGAGCCAATCTGATCGAGCGCTGTCCAAAAAGCGACTCTCGTAGCAACTCCGCTACCGCCAACTCCGCCGGATTGCGCTTGCCAATTATAATCCGTGCCGTCGAACGCGAGAACATCGCCCGCCGAAGACGGTGCATCGCCGTCGTTATCGAGAATATCTACGACGTCGTCGAGGTTAAGGTCGCCTGCAACAGCGACATCGCCGTCGAAATATCCGGCCCAGATACCTGTAACCGATGGCGGACTGAAACCGATATAATTCGCCGAGCCATAAATCGCCGCAAAATCGGTCATCGAAGGGTCATCGACGGGATTCGCAAATACGGCGTAGCCACCGTCTCTGCCCTCGGCCCAGAGGCCGATGTCCCCGGACGCGCTGACGCCTTTCAATCCGCCCACTCCGGCGACGCCGATACTGTCGCCTCGACCGTAAGCTCCGCGCTTATGGACATAATCTCCTAAATAACCGTAGTTATTGAAGTTCGTGTATCCCCATGTTCCGTAATCTTTGCCCTGCCCAAAAACGCCGATACTGTCCGCGCCGCCGCGAACACCGGCAATCCAGCCGTATGTGCTGGGTTCCATTATTCCATAAATTGCGAGAGAACCGGTGGCGTAAATCGCCGTGTCGGTGGCCGATACAACATGTAGTTTATTCTCCGGAGTGGCTGTTCCGATGCCGACGTTGCCTGTCTCAACAATCAAACCATAACCACCCCCCCAATTTTTAAACCAAGCAGCAACTCCACCAGATGAACTACTTTCACCATAAACCCCAATATTAAATCCTGTTGCTCCTGTTGCTGCACCAACAATTACAGTTCCTACTGCATCGCTTCTCACTTCTAATTTCGCCGCGGGGGTCGTGGTTCCAATTGCGACTCTACCGGTATGATAAATATCGCCCGTAATGCCGCTGCCGCTGCTCCATTCCCAATCACCGTCACTTCCGGAACCCCCAACAACGCTATCCGCGATAGCTGCGCGAAGACTGTATGGAACAGACAGTAACGGTTGCCTCGGTGCTAAGACTTCGCCCTCAACCGTGAGTTCTATCCAATAAGGCTCGGAAAAATCAATCGAAGTCGGAAGTGCCGTAATTGAGCCGAGGTGGACGTCGAAAAGGCCGTGTGAAACATCGACGGTCGGGTGAACTTCCGTCCATAGCGGAGTGCCCCCCGTAGAAACATCGAACAGATCGAATGTAATAGCCGTAATGCCATCGACTGCTACGCCGCTCGGATCGGTCAGTTTGCCTTGATAATTGATTTCCCTCGGCACCTGAGCATAAAGGGCAATCGATATTATCGAGAGTAATAAAAATCCGGTTAACAGCGTTCTCTTCATAGTCTTACCTTCCTGAGTACCAATACAAATCATATTCAACACGGTGGACACACGCAAAATCCAATGTAGCAATCTGAATTAATTTCCAATCAATAAAGCGGCTTCCTTTTTCGAAGTTTCATTAATGCAGTTTATTCAATTGCGTGATCAAATTCGCCTATCTGGTTATTAGTCGGTTTCTCGTGATTGTTTTCAGACTCTTCCATGAATAATTTGAAGTCGGCAAAACCATCGCCGAGCATTTGCTCATCAAATACTTGGCCAATCTGGGCGGTGCCGTTTGCAATTTGTTTGAGTTTATACTCGAATTCTTTATCTCTTAGTATATCAGAGAGTTCGGGGCGTTGTTCAAATCCCTCTCTTTTCGCAATAACCATATAATTAAACGAAGCCGAAGATTTGCCGTTACCGGATTGCTCCACGACAAATCCTCTCGAGTCGCAAGACGTTACGACAAGCTGACCTTCTATCATCGTCGTAGGGGTAATCATAACAATCGGTTCCTCGTTTTTAGAAATCGCCCCGACGAAATCTCTATCGAATTCGATACGTGTTCTCCCCTCGAATATTTGTCCGCGGCCGGCTATAGTAACTTGAACATCAGGGCTTTCCATCGGATAAATCGCATTTCTCGTATCGGATTCTTCAGCGGAAATAATCGATCCACGAAGTCCCCTCGATACATAATCGTCGCCGATAATATAAGCGCCCGCTCCAGGACCGTCAGGGTCTGCTGCGGATATAAAGCCGAAAACGGGAGAAGTCGAGATACCGCCGCTGAAACCTCCCCAAGAGCGATATCCGCTCGAAAAACCGTAGAAGACTCCACCGTGGTAGTTATACCCTCTACTAACGAGACCCCAACCATTGCCGGAGAAATAACCTCCGATACCCGCTGTCCCCGTGCATTGACCGGCGACACCGACTCCACAATAGCTATATGTCCCGGTGGAGCCGACATAAGAAGATATTCCGCAAACACCGGCATCCATAGTAGGATACGAGGACCACGCCCCGCAGGAACTGACATCATATAAATCGTCATCTATATTGTAGCCTAAGCAATCGCCCCAGTAAAAACCGTAATCGCTGGAGATATCGCCCCTAACGCCATAGTTAGAAGTGCAACTACCGTAGATTCCATAACTCGTTCCGGTAGTTGCGTAAATTCTATAAGACGAGTTATAGTTCGTCCCGACTCCGATATAATTGCCATATATCGCGTATAACCTCGAAGTGCTCGCCGGATCGCAGTAATAGCCTGTGTTATTGTAATCATACATTATCGGAGCGTAGAAAGAAGAGGTTATTCTCCCGGTTCCTGAAACATCGATCGTATATGACGGACTCGTCGTAGCCACTCCGAGCAAACCGGCAATATATCCGTTTCCGCTTATTCTGAAACCCGCAGTTTGATTCGATGCCGTTTGGTTCCAAATATAATCGGCGTCGCCGGAAGGGAGATTGTTAGTCCAGGTAGGATCACTTGAACCATTCGACGAAAGTAGATAACCTGCCGTCCCGTAAGAGCTGTTGAGATAAATTAAGCCGTCGAGATATAGGTGGTTCCAAGCATGATCGGAGTTACCAAGGTTATAAAGGGCATCTGTTGTCGATTCGATGTCGCCGGCTAAGCCAATTTCATTCGCTCCAACATCGGCAATATATTCAGCGGATCCGAAGTTGAGCCTATCATTCGCGGTATCGTATGATAAATAAGAGTCGGAGGTTAGAGTGTTCGTTCCACTCCAAATAGCTAATCTTGGAGACGAGCCGGTTCCCGTAACGGTATTCGCCGCGTTCGGCCATGTCGCGGAATAATGCTGCCCATCGACCATATCGGCGTTAAGACCCGAGCCGGAGCCCTGTGGAGAGACGTTTATCGTAAGCGCGGGAGCGGCGCCTGTAATCGTTATATTTGTGCCACCCGTAAGAGTCGCAGCGCCGGTGCCGCCGTTTAGTGAAGTGATGCCGTTATTCGTAAATGTCAGAACATCGTCGTCACTAAAATTGACGTCTATTCCAGTGCTTTCATCGAAAGTAAGGATATCTCCCGACGTAACTGTATATGTGGTCCCATCATCATCGCGTGCTGACCAACTGCTATAATTATCATAGACGCCGGAATGGCTATGGTCGCTACGGGAAACTGTATTCGCCGTCCCCCAGTTCCCTCCGCTACCGGCATAATTTACGCTGATAGTTCCGGTCGCGACTATCGGGTTAGGCGCACATAATATGCCGTTCCCTTGAGAAATACTTGTTACACCGCCACTCGCGCCGCTGCTTGCTACGGTAATCCTGCCGTGTGTATCGACCGTGATATTCGCATTGGTATAAGCGCCTGCGGCACCGGTTGTTGTAAGAGCAAGTGTATACGGATCGCCGGTAGTTCCCGAACCGGAACGGACTAATCCGCCGCCACCGGTTGCGGTTGTAACCTCGTTGCCGACTATATAATCAGCATCGTTAACGTCGTCAACGTCGTCCGCGAAACCGCCGGGGACATCCGTCAGGTCATCCCAATCGACAGGTGTAGTCGCAGGATTATTATCGGCAAGATCGGACGCTACCGCGTAGCGACCGTCGAGGTCCACCGTTAGTGGCGACGTTCCGGCATTCTGTGTAAGGCTTAATATTCCCGTCGCCCCCGCAAAAGATAGTCCGGTTACAACCTCGTTGCCGATAACGCCGTCCACTTCGCTCGTGAGAAAACCGACATCGTCGGTGAAATCGCTCAATGTTACCTCGCCGTAATTAATCTCGCTGTCGCCCACAACGTTGGCATCGAGTGTCGGATTCGGATAAGTGCCCGTCAGATCGCCGCCTACCGCCTGGCCTTCGTCGATATAATTGGCGCTTAGCCACGCGGCATCGACCGCAACGGCGTCCGCCGAGACCGAAATGCCGGTTCCTTCGCCCACGTTGAACGTCCCGACGGGAGATTCGTCGAGGCCCTGGCCGGCGTTATACGTGCTGCCGTCATCGACACCGTCGGCGAAATCAGCGGGAACATTAGTAAGATTTTCCCAGCTAACGTAATTATTCCCGGTATTCGGCGGACTGCTATCGCCGGTTTGTAGCTGGGTCTGCGTATAATAACGTCCATCGTGATGGTGCTGGCCCGACGCTTCGTCGGAACTGGCGTCGGCGAAGGTCAGCGCGTTATATTGGGAATTCGTTAAATGATAATAATCGCTGGCAGCGCCGCCCTGTATTCCGGTGAGCGCGTTATGGTCGTGCGTATGTCCGAGAAGCGAGAAGTTGGAATCCACATAATTCTTCGTCGCGGCGTCCTGTGAGGCTGTGGGATCGGCAACATTGACGATCCGGTTAGCGTTCATATTCAGAAAACCGAAACCGCCGTCCGCGATGGATGCCGAACCGTCGATAGTCAGGTCGGCGTTACCGGTGATATCGCCTGCCACCGTAAGGTCCTCGCCGACATTGACGTCGGGATCTGACGCATCGCCGTCAAATATCTGCCCCGCGACATATAAATCGCCCGAATTGGTAATATCGACATCGCCGTAGAACTCGCCTGCGCGGTAAGCCGTTCCTGTGTAATACCCGAGCGCGCCCCAGACCGTTCCCGAAGCGTCGCCGCGAATGGCTCCCTGACCGGCAACTAAACCCGCCGACGCGTCGGCATGCATTCTGCCCTCGTCGTAAATGCGAGTAAATTGCCCCGCAATATCACCGACGCTGTCGGGATAGATATACGTCGCAGTGGGAGTCCACTGACCGGGCGATGCGCCACCAGAGCCGGTATCATCTATGGCGGGCGACCAATCTATTCCATCCCATTTCAATATGTCGCCGACCAGAACACCGGCCTCATCGACATTGGAAAGATCACCGATATCGTTGTCGGAAAGATCGTCGGCTTCGTTGATTATCGTCGTGGTCAAAGCTCCGCCCGGATCTGTGACTGTCAGGATATTCGAGGGATCGTCGAAATCGACGTCGGTATTATATTCGTTTGTCGGGTCGGCGTCCGCGTCATCGACATTATCGATGCCGTCGGCAAAGCCCGGCGGAATGTTGTCTATCGAGTCCCAATCGACATATCCCGCCCATAGGGCCGAATCTGCCCATGTCGTGTGCCCGACATGGCCGACAGAGTCGATATAACCTATCGAATCGATATAACCTACGCTGTCGATATAATTAATCGAGTCGATGTAGCTTATCGAATCGATATAGGTTACCGACGTGATGTCTCCTGCGCTGTCGGCCCAGACTGCGCGGAAAGCGTAAGGCACGGTAAGAAGCGGTTGACGCGGCGCGAGCGTTTCGGCACCGACAGTTATCTCAAGCCAGTAATTGTCCGAGAAATCGAGTGTAACCGGAAATGCGGTTATCGAGCCAAGGCGGACATCGAACAATCCCCTGGCGACATCGACAGCAGGATGCGTCTCTGTCCAAAGTGCGCTACCGCCGGACTCGACGTCGTATATCCCAAACGTTATTGTCAGGATACCCTCGATAGCCACCCCAGTGTCATCCGTGAGTTTGCCCTGATAATTCATCTGCTCAGGCACAGCCATCGCGGATATCACGAGAACAGCGATAACGAAAATAATGGATAAACATCTCATTTTTTACTCCTCATGCAAGTAATTTCGACCGTTTTTTTTACAAAACCTTCCCTACCTGTATCGCTTGCACGGTTTCCAATATTAAATGTAATTTGGAAATACTACAGCTTTTTTACTATATCACGTTCCTTCATCTCTGATTAGTTTGCCTGACCTACTTCGAGCCGAATATAGACCATTTGCTCTCCCAGAGCTTCTTCGCCTTCCCCCGTAGCAGGGGCCCTTAATTGAAGCCATATCGCTACCGATTGTCCCGGCTCGATAACTTCTCCCGCCGACCGATTTCGCACGGAAAATATCCTGCCGCCAGCGGTTTTCTTCTCGATTGTGACCACATCCTCGGAATTAAACCTATTGAAATCTTCATCGTCGAGTCGTTCTGTCTCTATATCCGTAATAACCGCGCTGACCACATAGCCGTTTGGCTCGATAGAAGTAACGTCTTCAAGGGGATGAAACGGCCCGGGGACATTTTTAGGAATCGAAAGGGAAATAACCTGAGCAATACTACTGGTATTCGTAATAACGATTCGATCCATCTGCTCCATCGTTTTGAATTGCATTGGCAGAAGCGCTTCCTCGACAAACCAACCTTTTCCCTCAATTAAAAATGAGTTATTGAATCCGCCAACAATGGGGCCGTAAGTCAATTCACTGGTTTTAATCTGGTTGTCGGTTTGGGCCTGGAAATAATACGAGATATGTGGCCTTTGTGTTCGACCCTCGGAGATGATTATCCTCTTTGTAAAAGTCCATACATCCCTGGAGTCCTCGGCAGGGGTCATCATAAATGTCTCGTTGTCCTCAAACATCCCGTCCTCATTCAGATCGATATGAAGCTCTACCCACCGGGGATGAGTAGAAGGTTTATCCGAATTGAATTTCACCCTAAATTGGTATGAAGCTCCTATGAGTCCCTCATCCGGATCAACTCCATCGTTTTCGAAACCGGGTTCACCGGTCCAATCCAGAGACCAATTAGCTAAAAGGATCCCTGAAAACATAGCAATAATTAATGCGAAAATCAGGTTTCGTAGCATCGGTATATATTCCCTCAATTTATAGTATTCTGCGTTGCGACCTCGATCTGCAGTTCAACATGCAAATCTCTTATATTATAAGATTCATAAATGTGTTAGTCAAGATTATTTTACCATATGTGCATAAATTGCCAGGATAGCACCTGTCGATTTCCAATCTATATGTATCGATATTTTCCCTCAAACAGGGATTGACTAATCTAAATTACGGGTTTATTTTAGATATTATGAAACCTCAGGATTTCAAAGGAATTCTCGAAACTATCGGCAAAGATACCGCAATGCCGGGATACTACCTTTATGGCGAAGAGGCCTATCTCAAGCAAAGGATAATTGCGCGTGTAAAAGAAGTTTTCGTGCCGCCGGATTTCGCCGAATTCAACCTTGATGAATTATGGGGCAAAGAACTCGGCGACGGTAAACCCCTTTTCGACGCACTTCTCTCGCTACCAATGATGTCCGATCGCCGCGTTGTTGTTCTTCGCGGCGCGGAGAGATGTTCAAAAAAAGTCATCGACGGGCTTGCAGGATTTAATATTCCTGAGGAGAGTATCCTCGTTGTGGAGGCTTCCCCGCCGAGAAAAACAGCGGCATTCCATAAAACATTTTCAAAGATCCTCCAACCGGTCGAATGCGACATCGCAAACGACCGCGAGATGATTTCCTGGGTCGTCGAGCTAGCGAAAGAGAAAAACCTGCGAATGGGTCGCTCCGAAGCCCCATATCTCGTCAAACGTGCAGGAGTAAATCTGAATGCCCTCGTCGCCGAATTGGATAAATTAGAATTGGTCGCGGAAAACGGCGCTGTTACAATTCCGCTTATAGATAAAATGACTTTCCATTCCCGTAGCGCAAATATATTCAATTTCTCGGACTCTTTCGCATCGAGGGATTTTCCGAAAGCGCTCGGGGCCGCCCAGCGGCTGTTCGAGTTCGGCGAATCGGGCACTATGCTTATTGCATTTCTCAAGAACGAGTTAATCACTCTTTTACGGTTAAAAACCGACCCGGAAGGTATAAAAAAAGTCCGCATGCCGCCGTGGAAAAAAAAGTCTTACATCGAGTGGGTGCGGAACTGGAATGCAGCCCGGATAAAAGGCACAATTATCGCCGCCGCCGAAGCCGATCTCGCAATTAAAACCGGCAGAATCACCGAGAAACAGGCGCTTACTTATATCATCGCCCGGGCGAAAACATTAGATTAAGAAGGTCCACATGTCCAAATCACAGAAGATTGAAAAAAGGAAATTACAACCGGATGAAATAAAGCGCGTGCGGATCGATCTCGCTACGAGGGGCTGGCTGTCGCTGCTTAGTGCCCTGATGGTAGTTATCTACGCGATTATTCTAACTTCCCACGGGATCCCGATTTTCGCCGACAGGGGCATTACCGGATTATGTGTGGCCGCTATCTGGATCGCCGTTATTGCCGTCGATTTCGGTCTGGTTCGAAGCGGATTACAGTTCCTAACATGGCGCAAAGGTAATCATATGGGAGTTCTTAAGGGTGGCGACGTCTCCAGCCCTAATATTTTCGACGACCTTGTAAACTTTGCTATCTGCATTGTATTTGTCGCTTTCGGGATTACCGTGCTAATAACCGGAAAACTGGGTTTAGGCGACATTAAAACAATACCGCAAATCCCGCTTTCTATCCTGTCGATAGCTTTCGGGCTGACATCCGGTGAAACTGCGGCGATACATTTCTGGTTCCGCCGCCGTGGACTGGTGGACGTGCTCCACAAAATAGACGATAATACCGAAACCGGCGAGAGCTAATGAAGATTTTTCTTAGGCTTACAAAATCGCTTTTGCCCTATTGGCTGCCCCTTCTGGGCGGGATTATCGCCATGGTTTTTTTCACCGTGAGCAATGTCTCCCTCGTGTATATGGTCGCTCCCGTCACGAAAACGCTGTTCACCCCGGATGGCGGCACTATTCAGCAGGTTCAGGAGGAGCGCAGTATAAATATCGAGGACGGCGATTTAATCGAGCGTTGGAAAGCGCGCTTCGAGAACAAGATCGATCCTTATATTTACAAAGAGACCAAGCTCAAAACACTCGCCAATTTCTGCATTCTGCTTATCGTTATAATGTTCTCGAAAAATTTCTTCCTCTATTGGCAAACCGTTTTGACCAGTATCGCCCTCCAGGGCATAATGAACGATTTTCGCAAACGCCTTTTCGAGCATATCCACAGGCTTTCTCTATCATTTTTCCATAAGAACCGTGTCGGCGAAATTATCAGCCGCGTCGTCTCGGATGTCCAGACAATGCAGGATTCCATCTCGGTCTCCGTAGTGGACTTAATTCGCGACCCACTCTCGATTTTGCTTTATTACATCATCCTATTCTTTATCGACTGGCAGCTTACGCTGATTATCACGGCGCTGCTACCGATAGTCGGATTTCTACTCGATAGGATTGGGAAAAAATTACGCCGTTATTCGACAAGAAGCCAGGAGCGCATGGCCGACGCGGTTTCCGTCCTACAAGAGACGGTAAACGGTATTCGCGTCGTCAAGGCATTCGATATGGGCAGATTCGAGTTGAAGCGTTTCTCGAAATCCGCCGATGCTTATCTGAAGAATATCCTTAAGGGTGTGCGCGTCCGGCGTCTGGCAGGGCCTTTCAACGAGATAATCGCAACCGCAATCGCGGTGGGCGTTCTACTTTTCATGGGCCCGAAAATCCTATCGGGCAAAGGCATCGCGCCGGAATCTTTTATGCAATATATCTTCGTGTTATTCCTGATAATGCAGCCCGTTAAGATGTTCTCGGACAAATTCGCACGGATAAACACCGGCCTCGCGGCGGCGGAGCGCGTTTTTACAATTATGGATACACCACAAGCTATCGTAAATACCGAAAATAGCTTGCCCGTTAACTCGTTCGAGGATAGCATTGTATTCGACAATGTTACTTTCCGTTACGAAAGCGTGGATGATAATGCGCTAAAAGCTATCGACTTATCGATTGGGAAAGGGCAAATCGTCGCGCTGGTCGGGCCGTCCGGCGCGGGGAAATCCACGCTGGCTGATATGATCCCTCGATTTTACGATCCCGCCGGTGGGCACATCCTACTCGACGGCCACGATCTCCGCGAACTCGATATCTCCGACCTGCGGTCGCTCATGGGAATCGTCACGCAGGAGGTCATCCTGTTCAACGATTCCGTGAGCGCAAACATAGCCTATGGGCACTCCGAATGGCCGGAAAGCGAAATTATCGAGGCGGCGAAAGCCGCGAATGCATGGGGATTTATCGAAAAACTGCCTAACGGCCTGAATACGATAATCGGCGACCGCGGCGCAAAACTCTCCGGCGGAGAGCGTCAACGCCTTGCAATCGCCAGGGCGATATTGAAAAATCCGCCGATCCTCATTTTCGACGAGGCCACGAGCGCACTCGACACCGAATCCGAACGACTCGTTCAGGAAGCTATCGATAGACTTATGGAAGGCCGCACTGCGGTGATTATTGCACACCGACTGAGCACAATCGTCAATGCGCACAAAATCGTTGTCATGTCCGATGGCGGGATTATCGAAACCGGCACCCATGAGGAACTCCTCGCCGCAAACGGAATTTATAAATCCCTCTACGACACGCAGTTCGGAAGACTGGAGCAGGCATGACCGGGAATTACGAGGTTCGTATTTCGCGACTCTTTTTGGTAGCATTAATTGCGGTTGGATTGATTTTCCTCGCGGTTGGAGTCGATATCGGCTTTGGTCATTGGATTTTCGACGAAGCTCTTGAATCCGGAAACGAGCTACCCAAGCTGCTCTTCGCTATCTTTCTAATTCTCATAGGTAGCGTTATTGTTGCTTCGCAAACCTTTTTTCTAATCATTCCTCCGCTTATGTTGAGAGTTACCACGGATTTCGTCTCTTTCGGAACAGGTTTTCTATATTCCCAATTTAAAATTCCGGCAAATAAGATGATATCGGTCGATGTCTTCACCGGCGCAAGCGATATGGAGATTATGGGCAAGCGCAAAATCGCCGTTAAAGGCGTTGAACTACGCTTTTCGCGCGATGAAAGCGTTCCTAAAAGCATGGGAACTTCAGCTGGAGTAACGTTCTCCGATTATACGTTGCGGCTTCACAAGCCCTATATTAGCAAGCGCCCGGACAGAATTGTCTCGGAAATACGCCGACTCGTAGAAAAATGAACACACTTCTTCACATTTGTTGTGCGCCATGCGCTATCGAAGTCGTCAAAAGCCTTCGCTGCGAGGATATCGAAGTCACAGGATTCTGGTTCAACCCGAATATTCACCCATATGGCGAGTGGAAACTCAGACGTGATGCGCTCGTCAAACTTGCCGGGGCAAAGGAATTGCCCGTCATATACGACGATAAGTTCGACCTCAAGTCGAACCTGAATATGCTCCTCGAAAATCCCGAATTCGGAGTTCGATGCCTAAAGTGTTACGAGGATAGAATTCGCGCAACCGCAAAAACCGCGAAGGCAAACGATTTCAAAACCTTTACAACGACGCTGCTTTATTCCAAATACCAACTCCACGACGAAATCCGCCGTATAGCATCGGAAATCGCGGAAAAAGTCGGCGTAGCTTTTCTTTATCGGGATTTTCGACCACTCTGGGGCCGCGGGATAGCATCGAGCAAAAAGATGGGATTATACCGTCAGCGCTGGTGTGGGTGTATTTTTAGCGAATTCGAGGTTGAGAAGCAGCGAGAGGAGAGGTTTAAAAACTCCCGCTAACGCCTAAACCGAGGCTCAATCTGCCATCCGGGGCGGATGTTGTATATGCTGCGGGCCGCAAGTCCAGGCCATCTCGTTCTATAGTAAGACCGACCGGTTCCTCCGGTTGGTATCTCATCACGTGAACCACGCTGAAAACGCGGTTCACAAGCCCCACAGCAAGCGTAATTTTCGCGTTGCGAAACGATGTCTCGCTGGAAGACCGCATGTCGGCATAGTCATCCCATGTTTCTTCGCTTTCCCAATCCCAGAAATACTCCTCGGTCTCGGGATATAGAGGAACTTCATCGCGGTAAACGAGGTGATACCAGTTGTTGAAGTCGTCGCGGCTTTCGAATGTCAGGACATCCTCGAAAAATTGGTCGTCCTTGCCCTCCGGCTGCACGCCCGCGTGGATTGCGGAGTAGTTGCGATATTCTTCCTTGCGCCAGTTGCCATTTATTGTGAGACCCGCGTATGCGCCCCATATAGCGCCCTCCGCCGCGAGGAAATATCCCGCGCCGCGCTTATCTCCGAGGAATAACTCACCCGCGCCGGGCACGAGAAGCGAAAGCCCCGCCGCAGCCCACTTAGATTTGCCTGTTTCCGGGAAACCGTCCTCGTCGAAAATATCGCCGCCGCGCCCGAAAGGGTTTTCGCGTGCCTGTCCGAATATCGCCGCACAGAACAGGGCGAGGAGTAATGTTATTTCGACTACTTTTCGCATTAAAACCTGGCTAAATTAAGAACGAGCTGCGGTTCGGGATTGCCTTTGGAATCTACTGCAATATCGGTTTCTAAACTGGGTTGGAAGGTGAAACCTTCGTAAACCTTGTCATTGGAGCGTTTCGCGGTCCACGCGGCGTCGAATGCGCTGAGGATATGGTTCAGAATAGCTCCACCGATAAAGTATTTAGCGACATCGTAATAATCGTTCGTCTCCTTGCGCATGACCATGTAATCGTTGCGCCACTGGCTTCTGAAAAAGGCGTTTGGGTTATCGGGTCCGCCACGCAGAACCTCGATAATCGCCTTGGCGGTCTGTTCTGCAGAGTATGTCGAGTCGCGGACATCGTCGCGGTTGTCGAAATCGTTCCAGCCGAGAACGAACCAGTCGTATTTGCCCAGCATTTCGTAATAATCGTGGTTCTTAATCGGCTCGAAGGTGTATGTATATGTTGTGTCGCCCACAGTATCGATGTGCATCTGCGTATCGATAGTATCGACTGGAAGCTGCTCAGTGTAAATATCGGGTTCATCGAACGACGCAAACCAGTTGTAGTAGTAATCAAAATCCCAGTGCTCGTCGGCGAAAGCTTCGTATTCCACTATTCCGTCGTTGCCGTTTTTCTGGTTAATTATATAACCGGCCCACATCCCGGCTTCGATAGCTACAAACGCGCCGGCCTTGTAGTAGTTTCCCGCATAGAACTCCCCCGCGCCCGGAACCGCAAGCGATAGCAGGAAACTGGTTTTGAGGCTTTTCAAATCCTCGCTTCGGAAAAGTTCGTCACCACCGCCGGGAAAAGACTCCTCATCCTCCGCCTGCGCGAGTAGCGGGATAAGCTCGTCCTGTTCGAGAACCGGCATATAAAGAGTTCCGGTAACCGGCGGCCCCGCTATACACACCGTTAAAGCGGCCAAAATCGAGAGTATTAGAACGTTCCTAAACATGCTTCCTCCTGCATGATAATTTCTATTTTGCAACTGCGACTCGAATCATATCATTTACCGTTTTTCCGCCGGATGTCACCGAAAGGCGCGCCCAATATACCCCGCCGCCAACGGCGGACGTCAACCATTCCCTCTCCTGCGGAGTCCCCGCTTTGCCGGGGCCGTCCAATTCGGCTATCAGATTGCCGACTATATCGAACACTTCGAGCTTGATTTCCGCCTCATCCTGTGGGCCGTTGAAGCGATACCGGAAATTCGTGAACCTGTCCGCAGGATTGGGATAGCAGTAAAACGCCTCGATATTCAGATTCGATACGAGGGTAGGCGTTCCGCCTGCGGCAGGCTGCAGGAAAGTATGCGCGGCATCAGCACCCCACATCGGCCACGCGTCATTGCCGAGTGTCTCGGCAATCCCATGCCAGATAAATATCGAGCCGTTCGTGCTGCCAAGCGCGAGACCGAACGTGCCTTCCGGGTCGCGGAAGAGGCACGGTGCGGCGTCTGACGGGCCGCCATTCAGCGGAAAATACGCTGGGATTTTGCCATGGGAGTTAACTCCCACAACCACTCCGGCGGACGACGGCAAAATTGCATATTCGCCCGTAAACACCGGCGATGCCAATATATGGTCAAAATCGAACGGTATATTTTCGGAGGGAAAACCGGTGTTCTCATAAAGGTAAAATCCGCTACGTCCGGAGATTAGTATTTCATGAACGCCGTCGTCATCCAAGTCCGCTACCACGGGGCTTGCGAGGGATGTATCGTCAACCTCCGCCGGGAATTCTTCCATGAGATTGCCGTCACCGTCTATCGCAAATATTCTCCCGGACCTGCCTGTGCAGACAATTTCGTCGGCCTGTGAATCGCCATTCAGGTCGGCGCGGGTCATATATGAAACATCGCCGGTAGAAAGCTGTGTTTGACGGATAATATTGCCGAACCAATCGAAAAGGTAGAGTATTGCGGCTTCGCGTTTTGCGAGGACGAAAAGACCTTCCGCGCAGGGCGCTACTCCGGTAATCTCGCCGCGAGCGTCGGCGCCGCCTATCAGGGAACCTGAGCCGTTGAATAAAAACCATTCTTCGCCGCCGAACGCGATTATTTCCGATGAACCGTCACCATCGACATCCCACAGCGAAACGGAGCGGGTAGCCGAATTCATTGCGTCCGTAGGGAATCCGGAAAGCTCGGTCATCATCCCTGAAACACCCGTATTGCGAGGATTCCATGCGTGAAGTTGACCGTCGATATCTATCGCGACTATTTCCGGAAGGCTGTCTCCGTTAATATCGCCTATTGCGGGCAGTGTTACCCGACCGCAATTTACGGTTGCCGCGACCGGATACGGCACGGTAATAACATTGCCATCGAACTCGCCGCCATCGGCCGTATAGCCGTTATCGATAAACGGCTCGCCCAGCGCGTCCCAGATTAGCACGCAGCCATAATAATATCCACTTTCGTATGTATAACCTTCGGTGATTATCTCGTCGATACCGTCGCTGTCGAGGTCTGCGGCAACAAGCGGAGCGTAAAGCGGGTAAACAACCGTTTTTACTAGGGCCGTAGGAACGCCCATATCGAAATCTACATCGACCCGGATTTCCGGGGAGAAACGAATGCCCTCGAATGCGACTCCGATACCGGTTACACCGCCGGAATTGGCGTCCGAATTCGGATTTGTATTAGGAGTAAATTGGGTTCTATTTGGGTAGCCGAAATAGTCTTCGGGTTCCCCGTAGGTAACGATAAAACCGAGGTCCTGAAAACCGTCGGCTTCTTCGAGACATACGAACTTGCGGCTACGGTCCCATTGCAGCGTGTTGTCGTTGAAATTGTTGATTCCGTTGCCATCGACATCGTCGTATGCCGCAGTCTCATCGATATGCCAGATTAAAGCGCCGTTGCCCGGCAACAAGTAGTCGTAACAGGTCGAAAAAAGCGTATCGCCCGGATAACCCGTCGATGCACCGATTATAACGCCGGTTGTCGGGTCCTGTTTAAGATATGCAAAATCAAAGTCGGTCGGGTATCCGAGGCTGTCGAGTTTGTCCTCGTCGAAATAGTCCTGCCGATTTTCGATGAGGTAATACTCGTAACTGTTTATGGGGACTTTAATTATCGTCGCGCCGTCGTTCATCGGAATTTCGCAAGCTTGAAGCACAATGTCCTGCGTGTCGGATTCAACCGTAACCGGTATTTCCCATCCGAGATAAGCGCGGCTCCACGCGTCAGGATATGCCGGGAACGCACCGTAAACATTGTAGCAAAGCGTGTCTTCGGCTTCGGTAATTTCGCAAATTTGAGCGCCCACCCCAAAACCGTTGTCCATCAAGGAAAAATCGCCGACCTCGGTAATAAAATTGCTCGTGTTATACAAATCGACAAGGCCGAGTTGGTGGCCGAACTCGTGGGCCAGCGCTCCGTTGATACAGACGTATTGGCCGTCCTGCCAGGCGTGTTCCGGCATTAAAATGCAATCCTCGATTACGCCGTCGATAGTGAATGGTAGCTTGAGATAGCCTGTCGGTAGGTCGTCCGGGCTTGGAATGAATATATCCGGCCAATATGCGACATAGTCGGGATACATCGATGCGACATCGTTTTGCCAGTCGCTGCCGGCGTGGAAAACTATAAAAGCGTCGAAGGCCCATGTGTCGAATTCATAGTAGGATACGGCGAGTTCCCAGGAGTCTTTCGTGAATTGCCGCATACGATCGGCTATATCGCCGCCCATCCAGCCGAGTTCGCCGTAATAGCCCATGCTATCCGGTAGGCGGTATGCGAGTTGGTCGCCGTTGGGATATACTTCATATTCGACATAAAGCTGAGAATCGCTGACGGCAAGGTAATAGCGACGCAGCGCCTCCATGTGCGATTCGAAATAAGCTCTGTCGTGCGGCGCCGGATCGAACGGGTGCTCGGCTTCTTCTATCGGGCTGTAATCGAATGTGCCGTTGCCGGTTGTTCGAGGCGTCGAATCGGGTTCGAATTCTATCCTGATAACACATACGCGGATAGTATCGACCGAGCGGTCGCGTGACGGGCGCGGGAAAGCCCACGGCGCAGAGCGTTCGAGATCGAGGACGTTGCGGTCGGAAACCATGGGTTGCCACGGCTCCCTACGCTGGAATTCGCTCGGTTCCGCCCGGCCCACTATTTTCAGCTCTGCGGCAAACAGAAAGCTCGTCGCAAAAGCAACAATCAATGCAATAATATGTAAGCGTTTATAGGCCAATAGCTTAGAACATAAATGAGACAGAGTAACGCAAGATATTAGATAGAACCAGCTTGCCTTCGTCGTCATCCTCCTGAATCGGGATATAACCGAAATCGAAGGATAGGTTCTTGAAGTTTATACCCGCACCAACGGTAAAATAGTGTATTCCACGCCATTGCGAAGAATTGAAATCGCCGGTAACATCCTCACCGGATTTTGGGATATAATCGTAATCTATCATATATCCGCCGCGCAGTGAGATGAAGTTGGCATATGAGTATTCGAGACCTATGTTCTTAATCGCCTCGCGGAACTCCTTACCCCAAGGATCGTTGCCCACTTCGATAAGGTCTTTGTTGATATCCGCCGCAATAATGAGATGATTATATTCGGTATTCAAGACTTTGTATGAAAGCCCCAGTTTCAGGTTACGGGGCAGCGGATCGGCCTGAGCCGCGTCGATATAGTGGATGTCCGGGCCGAGATTTTGCACGGATGAACCGAGAGTAAGCCCTCTGATAGGAGTGTTGTATAGAATGCCGCCATCGACGGCAAACGTCGTAGCAACGCCCTCCTCCTGTTCGAGACCAACCCTGACATCGGGCGCAAGTGCGGAATGGATCAGTTTAAATGTTATCCCCGTCGCCAGGTTCTCCGTTAGTCGGGTTCCGTAACAGGCGGAGACGGCCAGTTCATACGACGTAAATTCGCCGAGTTTATTACCGGCTTCATCTGTCCATTCGTTAAGGCCCTCGTTAATATATGTAATCGCACCGCCGACCGTCCCCCAGCCTTCGAGATAGGTCGTCCCGGAAAGGAACTCGTAGTATAGGTCTGGGGCGAGTTCGGGCAACCATCTTACGTGCATGAAGCTGATTCCGCTTTTGCCCTCCGAATAGACTTTGACATCGTCCCCGCTATTGAACCAGTATTCATCGCCGTGGCGGATGATATCTGAAAGGCGATCGTCTTTAAGATCGCCGTAAGCGTAGTAGCGGAAGCGTTGTTTTTTCCTATCGAAAATGAGAGTGCCATACTCGGTTCCAATCAGGACATTGCCATCGGGAGAGCGCTCTATCGATGTGATTTCGCCGCTCACGGGGCTTTTCGGAAAGGCGATTATATCCCCCGCTTTGAAATCGTGAGAATTCCACCGGTTGTAATGCCTTAGGTCGTGCTCGAGTTCGTCTATAAGGTCGGGAGTGGCGCCTTGCCACATATCGGCAGCCCAGTCTTTTATTTGTGCATCCTCTTCGATTTCGGCAGTTCCCCAACCGTAATAAACCCACTGATTGCCGTCGAAAGCTCTCAGACCAAGTTCTGTCCCAAACCAGGTGATATTCATGTCATCCACGTATATCGCGGTTACCGGTGACTCGAAGAGCACCTCGAACGGTATCTCCACTGTTGTCCCGGAACCCGGTCTATCGCTACCGATAGCGTCATTGCGAGCCATTATCTCGGATATCATAATATCGAGTTTAGCCGGTTGGTCGATTGGAATAATTCCCGAAACAAAATCTCTCCAAGAGTCAGCTGTTTCCACCTTTACCGAGAAAGAATTCTGGAATTCATCGCCCTTCATTTTCGCGGGCCCACGATCCGTTCCAATCCAGATGTCCCTGTGGGAGCCGAGATAGAGTGAGCGAATGTTGTTATCGGGCAATCCCGCCGCAGTTGTGTATTGAATCCAGCGGGCGCCCTTGTTGACATAAAGCCCTCTGTCTGTTCCAACATAAATATAATCTCGTTCATCCATCCCGATTACATTAACGCGTTTACCTACGGGGCCGTTAGTATCGCTAATTCTCTCCCAGACGCTCTTCCTTCTGATAAAGAGTCCTTTATCCGTTCCAACCAGGAGTTCCCGCTTGCCGCCGTATAGGGTGGTAATCTCGCCGTCATATAACGCGCTAAACGGTATCTTCACTTTGGTTTCGGGCTTCAGATATCCTTCGGGCATTTCTGTTAGGTCGTTTGCGGCGAGCACTGCCGGGATTATGCGTCCATTGATTGTCGTCGAGTCGTATGATGTGCCGTCTATATAATGGAAAATCACATCCCTCATAGATTCTTCCTCGGCGGTATTATATACTTCCCCGTTCACCCATTTTTTACCATCGAGGTTGTATAATCCGGAATCCGTTGCCGCCCATATCTCGTAAGAAGAATAATCAATATTAATAAGACCGGCTTTAACCGCTCCCATTGCGGCAACAGCAGTCCCCGGGGGCTTACCGTAATCCAGCCATTGGGATGACAACGGATATGTTCCCAATCCTGCGGGATTCCAATAGGTCGCAGTCGGGTCGTCTGCGATAGCTACGAAAGCCTCGCCCATACCGGTTGCGCGGGCACCCGGCCCGATTAAAAGGAACAGCACGCCGCCGCGTGTCCTATCCGCGAAGGCGGTTATCGACATGAGTGTGATCAAAGCTACTATTACGGCTATTCTCAAGCTGCGGGATGATGACATCCTTAACCTCCATAAATTTCTTCAAATGGCGAAAACTAACTTCAAAAACGGACTTTTTCTTCCAAATAACACGAATTCTACTCCTCAGACTTCAAAAATTACTCCTAATTCTTCATACATTACTCCTTCCGGCAACAATATTACTCCTCCGGTTTTATAAATTACTCCTCCTGTCAATATTATTACTCCTTCGCTTTTATAAATTACTCCTCCTGTCAATACTATTACTCCTCGGATTCACAAGATTACTCCTCGGTTTACCCACTCTACTCCGAATAAATCCCTTTTTTCCATTCCGTCAAACACTATTCTCACTCCCCCAAATTCTTTTTCATCCGTCATTGCGAGTGACCATAGGGAGCGCCGGAATCTTATTGCAATTCGAGGAGATTGCCACGTCGGGCTATGCCCTACTCGCAATGACAGGCGATTTCGTTTTTTTTATCAGCAATCTCTAATTGATAATTCTACATTGCTTTCAAGTTTTTAAATTCCCTTACTTTGCGAGTTCAAAAGTCTCAAGAAATCTTTGAAGTCTGGATGTAGTATTATCCTCTCCATATATCATCCTTCTATTTAACTCTATTGCGGCTATACGTTCCTGAGCATTTTTTGAAAGCCAAAAAGCCTTATCATCGTCTGTGTCATTAAGGGATCCAACGGATATTACTTTTTTATCGAGTCTTAATAATTCGCCCATTAACCTATATCCTTTACTCTCAGGCCATAATTCGTTTCTTTATAGCAACGCCGGTGCCAACTATCGGGATTTGGCAATTTTAAGGATTGTCGATACCGATTCGCCATCGGAAGTTCCCGCGATAATCTTTGCGAGATACACTCCATTCGCAACGGAGGTTCCATGGCTATCCCGGCCGTCCCAACGGATAATGCAGAATGCGGGTTCCGCATGGCTTTCGAGACGCCTAACCAACCGCCCGGAAAGAGTATAAATATTAACTGTAATATCCGCCGGCTTATCGATAGTGAAGGTTATATCGGTTTCATTTGCGAAGGGATTCGGATAGGCGAGGGGGTTGGAGAGGGCCAGCACGCAATCGTCCGCCTCGAAAGTCAATTCGGCGAATCCGCTGTTGCCCATATTGTCCCACGCTTTGACCCTTATAGTATGAAGCCCCGGAGCAAGCTGCGTTATGTCGTAAACGGCCACGCCTTCCGTATAGCTGTTTCTTTTGTAAGTAAAATATGGCGAAAGATCGACTGCTGCGGCTTCGTTGCCGTCGATAGTCAATATAATTCCGTGGCCTGTAGCGCCGGATGTATTTATCCCGTTCGAATCCGAGAAATAACATATGAGGATTCCATCGTCACAGAGGATTCCGCAGTCCGCAAAACCCGGGCCTTCGAGCGTAAGTTCTATTTCGGGCGAGGTTGTATCGGTGATTACGAGATTCGTATCGCCGAAAAGGTATAAGTTTGCGAGTGCCCCTACGCCGTCTTCGTTGTCAGAATAAGCATAACCAACAATCTTAGCGTCCGAAGTTCCGAACGAGACGTCGAGAGGTATAACGAAATCCGCTTCGAAAAGACCGCCGATGACATCTACAGGCCCTGCGAAAAGTTTAACCCCCGGAGTGTAGTAAGTTACGGATGACCCGATATACGGGGAGTAATAATTCGCCCAATAACCGGAGTCGTAAACCAGGATATATGCCGTGCCGTCGAAATCGGCGCGTAGCGTGGAGTCTTCTTGAACCTGGCCGGTAACATGTATTAGGCGTCCTGCAACGAGGGAATCGGGCGTCGCTTCCAACACAACATCAAGTGACGGAGGTCCGATTTCCATGGTGGGATCGCCAAAAAGAACATATTGCCCCTGAGTCGAGCCATATCCCGCTGTTCCCTTCGCCAATTTCAGCGCTAAACCAACCCGCGTAAGGCCATCGATATCCCAAATGTTGTGAATGGTATTGTAGTCGAGAGGGCCGTTGGCCGAAGCCCATGTCATCCGAGTCGCGGCAATAGCCGAATGCGCTCCGGAGCCTTCGCGGAGAATAACTTGTTCCGCAATACACTGGCCGGAAGTGCGATAGAAAAGCCCGACCTCGCAGGAAGCGCTTATCATCAAGGGCAATTCACCGGTGTTTTTCAATTTCGATATACAACTCGTCGCCTCGAAAACTTGCTCGTGGGACAAAAGCCTGTAATTACCGTGGCCGATATAATTTACAAGGACGCTTCCATCATTCCAGTAATCCAGAAGGTCCTTCTGTGCGGTTGGTTTGATTCCCGTCGACGTAAGGGGGTAGTCTATCATGTAGATAGTGCGGTTATCCGTCCATTTGGGAAGGCTAATGACTCCGTTAGATGTCTGCGTTGTATGGGAATGTGTGTCTCCTACATTGCCTGTTTTTCTGTCGTCGTCCGCGCACCAAACATAACGTATTCTCCACGGCCCGTAGTCGGGAGAGCCTTCGTAATCTATAAGCTTATCGACGAAAAAGCGCCACTGGTTAATCGTGTTAATCGGCACACGTCCTCCGGCGAAATCCGGTGTGTAATCGTCGGTTACCGCATAAAAATAATCGTCGGGAGCGTTTGAGACACAAAGCGCCGCAGGGCAAAAAGTTTCGGGGGAATCGCTTATGCCGCGCGGATCCCATGTGGCATCGCCTACGAGCATAACGTATTCGGGCGGATCCGGACTGTAGTTCCAGATGTATTTGAGGAAATCGCGAATAGCCGTAGGATCGTTAACGCCGAAACCGAACTCCTGCATCACGTCCTCTATATAAACCCACGATATATCAACACCCCGACCCTCGCGAAAGGAGATATACTCCTGAAGGCTTTGTGCCGTGTCGCTTTCGAGTCCCTCGGGAATCAGCATTATCATGTCGCAGGCGAAAAGAGAATCCCGAAGAGCGGTAATATTTACCAAACTCGGCGAACCCGCTTCCTGTGCGAAAGAAAGAGGTGCAATATAATAACGACGGTCTGCGAAGGTATCGCTAAAAACCCAACTCCCCGCAGATTCAGTTGTAGTGAGGAGTCTGAGGTCGGTCTGATCGGTAACATCGAATACAAGCGGTTCCGAACTGAAGCCGGTGAAACTATATTTCGCCGCAGAATCGCTTCCGGCAAATGTCAAAACGCCACTCTTTGGCTCGAGATCGATATAGTAAATGAATTCGTAATAATCGAAAAGCACGGCGATTCCATTAAAATATATTTCTATAGAGTTAGTGCCGGAACTGAAAGCGCCATCATACTCGCCGGTATAAGTATAGTAACGGGTCGAAGACGATACCGGCGCGTGGCCGTTGATATAAGCCGCGTTCAATGGCACGCCCTCCCCCTCGACCGGGACATTTCGATACGAAAACACTGCGACTTCGGAAGGGATTATCCGGTCGTCGATGTATGTGATATGCTTGTTGTCCGTGCGCTCCATCCCCCACTGGATATCGTTACTCGTCTTGGCGAAAATCTGGTCGGATTCGATATGGTGCAGGTATCGTCCCGTTATTTCGGAAGGGGTATCGACTGAAAGGCTCTCCTCGTCCAACCTTCGGCACGGCCCCGGGAAAGCGCCGCCGACAGTAATCCAATACTTGTTTACCGTAGTAAATCGGTGGTAGTGGTGCATCGGCTCGCCATCGGAAATGAACCAGTCTGACGGTCCACGGGCGAAGAAATAAAGGCCGTCGCCGCTGTCGAAACTACCGTCATCCAATCCTACCGGATAAAGCGGGATTTCCTCCAATTCAGGCAATTCCGCGTCGTTTGCAGTGGAAAGCTCCCGCCAACCCTCGTCGAAAACCCGGATTTCATCAGGTGAAACGTCGCTCGGATTGTAACCGAGAGAACTTATATAACTCCTGTCGATTTTGATAAGACCTGAGTTTTGCACGTTGAAAGTGAACCACCGGTCGGCGTAGGAGTAAATATTCTCTGTCCTCCTGCGTCGCGGTCGTGCACGGACAAAATCGACACCGGCAGCCGGATTGATAGAAGATGCAATACAACTGGATTCCAATTCGTCCGCGCGGAAGGGGGATTTTGAAGATCGGCGCTCGTAAGTTACGCTACATTCCAACTCAACAAGCCGTTCGATTACGTTTTTGCGGGGGTTATATCGAACCGGGTGGATTTCCAGCCGGCCCAGATGGATATTCCGCATAAAACCCGCGTCCTCGAGAGCGACCGGCTTTTCGGGAAACCATCGGTTTTGTTTATATAGGGAGTCGTTTGGCTCGAATACGGGATAAAACGGCCCGTCCGGCCAACCCTCCCAGCGGGCAACCGGCGCTAGTTCGCCCTTTACGAAAGGCTTCCACTCGATACGGTCGATAACGAAATTCCAACCGCTCTCCAGTGGCAAAACTACGGTGAAATCGACTCGCGGAATCCCCGGTTCACCGGGTTCACCCTCGATTTCCGAGCCGAATACATCGAGAAGTGTGAAGCCGTTTTCGGTGTAGTCAACACCGATATCTGCGGACGCCCAGCGAATATCCAGGCCGTCCGGTCGCTCGGAAACATCGAGCTGTGGCGACGCCAATGCAACAGCCATAAACAAAATTAAAATAGTAAATATTCTCATAATGATCACAATATCGCTTTAACCTTCATATTAAAGGACTGGTAGTAAAGCACAATACATGCCGAAAGAGTAAACTTCTTGATTTTTAGGAATATTAATTTTACATTACAATTATGAAAAAGCGACCGATACTAATAATTGCGGGGCTCGATCCCACCGGCGGTGCGGGGGTTGCAATCGACATCCGCGTAGCGGCGGCTTACGAACGCCCCTGCGCAGTCGCTATTACGGCTTGCGCGCTACAGACACATAGCCGTGGCTTTACAGTCGAATCAACGCAAACCGACTGTTTCACGGATATGCTGACCTGCGCCCTTGCCGCACACCCCGAGGCAGTTAAAATCGGGATGCTCGCCAGCGAGCCGATTGCAGAGATTACCGCCGAGGCGCTCTCTCAATATCCCGAATTGCCCGTGGTTCTCGACACGGTATTTACAAGCACTTCCGGCTTGAACCTTATCGACAAAAGAGGGAAAGCTGTCGTGCGTAAAAAACTCCTTCCCGCTGCAACGCTGATAACACCGAACTGGGGCGAGGCCGGCGAACTCGCCGGTTTGAAAATAACCACGCAATCAGAAGCCGCCGAGGCCGGAAAAAGCCTGTTCGAACAAGCGGGAACTCCAGTTCTTGTCACCGGCGGACATAGCGACGGTATTCCCGTGGATATCCTTGTCGATAGCGAGGGCATTGTCGAATTACCGTCGGAAAGAGTTCGCGGGGAATTCCGTGGGACAGGTTGCGCCCTTTCGAGCATGATTGCTGCAGAATTAGCCGACGGATTGCCATTGAGACGCGCGGTGCTTTCGGCAAGGGCGTTCTTAGCGGCGTCGATGGCAAATTCGGCCCCACCCTATATCAATATTGGGCGACGCTGATATGACATTCGATCTAACGCTATATCATTTAATGAATTCCAAATGGACGTGCTCTTTTCTCGATTGGTCGATGCCTATTGTCACCGACGACTTATTCGGCGTAATTGTGCTATTAATTGTGCTCGCAGCATTCGCTATTTTTGGTCGAAGGAACGGCAGGATCGCACTTATAGCCGCTATTGCGGCGGTAGCGATAATCGATCCGCTGGGAAGCCAAATCATTAAGCCGCTTATCGGACGACCGAGGCCGTGCCATTTGGAAATGGGTCGCCTGCTCGTCGGTTGCGGCAGTGGCTTTTCGATGCCCAGTTTGCACGCCGCAAATAGTTTCGGCGCATTCACGGCTATTGTTTACAGATTTGGCTGGAAAGCTTCACCCTTCTATCTAATCGCATTTATCGTAGCGTGGAGCCGCGTTTATGTCGGAGTTCATTGGCCCACGGATATAATGGCTGGGGCGTTTTTCGGCATTACAATTGGCCTTCTAACAAGCGCTGTTTGCGCTAAAATCTTCGAAAAAAAAGTCGATGAGACAACCTAAGAAATTCTGCTCATTATGCGGCGGGAAACTTGTTAAAACCCGCGATGAAAACCGCGAACGACTTGTTTGCGCCGAATGCGGCCAAATTTCTTATGAAAATCCACTACCGGCCACTTGCGCCGTTCTATTGGATTGCGAAGGTAATATCCTATTAACCCGGCGCGCGGTGGAACCCGCTCTCGGCGAATGGTCGCTACCGGGGGGTTTTGTGGAAATAGATGAAAATCCGGAGGAATGCATTCTGCGCGAAATCGAAGAAGAAACCGGATTGACTGGCCGTATAGTCGCACAAATCGGCGTCCGGGGCCAGAAAAGCGGGATGTATATAAATATTATGATAGCGGGTTTCCTCGTGAAGGCCGTGGGTGGAGATTTACGTGCGGGCGACGATGCGAGTGAAGTGCGATGGTTCAATCGCGCAACGCTCCCTGAATTGCCATTTGAAAGCCATACCGAATTTCTTAGAAAAGCGCTCGACGATATTGGGGGATTTCTTTAAATATTCTCTTTATCGAGAAATCTAAGATAGGCAATTATCTTCCGCAAATTTCTTAGATGCACTCCTTTAGGGGAAGCGTGTGCGAGTTCCGGAGTGACGTCCTCGATACGCGCAAGGACAGTATCGCCGTCTAATACAATATCCAGTTTAAATGAGATGCTTCCCGACATGAATTTCGATAGTAGCGTCTTACCGGATAATTTATAAATCCCGTGTTTATCGGTTCCATCGCAAAGAGAGAAGCCTTCGCTTTGGAGCGCGGTTTTAACCACCCATGACACTTCATCTAAATTGCAGTGACGATAAAGCAAAACAACGCCCCCGTCCACTGCTTCAACAGACTCTATTTTGCAGTTCTTATCCATGTATATCTAAATTGGAATATAGTAGCTTCAACCGAGTGGTCAAGAAAAATCCTTTGTAAATCTTAATTTTTTTCTTATCCTATGTTTAAGATGAAGCAATTAGTATTAATCTTGGCTGCCACGGCTTTACTTTTATTGCTATCCGGTTGCGATATTAAAAGCGAATCGGTCGGTTCCTATAAGAAAATTCCCGTCCTTATAGACGATGGGGAAACCGCAGAGTTATATCCACTCCTATCGAAAGCCCTCGAACACGAGATCATCACTCCGAGACACGAGACTATTTTCAAGCTCTATCCCGTAGATAGCACCCACCACGAGTGGTTGAAAAACGCCAGAACATCCGTGATAATAGCGAGCCTCGAGTCACACGGGCCTGCGGGGCAGCTCATCCGCAACTCGCTGTCCCCCGGCGCGCTAAAGGCAATCGAATCGAATATGCGCTGGATTGTCTTCCGCGAAGACCTTTGGGCTAAAGATCAGACCGTTATATTTTTAACCGCGCCGACGGAAGAAGCTCTTTCCGTTCAACTCGGCCTGAACGGCGAGCAGGTCTTCAATCTAATCAACAATTCGGTAAATGACAGGGTTGGTCAATGGCTATACAGCCGGGCTTTCGGCGAACGGGAGCGTATCGAAATCGAAGATTCGATAGCGCTTGAATACGGTTATGGTATTCGAGTGCCAAAGTTTTGGGAATGGGAAAAGGGAACCAGCGACGACCGTTTCCTTTGGCTGCGAACGCTCCAACCCGAGCGTTGGGTTTTCGTATGGTGGACGCCTATCGATTCAACCGTTGAATACGATGTCGCATGGTGGAGACATGTCCGCGACAGCCTTTGCGCAGTCTATTATGAGGGCGATTCTATCGCCTCATATTCCAATCTTCAGTTGCAGGGTTCGACTATCGCCGGACGGCCGGCGGTAGAAATCCGCTCCCTATGGGAAAACTGCGTAAATCACCTCGGCGGACCGGTTGTTTCATATATCCTCTCCGACCCAGTTACGCAGAGGGTTTTTATTGTCGATGGCTCGCTTTTTGCGCCGGTTATTGAAAAAGAACCTTATCTAAGACATGTCGAGATAGTCTGTAAGAGTTTCCAGCCGGATCTACCAGATTTTTACAGGGAACGAGAACTCAGGTAATCGAATTCTTTGGAGCGCGATGTCAAATCGGTAACTATTTATGAAAACAGATTTGCCAGTCCGAGGCGATTCCTGTTGAAATTTGAAGCCTATTGACTATATTAATATAGTCAAAACGAACCGGAGGTTACCGATGCGTTCTTTTATTTTCATAGCCATTATAATTACGACGGTATTATTTGCTGTAATGCCCTTTGGCGAGAATTATCGCGAGATTACGCCACCTCCTTTCGACGGCCATCCACCCGTAGCAATGTTTAACCTTACCGATCCGGTCGAATTGCCCTGTCTCAACGATTTTCCCGGATGGATTGGAATTCCATATAAATGGACCGGTCTCGCTTGGAAAGCATGGGGCCCGGGCGTTAAAATTCCGGGGTGGTCGGAAACTCCAGATATTGCGGAAATTGCCGCGAGAAATTTCATCGACGACCACCGCTCAGCTTTTGGAACGCGCTCGGAAGCATTGAAAACGGTTCGTTGCGAGAAACACGGGCGCGTTTGGTATCTGATATTCGAGCAGGTAGCCGATGGCCGTTTAATTCGCGGCGCGAGGTTGGATTTGCGAGTCTCCCCGGATGGGGAGCTTTTCCTACTCGGCAACAAGCTACTCCCAAATATAAACATGGATTTTCCGCCGGGTCGAGAAATCAATTCACTTCTTTCCGATGCCGGATTCGCTCTCGGTCTCGAATTCGTCGAAACTAAGGTCGGTGAAGAGTTCTGGCAACCTGTTGAAATAGAATCGGGTCAATTGTATATTTATCCGGTTAGGCAAATCGATTTTACGGTCGAAAATCCGCCATCAAAATGGGCTTGCTATGTCGATGTAGTCACGGGCGAAACGATTATGCGCGTCAATAAATACTATTATTTATCGGGAGAAATCACTGCAGAAGTCATGGTGGCGCCGGTTTCACCATGGAATGTCAATCATACCCGCAACGTCCGCTGGGGTCGCGTGGATTTTGGCGGCTATAACGGTTTCGCAGACGTCGAGGGTAGCTATTCTTTCAGCGCAAGCGGCTCGAGCACCGCAACTCATGTTCTTTCCGGCCGTTATACGTATGCCAACGATTATTCGGGCGCGGAGCCGTATTTTGGCGCGTCGGCATCCGGAGGCGACGTGGTGAATATTCATATGGACGACTCCAATTCCGAGTTGGAGGAGCGTAGTGGTTATGTCTGGGCAATGCGTGCCCTTTACAATACGAAACTCACCGATCCGTCGTTCACGGATATGGATTATATTGTGCCATGCAACGTGAACTTGACATCGGGCACCTGCAATGCCTACTGGGACGGCAGCTCGATTAATTTCTTCATCGAAGGAGGTGGGTGCGAAAACACCGCCCAACTCAAAGATGTCGTTATGCACGAATACACCCACGGTATTACAAGTGCAATTTATGACGGTTCCGGTGATATGCCGCATCTATCTGTTAACGAGTGCTGGAGCGATTATTGGCCCTGCACGGATTCCGACGATCCTCTACTGGGCCGGGGATTTTTCGGCGCGGGCACGCATCTTCGATATCTCGACAATACGCTGGTCTATCCGGATGACTGGGAGGGCGAATCCCACCATGACGGCCAGATTCTCGGCGGCGCACTATGGGACATGCGTGAGGAACTCGGGCGCAGCTACTCTGATACGCTTTTCCAATTCGCGCGATATGGACTTCCGTATAATTTTTTCGATAATTATTATGAAATACTCGCCGTTGACGATGACGACGCGGATCTTTCTAATGGAACGCCGAATTACTGCGCTATCGCTTATGCCTTCAATCTTCACGGGATAGGCGACGGCGCGGAACCGCTGCTCACTCACACACCGCACGGCGACACCGACAACACGACTATTCCTTATGAAATAGAAGCGAATCTGTTGCAATGCCCCGAGTATTCATGGAGCGCTGAGAGCGTTCTCGTCCGCTGGTCTATCGATGGCACAAGCTGGAATACGGCGGTCATGTCCGTCTCGGGTGGAGTCGATTATACGGGAAATATCCCAGCCCAGCCGGGGGGAACTGTTATTCGGTATGTTGTTATCGCAAAAGACTTAGCGGCACATCAAAGAACACACCCATCAGATTGGCCCGACGGTTACCATGTTTTCGCGGTTGGCACGCCGGTGCCTGTCTTTGAGGACGATATGGAAACCGACCTCGGTTGGACCAGCGGCGCGCCCGGTGACGACGCGAGCACCGGGCAGTGGGTTCGTGTGGATCCTTATGAAACATATAACACATCGACCGGTCTAATCTATCAGTGCGGCGACGATCACTCCGACCCGGGAACGCGCTGTTGGGTTACCGGCAACGCACCGATGTCGAGTGGAGCGGGTTATGCGGATGTCGATGGTGGTAAAGTGACGCTATTAAGCCCAATAATCGATCTATCCGGTCATTCCGAGCCGGTTCTTAAATATTGGCGCTGGTGCACGAATGAGACGAGTCTTGACGATAGCTTCTGGGTTGCGGCCTCCAGCGACGGCGGATCGAGTTGGGATTATATCGATATCGTCCCGCAAACTCAGAATTGGTGGACGGAAGTCACGGTGGTTCTTTCCGATCATATCGGTCTTACCGCGAACTGCCGTTTCGCGTTTATCGCTACCGACTACCGTTCCGGCAGCCTTACCGAGGGCATGATAGACGATTTTGGTATTTTCGCTTATGTCGATCTCGGCGTTTCGGATCTCCCTTCAAAGCCGGATGAGTTCTCAATCCGGGCATTTCCGAATCCATTTAATTCATCGATTCGTATCGATTTCGACAGGATTCCGGAATCGGCGGAAATATATGATATTTCAGGGAAAAGAGTCGCGGTTCTCCCTCGCTTCGAAACTGTAATTTGGCCCGGTCGTTCCGATTCCGCTCGGGAACTTCCCAGCGGAGTTTATCTGGTCGTGGCCAGGAGTAAAAGCGAAAAGAAGATCGAGAAGATAACTTTGATTAAATAAATTGGAGAGAAATTGGAAAAGGCTATTTTCGTTTTCATAATAATCGTTGTCGTTCTATCCTCGGTTCTTGCTATTGTTCAATCACGTAAAAACCGCAAGGTAAGAAAAGGCATTAAACTAATAATCCGGTGGTTCGATTATATCGTGCGCCACCCCGGCGATTTTGAAATCGAAACGGTTCGCCGATTAGGTGACGATGTCGATGCCTATTTTGCCGCGACAAATATCGGTATTAACCTGATGTATTTCGCACCGAAACTTCAGGATTATATCATAGAACGTTTCGGTAAAAACGAAGGAGAAACTACCGACGACGCTTTCAAACGCCTTGCTTTTTGGGAAGCCGACAAGGTTAAGCTCGAAGTTTACTGGACTATGATTCGTGGCAATTTTGCGGAATATGCGGCGATGAAATCACAAGGTAAAAACCTTGATTTCGGCAATGTTTCCGCACCGGTGTGTATAATCAGACGGTATTGGCGAGTTTAGGCGATATAATCGCGAAAGAAAAAGGCCGGGGGAAAAGCCCGGCCTTTTTTTAATGCCCGAATTAGATATTATCCCGCGCTGATTGCATCAACGGGACAAACCTCGGCGCAAGCGCCACAGTCCGTGCAAAGCTCTGCATCGATTACGTAAATCTCGTCGCCCTCGCTAATAGCTTCGACAGGGCATTCCGGCTCGCAACTCCCGCAGGCGATGCAATCGTCGTTGATAATGTAAGCCATTGTTGCCTCCTTAAATCGGTTTTTCGCTTTGGTCAATTCGCAAGAGAATATACGAAGGCATCCTGAAAGTCAAGGATAACTTTTACTTTTTTTCGCGCAGTTCTAATCCCTCGATATTCAACAATATACGCTTAATACCCGGTCTCGAACCAAACCCGCCGAGGCCGGTTTTCGCAAGAACCCTGTGGCATGGAATCAAAATCGGGATCGGATTTGCGCCCGTGGCTTGACCCACAGCACGGTATGCTCCAGGTTTGCCGATAGCGGCAGCAATTCCGCCGTAAGTAGTGGTTTCGCCGCATGGGATATCGTAAATCGCCGACCACACGCGACGTTGAAATTCCGTTCCCCATTGGTGATTTGGCCGAATATCGGATATCGAGCCGGTTTTCGCATATTCGGTAAAAGCTTTGTATATCGGGTCTTCCGGCGAACCGGGACGAATCTCGAAATCGTCGCTAAGGCGCTTTCTAACCGATTCATTTTCCAAAAAAGATACAGCAAAAACCTCGCGGTCTCGTCCGTAGATATATACTCGGATTCCGCCGATATCGACGATGAACTCGTATAGCGTGCATTTGCCCATTGTTAATCCTTATTTATAAGTAGATATGCGCGGATAAAATCGTCCAGGTCGCCGTCCAGAACAGCTTTTGTGTTGGAGGTTTCGTAATTCGTCCGAAGGTCTTTAACCATATTATAAGGATGCAGCACATAGCTTCGGATTTGACTGCCCCATTCGATTCTCCGCTTCGTCGATTCGATCTCGGCGCGCTGTTCGGCAAGTTCTTCGTCTTGCTTTTGTTTGAGTCGCGCACGGAGCATTTGCATAGCTTTCGCTTTATTCTTATGTTGGCTTCGCTCGTTCTGGCATTGGGCTACGATGCCCGTTGGTATATGCGTAATTCGGACGGCGGAATCGGTTTTATTCACATGCTGGCCGCCATGGCCGCTTGAACGATATGTATCAATACGCAAATCGTCCTCGTCGATTTCTATAGCGGTTTCTTCCTCCGCCTGCGGGTAGGCAAAAACGCTCGCAAAGCTTGTATGCCGCCTGTTGGCCGAATCGAACGGCGACAGACGAACCAACCTGTGTATTCCTATTTCGCATTTCAGATATCCGTAAGCATACAGGCCGTCGATTTCAATATTGACAGATTTTATCCCCGCTTCATCCCCGGGCGTGATATCGAGAACACTCGCCTCGTAGCCGGATTGCTCGCACCAGCGCAAATACATCCGAAGCAACATCTCAGACCAATCACAGGCCTCCGTTCCCCCTGCCCCCGAGTGGATTTCCAAAAAACATCCGGCCCGGTCATCCGGTTCGGAGAGAACCTGCTGGAGTTCGAATTTAGATAGGTCGCGTTCCAGCCGACGCATATCGTCGAGCAAGCCTTTATATTCCGGGTCATCCTGAGAGTATAGCTCGAGAAGTTCCGCAAGATCGACGACGCGTTGTTCGATAGATTTCCATCCGATTAGATCGTCTTCGATGCCCTTCCTCTCGGACATCAATTTTTGTGCACGCTCTTTATCGACCCAGAAATCGGGTTCCGAGGCGATTAAATCTATTTCAGCTATCCGTTCTACGATTTTAGCCGGGTCAAAGAAACCCCCTGAGGTCCTCGATACGGCTGAGAAGCCCCTTTATATCGATATTTTGGATTGCCATAATATTCTCCGGTTCTCTTTCAGCATTTTTAATTTGCTTGCGCTTAGAGAGCTGTCTCGAAATCCCGTTCTGTTATTACATGCGACGGGAAGAAGCGCGGCAATCTTTTTGCTTTCAACATGTTTTGAGATTACCACGTCCCTATCGCTCCTCGCAATGACGGTTCTAAGCGAACTACTCATCAATAATTACCATATCGTAGTGAAACAGCGTATTCCTATTATTGGTCAACGGATTATCGTATTCGTTCTATCCGGTCCGGTGGACACCCATCCAACCGGGCATCCGCCGATTTGCTCGATTCGCTTGATATAATATTTCGCGTTTTCCGGCAAATCCTCGAAACGACTCGCGCCGACAACTCCTTTATCCCAACCTTCCAGGTCCTCGTAAACCGGGACGACCTTTTCCAACACATCTGTCATAGCCGGGAAATTTCGACGGACCTTACCGTCGATCTTATATGCGTTGCATAATCTCAATTCACTTATGCCATCCAGGACATCGAGTTTGGTCAGGAAAAACTTGTCCACACCCCATCGCTTGCAGTTTGTAGCGAGGACAAAACCATCAAGCCAGCCGCAGCGACGCGGTCGTCCGGTGGTCGATCCGAACTCGTCCCAATCGTTCTCTCCGGTTCCGCGAAGTCCATTTCCCTCTTCACCGAAAAGCTCGGTGGGCAGCGGCCCGTTCCCGACGCGCGTCGTAAATGCTTTGACCATGCCGACAACCTCGTCAACGGCGCGGGGATCGAGTCCGAGACCGCTCGCAACTCCCGATAGAGCGGTCGAACTCGAAGTCACAAAGGGATACGAACCCCAGTCGATATCGAGCATAGCGCCCTGTGCGCCCTCTATCAGAATTCGCTGATCGTTGCCGAGGGCTTCGATAAGGTAACTGGAAACGTCACCGACAACCTCGGCCAGTATGGGTTTGGCTTCCATAAGCGGTGCGATTATCTCTTCCGCAGTCGGGACGCTTTCGCCATGCATTTCGAATAGGGAGCGATGATGAGCGATCATCTTTTCGACCTTTTCGGACAGGCCATTGCCACTTAAGAGATCGCCGACCCGAATCCCGCGACGCGCGGCTTTGTCTGTATATGTCGGCCCGATTCCCCTGTATGTGGTTCCGATTCCCTGCATTTTCTCGTGTATTTTCTCGATCCTCTTGTGCAGACCAGTCACCAAATGAGCTCGTGGCGATATAATGAGCCTCGAAATAACCTCTCTCCCGGTGCCGCTCAAATCTTGGATTTCCGCCACTAACTCGGGAAGATCGAGAACCATCCCCGCGCCAAGAAGACCGATAACATTATCCCGCAGTAGTCCCGTCGGCACCTGATGAAAGACATATCGATGACCTTCGAAACAAACAGTATGGCCTGCGTTTGCACCGCCGCCGTAACGCGCAACGATATCCGCGTCCTCGCCGAGAACATCGACGGCCTTTGCTTTGCCTTCGTCACCCCAAAAAAGACCCATCACCAGCCGACATTTCACATCTTTGCCCATAAAATGACCCCCATCCATGCTATGAAATAATTTCTTCTGTCGTCAGAAACGATATTAACTATTAATATAATGCGTCTTCGGATAGAGTCAAGGATTTGTCGATTTTCGAGAGAGCGTCGCTCGTGCAATCGTCTGCTCGAGTATATTTACGGGCCATTTTAGTTGCTTTTTTTTTACTAAACAAATCCCTTGCAATCCGGCATTTCTGTAATTATTATGCAAGGCGTTTCAAAACATATTTGCTATGTGGTTTTATAACGCATTCGCTATAATAGTTCATATTTATGTAGAAACAAAATATCCCTTTCAACAGGAGGTAGCCCGATGGCTGAAACTTACGACAAGAAAATGGACCTTGCGGGTCCGGGTATTAGCACCTATGAAAAGGTCGCCGAGATTCTTCCCGCCGATTACAAACCGCTTCTGAGCCGCAAAGACACACAGAAAGCGATTTCCGCGATAAAAAACTATATCGAGGAAAACCTTTGTAAGGAGCTTGGCATTTTTCGAGTTGAATGTCCGCTTATTATGGAGACATCAAGCGGTATGAACGACTATCTCGACCGCGACGGTTCACGAACGCCTATCGATTTCCAGTGCGGACTCGGGCTCCCGAAAAAAATCGACGCGCAGGTCGTTCAGGCTGCCACCAAATGGAAGAGATGGGCGCTAAGCCAGTATGAATGCGGCGTTGGCGAGGGAATCCTCACCGATATGCGCGCGGTTCGTAAGGACTATTTCCTCGATCACGACCACAGTTCGTATGTCGATCAGTGGGATTGGGAATTGGTTATCAGACCGGAAGACCGCAATCTCGATTTCCTGAAAAACATCGTCAAGAAACTCTGGAAGGTTCTTTACGGTGCCGGAAAACACGCACAGGAACTATTCCCCGCACTCAAAGATCCCAGATACCCGGATTTCCCCAAGGAACTGGTATTCCTCCACGCCGAGGAAATTCTCGAAATGTTCCCGAATCTTCCACGGAAACAGCGCGAAACTGAGATTATCAAGAAATATCCGGCGGTTTTCATTATCGGTATCGGCTGGACGCTCGATGACGGCTATCCTCACGAGATGCGCGCAGCCGACTACGACGATTGGGTAACCGAATCCGTAGTGAAAAACGGCAAACAAATGCACGGACTCAACGGCGATATCCTCGTCTGGAATCCTGTTACAAAGCGCCGGCACGAGCTAACATCGATGGGTATCAGGGTAACGAAAGATACGCTGAAAATCCAGCTCAAGGAAACCGGCCAACTCGATTTTCTCAACCTGCCATACCACAAGATGATAGTGAACGACGAGATTCCGCAGTCTATCGGCGGCGGTATCGGGCAGTCGAGGACATACATGTATTTTCTGAGAAAGGCTCATCTCGGCGAGTGCAGTGTCACAGTTTGGCCGCAGCAGCTTAAGGATATCTGCCTCGATAAGAATATCCGCGTTCTCGAATAGATCGATATCTTAAGAGCGCTGAAATAGAATTCGGTATTGATAGACCCGCTTCCGCCACAATGCGGGGGCGGGTTATTAATTTTAGCGTTACGGTTACATTTGAAAGGTGAAAGATGCTCGACAAACAGGACGTGCGCAGAATGGTCAAGGATGACGGCGTGGAGGTTATCCGCCTCTATTCTCTTCGTATGAGATTCGCATCTTCCGTCTTGATATAGGCCGATTTTCCACTATATTGCATCTCAGATTGGAGGTCTTATGAAATCCGAGTTCACAGCAATTTATGAGAAAGACGGGGAATGGTGGATTGGCTACTGCCCCGAAATTCCCGGCGCGAACGGCCAGGGGCGAACTAAAGAAGAATGCAGGGAGAACCTTGCAGAAGCTATCAGGCTAATATTACACGACCGCCTCGAAGACGTTATGAAAAGCGTTCCGGGCGACGCGCTTAGAGAAACCGTTACCGTCAAATGAAACGAACCGGATTTCTAAAACATCTCAGGCGTTACGGATGCGTTATGAAACGCGAGGGGGCAAATCACTCGCTTTGGATTAACCTTAACAGCGGCGTCATAGAGGCCATCCCGCGCCATAACGAAATCCCGGAGAAGCTGATATATAAAATATGTAAAAACCTCGGCATCCCAAAACCGTAGATTATTTGCGACAAATGCTACGGATGATTGCATCTACAGCTTCGCAGGAAGGACATTATGCTCGACAAACAGGACGTTCGCAGAATGCTCAAGGATGACGGCGTGGAGGTCATTCGCCTCTGGTTCACCGATATTCTCGGGCAGATAAAAGGATTTAACCTTCCCGCAAGCGAGCTGGACAAAGTCCTCGCCGAGGGCCATCCCTTCGACGGCAGCTCCGTGGAAGGATTTGTGCGTATCGAAGAGAGTGACCTAATTGTTTTACCGGATCCGCGCACGTTCCGGATAATGCCGTGGGAGCACGGCGGCGTGAAAAGCGCGCTTATGATATGCGATGTCACGCACCCCGACGGTAAACCTTTCGAGTCGGACCCAAGATATATTTTGAAACGCGCCCTCGAACGTTCGCGCTCGCACGGTTTCGACGAATATTATGTCGGCCCGGAGCTTGAGTATTTCTATTTCCCAAACGACTCGAACCCAGTGCCCATGGACCACGGCGGTTATTTCGATGTCCTCCCGATGGATAAAATAAGCTCCTGCCGGAAACAAACTTTCAGCGTTCTCAGGAGTATGGGCATCGATGTCGATTCCACCCACCACGAAGTCGCGCCATCGCAGCACGAAATCTGCCTTAGATACGCCGACGCCCTCCAAATCGCGGATAAACTCATGATTACCCGCACAGTAATAAAAGAAGTCGCCCGCGAAAACGGCATATACGCCAGCTTTATGCCAAAACCGATGTCCGGGCACAACGGTAGCGGGATGCATGTCCACGGCTCGTTATTCACCGACGACAAAAATGTTTTTTACTCAAAAACCGATCCATACAACCTCTCCGACATCGCCAAGGGATATATCGCCGGCCTTCTCGAACATGCGCCGGAAATCACCGCCGTGTCGAACCAATGGATAAATAGCTACAAAAGGCTTGTCGCGGGTTATGAGGCCCCTGTCTATGTTTGCTGGGGACGGCGCAACCGATCCGCGCTGGTGCGGGTTCCGGCGTTCAAACCGCAACATATCGAGGCCTGCCGCGCGGAATTCCGCTCGCCCGACCCCGCCGCGAATCCCTACCTATTGTTTGCGGTCATGCTCGGCGCCGGACTCGAGGGTATCGTGAATAAATATCCGGTCCCGGAATCCGTCGAGGACGATATTTACGGCATGTCTGCGGATGACCAGAAAGCGAAAGGCATACTCGCGCTACCCGATTCGCTCTATGCGGCGATTTTGCTCATGGAAAAAAGCGAGCTTTTAAAAGACGTCCTCGGCGAACAGCTTTTCGGAAAATATATCCTGAATAAGCGGGCGGAGTGGGAGGCCTACCGCATTGCGGTAACCGACTACGAGGTCAAAACCTACCTGCCGAAACTTTAGGGCCGGAATTTTACTTAGGATTATAACTTCAAATAAATAATGCATTTCGGTCGGCACGCGCCGACGGGCGTTTGACCTCAACCACCTTGGGCGGATTCGGCATTATTTCAAATAAACAATACGTTTCGACACCGATTCCCCACCGAAGCGCGCACGAACGAGATAGACGCCGGAAGCGAGGGCGGCGTCGGGCGTCCAAACGATTTCCGTAGGGGCGCGGTCTCCGCGCCCTTTCGTCGGCGGGACGGGAGACCCGTCCCCTACGGGATTGTTCGCGGGGATTTGCGCGACCATGCGGCCGTCGATGTCGTATATTTCGATTTCTGGATTCCGGGTCGGGCCCGGAATGATAGATAAAGAGATTGTTACCGAGGAATTGAAAGGGCTCGGGAAGATCCTGATTTCGTATTCGCGGGGTGTCCGGCTCTCGACTATCGCGGTTCCGTCGCCGACAAGGCGGATGAACAAAGGTAAAATACCGATATCCAGCGCCAGCGAATCGCCCGGAGAGGGAATTATCGTCGAGTCGCCGAGATAATTATAAACCACGACAGTTTCAGCGCCGGCCGGTATCGGTAAAAATGCCGAAACCGTCTCGGTCGAGTCGAGGCTGTCGTTGAACGCGACTGCGACGTCCCAATCGCCCACGTCGGCGCCGGTTTGCCGGAAAAAATACCTATCCTCGCCACCGACGAAATGCTCTTTATGGTCGAAAACGCGGACATCGTAGCCGGGGAGAAGCCGCGTTATCAATAGCCACGAATACGCCGCTTCGCGGAGGCTTAATCCTAAATTCGTCAGGCCCATAACGCATCCGAGCGGCGTCCACGCGCCCGTCGAGGCAAAAAAGGTTATCACCTCGAAACCCTCGACATAATGGAAAATCATCTTTTTAGCGATGCGGTTAGCGCCCTCGGTTTGTTGTTCGAGACCTGTTCCGATAAAGCACCCCATACCCCCGGTTTCAGTAGCGAAAAACGGCTTGATCTCGCCGTAATGCGCCATAGCGAGCCGCTCCTCGCGCGCGATAACCGGAATAGTCGAATAATGGTTGTAATTATGGACTCCGCGAAGGTCGTAAAGCGAATCGTGGGAAAAGCTGTATTCGATAAACTCGATTACTCGGGTGGGGCCCGGTTCGGTCCAGTAACTTTCCAGCGCGGCGAGTGAATACCATATAGTCAGCCCGGAATACCATTCGTATCCGCGGTTGATGAAGTCGAGTATCTCGTCTTCGGGATACGGCGTGCCGGAGTATGGGTGGGCCATTCTGTAGGTCGTCCAGTTTATACAGGATTCGCCGAGGTTGCTCCCGCCGACGACCTTTGCGCGCGGATTCGCGCTATGAACCGCGTTATAAAAGGATGGCATAAGTTCGTCCCAGTATTCTTCTTTAGTGCCATACCAATAGCCGTTGTTAGCCTCGGCCTGAGCCTCGAAATAGCGTATTTCCGGTAGCGAGTCGCCGAATTCGTTTATATGAAAGCCGTCGTAACGTTCGACGACGGTATATACGAAATTGGACCAGTCGTCGAGATCGAGCGGCGGGCAGGACATATGCTCCGTTTCCAGCAGCGGGATTCCGATATCCGGTTCGTAGGTCGTATCGACCCAATTGCACGGAACGTGCGTCGGGCCGCCGGTAATCAGTGTCATAAGGATGTTCGCGCCGACGCTGTCGAGTTCGATTATTTCGCGATCGAGGTTCTCGAACTCGAAACTGTCGAGAGATGTCGGCTGGATTGTCCCCCACGCGCTGGTCGTGAAAAATATACGCCCCCAACTGCAGCCAAGACTGTCTATCCATCGCTGGCTCGTTCCGCATTCGAGTCCCCACACGCCCGTCGAATCGGGATTCCAGGCGTGACATGGAATAGAAAACAGGGCAAGTAGGGAGATTATTTTAATAATATCGCTTTGGCGATAGCGCATTGTTTGTCTCCTTTTATTCGAATGAGATAGACGCCGGAACCGAGGGAGGCGTCGGGTTGCCAGACGAACGTGCGCGAACCGCTCCCTGAGCTTGTCGAAGGGAGTTTAGCACCGCCGGGCACTTCGACAGGCTCAGTGACCGACTCGATCAATCGACCATTAATATCGTAAATCTCGATATTCGTTATATCCTTGTCAAATCCTGAAAATGCGAATCTGCAACTCGAATTAAATGGATTCGGATAATTCCAGAAACGGAATTCCTCCGGCAAGTTCTCTAACTCGACTTGGCCCGTTATCACGCTATCGGAAAGCTGGAACATATATAATCGGACAGTGCCGGTAGATACGCCGCCCTCGTCGAGATGTCCCATCGCATAGAGCCGGTTTTCTTTGAGGGCGAAGTGTGTGAAGTCCATAACGCTGTCGCAATCGATGTAATAGGCGATTTCGTGGATGTCCGATAGGTCGGAGATGTTGAGGACGCTGAAGCCGTGCTCGAAACCCGCCGCAATAAGATGCGTATCGATTACGTCCACTCCGAAAACGCCCTGACCGTCCCAGCGGGAATCGAAGTTGTAGCTCGTGTCCGTGTCCCAAACGTAAAGATCGCTTTCGCCGATTGTCCACGCACCCCCGTCGCTCATATAGCTGTTAACGTAATAAACGAACTCGCCGTCGCTCGCAAGGTCGCCGAGACAACGGTTATCTACCCACATGTCTCCGGCAAGATGCGGTGACGCGGAATTTATCATATCGATTTTAGTGAGGTTAAAAAAAGGCCAATGGCGTGGGGGGTAATCCGTAACGTTAGAACCTGAGATGGCTTCATATGCATACCCGTCAACTGCTTCTAAACCGGCATTGCTTCCACCCGAATAAGTTCTATAAATAAATATCGATTCGGGGTCGGCGACATTAACACAAGTTAAGTTGCCGGGTGTCATCGTGTAAAGGAAGCTGTCCTCCAGCGCCGCGAAGTGGTAGTCGGCAAATGCTGTATGAATATAATCGAGCAGTTTTAATGAATCCGGTTCAACCAAATAACTGTAAATAAATCCACTCCCAACTTGATAATATATAGAATCATCTATTACCGATATAGCAGCTCGATCTGCCGATCCAGAACTTTCGATAACAACGGTATCTATATTCTCGTCATCATAAGCGTTAGCTATAATTATCAAGTTCGATCCCGGCAACCAGACTATAAACGAATCCCCCGTAGCCAAATCCCAGTAAGCCGTGCCGGAATAATAATATCCTTCTGTTTGAGGTTCGTGTGCGAAATTGTGGTGGCTATATGCGTCAAGCCAATCGACCATAACGCAGTTCAGCGAGTCCGCAGCGAGGGCGGAAAGGGTTAAACAGAGCAAAAATAGTGTTGCGATTCTCATTTTCCCTCCAAAGCTTGAATTAACAGCCGTTTCCCCCGGGGGCGCGGGGGTTTCCCCTTGAATATATGCAACATTTCGTCACGGTTGCGTAACATTTCCTCAATAGCCTGCTCTTTTTCCGCACGGTAGTGTAATAAATCCTCACTGGTATGTATTAAATCCTTACGGCGCTGTAATAAATCCTCACGGTAATGCAACAAATCCTCAACGGATACCCTCATCCCCGTCCGGGTTTGTTGCAGACCGTTGAGGGGATATTGCAGTGGGTTGAGGATATGTTGCAGACTATTGAGGATATATAGCATTACGTTGAGGATAAATAGCAGACCGTTGAGTATAAATAGCAGTGAATTGCGGAAATATTGCAGTGCGTTCCGGTTTTGTCGCACTTCGTTGAGGAAATATTGCGGTCCTTCGAGGGTTTGCAGGATATTTTCGCGGATATTTTTCATGGTCTCGGCGTTTTCTTCGCCTCGTTTTTTAACACATCCAATAAGAGGTTATTCTCGAATGGGTCGTCGAATGGTTTTTTCACTTTTCCCGTTTCCGGGTCGATATCCATTGGCGAAACCACTTTCCGGCGCACGGCAAGATAGCAATCGAAAACCTCGAGAAGCTTATCGACGCCCGCAAGCGAGCCTCTGGCTCTCCCCTGCAGGATTCGCGTTATAGTCGCCCTCGCCACGCCCGACCGCCGCGATAATTCGGCTTTACTCATGTTCGTTTCCTCGATAAGGCAATTCAGATAACTTGCGATTTTATTCATGGTCTTTCTCCTTATTTCAGATAGACTACTCGCATCGTCGCGGTTTGGTCGTCGAACTTCGCGCGGACAAGATATATGCCGGAACCGAGGGCGGGGGCGGGTTGCCAGATAAATTCGCTTTTATTGTCATTTCGACCGTAGGGAGAAATCTCCTGTGGATAGCTGGGATATTTCTCGTCGGGCCTAAAGCCCTCGCTCGAAATGACAGAAATGCGATAACCGTTTATGTCGAAAATCTCGATGCGGGAGGGTTTCAAACCCTCCCCTACGGTGATTGTCACTGCTGAATTGAAAGGATTGGGATGGGTGGATAGCGCGAATTCTTTCGGGCGGGCGGTTTCTTCAATATATGTATCGGAGGCGAGTTTAACTACCCAGTAGTCCTCGTAGCCATGGTTGCCGCTTGCGTCGCCGTCGTTGGACCTTGCCCAACCCGCCACGACATATCCGCCATCGCCGGTTTGCCGAACGGAGGTCGCAAAATCGCTTTGACTTCCGCCGAGAGAGCGTTGCCAGACAAGCGATCCGGACGAATCCAGTCTCACCACCCAAAAATCGAGTTCGCCGTGATTGCCGCTCGCGTCGCCGTCATCGGACATCGAATAACCCGCCACAATATAGCCGCCATCGCTGGTTTGCTCGACGGAATATGCATAATCGTCGAAAGTTCCGCCGAGAGAATTTTGCCATTCGATGCCGCCCGATGAATCCAATTTCGCGATCCAATAATCGGGGTTCATTCCCGGAACTCCGTGATGTCCGCTGACATCGCCGTCGTTGGAAAACGACCTCCCCGCGACAATGTATCCGCCGTCGCCGGTTTGCCGAATCGAACGCGCGCTTTCCCAAGAACTTCCGCCGAGACAGCGTTGCCAAACAATCGAGCCGGTCGAATTTAATTTTACGACCCAAAAATCGCTTTCCCCATTATTGCCGCTTACATCGCCGTCGTAGGAATTAGTGTATCCGGTAACGACGTAGCCGCCATCGCCGGTTTGGTCGATGGAATATGCCTCCTCGTCGCCGGTTCCGCCAAGCGAACGTTGCCATTCGACGCCGCCGGATGAACTAAGCTTCACCACCCAATAATCGATGCCGCCGTGATTGCCGCTAACGTCGCCGTCGTTCGACTCGGACTCCCCCGCTACGATGAACCCTCCGTCGTCGGTCTGTTGGATAGCGTAAGCGTAATCGTTATAACTCCCGCCGAGCGAACGCTGCCATTCGAGATTGCCGAGGGTATCCAGCCGGACGACCCAATAGTCCGTGCCGCCGTGGTTGCCGGTAACATCGCTATCGTTGGATGCGGAATATCCCGCCGCGACATAGCCGCCATCGACGGTTTGGTCGATTGCATATCCATAATCGCCGCTGCTGCCGCCGAGCGAACGCTGCCATTCGATACCGCCCGACGAATCCAGTTTCGCAATCCAATAATCATACCAGCCTTTATTTCCGGTAATGTCGCCATCGACGGACTCCGATATTCCCGCGACGACAAATCCGCCGTCGGATGTCTGCCGAATAGAATTCGCCACGTCGTAGGAACTTCCGCCGAACGAATGCTGCCACTCGATTGCGGGCTGCGCGAAGCAAACCATCGTGGATAATAACAATGTAATAAGGATTGCGATTTTCATTTTTGTCTCCAGTTATTTTAGATATAAAATTCGTTTTGTCGTCGTTTCCTCACGCGCAAACACTATCGATGCGAGAACCGCGAGCTGTAATGATATTTTGTTCATAATCGACACGTTATTTGAGGTAAATTATTTTTGTGTTTGCCATGACAATCCAGCGTGAAAAATCCCGATTTCGGCTCTTTCTCCAAAATCCTCACCAGTATAAAAATGAATAGACCAACTCATCCCCAAATCTACATTTAAACCCCGATATATCGGATAACTGTATCCGATACCGGCGGAAATTGCCGGACCGTCATAGTAGATTCGCGACATAGTTACAGCAGGTTGTTCAGAAAACTCCACGATTTCCTTTTGGAAATATGTTCCCCATCCCAGGCTCAGATTCAATCGTAGATTTATCTCAAGGGGATCAAAACCACATATTATTGAATATGTCGTATATCTTACTAATAACTTATCCTCCTGGTCTCCGCCGCAAAAAGGATCATGTTCAGACGTAGTATCGTAGGCACTTTCCTTGTCTCCGGCTTCCTGGAGTATTGAAACTTCAGCGCCAATCGATATTTTAGAAGTAACCGAAATCCCCCCGGTGATTGTTGAAGAGAACCGAAATGAATCCAATTTCTTTTCTTTATGCAAGAAGTTTATAGATTCATATTCGGGCCAGCCATTAACTACCGATATTTCGGTGTTGTTCTTTAATGTTGCCACCCCCCATCCGCCGCCGACTCCGGCATACCAATGAATGCCCTCGCCAAAAGCGGTTAATGATAGAAATACTGTCAATAAGATAAAGGTTTGTTTTGTTTTCATTTCAGATAAACCACCCGTTTTGTCGCCGTCGTTTCGGCTCCGCTCAACGACCGGGAACCGAAGCGTGCACGGATGAGATAAATGCCGCTGCCGAGGGATTCGTTGGGTGTCCAAACTAATCCCCCTAAATCCCCCTTCGACAAGGGGGACTTGCCCTCTTCCTCCCCCCTTGTGAAAGGGGGGCTGGGGGGGATTATTTCCGCGACCATTCGCCCGTTCACGTCGTAAATCTCCACACTCTCAACTCTCCACCCTCCACTTTCAATTCCAATTCGACATGTCGAATTGAAGGGGTTGGGATAGGCGGAAATCGAAAATTTCTCCGCGCGCGGCGGGGGGGTTTCTACGCAAGCTTGCCGGGTAGTGTCGAAACCAAAGAATTCCACAATTCCGAAAGTAGGGCCTTGTATTAAGTATATATATTTCCCCATAACTTCTTGCCATTGCGGAGTCCCTGTAATATATCCCACCAGGGAATCGGTATCGGGGTAGCCTTGTAAATCGTAGATATACATGCCGGCGTAAAGATAATCGTTCTGGAAGGCGATACAGCGCTTGCTCCGCTCGCTTAGGTAATCTCCCACGGTGCCCACGTGATAAGGATTTGTAGGGTCGGAAATGTTATAGACGTCAGCAATAGGCGCGGGAGATTCATCGTAATTCGAGGCCAGAAAAAGCAGGGTATCATGCACAACCACCGAAGGAATAGGAACTGCCGGCGAAAGCCAGTTTTCGTGGAAGGCGTAAATCGTCGTATCGTAAACCGGATTTCGGGGATCGGCAATGTTTACGACCGATATGAAAGTTCTTAAATTATAAGGGGGATCAGTTGCAAGATCCGCACAATGAGTTACAAACAAGAAAGAATCTCTTATTGACATATAATCAACCATAGAGTGTGCTGATATGCCTGTCGAAAACGAGTCCATATCAATCGGGTTAGAAACGTTAAAAACGGCTAAACGGTTTTCATTCCCGTGCTCTGCCGTTATAAGAACCGAATCATTAACAACTAAAAATGCCTGCCCTGAACCGGCAAACCAGAAGCCGACGTAAGGTGACGCGTAGTAACTAATAGTTGAAGGCGGGTCATCCGCGATATTTATCGGATAAATCGCTTGATTAGTGCCGTTCCAGCCCATCACGAGCAGAATTGTATCCTGAATAATATCGGCGATACCCCATATAGTGCTGTCCATCTCGTAGAAGTTCGTGTCTATAGCCTCCGGGTCGGAGGCGTCGATTTCGATGAGAGTATGTGTGCCGGGGTAGCATGTCCAAAGCGTGGTGTCCGGCGCGAGAGCGAGTCCGGCGAACTCCGCTGTTCCGTGGAACGTCCAGTGCACACGAACATTAAGGCTGTCGTAGGCGAGGGCGGCAACGGCAAAAATAAAGATGAATAGCTGTGCTTTTCTCATTTCAAATACACCACCCTTTTCGTCATCGTTTCGGCCCCTGAGCATGTCGAAGGGCCGACCGTCGCCCGAACGAGATAGACACCGGATGGGAGGGATTCATCGGGTTGCCACCGGTACGCGCCGAAGGCGAAGGTGCTCGACGGCTTCGCCGACTCGCTTCGGTTATCAGAGATTTTTTCGATCAATCGCCCATTCACGTCGTATATTTCAATTTCTGGATTCCGGGTCAAGCCCGGAATGACAGATAAGGAGATTGTAACAGAAGCATTGAACGGATTGGGATAGGCGGATATCGCGAATATAGCAGGTTTCGCAATATTATTCTCGCGGACAGCGACGACATCGAAGAAATCGTCGGGGAGGCCGTCGCCGTTGCCGTCGATGAGCTGGACATAGAAGCTGTCCAGCGTCGGGAAGATCGCCGAGGACTGGTTCGGGATACAGTCGCCTCCGAGGTCGTCGTCGTCGTTCGTGCCCGCGATACTCGCGCAAATGGCGATATTCGCGTTGGGATCGACGAAGCCCGCGCCGAGGCCGTATATCGCATCCCAGCTAATCGCGAACTCGCTGCCGGGGCGCACCGCAGTGAGGTCGGTGTTCACAATTACGCCGTCGCTAATATTCACCGCGACAGTCGCGCTCTGGATTTCCCAAACATCGCCATCTGCCGCGCCCCAGCTACCGTATTGGATATCCGCGAGAAAGCCGCAGGAGAAGACGGCGTTGCGATCCCAGGCATCGATTGCGGAAAGGTCGCTCTGTCCGTCCGGGCCGCCCCAGTCGGTATCAAGATAAACGAGCCAGGAGTTCACGTAGAGGCTTCGACTGGTTTCCTTAACGCCGTGCAAACCGACATAAAAATAGGTTTCGTCCCAATACATATATAGGTCGTAAAGCTCGTTCGTCACGCCCCATTCGCTGTCGTCGTCGGGGTCGTCGAGGACGTGTGTGGCCGAAACCCACTCGGTCGTGTCGATGAAGCCGTCTATCGTGATGCTCGTGTTCGGAAGGACGTTCAGTGCGACGGCATTATCGCCCGTTGCCGTTTGCGCCAAGTTCGGAATATCCCTCATGTCGATAAACGCCCCGGCAGAAAGCCATAGATAGGGATCCGTCATCGTAAGCGCGTCAACCGCAGCCATTTTCGCCGCTGAAAGCTGAAGACGCATTATCTTCGCGTGCGAAGTGTTTATCACCGTGCAGGTGCCGTCGAGATCGACATCCGTCGCACCGTCGCCATCGCTATCGATCCCGATATTCGTCATAACCACTGAACTATATTTCACCGTGTCACCAAAGGCGATCTCCATAACGCCGGTTCCGGGGTGATAGCTGGCGTAATACGCTATCGGTGGATAGACATCGCTTAATCCGGAGGCAAGCCCCGCAAGTGTTGTCGATGTCATCCCTGAAACATCGGAAAGTTCCCCGGCGAAAAGCAAAAATCCGAAACCGCCCTGTCCGCTAATCTCGTCGCCTTTTAGAATCGTGCTTTGGAAATCGCTGGAATGAGTCGCACCGGCATCGCCCATAATAATTGCGGCGGAGGCGTGTGTATTCGGATTATAATACCCCGCGTAGCCACCCGCGCTCCATAACCTATCGACCTGCGCGTTCCAGATAATATCCACGAGATCGGGCGTGAAGCCGGATTTAATATAGGTCAAGTCCGGGCCGGTATCGTAATAGACGTGTAAATACGGCTGCGTCGGGACGACCTTGATACGTTTTTGCAGATAGTAATTCGACAGAAGAATAACCGCCGAATCGGCGCCGCTATACTCGATGCTCGAAGTGTATATGTTATGTTCGTAATCCGATCCGCCGACGCCGACATCTGAAAGAGGGGCGATATGGTTTGCGTCGTTGTAGTCGCCCTCGGTTCCTTCCCAATATGCGACGTCGTTGCCCGCAATAGAGCCTTCCCACGAAGTCCCACCACCTCGTGCGAAAATCCAATGCGCTCTTCCGCCGACATGTTCGAAAACCGCCAGCACGCGATCGTTACTTAAAATAATCTCGTTATCGCCGTCGTGATCCCAGTCGTTATATGTCGCGCTGGTTCCGAGCCCGAGATCGCCATTGACCCATCGAGCCGCTTCGGCATAGACGTTTGCGTTTTTAATATGCGTCGAGTGTTTCATTTCCCAACCGGAAATCGGGCCGCCCATTCCGTCGTGCCAACCGGTTTCATATAGCATGGACATCATCACATACCAACCGGATTGCGAAGTGTTATTATCGGGGCATGTCATCAGGTTATTCTTCGCGTCGCTCCAGATATAACCGAAATTCCAGGGCGTTCCGTGTTGGTCTGAGGGGCTTGCGTAACCCGCCCAATGAGTGTACCAACTATTATCGACTCCGCCGTAACCACCCGTTCCGCCAATCGAAGAATGTGTTCCATAAGAGGGCGTAAGTGTCGAACCGTTAAAGTTTGGGCTACTTACGGCATCTGTGAGTTTCCATGTCGAAAGCCACGCCGATTCGATATTGCATTGCTGGATTATCCATTCGTATGAATCGAGTGCGTTCGGCATCGAGCTTGCCCACTCGCCCATCTCAGCGGCCATCTCCCAGTCATCGGCATAGACCGCAATTCTATATGGCCCGCTTGCATCGTTGGCCATACCGATAAGGTTGTTCAGCGCACCGCCGCCATCACCGGCGTGTAACTTGCCCGTGAAATCGTTATCGCGCGGGATAAGCCTCAAAGTGCTCCCGGAAAGATAGTGTATCTGGTGATTGTCGTATCCACTTAGATGAACATTATCATCGAGGATTATTGCCCAGACGCCGTTATCGGTGAAATCGTCGGCAATATAATCGCTGACTCCCGAATTTGGATATGCGCCACCCGGACCGTCGAGAAAAACCCGCTCCGGAACCCATGCCACGCGCGGCTCGAAACCGTAGCGGTCTAAAACCATGTCGCCCTCGATTGCAGCCGCCCAATCGTTCATCTCGTCAGCCACGAAGGGCATGATATGCTGGGCATAGACGCTGGTATTCATCTCGGCCCATCCGGCCGTAACACCATTCGCAAGCCAGGTGTTGAAATCCGGATCATACCACTCCGCGCCGGTCTGGATCGTGCCACTCATGTGAAAATTGCCCGGAACCGAATAAAGCTGGTGGACTTCTAGAACCTCATCGAAACCGCTCCAGCCGCCGCTACCACCGTCGTCCCAACGACCGCGTAAAACATCGGTGTATGATAGCGATTGATTACCGTGGTGCATAAATGCGCAGTTCGTCGTGTAAGTCGGGTCGTATGTCGCGTCGAAATATGCCACGTCCGCCGGTTCACCGTCCACGAATGTTCGTATCAGCACGTTAGGGCGCGCCGCGGAACTTCCTGTTCCGCCCGGCGGGCAAACCTCCGCCTCTATAGTCCCAAACTCAGGTGAAAAGTAAACATCGGTAACCTCGATGGCGTTCCCATAAGCATCGGTTGCGGTGGTTCGCCCGTCGTGTCCGACGGCGATAAGGATTTCGTCGGTAACAGACAAATCCTTTTTGCCGTCGGACGGCGCGCCCGGACGCAGCATAACCTCTATCGTTGTGTTACTCTGCGAATACTCATTGATCCCGGTTACATAATTTGTCATTAGCGGAAGGCGCACTCGTATCCTGTTCCGCGCAGAATCGAAATAGCAGGAAAGGATATCCGCACACACCGGGAACTGCCCGTCAGCAGACTCGAGATATTCTATGCCGATCAGGGTTTCGTAGGGCCATACACCGGGGAAATTGCCGGGGACGGCTAATGCAGACATTATAACAACCAAAGCAAAAACACCAGTGATTTTTATCATGATTATTCCCTTCGAGATAATTTTATACGAGGTCGATTATAAAAATCGACCTCGTGAAAATAGCAATACATCCTGCAAAAGATTTGGGATTCAGTCCGCACTTTCGGCAATTTCGACTTTCGGTTTCACCGATCCCATCGCGCGAGCAACCATTGCGGTATCCGGGTTCTGTTCGAGAATGATCTTCATTAAAACTAAAAGCGGCACAGATAAAAGCATCCCCGCAATACCCCAGATATACCCCCAGAAAAGAAGACCGAGCATCACGGTCAGTATATTCAACCTAAGACGATTGCCCGTAAGAATCGGGTCGAGAACATTGCCAACGAGCATCTGAACCGATGTCAATAATAGCACGAAAAGAAACACCGACACACCGGAATCGATATAAATAAGGCCCATCAGCGCCGGTGGTATCGTAGCCACGATAGAGCCGATACTCGGAATGAAATTAAGTGCAAATCCTAAAAATCCCCAGAAAAGCGCAAATTGAATATTGAATATAGTGCAAATTAACCAAAATAAAAATCCTGTAATGAAACTAACAAGAAATTTTACTCCCATATAGGTCGAAATCGAGCGCATAACAACGTCGAACGTTTTAAGATACGAACTTCCACGTCGCTCGCCAGCCACGTAGAGTATATATCTCTCGTAATTATTAAATCCCGCCAACAATATAATAAAATAAAATGCGAAGAGGAAAAATGATCCGATGAATGATCCCAATGATAGCGCTACCGAACCAAGGGAACCTGTAATCCAACCTGTTGACAACATCCGGGAAACAAGGTCATCAATATGATGCATATCGAGTTTAGAACCAACAAGATTATTTACCCAGACAAGAATACTCTCGATCTTCATCGTTAATCTCGTTACAAACTCTTTGCCGTGATCCGCCACCTGTGTTGCAGTTTCGGAAATTATCGTAACAAAAGAAAAAAGAACCAGTAATGTGATAATCGATACGATAGTAACCGATAACCAGTTTGGCAGTCCTTTCCGGTTCAAAAACGCCAGAATAGGCTGGACCATCATAACTAAAAACAGGGCCAGAACTAAAGGTATGAGCAGGTTCGACAGCGTGGAAAGCAACCAGAACCCGATTACAACAAGCAGAATAACGGTAAGTGTGCGATTTGAATCCATACTATTACACTAACGGTTTGACAACAACAATATACGAAAATATTCAGCAAATCCAAACAATATTGACATTCGAAAGGTAAGAAAAAATACAAGATTGCGCCATAGAAAAACTTCGTGTTTTTTTATGGAAATGCTGGAATTAAACATTATATTGAATGAAAAATAAGATTTAGTCGTAAACTTAGCGCGAAAACAGGGAAGGATAACAGGAGGATATTAACGGAAATACTCACTGAATAATTCGAACCGGGCAACCGCCCCATTGGGGAGGAAAGTCCGGGCTTACGGAGCCGGCGCGCCGGGGATAAACCCGGACCGTCGAGCCGCAAGGCTCGTTGGATGGAAAGTGCCACAGAAACTATACCGCCCGAGAGGGTAAGGGTGAAAAGTGCGGAAGTAAAACCCCGCTCGACACGTCGGAAGGCGCTGTTGCGGTAAACCCCGCGTCCAAGCAAGGCCAAATAGGAAGGTAGGAGTGGCTCCCTCTCGTGACCTTCGGGTGGGCCGCTGAAGCGCCGGGGTAACCCGCCGCACAGATAGATGGTTGCCCCCTTAACTGGGAACAAAACCCGGCTTATAGGTTCGAATTTGAAATCCTCGTTCGCGCGTAACCCGAAAGGGACGCTATGAAATGGAGTCTAACCGAGCAAACCACTCCACGCCTTGCGCGGGAGCTCGCCCGGGAACTCGAGATTCCGATTATAATCTCGCAAATCCTCGTAAACAGGGGAATCGACAACGCCGGCGAGATGAAAAGATTCTTCTATCCAACTCTGGAAGATCTTTCCGATCCGATGGAACTATCGGGTATGCGTAAAGCGGTCGATCGCATTATCAAGGGACTCGCTAACCGCGAAAAAATCGTTATCTTCGGCGATTACGATGTGGACGGAATCACCTCCACCGCTCTACTATACCTCGTTCTTAATAGATTTGGGGCGGATGTCGAATGGTATCTGCCCGACCGCATGGACGAAGGCTACGGTCTGTCACGTTTCGGCATCGACGAAGCTGTGGATAAAGGCGTTTCGTTGCTCGTTTCGGTCGATTGCGGGATAACCGCCGTCGAAGAGGTCGAATACGCGAAAACATGCGGCATCGATTGCGTTATTACCGACCACCACGAGCCGGGACCAACCCTCCCCGATGCAGTCGCGCTGGTCGATCCAAAACTCTCCGATGTCACCTCTTCGATTCGGGAATTGGCGGGAGTAGGCGTTGCTTTCAAATTAGCGCAGGCCCTTTTTGATGAACTCGGCGAAGATAAATCCGTCCTCTTTGAGCATCTCGATCTGGTCGGCCTCGGAACAATCGCCGACATTGTGCTGCTCACAGGTGAGAACCGTATTCTCGCCAAATTCGGATTACGCCAATTAGAATCTACGAAGAAACCGGGGCTGAAAAGCCTATTGCAGGTCACGAGTTTGTGGGGAAGCGAACTCTTTAGTTGGAACGTAGTCTTCGTCCTCGCGCCAAGGCTTAATGCCGTTGGAAGAATCGGCTCTGCAGGAAGCGCATTCGAACTCCTCACTACATACGACCACATGCGCGCTATCCAGATGGCGCGTTTTCTGGAAGAGGAAAACAAAAAACGAAAAAAGCTCGATGAACAGATTTTCATCGAAGCCGTAGAGAAGGTCGAAAGCACTATCGATCTGGAGAACGACCACGCGATAGTCCTCGAATCGGATGACTGGCATGTCGGCGTTATCGGTATCGTTGCCAGCAGACTCGTCGAAAAATACCACCGACCCACAATCCTGATTTCCAAATCCGAGGGTGCGGGGCAGGGTAGCGCAAGGAGTATTTCGGCTTTCCATTTACTCAATGCCGTTAAAGATTCGAGCGAACATCTGGTCAAATATGGTGGCCACAAATACGCCGCCGGCTTGTGTATTCACCCGGGCAGTATCGATAAATTCCGCGAGAGTTTCGTTACAATAGCGAACGAACGGCTCACAGCCGAAGATATGATTCCTACACAAAAAATCGACGCGCGGATTATGGCGGATGAAATCAGTATGGAGTTACTCAACTGGCTAAAACTTTTTTCCCCCTACGGCCCGAAGAATATGCGGCCTATTTTCATCCTCGAAAATGTCCAGATTATTCGCCCAACTAAAATAGTCGGTAAAAACCACCTCCGCTTAAAAGTCCTTTCCGCCAAGCACGGTTTCGATGCAATAGGCTTCGGCATGGGCGACTGGAAGCCTAAACTCGACAACGCAATCGACCCGATACACCTCGCTTTCGTTATCGAGACAAACAACTACTACGGCTACCCGCAGGTCCAATTGCGTCTCAAAGATATAAAAATCGGCGACTGGAAAAGTTAGTGATTATTACCCGCACACAAATTTACACCGGCGACGGCAAGGGTAAAACCACCGCTGCTTTCGGCCTTGCCCTTCGAGCGGTGGGCCATGGGATGAAAGTTATTGTTATCCAGTTTTTAAAAGGCGGGAATCCATCCGGTGAGGTCGTTGCGGCTCGAAGATTTGGGCTTTTCGATGTGGAGTCTTTCGGTGCCGAGGATTTTTATTTACCCATCGAGGAAAGCGCCGAACACCTGGATGAAGCCCTCAATGCTGTAAACAGAGTCCGCGAGCTTCTCGTCTCCGGCGAATACGACATTGTTATTGCGGACGAGATAGTCACAGCAATGCACCTCGGACTTATCTCCGAGGACGATGTAGTCGAGACAATGAACGTGAAACCCTTGAACACAGAGCTAATCCTGACAGGACGTGGCGCAACACAGCGAATAATCGACGAAGCCAACCTGGTGACCGAGATGCGCGAAATCAAGCACTACTTCAGCGACGGCGTCCCCGCGAGGGAGGGAATCGAAAAATAATCGCACTCTTCAACGGGCGGCGGTAACGATTGTATAATAATACTCTTTATAAATATAAAATCAATTTGCCATAATCGTTCTTATCCTTATATTAGGTTTTCGCTTCGGAAAACTAAAACACAACCGGAGAGGGTATGAGAAAATTTATCTTGTTAACAATGTGCGCGGCGGCTTTTGCGCTGACCGTCCACGACATCCAGTATTCGACCAGTGGGCCTTCACCATACGACGGCTCATCCGTTACCGTCAGCGCTATGGTCACCGCGACCGGCTATGACGGCGACAAATACTTCATAAGCGACGCCGGCGGCGGCCCGTGGAGCGGTGTTTACGTCTATGATTACACGAATACTGTCGCCTTGGGCGACTGGGTGACGTTCACCGCAGATGTCGATGAATACTACGACCTTACCGAATTGAAGAACATCACGGCGTTCGGAATCGATTCGACGGGCGGAACGCCGGTCGAATATTCGACGACATGTGGCGTCGCAGATACTTGCGAAGCGCTGGAAGGAGTCCTCGTCTCCCTATCGAACCTTATCGTAACCGAGGATACTTCCGGCGTTTGGGTAGTTTCCGACGGCACCGGCGAATTGGTCGTCGAGGCAACTTTCAGCTACAGCTACAATCCCACGGTCGGCGATTCGATAACCTCGCTGACTGGTGTAATGCAATACGACTGGAACGAATACAAGCTCGAACCGCGCTCCGACGCCGACATCGAGGCAATCGCGGACACATCCGACACGACGATCCCCGGCGATTATCACACGATTGCCGAATTGCAGGACGATCCAGCCACTTTCGAAGGCCAAACCGTCACTATCGAAGGCGTTGTGACTATCGGAGCGAGCCTCGTCGATGATACGCACCTCAAAGTATATGTCCAGGACACCAGCGGCGAGGGCATCCAGCTTTATGATTCCAGCATTCCGGCGGGGGCTTCGGAGCTGGTTCGCGGCGCGTATATCACGGCAACCGGCGAAATCGATGACTATCTGGGAACGCTCGAATTGAAATACCCGGATTGGGAGGTTCTTTCGACCGGCCACGCAATTCCGACTCCCGTCGATGCCTTCTCGGAAAGCAATCCCGAGGACCGCGACGGCACGTGGATGAGTGTCGGCGGGACGGTCGCTTCGATTAGCACTTACGCGGATGCGAGCAATATTTATGTCGAACGCGGCGGCGATGAACTCGCGGTTCGGATTTGGGCCACGACCGGAATAGACGTAAGCGGCATTTCCAGCGGCGATTCTATAGTCATCGAGGGCGTGTCGAGTATATACAGCAGCGCGTTCCAACTTCTGCCCGCATATCAGGACGACATTGTTGTCGAAGGCGACACAACCGCGCCCCCCGACACCGGCCTCACGGAAATCGCGGACATACAGACCGATTTCTCAACCTATGACGGGGAGACCGTCACTATTCGCGGCGTTATAACGATTGCTGCGGGAGCGCTTTATACTACGCAACTAAAAGCCTATATACAAGACGAAAGCGGGATGGGTGTCCAGCTTTTCGCTTTCGACCTTACTGAGGAAATGGAATCACTAATGGTTCGGGGTAATGTTATTCAGGTGGTAGGCGAAGTCAAAGATTATAACGACATCACGGAAATCGAAGTCGCATCGTGGGAATATATCGGCACGGACACTCTGCCCACACCGAAAGATTTCATGGACCTCGGTTCCGACCGCACCGCATGGGAAGGCACATGGATAGAGCTTACAGGCCCTGTTATCGATAAATATACTGCCGGCGGCGGCACGACCATCGATGTCGATGTTTCCGGCACTATGACAGATATTGTCGAGGTTCGAATGTGGGGAACGACGGGGATTCCCGAGGATGTCGTCGAAATCGGCGACTATGTAATCGCACGTGGAGTCGGCGGAATATATAGCTCAGCGTTCCAACTACTTCCCGGTCAAATCGAGGACATCGACACGGTTAGCGTAATCCCGACTTCGGGTATAATGCTGGAAGTCGAGGAAGGCGTTCTCTTCACCACGAATGGCGAACGCCTCGGAATCGATTTCTCGGTTCCGGAAGGTCACAAAGCGATTCTCAGGATTTACGACCGCATGGGTCGCGAAGCTGCGACTCTCTTTAACGCCACGCCGGTAGGGGTTGTTCATTATGACTGGGACGGTCGCGACGAGACGCAACAACTTCTTCGCCACGGCACATATATGCTACACCTTCAATCGGTCAGCACAAGCGGTGAGCGAGAATCGGAAACGGCCACAATAGCAGTGGGGAGTGTGTTGAAATGAGAATAATAAAAATCGCAACAATCGGTTTACTTCTCGCGGCAGCTTGCGCTTTGGCTGTATTCGATGGTTTCGTTCCAGACGCCGTTTCGACCGCAATGGGCGACATGACGCCTTCTATCGGTTTCGGGCCGAGTTCGCTATTTGGGAACTACGGTATTTCGGCAGGCGGAGGTTATCGCAGAAGTTTCAACTATGCGGATTTCGACGAAATGGGCGCATGGGCGTCATGGAGCGACCAGAAATATGGCCGCGCACTGCTTAACGTCTATTCGACATCTGCCGCCGAGCTTTCATCCGAATCCAAATTTTCACTCGGATATTCACGTCCGCTCTTCTCGGATCTCCATACCGAGCTTGGTCTTGCGGCAAAAGCGAATTTACACTCGCTGTCATATGAACCGAGCGTGGAAGGCATCGAACTCGGTTCCGCGATGGGGTTTACTCTCGATTTCGCCGCCGAAGCGGTTATCTACGAGCGCACCCGCGTCCGAATTCTCGCGGAGAATCTTACCGCAACGAACATGGGCACCAGCGGGGATATCGAAATACCACGTGCCGTCATCGGCGCGATTGCGTATTCGCCATATAACAACACGAACATGGTCTTCAATGTCCGCCGGGAAGCAAGCCAAGATTTCGTCTATGGTCTCGGGCTCGCGGCCAGCACGCACGAAATAGTGGAATTCCGACTCGGCGCATCGACGAATCCGGACAGAATAACCGGCGGTATCGGTTTAAAATACAGTATGGTCCGCTTCGATTATGCGGTCAAATCGCATCCGGTTCTGCCATTAAGCCACACAATAACCCTGGGGATCGATCTTGCGCATTAAAATATTGATATTAATAAGCCTTATCGTCGCGACGCTTTTTAGCACGCAAGTCGATCTGGTTTTCGGAACCTGCGAAGACCTCGAAAACTTGCCGATCTCACAGGAGCAACGCGACGCTATTTGTAACAGGATGCGCTTCGGAGGCGGTTTCCAGAGTGTATTCGACCTGCTCGAACTCGGCGTTTTCACTACGGAGGAGTTCGCGCAGTTGAAACCTCTCGTATCGATCGGAAAAGTCACGCAGGAACAATCCGCCCTACAGCGCATCGACTCGCTATACTTCCGCATCGGTGATTGGATTGGCGGCGAAAGCGTCGATGACGAAGTAGTCGATGAGTGGATAGACGCTATCCGCGAAAGACCCGTGATTTCCGAACTTGGTTATCGCGACCTCGTCTCACTCCAAAATGTCGATCCGACCGACGCAATCGCGCTCCTGCAGCACCGCACGGATGTTGGCACTATAAAAGACCGTCGCCAACTGCGCTCGATAAACGGCCTTTCGGCACGCGGATACGTTTCCGTGCGTAGCTATATCGGTTATGGCGAACCGAGACCGATCAACTGGCTTACCGGTGGTTACGCGCAGGCGCGTTTCGGTGGCGAATCCGGCGAAAATGAGCCGTATTCTACTATGAAGGTCCGTCTGGATAACGGCCCACTCTCGGAAGGAATTCGGTTCAGTCGAAACGATGGAGATACGCTCAAGAACGACGAATGGGCCAATCCCATGTCGTATCCCGATCTGAAATTCTTCGTGGGACTTTCTCGCCATCAGGTAGGCCCGGTCTGGATAAGACGGATAGTCCTCGGCGATTATTCCGCCGGTTTTGGCGAGGGCGTCACTTTCGAAAGCGGCGATTATTTCACTTCGCGTCGTTCGGGCATAGGCTTCGATTCGAGACGTCTCGGAGTATTCCCCGATCTTTCGGCATCGCAAACTTACGCTATGCGCGGCGCGGCGTTCGAGTTAGGAATCGGCCCGTTGGAACCGACGTTCTTCATTTCGCACCGCGAAAAAGACGCTATTCTGCTCGTGGATACAACAGAATTTTCAATCGACACAATAGTGGTCGAAGACACAATTTTCGCAATCGATACGAATTTAGTTGCGGATACGTCCGCTTTCGCAGACCTAGTTTCCGGAATCTCGAATTGGGAGCAGAAGGTCAAAGAAACGGTTATTGGCGGCGACCTTACTGTGAGTCCTTTGCTTAATCTGAGACTCGGAATAACCGGGTATCGCGCAAATTATAATATTCCATGGGATCTTCAACCCGGCGCGATAATAGACCCGGAATACGTTTTCGGCGGAGACAGTCCGAAAACTACCGATGTCGATGCCGAGCTTTTCAACGCGACCTATAGACAGGATTTCCGCTCGGCGATTGGCGTGCACGGCCTCTGGACAATAGGAAATTTGGCTTTATCGGCGGAATACTCGGAGGTTGTCCGCGATAGCAATATAACGCTTAATTGGCATGCGAGCGGTGTTATCGATACGATTATCGGAGATAAGACATCGCCATTACCAATAGGGGACGATCCGTATGGTATCGTCGCGAAAGCGCAACTCGTCACGAACCGGGTGAATATCGTTGGATTATATCGACACTACGATCTCGGCTTCGATAATCCTTACAACCGCGGATTCAGTGAATACGCGCGTTATAAAGGCTCTCTCGTCGAGGATTATTATCGCCTCTCCGATGAATCGCTCGTCGCGCTTGCCGAGGAAAATCCACGCCCGATGGCCGAAGACGGTTACTATCTCGAAGTTTACGCCCGGCCTTTCCGGCAACTCGCCACGACCGTCGAATACGACGCATTTCGCCGCCTTTCCGATATGGCCGACTACCGGCGTATCGTGCTCAAAGCGAACTACTACCCGAATAGCAACCTGTCATTCAGGTTATGGCGTAAGTGGCAGGGCCGGGGCGAACATAATTCTCTCGCACCGACGAGTTTTACGGTGGACGAAATTCGCCTTACGGGCGAGACACGCCTTTCAGGTTACTCGCGGTTGGGATTTACGGTCATTCATAGCTATCTGGGCAACCCACCGAGGCCACGATTCTATGAGTTTGCCGATCCCCTCACCGACGATTATCCGACAGAAGGCGGCGTTATGGATATTTCCGACGGCCTTATGCTCAACACCGAAATAAACGCCTCCGATCATCTCAACGTTTCCGGCCAGGCCATTGTTTACAAGGGCTGGCTGTGGAATTTCGAGGATAACGAGTTCGCAGAATTGGAAAGCGTAACAGACGCCTTCCGCTGGTGGGTAGCCGTGAAAGATCGACTGGTTAATAACCTATCGGTAACTTTCAAACTTACGATGGACACGCCGCTTACGACCTCGAATCTCGACGCACGCAGTTCTTACGATTCTGAGAGCGTTATCGAAGGTAGCCGAGTTCACGAAACGCGCGCCTGGTGGCGCGTTCAACTGGATTATTTCTTCTGATGCCTACGGGCGGAGGTAATATGAGATACGTTATTGTAATACTACTTATCGCAACGATAGCTATGAGTTACACCTATCATGGAGCCTATCTACTCGACGGTCCGGTGCAGTCACCCGACGCCGCGACTTTCGGTATGGGCAACCTGCGAGTTTTGCCGCCGGAAAGTCCGGCAAGCGCGCTTTGGGCACCGGCCACACTGCCCAAAAACGGCGGGTGTGTCGGTCTATTCACTTCCTTGAATCACATCTCCGAAAGCCGCGCAATACCACTCTACGACAGCTTTGACGACCGCGTCGGCTGGACGCCGTATGTTAGCATGGCCGAAACCTACGGCGATTTTGCGCTCTTCGTCTCCTACGGCTTCGAGGGCGAATGGCTTCCGTCTGTTGCCGCAGGCTACGCGCCGGTTTTCGATGCGCGATATATCTATCGCGAAGAGGTTCGAGCGCAGGAAGGCGCTACTCAGGACAATCTTCTCGGTGTCTGGAGCATAGACGGCATGGGCAAACTCGCCGGTCCGGTAATCGCGGTTTCCGAGCCGATTCTCGAATACGCGACCATCGGTGTCTCCGCGACGATGCTATCCGGCACTATCGAGATGCACCGTAGCCCGGCAGCGGGAGATTCGATAACCCACAACGTCGAGCCATGGGAAGAAGCTTTCGATACCGACACTGTTTACTCGGCCGATCTATCCGGCACTATGATCGATGTGCAGGCTATTATCACACCGAACGATCGCTGGCAAATCGGCCTACGATACTTGCCACAAACCGATTTAGGCGAGAGCCTTTACCCGGACTTCCTTCCCTCGCGATTCGGTTTTGGAGTGGGATTCAGACCGATCGGTTACGTTCAAAGCAGAATCGCCGTGGAAGCGGAATTAGTAGGCTATAGCGCTCTCGGCGATGAAGATTCCGCATTCGCGTCCCTCGATGACTCGTGGGAGTTCAGGATCGGCCTCGAGCATATGTTGCCGAGGAATATCCCGTTCAGGATTGGAATGCAACAGCGCACAGTGCCGCTCCCGGATCCAATCGTTAAAACCGGATTCACAATCGGCAGCGGAGTGTCTTTCGGACCGGCAACCCTCGATATATCGATGGGTTACGAGATGACTCGCTATAATAACCACGACCAGTTCCCCGAATCGTGGTTGGCAAGTTCCGGTGGAGATCGCGAGGACTATGATAGGGTTGAGGAAGGAATCCTGACGGGAGCGGTGGGTGTTCTGGTCGAATTTTAAAAAATCGATATCTATCGCAATATGTGTCTTGCTGGCGATGAGCATAAGTGGTTGTATTACTCGCAAACCACCCTCGAACGCCGAACTCCGCGCAGCCGAGAACAAGCTCTTTGAAGATATTAACCTCGATAGAAGGTTATCCGAAATACCCGGTCTTGCCCGTAACGCCCGCCTCGATTCGGCTTCCCGCGATTTGGCGGTCGATATGCTCACCGGCACCGGCGAGGTGGATGTGTTCATGGAAATTATCGATAAGCACCGACTCCAATCTGCAATGTCCACGGCGCAATTGGGCGTATTCTTCAGAGAAATGCCGCCAAAAGCAAAGCCACTCCCCGACGAGTTCATGCGCGAATTGCTGCCCTCGGACAGGGAGATAATCTTCGATCCGATCTACACCGATGCGGGGGTCGCAGCCGAGGAAATCGACGGTTCCATTGCAGTCTATATTCTCATGGCCCAATTTGCAGATACAGCATCCGACGGCTCTGCTGTTCCGACACTTACGGGCGACCTCTGGCCGAAGGATTCCCTCAAATCGAGGGAATTAGCCCTTTTCAATTTGGTCAACGAAGCCCGCGATAGCGCAGATCGTAGCATATTAGTATTCGACAACCAGTTGTCGGCGCTAGCCAGAACTTACGCAGAGAAGATGTTCGCAATGGGATTCTTCGATCACGAAGAACCCACCGGCAGGGACCTGAGGGATAGGCTAATCGCATCGAACATGGACAAGTATTCCACATGGGGCGAAAATTTAGCGTCGTTGTTAAATCCCATGAATCCCGTGCAAGAAGCCCATTCAGGGCTTATGGATTCTCCCGGCCATAAAGAGAATATTATGTATAGATGGTTTACGCATCTCGGCGTGGGAGTCGCAACCGACGGCGACTGGTGGATTTTCGTCCAGCTTTTCGCGAAGAAAAAAGGAACGGAATGAGTAAAACGAAAATATTTATCGTGCTTTTTGCGATTCTAACCCTCTTTTATACAGGCTGTGGCGAGAATCCTGCGGGTAGCGAAGGTGAAGACCTTCTCCCCCGCTCTCAGATGCGTCCTCTGGAAGAGGACCTACTCGTCCTCGTCAACGCCGCGAGGACAGAGGAATCGGTCGCGGAGCTTGCGATGGACGAGGACCTGCGCGAGGTCGCATACGAGCATTCGGAGGACATGTTCGTCCGCGAGTTCTTCTCACATACCAATCCCGACGGTGACGATTTCGCGGACCGCGCGGATATGGCCGGAATCACCTACACGATTATCGGCGAGAATATCGCGTGGAATAACGGTTACAGCGATCCCGTTCAGGCCGCACACGACAGCCTTATGGCTTCACCCGGGCATCGAGCAAATATTCTCAACGAGGACTTCACATATGTAGGCGTGGGCATCGCCTCCGACGGCGACAAATACTACTATACCGAGCTTTTCGCGGCGCTATCTCGATCGACTTATTATATAGCGAGAATTGTAATCGATGTGGACCAGGCATATCGGAACCCGTGGGAAGCGGTATTCGAAACATTCCAAGAGGCATGGAACAAATGAAAAAACTAATCGTAACCATAGTAATAATCGGACTCGCGGCAACTCTGACAGCGGAACCGTGGCATCTGACGGTGTTTTTCAACAATGACCGTCATGGCGGAATCGCCCCCGGTTGGGCGACTTTTATGAACCCGGAAACTCCCCCTCCTCTCGGTAAACTCCCCGCCGAAATGGCAATCGTAACAAAATTCCGCGATTTGGCGAAAGAGCGTGGCGAGGGATTTATCTACATCGACCAGGGCGATATCTATCAAGGCGCGCCCGTTGGTTCGCTGACCAAGGGCGAGGCGATAGTCATCGCATACAACTCCCTTATGCCGGATGCCGTCACGGTGGGCAATCACGAATTCGACGACGGCCAGGATAATTTCGAAAAAATCGTAAGTATGTCCGATTTCGATTGGCTCGGGGCCAATCTTATCGACAATCGCACCGAAAAAATCGTCGAGGGACTCAATCCATTCGTAATCCGTGAATTCGGATTGCCGAACGGCGAAGTATTCAAGGTCGGAATTATCGGCGTAACGACGCGAGATACAAAAACCATGTCGTTTCCAGAAAACACCGAGGGAATTTCAATCCTCGACGAGGCCGAAACTGCAAACGCTTATGCCGAAACATTGCGCACAAAATACGGCGTTGATTTCGTGATGGTTTCCTCCCATATGGGGCTTCCATTCGACGCTAAGAGCGCTTATAGCGATCTATCCGAAACTGGCGCTCAGTATGATGAAGGCCATTACGGCAGTATGAACCTGGTCGAAATGGCAAGCAAATTAAAGGGCGTTGACGCCCTATTCGGAGGACATATCCATATCGGCTACCACCAACCGTGGGAAGACCCGGAAACCCACGTCCTCGTTTTCCAGAACTACGCCCATGGTAGCGGCACCGGCGCAATCCGTTTCCTCTTCGATACCGAAAACAAGGTTTTTCTCGGCTACGAACCGCTTGTCAAAGATGACGCGCTATTCACATTATTCTCGGATGAATTCTGGCCCGACGTGGAAATGGCAGATTTAGTGGATTCCCTTAAAGCGGAATCGGATAAAGGATTAGCGGAACCGGTTGCGCAATCGACGGCATTATTACCGCGAGGAGATGCGGTGACGAACAAAGTCGGCCACATTGTCTGCGATGCGATGATTGAAGCCACCGGAGCCGATGTTTCCAACACGAACATGGGTGGCGTCCGTGCCGAACTCCCCAGCGGCACAATCACGCGCGCGGATGTATTCGCGGTTATGCCCTTCGATAATAAAATCGTCGTTATCCCTTTGAGTGGTAAAGAATTAGTCGAAGTTATCGAACGCATGGCAAGTAAATACAGTGGCGCTTTGATTGGCGGAATTAAAGTCATTTACGATTCGGAATCAGGCAAGATTAATGAAATGACTATCGACGGCGAACCCGTGGACTCCTCGGCAACTTATGAATTCGCCGCAACCGATTATGTATATTACAGTTACGGCGTTCCACAACTGGAGGCCGTGGACAAAAGTAAAGTTAAGTTTACCGGAATTCTGCTTCGCGACGCAATCGAACGCTGGCTTGCCGCGCATTCACCGATTTCACCGGATGTGGACGACCGCTGGCGAGTTATGGAAGGTGAATAATGCGACGTTTCTCGATAGTAGTTTTACTATTCGCTGTTACCCTTGCACTTCTGACTGGTTGTAAAGACACTGAACCCGAAAAACCCGTTGTCGAGAATAATATCGCCGTCGATTACTTCCTCTCCAACGATGAATTCTCCGAAGGCGAAGCAGTATGTGTTCGCGTGGTTTTCCGCAACGAAACAAAAGACACTATCTCTATCACGGAATATCCACTGAAAAACCTCGAATTGGTGACAGTGGATGGCCCGCCCGTTAATAAAGTCCAGCGCGCACCATATGCCAGACCACCTCGTATGTGGCTCGCTCCCGGCGACAGTTCGTGGGACATTATCAACCTGACCGGTTTTTACGAAAACTCCGGCCCGGGAATGTTCGCACCGGGCACATACATGATTAAAACTCATACTTTCTTTTACGCCGGTGAATATATCCGCAACAAGCTGCGCAAATACGGTTACCGCGACTCCACGACGTTCACCGTCGTCCCACCGGAGAATAGAGCGCTCGAAGCGATGGAAAAGTATCGCTCTATAATGGCCGAAACCACCGGGCTGGACTCACTAATCGGCAATACGAGCATCATCCTACCGGAAGAAGTCCAGAAAAAACTCGACCTTCTCGCCGCGGAATACCCACTAACGCCTATCGGCACTCGTATTCTTATAAACGATCTGGGTATTTGGTATCGCGCGGTTCCGATCGAGCGATTCCGTAAGTTCCTAATGGAAGCCCCCGCAGACTGCCCATGTTGCTTGCAGCGCTACGTAATAGACCAGATGGTAAAGCGCTATGTAATAAAAAGCGAGCGAGAGGATCAACTCGATCTTGTCGAAGAAGTCCTTGAAAAATACGACCCGGACACTCCAATAGGCGCACACGTCCGACGGGCTTACGCATTTCGCATGGAAGACGGATTCCTCACTCGATGAGTAGTGCACCGGACAGCTCGAGAATGCCTTACGAGCTTGCGGTCGAGGAAGTCCAACTCTATGTTTCGCCCCTTCTCGATCTCGGCAACGCTAAACCACGTAATCGCAAATGGCTCAAGCGTTGGGTTCTATCGAATGCCGAACTGATAGAATTCAATGGAGCTAATCCAATAATTGTCACAGGCTTGCGCAGGCCATTCGATACGCAGGCGGAAATCCGCCGTCAACTCCCCCCCCAAGTTGATGGCCTTATGCCGCGCTATCTCGGCGATTTTACGGTTAGGGACACACGCTTCATAGTAACTCATTTGCCAAAAGGCAAGCCGGCGGAAAACTCTATCGCGTTACCGGAAATCGCCATTGCGCTCATTCGTCTGGATACGGCATTTCGAAAATTCTGGAGCGATAAGAATTTGCCCGGGGGCATCTCGAAAACGACACTATCCACCGAGTCACTCGAAAAAGCCGCGAATCGTTTACAGAAATCCATCGGCGAAAGCCTGCACATGCTTGCAGGGAAACTCGCGGAATTGCCTTTAGACAAACTCGAACAATATCCCGTTGGCCTGATACATGGCGATCCCGGAATAGACAACGCTTTCGTATGCGAAACCGGCGTTGTTTTTACCGACGGCCCCGGCGAATTCGGTCCGGAGATAGTGGACATAGCATATTTGATGCAATCCGCTGCCGCTACTCTGGAGGATTTCGACCCGATACCGACAATAGAAACTCTCGCAGATCACTATAATAAAAGTGTCGAGGCATTTTCCGATGACCTTCTACTCGCGGATATCGCCGCTCACATCAACGTAATAGCATGGTTCGATCGCTGCGGCGACGAGTTAATCCCGGATTATGTCGAACTTTACGACCACCTTATCGAGGACCGGGTGAAGGCATTAGAGACACTGGTCGAAAATACCAATCCTATTTGAAATTTGGTAAATACAAAATGCTAACTTGCTGTTATATAAGGACTTCCAAAATCTGCAATCATCAATCCTAAATTAAAATGGTATGATCGACCTACACCTGCATTCAAATTTTTCCGACGGCACCTGGAGCCCCGATAAAGTGGTTATGGAAGCTGCCAAACGCGGCCTCAAAACTATCGCCCTGACCGACCACGATTCGGTGGGCGGTATCGAGATAGCGCTTCGGGCCGCAAAACAGTCCGGAATAGAGCTTATTTCCGCAATCGAGCTTTCGACCACCCATCGTGGCGAGGAAACCCATTTCCTCGGCTATTTCATCGACCACCACGATTCGAAACTGCTTGCTTGTCTTAAAGATTGTGCAGAATTTCGACGCAAAGGTGTTGAAGAAATAGTTGCGCTACTAAACAAACGGGGATATAATATCAGTATGGAAGCAGTCGAGGCACTTTCTGCCCATGGATATATCGGAAGGCCCCATATCGCTAGGGTTTTATGCGACCTGGGAGTGATCGAGCGAATAAAGGATGCTTTCGTTCCAGAGCTTATCGGGAACGGCGGAGATTGCTACACGCCGCTTAGCAATTTATCGGTCGAGGAGGCTATCGGGATAATTGAAAGAGCGGGGGGGTTGGCTATTATGGCCCATCCCGGGGCGTGGCCGGAACCCGGAAAGAGAATTCCAGACGACGATATCGAGAGTTTCGTCGGGATGGGATTAGCTGGTATTGAGTGTATCCACACGAGGCATTCCAAGGTTGACAAGCGCCATTATATCGAAATGGCCGACGATTTGGGTATATTGAAAACGGGCGGTTCCGATTGCCACGGCACATATTACAATCCGGTGTTGATAGGTAGCGCAACAATCCCGTCGGAATGGCTCACAGAAATGAAAAACAAATTGCATTTACTGAAAAATGGTGAATTTGAGTTTATTAATACTAAATCCAAAAACCAAAATCCGAATGTCAAATGGAGCTTATAATCCAAATACTGATAACTATGATTTAAAGGGGTAGAATACCACAATCTCTGGAAGGAAACGCAAGAATTTACTCTATTATTCTCCGCAATCCTTTTGGGGAAAAGAAACCGGAACGAATAATAGAACGGCATGGCAAATAGGTTTTGACATTTGAACTTTGGATTTGCTTTGACATTTGAGCTTTGACAATTGGATTTCTATTACTTAATTAATAAGGACTTACTATACTGAGTGCTTTTATTAGGAAAAGCAATAATCTCGAATTATAAAAAAGGGAGAGTGAAATGAGATTTGTTTTAATCGCGGTTTTCTGCGCGGTTGTCGCTTTTGCGGTTAGCCCCGGCGACATCGTTGTGAATGAAATCATGTTCAACGGACCCGAATCGGGCACCGACAATGAATGGGTCGAATTACATAATACGACCGCCTCGGGCGTGTTACTTGACAGCACTTTCGAGCTAACCGACGGCGAGGGCAGCTATTTATTCGAGGGCGTTACAATCCCCGCCAACGGCTATCTTACGATCATGGTCGCCGAAAACGACTCCGTGCCATTCCCGTTCGTAGCGGATATCGATGCGAGTGAAGCCGGAATACTGCTTGCGAATAGCGCCGACGATGTGATTCTCAACGAGGGCACGACCGCTATTGATAACGTAACTTACGACGACGATTGGGGCGCGGACGGCGACGGCAAAACGCTCGAACGAATCGATCCGGCAGGTCCTTCATCTATCGAGGAAAACTGGGGACCGAGCCTCGCCGACGGTGGAACGCCGGGCGCGGTAAATTCGATATACGATCCGGGTGGCGATTTCCCTCCCGAAATTACAGACATCATGCACACGCCGGAATTCCCGATATCGACGGACGATGTAGCGGTGACCGCTGATATAACGGACGACGGCACGATAACGAAAGCCGTCTGCTTCTATTCCATCGATGGCGGTTCCGACGACTCGCTCGATATGGCCGACGATGGCGCGCACGGCGACGGTGCGGCCGGCGACGATATCTGGGGCGCAATTATCGACGCGCAACCTGCGGGTTCCGAGGTGCGATACTATCTCGTCGTCGAGGACGACGGCGCGCACTCCGAAACGACATGGGTTTACGCATATTTCGTTACAACCGGCGACACTATCGACGGCGATCTCGTCGTGAACGAAATTATGTATAATCCGGCCTCTCCGATGGGTGATAACAACTTCGAATACATCGAGTTCTACAATCGCGGCTCGACGCTAATCGATGCCTCCGACTGGATCGTTAAGGACGACAACGATTTCAATACTTTCGTCTTGCCTGCGGGCACGGAGGTTGCAGCAGGCGAGTTCCTCGTTATCGCTAAAAACGCCGATTCTATCGAGGCGCATTATTCGATTACCGACGTGGTCGGTTCCGTTGGCTACAGCCTCAACAACACCGGCGATGCAGTTCGTCTTTACGACCCTGATGGCACACTCATGGACTACGTCTATTTCCTCGGTGTCTCACCGTGGCCGACCGAACCCGACGGCAACGGGCCATCGCTTTCGTTGATTAGCGCGACATCCGACAACAACGACGCTACGAACTGGGAGGCAAGTTCCGGCGATGGCACACCGGGATCGATCAACACGGGCATATTCGACCGCGAGATGCCGGAATCAATCGCTTTGCTTTCGGTTCGTCCGAATCCGTTCAACTCCTCGGCCACGGCGAGTTTCATGCTCCCGGAGGCCTGTGAGGTTGAGCTAATGGTCTATGACATCTCCGGCAGACTTATCACTCGGCTTATCGAGGATAATCTCTCCGCAGGGCAACACAGCGCGCTTATCGAGCTAAACGACGCCGCAACCGGGATTTATCTCATCAAGTTGCATTTCGGCGAGGAAACACTTGGCACGAAGGCGTTACTGGTTAAATAGTTGAAAAGAATTATCTTCATAATGCTTCTAACGGCATGGGCGTGCATGGCGCAGACGCAGTTTGTCCGCGCCGTCGGAGGAACGGCCGGGGTGGATGGTTATTCAGTCGTAAAGACATCCGATGGCGGATATGCTATCGCAGGAATAACCGGAAGCTTTGGCGCAGGCGGTGAGGATTTCTTTCTTGTGAAGTTCGACTCTACGGGTTCGATGGAATGGTCTCGCGCTGTTGGAGGAACAGGCCCGGATTTAGGCTCCTCTGTCGTTCATACATCCGACGGCGGATATGCAGTGGCGGGAATAACATTCAGCTTCGGGGCAGGAAACGCTGATTTATTCCTTGTGAAGTTTAGTTCAACTGGCGCAGTGGAATGGTCTCGTGCTGTCGGTGGAACGAGCAGGGATGAAAGCTGGTCAGTCGTCCAGGCAACCGATGGCGGATATGCCGTGGCGGGATTTACCGACAGCTTCGGCGCAGGTGTGTGGAATTTCTTTCTTGTGAAGTTCACCTCGACAGCCTCGGTGTCCTGGGCAAAGGCCGTAAGTGGAATGAGCGGTGATGATGGCTGGTCAGTCGTCCAGACAACCGATGGCGGATATGCCGTGGCAGGATGCGCCGAAAGCTTCGGCGCAGGCGGGCTAGATTTTTTCCTTGTGAAGTTCAGTTCAACCGGCAGTGTCGAATGGTCCCGCGCTGTCGGCGGAACGGGCACTGATTACGGCAGGTCTGTCGTTCAGACACCCGATGGCGGATATGCCGTTGTGGGAGTGACATATAGTTTCGGCGCAGGCTCTGCTGATTTATTCCTTGTGAAGCTTAGTTCAACCGGCGCTGTGGAATGGTCCCGCGCTGTCGGCGGAACGGGCGGTGATTATGGCTTTTCTGTCATTCGGACCTCGGATGGCGGATACGCTGTAGCAGGATTGACCGAAAGTTTCGGCGCAAGCGGGGGAGATTTTTTTCTTGTGAAGTTTAGCTCGACTGGGGCTATGGAATGGTCTCGCGCTGTCGGCGGAACGAGCTCGGATTGTGGCTTGTCAGTCGTGCAGACATCAGATGACGGCTTCGCTGTGGCGGGATACACACAAAGCTTCGGCACAGGCGGCAATTTATTTTTTGTGAAGTTCGACGCCGACGGCAACAGTTGCATAGGCGAAGAGGTTTTCCCGACGGTTACAGATGTTAGCCCAACTGTTACCGTCGTATCGCCAACCGTTACAGTTGTTTCCCCTACAGTTACGGTCGTTACACCTACAGTAACCGATGTTACGCCAGCCGTAACCGAGATTTGCACTCATATTATGACGCCTCCCGTTATCAATTTCGTTACCGCAGTCGAGGAAACCGACTGCGACGGCGTAAACTGGGTGAAGATTTGCTACGACGTCGATGACTCGGACGGCGATTCCATTTTCGTCGATTTTTCAACATTGGAAACCGGGGTGCCGATTTACGCAGGCACAATAAACAATCTTGTGCCCGGCTATCCCGCGCCGAACCTCGGATGGGTATATTCCGGAACTCATTGCTTCTACTGGGAAATGAACATCGACTATCCCGGACATGAAAGCTGCGATTTCGAGGTCGAGATTCAAATCATGAACGAGACCATGGAAATTCTCACGGTCACGGACTCGTTCCCGATTATCGACGCCGAGGGCGTGGCATGGGATGGCACCGACCTACGCGTGACCCGCAGCACAAGCGTTACAGGAATCGACACGCAGCGCGTTTTTCGGGTCGATCCAATCACACACGAGGTTTTCGCGGACTCATGCGTCGCCGACCTTCAATTCGAGGGCTACACCGCCGACTGCGAATGGCACGACGGTTATTTGTGGATACTCGGCGGCGGTCTTTCGGGTCAACGCGCGAAGCTATTCAAATACGATCCCACTACATGCACGAAACTCGATTCCTCCGACGCGCTAATCCCCGGAACCCGCTGGGGACAAGGAATAGCGTGGTATGGAACACATTTTTATGCTACGGATTCGCGTGGTAAAATTTACGAGGTTGATCCGACGCCGCCATATGCGGCTTCTCTTTGGCTCGATTTAGAAACGATGTATCCGGATTTAACGAGTGGTGGAATCACTATCGATGCACTCGTTTTCGCGCACGGTTTTATCTGGCTGCTTCGCAATCCCGGCCCGGCAAACCATATCCTCATTCAGGTCGATTTAGCAGGGACGATTATCGACAGTTTCGCATTAGCCTCCACCGCGACCTACGGTCCGGAGGGAATCACATTCGATGGTAGTTGCTTCTGGTATACCGACCACACGAATGATCAAGTCTATCGTTTCTGCCTATACGGCCAATACGACACGCTCGCAATACCGGCCTGTCTCGATTCGCGCGAGCCGAGGATCACACTCGATTGCCCGACAGAACCGGTAACGTCCGGCGAGCTGCTCGATTTGGTCTGGCATGTCGATGATCTTTCTTTCGGTTTCGATCCGGGAACTCTCATTGTAGGCACAGCGACGGATTTAGACACCTACGAGGTCACCGATACAACACTATCCTTCATCCCACCGTTCGGCTGCGATTCTATCTATGTCTTCCTCCGTGTTCCGGACAACTTCTGTAATTCTAACTTCGACACCTGCCAATTCAAGATTTGTAACGAGATGGCAACCCGCCTCGATTGTGCGCCGTGCGGCGGTTTTACCTCGTGCACTACGCAAACGGCTGAGTTTATGGTGTCGGACACGGCATGTTCATCCGAAATACAGAGCGCGTTTTTTACGCTTAAGCTTTTCCATCCAAGTGGCGATAGCACGATACTCTACCGCGCAGGCCCATCCCCGGATATAATTTTCGCGCCGTTGGCGGATTCTACCCGCGTAACCATGACCGACATCCCCTACTCCGACGGCGACAGTATTTGGATTTCGTTCGACAGCCTCTTCACAATAGAGGGCTGTAAAACCGAGCCTTAAATACGATAGGCTGCTGGCGCGACTTGTGTCCGTAGGATAGCACAAGACGCGCCAACGGCCGGGCATGCGGGTTATTTCCACATCTCCTCTCTGAATCCGGCCACTGCGGGGAACTGCTCCGGTTCCTCGTCAAAACCGACCAGCCGAATCTTTCCATCCCGGATTTTTCTAAATACTCTTTCCAGCTTCTCTACCGGCATTGTCTGAAGCGACATCAGATAAATTCGCTTTCGCCTCGCTTCCCTGGCCCTTCTCGCCGACCTCTTCCACAAGCGTTGCTGGCTGTGACCATGCTTGTTGCTTTTGGACATAATTCCTCCAGTTAATGTATTTGTATTGCCATAGCTTCTTGACATCTACTCAGTTCGTCTATATATTTATCGGTGCTAAATAAACCGAAAGGCAGCCATGAATATAGAATCTCTTGTTGGAAAAACTGTTCGGCTTACGCTCGCGGGCGAGGAGATGCTCGATAGATTCATCCGCCCGAGAATCACCTCCAATAACCCCACGTTTAATATGGTTGCGATCGTCAATTCCGTGGACCAGTTGGGTATTTGGATCGAAGTTGCAGAATATCCGGTTTACGATAATGTCGATAGGAAGAAGGAGCACCATCCGGCGCTCGTTCTTATCCGTTTCGAGTATATTTCTTCTATCGTGCATTTTCCTAACCTCGAAGAAGGTGACGATAAGGGCCGTCGTATAGGTTTTGTTGTCGAAAACGAATCAACTTAGGTGAACATTTGTTCGCTTTAATAAAATAAAGCTACTTATCTAAATGTCAAGGGGAAAGTTCACTTTTTAGTAACTTTTTGAATGGGTAATATTGGGCGCTGATAACGTAAAACTATTTGCCCGGAATACGAGATTCCTACGTAAAGCCGCAGGAATAGCGGAAAAGGGATCTCCGTTTTCTCAAACCGAACTGGCCAAACGACTCGGAGTATCCAAGAAAAGCGTTATTAATTGGGAGAGCGGAAAAGCTCCCCACAGATCGAATTTGGAGAAGATTGCGGCTACATTTTCGAAAATTTTGGGTTTTACAATCTCACCGCAAGAGCTAATAACAGGCGATCTCACGGAGAAGATAGAACTTGTTCCGCGCAACGAACTGGAACGCGAGCTATCCCCCGAGCAGCGCAAGATACTGCGCTCTATCTTCCTTTCGGCGGGTTATCTCGATAAAACCAAGCTGTTAAAAGTAGTAGATTTTATCGATAAGATAAAAAACGAATAGTTTATTGAAAATGCCGTGCTAAGTGGGGGGTTGGCGGTCCCCTGAACCCGAAATCCGCCATAGCGGGGCTGAATACCCGCCCGAGGTTCGCCGGCCACATCGGCGACGGTTTCGTGGTGTTGATGACCCGGCCTTCGCGCAACTATCGCCTTCTGAACCCCGTCAGGTCCGGAAGGAAGCAGCGGTAGGAAGCAGCGATAGTGTGCCGCGTCGATACCGGGCCAGAGCCGGGATACCGGCTTGCCGTTGCGTGTTAAGGGAATCGACGGCGGGGCACGGCACAATTTATAAGGGGTTTAAAACCCTCGGATCGAGTATGCCGAGAAAAACAGCCGCCGATATTATTGTGCTTGCAATGCTCCGCGAGGGGCCGCTTCACGGTTATGAGCTTATTTCACGCCTGCACGATGGTAATTTCGACAGGTGGATCGAGATAGGTGATTCCTCGGTCTATCAGGCCCTGAAACATATACAGGAAAAGGGATTGGTAAAAACCAGGGAGATAAGGATCGGCAAGAAACCGCCGCGCGTTGTTTACGAGCTAAATAAAAATGGCGTCAAAGCGCTCGAAAAGGGCTTACTCGATCTTCTCAAAACGCCACCCGCATACTGCAACGACCTCCATATAGCCCTATTCGCAAACAACGTTCTCGATAAGAAATCAATTATCACCTCTCTCGAGGATCAAAAAAAGACCACAAGCGTGAATATTAAGGATATTGAGAAAACTCTCGATTTAGCGAAGGGGAATAAAAGCGAGATCGGTATCCGCTTGATTTACGAACGGTTACACGGGCTTCAAAAAGCCCACCTGCGCTGGCTTGCAGATACAATCTCTATTATAAAACGTCACTAATTCGCGGGCATCGACAGAAATACCGCTTTACCAGTCGTCTTTATCACTGCGATTCTCCGTATTCGCGTTCAACATCCTCGGGAGTGCGGCTCTCGACACCGTCCCGAATAAAATTTGGCGTGCTCGACGCAAAAACACAGCCTTTCAGATATTCATAATCCAAATAGACGAAATCGTCGCAAACCTGCTTTAAATAGGATGAAGCCTCATCAGGGAAAAAAGCGTTTATCACATTATGACCGAAGTCCTTAACCGCTTCCACCGCAGGGGCATAGTCGCCGTCGCCGGAGACCACTATCGCGACATCGTAATTGTCTTTAGCGCCATAACGAACCAGATCGACAGCGAGTTGGACATCCACGCCCTTTTCTACTAGATGGTCACCGCGTCTTTCTATCCGGGCCGTAACTACCTGCATCTTAGGCACTTCCTGAAGATAAGTTAAAAATTTCTGCTGACTGCCGAAAATTTTCTCATCGTCCTCACGACGAAATTCCGCCGTGTAAAAATACGCCCGGATAAGATCATAACCCGCCGCGAGTTTATTGATAAACTTATCGTAGTTGAGATTGTAATTGCCGACGTTCTTTTTCAGTCCGAAATAAAGGTTGTTACCATCGATGAATACTATGGCTTTCTTGGCCATTTCGTCTCCTTCCAGTGTCATTTAGTATGTGATCGAGGCCGGATTAGTATAATTATGGGGCTTTTGTGGAAGAGCGATCAAAATTCACTCCGATACGGCCCAAAAATCGGCACAAAAAAGACCTTCGACCAAAAATATTTAGGGGCGTTAATACGCCCCCATGTTAATTCTTAAAAATCCTCAGGGATAGGCCAGGTGAGAATTCTCGATCTGGCAGCTTTTCCTTCATCAAGTCGCCCTATGGGCGTGTTTACCGGGGCTTCATGGAGAAGCTCTGGATTTTCCTTTGCTTCTTTCGCAATTACAATCATCGCATCCGCGAATTCATCCAATGTAGCCTTACTTTCCGTCTCCGTCGGTTCGATCATCAAAGCCTCCGAAACAATCAGCGGAAACGACATCGTCGGCGCGTGGAAACCGTAGTCCAGTAATCTTTTGGCGACGTCAATATTGTGTGCCCCGTAATCCTTCAGTGGCGACGGATCCGCGACGAACTCGTGCATAGGCGTAGATTTATATTTAAGACCGTAGTAATCGCGGAGGCGCGAGAGCAGGTAATTCGAGTTTATCACAGCCCATTCGCTCGCCTCTCGGATACCCTCCCCGCCAAGCATACGCAGATAAAGCCACGCTTTCACCATCACGAGAAAATTCCCGTAGAATCCGCTCACTTTGCCAATCGAATCGGGGCGATCCCAATCGAAGAACGCCTCCCCGCTATCTTTACGGGCAATCATCGGTGTCGGTAGGAAAGGTTTCAAATGTTTTTTCACGCTTACCGGCCCGGAACCCGGTCCGCCGCCGCCGTGAGGTGTGCTAAATGTCTTGTGTAGATTAAAATGCATGACGTCGAATCCAATCTCGCCGGGACGGACTATTCCCATGAGGGCGTTGAGATTCGCCCCGTCCATATACATCTGCGCTCCAACGCCATGGACGATTTCCGAAATCTCGCGTATCTCTTTCTCAAAAATCCCGAGCGTATTAGGATTCGTAATCATAAGCGCCGCTGTGTCCTCGGAAATTGCCTCGCGAAGATGATCGAGATCGATCATCCCGTCCTCGCGGCTCTTGATCTGAACCGGTTTGTAACCGGAGAATACGATACTCGCCGGATTTGTGCCGTGCGCGCTGTCCGGGAGAATAACCTCCTTACGCGGGTTGCCGTTGCTCTCGTGGAACGCGCGAATTAGCAGCAAACCGGTGAATTCGCCATGCGCTCCCGCCGCAGGTTGCAGCGTTATAGCATCGTGCCCGACTATCTCACAGAGCATTTCTGCAAGTTGGGCCATAAGTTCTATCGCTCCGCTTGCGAGATTGCTTTTCGTCAGAGGGTGTAGCGCGGTAAAGCCTTTATACGCCGCCGCTTCCTCGTTTGCTTTAGGGTTATATTTCATCGTGCAACTACCGAGCGGATAGAAACCCTTGTCCACATGATAGTTTAGGTTGGACAGGCGCACGAAATGCCGCATGACATCGATTTCCGCAAGCTCCGGCAGACCGATATCGCCCGTTCGGCGCATTTTGCCGGGTATTTGGTCGAAGTCTGCTTTTGGAACGTCCAACTTCGGAAGATTAACACCTCTGACTCCCGGTCTTGAAAGCTCGAATATCGTCTTTTCTATAATTCTCTGAGTCATTACTCACCCTCTTTCGATTCAACTTCCTCGTCGAGAACAACACGTTCGAGGAGTATTAAGCGGTTTTTTGGAGCCATATACGCGCGCAACAAATCGCGGGCTTCTGCGTAATCCACCGGCTTTATCCAATCCTTTCGGACAGATAATGTCATTTCGTAGTTCACAAGGTTCCCGTCCAGAGAGGACTCCACTCGAATTTCGCCGAAATCGTTCACTACGGAAGTCGGTTGGCTTACCCACGCGATTTTATAGCCCGTCGGAACGCGCACTGTAAAGCGATAGCTCTCTACGAACGGAGCCGATAATACGAGCGCTTCCTTGCGTTCATCCAGACTAATCGAAATCTCTGTTCCCGCGAAATCCAGAGGATTCTCCGGGAAGTTGAAGATCATCATCTCGTCTTGTATGAAAGCGTAATCCTCGGTCTCGAACTCCACGGACATCGTCGGCGATTTACTCATATCGTCGATGTTACCGAGCGTAAATGCCTCGTCATTTCGAAGTTCTCCACCGGCAAGGTTCGAAACCACATTCTCCATCCGCTGTTTCTTCCGTTTCGGGGAAGCGTCCCGGAAAATGTCGCGCATCCTGCGTGCATAGTTTCCACGAAGAGTCGCTACCATCGAGCCGGCCATGCCGCCGGAGTCGTCGATCTCGATATCGAATTCGAGAGTAAAACCGTTTCCGGACGGTTCAACTTCGGGCACGTTCACCAACTGCCCCTTGCCCTGGCTAACAATTAATGCCGTTTCGCCATTGAACCCGGGTAAAATCCCCGGGGGTGTGTATTCGTCCTCTGTCCATAGCCACAAACGCTCCGCGGATTCATCCTCAATAGTTAAAATCATCCTGGAAAACTGTGCGATAGCCGGCACATCGACTTCGATCTTCACGTTTCGCGGAGAAACCAGCGCAATTTTCGGGTCGAAACCCGCAGCCTTAAGCAACGCCGCATGGAGAACAGCGCGGTCGCGCGTGTCGCCATAGCCGTTTTCGAGAATCTTAGCGGCGGAGTTTGGCGAATAACCTGCGTCGCCGAGATCGAGATCGATGAATTTAATATTGCGCGCCACCCAGGATGTCAAAGTGTCGATCGCCTGCCGACCGGTTGCACCGGCGATTATCTCGTCGGCTTTCGCTTGAATCGATTCACTTAAAAGTATCTTCGGCGCGACGTGTTTCTGAATATAATCCGCAGCGAGTGTCCAGTTTTTCGTTGCGGAATAATAGACTGCGGGAAAAACGTTTCTACCTCGCGGGCCTTGCGGTTCCGGCACGATTCCCTCATAATCCTCAACAATCCAGACGTAGCGATTGCCCTCGATTATCGGTTCGGGAGCGCCATTGGCTGAAACGAACTTCAACTCCTGCCCCTCGGGGACAATAATAGTCAGTTTATAATAATGAACGGGAGTTTCGCTCGCGAGAATTTCTATTCCGCCGAAAGGCTTTTTCGGTCGGGCGATATTTCGGATTGTGCCGCCAATATCGACGATTGAAGAGTCGTCCACACCGGGAATAGTAACAACCCGCTGCTGCAGGCTTGCGTAAATACCGGCCTCGGATAAACCCGGCGGCGTAATATCATTGATCTCGGTTTCGTCGGAAATTACCACGTTGAAAGTCGAATCCCCGGCCGGAGTAATGCTCCTTGCGCGCGTTATATCTATCTCCTCGCAATCCGTGTCGGAAATATATTTAATATTGGACATCTCTTTTTTACCCATAAAAGTCAGGACTTTCGTGACAACACGCCATTCGACGGTCCAACCGCCGTCCGCCAGAAGCTCGATAGTTTTTTCGCCCCAGAGGGTAACGGTCTTGGCATCCGGGTAATCCTCCCGCTGCGGGGCGTTCAAAGCAATTTGCAGAGTGTTTTCGTCGAGAAGCGTGTCGCCCTGCGATGGAACCGCAAGAAGGCCGGTAGCGAGGAAAATTCCGCAAAGAGCGATGAGTGTTTTACGTGTCATCATTACGCACCACCCCCCTTCGTGAGTATAATCATTCCTTGCCCGGCGCTACCCAGCTTTTTCACTATTTTACGGAAATCGGGATACGACTCAGCCGGAATCTGCGGTTTATTAATCATAAACGATGATTCGTAATTCACAATACTTCCCTCGAGTTCATAACCCGCCGTAAAACCGGCTTCGCTATTGTCGAGGATGATATTGTCCGGTAAGGATTTAGCAATATAACCGCCGGGCAGTTCGATTGTTTCATTCAGCACACTGCCTATCGTGAACTGTATATTCAGCGGATACTCGCGCTCCGTGAGCGTTGTGGCCTGCGACAGAAGCAAGCCCGTAATATCGAAAGCATATGTCGATAAAGGCGATTTCACAAGTAAATAATCTCCCGCAACGATAGCGTAGTCCGGTATCTCGTATTCGATCGTCATACTAACCGGTTGCCACAAATCATCTATCGGTTCCGGGCCGATCTCGAAATTGGTTATTTTCGCCGACGGGTGCACTTGCCCTTTGAGCATTTGCGTCCAGAACCGCCTTTGCTGGGTGGGTTCCATCTGCTGAAAAATTATTCTTAACACTTGATCGTAGAAACCTTTGCCGCGAATACTCACCGTGCTTTTGAACGTGCCGTCCGGCAAGATTTCACTTTCCGCGGAAATCGAACCCGCCTGCGTTTGGGGCGGTAAAACCGGGTGATACATTAAATCGTCGCCCTCGGGAGAACAGATTAACGCGGCTTTCTCCATATGATACGCCGGAAGCATATCCATGCAAAGCGCGTCGGTGGGATCCATCCAGAACTCATTGCCCTTACTGTCGTATGCGACGACAATCATATGATTGAATTGGTTCGCCGCGACTTCCTTGTGGACGTAATCCATCGGATTCGATAGCGCAACGAACGACTTGAACCCGGCTTCCTGAAGCATAACCGCCAGTAGCGCGGATTTATCTTTGCACACACCGCATTGGGCCTCGAAAGTCTCGCGAACATCGTGCGGCGTGATTCCCTCTTTGGCACCGAGTGAAAGCCCTATATAACGAATATCCTGTGCGGCGTAATACGCGATAGCGCGGATTCGGTCCAGTTCGGTTTCCTTGCCCTCTATCAATTCCGCAACCGTCTCGCGTATCGCGTCGTCCGCGACCATATTCGGCTTGGAAAGCTCGTAAACCTTTCTGGAATAGTCTTCCCAGGTCACATTCGATGCGAGAACTTTCGTCAGGAATTCGCCAATCGATGGCATTCCGTCCTCTGAAATCGCCATGGGAAAACTGTCGCCCTCCCAATGGTAAATCCGGAAAGATTCTTCCGGATTCTCGATAGTCTTCTCGACGAAGCTTACTCGATTTTCGGGATCGTTATAAGTTTTCCATTCCATCGTTACATCTAAGGGAACGACAAGCGTAGCCTCGGAATGCATTACAGGCTCCGAGCTCTGGAATCCTGCGCGATAATCCATCATTCCTTCGAGCATGGGTTGTATCGTTTCGATTCGCGCGGCGAATTCGACTCCGCAGCCAACCTCCAACTCCGGCATATGGATAACCTTCTGCCTGAGGTTCGACCAGTAGATATCCATCTCCGCGTAGCCTTCGAGAGTTTCGTCGGTAATATCATCCTCGGTGATTGTCACCACGCTTGAATCCGGATAAATTACCCGCACGTAGAGTATGTCCACGGTCATCTGCTGGGTATCGTAACCGATGGGTATCGTGGCATAGTCCTTCGTCGATTTCATTGTAAGAAGTTTGGTTAGGGCATAAGTGCACGATACCTGATTGCCGTCCGGATAGAAAAAAGAGGAATCCGTTTCAAACACGGTTACAGTATGAGCGTTAGGCCAATCGTTTCGCTTACCGGCGTTTTCCATAAGTTGCATGGTGGTGGGGGAAGCCGTAATAATAGGTTCTTTTGACCATCGATCGACAACAAGCGCTTTCCCGCCGCCGCAGCCAGCCAGAATCAGAGCAGATAGGATTATAATTATTACAGGAGTCCTGAATTTCAAGTTGCCTCCAATTTACGTTTTTTACTATTCGTTAAGTAATTCCGCCAGGGTTTCGACGAAATTATCGATATCCGCTTTGTCGATTTTCTCCGTTACGGCGATTAGAATATCGTTGGTTCGCTCCGGATAGAATCTATCGAGAGGAACTCCGGCAAGGAAGCCGTCCGCAGCAAGAGAGATGAGCACTTTATCCGCAGGTTTCGATAATCTGATCGCGAATTCGCTGAAGAATGGGGCATCGTAAAGAATCTCCGTTCCCGGGATTTCGCCAAGCTTATCTGCGAGATAATGAGCTTTGTGGTAGCTTTGTTCCGCGATTTCCCGAAATCCGTGCTCCCCCATCAGCGATAGATAGACCGTTGCCGCGAGAGCGCATAGCGCTTCGTTTGTGCAAATATTACTCGTCGATTTTTCCCTGCGAATATGTTGTTCGCGGGTTTGAAGTGTCATAACAAATCCGCGAGTGCCCTTGTCGTCCGTCGATGCACCGATTAGACGGCCCGGCATTTTCCGAATGTGCTTTTCCCGTGCGGCGAAATAACCGATATACGGGCCGCCGAAACCTACCGGATTACCGAGTGGCTGGGCTTCTCCCACCGCGATTTCCACGCCGTATTCTCCCGGAGGAGTCAGGATACCGAGCGAGATCGGGTCTGCAACCGCGATGAATACAGAATTTGAGTCTTTAATCGCATCCGCAAACGCGAAACCGTCCTCGATGCAACCGACGAAATTCGGATTCTGGATAATCGCCGCCGCGATCTCATCCGTAGCGAGCCTGCCTAAAGCTTCGTAGTCGGTGATTCCGCCCGTTGCAGGCACTGTAATCAGCTCTATACCAGTTGGATTAACATATGTCCGCAAAACTTGAAGATAGTGCGGATGCAGGTGCTCTGGAACCAGAACTTTATATCGCCTTTTCTCGCCGACAGCCATCAACACAGCCTCCGCGAGCGCTGTCGGGCCGTCATACATGCTTGCATTGGCAACATCCATTGCCGTAAGACGCGAAATAAGCGACTGAAATTCGAATATCGCTTGTAGCGTTCCCTGAGAAACCTCCGCCTGATACGGCGTATAAGCCGTTGCGAATTCCGGACGCGAGGTAATATGTCCCACCGCCGCCGGGATATAGTGGTCGTATGCTCCCGCGCCGAGAAAACTTACGAAAGAGGCGCTGTCTGCGTTCGTTGCGGATAAAGCCCAGGCCTCCGCGAGACCTTCCATCTCGCTAAGCGGTTCGGGGAGTTTTGGAAGTCGCTTGGAAAAAAGCTCTTTCGGAACGGCGGCGCAAAGGAGCTCCTCGACGGTCTCGTAGCCCATAACGCGAAGCATCTCCGCCCTGTCGTTTGGAGTATTAGGAATAAATCCCATCTTTCTCCTATTCTATGATTTTAGAATAATCGTCCGCAGATAGCAGCTCGTCTAAATCTGTAATGTCGGACATCTTTATCTTCACAAACCAGCCGCCCTCGTAGGGTTCCCGGTTGACTATTTCCGGTGTTGCATCGAGAGTTTCGTTAATCTCGACGATTTCCCCCGAAATCGGTGCGAAAACATCGCTGACTGCTTTGACCGCTTCTATCGTTCCCATCGCCTCGAATTGGGTAACGTCGTCGCCAATCTGAGGTAACTCGACGAAAACGATATCACCGAGTTCGCCCTGTGCAAATTCGGTAATTCCCATGATGGCGATGTCGCCGTCGATTTTGACCCATTCGTGCTCTTTCGTGAATTTTAGATTCTGAGGAACCATTTCTCCTCCTCGCGTGGGTTTATGTGACCTTATGGTCACTTTCCGTTAATTCCGAACTTTAATAATAGGTAATACAAGTATTGTTCGCAATAGATTTTATTTGATTATTTGTCCGGAAATGCGTCTGATTATAAAAACACCTTGCGAAAGCTCCCCGGCAGGCACATAATTTAATGCTAAGGTCGATCGAAACTAACACGGAGAAAAAATGCGCCGGGAGCAGCTACTACAGGAACTCGAAGGACTTGCAGAAAAAATAGGCATAGAAATCCGCTACGAAAAGATGGGAACGATCTCCGGCGGACTCTGTCGCATAAATGAAGGCAGAATCATCCTTATCAACAAGCACCTCTCTACGGCATCCAAAGTCGAACTCCTATCGACCGAACTCGCCACAGAAAGCAGTCGGCTGGAAAAAATCTTTATCCTGCCGGAAATTCGCAACCTCCTCGGACTCGCGTGAAAAAAAGGCGCACTCCCCCTGCACCCCTGCTTTGGGTTTTCCTGACGATAGCAACCGGTATTGCCGTTTCGTTTTTTCTCGCTCTTCCATCCATCACAAACTTCATAGCAATTTCTTGCGCTATTACGGTGTTTTTATGCCTTATTGCCGTATTTTTCGTTATTGTTGGATCAAAAAAATATAGCATTATCGCGTTTATAGCGATTCTTGTTGCGGCAACAGCTTTCGGAGCATTTCGATTCGCGGTCTGGAGCAAAACGCCGCCAAACGCTGTCCAAAAACTCAACGGCATGGAGACCACCGTATTTGGAGACATCGCCGGCGATGTCGAAACCGAGGATAATCGCCAGCGTTTCGTTCTCCGTGCGGATTCCGCTTTTGTAAGGGATACCGTAGTGGCGGTATCCGGTAGAGTCAGGATATATCTCTACGACGCCAATCCGGTCGCGTATGGCGACAGAATCGCGATTTCGGCGAAACTGCAGGAACCCTGGTGCGCGAAAAATCCCTACGCCTACGATTTCAAGAAATCGTTGGAAACCATGGGGATAGAGTCAATCGCCTTTGTCTATAGAAATTCGAATATCGATATAATCGACACCACCGGCGGCGCGTTTTTCCTGAAAAATATCGTCAACCCACTTCGGGATTACATCGCGCAAACAATCGATTCCGGCATGCACGGCGATGCCGCCGCGCTTCTCAAAGGACTTATGCTCGGTCTCGGGCGCAATCTTCCCGACGATGTCCGTGACGCTTTCGCCGACTCCGGCACCGTCCATATCCTCGCCGTTAGCGGTTTGCACGTCGGCCTTATCGCCGGGATGGCGTGGATTCTCCTCGTCTCCGTTTTCAGAGTTCCACGCTTTATCGGCGCAATTGCGACGATTTCTCTACTAATCGTCTTCGCCGGGCTTGTGGGCGGGCGTCCGTCGGTTCTGCGGGCGGCTTTTATGTTCTCGATAATCGTTATCGGCGCGGCGATGGATCGGCCCGCTAATCTGCTAAACTCGATTGGCGCGGCAGGCGCTATCCTGTTGGCAATCAAACCTATATGGATAACCGACATCGGTTTCCAGCTCAGTTTTTCCGCCACTCTCGGAATTGCGTATCTGCTTCCGAAATTCCAAGCATGGCTTCCCGAGCGCCTTTCCCGCGCCGATTTCCTCGGCAAATGGATAGTGTCGCCGTTTTTAGTATCCCTTTCGGCAACAATAGGAACCACGCCCTTCGTAGCCCTGCATTTCCATCGCTTCCAGCTAATCGGCCCGATAGCAAATCTGCTGGTTATCCCACCTCTCGGAATAATTATCGGCTACGGCCTTCTCGCGACGCTTATCGAGCCTATCTGGAGCGGTCTCGCGGTCGCATTCTTAGCGTCAGACTGGTTTCTGTTGAAAATATACTTGCTAAATGCGGTCAAGTTTTTCGCTTCCGTCCCATGCGCCTACCTGACTTTTCCGCATCCGTCGCACGCCTGGGTGGGGATATATTTCGTTATGACAATCGGATTGCCGTCGGCGTTAGGGTGGCTCAAGGTAAAAATAGTTCCCGCAGTGCTTTATCTGGCGGCAGTCGCCCTAATCGTAGTCGCGGGCCGCGAGACCTCGGTTGCCACCGTCTCCGAGAGCATCCGCGTCTCTTTTTTCGATGTCGGGCAGGGAGATTGCGCGCTTATCGAATTCGAGGACGGGCGCGAAATTCTTATCGATGGCGGTCCTCCGGGCAATACGGCATTTTCCGTCGAGCCGTATTTACAGGCGCGAGGCTTGCGAAAAATCGACGCCGTATTAATGACTCATTCCGACGCCGACCACGTTGGCGGCCTCCGCGACCTGCAGGATAATTTCGAATTCGGGATAATCTACGTTCCCTACGCAACCTATACAAGCTCGCTTCATCGCGCATTCATCGAAACCGCCGAATCCACGGGCACGCCGGTAGAAATTATCTCAGCCGGGGAATCGCTCGAAAACTTTTCGGAGATAACCATTCTTTGGCCGGATAGCTTCGATGTTTCCCCGGCGGGTTCGCTGCTATCCGACCCGAACGAGGCGAGTATCGTGTTGATGCTTCGTCAAAACGACGCGGAAATCCTATTCACCGGCGATATCGGCGCAGTGACAGAGCGCAAAATAATCGCGGCCGGCGGCGATCTAGACTGCGATGTCGTCAAAGTGCCGCACCACGGCAGCAAATACAGCAGTTGCGCGGAATTCATCGCATCGACCACCCCTCTCGCGGCGGTGATTTCGGTCGGCGAGAAGAACCGCTTCGGCCACCCGTCGCCGGATATAGTCGAGGGTTATGAATTCGCCGGTTGCGATATCTTCCGCACCGACGAAAACGGCGCGGTAATAATGTTTATCGAGGATAGTGAGATTCGATTCGATTGTTTCCTCGGCGGTTCGCGGAAATATTCCGCGACCGATCAGCCCACGCCGAAAATCCCGTAAAATTTCGCTCCATTTGATATCGTCTCGTCGAGTAGGGACTTACCTATGGCAATCCGCCCTATCCATCGATATCGGCGTCTTTCTTGTCCGCGCGAAAATCGACGATGTGCATATAACGACCAGAATCACATATTTTAAATAGGCACTCTCGAAGGGAATCCTACAGCCCAATACCGATCCGCTTCGATTCTATCGAAGTTTCACAAAACCATTCAAATTTTTTTATTTTCCCACTTGACAAATCCAATTATGCGCGTATATTCCCGTTAGAAGATTGTAAATATACAACATTTATACAGAAATAGATAAAATGGAATCGCAAAAACTTTATAATCGAATCGGGCTTCTCAGGCAGGAGAGGGGAGTCTCACGGAAAGAACTCGCTGAGGTTATCGGCGTCAACTACCAGACCGTGGGCTATCTCGAACGCGAGGAGTATAATCCGAGTTTGGGCCTTGCATTCCGAATAAGCGAATTTTTCGGCCTGCCGATCGATTTCATCTTCTCGACCAAGCCGATGAAACCGCTTAGCGAGGAGCTTTTCAAACTAAAAAAAGAGAGAGGTGACGAATAATGGGAACGAATTTATCAAAGTCGGCGAGACGCGCGGGTGTTGTTGTCAATTATCTCGCGCTTATCGCAATAATTATATTTTTCGAGATTATCCGAAGAATGGAGATTCCGGCCTGGATTACTGTCGCTGCAATTGCGGTTGTGGTTATCGCTACAGGAGTCTCATACTATATCGTCTATCATCGGACGGGATTGTGGAGTTTCGTGCACAGGAGTTTCGACAAATACGATGAGCGCGAGGCCGGGATCGCCCTTAACTCGTTGCGAATCGCATATGCGATATTCACCGTGATCGTCCTGTCGATAATGCTCGTCTATTCCGTAACCGAGGCTCCTGTGAACGGGGTTTTAGTCGCCGGATTGATTTATATGGCGCATGTCCTACCCGCTTCGGTAATCGCATGGACTGAAAACATCATTCCCGAAAAATAATCAATTTAGTGAGGATACAATAATGAAACGGACAATTTCACAATCGAAACGCAAATCGGCCATAGTCTTGAATTATATCATGCTGATATTGTTTCTCGCGGCGTTTATATGGGCGACAAACTCGAGCGCGAACACCGCCGCGATAATCTTATCGATACTCTTCGCGGCGGCGCTTATCGGGAGCGCATTTTTCCTGTTTTTTCGCACGGGATATATGTTCTTATCCAACAAGCGCAACGAACGCGAACTCGACGAACGGCAAATGAGCGATAGATTGCGGGCGGTATCGACCTCGTATGCAATTTATGGGATATTTACCGTTCTCGCGTTGGCATTTTTCTCGTGGTTTATTAGCGAGACGGGACGGACGAGAATGCCGGTGCTCGATCTGGACAGCGCGATATTCACAGTAGCGATTTATCTGGTAAATTTTCTTCCCGCCTCGGTAATCGCATGGAGGGAAAGGGATATTCCGGTCGATGCAACGTTATGAGGTTTCACAGAAAAATCTCCCGGCAACTGAGCGAAAGCGATTTCAAATAACTCATTTCATATAAAAGACTGGCTTAGTCGCCGCCTCATCGCCGGATTTCGCCCGGACGAAATAGACGCCGGATGTGAGGGAAACATCGGGTTGCCAGATAAAATTTGAACCGTCATTGCGAGCCCGAAGGGCGCGGCAATCTCCTTGGTTCAACGAGATTGCCACGTCGGGCTCCGCCCTCCTCGCAATGACGTCGACCATACGCCCGTTAATGTCGAACACCTCGATCGCGTCTAACCCCATTCTGCAATCATCGATCTGCAATCTGCAATCGCCGTTAAACGGATTCGGATAGGCGGCAATCCGCAAAACCGACGGCCGCGACATCGCGTATTCCGGTGCGCCGAGATAAGCGCCGAGATCGACATAATAAAGATTCCCGCCAAATGCCAACGGCCCGACGTAGATAACCTCGTCGGTGATATAAACCTCTGTTTCGCTGATAAAACAAATCGCCTCGATCTGCGTGATAGTCGGGATATCCAGCTTGAGAACATCGCCGGAGAAAAAATCCGTGCCGATAAAATTCGAGAACAACCACAATTTGCGATAGGACATCAACGCCAAAACCTCGCCGTCGGGAGAGATGTCTGCCGAGGTGATTTGCCCCTGCGTGCTCGTCCATTCGTCGGTGTCGAAACTGTCGCAAAGGTGCGCGATATAAGTCCCCGGCACATTCGGAAGAGTGTAGTGCTTCGTGTAGCGCGTGAATGGGCTCGTCCAATTTTTCGAGAATAAATGCAGCGAATCGCCGATTGCAACCACCGCCTCGCAGTCGAAATTCTTGCGCTCGTCCGGCGGCGGAAATTCGGTCTGGTCAGGGTAGCTGAAATTTATCGCCCCCGCGACCGCGCTGTCTGCGGCCAGCGAATCAGGGTTGGGTATTTTGTAAATTTTTAGGTCGAGGCGATTGTGCGCGTTGTTTCCGCAATCGGCGATATAAAAATTGCCCAGAGCGTCCTGCGCGAGGTCCTCCCAATCGCGATTTGTCGCGCCGACAATGCGCAAGGTCTCGAAAAGCGCACCGGAGGCGTCGAAACCGTAAAGCGCAGCCTCGCCGCCGCTGTCGTTTTGCGACCAAATTCGAACAGGGCTGTTCACCTCGATTCCGGATGTCTCCTCGAGCACGGCCGGAACATCGGCAAGATCCACCAGCGTAACACTTTGCGCGGAGGCTGTCGCGATCAATAACGATGTCGCGAAAAATGCCTTGCGAACTTTCATATATGCCTTTGCCTAATCACATCGCGCAGGGCGGCCTATTTGCGATAAACCCTGCCTCGGCGGTCTATCGATTCGCCAGTTCATACTTCGACTTCGACCGAAAGCGACGCTTCTTTTTTGCCCGGCAAGCCGTGAATCTCCTCGATTTCGCGCTGTTCCTCATCGGAGATTTCGGGGATTCGAGATAAAAATAGCGCGAACTCCTCCTCGCGGATAACCTCGCGGACGGCCTCTTTTATCAATTCCTTGAGATTTTTTTCTTCCACAACAATGCTCATTATTTTCTCCGATTCAGTCGATTAGAAAGCCTTACGCGCTTATTAATTCTACGTTGGCGAGGCCGTATTGTCAAGATTTATCTGTTGGCCCTGCCGCCTCGCCCCTTTTCTTGCGCGGCTCGAAACCGTATTTGACCCAGCTTCCCTCGTAGGCGTCCCAATAGGCGCCGATATAGCGTTTGACATTGCCGACAAACTTGTTGCCGCGCACCCGAATCGCCCGATACGACCGGACTTTGTCGTGATAATTGCAGTAGGCCGCGTCCTTCGCTTTCAGAGCCACCTCGTGCGCGTCGAAAGCGTCCCGCAACTGGTCGAAAATGAAACCAAGCGAGGAGAATACCGGGTCGGAGGAATGCTCATCCCACGCCAGAAGCATTGCCAGAGCGGTTTTGCGAGTGTCGTCGCGCCCGACCGGTATTCGCGAGGGAATCGCGAGCTTGCGCAAACCCTCCTCGCCGTCGAGGATGTAGGCGAGCTTTTTCAGCGGCGAGATTGCATCGAGAAGCACCTTGAACGCGTGTTTTTCATCCAACCATGCTCCACCTTTAGCGAACTCGCAACTGGTCAAGCTGCTACGGGTTTCTTCTCGTTTGTCGTTTATCTCTCTACCTTCGGCGAGCATGTGGTCGGGATTCTGTTCCTCACCTGTAAATTGTTCGATGCAATTTAGGACAAGGCGGAAAAATCCCCAGAACTTAGCATCGGGTAATTTAGACCATTTGATTGCCATATCGTCGTTCCTCCTTTTTAAGCTCGACAAACTCGGTTTCTAATATGAAATATACCCTCGAACCCGAAAAAGCGCAATAGAAAATCGAAAATTCGTTTTTTTAATATCTATATCCATTTGATTCATTATTAAAACTATTATTTTCGATACAAATTCCACTTATTCTTAGTTAATATTACTTTATTCCATTTCAATATATGATTATTTCATTCTTATTGACTTTTAATTCATATCATAAACTAATTGATTCATATCAAAATCGATTTGTTTCATATTAATAATCAAAGATATTAGAATGATTTAATTAGATTTCAATTTAAATCAATTGGAAAATAGTTTGAATTAATTAGAAAACGATATGAGTTAAATAGATAATAGAGCGAATCAAATAATAA
>Ga0272444_10000033_pt1 | contig 191408 bp, 171 predicted proteins | sample SSMForm13_FD_201033 | JGI IMG/M metagenome (GOLD analysis project Ga0272444, IMG submission 201033) | Marine sediment archaeal communities from Little Sippewissett salt marsh, Falmouth, MA, United States - SSM-Form-13 | ecosystem: Environmental > Aquatic > Marine > Wetlands > Sediment ...
AAGAATTGGGGACGTGGGTAAGTTTAAAAGTTTAATTCTAAAACTTTTAAACTTACCCACGTCCCTTTCTTTTCTCCCTCTAAAAATAATACGCCATCCACAGAAAGGCCTGCTCCGGGGCGGGGGTGAGCCACGGGGTGCCGGGAATGGGCCAGCCGTCGAACTCCGTGCCCGATCCTCCGTAAGGGATGCTGGCGCCCAGGGTGAGTTGGACGTTGCGGCTCACGTCCCACACGGCCCGGGGCTGGATCAGGCCCGAGGGCTCGTTGAGCCGGTGGATCACGGTGAGGAGGAGGTTGACCAGGGGATGGATCTCCACCTGGAGGTGCCCGGCCAGGTAGGCCCTTCCCAGGGTGAAGCGCTCTCCGCGCTGAAGACTGTCCACGAGCGGACCGTTTTGGAGGGCCTCCGCAGGCTCGCTCTCTCCCAGGCCGGAGTAAAAGAACTCCAGGAAGCCGTAAAGATTCTTTTCCCCCCAGACCCACGAGTAGTCCACATTCGCCACGAGGCTGAGGTACCCGTTTCGCTCCTCGTCCCGGTCCAGGAAGGTCCAGGTGGCGTCCATGCGCCAGGCCGCACCCCCGGCGTACCCCGTGGCCCCTACCCCGATGACCGTGTCCTCGTAATGGCAGGCCGCGAGGAGATCCAGTTCCACGGGCCCCGGGGCCAGATGGACCTTGGCGGCCAGGGAGCTCTGGTCCCAGGTCGCGTCACCGGTCTCGGGGGAGCGGCGGGGCACATAGATCACCTGGGCCTCGGCGGCTTTGGCGAGTGGAAACCGGATCGCCGCCATGTCGTCCCCCATCTTGTACTCCCGTTCGATGTCCGTAGGAGCAAACGGGTTGACCAGGTCCATGGGATTGAAGAGCAGTCCGTTTCCCCAGGTCACGGCCTGTCGCCCCACACGGATCACGACCGGCCCGGGGGTCCAGGCCAGGAAGAGGCGGTCGAGCCGGTGGACGATGCGGTGGTCGTCGCGCTCTCGAAGGGGATGAGTCAGGTCCAGGAACCGCCGGTCGTCTTCGGTTTGCGGCGTCAGAAAGCCGAGCTCCGAGGATAGACCGGGAAAGCGCCGGCCAAGGTCGGTTTGCGCGTTTTGCGTGTCTCCGCCCGAGATCAGGATCTCGTAGTGGGCTTCGCCGTAAACATCGTCGTGAAAGAAGGTCCGGTTCGTGATGCGGCCTTCCAGGGCGCCGTCCACGAAGGTGCCCGCACCCACCGGCCCGTAAAGAGATCCATAGCTCGTGTGCGAGGCCGTTCCCCGCAGCTTCAGGTGCCCTCCCCAGCGGGTGTCCACGGATGCCATCCAGGATGGGGATTTCGAGCGGGTCGAGGAAGGGGCCGCAGCTGCATGGGAGAAGTGCGGACCAGGTAGGAGCAGCAGGACGAGGAGCAAGGCGGAGCGTATCATGAGGCCTTCTCCTCCCGGGTCTCGTCCCCGTCCACCCGGCCGTCCCGAATGCGGACCAGCCTGCGGGCGTGTTCCATGACCATCCGGTCGTGGGTGGAGAAGATGAAGGTCACGCCCTTGGACGTGTTCATCTCCCTCATCATCTCCATGAGGCTGGTGCCTGTCTTGGTGTCCAGGTTTGCGGTGGGCTCGTCCGCGAGCACGATGCTCGGCCCGGAGACCACGGCCCGGGCCACGGCCACCCGCTGCTGCTGGCCGCCCGAAAGCTCGGCGGGACGGCGGTCGTACAGCCCCTCGAGCCCCACGTCGTCCAGGATGGTGCGCGCACGGTCCCGGCGCTCCCGCGTGGGAACCCCCTGAAGGAGCATGACGTACTCCACGTTCTCCATGGCCGAGAGCACGGGAATCAGGTTGTAGGACTGAAACACGAACCCCACGTGATGGAGCCGCAGGTCGGCGAGCTCGGACTCACTCATCTTGTCCAGGTCGTTCCCGTCCACCTTCACACAGCCGGAATCGGGCCGGTCGAGGCCCCCGATCATGTTCAGAAGGGTGGTTTTGCCCGAGCCCGAAGGGCCGGCCAGTGCCATGAAATCCCCTTTGGGCACGTCCAGGGTCACCCCGTTCAAGGCGGAGATGCGAAGCTTCCCCTGCTCATAGGTCTTGACCACGTCGGTCACACGCACAATGGGCTCGGCGTTCATTTTTGTCCCTTTCGGAGGCCGCGGGCCTGCGGTTCGTTGGCCGCGGGTTCGAGGGCGCGTCTCGTGCTCTCCGGTTGTTGCGGTTTCCCTTTCATCTTTCACCGTTCACCTGGAATCGGATTCACGTATGCATCAGGGCCTCGACAGGCGTGAACCGGGCCGCCTTGAGCGCGGGGTAGAGGCTGACCACGAGACCCAGAACGATCACCACCGCGTTGGCCAGAACGAAGTCGAATCCCTGGATCTGCGGAAAAATGACGCGGGGCATGCCCACGTACTCCAGGCCCGCAGCCAGGGAGGAGAGGTCGATTCCCGTGCCGGCAAGGAGAGCAGTGCTCAGGATTCCCAGCAGGTTTCCCGCGGCCGTGCCGAGAACCAGGAGCATCAGGGACTCGATGAGCACCACCTGGACAATGCGCCAGGGCTTCAGGCCCAGGGCCTTGAGGAGCCCGAACTCGCGAATCCGTTCGAACACGGCCATGAGCAGGGTGTTCACGATGCCGAAGGCCATGGCGATGAACACGACCAGGAACCAGATGAAGATGAAGGTGTCGTAGAGTTCGAGCATCACCCGTACCATGGGGAGGAGGTCCTGCCAGGTCTGGACCGAAAGGGAGGGCGTATCGAGATCCTCCCGGACGGCCTGTGCAACCTCCTGTGCCTGCCCGTGGCTCGGCAGGAGCACGGAGACCTCGGTGACTTCGTTGTCGAGCCCCAGCATTTCCCGAGCGGCCTTGTCCGTGACGAACACGAACTGCTTCTCCGTGGCTTCCATCTCCGCACGAAAGAGCCCCCGTATGCGGAACGCCCGGGAGGCCACCTCACCGCTCGTGTCCCGGCTCATGAGCACCAGTCTGCGATCCAGCCGGGTCTCGAAGTCCTCGACCAGACGGCGACCTACCAGAATGCCTTGGCTGTCGTTCGCTTCGAGGTAGGCCCCCTCGACCACGGCACGGCCGATAAAGGACACCCGGGCCTCCTGAATGGGGTCGATTCCCACCAGGGTCACGCCGCGGGCATGACGCGCATTGTTCACAATGGCATTGACCCGGATGCGCTCCGTCCATTGGGAGCCCGCGGGGAGAGTCTTCTCCAGGGTCCGGCGCACGGCCTTCGGGTTGGAGATCCGATTTTGAATCACAGGGTCGTCCCGAAAGCCCTGATGATGGATCTGAATATGCCCGGTAAGGGTGGCGATCCCGTTTTGGAGGAACTGATCCGCCACACCCCGCATCAGAGCCCCGAGAAAGATCATGCTCCAGACACCGATGACCACGGCCGTCAGGATGATGAGCGTCCTTCGAGGGTTCCGCCAGATATTGCGCCAGGCGAGTAGGATCTGCATGGGTTCATGGTCTCCGCGGGGTATTTTCACACCTTTTCGTTACTGGGGTGCAGCCATCGCATCCACCGGACGAAGCCTTCGGACCTGAAGGGTTGGATAAATCACGGCAAACGAGTTGATCAGGAGCACCACGGCCGTGCCCACGCTCACGGACAGGAGCGAGAGCTCCGGGTACATGCGCTCGGGAAGGCCGAACTGCCGAAGGATCTCCGAGGTCCCCGAGAAGTGGATGCCGTGTGCCTGAAAGTAGGCGGTCACGGCCATGCCCAGAATGATCCCCACGCCCACACCTAGGCCGGTCATGAGGGTGCATTCAGCCAGGATCAGCCGGGAGAGCCTTCCCGGTCGACTCCCCAGCGCCATGAGCACGCCGAACTCCTTTTTGCGTTCGAAGATGGCCATGAGAAAGGTGTTCATGATGCTGAAGGCCACCACCAGGATGAGGATCACGTAAAAGAGGAAACCGCTGACCAGGTCCATCTGAATGCTCTGGATGAGCCCGGGCATGAGCTCCTTCCAGTCGAGCACCACCAGGCCGTTTCCAGCGTGGCCCTCTTGAATCGCGGAGACCAGGAGCTGCTTGATTCGGGGGACCGCATCCAGGTCCCTCCCCAGCACAACAACCTCGTGCACGGCCCCCCGCATGGCGTAGACCTCCTGGAACACGGTCAGCGGGATCTGCAGGGTAGAGCGATCCAGCTCGTCCTGCCCGGATTCGAAGATGCCCTTGACCCGCACGGCGGTGGCGGCAATGGACCCGTCCCGCCCCTGCCCCAGCAGCACGACCTCGTCGCCTACACCCACCCGGAGGTTGCGGGCCAGGAGCCGCCCCAGCAAGGCCTGGTTTCCGTCGTCGGGCGCCAGGTACGCGCCCTCGCGTACCAGGGTTTCGAGGGTGCTGACCCGGGCTTCGCGCTCCGGCTCGATCCCCACCACGAGTGCGGCATAGCTTCGCTCGTCCGAGGACACCAGGGAGAACGCGCTGGCTCGTGCCGTAAAAGCGGCGACCTCGGGGATCTCTTCCAGCAGGGACCGGATCGCGTCGGGATCGCGAACGACCTGCCCCATACGCTGCTTTTCCTGGTACCCCTCGGCCTGGACCTGGAGGTGGCCGGAGTGGGCGGCGACGGCCGAGTCGATCATGGTCTCATAGGAGCCGAACTGCCAGGAGAGCATGAAGATGAGCACCAGGGAGGCGAACGCCACGGCAGACATGGTCAGGATGCTCCGGCGGGGGTGCCGCCACACATTTCGCCAGGCCATCTGCATCGTAAGGGAGGTCATTTCTCATGCTGCCTTTTGTGTATTCGTTTCCTCTTACTCCTCTATCCCTTTAATCCTTGAACCCTGATTTTTTCTACCGCTCCGGCGAGCGCAGGTTCGAGAGGGTGAAGGTATCTGAGGAGATCGGCACGTCGAATGCCACCTCCAGGTAGTCCAGTCGGGTATACTCGTCCGGGGCGTCCGCCTTTTGCATGGTCCAGGCCGCGGGAAATAGCTTGCCCCCGAGCATGCGAATGTCGCTCGCCTTCATGGCCTTTACCGGCTGCATGTCCTCGTCGTAGAACACCTCTTCGAGAAAGATGTGATCTTCTCGAATGCAAAGGGTCTGCTTGCCCCAGACCACGGGTGCCCGGGCTTTGGGTATGGATTCGATTCGGTATACGGTCATGCCGTCCCGGGTCTCCGTTCCCAGGATGCGGTGGTCGTAATCCCGAATCAGGCTGTCGCTTTTGGCTAGGTCATTGTTGGAAAAGTCCGATCCCATCCAGGCCTGGCTCATCATGGAAGGGGGAACCTTGATCACACGGTTGATCTTGGGGTTGTACATCCACATCTCCGGTCCCTTTTTCAGGGTGCCGTTTCCCCGGTCCTTGGGCGGGGCCAGGGTGCGAAACAGGCTCATGTCCTCTCCCTGGGTCCAGGCCTTGATCGTGAACGTCCTTTCCCATTCCGGCCGGTGGATGGTCATATCCACCCGACTCACCGAGGTCTTTCCCCGGTAGTAGTGAAAGCTTGCTTCCACGAGTTCCTGGGCGTCCATCGCATGCATGCATCGCGGCCCGGGAAACAACGCAGGGACGAAGAAGGCGAGAAGGCAAATCGTTCGAGAAAAGAAGGTCATGGTGTCCTCCGAATCGGTCCCTCCAGGTCAGGGGAGCCCGAGGCCGCTAGGCCTCGAAGCACCACGGAAAGGAAGCGGTCCGTTGTGATTTCGAGATCGAACGTGTCGTCGAACCACGCCTGGAGGATCAAGGCGTCCCAGGTCCCCACCAGCGCGGCGGCTACGGCGTCGGAATCCACATCCTTCCGAAACTCCCCTCGGTCCATGCCTTCCCGAATGAGCCCGGACACAATGCCCCGAAAGTTGCTGTAGATCTGCCGGAACATGTCCATGAACCGCTCGCGGTGCTGCGAGGAGGCCGAGGCGGACCAGAACTCCATGATCAGGCCGAAGAACTCGCTCATGTCGGCCCACTGATCCAGGAGGGACCGGCTCAAGGCGCGAAGCTTATCCGCGGCGGTGGCCCCCAGCGCGGATACGCCGATTCGGGCCTGGGTCCAGGAGGTCTCGGCAATCCATTCAAAGACCGCAAAAAAGAGGTCGTCCTTGCTCGAGAAATACCCGTAGATCGTGCCCTTCCCCACACCCGCCTCGGTTGCGATCTCGGCCACCGAGGCGCTGAAAAACCCTTTTCGGGCGAAGACCCGGGCAGCGGCCTGGATGATGCTCTCCCTTTTGCGGAAAGGTTTCGAGGGCATGGGAAACCGATAACTGACCAATAGGTCGTAAATAAGTTATTAATATCACAATAATAAAATTCTTATTTGATTTTTGACCGACTGGTCAGTATTATCCTTTGTCCGTAAGGTCTTGTCAAGAGGAAATGGGACGGGCCACGAAGCGCCCGAAACAAGGAGATATGCCCTTTGGGATTTCAAGAAGAAAAGCATGCACCACGCCACTCGAGCGGGTTTTCGTGAGACCTCGGGAGATGAAAGCGGTGCGTGCGGGGGTCAGTTTTTCCTTCGAAGGAGGAGCTCGTAGGCCGATTGGACGCGGACAAAGGTCTCCTTCTCCCCGCCACGGTCCGGGTGGGTTTCCTTGGCCTTGGCGCGATACGCCCGGTTGAGCTTCCGGCGACCCATGTCAGGGAACGCCTCGGGGTCGATGCCCAGGAGGCGGCACGCCTCCTTTTCGTTTTCGCTGAAGGCGGGGGCCTGGTTTTTCCAGATGAAATCCTCCACGTACTCCCGCCATGGGCCCTGCCCCGGCTGATCGAAGTAGAGGATGAGGTAGCGAACCAGGTAGTCGTGGAGTCGGTCCGGATCGTGGCCGGACACCCCGGAGAAAAAGGAGGTGTCGAGGTTCAATCGGCAGAGGTTCTGAACGAACACGTCGTCCACCCGATCCGGGTCCAGGGCCTCGGGGCGGTTGCGCGTGAGCAGGTGCCGGAACTGGTCCTGGCAGTGCAGGGCCGTGTAAAGGTAGGGCCGCATTTCCCAGGGCGGAAGTTCGCGTTCCATGGTTTCCAGGACTTGCTCAATCTCGTCCCGGCTTTTGTTGAGAAGTACATTCAGAAAAGGCCAGGGGCGAGCATCCAGGTTCCCGATGTCCACCCGGCCGCAACGCAGGAAGTGGATCCTTCGTTTGTCGAAATCGTGGAGTATCTGCTGGCGTTGAAACAGCTCATCGCGGGAATAGGCCTTCCAAGGTTTCCGCACGGGATCGGTCCGCTGGAACTGCTCCACGATCCGGCGAATGCGCGGATCCACGTACGGCAGAAACAGGGACTCCAGCTCGCGATCCGTGAAGTCCGCTCCGAGGTCCAGGAGCGTCTCTTCCAGGTCCTCACGGACGTAGAAGCTGTTGCCCCCCGGGTATTCGATCCAGGCCCGGGGATCCGGGCCCAGGTCTGTCAGCGATCGGTGATGCCAGGTCCCGTTTTTCAGGTAGGACTCGCACAATTCATAGCGCAAGGCCCCTTTATGGTGATGCTTTCGAAGATACACGAAAAACCGCTTGCACCGCCGGGATGAACCCTCAGGTCGTGGGAGAGGAATCGACCCGCGCGGGAGACTTGATTTTTTCCTCGTACACGGAAAGGAGGAATACCGTGGCAAAGGGCTGAGTAAAGAGCCATCCGATGAACACGGAACCGCCCACGGAAAACAGGCCTACGTACACGATCGTGATCACGACTTGATCCAGGGTGTTCTTGCCCGTGGACATCCGGACACTCTCCCGAATGGCCTCCACAACGCCCAAGCCCTTGTCGGTCATCAGGGGAAGAACGTACAGGCATCCAAAGGCGATGGCAAGAAGGAACAGGAAACCTGGGAGAACAAAAAGGAAAAATCCAATCATGGTCACAATAAAAAAGACCAATCCAAGGAGGAAGAGCGGCAGAAAGAGCCGCATGTGAGAGAAGATGTCCTGGATGCGAGGCTCCCGACCCTCCCTGACCATGAGCAGGATGGAGTGCATGTAGCCTGCCATGGTCACCGGGGCCAGGACCCCGAGCGTGATGCCGCTTACTAGGGCCTGGACAAGCGTCATGAGGATCAGAGGGGCAATGTAGCGAAGGGTTGTACCCCAAGCTGTTTCAAAATGGGCCTTGAAGTCCATAGCGCACACCTCCTGAGTCGCGGTTATGGGTCGGATCGTATTTGCCGATGAGAATCCTACCACATGGGGCCTGGGCTGTCCAGCGTAGGAGGGTTTTACTTACCGGTAGGTAGATTTTCCTTGACCCCTGTGTTTTGAACGTGGTAGGAGAGAGCCCCTTGCGATCCAAAAGGTCTCAGTCGACCGTTTGCCCCTTTTCTCGATCGGGAATGTCTGATGAACAAGCGATGATCCGGATCGCAGAATGCCTTATCATAAGGAATCCCCAACCTGGGGGCAGAGGAATCGGGTGATTCCAAGGACCGTGTATGACAGGAAAAAGCACAAAAAATCAAATCGGACCGGATGCCAGCGAGCGGTTGATAGAGGCCGCAACCACGCTCTTTGCGGAAAGGGGCTATGCCGGCACAACGGTCCAGAAAATCGCAGAGAGCGCCGGGGTGACCAAGCCCGTGCTCTACTACTACTTCCAGAGCAAGGCCGGCATCTTTCGGGCCATCCTGGACCGCGCAGGGGCCATGCAGCTGGAGCTTCTGAAAGAGGTGGCCGATGCCCCGGGGACGGTGCTGGATCGGCTGCTTCTCCTCTACCACAGCCTCTACGAGGGCGTGGCCGAGTACCCGAGCATGTTCCGCCTGATTCACAACCTGCTGTTCGGGCCGCCTCAAGGCGTACCCGAATACGACTACAACGCCTTCCACCGGCGTATGCTTCAGGCCATTCAGGCGATCTACGTCGAAGGCCTGGACCGTGACGAGGTTGCGGATGCGGAACCCGAGGAGGTGGCCATGCTCGTCCTGGGGCTCTTGGACTTCTGTTTTCACCACGACCTGGCCCCGCATGGGCTTCCGGACTCTTGCCGGCCGGAGCGGCTCCTGAGGCTGGCGTTTCAAGGTCTGGGCCGATAGGCGGGATGTTGGAAAAGAGACGGTTTTTTCAAGGTGTTCCTCGTATTTTTTGGGTCGTTTCCGCCAAACGGATCTGCATCCCACGAGGGCACGAACCACGGATGCATGCAGGATAGGAAGGGAGCGTCATGTCACGCCGAAAGAGCTGTTGGATGGCATCGGCCGCGGGCCTTGCCTTGCTTGTCTCGCTCCATTTTACCTCGGGGTGCGAGCAGCGGGAGAGCCGTGCGCAGGTCCAAGGGCAGGAAGAGCAGGGCCGCAACGTCCAGGTTTCCATTGAGGAGGTTCGGCCTCGGCCGATTCGGGACATCATGATTCTGCCGGCAGAGACCGAGGCCTGGGAGGACGTCCGCGTTCCGTCGGACACGGCCGGCCGGGTGGAATGGATCGGGCCCGATGAGGGGGACACGGTGAAGAAGGGGGCCCTGCTTGCCAAGGTGGATGTATCCAGTCTCAAGGCGGCCCTGGACCAGGCCCAGGCCGCGTTCGACCTGGCGGATGAAGTGTACCGTCGCCGCGTCGAGCTCTACGGGAAAAAGCTCATCGCCAAGGAGGAGCTGGACCGAAGCCGGACCGAGCGGAGCGTGGCCGAAGGTGACCTTAAACAGGCCCGTGTCTACTACGATCGGGGCATGATCCACGCCCCCGTGAGCGGTGTGGTCAACCATCTCTTCGTGGATCAGGGTGAGTTCATCGGTCGGGGGGATCCCCTCGCTGACATCGTGAACGTCGATCGCATCAAGGTGAATGTGGATGTGCCGGAGATGGACGTGCGCTTCATTGAAAAGGGACAGGACGTGATGGTGCGCATTGACGCCTTTCCAGACCAGCGGATCCCCGGAACGGTGGATTTCGTGCCGTATAAGGCCGATGCCGCTACCAAGACCTTCCCGGTTCGGGTCCTCATCTCGAACGCGGACCGGGCCATCCGTCCCGGCATGATCGCCCGGGTAGCGTTCCTGCGCCGCGTGATCCCGGACGCCCTCACGGCACCCCTTTTCGCCCTGGTGGACAAGAGTGGAGAGCGCATCCTCTACGTGGAAAAGAACGGCGTTGCACACGCCCGGACCGTGTCCATCGGCGTGATCGAAGGGGAACGGGTGCAGATCACCCAGGGGCTCGAGGCCGGGGATCACCTGATCATCAGGGGGCAGAACGACGTGGAAGAAGGCTTGCCGGTGGAGGTCAAGTAGATGTTCGTCAACCAGGCCGCTCTCAAACGCCAGGTCACGGTGCTGGCCCTGCTCGTTCTGATCGTCGTAGCCGGTCTCTACTCCTACATTACCTTGCCGCGGGAGTCCTTTCCGGACATCACCATCCCTTATGTCTTCGTGACCACTACGTATGAGGGCGTGGCCCCCGAGGACATGGAGGAACTCGTTACCATTCCCATCGAGCGGAAGCTCAAGGGAATCTCGGACGTGGAGGAAATCCGGTCCACCTCGGCCGAGGGCATCTCCACGGTAGCGGTCAAGTTCCTGCCCGATATCGATCTCGACGACGCGCTGCAAAAGGTCCGGGACAAGGTGGACCAGGCCAAGCCGGACCTCCCGGACGATTTGCCGGACGAGCCCGTCATTCAGGAGGTCAACTTTTCGGATCTTCCCGTGATCCGCGTGGTGCTCTCCGGTCCGTTCAGCCTGCGGCGTCTTCAGACCTTTGCCGAGGATTTCGAGGACCGGTTCGAGTCCATCTCCGGCGTGCTGGACGCCTCGCTCAGCGGCGGGCTGGAGCGGGAGATTCACGTGGAGTTCGATCTCGACCGGGTCCGGGCCTACAACGTGCCCTTCTCGAGCCTCATAAACGCCGTGCGCCAGAGCAACGTGAACATGCCCGGCGGGAGCATGGACATCGGCCAGGGCAAGTACCTGGTCCGCGTGCCCGAGGACTTCAAGCATCCCTCGGAGATCTTTTCCATCGTGGCTTTTGTCCGGAACGGCAAGCCCATCTACCTGCGGGACGTGGCAACGATTCAGGACAGCTATAAGGACCCGCTCACCCGAAGCCGCATCAACGGCCAAAAGAGCGTCACGCTGGGCATTCAGAAGCGGGCCGGGGAGAACATCGTAGACGTCACGGACGAGGTCAAGCAGGTCGTGGAGGAGATGCGGCCCAGCATGCCCCCGTCCCTCCGGATCGATCTCACCGCCGACATGTCGGATGACGTGCGTCTCATGATCTCGGATCTGGAGAACAACATCCTCTCCGGCCTGCTCCTGGTCCTGGCCGTGATCTTCATCTTTATCGGCGGGCGGTCCGCCGTGTTCGTGGCCCTGGCCATTCCATACTCCATGTTCATGACCTTTTCACTGCTCGTGGGCATGGACGTGTCCTTGAACATGGTGGTCCTCTTTTCCCTGATCCTGGCCCTGGGCATGCTCGTGGACAACGGCATCGTGATCGTGGAGAACATTTACCGCCACATGCAGCAGGGACTACCGCGCCAGGAGGCGGCACTCCTGGGGACGAACCAGGTGGCATGGCCCGTGATCACGTCTACCATGACCACCCTGGGGGCCTTTGTTCCCATGCTCTTCTGGCCGGGCATCATGGGCGAGTTCATGGGGTACCTCCCCATGACCCTGATCCTGGCGCTCACCTCTTCGCTCTTTGTGGCGCTGGTGATCAACCCGGTGCTCTCCGCCCGCTACCAGACCGTGAAACCGGCCAAGCCCAGGAACAAGAAAAAGGACGAATCCGGGCGCGAGCCCCTGGTCAAGCGGATCTACCTGGCCCTCCTCAAATGGGCGTTGCGGCACCGCTTCCTGGTCGTCTTCTCCGGATTTATCCTGCTCGTGGGCTCGATCATGGCCTATGGGACCTGGGGCAAGGGGACCGAGTTTTTTCCCGAGACCGAGCCCCGGCGGGCCTATGTGCACATCAAGGCCCCGGAAGGGACCAACCTGGAAGCCTCGGACGGGATCGTTGCCCAAGTGGAGGAGATCGTCTCCGAGTATGAGGACATCCGTTATGTGATCTCCAACATCGGTGCCGAGGGCGGGGACCCCTTCAGCCAGGGCGGGACCGGCACCCACATCAGCCGAGTCGTTCTCGATTTCAAGGACTTTCACGACCGTTCGCGGCCCTCCTCGGAGATCATCAAGGAGGTGCGTGAGCGCATTCTCTCCAGCATCCACGGGGCCGACATCCAGGTGGAGAAGGAGGAGGAGGGGCCTCCCACGGGGCCGCCCGTGAACCTGGAGATCTCCGGCAAGGACATTCATACCCTGGGGAAGCTTGCTGAAAGGGTACGAAAGGCGGTCAAGGACGTTCCCGGCCTGGTGGACCTCAAGGACAACTTCGTCAAGGGCAAGCCCGAAATTCGGGTCCGGGTGCACAAGGAAAAGGCCGCTCTTATGGGGCTGGACACGTACACCATCGCCTACACGGTCAAGGCGGCCATCAACGGGGCCAAGGTGGGTGTTTACCGGGAGGGCAAGGACGAGTACGACATCATCGCCCGGCTGCCGGAAAAGGACCGGCAGTCCATGGAAAACCTGAAGCGCATCACGGTGTCCGGCCCCCTGGGGGAGCCCATTCCACTCACCAGCCTGGCCGAGGTCTCGCTCACGAGTGGGCTCGGCGCCATCATGCGGCTGGACCAGAAACGGGTGGTCACGGTCTCGGGGGATGTGTCCGGACGTCTGGCGAACGACGTGATTCAGGAGATGGAAGGCATCCTGAAGCAGGAGATCGCATGGCCCCGGGGCTATACCTATCAGTTCACCGGAGAGCAGGAGGAGCAGGCCAAGGCCCAGGACTTCCTGAGCAAGGCCTTTGTGGCCACGATCTTCCTGATCCTGCTCATCCTGCTCACCCAGTTCGACTCGCTTTTTACACCGCTGGTCATCCTGACCTCCGTGGTCCTTTCCCTGATCGGCGTTTTTCTGGGACTGCTCATCACGGGCACCGCCTTTGGCATCATCATGACGGGCATCGGCGTGATCAGCCTCGCAGGCGTGGTCGTGAACAACGCCATCGTGCTCATCGACTACTACCAGCAGCTCATGAAGCGCGGCCTAGCCAGCACCGAGGCCCTGATTCAGGCCGGACTCGTGCGCTTCCGGCCGGTCATGCTCACGGCCATCACCACGATCCTCGGCCTCCTGCCCATGGCCACGGGGGTGAGCTTCGACTTCCGCAAGTTCGCCTGGGACATCGGGGGGGAGTCCAGCCAGTGGTGGGGCCCCATGGCCGTGGCCGTCATCTTCGGACTGGCCGTGGCCACCCTCCTCACCCTGGTCGTGGTTCCGGTGCTGTGCTCCCTGGTCAACAGCCTCCAGTCGCGATTCGCGAAACAGGCCGCCTGAGCCGGGGTCGGCATAGTGGAGACGGGAAACCTGCTTTCGGGATTCCATGCCTAGGATTGCAAAATGCCCCATATCCTCGTATACTGATATGGTTTAAAGGTTACGGATGGGTGTGCCTTGAAAACGAGCATGCAGGAGGGTGGTGAAATGAAAGGATATGTTTATTGCATCATGGCGCTGTCATTGGTTCTCGGGGCGTGTGTGGGGGAAAAGGTTAGCCCGAACGCCGTCGCCCTGGGGGTGGATTTTTCCTGGGAGAACACCAAGAAATGCACCAGCGTCTCCCCGGCCATTCGCGTGTCCGGTGTCCCCGATGGGACGAAGTCCTTCAAGGTGAGACTGGTTGATCTCGATAAGACCAGCTGGAACCACGGTGGGGGTACCGTGGCCAATGACGGGTCCGGGGTTATTCCGGCGGGTGCCTTGAAGAGCGGCTACAACGGCCCTTGCCCCCCTTCAGGAAGCCACCGGTATAAATTCATTGTAAAGGCACTCGATGCGCAGGGGGTGGTGATCGGCGAGGGGAGCAACGTGAAGAGCTTTCCATAAGTCCCCCTCGTTTTGAGGGGAGATCCCAAGGACAAACCTCCAGCGGCAGGGTCTCAGGCCCTGCCGCTTCTTTTCAGGGATCGTCCGGTTAACTCAGGAATGGGAGGGTCCATCCGAATGCTTCAGCCCCAGGAGGGCGTCGATCATATCGGCGGATTGGCGCGCATCCCGGGCGTTCCCCATCCACACGCTCTTTCCGCTCTCGAGGACAGCCACCTCGTCGGCCACTTCGAGGGCCCGATGGGTGGACTGCTCCACCAGGACAATCGTCATTCCCTTTGATTTCAGGTCGCTGATGACCTGATAGCAGATATCGATGACCTTGGGCATCAGGCCCAGGCTCAGTTCGTCGATCAGCATCAGGTCCGGTCGGCTCATCAGGGCCCGCCCGACGGCGAGCATCTGCTGTTCGCCGCCAGAGAGGGAGCCGGCCCGCTGGCTCAGCCTTTCTCCCAGCCGCGGAAAGGTGGCAAGGACCTCTTCCATGAGCGGTTCGGTCTCTTCTCTTGGCCGGGAATACCCTCCCATCACCAGGTTTTCCTGAACCGTCAGGCTGCTGAAAAGACGCCGCCCTTCAGGGACCAGGCCGATACCCGAACGCACGCGCTGCATGGGGTCCCAGGCGGTGATGTCCGTGTCGTTATAGAGGATACGGCCGCCGTGTAGATCCACGTGGCCTGCAATGGACAGGATCGTCGAACTCTTTCCGGCCCCGTTGGCCCCGAGCAGGGCAAAGATGGAGCCTGCCCGGACCTCCAGGTTCAGGTCCTGGACCGCCTGGACAGGCCCGTATCCGCAGCTCAATCCCTCAAGCCGCAGCATCCTCTTCCTCCTTCCCCACGTAAGCGGCCCGGACTCCCTCCATGCGCATCACCGCTTTGGGGTCCCCGTCTGCAATCTTGCGTCCATTGTCCAGAACCACCAGTCTCTGGCTGACCCGCAGCACTTCACCGAGGTTGTGTTCGATCATCACCACCGTCAATCCCCTCCGGTTGATGCGTACCACGGTGTCGGCCAGTCGGGGGGCCTCCACATGGTTCAGTCCGGCCAGGGGTTCGTCCAGGAGCAGAAGCCGGGGTTTGAGGGCAAGGGCCCTGGCCAGTTCAAGACGCTTCAATACGCCCAGGGGTTGACCTGTAACTGCTTCTTGGGCGTGATCCCCGATGCCCACCAAGTCCAGCAGTTCACGGGCCTGTTCCCGTTCTGCGGATCGATTCACGGATGTCAGGGCCCGCGTGACCCGCCGGATTCTGCCGTGGCCCACGGCAAGGGCCACATTGTCCAGGAGGGTCATGGATCGGAACGGCCTGACGATCTGATGGGTGAGGGCCATTCCGAGCCGGGCGCGTTTGTGGGTCGCCAGCCGGGTGATCTCCCGCCCGGCAAAGACGATTTTTGCATGCTGGGGAATGAGGATGCCGGTGATCACGAGCAGCATGGTGGTCTTGCCTGCGCCGTTGGGCCCGATCAGGCTCATGAATTCACCTTCCATGACCTGAAAGGAGACGTCCTCCAGGGCATGAACGCCCCCGAACCGCATCGTGACATCCTGGACCTCCAGCAGCTTGTTCATAAGCCCCCTTTTCGTGCCTTCAGACGGGATGTGAAAAGGCGGTTCAGTCCGGCCAGGCCTTCCGGCGCAAAGCGCATTACAGCGAAAAGGAGTGCCCCGTAGACCAGGAGCTTGTAGTCGCTGATAAAACGGAAAAACTCGGGCATCAGGGTCAGGAGGGCGGTCCCTACAATGACTCCGAACACGCTGCCGATGCCGCCCACCGCCACCATGGACAGGATGGTGATGGAGGTAATGAACCCGAAGTCGTCGGGCACGATAAACCGAGCGAAATAGGTGTATAGTGCCCCGGCCAGGCCGGCCATGGCCGTGCCCAGCGCAAAGGCGGCCAGTTTGTAGGCCGGCACATCCACCGTCAGGGTCCGGGCCGTGTCTTCGTCGTCCGCTACGGCCTCGAAGGCGAACCCCATCCAGGACCGTTTTACGTAGAGGCTGAAGGCGGTGGTCACGCCGGCCAGGGCGAGGACCATGAGGAAGAAGCCGCTCTTGTCCAGACCGAAGGAGGGAATGGAGCTGATCCCCAGCTCCCCCCCGAGGAGACTTTCCTGCTGGCGGACGATTCCCAGGAACAGAAAGCCGACTCCCATGGTGGTGATGGCGAGAAAGTCCTCCCGAACCCGGAGGCTGGTAAGCCCCACGAACATTCCCACCAGTCCGGCCGTCACCATAGCGGCAATGAGATTGAATGGTCCCCACACACCGGCCTTGGCGAGAAGGGCCGCCGTATAAGCCCCGATTCCGTAAAACGCGGCATGCCCCAGGCTGATCTGACCGCAGTATCCGGTGATCAGATTGAGGCTGGTGGCAAGGATGATGTTGATACAGATGACCGTGGCCAATGAAAGCTCATAGACGCCCATGGGCTACCCCCGTCCAAACAGGCCCTTGGGCCAGATCATCAAGACCACAATGAGAAAAGCGAAGGCAATGGCATCCCGGTCCAGATAGTCTCCGATGAAGATCGTGCCGAAGGCCTCGATGACGCCCAGGACCAGGGAGGCGATCAGGGTGCCTCCCACATTCCCCAGCCCGCCCAGAACGATAATAGCCAGGGCCTTGTAACTGGGCACACCGCCCATGGTGGGCTCTACGAGATTGGAGAGCAGGGACACGAAAATACCGGCCATTCCGGCCAGTGCCGACCCGATGAAGAAATTCATGTACCGGACCTTCAAGACACTCACCCCGAAGCTTTGGGCCATCTGGGGGTCGTCCACCGTGGCCCGCCAGGCCACGCCCAGCCGGGTTTTCCGGGACAGCCGGGACAGGACGGCGAGCAGGACGACACTGCTTGCCACAATGGCCAGGTCTACGGCCCTCAATGTGATGCCGTAGAATCGGATCAGTCCCTGGAGAGGGGGGCTGGTGTATGTCAATCCGTAAGGGCCGAAGATCAGCCGGAACACCTCTTCCATGGCGATGAAAAGGCCGATGGAGGCGATCAGGGCCACATAGGGCGGCTTGTCCAGGATCGGTTCGTAGCACAGACGATAGATCGCCATGCCGACGATCCCCACGAGGGCCGCTGCAAGCGGCATGGCCAGGATCAGGCTCCCGCTGGCGTTGGTCAGCAGAAGTCCGAGATACCCGCCCAGGGCGAAAAGCCCGGCATGGGCAACGTGCAGGATGCGGAGCAGACCGTAGACCAGGGTGAGCCCCACGGCGATCATGGCGTACATGCACCCGTAAATGAGCCCCTGGATCAGCAGTTCGAGATAGAGCATGCGCTGCGACCAATGGATGCGGTTTCAAAGGGATCATGGACCGGGGCGCCTCATCGAGCCCCGGTCCATGGAACGTCCTGTTCGTGAGCTACTTGTCGGGCGGGGTCAGGAGCTGGGCGTCATCGATGACCGCGTAGTGATGCCAGTTCCCGTCCTTGACCACCTGGACCTGCACGTCTTTCAGCACCTCCCCCAGGCTGTTGAACTTGATGGTCCCTGTGGACACTTTGAGATCCGTGGCCTTGAGCGCCTCGAGGATCTTCTGTGGATCGGTGCTCCCTGCCCGCTGGATGGCGTCCGCGGCCACCTTGACGGCGGTGTGCCCACTGGCCGCCACCATATCGGACTTGAAACCGGCCTGCTTTTCAAAGGCCTGGATGAAATCGGCGGTCTCCGGCACCTTGGAATCCCGGTCCAGGCTCGTAGTGATGATCACGCCTTCCGATGCGGGGCCGGCGATTTCGATGAATTTCTGGCTGTCATACCCTTCCTGGCCGATGACGGGGCAGGTCAGGCCGGCGGTCCGAAGCTGGTTGACCAGGGGGCCGGCGGTGAAGTAGTAACCGCTCGCGTAAATGGCCTCCGGGTCGTCCGCCTTCACCTTCGCCACAATGGATCCGAACTGGCGGTCCTTGATGCTGTACTGGTATTCACCCACAATCTGGATCCCGTAGGTGGACGCCACCTCCTTGAACCCGGCGGCCAGGGATTTCCCGAAGTCGTTCTGAAGGGTGATCACCACGACCTTCTTTTTCCCCATCATGTCCCCGATGAGCTTGGCGCCCGCCTTCCCCTGGATATGCCCCAGGAAGCTGGTCCGGAACACGTATTCACCGGCCCGGGTGATATCCGGATGAATGCCGTATGCGCTGATATACGGGATCTTGGCCTCCTGGAAGATTCCGGCGGCAGACCGGGTGGGTCCGGAGTAGGAGCCGGATACGCCTACCACGACCTTGTCCTGGCCGATCAGCTTGTTGGCGATGGGAATGGCCTGGGCCGGCTTGGCCTGGTCGTCGTAGACCACGAGTTCAACGTTCTTCCCCAGGACCCCTCCGGCGTCGTTGATCTGCCGGACCGCCAGCTTGGCCCCTTCGGTGGCGGACTTGCCGTCACTGGCTGCGAACCCGGTCAGGGGTGCGTGAAAACCGATTTTGATGGTATCCGCCGCTGCGGCAGTGCCTGCCATGCCCAGAACCATCACCATTGCCAGGATCCAGATTCCTGCTCGCTTTCCCATCATCATTCCTCCTTTTTTATTCAGTATGGATTCACTCCTTCATCCTCAGACAGTTCCTCCCATGGACTCACCGAACCGCATCATCCCGCCCATTGGTGTATGGATCCTCGCGGCGGATCACGATGATGCCGTCTTTGACCACCAGGCGGCACGGATTGCCGCCTATGCCGTAGGACAGCTCAGCGGGTTCGGAGATGTCCCAAATTGCAAAGTCTGCGGCCTTCCCGGGTTCCAGGCTTCCCGTCCTGTCCGCTATCCCCAGGGCATGGGCCGCATGGATGGTCATTCCGCTCAAGGCCTCTACCGGCGTCAATCCGAAAAGCATGCAGGCCATGTTCATCATGAGGAGCGGAGAGGTGCATGGACTGGAACCCGGATTACAGTCCGTTGAAACGGCCATCCGGACACCGGCCGTCCTCAGAAGATCCACGGGCGGCTTTTTTTTCTCCTGAAGGAAATAGAACGCTCCGGGAAGGAGCACGGCCGTGACACGGTTTCGGGCCATGGCTGCGATGCCGTCTTCATCCAGGTATTCCAGGTGGTCCGCGCTCAGGGCACCGTATTGTGCAGCCAGGGCGGCCCCTTTCAGGTCGCTGAGCTGCTCGGCGTGAAGCTTTACCTTGAATCCCAGCGATACGGCCGCTCTAAGAACGCGTTCTGTCAGGGCCGGGGAAAAGCCGATGCGTTCACAAAAGGCGTCCACCGCAACAGCCCGTCCTTCGGTTGCCACGGCCGGAAGCATCTGTTCCACCACCAGATCGATATACCCGTCCGGATCATCCCGGTACTCGGGGGGAAGGGCATGGGCTCCGAGAAAGGTGGGCAGGACGGTCACGGGAAACTCCCGGCCGAGACGGTCAATGACCCTGAGCATCTTCAATTCGGACTCCGTCTCCAGCCCGTACCCGGATTTGATTTCAAGGGTGGTGACGCCCTCGGCCTGCATGGCCTTGAGACGAGGGACGGATTGCCTGTAAAGGGTTTCTTCATCCGCAGCCCGGACGGCGTTCACCGTGCTCATGATGCCCCCGCCGTGCCGGGCGATCTCCTCATAGGTGGCGCCGTTGAGTCGTCTTTCGAATTCGCCGGTCCGGTTTCCCGCGTAGACCAGGTGGGTATGGCAGTCGATCAGGCCCGGTGTGACCCAGGCGCCGCCCAGGTCTTTCACGGTCCGGGTCCGTCGGCGGGTCCCCGAGGGCAGATCCGACTCCGGGCCGACCCACACGATTTTTTTGTCCTTGACGGCCAGGGCCCCGTCTTTGAGAGCCCCGTATCCGTCTTCTCCCGCCCGGAGCGTGGCCAGGTGACATGTGGTCCACAGGGAGTCCAGGGAGTCGGGGATTCGATTTTCACTCATGGCAGATCTCATTCAACATCCGGAACAGGGATCTCGCAAAACAGGCTGGCATGATCCACGGAATAGACCCGCGCTTTTACACCGCAGGAACGCGCAAGATTCTCAAATTCTCCGGGACCAAAGGTGGTGGCCCTGAATCCATCCCTGCACACGATCACGCCGCCTCCGGTCGCTTCCTCGTCGATGGGGCCGAGGAGGCCCTCGGCGGCCTGCTGCCTGAACCACTCCAGGCGATGGGGCCAGAAGCCTTCAGCATAGCTGGAAAGGATGACCTTTCCTCCGGGCCGGACCACGCGCAGGCATTCCCGAAGCAGGTGCTTCGAAGGCACCTTGCAGGCGCTGATGAAGTTCTGGACGCCGAAAACCAGATCAAAAGATGTGTTGGAAAATCCCAGGCTGCCTGCGTCCATCAGCGCCAGAAACAGACCGGGGTATTCGGAGCGGGCCATCCAAAGGCTTTCCATGGAGTTGTCCACTCCCCACCTTGTCCCGGCGGTTTCTGCAAGGGCACCCAGGACCCGGCCGTACCCACAGCCCACCTCCAGGATGTGGTCCCCGGGGTGGATCAGGGAGGCCACTTGGGCGATCTCAGCAGCCAGATACTGCCTCACTCGGGCATCCGCCAGATCATAGATCCGCCGCAGGCGGGATGCGCTCAGGTGTTTGGCATAGTACCTTCGGTCCATGGGAAATGCCTGATGAAGAGATGAACGTCCAGCATCCAGTTTGGCCGCCAAGCATTGGATGTTCATCCCTTTTATCCCCGTTCCTCCAGGATCTTCAGGATCTCCTCGGCCTGCGACGCGGCTCTTTCTGCCATGGCACCGGCCTCTTCAAGAATGCGGGTCTTGAAGGCTTTGTCCTGGATGTCCTTCATGTTGATCCGCACATTTTGATAGGCCCCCCAGATTCCGGCTTCCAGTGCGCGGGCCCCTACCTGAATGTCCGATTTGCAGGCAATGTTGGCGTGCCGGGCCGCTTCGACCAAGGCCGGCCAGGCCTCGTCCCCAAGGTGCATGGTTTTCAGGGGAACCTGGATGGCTTTTTTCAGGCCGGCCTGCATCCTTTGCAGCCTCAGGGCCTTTTCCTCCTCCGTGTTCTTGGGGAGTCGAAGGGCCGCCTGAAAATCAGCGAACGCATCCGTGTCCTGGTCGACCATGGGAATCAGAGTCCGGGAAGCCTCATGAAGGGGGGGGATGATCTCCCGCATCTTTGCGTCCAGATCCTCGAACTTGCGGACGCCATAGGTCAGCTTGGCCGCCATGGCGCCCAGACCCGTTCCCATGGCTGCAAGGGCGGCGGACACAGACCCGCCGCCGGGGGCCGATGTGCGGGAGCCCACCTCCTGGACAAATTCACGGAGGGACATGGAGGCCAGGGGTTCGTGCGGCGGTTCCACCACCCGGTATTCAATGATCTTTTCCATGGGATCGAAGGGAGACACGGAGTTCAGGCCCATCCGCTCCACCGCGAGGCGGATTTTCTGGTCTTCATCCAGAACGAAGAGGTTTTCTTCACGGATGTAGTAATCCGCGGCCATCAAAACGGCTTCCAACGGAACCACGCCCACGATCTCGGAACCGGCCACACCCACGTTCAGCGCGGCCGCCTCCTTTTTCACCTCTTCAAAAAGGACATGGATGGGCGTTACCCTGTAATCGGTCAGGTTCACGGTGACCTGGGCCATGTTGTACTCGTCCACGAACCAACCCATGCCCTTGACCTCCTTCAGGCGGCCGGGTTGATCCTCCCCGCGTCCCGCCTCCCGAAGGTTCAGGGCGATTCGGTGGGCCTGGTTCGGGGTGCCCAGGATGTTGACATTGTAGGCGATCAGGAACATGCGCGCGCCTGTGGCCGTGGCGCCCCAGGAAGGCACGAACTCGGCCGGTCCGAAGTCCGGTTTCCATTCCGGCTCCTTCAGCCGCTTTTCCAGCCCCTCGTACTCCCCCCTGCGGACATCCGGGAGCTTCCGACGGTAGTCCTGCTTTGCCGCGGCTTCATAGAGATAAAACGGGACCCCCAGTTCCTCGGCCGCCCGGCGCCCGAATTCTTCGGCAAGGACGGCACAGTCCTCCATGGTGACGCCGGCAACGGGGATAAAGGGACAGACGTCCATGGCACCGAACCGGGGATGCTCCCCCTGGTGGGTGCGCATGTCGATCCGTTCACGGGCCACACGGGCCGAGGCCAGTGCGCCTTCCATCACGGAATCCGGATCCCCCACAAAGGTGTACACCGTCCGGTTGGTGGAGGCACCGGGGTCCACGTCCAGGAGCGTGCATCCTTCCGTCTCCTGAATGGCACGGGAAATGGCTTCGATGGTTTCCCCGTTCCTTCCTTCGGAGAAGTTGGGAACGCATTCAACGATTTTTTTCATGGCTTTTTCCTAGGATCGATCAAACATCGTGATCATGGGAATTTTCACGCCGCTTTCCCGGGCCACCTCAACGGCCCTTTCATAGCCGGCATCGGCATGGCGCATGATACCGGTGGCCGGATCGTTCCGGAGAACCGTGATCAGGCGGTTTTCGCTTTCAGGGGTCCCGTCCGCCACGGTCACCTGACCGGCATGCATGGCATACCCGACACCCACGCCGCCCCCGTCGTGAAAAGAGCTCCAGGCGCTCCCGGAGGTCACGGAAGTCATCACATTCAAAAGGGCCCAGTCGGCCACGGCATCGGTCCCGTCTTTCATGGCCTCGGTTTCCCGGTAGGGACTCGCCACGGAACCGCAGTCCAGGTGGTCCCTGCCGATCACGATGGGGGCCTTGACCCGGCCCGAGGCCACCAGGTCGTTGAACAGCTTTCCGGCCTTTTCCCGCTCGCCGTATCCCAGCCAGCAGATCCGGGCCGGAAGACCCATATGGACGACGTTACGGCCCGCCATTTCGATCCACCGGACCATCCTTTTTTTGTCCGGAAAGAGCTCGACGAGGGCTTCATCGATCACCTCGATATCCCCGGCATCCCCGGAAAGGGCGGCCCAGCGGAACGGCCCCTCGCCCTCGCAGAAGAGCGGGCGGATATAGGCCGGAACAAAGCCCGGAAAATCCATGGCATGGTCCACGCCGCGGCGCATGGCCTGACGGCGGATGTTGTTGCCGTAGTCGAACACCACCGCGCCCTTTTTCTGGAGATCGAGCATGGCGCGGCAGTGAACGGCCATGGAATCCAGGGCCATGTCCTTGTATGTTGAGGGGTCGTTTTTGCGGAGATCCAAAGCCTCTTCAAACGAAATCCCGTGGGGGATATAGCCGTGAAGCTCATCGTGGGCGGAGGTCTGATCCGTGACCACGTCCGGCAGGAAATCGTCCATGCCGGCGATGGTCGGCACCATGTCCGCGCAGTTCCCCACGACCCCCACGGAGAGGGGTTTTTTCTCGGACGCCGCCCTTCGGGCCAGGGAAACGGCCTCTTCGAGGGTTTCGGCCTTGGCATCCAGATACCGGGTCTCGAGTCTGCGTTCCAGGCGCCGCCGGTCCACCTCGATACAGAGGGCCACCCCGTTGTTCATGGTAACGCTGAGGGGCTGGGCACCGCCCATGCCGCCAAGCCCGCCGGTGAGTACGATTTTTCCGGACAGGTCCCCTTTGAAGTGCTTCTCCCCCAGGGCCGCAAACGTCTCATAGGTTCCCTGAAGGATCCCCTGGGTCCCGATGTAGATCCAGGAGCCGGCGGTCATCTGGCCGTACATCATGAGCCCCTTCTGCTCCAGTTCGTTGAAATGGTCCCAGTTGTCCCAGGCCCCCACCAGGTTGGAGTTGGCGATGAGCACACGGGGGCTGTAAGGGTGTGTTCGGAGCACCCCTACGGGTTTGCCGGACTGTATCAGGAGGGTCTCGTCGTTTTCAAGGTCCAGGAGGGTTCGGACAATGGCATCGAAACAGGGCCAGTTGCGGGCCGCGCGGCCCCGTCCGCCGTAGACCACCAGCTCATCCGGGTTTTCCCCGTTTTCCGGGTCCAGGTTGTTGCAGAGCATGCGAAGGGCGGCCTCCTGGTACCAGCCTTTGCAGTGGAGCTGCGCCCCGCGAGGAGCCCTGACCGGCCTGGGGGCGCCCGCCCCGATGTGGAGTTCTTTTAAGAGCTGTTCCTTTGGACTTGGTGTCATGGGATTTCTCCAAACCTGTACGCATGGATAAACGGTTGACAATTGGTACATACATGTATATACAAGCAAGAAAACGCTGTCAAGCGCTTTTCAGGGGATGACTATCCGGAGGTCAATGGAACGATTTGACTGAGAACAAAAACCGGAAAAACGGATTCGGCGATTTCACGAAGGGGCCGATGAGCCGTGATCGCTCCCCAAGCCTTGCCCTCTACCGGAAGGTCAAGCAGTACATCTCCGAGCGGATCGAGAAGGGCAGGTGGCGACCCGGAGCGCGCATCCCGTCCGAGCATCAACTGGTGAGGACCTTCCGGGTTTCCCGCATGACCGTGAACCGGGCCCTCCGCGAACTCACCGAAGAAGGAGTGCTGGTGCGGAGCCAGGGCGTGGGAACGTTCGTGGCCGAACAAAAACCCCTGGCCGGGCTGGTGGAGGTCCGGAGCATTACCGACGAAATCGTCATGGCAGGAGGGGAGCATAGCTGCACCGTCCACACCCTTGAAGAGACGGCTGCGACCCGTTCCGTGGCCCGTGCCCTGGGGTTGAGCGAGGGAGACCGGGTCTTCCATTCCCTGATCGTTCATGAGAATCACGGCCTTCCCGTCCAGATGGCCGAACGGTGGGTCAATCCGGCCGTGGCGCCTGACTTTCTGAAGCAGGATTTTGAACGCACCACGCCCCACCACTACATCCAGGAGGTGGCCCCGATCCAGGAGGCGCAGCACTTTCTGGAGGCGATTTTGCCCGATGAAAAGGCCCAGCGCCTGCTTCGGATCGGCCCGCACGAACCCTGCCTGCTTCTGCTTCGCCGCACATGGGCCCTGGGACAGGTGGCCACGGACAACCGGTTCATCTATCCGGGGTCCCGATATCGCATGGGATGCCGCTTTGAGCCCAAGAGCGGCTGATCCCCTTTTCGGAAGGAACGTTTCCAAAGGGGGTACGATGATCACCATCGACGGAGAATCCCTGTCCATTCAAGACGTGGTCCGAGTCAGCCGTTATGGAGAGCCGGTTGGACTCAGCGACGCCGCGATTCCCGGGATCGAGCGGTCACGGGATTTTGTGCGGGAGATCGTCCGGGAGCACCGCGTGGTTTACGGCATCACCACAGGGGTGGGAGAACTGTCGAACAGCCTCATTCCACCGGAGGATGCAGAGCAGCTCCAGGTCAACCTCATCCGCAGCCACGCCGTGAATGTGGGCGAACCCTTTCCCGAAGACGTGGTCCGGGCCATCATCCTGCTTCGGGCCAATGCCCTGGCAAAGGGGTTTTCAGGTGTTCGCGTCCGATTGATCCGATCCCTGCTCGATCTCCTGAACCACAGGGCCTGCCCTTACATCCCCTCCAAGGGATCGGTGGGCGCCAGCGGGGACCTCTCGCCACTGTCCCACCTCGCCCTGGTTTTGATCGGGGAAGGGGAGTGCATGGAGAACGGGAATCGGGTCCGGTCACGTGATGTGCTCGAGAAAAAAGGCATCGCTCCGCTTCGGCTCAAACCCAAGGAGGGCCTGGCCCTGATCAACGGGACCCAGGTGATGGCGGCCCTCGGTTGTCTGGTGGCGGAAGAGGCCGGTCTCTTGATGAAAAACGCCCAGATCGCCGGGGCCATGAGCCTGGAGGCCCTCAAAGGGACATCCAAGGCCTTTGACGAAAAAGTGCATGGGGTCCGGCCCCATGCCGGTCAGGTCCGCTGCGCGGAGACCATGCGGAGGCTTGTCCATGACAGTGCCATCATTGCATCCCACGTAAACTGCGAGAAGGTCCAGGATGCCTATACCCTGCGGTGCATTCCGCAGGTCTACGGCGCGATCATGGATACACTGGATTATGTGAAAGGCATTCTCGAGGTCGAGATCAATTCGGCTACGGATAACCCCCTGATTTTTCCGGACGAGGGAGAAGTCATTTCCGGGGGCAATTTTCACGGAGAACCCCTGGCATTTGCCATGGACTATCTGGGGATCGCCCTGTCCGAGATCGGGAACATCTCCGAGAGGACCCTGGACCGGCTGATCAACCCCCATGTGTCCGGTCTGCCTCCGTTCCTGGTGAAGAAAAGCGGCATTAACACGGGGTTCATGATTACCCAGTATACGGCCGCCGCCCTGGTCTCCGAGAACAAGGTCTTCGCACACCCTGCCAGCGTGGATTCCATTCCCACGTCCGCGGGCCAGGAGGACCACGTGAGCATGGGAACCATTTCTGCCCGACATGCATGGGAGATCCTGAAAAACACGGAAAACGTCCTGGCCATTGAGATGCTGGCCGCAGCTCAGGGAATCGATTTCCACGACCTGGAGCCAGGGACAGGCACCAAAGCGGCGCATGCAAAGATCAGGGCCCATGTCTCCCATGTTGAAAACGACCGGGTCCTATATCAGGATGTGGAAACGATACGGGAGTTGATGATCCGGGGCAAACTGGTGAAAAGGGTAGAAGAGGCCATCGGGCCGATGTAACGAACGGACATTCAAACTCATCGGAGCAGGGCAGGGTCGTACCCGTATCCGGTGAACTCAGAAATCCCCCTCAGCCTCCTTCTCCTTTCCATGTCATTTTCGAAGAAGAGGAGGCGCATACCCCAGGACGTCCTGAAGGGCTTCCCGAAATTTCGACAAGGAAAAGGGCTTGGGCAGGAAGGCCTGGGCCCCTGCATTGAGAATCTCCTGGGCGGGTCCCTGCAATGCGTACCCGCTCGAGACGATCACCTTGAGCTCGGGACGGACCTGCATGAGCAGTGGGTAGAGGCTTCGCCCGTCCATGTCCGGAAGCAGGATGTCCAGGATGGCCAGGTCGATGGTTTCCGAAGAGCCTTTGGCCAGGTTCAGGGCGTCCCTGCCCGTGGAGGCGGTCAGGACCCGGTATCCCATTTTCTCGAGCGCGATTCGAAACACCTCTTGCACGGCTTCCTCGTCCTCAATGACCAGAATGGTTGCTGTGCGACCGGCTTCCTGAACGTCCCGGGACCGGCCTCTGGTTTCCTCCTCCAGGAGTGCGGGCAGCCAGATCACGACCCGGGTTCCCCGGCCGGGCCTCGATTCTACCGAGATCCATCCCCCGTGATTGCGGATAACGCCGTAGGCAGCGGCCATACCCAGTCCCCGGCCCTGGAATTTGGTGGAAAAGAAAGGCTCGAAGATTCTCGCCCGGGTCGTTTCGTCCATGCCCGCACCGTCGTCTTCCACCACCAGGCAGACATAGGACCCCGGCTTCAGCTCCTTTGGGCGCTCTGCGTCCTGTGCTGTGTAATCGACGTCCCGGACCGAGATTCGAATGCATCCCCCGTCCTCAACGGCCTCATAGGCATTGGAAAGGACGGCGGAGAGGACCATCTGAAGCTGGGTGATGTCCGCTTCCACGTTTCTCCCCCCGGAAGGAAGATCGGTCTCCAGCCGGACAGACGGTTGAAGGGTGTGCCCGAGCAAGGGGAGGGTGTAACGCACGAAAGTGCTCATGGAGACCGAGTCCGGCTTGTATCGGCCGCCCTCCGCATAGGCGAGGAGCTGTCGGGTGAGGTGTCCCATGCGTTCGAGTGACTCCTGAATCCGATCCGTATACCGGGTGAGCTTCTGCCGGAGAATCGCATCCAGCTCCATGAGGTCCAGGTTCAGGAGATCCAGGTTGCCCATGACCGCGGAGAGTGCGTTGTTGAACTGGTGGGCCAGGCCGCCTGCAAGGTTGGCAAGGAGTTCCCTGTGGCGCGACTGTTGGGATTCGCTTTCTTGTCGAAGGCGGGTCTCGCGTTGGGTTTCATCACGGCAGATCCCGAGGATCCGCAGGACCTCGCCTGCCTCGTCCATCACCGGCGTGTAGGTGGTGTCAAAGCACCTCGCACCCGTGGAGAGCGGGATTTCATGCATCACGGACACCGGTTTTTTCTCCTCCAGGACCTCTTTCAGGTAGGGCTCGATGGTGTCTGCACCGGGACCGAGAAGCTCACGGTTGGTCCGCCCTATGATCTCCGCAGAGGGGCGCCCCAGGAGCGCTGCACCGGCGGGATTGATATAGGTGTACCGAACGTCCCGGTCATAGGCCACCAAAACGTCCGTAGCGTTCATCAGAAGCAGGTCCCGGTCCGAGGCAGAGGCGGCCGGATCCCGGCCTTGAAGTGTGAACGTGGAGTTCCCTTTTTGATTCGGTGAAGGGGGCAAAGAGAGCCTCCTTTTGGCTGTGAGCGCAAGTCGTGTAAGGGTGTTCGTTGGGTTCGGCGGGAAGCCGTTCAAAGCGCTTCGGGGGACTGGGTTCCGAACCCCATAGCTGGATTTCGACGTTCAGCTCCAAGGGGCGATGGGTAGAGGACAGTCAACAATTTGTGTGCATCATATACGGCTTTTCTAAGGAATTCAAGGGAACTGTGTAACCAGGGGGAAAGCCCCCCGCCGGAAAAATCCGGCGGGGGTGCAGCTTACCTCGGTGCCGCCTCCGTGGGTTTCTCCGTGCTGCCGGTGGCGTTGGGGTAGTCCTCAGCCTTGTATGCCTTGCGATTTTCGTGAATCAGCTCGCGGGCTTCCTCCATGAAGTTGTTATACCGCATTTTGCACTCGTAGAACCCGTGCCACCAGGCGTAGTCCGGGGCCATCATGGCGGCACCCATGCGGGCCCGGCGGCCCTCATGGTGCCACAGCTCGTAGTAGTCCATCTCCAGCCGCTCGTCAAAGAAGCGACCCTTGTCAAGGAGTCCCTTGGCGTACAGCTCGTCCAGCATGGCCTTGGCCGGCTTGAAGTATACCTCATTGTACTCCTTTACCACCTGGTCGAGCTTGACGTAGTGATCGTCCACCCAGGCCTTTCCGTGACACTGGGTGCAGACCTCTTTCATCTTGTCTCGCTCCACCTCCCAGTTCGTTTGGGCCGGGAAGGCCGCAAACTCCGAGGGGCGCACGGTCAGGGGCGCCTGGGTTTCCCACGAGAGCCGCTCGGTCACATCGTGTGTGGTGAGGGTGCTTCCCGCACCGGACATGTGGCAGGAAGCACACGTGGGCCCCCGGTAATCCACTCCCGGGCTCCAGGTCCCCGCTGCGGCGGTCCAGTTGTAATCGTCCCCGTGGGCCGTGTAGATGTCCCCGTGCTTACTCTCCATGTAGATTTCGATTTGAGGATGGTCCGGGCCCAGATGGCACTGACCGCAGGCCTCTGGCTTTCGCGCCTCCATGACCGAGAACCGGTGACGCGTGTGGCAGCTCGTGCACGCCCCGCGGCTCCCGTCCAGGTTGATGCGGCCCACGCCCACGTTGGGCCAGGTGGCAGGATTCAGCACTCCCTCTTCGCTCTTGAGGATGGTACCGTGGCAGTAAAAACAGCCGGAGGTCCGTTCAAAGTCGCTGTTCATGCCATGGTTCAGCCAGGGATCGATCTTCCATATGATCTCCAGGGTGTTGGCGTGCTTACTGCGATCATACTAGGCGGCCTCGTCCGGGTGGCACCGGGAGCAGTCCTTGGGAGACACCACCCCGGCCACGGGCACACGATAGGCCCGGGTCCCGAACTCTGTGTCGCTCCGTTCGTACTGCTTGTAGTGGGCCGAGCTCACATCCGCGTCGCTTTCCTCGGCCTTGTGGCAGTCATAGCAGGTAATGTTGGCACTGGCGTGCCGGCTCGCAGCCCAGTCCGCGAAGATCCCCGGGTGCTCCTGCTTGTGGCACTGGATGCAGGCCACGGCCTCGGGCGGCATGCTGCGCTCGATGCGAAACGCTTTTTCCTTGGCCGTATTGGTTTCCTCCTGGGCGAGGACCGGACCGCCGCTCCACGCAAGGAGCAGGACGCAAAGGGCCAGGGGGGTGAATGGAATGAATCGTCGCTTCATGGGAGCACCTCCGGGGTCAAAGGTGATGGCGGTTGGGCTTAAAGGCCCAGCCCGCGATAGATGGCTTTATACTGCTTGTACTCGTAGAGAGAACGCTGGTTGTGGACGAGGTCCCGGTGGCAGTCCACACAGCGCTTCTCGTAACCCGGGCGGGCGTAAACCACGGCCCGGTGGGCGAGCATGGCGCCGCGCTTGTCCGGAATATGAAGCAGGTTCCGGTGACATTTCTGGCACTGCTCGTTCTTGAAGGAGGCGTAAGCGGCCTGGCGGTTCTCCTCGTGGTCGTACTCGTCCTGAAAGAAGTGGACCACAACGTCTTTGATCCCGTGGGCGGTCTTGGCGTAGAAGAAGTTGAACGTATCGTGGGGTGCAGGGAGGTGGCAGTCCATGCAGTCCGCCACGAATCCCTGGGCGTTGTTCGCATGCGTAGACGTCTTCCAGGTATTGTATGCGAAGTGAATTTCGTGGCAGGAAGCGCAGAACTGCGGCGTGGAGGTGCGCGCCATGGTGTAGTAAGTGATGCTGAAAAGAGGGAACGCCAGGATGATCCCGGCCGTGACCAACAGGGCGGCCTTGATCCAGGGTTTCATGGGATTCTCCTCCCTGCGCTGGATTCAGCGTGGCCCAGCGCGTGTTCGCGCCGTTACACGTGCGGCGAGGTGAATCCCGGCACTCGATTCACCGGGTGTGTCTACGTGAATATGTACAATGATGATCTCACGATTTCTCGTTTCTTGCAAAGAATGTTTCGGATACATCCAGGCATGCCAGGTGAAAAATGAAGTTTTATCAAATGGATGTCCGTTCGTATGTTTTGCCGTTTCGTTGAGCCTCCTATTGCAGAAGGGCATTTTCACGGCAACATGGCACATGGGAAGGTCTATTCTTTTGAAGGGTGGCGCTATGGGGCCCTGTACATGCCGGGAAACGCACGAAAGTGCGTGGGGGTCACTCCGCTTTGAAGGGCGTCCACTCGGTCCATAAGGTGGCCGAATCGGTGCTTGAGCTCGTAGAACCCGTGCCACCAGGCGTAGTCCGGGGCCATCATGGCCGTGCCCATGCGCGCGCGCCGGCCTTCGTGGTGCCACAGCTCGTAGAACTCCCACTCCAGGGCCTCGTCAAAGAGCCGCTCGCGGGAGAGGATCCCGGCCTTGTAAAGGCCGTCCATGGCCTGCGCGGCGGGGCTGTAGTAGGTCTGATTGTAGTGGCCCACGACCCGGTCTAGGTTGGTAAAGTGCTCGTCGACCCACCCGTCCGCGTGGCACTGGAGGCACACGGAACGCATCTTATCCCGCTCGGCCTTCCAGTCGGTTTCCGAGGGAAAGGGTTTAAACTCCGAGGGCCGCACGGTCAAGGGCGCCTGAATCTCCCATGAGAGGCGCTCGGTCACATCGTGGGTTCGGGGTACCGTCCCGGCGGCGGACATGTGGCAGGCCGCGCAGGTGGGGGCGCGAAAGTCCCGGCCCGCCCGCCACACGCCGTCCTCTGGAGTCCAGGTCCACGAGGCACCTTCGGCGTGGTACAGGGTGCCGTGTTTGCTCTCGTTGTAGATCTCGATCTGCGGGTGGTCCGGACCCAGATGACACTGATCGCACGCCTCGGGCCTGCGGGCCTCCTCCACGGAGAAACGGTGCCGGGTGTGGCAGCTGGAGCAGCTTCCCAGGGACCCGTCCGGGTTCAGGCGGCCCACGCCCACGTTGGGCCAGGTACCCGTGACGGGCTCCCCGTCCGTGAGTTGGACCTGCGTGCCGTGGCAGGCATAGCAGCCGGTGGTCCGTTCCAGGGTGTTGTTCATCCCGAAGTTGAGCCACGGGTCCACGGCCCACATGATCTCCCGCGTGTTCGCGTGTTTGCTGTGCGCATACTGGGCTGCTTCCTCGGGGTGGCATGCGGCGCAGGTCCTGGGCGAGACCACCACGCGGATCGGGGTGGGGTCGTGCTTCAGGTGGGCCTTGTGGACAAGCGGGCTCTGGTCCAGGGTCTGGTGGCACGTGAAGCAGGTCACCCCGACCCGGGCGTGGGTGCTCCCGGCCCAGTCCGCATGAATCCCGGGGCTCTTCTCCCGGTGGCAGCTCAAGCAGGTTGCGCCTGCAACCGCCTCGGGCCGGTCCTCGCGCACGATCTCCACCGGGAACCCCCATCGCCAGACACTGATGCAGGCGAGGATCAGGAACACAATTCCGAGGTTTGCATACGCCATCATCACGAAGGCGCGTCGCGCGGGTCTCGGGCGCGGGCGGCCGCTGCCCGCTGCGACCTCGCCCACCCGGGGGACGTTTTCCAGGACCTCGGCCCCGTGGGGCGCGCCACCCAGTGCCTGGGTGAGATCGGCCCCGGCCGCGTGCTTGCCGAAGTGCCGCCCATCGGCCCACTTGGGGCTCTTTGAGACGTCATAGATTGCGCCTTCCACCACCACGTACGCGGGTTTTCCCCCGGACCCGTCGAACCGGCTCAGATTGGCCAGGGTGATCTCGTCGGCATCATCCCCTTCGGAAGGGGGCTGGGACTCCCGCCGCATATGGCGGTGAACCACCGTGACCGCGGTGAGCCCGATACCCACCATGAGGAAAAACAGGCAGATCTTGAAAAAGAGCATGAGCCCGAAGGTGTTGTCGAAGAAGTGCTCCCACCGGCCGATGCGGATCCAGGTGAGGTAGGCGCCCGTGACGGCCAGCGTGGCCATGCAGGAGAGCCCGAGCATGCGCTCGTGCTTGGGGATCCCCCCGGTGAGCCGCGAGGGGCGGACAAAGATGTGGATGTAGAAGATGGCCCCGAAGAACACGATCCCGGCCAGGAGGTGGAGGTACCCCAGGACGAACCGCAGGATGCGGTGGATGGGGCGGTCCAGGCGCTGGGCCCGTTCGAGTACAGGGGTGGGAATGGGATACTCGTAGCCGTTTCGAATGTAAGCGATGCCCGTGGCGTGGATGTCCCCGCCCGTGCTCTGCTCGTGGCAGAAGATGCAGCCCTTGCCGGTCTGCTCGGCGTAGCGTTCCTTGGCCTGAAGAGGCGGCGCACACAAGGATGCCAGGAGCCAGAGGCCGAGGAAGAGCCACGCGGATGCGCGAACGATGGGGCGTGTCATAGAACCTCTTGAAAGGGAATGAACGGAAGCCTTTGCTGAGCATGCACCCGAATTCTGATGGAGTCGCAAAAAGCCGTGACCTAAAGATTTGCCCCAAGCGATTCTACGGCCCTACAGCGTAGCCAACAGAGGTCGAGCGGATTTTTGCGAGACCGTCAATACATTCTATTCTGAGCCCAACCCCCACGCCTGTCAAGGAACACGGTTGGTGGAGGTTTATACGGGTTTCCAGGCCACGGGGGAGGAAGGGGAATCGTTCCGCGGTTCACGAGCCCTTGCGCGGCACCTGCTCCATGACGGTCTCGGCCATGGCCGTGATGGTGAGACTCGGATTCACGCCCAGGTTGACAGGCACGTTGGAGCCGTCCACTACGTAAAGGCCGGGGTAGCCGTGGACCTGCCCGTCGAACCCCACCACGCCTTGCTCGGGCGTCTCCCCCATCACCGCGCCCCCGAGGATGTGGGCCGTGGTGGGCACGTCCAGGAGCACTTCGGGCCAGGAGCTCACAGGCCGGCCGTCGATGCGTTCGGCCAGGCGTCGGGCAATCTCGTTGGCCACGGGAATGTACGAGGGAATCGGGGCGGCGCCCGGCGCGAGACGGGTGTTCATGCTGCAACCGCCCAACCGGTACCAGCGGGGCCGGTAGTCCAACTGCATGTGACTGTCCGTGGTCTGCATGACGAGAAGAATGGGAGTGCGTGCCCCCCATCCAATGGGATTGATACCCCGCAGGAAGTCCAGGGGGCGGCGGGCCACGGTCCCCAGGAAGCGCACCGGGCGAGGCACACGGCCGCCCCCGTCCGTGAGGAGTGTGGTGATCAGCCCCATGAGGTCCGATCCCCTGGCGAACCGCACCACTTCCACGTGGGTGGCGTCGTCCGGGTAGATGCCGCTGTTGATGGAGAGGTGGTCCGAGAAGTCCGCGTTCCGGTCCCGGGCCACGGCCCCGACCAGGGCCTCGGAGTTCGTGCGTACAAAGTCCCCCAGCCGGTCGTTGAGCCGCGACAGGAGCCCGAACCGTCTGCACCGGAGAAGGAGCTTCACCGTGCCCATGACCCCGCCGGAGAGGACCACACGGGGTGCGCAAAAGGTCCGCATACCCCGGCGAAGGCCCGTGGTCCGGCGGGTCGCGACCTCGTACCCCCCGGCTGTAGGCCGCACCCCCATGACCTCGGTCTCGGGGATTACGGTCACCCCGAGGGCCTCGGCCAGGAAGAGGTAGTTCTTGTCCAGGGTGTTCTTACCCCCTTCGCGGCAACCCGTCATGCACGCCCCGCAAAAGGTGCACCCGGTCCGCTCCGGTCCTCGGCCCCCGAAGTAAGGGTCGCGCACGCGCTTTCCGGGCTCCCCGAAAAAGACCCCCACGTCATTCACATGAAAGGTGTCCTCCCCCCGGATTTCCTTGCCGATCTCCTGAAGCATACGGTCGGCGCGGCCCACCGTGGGGCTGGGATTGGCCCCCAGCATGCGCCGGGCCGTGGTGTAGTGGGCTGCAAGACGTTCCTTCCAGCGCCCCGGACCCCACCCGGGCCGGTTCAGGACGGCGTTCGGCGGCACGAGGAGGTTGTTGCAGTAGTTGAGGCTTCCTCCGCCCACACCCACACCGTGAAGGACGAACACGTGCCGAAGGAGGGTCAGGCCCCAGATGCCGTGGAGCCCCAGGTGTGGCAACCACACGCTCTTTCGAAGGTTCCAGTTCGTCCGGGGGAAGTCCTCGGGGCGGTACCTTCGCCCCTTTTCCAGCACAAGCACCCGGTAGCCCTTCTCGGCCAGCCGGAGGGCCGACACGCTTCCCCCGAACCCCGAGCCCACCACGATGACGTCGTAGGGTGCATTCATCCGTTTCTGTCCTTTTGGTTCGCCGAAAAACAGAATCCTCGCCCCCGGACTGTACCACAGAATGAATGAGGATGGGGTCTTAAAAACCTGGAATCAAGAGATTTGCCCTTGAAATATCAAAGGCTTCAGCCTTGCCAAGAGCGGTCGAGCGGTTTTTGAGAGACGGTCACTTCTGGCTCGTCACGAAATGGCATGATACATTTTCTGATGCCTTTGTACGGGAGTGCATGGGGCGTTCAGGAAAACAAAGTCTTCGCACTATGGTACGGGATGAATCCAAGCGCATTCCACAAAAACGGTTTCCCAAGGCGCTTTGTCATGAGCCGCCGGTTTTCCGGGCCTTTGAGCAGAACGGGCCGTGTGGGTGATCTGAACTCGGGAATGTGAGGTGCACGGATATGGAAGTCCCTGAGGAAATTCGCCAGAAGCTGCTCGTGTTTCAGAAGAGCGAAATCACCGAGCATCACATTTATCAAAAGCTCGCGGATAGATTCGGTCCTTCAGAAAACCGGAGGGTCCTGGAGAGCATTGCAGATGATGAGCTCCGCCATTACAACATATGGCGTGCGTATACCCACCAGGATGTGGCACCGGACCCGTGGAAGGTGTGGAAGTACTCCTGGATCACCCGGATCTTCGGCCTCACTTTCGGCGTCAAGCTGATGGAGCGGGGGGAGGAGGATGCCCAGGACAGCTATGGGCAGCTGCAAGAGGCGATCCCCGAAGCCGGAACCATTATGAACGAGGAGAACCGGCATGAGAATGCACTCCTTGATATGCTGAACGAGGAAAGGCTTCGCTATACCGGGTCGATCGTATTGGGGCTGAACGACGCGCTGGTGGAGCTGACCGGTGCGCTGGCAGGGCTTACCCTGGCGCTTCAAAACACCCGGCTGATCGCCCTGACCGGCTCGATCACCGGCATTGCAGCCGCGTTCTCCATGGGGGCCTCCGAGTACCTGTCCACGAAAACGGAGGAGACCGCGAAACAGCCCCTCAGGGCCTCGATCTACACGAGCGGGGCCTACCTGATCACGGTCCTCATTCTCATTCTGCCCTATTTGATCCTGAGCAACTACTACCTGTGCCTCGGATTTACCCTGGCTGCGGCGGTCCTGGTCATTGCCCTGTTCAATTACTACGTCTCCGTGGCCAAGGACGAACCGTTCCGAAGACGATTTTTCGAGATGGCGGGCCTGAGCCTGAGCGTGGCGGCGTTCAGCTTCTTGATCGGGTTGCTGATGCGGGTGTTCCTGGACGTTGAGATCTGAGCCAAGAGAACGAGTTTGATACGGTTCGCAACCCGGGGAAGGCGATACAGCGCAGAAACAGGGCTCCTTCCAAAACCGTCCTACGCGGTTTCGGGGAAAGGGTTCGGTCAATATGTCTCATGAATGGTGGGTGTTCCTCGGCCTTTTTCTTCTTGGTACGGGATTGCTTTTCTTCCTGAAGAAGATGTTTCCCGTTCCGCAGGAAGAGAAGGACCTCGCGGTTTCATGGCAGGAGCTGGAGAAGCGCTACCGGAAATGGGATGTACTGGGCGGGTTGTTGGGGGTCCTCTTCGGTGCAGCAGGGGGGTATGGGAGTTGGTGGGTTTGTCGTGCCTTGTGCTCGTGGCGGGCCCAGGGGCTGGAGGGCGTGCATGTCCTGGTCCCCCACGCGGGGATGTGCCTTACGCCTGTGGTCCCAGCGGCCATTGCCACGGGTATTGCCGGGGCATGGATCCTGCTCCAGGTTTTGCTCAAATCCAGGTTCCACGAGCTGGCCGCGTACGGGTCTCTGAAGCTGGGGATCCACACGACCCGCCTGCTGGGGGGGATGTTTTTCCTTTGTGCAGCACTGACAGGGGTCGGTATCGCCCTGCCGGTGAATACGTATATGGCACTTTCGGATCAAAAGCTGATGGACAACGCGTTCTTTGGCATGAAAGAGCGGGTCTATTCCTATGCAGACATCGCGTCTATTCAGCAAATCTCTGATGTTCAAAATCGTTTTAAAACCGATGTAACCCTCCATATTCATTTCAAGGACGGCGAAGTCTGGAAAAGCGAGAACACGGCGGAGCTGTCCCCCGAACAAGCCCACGTCATTGCAACGTATGTGGAGGAACGCGCCGGTCTCCCCATTCAAAGGAAAACCCTGAAACGGAGGTAAGTACCGTTTGGGGCGTCTCCATCCTCTCCTTTTCCAGTCGAAATAGAGTGGCATAAAATTCGCATCCTACATCGCGAGATTGCGACGTCTCGTCGAAACGCCTGTGTGTTCTTTGACGTAGCATTCTTTCGTATGAATGCCTCTATCGCGATGAAAAAGGAAAGAGAAAAGCAGCAAATTCGTTCATGTTTGCGTTGTGTTTTTCTGCTCAAGGTTTTTGCAGCACAGCCGATATCTCACAAGGGGGTATCGAATAATCAACAAAACTCGGAGGTGCATCATGTTCAAGAAAACGTTGGTGTTTGCGATGGTTGTCCTTTTCCTCAGCTCAGGGCTTGCTGCTGCGGAAACCTACAAAATCGGGGTTCTTGCCAAGCGCGGGCCTGTCAAGGCCCTGGAAAAATGGAAGGCGACAGGGGAATACCTGACCGCCAAAATTCCTGACAAAACATTTGAAATCGTCCCTCTGGATTTTGACGCTGTCAACCCGGCCATCGAAAAGGGAGAGGTGGATTTCTTCCTGGTGAATTCCTCCATGTTCGTGACCGCTCAGGTGAAATACGGCGCTACCCCGATTGTCACCATGATCAACTCTCGCCAGGGACAACCCCTCAAATCGTTCGGAGGCGTCATCCTGACCCTTTCGGATAACGAGAGCATCCAGTCCCTGGCTGACTTGAAGGGGAAATCCTTCATGGCGGTCAAGGCCTCCTCGTTTGGCGGTTGGCAAATGGCCTACAAAGAGCTGATGGATGCGGGGCTGGACCCGGAACAGGATCTTGCCAGTCTGGAGTTTGCCGGCAAGCACGACAATGTCGTCCTTGCAGTGCAGAACGGCGTTGTTGAGGCAGGGACCGTGCGCACGGATACCCTCGAACGAATGGCTGCTGAAGGGTACATCGACATGGCTGAGTTCAAGATCGTCAATCAAAAGAAGCACGACGGATTTCCTTTTGTTTGCAGCTCGGCCCTGTATCCGGAGTGGCCGTTGGGCAAGCTCCAGAAAACGCCCGACGACGTGGCCGGCGCGGTTGTAGAGGCCCTGAAACAGATGAAGTCGGACGACCCTGCGGCCAAAGCGGCGAAGGTGGTCGGCTGGACGGATGCGCTGGATTACGGACCGGTGGAGACCTTACAGGAATCCCTGAAAGTGGGGGCGTATGCATTGTAATGAGCTGGACGATGCTTCCCTGCCGCACCATCCAAGAGGGGCAGGGGAGCTCGTACAGAGGTGCAACCCGTTTTTCCGCTGAAAGGAGTTTTCAAAATGAAGTTTATCTCCCAATCCAGCCTTCGTCGAAAATTATTGCTGCCTGCGATCATCATCATGGTTGGCTGTATCGCGGGTCTCTCGTTTACGGTCGTGTCGGTGCAAAAGCGCCAGTTGGAAAAGCTTGGGCAATCGGTGGTCGCTGGATTGGAAAACGCGAACAATGCCGCGAACGAAAACTACGCTGAACTGGGTAAGGATGTGTCGGTTTTCCTCCAGGAAATGAGCGGGATGCTCAGTGCATCCATCGAGGAGACGACCCGCAGTTCATTGGAAGAAGAGAAATCCCAGCTTGAGACGGAATTGAACGCCGTCTTAAAACAAAATGCCGAATCCATTGCGGACCTGCTGGCTCAAGTGGCCCCGCCTGCCATCCTTGCCAACAATTTTTTGGATTTGATCGCGTATAGCAAGTCGGCCACCGAGAACAAGGACATCGTTTATGCCGTTTATATGAGGGCGGACGGAAAGCCCATGACACGGTTTTTGGACCGCAAATCCCCACTGATTCGGAAATACCTCGAGAGCGGAAAAGAGAAAAACAGTGTGTTGCGGGTTATCGCGGCCTCGAAAAAGGACCCGAATGTGCTTTTGGTCGAAAAACCGGTGTCCCTTGAGGGGAAAGATTTGGGCAAGGTTTTGATTTGTGTGGACAAGACCTCAGCCAAGGAGAAGGTAGCGGCCCTTTCTAAAAGGTTCGATCAAATGATCCGTTCGAACGCGGAAAAGGGGGAGGCCGTGATTCAGACGGAATCCGAAAAACTGAATCAGCGCATCGTGCAAGAGCTCGGCACCGTGAGCAGCCAAAGCAGCTCCGCCGTGAAAAAGATCGGAGAAGCTTTGAAGGGGGCCGCTGCGACCATGCGCACGGAAACCCAAACCGCTGTCATGGGTGCAGGCGGGGTTTCCATCCTGTTGATTTTCGTGATTTTGTATTTGTTTTTGTCTCGAGTCACCAAATCCATTGGAAAAATCGCGGCCGCGTTGGACCTCCATTCAGATCATATTACCTCCGCATCCGAGCAGGTCGCCTCTTTGAGCCAGCAACTTGCTGAGGGATCCTCGGAGCAGGCCTCTTCCATTGAAGAGACATCTTCATCCCTGGAAGAAATGGCTTCCATGACCAAGCAGAATGCGGACAATGCAGGTCAGGCGAATGTGCTGATGAAAGAAACCAACGAAGTGGTGAAAGATGCCAACCATTCGATGAATGAATTGACAGACTCCATGGAAGACATTTCAGTGGCCAGTGCGGAGACCTCCAAAATCATCAAGACCATCGATGAGATTGCTTTCCAGACCAATTTGCTGGCGCTCAACGCGGCCGTGGAAGCGGCAAGGGCCGGGGAGGCAGGCGCGGGGTTTGCGGTTGTCGCAGACGAGGTCCGGAATTTAGCGATCCGGGCGGCTGATGCTGCAAGAAACACCGCGGACCTCATCGAAGGCACCGTGAAGAAGGTGGATGGAGGGAAAGGCCTGGTCACACGGGCAAACGATGCTTTCCGCACGGTGACCGAAAGCTCTTCCAGGATAGCGGAGCTCGTTTCCGAAATCGCAGCCGCTTCCAATGAGCAAGCGCAAGGGATCGGCCAAGTCAATACCGCGGTGGCCGAGATGGACAAAGTCATTCAGCAGAATGCGGCCAGTTCTGAAGAGACGTCCTCCGCTTCCGAGGAGATGTGCTCTCAGGCCGAAGAAATGAAGGACAGGATAGGTGATTTAGTTGCCATGGTGCATGGAAAGGGGGATGGAACGGTCAGGGAGACACAGACAAAACCCATCGAAAAACCGATGGAGGTCGGTGAAACCGAAAAAGGCGAAGCCATGGCCTTATCCAGACCGAGGGAAGTGAATCCCCAACAGATGATCCCCCTGGAAGAGAAGGATTTCGAGAATTTTTAGACCCCTGTTTTCCTCCTCATGATTCCTTCTGATCCGTGGCGGATCGGCAGGATTCGCCAGGGGGCGGCGTGACGTTCCATAGAGAGGTCTTCCCGGTAAAGGGAGTGTTTTTCATGGGCCGTGATTCCTCGAACCAGAGGGCGCGGCCCTTATTTTATGCCTCCACGCTTTGTGACCCGGCGAAAGACTTGAACATGCGTAACCCTTCCAAGTGAAAAGTTTTCAAAGACAGCGTTGCTTTTAAAATGGCTTTGTTCGCGCGTTCCTCCTTTGTCGAAGAGACTCCAGGAGGATTCGTTTCTAAAAGATATGGATGAAGCGTGAAAAGATCCTCACTTTCATCAGGCAGGCTCCTTTGAGGTGGACGGCGGAGGCGCAAAGGCTGGGCCTTGAACGTCCAACACGAGCATGCGATACTGATTTTCCAAAAACCGGGCGCAGTCCGGAAACGTTCTACGAATAAAGCAAGGAGAAAGAAAATGACGGAAAGTCAGGTTGCGCTTCAACAGGAGGTCAAGGATCTCTTCGATATGTATCGTCGCGCTGTGCCCGCGGTAGGCCAGGCCTATGACGTGCTGCCCGAGGCGGTTTACCAGGACGGGGCCTTGAGCGGAAAGGTGAAGCGGCTTATGGCCTTGTCCGGGGCCCTTGTGCATGGATGCAGGGCGTGCGTCGTCTTTCAGACGGAATATGCATTGAACCTCGGGGCCAGCGTTGAGGAAGTCCTGGAGGCCTGTGCGGTCGCCATCAGCCTGGGAGGCACCATGGCCGCTGGGGAGACCACCCGCGTGATGCATTTCCTGAGGGAGAAGGGCCTCTTGGGCGAACCGAGTTGACGCAGGAACGGCGCTGGAGATTCACTTTTCGGGGGTCCCGAGGGAAACATCCTCGAGATCCAGCACTGGGAGAAAGGCTCTTGATCCTTTATGGCGGGGCGGTCGTTTTGCTTTAGCAAGGAAGGATGGAAAGGGGCAGGACGCGGAGCGTTCCTTCGGAAAGGAGGAATTCCTTGGAGAGAGGTGTGAGTTCGGTCATCTGGTATCCAGGCTATGACGTGGCATTGAAGCACGTTGTGCGGGCAGAGAACTGTGACCTTTACGACAGGGAAGGCCGTCGGTACGTCGATTTGGAGTCCGGTGTCTGGTGCACCTCGGTCGGACACGGGAACCCGGGCGTCCTCGGGGTGATGAGGGACCAGGCAGCCCGAATTGCGCACACGGGCTTTTCTTTTACGAACGAAGTCGTGGAAAAAGCGGCGCAGGAAGTCCTGTCCCTTCACGGCTTCGAAGGAGGGAAATGCGTGTTCCTGTGTTCGGGGAGCGAGGCCGTGGAGTTCGGAGTGCGGGCCGTACAGTCCGTTATAGGTCGACCGCTGCTCCTGACCATGGCGGACTCCTACTTCGGGGCCTATGGATCGGCGCACCGGAAGGCCGAGGGCGAGTGGTTCTGTTTCGACTGGTCGGGATGCGCGGACTGCCGCCATGAAGGCATGTGCTCGGAGGCATGTGATCACTGGGCGGGGATTCCATTCGAGAGGATCGGGGGATTCCTGTTCGAGCCGGGCAGCTCTTCCGGTCTGGTCCGTTTTCCTCCGGAGAAGTTGATTCAAGGCATCGCATCGAAGATTCAGAGGGATGACGGCTTGGTGCTGGTGAATGAAGTGACCACAGGGTTCGGGCGGACCGGGAAGTGGTTCGGGTACCAGCACTACTCCGTCTGTCCGGATGCCGTAGCCATGGGAAAGGGGATCGGGAACGGGTATCCGGTCAGCGCGACCGCGTTCTCCCCCCGAGCGATCCGCAGGCTCGGAGAACGCCCGATTCCGTATGCGCAGTCCCACCAGAACGACCCCGTCGGGGCCTCCATTGCCCTTGAGGTGATCCGAATTCTCCGCGAGGAAGAATGGATCGAACGAAGCGAAGAGATCTCGGCGCTGCTTCTGGACGGGCTGGAGACCATAAAGAGCCGTAACCCCAGGATCCGGGCGATTCGCGGCCGGGGGCTGATGGTGGCGGTGGTGCTCGAGGACGACGAGAACGCACGCTTTACGAAACGGGTCCAGCAGGAGCTGGTGCGACAGGGTTTTGTCCTGGCCCAGCGCCCGGGACTGAATGTCCTGAGGATCGATCCTAGTCTCACCGTGGATCGCCGGGACATCGGGGACTTCCTGGAGGTGTTCGATCGCGTGCTGCAGGAGGCGGGGCCGGGAACCGGTGCCGTCTGAAGGCACCGCCACAGGGAGGAACCGCTACCTGCCAAGACCGATGGCATCCCCTGAAGAAAGACTCTAGGCGGAGTGAACGTGCTTTTTACACGCCGGACGGCTCTTTTGACGTTCTTCTTCCCCCTAAAAAGCCTCGAGTGCCAGAAGAACAATCTGCCTTTGAGCGTCCAGATCCTTTGGGCTCAGGACATCGATCACGACATTTCCCTGGACGGCTACCATTCTTTGAAACCGCTTATCACCCGCCCAAAAGGCGGCATCTCCGATCTCCGGGATCTCTTCGGTCTTGGAAACGGATTCATAACCCCTTTTCATGGTTTCGTAATCAGTGCGGGCCTGCCCGGGGTCATTATAGACATAGGTGACATAGGAGATAAACTTGAGAAAATTCGATGTGGAACGGATAGTGCATGTATATGGGTGTATCTTGTAGATCTTTTTTTGGATGTCCTCAGGAGAAACCGTGAAGTCGCTGCGGGTTTGCTGGAGATCATCCACGGGCACATTCAAAAGGGCGGCCGCTTTTTCCAGGGAGATGCCTTCGCAGAGGTCTTGACTTTCCTCGCTGGCCGCACGCGCGTCTACACAGGTGCAGGAAAAGGCAATGGATAAGGTCAGAACGAGAATCGGCGTGAACATCCGGAGCTGTCGTCGTTTCATGGGCTTTTCCTTTTCCGAAAAAAATCGAATCATTGAATGACGGTATGGCGTACACTTTCGTCGTTGGCATATACCATAAACCGCCAGAACGTCGATAGAGATAATTGACGGTCTCGTAAAAACCGCTCGACCGCCTGTTGGCCACGTTGTAAGGCCTTGGAATCGCCAGGGGCAAATCTCTGGGTTGGGGCTTTTTCCGACTCCATCATTCTTGATTTATTCGTTGTGCTGCTTTAGCCTTTTGTCACTCATCTCCATCAACTCCACGGTGCGCTTGTGCTGGGTGAGAGGCGGATCCCGGAGAGCTTCCCGGGAAATGAGGATTCGACGGTCCCCTGGATACCAGGAAGACGAAAGTTCCAGGACGTGAGCGCTTCATGAAAGACGTACTCCCTCAGGACATGAGCATTCGGAACTGCACCCCTAAGGATCATCCGGGGATCATCGGGGTCATGAAAGACTGGTGGGGCGGCCGGGATCTCAGGGGAATGCTGCCCCGGCTCTTTCTGGAACATTTTACCAATACATCGTTCGTGGTGGAAAATGACAGGGCCTTGATCGGGTTTCTCATCGGCTTCCTGTCACCGGCAAGGCCCAGGGAGGGGTACATCCACTTTGTCGGCGTTCACCCGGCGTTTCGCGCCATGGGAATGGGCGCGTTCCTGTATCATCGCTTTTTCGACCTGTGCAGGCAGAACAGCCGGGATGTGGTCCGGGCATGCACGTCCCCGGTAAACCAGGGCTCTGTGGCTTTCCACCAGAGGATGGGTTTCCGGATTTCAGAAGGGAATGCGGTGATGGATGGCATTCCGGTGACACTAGACTACAATCGGCCGAATGACCCCAAGGTGTTGTTCGAGATCCACCTCTAGCCTGTGAGGGCCTCCGCACGATTTTTACCAAGACATACCTCCGCGACATGGATGACGATGTGGCCTTACAGCAGGAATTGTTCACTTCGCAGCGGACGTCGTCTGCATTTTCGGCATTCCGCCCTACGTCGTACGCAGGTTCGGCGGGAAGAGAAGGAAAAAACGGGAAACATGAGGGAAGGAAAACTTCTCGATCGGAAGCGATCCGAAATGTCCCTGTTTTCCCGGCTTCAATGTGGTGAAAAGGGAGAGCGTTCTCCCAAAGCCGGTTTTCTCCGAGGTTCAAGAAGGAACTACAAGGATTGCCGTGAGTTGCCCTCTTTCCCTATCGGAATGCTCCTTGAATTTACCGGTTCAGGCGGATACCATAGCAAAGCTCTGCTGCCTGAACGGCATCTTGGAAGTGCATTTTTCCGAGAGCGCCGTTGCGTAATCGGGTGGCAGGGGCAGTGGATGGATATCCCACGACAGGAACGACATCATGGCAACCGACCCTCTGGAAGCCTTGCTCGACCTGGTTCCTTACGTTCGCGTACTCGATCACCGCCCCGGAAACCTGCACCTTCGGTTTCGCCTCTCCGGCCTTGCAGCGTTTGAGAGGGCGGGGCTCGATGAACTGGCCTCTGCCGTCCCCGGGATTGTGAACATCCGCGCCAGCCTCTTTCGGCGTACCCTTGGGATCGAGTACGATCCGGAGTGGATCCCCTTTGAGCTGTGGGAGGAGATCCTGTCCCTGCACGACCGACCGGATAGGCGCGCCCACGTCCTGGAGCGCCTGCGGGAACTCGTGGAGCAACGCGAGGCCTGATCAGCGCCCCCGGGATATCGGGTGCAGGACCTCCCTGCGGCCGAGAGATGATTTCCCGCCTGGCCGCTGCCAGGGGATGGAGAGGGATCGTCGTCAGGGATGGAAAATCGGTCTGGCGGATGAGGATCCAAGGAATCCTTTCGCTGCAAAACAGATAAAGACAAGAAAGGAGAGATCATGCAGGAAAAAACCAAGATCGGGATCATCATTTGCCACCGCTACCGCCGTTGTGCGGGAGGCAAATGCCTCCGTTCCATGAGGAACCGGGAAGGTGCATTCAGCATCTACACGGACACGGACCTGGAGCTGGTGGGATACACCACCTGCGACGGGTGTCCGGGCGGAAATGTGGAGTATGCCGGCGAGGAAATGGTGAAGAACGGGGCACAGGTGATTCATCTGGCCACGGGGCTGGTAGTGGGCTATCCTCCATGTCCGTCCATCGGGACCTTCAAGGATTTTCTCGAGAAACGCTTCGGCGTGAAGGTCGTGGTGGGGACTCATCCCATTCCGACGAAGTACCTGGACATGCACACGCACCTGGGCACGTGGCAGGATTCCGCTTGGAAGCCCTTGATCGAGCCCACCATGGCGGATGAAGCCACCCGTGCGGCGTATGACTGAGTGCGTGCCGCGAAGTCATGCGAGTCATCCCATGGGCGAGCGAGAAACGGTCTATGATCGGACGGTGCGGGCCTATCTCGATCAGCTCCGGGACGTGTCCCTGGAGGCCGCGGCCCGGACGCTCGGGGGGGTGTTTCAGGACCGGATTGTGATTCTTCCGTTCTTTGGAGAGGAGTACCGGGTCTCCGTGGAACGGATTACGGGTCCCTCAGGGAAGCAGCCCACGCATGACATCTGCGTGATTCTGTGCAAGTACCTCCTCCTGTGTCCGGAAACACCTCCCCAAAAGACGGATTGGGTGTCTTTTCGGGACTTCAAGGACTCCACTCCCTTGATCACCTACTTCCGTCACGATGTGGAGCACGCCATTGCATCCGCATTTTCCGGCAAACCGGATGCGCTGAATCGGGCCTCCAGGGTTGTGGGAGGGGAGGGGCCGGCACTGGAGGTGAGCTGCGATGTGGCCGCACAGTTCCAGGCGCTCCCGCGAATCCCTGTGATCCTGCTTTTTCGCGACGCAGATGAAGAGTTTGCCGCGAACTGCACCGTGCTTTTTGAATCCCGGGCAGAGAGCTATCTGGATGCCGAGTGTCTCGCCATGGTCGGAGGGCAGCTGAGCTACCGTTTGCAGACCTGTGAGAAACCGTTGGGCCCGGTACAGTCCTTTCCGGGGGCCGCAGATGACGAGGAGGGGCGGGTATGAAAGTTCTGGTGGTGTACTACTCCATGTATGGGCATGTCTTCCGCATGGCAGAGGCTGCGGCCCAAGGTGTGCGGTCGGTACCCCAGGGGGAAGCCGAGTTGCGCCGGGTGCCGGAAACATTGTCCCCGGAGGTGTTGGAGAAAATGGGTGCGGTCGGGGCGCAGAAGGCGCAGGCGAATGTGGCCGTCTGTACCGTGGACGAGCTGGCTGCAGCCGATGCGATCCTTTTCGGCACGCCCACGCGGTTCGGCAACATGTGCGGGCAGATGCGCCAGTTTCTCGATGCCACGGGGAAGCTGTGGGCGAGCGGGGCGCTCGTGGGAAAGGCCGGGAGCGTTCTGGTGAGTTCGAACACACAGCACGGCGGCCAGGAATCTACGATTCTCAGCTTCCACATCACGCTGCTCCACCACGGCATGGTGGTGGTCGGACTGCCGTATGGGTTTCAGGGGCAGACGACGGTGGATGAGATCACGGGGTGCTCGCCGTATGGGGCAAGCACGATTGCAGGGCCTGACGGGAGTCGGTTTCCGAGCGAGAACGAGCTGGCAGGAGCCAGGTTCCAGGGCGAGCATGTCGCTCGGATTGCCAGGAAGCTCGCGGGCTGAAAGGATGTTGCTTGTACATTCCTTACCCGCCTTGGCGGGACGGAGGGGGGAAGCCATCCAATGCCTTGCAGAGAGCGGTGGGTTTCGGATAGGATGCGGTTGCTTACTTTTTTCCGCTGATGTTGTCTGCCTTTGGCGGTCTCGAACGGAGGAGAAACCCATGAATCACTCTGAGGAACTCGAAGCCTTTATCAACGACTGGGAAGATACCCCGGAAGGGAACAAAAAAGCGTTTCTACGCCTGCGGGACGCGCTCGCGTCCAAGCCGGACACCCAATTGGAGTTTGTGCCCCGCCCCGGCGTGACCTATTCGCTACGTGCAACCCACCCCAACCTGAAGGGCAAGCCCCTCTTTGCCATGGTCGACGTGATCGAGGATCAGCCGCGCTGGCTGTCGGTGTGCTTTTACGGTGAGCTGATTCAGGACCCGGAGGAAAAAGCGGATTTCGTGCCCGAGGGTCTGCTGGGGGAGGACGCCATGTGCTTTGACCTTTACTCGTACGACGAGGACGAAATCCAGTACGTGGAAGCCCGGCTCGAGGACGCCTACCAGAGCGCGGCCCGAGGTTAAGCCCTGACCCCGGGGTAGGGGAAGGGGTGGGTGAGCACCATCGCTTTTTGAAAGGTGGGACCCCTTTATAAAGCAAACGGGCCGGGGATTTCGGCTCGGGAGCGCAAACAGGAGGCAGGAACTGTCATGCAATCCACGGATTCATCGCCCCACAGGCTGTCCGTGCTGATCGATGCGGACAATGCACAGCCTTCCATCACGGAGGGACTCCTATCCGAGGTGGCCAAGTACGGCGTGGCAAGCGTCAAGCGGATTTACGGGGACTGGACGACCCCCAGTCTGACCGGGTGGAAGTCCGTGCTGCTGGAGCACTCCATCCATCCAGTGCAGCAGTTCCGCTACACCGTGGGAAAGAACGCCACAGACACCGCCATGATTATCGACGCCATGGACCTCCTCTACACGCGGCGCTTCGACGGGTTTTGCCTGGTCTCCAGCGACAGCGATTTCACGCGCCTCGCCTCACGTATTCGGGAGGAAGGTCTCCTGGTGTATGGGTTTGGGGAGCAGAAGACGCCCAAGGCGTTCGTGTCCGCGTGCGACAAGTTCATCTTCACGGAGGTTCTTCGTTTCCAGGAGAGCGCAGAGCCTGCGGTGAAAAGGAAGAAAGCGAACGAGCTCAAAGGGGATGCCAAGCTGGTGACCCTCCTGCGCACCGCCCTTGCCGCCGCCTCGGACGAGAGCGGGTGGGCGCACCTGGGGGCAGTGGGTAGTAACATTGCCAAGCAGGCCCCGGAGTTCGACCCTCGAAACTACGGTTACGCCAAGCTCGGGGAACTGGCCGCGGCCACCCGACTCTTCGACATCGATGAGCGCGTACAGAGCGACGGCCATTCTAGGTCCATCTACATCCGCGACAAGCGGAAAAAACCGAGCAAAAAGTAGGCTTTCGCTCGGTTCAAGCCGGAGGAAACCCACATGGCCCGGAATCGTGGACGCGAGAGAATCACGCACCGGGAGGATCTGACCGGCGAGCACCGGCTGGGGGATGCCGGACAGGCCGTATTGGCCTGCCTGTTTGGGGCGGTGTGGATCGGCGACACCTTTTTTATCCAGTCTACCACGTTCCTGAACGCTTACGTGACCCTATGGGTCCGCATTCCCCTGGGCGTGGCGTTTCTCGTACTGGCGGGCTGGATGGCCCGGACCGGGCTCAACATCGTGTTCGGCGAGGAGCGATCAGAGCCGGGGGTGATCCGAAAAGGGGTGTTCAACCGGGTCCGGCACCCCATTTACCTGAGCGAGATCCTGCTGTATCTCGGCCTGCTCGTGATAAGTTTTTCCCTGGCGGCGGCAGGGGTGTGGGTTGCGGCTGTCGTGTTTCTTCACGCCATTTCCAGGCACGAGGAACGCCTTCTTCTCGGGCGTTTTGGCGAGGACTACGCCCGGTACATGCGGGAGGTGCCCATGTGGATCCCGCGCATTCGAAGGCCGGAAGAACACGGCATTGAGCCTTGACCATTATCCCCTTGACAGTCTGGATATTTATGGGCTATTTTTAAAGAATTATTATTTATAACCAAGAGAGGCTGTCCATGTCGGATGAGGAAGCACGTTTTGAAACCATGCTCAAAAGGCTCCGGGAGCACAAGTTCCGGATCACGCCCCAGCGGCTCGCCGTGCTTCGCATCCTCTCCCGAAGCGATGGGCACCCAAGCGTGGAAACCATCTATGAGCGGGTGAAGCAGGACTTCCCCACGACCAGCCTGGCCACGGTGTACAAGACGGTTGCGCTTTTGAAGCACTTGGGCGAGGTCCTCGAGTTGGGGTTTCCTGAGGGCGGCAATCGCTACGATGGGAAAAAGCCCTTTCCCCACCCGCACCTCATCTGCACGAAGTGTGGTAGAATCGAAGATCCCGAGCCAGCGGGTCTGGCGGATCTCACCCACCAGCTTGCTTCGAACACGGGATTTCACGTGGTGACCCACCGACTCGACTTCTTTGGGCTCTGCTCGAATTGCTGGAGAGAAGAGGGCTAGAGGCGAACGTTCCCTTTTCTCGAAAAAGGAAAGGGTGGGCGCTATGTCGGATCATCATTTTCTTCACGAGGACGCCGGTGAAAAACGAAAAAGCAACGCGTTGCGTGATCAGCGGGCCTCCATTCGCGCGAACCCTTCCCGGCACAATCGTTTCTCTTCAAACCGCTGGATGAAGCTCACCCTTTTGCTCTGATTCCCCGTCAGGCCTTCGGGCATCATTCCGTATTCCATAAAAAACACCTTTCTGCCATGGAACGCGTACCTCCCGCCCTGAGGCCTTGGAGCGATCTCGGGCACGTGTGCATCCGAGGCCGGCAAAAGCGCGAAGCCTGTCGATTTCACAAGCGTCGAGCCGAGATTCGATCCGGCCACGAGATGATTTGAAATTGACACAACCCCCGCTTTCCCTTATGCTTCTTTGTTGGTTGGCACCGTGTGCTCGCAGGGTCCTGTCCGAAAATCACTTACCCATAATAAGGAGGGAACACCATGAAAAGATATGGCAAATTCATCTTTTTCGTTCTTGTCTCCGTCGGCCTGATCGGTTTCGCGTCCAGTGGCCTTGCCCAGTCGGATACCCTGGTCTATGCCACCACGGAAAAAGTGATCGACATGGATCCGGCCAACGCCTACGACTTTCACACCTGGGAAATCTTCTACAACATCTACCAGGGCCTTTACACGTACCCTCCCGGGTCCACCGAGCTGGTACCGGCCCTGGCCGAGTCCTATGAAATCGGTGCCGGCGGCAAGGAATACACCTTCAAATTACGAGAGGGCGTCAAGTTCAGCGACGGCACCCCATTCAACGCCGAGGCCGTCAAGTGGTCCATCGACCGAGTCATGGCCCTGAAGGGCGATCCATCCTGGCTGGTAAACGATTTTGTGGAAAGCGTGGAGGTCGTGGACGAGCACCACGTCAAATTTGTGCTCAAGAACCCCGTGGCCTACTTTCCGGCCCTCGTCGCATCCTGCCCCTACTTCCCGATCAACCCCAACATCTACCCGAAGGACAAGATCATTCGGGACCCTTCCGAGCTGAAAGGCGGCAAGCTGGTAGGACTCGGGCCTTACAAGGTGGTGTCCTTCAAACGGGACCAGGAAATCGTGATGGAGGCCAATCCCAACTTCTTCGGCCCCGCGCCCAAGACCAAGCGGATCGTGATCCGGTACTTTGCCGATGCCACCACCATGAGACTCGCACTGGAAAAGGGAGAGGTGGACATCGCTTTCAAGTCCCTCAACCCCTCGGACATCGCCGACCTCGAGAAGTCGGACAAGGTGACCACCGTCAAGGCCCAGGGGCCCTACATCCGCTACCTCTGCTTCCTCTGCGCGACGCCTCCCTTCAATGACAAGGTGCTGCGCCAGGCCGTGGCCGCAGCCATCCATCGCCCCGAAATCATGCAGAAGGTGTTCCTCGGGCAGAATGCCCCGCTCTACTCCATGGTCCCAATGGGCATGTGGTCCCACACGGATGAGTTCAAGGAGGTCCACGGGGACGGCAACATCCAAAAAGTGAAGGAGCTTCTGGCATCCAAAGGGTTTACCAAAGACAAGCCGTTCACGTTCGATCTCTGGTACACGCCCAGCCACTACGGAGACACCGAGGTGGACATGGCGGCCGTGCTGAAGGACCAGCTCGAGAAGACAGGGGTCATGAAGGTGAACGTGAAGTCCGCCGAGTGGGCTACCTATCGGGATCAGTGGCACAACAAGCAGATGCAGGCCTACCTCCTGGGGTGGTATCCGGACTACATTGATCCGGACAACTACACCGCCGCCTTTGCCGGGACCGCCGGTTCAGCCGGCATGGGCATCTACTTCAGCGATCCGGAGTGGGACAAAATCCTGTCACAGGCCCAGACCGAAACGGATCACGAGAAACGGGTGGCCCTGTACGAGAAGATCCAGAAGATGTGGGCCGAAGATGTCATGACGGCACCCATTTTCCAGGGCACCCTCTTCCTGTTCACGCAGAAAAGCGTGCACGGTGTGAAACTTTCACCAACCCTCAGGTTCAATTACGATCCCCTCTACAAGGACTAGCAGACACCCTTTCCAGGGCCGGGCGGAAGAACGCCCGGCCCTGTCGCCTTTTGGGCAACGGACACGCGTTCAACCGCCTGAAACGCGAAGCACGCGCCCCGGGCCGCCGCTAGACCGACCGCGTTTTTCGCGCTCCCCCGGACCCATCGAAGAGGGGTGAGGACCGCGCGAACGGGGCCTTTTCAAGATCAAGAGGCCGAACAGCCGTTGCATCCGCATTCCAGCGACTCGAGCGAGCCCCATGCGGAACCTGGCCAAGTACATCATCATGCGAACCCTGATGACGATCCCCATGGTCTTCATCCTCCTGACCATTGTCTTCGTTGTCATTCGAGTGATGCCCGGAGACCCAGTATCCACCATGCTGGGCGGCCACGCCCCGGAAACCGTGATCGAGCAGAAAAAGGAGGAACTGGGGCTCAACCGACCTCTGGCCATCCAGTACCTGGACTATCTCTGGCAGATCTGCCGCATGGACCTGGGCGAGTCCATGGTCCTGAAGCAGCGTGTCACCAAGGCCATCTGGGAGAAGCTGCCGGCCACCATCGAGCTGACGGCCGTGGGCCTGCTCGTGACCCTCTTCCTGGGGGTCTTCATGGGGGCCTATGCCGCCGACAAGCGGCGTACTGCCAGGGACTACGGGATCCGGCTGTACGGGATCGTTATTTACTGCATCCCGGTCTACTGGCTCGGCTTGATGTTTCAGCTGATTTTCGGGATCTGGCTCGACATCCTTCCCATTGCCGGCCGGACCGGCCCCCGGGTCTTTGTTTCCACCTTCGAAGAGACGGGTTTCTACCTCGTGGATACCCTCCTGGTCAAAAACTGGGCCGCGTTCGGAGACGTCCTCATTCACCTTGTGCTGCCCGGCGTGACCCTGGGGCTCGTGCTTTCCGGCATCTTTGTCCGGCTGACGCGGGCCAACATGCTGGATGTCTTGAAATCCGATTACGTGCTCGCTGCAGAGGCGCGAGGGATCCGTCACCGGAAAATCGTCTACAAACACGCGCTGAAAAACGCCTTTATCCCGGTGCTGACCATGATGGGCCTTCAGGTTGCCCTGCTCATGGCCGGCGCCATCCTCACGGAGACGACTTTTTCCTGGCCGGGCATGGGCCGGCTGCTCATCGAGAGGATCTACATGAGGGACTACCCGGTGATCCAGGGAGTGATCGTCATGATCGCGCTCATTGTGGCCATGATGTCCCTGCTGGTGGACATCATCTACGCCATGATCGATCCGCGGATTCGCTACTAGGAGGGACCATGCAGTATTCACCCGCGGCTGGAATGGCTCGGCTCTTCTCCGGTTTTATGGGCCTGGGGAAGCGATACGGCGTGGAGTGGTGGATCATGATCGTGGGGGCCTTGATCGTCCTAGCAATCGTCCTGATGGCCGTCTTCGCCGAGCAGATCGCCCCATTCAGCCCCTACGCCCAGGACACCGGCCCCCAGCTCGCGCCGCCCGATGACATCCACATTATGGGGGTGGATAACCTGCAGCGGGATGTATGGTCGAGAATCGTCTTCGGGTCCAAGACCATTCTGCGGGTAGCCGTTCTCGCCGCCATGATCTCCTCATTGGTGGGCATCACGTTCGGATTGATCTCGGGGTTTTTCGGGGGGTTTTTTGATCGGGCCCTTTCACTGGTGATGGATTCGGTCTATTCGTTTCCGGGTTTGATTCTGGCCATCGCCTTCGCGGCCATGCTGGGACCCGGTGTCATCAACATCACCATCGCCGTGGCCGTGATTTATATTCCAACCTACTTTCGCCTCGTGAGGGGGCAAACCCTGACCATCAAAGAGGAGTTGTACGTGGAAGCGGCCCGGTCCATCGGAGCGAAGGGCGCCACAATCCTCTGGAAGTACATCTTTCCCAACGTGATTGCCACCACGGTGGTGGTGTTTTCCCTGAACGTGGCAGACGCCATCATGATCGAGGCCGCCTTGACCTATCTGGGGCTGGGTCTCCCGCCCAGCGTGGTGGACTGGGGTATGGATCTGGCCATGGGGAAGAAGTTTCTGCCATCCGGCCAGTGGTGGATGATCACCTTCCCGGGGGCCATGATTTCGGTTCTTGCGCTGGGTTTCACCATGCTGGGGGAAGGGCTTTCCGAGATTCTGAACCCCAAGCTGCTGGAGCACTGATCCAATGGAAAACATCCTGGAGATCAACAACCTGTCGGTTCAGTTCCCCATCAATATCGGGACCGTTCGGGCCGTCCAGGGCGTCGATCTCAACCTTCGGAAGGGCGAGGTCATGGGGCTCGTGGGGGAATCGGGCTGCGGGAAGTCCACGCTCGGTTTCTCGATTCTCAGGCTCCTGAGAACGCCCGGGCGGATCACCGGAGGCGAAATCCTCTACCACGGACGGGACATCGTCCAAATGGGCCGCAGGGAGCTCCTGGCCCTTCGAGGCAGCGGGATCGCCATGATCTTTCAGGATCCCCTCACGTCCCTGAACCCCCTTTTCCGCATCGACCATCAGTTCATCGAAGCGATCCGGACCCATGAAAAATCGGTCACGAAGCAGGAAGCCTTTCATAGGGCCGAGGGCGTGTTGAAGAGCCTGGGCATCGCTCCGGAAAGGCTCCTCGAGTTTCCCCATCAGATGTCGGGCGGCATGCGCCAGCGGATCATGATCGGGATGGGTCTCATTCTGAACCCGGATCTCCTGATCGCAGACGAGCCGACCACGGCCCTGGACGTCATTGTCGAGGCGCAGTTCCTGGACCTCCTGGACGCCCTTCGCAATGAGTTCAACTTGACCATTCTTCTCATCACACACAACCTGGGCATCGTGGCACAGCTTGCCGACCGGATTACCGTGATGTACGGGGGGGCCTTCGCGGAAACCGGCACGGCCGAGGCCATTTTTGGAGAGCCGCTTCACCCTTACACGCAGTGCCTCCTGGCGTCCATCCCGAACATCCGGCTGGATCAACCCAAGCTGGAGACCATGACCGGCTCTCCTCCGGATCTGGTGAACCCGCCCTCCGGTTGCGTCTTTCATCCCCGATGCCCCAAGGGGATGGACATCTGCAGCCGTGAAACCCCGGCGACCGTGGAGAAGGACGGTCGATTCGTGAAGTGCTGGTTGTACAGGTGATCCCATGATGGAAGCGCTCCTCGAGGTCAGGAACCTGGAAAAGCACTTTCCCCTTCAAAAGGGGATTCTCGACAATCTGCTGGCAAAGCAGAAGCAGTTCGTTTACGCCGTAGATGACGTCTCCTTTTCCATCCGCAAAGGGGAGGTCCTGGGACTGGTCGGAGAAAGCGGGTGCGGCAAGACCACGACCGGCAGATTGATTCTGAGACTCCTCGAGCCTACGTCGGGAGATGTGATCTACGGGAATCAGTCCATTTTCGACCGCTCGAAAGAGGATATGCGAAGGATGCGGCTGAAGATGCAGGTCGTATTCCAGGATCCCTTTGCATCTCTGAGCCCGCGCATGACCGTGGGAGCGGCCATCCGGCACCCGCTGATGATCCACAAGCTATACAGCCGGGAGGGTGCCCGGGAGCGAACGCTGGAGATCATGGAAAAGGTCGGCCTCTCTCCCGCCACCTTTTTGTACCGAAAATACCCTCACCAGATCTCCGGCGGACAGCGGCAGAGGATCGTGCTCGCGAGGGCCCTGGTGACGAACCCGGAGTTCCTCGTGGCGGACGAACCCATCGCCATGGCGGATGTGAGCGTTCGGGCCATGATCCTGGAGCTGATGGCGCAGCTCAAGCAGGAGTTCGACCTCACGTACCTGTACATCACGCACGACCTGGCGACCTGTAAATACATCTGCGACCGGATCGCAATCATGTACCTGGGGAAGATCGTGGAAATCGGCTCGCTGGAGGCGGTCTTCAAGAACCCCGCCCACCCTTACACCGCCACGCTCCTCGCGGCCGTTCCCGTACCGGATCCCAAGTTCAAGAGGACCCATCCCATTCCCAAGGGCGAAATCCCCAGTGCGATCAGCCCCCCGCCGGGATGCCGTTTCCACCCGCGCTGCGCCATCGCCGAGGAGCGATGCCGGCATGAGGAGCCGGCGCTTTGTGAGATGGGCTCGGATCACTGGGTGGCGTGCCACCGTCCTCAGAAGGACGGAGGGCCAGTGGTGTTCGGAGGATAGTCGACTTCCGGGTCCTCATCCCCACCCTCAACATCACAAGGAGGTCGAAATGAAGAATGTCCTCGTGATCCTTCTCGCTTCGTTGTTTCTGGGAACCGTCGCCATGATGGCCGCGGCGGGGGAAAGCAAACAGGCGGAAACCCCTCCACTGTCCGTGGGGGGTGAGGAGAGCCAGGCAGGGGACAGGGTCTACCCCATTGCACCGGGAATCTGGTATCCCGGCGAAGGCCCGATCCCGGAAAAACCGGTTCGATACTACCGGGTCCGCTGCTGGCCCGGATGTCACTCGGGCAGCAGCCATGGTATGTATCCCGACAGCGAGCTCGACTACGATCCGATCTTTCCGACATCCACGATGGACCAGTGCCCGACCGCCCACGGTTCGAATTGAGTTCGCGCATCGCGGTCTCTGCCAATGGGACGGCCGGGGACCCCGCTGAATCAAGGGAGCTGCGTTACGGTTGTCCAGGGTCTGGGAAGGCGGCCTCCCCTTCCCTGGCCGAAGACAATCTCACATTGTTACAGGGGTATAGGGACGTCTAAACCATCCAGTCGAACCGAGGAGGTTCATCGTAGAATGGCGACCAAACAAGCTGGCGGAGGGCCTATTGAGGAGGGCGCCCGATGAGTCACGAGGGAACGGAAAGATACGGCCATTGGTTCAGCAGGGGCGACGTTATCCGGGTGGCACTCCCTATCGCCCTGCTCGCAATGATCTTTCTTCCACTCATAAGGGGTACCGCTCATGCGGTGGTCGGTGATGTCCGCCTCTGCTCGGCTAAAGCATCCGGGGGCGAGGGGAACGGCGATTGCTTTTATCCGGCCATCACCCCTGACGGCCGATACGTGGCCTTTCACTCCGATGCGACCAACCTGGGCCCGGCGACGAGCGGCTTTTTGCAGGTCTTCCGAAAGGACATGCAGACCGGCGAGGTCCGCTTGGTGTCGTCTGACGCCTCCGGCAACGAGGCCAACAGTTTAAGCAAGAGACCTTCTGTCAGCGCCGACGGCCGATACGTGGCCTTTCAGTCGAATGCGACCAACCTGGGTCCTGCAGTCACGGCGTGGCAGAACATCTTCGTAAAGGACCTCGACACCGGCGAGGTCCTCCTGGTATCCGCGAACGCCTCGGGGACCCCGCAGAACGGCAGAGGCGGCAGGCCCGCGATGACGCCGGACGGCCGATACGTGGTCTTCAACTCCTATGCGACCAATCTGGGCCCGGCGACGAGCGGGGATTCGCAGGTCTTCCGAAAGGACATGCAGACCGGGGAAGTCAAACTGGCATCCTCAGACGCCTCCGGGAACGAGGCCAACGACTGGAACCAGAGGTCCTCCATCAGCGCGGACGGCCGATACGTGACCTTTCACTCCTATGCCACCAACTTGGGCCCGGCGACAAGCGGCGTTTTCTTGCAGGTCTTCCGAAAGGATTTGGAGACCGGTGAGGTTCGGCTGGTGTCCTCAGACACCTCCGGAAACGAGGCCAACAGCGATACCTATGCCCCCTCTATCAGCGCGGACGGCCGGTATGTGGCCTTTGACTCCGATGCCACCAACCTGGGCCCGGCGACAAGCGGCGCTTTCTTGCAGGTCTTCCGAAAGGACCTGGAGACCGGTGAGGTTCGGCTGGTGTCCTCGGACGCCTCCGGAAACAAGGGTGACGGTGATAACTGGAGGCCCTCTATCAGCGGCAATGGACGCTACGTCTCCTTCCCGTCGGAGGCCACGTGCTTGGTGAGTCCCGCGACAAGCGGGGATTCGCAGGTCTTCCGAAAGGACCTGAAGACCGGTGAGGTCCGGGTGGTTTCATCGGACGCCACAGGGAACGAGGGGAACGATGGCAGCGGCGCCGGTGCCGTCACACCGGACGGGCGCTATACGGCTTTCCAGTCCTATGCCACCAACTTGGACGCCGCCGCCACAGGCACCAACATCCAGATCCTTCGAAAAGAACTCCCTTCTCCCAGAATCGAATACGTCATCAAGCGGGTACGGTTTCTCGGCGATAGCCCGGGACCGGCCCTCACCTATACGATTGCGATTGAAAACACGGGTGAAGTGGACGTACAGGGGCTTTACCTAAATGATGCGATCCCCGCCGGGACATCGGTGGTGGCGGACAGCGTGACCTGCTCCGATGCCGGAGCGACCCTCGTGAGCGAGGACCCCGTTGCGATAACAGGCATCACGGTGGTGGCGGGCGAGAGCGTGACCATTTCCTTTCAAGTGACACTCAACGAAGGCATGAACGCTGGACCCCGGATTGAGAACCAGGCCTTTCTGGGCTACATGGGCATGAAGATGCCCTCGAGCGACCCCAGTGACCCGGGAGGCGAAAAGCCCACCGTGTTTTACCCTGGAGGCATGCTCGGAAGCGGCGGCGGTTGCTTTCTCTCCACGGTCCATTGATACATGTTCCTGTTCCCTCACCAGAATGGAACGGATTCGTAGTCCATAAGGCCCAATATCCGCATGGAAGGAAGCCGCAGCCTCCCACCGCGGGAAGCGGCGAACCCTACCGGGATGAAATGCCACCTGTTACCCCGATTTCATGAAACGGGTCCACACGTCCTTCCCCGCTTCCTCGAATCGCCGCGTTGCGCATATCAGGCTGCAACGGCTTCTCGTCCCCGTTTGAGAACAACGATCACACGGCCAAAGCGCGTTAAGACCGGCTTTTGAATTCAGGGACAACCATCACGATGGCGAGTTCGGGAAAGGCGTTTTCAAGTTCACGAAGAAGTGCTTTCTGAGTGGTTTCCAAAAGCATGTTGGACAGGAGGGTGCAACATCCTTTGGAGGGCAGGATCGGATTTCGGAAAACATAGAGGGTTCTTTTCGAGGCATTGTACTTGAATTTTTGCACGAGTCCGATTTCACCCACGGACAGACCGGATTCAGGCTCTTTCACCCGGTCCAGAACGGAATCCAATTGTTGTTTCATTCGACCGTCCATTTGATGGGCCATCGCGAAGCTCCTTCAGCAAGGATTCCGTGTCCGATCCGGCTTTTCAGTCCTGATCGTCCATCCTTTTTGCTGGAAATACAAAGGGGTCCCGGGTTCCCGTCCCGTTCGTCCCGAACAGATGCGTGACTGCTTTTCTGCGTTCCGTTTTTTCCGTGTTCGGCAAGAGAGGCTCCGGGATGCTGGACATCCGGCTTCGGTGGATCGGTTTTCTTCAGAAACCGCGGTGCCCCGGTTCGTTCGGGATCGTGCGTATCCCCACATTAGCACATTGCGCTCCTTCCAAACAGGGAGAACGCGATGAACACAGCCGTCATCGAGGAGGGCCAAAGAGAATCGGACCGCATGGACGGTCCCTGCCGGGAAAAAGCGGAATCCGGATGGCCGAGGCAAGCCCGTACGAGCGGTTGAAGACAACCCCTGCGTGAGGCGCTAGGCCATGCGGCCCTTCAGGAGCCTTCGGGCGTATACGCAGGTGAAGAGGGCGGCGCTCCAGGTCACCAGAAAGATGCCCCACCAGATGCCGAGGAGCCCGAAGTCGAGCACGCGCGTGAGCAGCGTGAAGACCAGGGCCGGTGCCGCGATCTGTCGGGAAAGCCCGATCCAGATGGCGAACATCGGCTTCTTGATCCCCTGAAGGGCCGCAATGTGCACGAAGAGAAGCACATAGGCGTAAAGCACGAGCGCGTCGATTTTCAAGTACACGGCCCCGATACCGATGACATCGGGGTCGTTTGTAAAGAGGGTCATCAATACGCGGCTCAGGGAGAAGACCATCACGGTCCCCCCGGCCATTAGGAGACCCCCGTATCCGAGGGCCTTTCGCAGGGTTTCCTGGATGCGGTCGAAACGGCCCGCCCCGTTATTTTGGGCCACGATGGTCAGGGTGGCCACGTTGAGCCCGATGGTGGGAATCAGGACGATCTGCTCTACGCGCATGGCCGCGCCGTAAGCGGCCACTGCGTCCTGCCCGAACCGGCTCACAAAGTATGTGATCACGAAAATCCCCGTCCCCACGGTCAGCATGTTCACACTGGCCGGGAGCCCCTGATAGGCGATGCCGCGGAAGTAGGCGGCCTTGGGCAGGACGTCGCGCCATCCCTTTCCGGCGATCACTCCGCTTTTGTGGACCTTGACGCCCAGGTAGACCGCCCCGACGACCTGGATCAGCACGGTGGCGATGGCAATGCCGGAGAATCCCATTCGCGGGAGCCCTGCGCCCCCGTAAATGAACCACGGGTCCAGCCCCACGTTGAGCAGGAACCCGGCAATCAGGAAGTTGCGGAACGGCCGGGTTTCTCCCAGCGCGTTCAGCACCGCGTTCAGCATGTAGACCAGCATGAAGAAGATCGCACCCAGGAAGAGGGTGTTCATGTACAGGAGGGCGAGCTCCAGGTAGGCATCGGATGCGCCGAGCACGGAGAAGAGAAAAGGTGAGGCCCGAATGCCGAGGACGGTCAGCCCGAGGCCCGTGAGGTTGCCGAAGGTGATTCCCTGGATCGCGTAGAGCTTCGCCTCCTCGTGCTTTCCCGCGCCAAGGGCATTGGCGATGAGGGCCGTGGTGCCGGAGGAGAGGCCCGAGCCCAGGGCAATGATGATGAAGAACACAGGCAGGGAAAGGGAGAGCGCGGCCAGGGCCTGGGTGGACACCAGGCCGCCGTAGTAGGTGTCCACCACGTTGTACATGGTGTGAAAGAAGAATCCCACGCTGGCGGGCACGGCGATTTGGTGGATGAGTTCGGGAACGGGCCGGGTAATGAGGCGATGGGGGTCGCTTTTCGGAGACGTCACGCCTCGCTCCTTTGCATGCGGACCTCCAGGCGTTCCACACCCAGAGAAAGGCCAAGGGTGAGAAGGAGATAGAGCGCTGTGATGGTGATCCAGATCTCAAAGGTGAGGTAGGTGGCAGACATGAGCTCCAGGCCCTGAAACGTCAGCTCCTGGATGGAGATCACCGAGACAATGGCCGAGTCCTTGACCGTGGAGATCAGCTGCCCGGCCAGCGGCGGAAGAATGCGCCGCACGGCCTGGGGCAGGATGACGGTTCGAAGTTGCTGTCGGCGCGTCAGGCCGAGGGCCGCCGAGGCCTCCCACTGGCTCGTATCGATGGATTCGATCCCGGCCCGAACGATCTCCGTGATATAGGCCCCTTCGAAGAGGGCCAGGGTTACCAGGGCCGAGAGAAAGGCCGAGAACAAGGCCGGCGGGGCGAAAAGGAACGACAGAACGGCCTTGACCTGGTCGGAGCAGTGCGTGACACATTCGTCCACCCCTAGAACCGGCATGATCTGGCTGCTTACGAAAAAGTAAAAAATGAAGATCAGGACCAGGGGGGGCAGGTTGCGGATGAGCTCGACGTACGTCCCGCTGAGAAGCCGTTTGAATACGCTCTTGCTGACCCGAAAGAGCCCCATGGCGGTCCCGATCAGGGTCGCGAGCACCATGCTCCACACGCTGAGGCGTATGGTGGTGAAGAGGCCCTGCGCCAGGAGGTTGGCCACCCAACGCCCTTTCTCCGAATCGTAGCGAAAGAGGTACTGCGGGATGGCGCCCCAGTCCCAGTGGTAGTGGAGATCCGCCCGCACCCGGTAGTACAGGTAGACGCCGGCTCCCAGGACAGCGAGGGCGATCACCCCGTCCAGCCAAGTGATGCGAGATTTCTTTCGTTGAAGGATCACCTTGTCCCGGTTTCAGCCCGGTCCGGGGCACGCCGCAGGTTTCCCCGAAACGCGGGCCGCTTTCGATGCCGTTACTTCAATCGATCCTGCCACTCCACGGTCTCGAACCAGTAGTGCTTGCGTTCCCTGAGCCAGCCCTCGGCCTGGACCACCCGAATCCAGCTGTTGAAGAAGTTGAGGGTGTCCACGTCCCCTTTTCTCACGGCAAAGGCAATGGGCTCCTTGGTGAACGTGCCCTCCAGGGGCAGGAAGAGCTTGTCCGGGTACTTGGCGGCTTGGAAGGCCGGAAGCGGAGCCGAGGCGACCATGGCGTGGGCCCGGCCGTTCAAGAGCTCCTGAACGGCCTTGGATTCGTCATCGAACTGCCGAAGCTGCGCCTTGGGCATGTACTTGCGGGCCGCAGCCACGGGTGTGGCGCCGAGGCGCACGGCAAGCACCACGTCAGGCCGGTTGAAGGCCTCCAGAGTCTTGAACCCAGCGGCCTTTTCCTTGTTGGCCACAAGCGACATGCCCGTGTAATCATACGGGATCGTGAAGTTGACCTTCATGTTGCGCTTGGGCAGGATCCCCATACCGCCGATGATCACGTCGAACTTTCCACTCAGGAGCGACGGAATGATGCCGTCCCACTTGGTAGGCACAAAGGCGACCTTGACCCCCATGTCCTCGGCGAGCCGGGTGGCCACGTCGATCTCGAACCCGATGAGCTCGCCGGTCTTGTCCTTCATGGCCCAGGGGACGAAGGTCGACATCCCCACCTGAAGCACGCCGCGCCGGAGCACCTGCTCGACCGTGCTCTCCTTCACCAGCTGGGTCTGCACCTCCCCGGCCCTTCCTGTTCCTGGAACCGGGAAAAGCAGTGCAGCCGCCAGAATGCCTGCAAAAACGACCCGTTTCGTCCTTCCCATCATCCTTTCTCCTTTCTTACGTTTTTCCATCGTTTCTCCCTTATCCAAGGGGGTGGTCCCGTCCCCAATTCTCACGCATGGATCCGAAAACGCTTTTCCATGACGCGCACGGTCATGGAGAGAAGCACAGTGATCAGAAGGTAGAGGCCCGCCACCGTGAACCAGATCTCGAACGTCAGGTAGGTCTCGGCCACAATGGCCTGGCCCTGCATGGTCAGATCGAAAATAGCAATGGTGCTCACCAGGGCGGAGTCCTTGACCAGAGAAACGGCCTGGCCGGCGAGCGGTGGCAGGATTCGGCGAACGGCTTGCGGGAGGATCACCGTCCGGTAGGACTGGATCGTGTTGAGGCCCAGGCTGTAAGCCGCCTCCCACTGACCTTTCTCAATGGAGACGATTCCGGACCGGAAGATCTCGGAGGCATAGGCCCCCTCGAAGAGGCTCAAGGCGAGGATGGCCGACGTGAACCGCTCCATGCCCAGGATCGGCCCGAGAACGAAGTAGATCAGGAAGATCTGGACCAGGAGGGGCGTGTTGCGGATGATCTCCAGATACCCCCTTGCGACGATGCGTCCTATGAAGGAGGGAGAGAGCCGCAACAAGGCCGTGAACAGCCCGAAGAAAAACGAAAGAGCCAGGCTGATGCCGGAGATGGCGAGGGTGACCTTCAACCCCTGGAGGAGAAGGCCCAGGGTGAGGCCCCCTTCCTCGAACGTGAAGAGGTACCTCGGGATGCGGTACCAGTGCCAGTGGTACCCCAGTTGCTCGGTGCCGCGGATCATCAACCACGCCATGGCCGCCATGACTACGCCGTACTTGAGGACGTCCATCCAGGGAAAGCCCTTGGCCACGGCATACAGCAGGCCCTTTCCAGAGTTGCCCCCTGGATCGGCCCCGGAGCGATTCGGGCCGCGATGGGATGGGATGCGAAGGATGCTCACGTTTTGGTTTGCCTCACGTTTCGATGGCTTATTTGCCTGAGCCCCGGCCGTCCGGAATGGGCCACTCTCCCCGCTCCTCCAGGACCTCGCGAAAGGCCAGGAGCGCCTCGTTGACCGACGGCATTCCCCCGTACGTGGACAGCTGAAAAAAGACCTCGGCGAGTTTCCGGGGATCGCATCCCACGTTGAGCGCGCCATTGATGTGCAGCTTGAGCTCGTCCGTGGCCCGAAGCGCCGCAAGCATGGCACAGGTGACCATCTGCCGCTCCGGTAGGGTCAGGACCTGTCGGGAGTAAAGGTTGCCGGTGATGTGCATGGAAAGTTCGTTGGCCAGATCCCGGTCAAAGGCCTTCCAGGTCAGGTACGGCGGGTCCATCTTGATGCCCTTGCCAAAGAGCGTCTTGGCGGTTTCCTGTGTGCTCTTTTTCAGGTCCTCTTGAGTTCCCATTCCATTTCCTCCGGTTGTGAGTGTGGTTTTCCAATAGCGTGCGGAAAGAAAGTACAAAACTTCAGTTTATTCGATTTTTTTGAAACTTGCCAAGTGTGTAAAGGAAAACGCTTGAGGGATGCGGTTTTTCGCCGCTCACCTCCCCCCTCGCGATTTCCTCGAATTGGTGGTAAGCTGTGGTCCGCGTACCCGCCGCGAGGCTTGGCATTGACACGTTCGCTGCAATCAGGCAGGAAGGAACGGAAGGAGGGACCGCCATGCGGGAACCCGGGCAGCCGGAGGCGGGCAGGAGGACATCGCAGCCGCCGCGGGAGATTCAAGTGCTGGATCGGATTTTTCAAGCCCAGAAAGAGGCGTTTGCCGGAAACCCCATGCCGGGCGCCAACGAACGGATCGGGCATCTCAAGCGCTTGAAAAAGGCGTTGGTCCAGCACCGGGAGCACATCGTCGCAGCCATCCATGCCGATTACAGCTGCCGATCCAGGGATGAAACCTTGCTGGGCGAGATCCTGCCGAGTGTGGAGGGGCTGGGGTTTGCGATCCGTCACGTCCGAAAGTGGATGAAACCCGACCGCCGTCGCGTGGGCATGCTGTTTCAGCTGGCCAAGGCCAGGGTCTACTACCAACCCAAGGGCGTGGTAGGCATTCTCGTGCCCTGGAATTACCCCCTGTACTTGTTGATCGGTCCATTGACCGGTGCGCTGGCCGCCGGCAACCGGGTCATGATCAAGACGAGCCGCAGGGCCCCTGAGACCGGAGCAATGGTCAGGGCATTGATCCAGGAGACGTTTAATGAAGACCACGTAGCCGTGCTCGCGGGCCGAAAAGGCCTGGGGTCGGCTTTTATCGAAAAGCCTTGGGACCACCTGATATTCACCGGGTCCACAGCCGTGGGCCGAGAGGTCATGCGCGCGGCCGCGGACCAACTGACCCCCGTGACCCTGGAGATGGGAGGAAAATCCCCTGCCATTATCGGCCCGCGGGTTCCCATGACCGACGCGGCAGAGCGCATCGCGTTCGGCAAGCAGTTCAATGTGGGTCAGACCTGTGTGGCCCCGGACTATGTGCTCTGTCCGCAAGACCGTGTGGCCGAGTTTGTGGAAGCCTTTCAGGATTGCGTCTCCCGCATGGTCCCGACCATGGCAGAAAACCCTCAGTACACCAGCATGATCGATCCCCGGGCGCACGAACGGCTGATCGCCGTGCTTGAAGATGCCCGGGCAAAGGGTGCTCGGGTCATGGAGGTGAATCCGTCACACGATTCCTTCGAAGGGACCCGCAAGCTGCCCTTGTACGTGCTGCTGGATGTCAAGGACGATATGCGGGTGATGCAGGAGGAGATTTTCGGCCCCGTGCTGCCGGTCATTCCCTACCAAAACTTGGCGGATGCCGCGACTTTTATCCATTCCCGGCCCCGACCACTGGCCCTCTATGTGTTCGATCATCAACGAGAAAACATCGCGTACATCCTGGCGCACACCCACTCGGGCGGTGCCTTGATCAACGACACCTTGATGCATGTCGCCCAGGACGATCTCCCATTCGGGGGCATCGGAGACTCCGGTATGGGCTCCTACCATGGAAAAGAGGGGTTCCAGACGTTCAGCCACGCAAAAGGTGTCATGATCCGGCCCAAGTTCAACAGCGCAAGATACATCAACCCCCCTTATGGCAAATGGATGCACAGGATGGTCTACCGGTTTTTTATCCGTTGATCAGGGGGGGGCGAAGGGTTCGGTCTTTCCGGGGGATACAGTTCACGCGACACCGAAGCTTTTATCATCAGGGCTGGCTTCAGGTGTTCTGAAGGGCTTTGCGTTCCACTACTTTCTCTTCTTCTTTTTTTTCTTTTTCTTCTTTTCTTTCTTCTTTTTCTTTTCTTTCTTATCCTTATTTTTTTTCTTTTTTTCTTGTTTTATTTCTTTTATTTTAGCCTGTTTTTTTAGTGCTTTATTGAGAGCAGACATCCCTCCATATGCTTCAATTTGTTTTTTATCTTCTTCTAAAAACCCTTTTAAGTACTTTTTATGATCTTTTACTTCGCCAGACCTGGCCCATTTTCTTTTAGCAGGTCACCTTGCTTTCTTTTCTTTTTCAACTTTCTTGTCAAATTTCTCTATTTTTTTCTCATCTTTTTGTAATTTTTTCCCTAGGGATATCAGTTTTTTTTCTTCCTTGGTCAACTGAAGCTTCGGCTTTTCATCGCTTGATTTTCCAAAGCAAAGAGAGGGATGAGGGATCTGAAAAACAAATGCGCTTCCCCACAGAAAAAGAAGGACGAGCAAAGCTCTCTTTGAAAGCATGTTATTCCTCCGATGAATTTTTCCTTCGGGTTTGATGGGCATCTGCCAGAAACCCATGTCGAATATCATCCAATTTGTGTGCTTCATCCCCTAGGGTGAGCCTTTGGCTCCTCGGTCGTTTTTTCTTTGACGGCTCTTCATTCTTTCGAAGGCCGGCTCCCCGTGTCCTGCGCCTTCTGTGAAATCTTCGGTACTCATGCACAGGCGACTTCGTGATATTTGAACGATGGCAGCCGGGATAGGCTCGCCCGCCCTTCGTGTAGGCGATACCTCGACGGCGTGCCTGAATTACAAAATCCCCGTTTTTTTATATCCCATTCAGGAGCATTGAGAGACGGGGAACGACTTAAGGGTTGGGCCGCTATGATTCCGGTGATTACAGGATATGAAGATATTCAACCTCAATAGAATACCCGAAAGTGTCGATGAAAGTCAACTTTTTCCATGGATGTGGTGGGGCCCAAGACGCCATAGGTCCTCCCGACACTGCGAGACCCAGGAACTTCGCGATAAACCGAAGAGGCGTGTCAGGGACGCTCTTCAGGGATAGTAGGTGAACAGATTGGTTGCACCATAGAAAATCCGGTCTGCGGCAGACCGCAGGGTGTCTGACTCGGTTGCTAAGCCGTATGAATCAGGGAGAGACCCGCTCGAATGTCTTTCGGTCCCGGTCCTGAAGGAAGACATGGCTGAAGGATCCCCCGGCGGCCTGTTCGAACCAGGATAGGGCCGTCTCACGGCAGGTCTCGCACGCCCCGATGGGGATGTGCACCCCGAAGATGTGATTACCGATGCTGGCTGCGGATTCCACACCTAAGGCCCCCGAGCAGTCCCTGCACACCCGGATCAGCTCCCGTTGGCGCTCAAAGATCCCGTCCGTGTCGTAGAAGACCTCTCGCTTCCTTTCCAGGACCTCTCCGGGCTCATGGGCGGGGGCCTGGTACTTGCCCTCCAGGAACACGTGCTGGAGACGGGCCACGAGCCGGTCGATGTTCTGGGTCACGGACGGGCTCTGGGGGCGGTAGTCCCGGTCGTAGTTGGGTTCCTTGACCGACTGCGTATTCAGGCCCGCCATGGCCATGATGATGCCCACGTTCACGTAGGGGAGGGCGCTTTCCACGGCGTAGCCCCCTTCGAGCACGGCAATGTCGGGCTTAAGGCGGGCGTTGAGGGCGGCGTAGCCGCGGGCGGAGAAGTTCATGTCCGTAATGGGGTCGCTGAAGTGGTTGTCCTGGCCCGCGGAGTTGACCACGATCTCCGGCTGGAACCGCTCCAGCAGGGGCATGACGAGCTCTTCCATGACCACGAAGAAGCCCTCCTCCCCGGTCTGAGGCGGCAGGGGGATGTTCACGGTGGCGCCCATGGCGTTGGGCCCCCCCATTTCTTCCGGAAAACCGGTGCCGGGAAAGATGGTGCGCCCGTCCTGGTGGAGCGAGATGAACAGGGTGTCCGGGTCGTGCCAGTAGATATTCTGGGTACCGTCCCCGTGGTGGCAGTCCGTGTCCACGATGGCTACCCGGCGCACGCCGTAGGTGTCTCGGATGTGCTCGATCATGATGGCTTCGATATTCACGTTGCAGAAGCCGCGGTTGCCGTGGACCACACGCATGGCGTGGTGCCCGGGAGGACGCACCAGGGCAAAGGCGTTGTCCACCTCGTTTTTCATCACCGCATCCGCGGCCACCAGGCATCCCCCGGCCGAGATCAGGTGGCTCTCCGTGGTGACGGACGCCTCGTCCGGCACACAGAAATGGACCCGCTGAATGTCCTCGAAGGCGGCCGGCCGGACCCGGTACTCCACCACGGAGTCCAGGTCCAGGAGCCCTTCCTCCAGCACCTGGTCCTGGGTGTAGAGGAGCCTCTCCTCCCGCTCCGGGTGGGTGGGGCTGATGGCCCAGTCGAAAGCGGGGAAAAACACGAGCCCGGTGCGTCGGGGTGTGGAGGGCATGGTCTAGGTGCTCCTTTTCCACTCGGGAATGATTCCGGGGGCAATGCCCATCTTCAGCCGAATGTTCCGGCCGGTCCTGGAGAACCCCTGGATCATGGTGAAGGTTTGCTGCTCGGTCACGGTGAACTCCGTGTCCGCTTCCGCATTCCCGGTGGCGAGAACGATTTCTCGAAGGGTCTTGCGGGCCAGGGCCAGGCCCTGGTCCATGGTGAAACCGGCATCGATCCCCTGCTGGAGATCGGCCTCCGGGATGATGACACTGCCCCGGGTGGTGTCCGCCTGGAGCGTGACCTGGGCGGTTACTCGGGAGACGGCGGCGCCTACGGCATTGGCTACCTCGGCGTGGGGCGGGACCCGGCAGGGCAGGTTGAAGGCGCGCTCGATAGGGTCTTTGAGCTGCTGGGCAGGGCCTCCGATAAGGACCAGGCCCGTGGGCGCGAGGATCGTGCCTTCCAGTACCTCGCGCACGGTGTAGACCGGGCGGGAGTTGATGAAGTGGAGAAAGGCGTGGACCGCGCCTGCAATGAGCTCGGCGGTCCGGTCGAGCACGGTTTGGGCTGCTTCCTCCACGCTCGTTCCTAGGATCCCGGCCACATCGGTCATGGCCGCATGGGCGGCTTTCCGGTCCCCCGCCTTCATGAGGCCGAGGACGACCATAGCGTCCGTGGGCGTAGGCGCGGGGCCGCCAAAGGCCCTGGGCGGTCCCAGGCGTCGAGGCCCGATGCGCAGGGACCGTTCGGGTTCAGCAAGGACTGCGCTGTCCCCGCCGATGGCCACGGAACGGGTCTGAAGAGAGCGGATTTGGGTCAGGTAAGGGCCCAGGCGGATGCCGTAGGGCTCGAGCAAGGGCGCGCCGTTGTAAATCACCGCGATGTCCGTGGTGGTCCCGCCCACGTCCAGGACGAGCGTGGTGCCGTCACACGGGTCCAGGGCCAGGGCGCCCATCACGCTCGCTGCCGGTCCGGACTGGGCGGTCTGCGCAGGGAAGCTCCGGCTCTCCTCGAGACCCACGGTGCCCCCGTCCGGTTTCAGGAGGTAGCGCGGCGCATGCAGCCCCTGCTCCCCCAGGATGCGAAGCAGGGCGTCCACAAAGTCCTGGTGGGACTCGTGGAGGGCTGCATTCAAGTAAGTGGTAGCGATTCGGCGGGGAAACCCCAGGTTGCCTGAGACGGTGTGCCCCAGGGCCACATGGGAGAACAAGGGGTCGATCCACTCGGCTGTCTGAAACTCGTGGGCAGGGTTCCGGGTCGAGAATTTGCTCACCACGCCCACCATCCGAATCCCCTGAGCCTGAATGCGCTCTGCCGCCTCCATGACCTCCTGACGGTCCAGGGGTTTGGCCTCGAACCCCCGGTGGTCCAGACAGCCTTGCACCACGTGATAGGCCGGGCCCACGGCAAACCCGTGCGGGTCCATGCCCGGTCCTGCAGAGACGATCATGCCCGTGGGGACCAGTTGGTCCTGCACAATGGCGTTCGTGGCCATGGTGGTGGAAAACGCGAGGCGCCCCACGCGTTCCGGGTTTTCTTCAGACAGGGTCGCCTCCACGGCCTTTCGAAGCGTGTCCAGGAGGTCTTCCCGTGTGGGTGTTTTGGTGGAGGCGATTACGCCGGCCGGCCCGATCAACACGGCGTCGGTCTGTGTGCCGCCCACATCCAGGCCGAGGATTCGGTCAGGGAGCCCGGATTCAGGGGAGAGGGGAGGAGACATCGTGTTCACTCTTTTCTCGGGCCTTGCTTCGGTTTCCCGATAGCCCGTTACAGAATGCGGCTTCTGGGTAACCGTGTTAGCATTGCGCCCGAACCGTCCAAAAGATCGTAGGGCAAAGCCTGGACCCTGTCAACCGAAGGCCGGGCGGTTCAAACAGTCAGGCGTCGGGCCATGAAGAACGAGACGACCACTGCTACGAGCGGTGCGAGGTAAAGGACAATGGAGAGCAGGAGCATGATATTGTTCTCCATAGCCTTGACCTTCTCCATGGGCACGGCCAGCCGAAGCACCCGGTACCCGTCCTTGAGAAGATGCGCCATGTAAAGCATGTCCAGCTTCAGGGTGTCGCTCTGGCGAATCGCCATGCCCCAGCCTTGGTTGAGCGCCGCCTTGAGCTCCGGGCGGTCCGTGTGATTGCCCAGCGCGTCCGAGGGACGGTTCGACTCGCCGATCACGAGGCCGTCGCGTCGGATGACCGTGATGCGGTTTCCCGTTGCCTCCTGGTAGGTCCGGCAGAAGGGTTCCAGGGAGGCGGGGGCAACCCCCGGAGGCACGGCTCGGGCAATGACAAGGGTCAGGGTACGGACCCCGTCTTGGAATTGGCCGTTCAGAGTGGTCCTCAGCACTCCATGAAGGGCGAGCCCCGCCCCGGCCATGCACACGACGAGCACCACGGTGTATGTAAGGTAGGGCTTCCAGATTTGGCTCAATCGCATGGACGATCCTCCTGGCGTCGATGATTCGGGAGCTCCAGAATCTCCCAGTGTGTTCCGTGGAACGCCTCCCGCCCGGTCGAGAACGATTAGAGAAGAGAACGGGCGCTGATCACAAAGAGACACGCAAGCACCCCGGCTACCAGGGGCGTAAGAACCCATCCGAGGCCGATGCGGGTCAGCATGCGTGGGCTCACGGTGCGGACATCTCCAACGAGACCCACGCCCACTACGGCGCCGACGATGGCCTGGGACGAGGAAACCGGGATGCCGACCTGCGTAAAGAGGTGGAGGCTCAGCGCGCCCGCCAGGACCGTGACAAAGGCGGTGAATGGGTCCAGCGGTGCAATGCCCTTGCCCACGGTCATCATGACCCGGTAGCTATACGTAAGCACGCCGAGGGCAATGCTGCCCCCGCCGATCAGGCTCGCGGCCTCTGGGGTCAGAAATCCGGATCCCACATACACCCCTGTGACGTTGGCCACGTTGTTGGAGCCCAGGGAGTAAGCGCCGTAGCAGCCTGCGACCAGGATTCCCAGTCGGTAGATTTGATTCCGCTGGGTGACGCTCAGTCGGGATCCGTCGAGCACCGGAACGAGCAGGCGGTAAAGCAGGTAGGCGAAGACCAGCCCGCAGACAGGGGTGAAGATCCAGCAGGTCACAATCTTGAAGAGCCGGGAGAAGTCGGCGGATCCCTGCAGGATCCCCACCCCCAGGATAGCGCCGATGATGGCGTGCGAGGAGGAGGCGGGCACGGCCAGGTAGGTCATGCCGGTCATGGTCAGACCGGCAGCCAGGGTGCAGAAAAACGCGTTCAGGGGCAGGAGGCTGGAGAGGTCCGTCATCACCTGCATGCACTTGGGGCCTTCGAGTAAGGAGCCAAGCATAACAAAGACCGCAGTCAGCCAGACTGCGGTGCGATATCGGACCGTTCCCGTGGCGACGCCCGTACCGAAGATGTTGGCCGAGTCGTTCGCACCGAGACTCCACCCCAGGAATGCGCCGCTAAGAATTTTCCACATGATATCGAGTCGCTCGGCCGAAGGGACCGCTTTCCGCCTCTACAAAGGTTTTACCCCCGGGGTGCAAAAGGGAGAAGTGCCGGCGGGCCATGTGCGCAAGCTATGTGCTGATGGTGCTGAGGATTCCCAGATGATCGCTGGCATCCTCTATCACGTCACTCACCGAGCAGAGTCGAGAGAGGAAGTCGGCAAGCAGGGAGCCCTCCCAGAAATCGTCAATGGGGATTTTCCTGGCATCCTTCATCAGGCCGAATTTCATGTCATCGATCCTCTTTTCGTAAATGCGAATGGCGAGCCGCTTTTCCCTGAGGTCCTCTCCCGCCATCACAGTCTGGTAGCTGATCCTCAGGAGATCGCACATTTGCTCGTTCAGAAAGGCCACGCGCGAGCAGTCGGCCCGCAGGGCCTCCGGGAAGCGTAGATCGAGGTAGCACACGGCCGCGAACTCCAGGAGGTCGAACACCTGGTCCACAATGTCCACGAATTTGCAGAGCTCGGGGCGCAGGTAGGGCAGAAAAGCGCCCCGGTAAATCAGGCTGGTGATGCCCCTCCGGATGGAGTCCGCCTCCCGCTCGAGTTCCTTGACGCGGCTCATGCGTTTCCGGTCATTCTTTTCAAGGGCCTCGCGGAAAGCGGTGCAGCCGGCAGTGAGCAGGCGGATGTGGCGTTCCATGTCCTCCACGACCCGCTTTTCCCGATCGTCATGACCCAGCAGTTTCTTAAGAAACATGGTCTCCTCGCGCCCGAATGATGAGCATGGCGGCCATGGCGTCCATCATGGAGATCACGCCGACGATGGTAGAACCGTCACAGGCGAACAAGCGCGCCACCCCGTTTTGCTCCATGACCGTGGCAGCCTCCACGAGGGGGGTGTCCTTGTCGATGCACGCAATGGGGCGTGAGGCGATTTCCCCCACGCGAAGGGTCTTCGGGTCCTTGCCCTGAGCCAGGACCTTATACACGATGTCCCTGGCCGTGATTACACCGTCGGTCATGTCGTCCCCGGGAAAACGGACCAGCAGGGATCGAATGCGCCGGTCCACCATCTTCTCCACGGCGTCATATACACTCTGGTCCGCATGGACCGACTCGAGCCGACTGGTCATGAAATCGTTCACTTTCATGGTTTGACCTCCAGGAGGGACATGGGTGTCCCGAAGGTGGAAGGGTTCGTGAAAGGGACAGGTTCCGCTCTGTTATACCGCAAAAGCCTGGGAGGTTCAATGTTCACCCCAAGGCATGCTTCAGGGCCAGGAGCGCCGGGGAAAGGGAACCGAAAAACAGGGCCGTGAGTAAAAGGGATCCGGCCAGTGCGATCAGCGCGCGCGTCCAGCTGAGGTTTGCGGTACGGGCCAGGCCCAGGGTGATGAGGATCCATTTCCAGGGCTCCGTGATCCAGGAAAAAAGCGGAATCCAGGAGGCGAGCAGGGTCACACCGGCCGCGTAAGCGTATACAGAATAGAGGAGGTCGAGAGTCCGTCTCCGCCCCAGAATCATGTGCAGGACCAGGAAGGCGCTGGCTGCGCCTGCAATCGGCATGACCAGGGCATTGAGCAGGATGACGCCCGCCATAAGGAGCCGGTGCTCCACAATGTAGGTCATACATGCGCCCGTGTGAAACAGGGCCGAGAAGAAGAGAAAAAGGAAGGGAATTCGATAACCCGGCTGGGCCGGGAGATCGGAGAAGAAGCTTCGAGGCGCGCCCAGAAGCCTTGTGAGGTCCTGGAAGTACGACCCGATCGAGAATCGACGGGCATCCCGAACCGGTGTTGGGGAAACGCAACCCATGGCGTCCACGCAGTTTCCTCCTCCCATGATCACAGAAATGCTTTGCAGTACGTCTGGCGAATGTTCGCCTGGACGGCTCTCGCCCGCCTCATTCTGCTGCATCGCCGGGTTCAAATGAGGCTCGTTCCTTCCGGCATTACAGGATCCCGAACTTGTACAACAGGCCCAAGCCGAGCATGAGCACGGTCAGGACGAAGAAGAAGGCGCGCTCCGTGTCCTTTCCGAAATACGTGACCCCTTCCTTGAACACGATACGTTTTCTCTCTTGGGGGTGTGTGTGCGAATCCATCATAGCTTCCCCTCTAAAACAGCGGCACCCCTGAGAGGGCCCGAAGGCCCACGCAGGAGGCGGTAAGGTTTAAAATCCCGGCAGCTCGCCGAACCCCCGAACGATCCAGTACACGCCGGCCAGCAGGATGAGCGCGATGTTCGCCAGGAACCACACGGGAATGCCCACACGGAGGTAGTCCTTGGGCTCCAGGTACCCGCTCGCGTATACAATGGCGTTGGGCGGCGTGCCGATGATCAGGCAGTAGGCGAAGGAGGAAGCCACAGCCGTTCCCATGGCCATGAAGGGCAGGTACGTAGTCCCCGGGTGCACCAGGCCCGCCATGTTGAGCGAGATGGGGCCCACAGCAGCCGCGGCCGGACCGTCGGCCATGAGGTTTGTCAGGCAGGCCGTGAGTCCGTTGTTTACCAGCATCAGGGGCAGGCCGGAGTCCATGCCCAGGGGCGCCAGGGCCTCGATGATGGTCCGGGCGAGCCAGTACGCGGCTCCGGTCCCGTCCAGAGTGCGACCGAAGATGATGGCCCCGGCGTAGAGCCAGACCACGCCCCAGTCCACCTTTTCCTGGTAGTCTCGCCAGTTGCACACGCCTGCGAGCAGGTAAGCCACGGCCCCGGCCACTGCGATCACCCCGATGCCCAGGCGCACCGGATAGATCCCCATGTTATAAAAGGCCTTTTCCGTGAACCACCCGTACACCATGAGCAGGAAGATGATGAGCGCCCAAATCTGCTTTCGATTCCAGGGCCCCATGCGGCCGATCTCCTTTTGGAGGAGGCTCATGGCCGGGGCCAGGGAGTGGATGCGCGGCTTGAAGCGCCAGTTCACCACGAACCAGGTGACCGGGATCATGACGAAGAGGAAGGGGAAGCAGTACGTGACCCACTGGAAGTAGCCGATGTCGAACCCGAACATGTCGTTCAGGTACGTCATCATGATCACGTTCCGGGCCCCGCCCGAGGGTGCGCCGGGTCCGCCGATGTTACAGGCCATGGCAATGGCGATCATGAGCACCTTGGCCAGCTCCGGGTCCTCAGGCACTTCGTCCGTGAGGCTGTTCTGATAGAGGAGCATGCCGATGGGCAGAAACATGGCCGCCAGGGCATGGTCCGAGATGAAAGCGGCCAGGGGCGTGATGATGATGAAGAAGATCAGGGTCACCCACTTGACATTGGGTGTGGCCAGCTTTCGGAACATCATGAGGCACATGCGCTTGTCCACGCCCGTCTTGACAAAGGCGGCTGCGAACATGAGGCTACCCATGATAAACCAGCAGGCATCATCCCAGTAGAGCATGGCCACTTCCTTGCGCGTCACCACGCCCGTAAAGACCAGGATGAGCCCGATACAAAAGGCCACACCGGGCAGGGGGATGCACTCGGTCAGAAAGCAGAACACCACGAAGACGAGCATGGCAATGGCCACCTTGATCTGCCAGGCTCCCTTCTGGGCGGCCTTTAAATCCGAGCCGGTGAGGTCTTCGTACTTGAGCTCGGTTTTGCGCAGGTTCAAGGACCGTTGCATGAGGTCGCCGTAATCCTCATCCGACAGGTTTTGATCGATGTAGTCGTGGGCTTTCTGAAAGTTGGAGGCCGTGACCGGCAGGTCGTACTTCTTGCACCATTTTTCGTCCCGTTTCAGAAAACGACCGCGCGTAAGCGCCCCCATCTGGAGATTCTGCTCCATCATGGCCGCTGTAAGGAGCTGCCACTGCTCCACATCAGAACGGCCCTGGCCGAACAAGTCCAGTGTGATGTAATTGATCACGGCCTTGGGGCCGACCTGGTACTCGGTGCCCACATCCTTCATGCCGTAAGGGGTGGGGAGGAACAAGACCACAAAGAACAGAATGACCGGAATGGCAAACAGCTTCCAGTTGACGTACTTGTCGTAACCGGTCGCCTTTTTTTTCGTTTCAGGCATGGGGTTCACCTCCCTTTCTCGCAGACCGCGCCCTTTAGCGGACGCCTCCGGAACCCAGGATGATGCGGGCCAGTTCGAAGAAGACGTCCTGCTCGCGGATCACGCCGATCACGCTTCCACGGCTGGTGATGACAAGGCGCCGGACATTTTCGGAGTAAAGCTTGTTCGCAATTTCCATGAGATTGGCGTCCTCATCCACGGTGAAGGGCGGATCGGACATGAGATCTCGAATGCGTTTGTCCCTCAGGGCCTTGGCCTGGGTGGTGAAGAGCCCGGTCCAGAACATGGTGGAGTAGACCATGCTGTCGGCCATCGAAGGTTTGGGCGCGGTCAGGTAGGAAGGCTGAAGCCCGTGAATCAGATCCTGAATGCTCAGGATGCCTGCGAGCTCACCCCCTTCAAAGACCAGGATGGAGCGGTGCCCGGTCTCCATGATGCGGCTCGTGGAAGCCACGTTCTCGAAGGAGTCCTTGAGCCGCTCGATGGCTTCCCGCACCGTGGCGCTTGCCTCGATCGTTGTGTAGTTCTCGATCGGGATCATGATGTCCCGCGCCCGCTTCTCCTCCCGGGGCGTTTCCTTGCGCCCTGCCGAGTAGGCCGCCCGGATGCGGGAGTCGAGGAGGTCGATATCACAGGGCTTGTTCAGGTAATCGAACGCTTCCTGGTTGAGCGACTCCCGGGCGGACTCCATGCTTCCGTGTCCCGTGAGCATGATCACCTGGGTGTCGGGGTGAACCGACTTGATTCGGGACAGGGCCTCGTGACCGTCCATGCCGGGCATCTTGATATCCAGAATCACCACATCGTGGGGGGTTTTTTCAATGATCTCAACGGCCTCTTCCCCTGACCCCGCCACCGTGGTCTCGTACCCGCGTTTGCTCAGAATGCGGGAGGTCGTGGCGCGGAACTGCTCCTCGTCATCGACCATGAGCACCTTGATTTTGTCTCCCATCGCGTATCCCCCTTTCCGGTACCGGAACGGTAGATCAAGACTCATCCGCTTCCCGCAGGATCTCCTGCGGCGATTTCATGAACTTCCGGGTTTGGGCCACACGGATTTTTTCTTCCAGGCGCTGCCGCTTGGAAAAGGCCTCTTCAGCCTTTTCAATCAGCTCCTGTACATCCGTGGGCTTGGTCAGGTAGTCCGTGGCACCGGTCTTGAGGCCTTCCACCGCCGATTCGACGGTGCCGTGGCCGGTCAGCATGATGACCTCCACGAGGGGAAACTGTCGCTTGATCTCCCGTAAGGTCTCGATGCCGTCCATCCCCGGCATTTTCACGTCCAGGATCACCACGTGAACGCTCTCCATGCGCAGCTTTTCCAGGGCTTCGCCCCCGCTGGCTGCGGTAATGACGTCCACGCCCTTTTTTTCGATGAGTTTTCGGGTGGTCTGAAGGAATCGTTCCTCGTCGTCGACCAGCATAAGCTTCATCTCTCCCATGGGTTGTTCTCCCTTCGGTCTTTCACAAATGGGTCGTTTGCTGTCCTTCCCGTATATCTCAAGGCCCGCAGTCCATCTTCCGCATGTCGATTCGAAAGAGTCTCAGGCCTTCTCAGCTGCCGGCAGAAGGATCGTAAACTCCGTTCCCTCTCCCTGCGCGCTGGATACCTCCATGCTTCCACCCATGGCGTTGATGATGCCGTAGCAGACGGAGAGTCCCAGCCCGGTACCCTTGCCCACAGGCTTGGTCGTAAAGAACGGCCGGAAGATCTTGTCCCGGTCTTCCGGTCGAATGCCCACACCGTTGTCCCGAACCGTCAAAGCCACCCGACCGTTTTCCGTTCCTTTTGCGCCGATGAAGAGGCGGCCTCCCTGGTTTCCGTGCTTTGCCGACACCGCATCCATGGCGTTGTTGAACAGGTTTAAAAGCACCTGCTGGAGCTGGGCCGGGTCCCCGAACACCTCGGGCAGGTCCTCGGCAACATCCTTTTCCATGGCAATTCCGTTCACGATGGCCTTTTTCTCCACCATGGCGGCGACTTCGGGGATGAAGGCCCCGAGATTCAGGTCCCTTTTCACCGGCTCGCTTTGCCGCCCGAACTTGAGAATCGCCTGGGTGATCTTGGAGCAACGTCCGATTTGCAAACTGATTTGATTCATGGAATCAACAATCTCGGTGAGCTCGTCCGTTTCTTTGAGTTCGCCCTTTTCCTGAAGCTCCTCCAGGAGTGTATCGATGAGCGCCTGTTCCGACTTCATGATCTGGAGCGGGTTGTTGATCTCGTGGGCGAATCCGGCCGCCATTTCCCCCAGCTCCGCAAGACGCGTCGCCCGAATGAGCTGATCGCCCAGGCGGTCCTTTTCCCTGTCCATGCTCGCCATGCGCTGCACAATCCGGTGGGTCAGGAAAAACGCCGATCCCACAATGGCGGAGCCGCCGAACAGGGTGATCAGCAGGATCACCACGGCGGCTGTGTGAAGCGCCTTAAAGGCGTCGGCCTTTTCCTGCCGTACCACGAGCATCCAGTCCTGGTCTTGGAGCCAGGTGGTGGCGTAGAGCTGCTCCAGGCCCTGCTGATCCCGAGCGATGAATGTCCGAATGCTTTCGTGAGGGATCACATGACTTCGCGTGTCCTCGTCCCTGTCCATGAGGCTTCCACCGGAACGCCGCTCCGTTTGAAAGAGCCCGTCCCGGTTGAGAAGGTAAGCCTCGCCGGTTCGACCGATACGCACCATTTTCACGAGGTTGTTGAAGCGGTTCGAGTCGACGGTGGCCCGCAGGACCCACTGGCCGCTCGCTTCCCCGCCCACCACAGCGATGACGAAATGGGGCACATGGCGATAGCCCAGGAAGATGTCACTGATGTAATAACCGCGCTTCAGGACTTCCTGGAACCAGTCCGCTTCCCGGTAGTTTTTGCCGGTGAGCTGAAAGGGGCCGTGGTAGGCCATATGGAGCCCGTCTTGGTTGAACACCCCCAGATCCACAAAGGCGTTGGACCCCTTCTGAAGGTGTTGAAACACCTCGCGCAGGACACGTGGCCAGGCCAGGTCATCGAGCTCGTACTCGTCCACGATGAACTTCAGGTCCGCTTTGCGCTCTTCCAGGAAGGACTCGATCATGAGCCGATGGTCCTCTACGATCCGTTCCATGGCACCGATCGTGTTGGCCTCCAGAGAGGCGGTGAAGTGGGAGTACCCGATGGCCAGGACAGCCACAAAGGGAATCCCCGGAACCAGGATCATGCAGGCGAGGACGAGACGACGCAGACTGCGGTATGGGTCTTTTCGAGTCATTGTGTGAGTCCAAAACCCCGAGAGCGATTTCTTCTTTCGAATCCACTCCCAAGGACGGCACGTTCAATACCTCGAAAACGACGCAACCCCTGTGCCAAAACCAAGGATCCACTAACGCCCCAGAATGACGAGTCTTATTCGAGATCGTTGCTTGAAGGATGACGGTATTTTTGTCGAGTTCTTTTACAGACTGTAAAGTGGAGATCCTCACGGGACGTGGATTTCAAGGGAGAAGAAGAAATCCGGAACGCCCCGCTTCAAGGATCTGAAATAAAGGCTACGCGTGCGGTAGGCTCGAGGAAGGAGATGGAACGCCGCCTCAGGAGGCTCGAGAAAAGTCCAAAGGGTGTATGTCTACGACGAAGTTCTCTTCGTCGCCCTGAGTTCCGGCGGGGCACTCTTCGGAGAACCTCGGAAGGATTCAAACACGGGGACTCTGCGCTACTTCTCCTCTTCCTTTTCCTGGTCGAACACCCGGCCCGGGAAGCGTAAGAGCTCCTTGATCTTGGCACTTCGAATCTTCTGGTCCTGGGAGTCCTTCTTTTCAAAGGCCTGAGCCAGTTTGACAAGGAGCTCCTCGAGTTTGACCGGTTTGAGAAGGTAGTCGAAGGCCCCGAGCTTCATCCCTTCGATGCTCGTCTCTACGGAGCCGTGCCCTGTGAGCAGGATCACCTCGGTCAGCGGACGGATCTTTTTGATCTCCCGCAGGGCCTCGATTCCGTCCATGCCACCGGGCATCTTGATGTCGAGGATCACGACGTCGAAGAGCTTCTCCTCCATGAGCTCCAGGGCTTTTTCCCCGCTCGGGGCCCCAGTGGTGTCGATGTTTCGCTTGTTCAGGCGGTTGACGATGGTTTCGAGGAAATCCTCTTCGTCGTCCACAACCAGCACTCGAAAGTAGTCCATGGCTTCCTCCTTCGATGATGCATGCACAATTCCTATTTTTTCTCTGGAATCACGACAGGGATGGCCACTGTGAAGGTCGTTCCCACGCCCACCTGGCTTTTGAGCCGAATGGTCCCCCCCATTTTTTCAATAATATCATAACTCACCCAGAGACCGAGGCCGGTGCCTTTGCCGGTGTCCTTGGTCGTATAAAAGGGGTCGAAGACCTTCCGCTGCCGCTCTTCGCGGATTCCCGGACCGTTATCGGCGATGTCCATAAGGATCACGTCTCCTTCGCGCCTGCTCGAGATCTGGATCCGGCCGTCCTTGACGATGGCGTCGATGGCGTTGGTGATGAGGTTGAGGAGTACTTGTTGGAGCTGGGACTGATCTCCTGCAATGATGGGAAGGTCCTCAGAGAGGTTCGTCTGGATCTCGATGTTGTTGATCCGGGAGTAATTGTCCAGCAGGGTCACGGTCTGCTGGATCGTCTGGTTGATGTCCACATCCTCCATGCGGGGTTCCATCTTTCTCGCGTACCCCAGCATGTTGTGGACCACCTTCCGGGCGCGCTCTACGTGATCCTCGATTTTCCTCAGGGAGTTCTGGAACTCCCGGGCGTTCTCGCTTTCCCGGAATTCCTCGTCCTGTAGGAGATCTTCCATCCATCCGGTCTTTTGAAGGATCACGGCCAGGGGGTTGTTGATCTCATGGGCCACTCCAGCGGCCATCTTTCCCAAGGCGGCCAGCTTGTCTGATTGAATGAGCTGGGCGTTCAGCTCGTTCAGACGGGCGTCGGACTCCCGCAGGTGAATGATCACGGTGCGGATGGTCAGCACCGTCGCGAACACAATGACCAGGATCCCGCCCAGGATGATGCCGATCTCTGCGTTCCGGGTGGCAATGAGCCCGCTTCTCTCCTCCTCCGCGTCCTGGCTGATTACGAGGAGCCAGTTCTTGATGTTGAGCCAGCTTCCTGCATAGAGCCCCTGTCCCCCTTCCTCGTCGTTTCTGTGGAGGACGCGGGTATTTCTTCCGAAGATCTTCGGATCCAGGCCGCAAGGGGAGAGCAGAGTCTCCTCGAATCGGGGGCAGGTCTGGTACACCCCGTTCCCGTTGATGATGAACGCGTCTCCGGTCCGGCCCAGGTGGGCGGAGCGGACGATCCGTTCGAACACGGCTGAGTCGATGGTGGCCCTCAGGATCCAGCTGTGCTCGTTCTCCTGCCTTTTGACCGCGATGATGAAATGAGGGATCCTTCGGTACCCGAGATAGACATCACTGATATAGACGCCCTTGCTCATGACCTCGCCGAACCAAGGCTGCTGGTAATAGTTCAGGTTCTTGAGCTCATAAGGCCCTACATAGGCCAGGTGCTGGCCCGCGTGATCGATCACCCCCAGGTCCACAAAGGCGCCGGCCCGCTGGTTCATGATGGAGAAGACCTCTGCCAGGTGTTTGTCGTCGGCGATTTTCTGAAAGGGGTGGATGTCAGCCATGGCGGAGAGGATGGCTGTCCGCTCCTTCAGAAACATCTCCACGGCCTCGGCTGTAGCCCGCGCCCGGTACTGGATCTGCTCCTCGATTTTTTCCCGGCACATGCGGGCGAACTGGTAGTAGATGGTCGCGCCCAGCAGGAGCAGGGGGGCCAGGGAGACCGCAAGCGTGATCGCGACGATCTTCCGCTGCAGGCTTTTGTAAAGCAGGGTTTTCATAAGATCATGCCGGCCACGAAACGAACTGCCAGTACCCGAGAATAGCCCAGAACCAGAGAACGAGCCAAGCTAGAATGGTCACGGGCAGGCCGTACTTCACAAAGTCAAAGACGTCCAGGAGCCGTTCCCCGGTCTCGGGGTCGCGGCCCATTCCGAATGCGATCGCATTGTTCGGCGTTCCAACCACGAGGAAGTTGGCAAAGCTGGACGAGAAGGCGCAGGCCAGACCAAGCTTCCACACGTGCACGCCTCCCAGGGTGGCCATGGGGAGAACGATGGGACCGAGCGCCGCCACTGTGGCGCCGTCGCTCATGAAGTTCGTCATGGCGCCGGTCAGGACGCTGATCCCGATAGCGAGCATGTCGCCTTTGGCCAGGGATTCAGGAAGGATGCTCACAAACATGTTGGCCAGCCACAGGGCGCCTCCGGTGAACTTGAGCCCCACGCCCATGGCGCATGCGGCCGCGTACAAACCTACCACGTCCAGGGCCACGCCTTCCTGGATGTCGTCCCACGTGATGATCCGGGCGACGAACATGGCCGCAACGGCATAAAGGGTGGGACCTCCCAGTCCGGAGTGCTCGCCGAGGATAATCCAGGCGGAGACCAGGCAGACCAGAATTACCGCCATGACCGCTTCCTTGCCCCCGAACTTGGGCATGCGCGCCACCTCGGCCTTGACGATCTCGGCGGGGTTCACGTCCTTGACCAGAAATCGGGGTTTGCACCGGATGTACATGTATGCCCCGATGACCACGGCCACCAGCGGTACAAAGGGCATGCCGTACTTCATCCAGTCCAGGAAGGAGATGGGTGCGCCGTATTCCATGAGGTAGCCCACCATGATGGCGTTCCGACCTCCTGCGGCCGGCGATCCCGGGCCCCCGTGATTCGCCGCGAAGCAGATCCCGAGGAGCAGGAAGATGGCGAGGGCCCGGTCTTTCTTTACGCCGTACATCTTGCAGGTCACCTTGTACACCCCCATGAGCACGGGGATCAGCAGGGCCACCAGCGCGTGCTCGGAGAGGAAGCTCGCTGAGACTCCAAGCATGGGTATGAAGAAGAAGGCAAAGGCTTTGGCGCTTTTGATGCGGCTCAGGAGAATGAGCCCGATCCGCTTATCCAGACCGGTCTTGGCCACCCCCACGGCCACGGCCAGAATGCCGAAGATGAAAAACACCGCGTCTTTCATGTAAGCCTGTGAAATCTCGTTGATGGGGAGGATGTGAAAGAGGTAGAGAAGCACGGCCACCATGATGTCCGTCGCCCCCAGGGGCAGGGCCTCGGTTCCCCACAGGAATACGGCCACAAAGAAAATACCGAGCATGATCTTGCTCATTTGGGCGGCCTGCTGAGCCGTGAGAAGGGGTTCGTGGCCGGCCGCTTCGAGCTCCTCTTCTACCTGGGCGGCGTCCGTCTCCACCATGGCCTTGGAGGCCTTAAAGGCCTCAGGCCGAAGCTTTCGGTTCACGTTGTCCGTGATCGTTTCGCATCCCGTGGAGAGCTTGTAACCCGGCGGTTTGGCCTTCTCCATCAGGTCGATCATGCCCTGGGGCGGGGGGATAAGGACAAGCCCCGCAAACACAATGGCCGCGACGAGAAGGAGCACAGGCTTGTGTCCCGGCCGGCTTGCCCACAGGCTTTTGGGGTCTTCGGTGTCGGATTTCCGTTGATGAACCATGCCTTCCTCCTTGTGGTGTGGCACACAGACGCGCGCAAAGCGCGGGACGATCCGCGTCCCGCGTTGGGCTTTTCGCATGGCGTCAGGCCGGGGTTCCGGGACTCCTCAGCATCCGTGGTCGCCTAAGAGGAGGTTTTCACAAGCAGCCTCTGCCCCTTTGAAAACGATTCCCGGAGCCCGTCCTGACGCCTCTCTACAGGGCAAGCGCCATGCCAAAACCGGCAGCGGTTTCCGTTGCGGTAAGCCCTTAATATGCGCAGGGATTCCAAGAAAACCCGCGGACAGCGAGGGAGGAGATGGCTCCGTTTCTGTCAGTATCTTTTACAGAGTGTAAAAGAGGCGGTCGTTCGGGCCGCAACCGGGAGGAGGATTGCTTCCATGGGGTTTCGCTGGTAGAAGAGGGAATCGATTGTCCGGTGAAGCGTGAGCGCTTCCAAAACAATCCATTCTGCCGGACTTTCTGCTTCTCCGGCAAGGGAGGCCGTGTATGAAGCCGCCGCAGGAAAAAGTGATTTGTTCGATGATAAAGGTGAGCAAGTTTCACAACAAGGAGCCGATCCTACAGGACATCTCCCTTTCGTATTTCTATGGCGCCAAGATCGGGGTGGTGGGATTGAACGGCTCTGGAAAGAGCTCGCTTCTGCGTATCCTGGCCGGGGAGGACAAAGAGTTCAACGGCCGGCTGATCCTCTCGCCGGAGTACAGCGTGGGATTTCTGGAGCAGGAGCCCTTGCTGGATGATGAGCGCACCGTTCGAGAGATCGTGCAGGAGGGTGTGCAGGAGGCCGCTGACCTCATGGAAGAGTTCAACCGCATCAGCGAGCAATTCTCCGAGCCCCTGTCGGACGAAGACATGGACCGCTTGATCGGGCGCCAGGGCGAGGTCCAGGAGCGCCTGGACGCCCTGGATGCCTGGGACCTGGACTCGCGGCTTCAAATGGCCATGGACGCGCTTCGATGCCCGGAGGGGGACACCCCGGTGAAGGTCCTCTCCGGCGGGGAACGCCGCCGCGTGTCCCTTTGCCGTCTCCTGCTTCAGCAGCCCGACATCCTCCTCCTGGACGAGCCCACCAACCATCTGGACGCGGAGACCGTGGCCTGGCTGGAGCGCCACCTCCAGCAATACGAGGGGACGGTCATCGCAGTGACCCACGACCGGTACTTCCTGGACAACGTGGCCGGGTGGATTCTGGAGCTGGACCGGGGCCGGGGTATCCCCTGGAGAGGGAACTACTCCTCCTGGCTCGAGCAGAAGCAGGAACGGCTCCGGAGGGAGGAAAAGTCCGAAGGACACCGGCAGAAGACCCTCCAGCGGGAGCTGGAGTGGATTCGCATGTCGCCCCGGGCCCGTCAGGCCAAGTCCAAGGCGCGCATCCGTGCGTACGAGAGCCTGCTGTCCCAGGAAGGGGCCTCCAGGGTCCGCGATCTTCAGATCTACATTCCGCCGGGCCCCCGCCTGGGCGAACGGGTGGTGGAGGCGGACGGGGTGACCAAGGGGTACGGCGAGCAGCTCCTCTTCGAGGACCTGTCCTTTTTCCTTTCACCCGGCGGGATCGTGGGCATAATCGGCCCCAACGGCGCCGGTAAGACCACCCTGTTCCGGCTGATTACAGGGCAGGAGAGCCCGGATGCGGGAAGGATCGAGACGGGCGAAACCGTTCGGCTGGCCTACGTAGACCAGACCCGTGAGAGCCTGGACCCGGATAAGACGATCTGGGAGGCCGTATCAGGGGGAGAGGAATGGGTCGAGCTGGGCGATACATCGGTTCGGTCCCGGGCCTATGTGGCCCGGTTCAACTTCACCGGTGCGGACCAGCAGAAGCGGGTCGGGACACTCTCCGGCGGGGAGCGAAACCGCGTGCACCTCGCCTGCATGCTCAAGGAAGGCGCCAATGTGCTCCTGCTCGACGAACCTACGAACGACCTGGACGTGAACACCATGCGTGCCCTGGAAGAGGCCCTGGAGAGCTTTGCAGGGTGCGCCATGGTGATCAGCCACGACCGGTGGTTTCTCGACCGTGTGGCCACGCATATCCTGGCCTTTGAAGGGGAAAGCCGCGCTGTGTGGTTCGAGGGGAACTACTCGGAGTACGAGGCGGATCGCCGGGAGCGGCTGGGCGCGGAGGCCGACCATCCACACCGGATCACCTACCGTCCGTTGACGCGCGCGTGACTCCCCGTTTTTTGAGCAAGATAGCCGTTATTCCGGGGGACTTGGCCGGGCTTCGGGGAGGGACGCTTTTCCCGCTCCTGCGCTCCCGGGCGGATCCCTCCTTCTGACTTGCCCTCAGGGAACCCTCCCACGGTTCCGCCGCCCCTTCGGGGCGGTCGGCCCGGGGTTTCCCTTTCGTGCAAGTCGGGGAGGAACGCCGCCCTCCCGCGATGTCGCTGTGATAATCCCCCCTTTCCATCCCCCAATCCTAGAAAGCCTACCTCCTGCAAATCACGCCTTCTCTTCACACCTTTAAGGAAAATTCAGCCCTCGACCTAAGGAGGGGTTCTTGGGGAGCTCAATGTTATCGGCAATCTTAAGCATTCTTCAAGCTTGCTGCGGGGAGATTCAAAATCCCAGGGTTCTTTTGCTACGGCCTTCTGAATCAGGGGAAATCATGTCAATGCGGAAAGGCGGTGAAGGGGATGCCTCGAGGGACATTGAGGAAGGGGCTTCGTCTTCCCGGGACTTGTCCGTGGGGGAAACCCCTGTCCCTGAGCGCACAGCGCGAAGGGATCAGCGGGAGGGGGCAGGAATGCCCCCGCGGTCAAGTCCCAGGGAAGACCAGCCCCGAAGCTCTGGAGCGAGAGGCCTCCCTGACGCCGACGAATCGCTTCTCAGGAGGTGTTGCCGCTTTCTCCCGAAGCCTCCCCATTTTTCTCTTCTTCAGACAAGGGGAAGAGCGTCTCCAGGTCGTTCCGGATCTTGTTGCGGTAGTACTGCACGGTGTTCGGGTTGGCCATGATCATGTCGAGCTGCCGCGTGTGGATGATCAGGTATCCCAGGTGCTTCAGACGATTCTCCATGAACGCCCGGTCCCGGCCCTCCAGGCGGGACATCAGGGTGTCCTCCTTCACCTCCACCCGGAAGTCGAGCTCTTCGAGCAGATCCCGAATGAAGAAGGCCCGCTTCTGCTTCCGTCCCAGGTCGGCCGCTCCGCCCTTGAACTGAAAGTTGATGGAATTCTCGCTGGAACGGTTGCTGACCAGGGCCTCCACGATGGAGAAGTGAAACCCGAACCGGGAGTTGAGACAGCAGTAGTTCCGGGAGATCATGAAGTAGTTTCGTGTGGCATAGCGAGAGCGCACACCCGGCACCAGGGCCGTGTTCGTGGTGGCCTGGAACATGACCGACATGAATCCCTTGCCGTCCACCGGCGGCGGGCCCTGCCAGGGCATGGCTGAGATTCCCTCCCAGATGGCATGCATGGGAATGGACACGATGTTGTCCAGAAGAACGTACTTGCCTTCCACCTCTTCGGCAAAGCCGTCGTCCAGATTGAGCACCCACCACTGCATGGGGACACCTCCCATGAGCTGCTTGCTCGAGCGTTCCGGGAAGTGGTGGTCTTTGCCGAAACGGAACATCTCCTGGACGGATTTCTCGTGACAGAACCGGGTGATGTCATGGAAGGTCTTGCAGTTCCCCGGCTTGAACGCGGGAGAGTCCGGGTCCATAAGCCGCAGGGGAATAATGTGTCGAGAGGCGCCCTCGAGGGCCTCAAAAACCGGGCTCCCCTTCATGAGATTTCTCGGCTTGGGGGCCGCCCTGAGGAGGTCTTCCCTGCGGCCGTCATAGATGCGGCAGGTTTCCGCGTCCACAGTGACCACGCGGCCGTTTTCCAGCTGTTCCATGGCCTGGTCCAGTCCGAAGATCGCCGGCACTTGGAACTCACGGGCCACATTGGCCAGGTGCCCGGCCACGCTTCCCCTCTCGGCCACCACAGCGGAGGCGCGTTCGAGCACGGAGGCCCAGCGAGGAAGGGCCTGGGCCGCCACGAGCACGGACCCCGGAGGAAACTGGAGCGTGTCCGCCTCTCTTCGAATCAGGAACACGGGTCCGGCTCCCACTCCAGGGCTTGCTGTGGCCCCTCCGGCCAGGATTGCGGCACCTTCCACGGCTGCATTCTCTTCGATCGGCATGCGGTGATCCTCGGCCTGCTGAAGGGTGCGGCATTGAAGGATCACCAGTTTGCCGTCCGGGCGCAAGGCCCACTCGATGTCCTGAGGAACGCCATAGTGTTCCTCGATGCGCACAGCCAGGCGTGCAAGCGCCGTGGCCTGCTCATCCGAAAGACTTGGGGAGCGGGCTTCTTCGGGCTTCAGGGCGACCCGGCGCACGCCCTCGGCGCGGTGGGGCACGAACTTGGTGTCTTTTTCAGGGATTTCCCGACGAAGGATCTGCGGGGGGTCTCCCCGGTCGAGCACAAAGAGGTCCGTGGCCCCGCTCCCGTCGACCACCAGCTTGGGCAGCCCCCACGCCGAGGTGATCACGATGTGATTGTCGCGTATATCCACGGGATTGCTGGAGTACGTGACGCCGCCGGCCACGGCGTCCACCATGCTCATGCACCCGACACACATGGCGATGTCCTCGTCTCGAAGCCCCCGATGGAGCCGGTAGGTCATGGCCGGGACCCCGTACTTGCTGGCCACGATTTCCCGGTAGGCTTCGAAAAGGTTCTCCCGGCTCACATTGAGCTCGGAGCGGTACTGGCCGGCAAAGCTGCTCCCGGCGAAATCCTCGCCAAGCGCGCTGCTGCGCATGGCCACGGTGATCCCCGGACCTTCTTGCTTCTCGATGCGTGCATACGCATCCTCGATGGCCTTTTCCAGGTCTTCCGGCAACGGAGAGCGCATGACCAGTTGCTGAATGTCCGCACTCAAAGAGTGGAAGGCGTCCCGGTTCTCCACACTGGCGGCCTGGATACGGCGGTCGATCTCCGTCTGGAGGTCGTTGTGGGTCATGAAACGCGCGTACCCTCGGGCGGTAACCACGAAACCGCTCGGCCCGTTGACTCCCAGGCGGTTGATGACCTCGGCGAGATTCGCCATCTTTCCTCCGGTCAGATCGGCCGATTCCCGGTTCACCTCGGAAAGGGGAAGGACGAGCGGTCCTTCATGGGTGAGGGCTTTTCGTTCCACCAACGGGTTGATCCGCCTCTGAATCTCGCGGAATCGCTCGTGCAGGGTTTCATAGTCCGGGCGTTCCGGGGCGAGCTGGTTGATATGACGAATGATCTGCCACACGCTCGTGGAAACACTGGTGCACCGGGAGGAGACAAAGGCCATGCCGAATGGGTGGGTTCCTTTTAGTGCCTCCTCCATCTCGGCCATCACGTCCAGGGCGCGGTTGTTGGCATTGAGCAGCAGCTTGAAGTGGTGATATCGATCTTGAAAGGCCGTGCGCAGTTCCTTCGCATCGACAGGTGCGCGAGGGGACGAGATCCCGAACAGAGAACGAAAAAGAAGCAGAATCCGGCCCAAAGAGTTCTCCTTGAAGCGTCTTGGACAAAGGAATCCGGTCCGTATGGGGCGGAAAAAGGCCGAAGGCAATGGGCGAGCGTGCCTTCGGCCTCTGGATGGATCGTTTCGACCCGGACCCTCGCCTGCCCGTCGTGTTCATGGATTCACTGCGGGAGCGAGGAAGGCAGGCCGAAACCGGTTAGTGCTCGAGCTGCATGCCCCATCCCTCGAACATGAACATGATGGAGAAACCATACCACAACGTGTAGATCACGTAGAAGACCAAAGAAAAGAGGACGATGCCCAGCCTCTCTGTGATCTTCTGAGGCTCGATTCCATAGTAGTTGTAGGCCGGTTCCACGGCCTTTTTCTTGACCAGGTCCACGGCCTTGGCCAGCTTGAATTGCTTCTGCTTGCTCAGGGCCTTGTCCATGGCCTGGCATGCGGACCACCAGTTGAACAGGGCCAGCCTGGCGTCGAGATTGTATTTGCTCGAGAGGGCCTCGCCGTTGTTTGCAAACATGGCATCCGCGTCCTCGAGGCACGCCGAGAGAACGGCCCCAAGGTCCCCGCTCACTCGAAGAGAATCGTTTTCCACGGCCGCGCTCGCCCCTGCAGCCCGGTAAAGCAGGGCCGTGTTCTCGGCCTGTGCCGCATCCACATTCAGGACGATGTCCACGGTCTCGCCGCTTATGGGCTCGATGCCCTTCTTGGCGGCCGGGATGTAGTAGGCGGACTCCTTGGAGATGGAGTTGTAGAGATCGTCCGAGAACTCCAAAGCGTTCTTTCCGCTGAAGATGGGAGAGAACATGATCCCCAGAATGACCAGAAAGCACAGGATCAGCACAAACCCCCGGGTGAATTCCTTCTTGTTGGCCATCATGATGACACCTCCTCCCCCTTCAGTACCGAAATGTTCCTGAAGAACGTGCTCAAGACCCAGACGCCGAACCCCCCGATCACCAGGAAGAAGGCCCACACGCCGATGCTGTCGAGCACGGCACCGGTCTGCTTGCTGATGCTGATCACCTCGATTTCACCAAGCTTGCCGGGGAGGGCGAAGATGCGGTTCACGAACCCGGCGAGCACCGCCATGGCGTAAAATCCACGGATCACGATGCCCGGGACCACCTTGGTCACCATGGCCCCGATTTGGATGCCCAGAAGGGAGCCCAGAAGCATGCCCATGGCCAGTGTGTAAAAGATGAACCCGTAGATGGCGTACTGGCTGATGGAGGCGTACCCGGCCGTGAAGATGATCTGGAAGATGTCCGTTCCCACGGTGGTCATGGAGGAGACCCCCAGCATGTACACGAAGATGGGAAAGGTCAGGAACCCGCCGCCCACGCCCATGATCCCGGCCGTGAGTCCCACGAGACCGCCGCTCATGACCAGAAAGATCCAGGAAATGCTCCGGCCTCCCGGAGTGAGGTCGTGGTCGAACCGAATCATGGGGGGCACGTTAACCTTCTGGATCTTTTGAGGAAGATTTCCCAGCTCCGCTCCCTCTATTTTGCCGCCGTGAGCGTCCCCGCCGCCGTGCGGCGCGGCCTGGCGCCCGGCCTTGCGCGCCTTGAGAAAATCGGTCATGGCGTAAATGCCCAGAAATCCCAGCATCAGGGAGTAGATCGTCGTGATGAAGGCATCACTCAGCACCGGGTTGATCTCGTAAAGGACCCGATTGATTAGACCACCGCCTGTGGCGCCCAGAATGGCGCCGATCAGAAACACGGCGGCCAGGGGCACGGAGACGTTCCCCAGCTTGCGGTGGATCACACTCCCCATGATGGCCTTGGCAAAGATGTGAAAGAGGTCCGTCCCCACGGCCAGGATTCCCTTGATTCCCGCACTCATCAGGGCAGGGGCGATGACAAATCCGCCCCCGGCGCCGATGCACCCGGTGATCAGGCCGGCCACGAGCCCGATAAGGATGGATACCACGAAGATGCCGCCGGAGTAAAAGGCCGGTGTGTATGCCTTTTTCCCGCCCAGCACGTCTGGAAGCGCCTCGCCGATCTGATCGGCGAAAGCGATTCCGCCAAGGAGGACGGGTACCATCAGCAATCCCAGGATAAGAAGGCGTTTGCGGTCCCCGAGAATGGTCCTGGAGACGTCGAGCTCCCACCTCGCGTGGGCGCGAGCGCCCATCATCATGAAATGACCCCACTGCTTCAAGAACTTCATCTTCTTCAGCCCCTCCTTTTCAAAGAATTCATTTCCCGAAACCCGATCGATTACGAAGTCCCAAAGAATCTGTTTCCCGAAAACACCATGTCACTCCCGGTCCACGGGTTTCCCCGAACGAACCGAGTCTTCCATGTGTCGGATCTTTTTCTCCTGAATTGCTTTTTTTTTGTAAGCATCCTGTATTTTGTAAAGCAGATCGTCAATGTTGATCGGCTTCATGAGGTAGTCGAACGCCCCCAGCTCCATTCCCTCGATCGCGACCTCCATGCTGGCGTGCCCCGTGAGCATGATCACTTCCACCAGGGGGTTGCGCTTCTTGATCTCTCGAAGCACCTGGACACCGTCCATGCCGGGCATCTTGACGTCGAGCACCACAACGTCCACCGCATTTTGCTCCAGGTAAGCCAAGGCATCCTCTCCACTGCGTACCCCTTGGACTTGAAGCTCCCGCTTGTTCAGGCGCTTAAGCAAGGTGTCCAGGAACTCGATCTCATCGTCCACAAGGAGGGTCTGAAAACCGTCCATTGGGATCACCCCTTCCGTGCTGCAGCCTCGCGGACGCGCTCGACCAGCTCTTCCAGGCTGCAGGGTTTCGTCAAGTAGTCACACGCCCCGAGGGCGATGCCTTCTTCCGCGGCTACTGCGGACCCGTGGCCGGTGAGCATGATCACGGGCATTTCCGGAGCCATTTTTTGAAAGACCTTCAGGACCTCGATTCCGTCCATGTCCTCCATCTTCAGGTCCAGCACGGCCACGTCGAAGTCGTTTCTTCGAAGGACTTGTATGGCCTGCGTCCCGCTCGTGGCAGAGGTCACTTGAATGTTTCGCTTGCCCATGCGTTTCTCCAGGACCTGCACGAAGCCGGCTTCGTCGTCCACCAGGAGAAGTCGAATGGGCGCTGCTTCGTTCTGCATGGTTGATCGCTCCCGGCCCTTTCATCCTCCATGACCGCATCCCATTCAGGATTCGGTGGAGGCGTCTTCCTCATTCTCTTCGGGCAGGGGCAGGACAATGTGAAAGGTCGTGCCGGATCCCACCCGGCTTTCCACCAGGATGTCCCCGCCCATTTTCTTGACAATGCCGTAGCAGATGGAGAGCCCCAGCCCGGTTCCCTTGCCCACGGGTTTCGTGGTGAAGAAGGGGTCGAAGATCCGGCCCAGGTTGGATTTGGGAATGCCGGGGCCGGTGTCGATCACGTCGACGATCACGTTCGAGTCCACCAGACGACTGCGAAGGAAGAGATTGCCTCCTTCCTTTTCCATGGCGTCGATCGCATTGTTGATGACGTTCAGCAGGACCTGCTGAATCTCCGTCTCCGAGGCCTGAATCAGAGGAAGATCCTCCTGAAACGAGGTCTCAATGGTCACTTTGCCGTACTTGGCCCGCTGTTCCGAGAGGTCCACCAACTCCTGGAGCACGTCGTTGATCTGAAACTCCTTGACCCGGCTCTCCGTCTTTCGTGCGAAGCTCAGGAGCTTGTGGGTGATCTCCTTGCAACGAAGCCCCTGGGTTCGAATCTGAGTCAGCGCCCGATGGAACTCCTCCAGGTTTTCCCCCTCCTGGAACTCCTCTTCCTCGAGGAGGTCTTCGATCCAGCCCGCCTCTTCCACCATGATGGCCACGGGGTTGTTGATCTCGTGAGCGATTCCGGCGGCCAGCTCTCCCACAGAGGCCAGCTTGCCGGTCTCCACGATCTGCTCGTTCATCAGTTGCCTTTCCATGTCCACTTCGGCGAAGCGGTAGGCGGTGCGCCTGGAGACGGCGAAGGAGGTGCTGATCACGGCAATCATACCCAGCAGGAGAATGGCCAGGGTCACGCGCACGGCCCGGTGGAAGTCTGCGAAGGCATCCGATGTGGTCTGGCGATAGACGAGAAGCCAATCGCCGTCCTTTAGAAACATCCCCACGTAAAGAAAATCGTTGCCTTCCTTGTCCTCACGCTGGGCGATGTATACGCGGTCCGGGTCGGGATCGGCTTGGTGCTGCTCCAGGAAGTCCCGGTACGGCACGGACTCCAGGTGCACGTTACGTGGAAGCGTAGTCTGGAGCTCGCCGTCCCTGTTCAGAATGAATGCGAATCCGGTCTTGCCGATCCGTATGCTCTCTACCAGGTTGTTGAACTTGACGAAGTCGATGGTGGAGCGAAGGACCCAGTCCTGGCCGCTCGTGTTATCCCGCACGGCCACGATAAAGTGAGGAAGTCCCCGGAGCCCTAGAAAAACATCGCTCACCACGAACTTCCGGGTCATGGCCTGCCGGAACCAGTCGGCGTCCGCGTAGACCGCCCTTCCCAGCTTGAACGGCCCGGAGTAAGCGACCTGAACGCCCTGGCCGTTCACGACGCCGAGGTCCACAAAGGCATTGTCGAACTCCTGCTGAAGGGTCTCCAGCCGGTCTTGAAGAAACGATTCATCGCTCAGCTCCTCGAAGCTGAAGGTTCGGGCAAGAAAGCGGATGTCCCCGGATTTTTCTCCGAGAAAACAGTCGATGTTCAGCTTGTGCTTTTTGACGATCGTTCCAAGATGAGCATAGGCTTTTTCCTGGTAGGATCGGTGGAACTGGTACAGGATCAATGCGCTGATGAGGAGCATGGGAAGAATGGATACGCCAATGATCGCGAACGCACGGGTCCGCAGCAGGGTCTCGTTGTTTTTCAGGGCTTCTGGGGGCAGCGCTTTGGTCATCGGCGTTTTTTCCAAATCCGTTCTTGTCTAACTCCGGGATTGTGAATCCATCCCGGAGAAGGGAAAGGGCGATGAGGTCGCATGGCGTTTGAAGGCTTCAGGCATAACGATCCATGTCAAAGCGAACTTTCTTGAAGCGCTCCCGGGTGTCTCCGGAAACATAAGCTCCGATGCGGGCCATGAACACATTTTCGGGCCGGAGCATCACGTTGGGTTCGTTGGTCTGGAAGATCCGGAATCCCTGCCGCGAAAACAGGTGGATAATCATGTCCCGATAGGCCATGGTGGATAGACCCTGACCCTCCACGTCCCAGGTCCAGGAGTAGCCGACCATGTATACGATGCGCTCCTCGCAACGGGGGTGTTCCATGAGCAGACGCAGAAGGACTTCCGCCATGCCCGCCCCGCGCCAGGCGCGATCGATCTCGATGACGGAGACCTCCATCATCGCCCGCTTCCCGACCCGGTGCCACCGTTCGTTCGGGCCGGGGAACTCCAGAATGCCGGCACCCACGATCTCGCCCCGGCCGGTCAGGGCCAGGGTGACATTCGTTTCCGCTTTCCGGGCCGCCTGGATAAGGCTCTCCTTGCCTGTGACCAGGGGGCGATACCGTGCGAAGTCCTTGGCCCCCAAGTTGTACGTGAGTCTTTGGATCTCTTCGGGTGCACAAAACGCGCGAAGGATCACGGTTCCCCGATCCGTCGGCCAGTCCACCGTGTGTGCTTGAGCAAGATTCATTCACCGGGTGCCTAAAAATCGCTCCACTCCTTGTGAAGACGTTTGAGAAGAATCCGGGCGTCCCGCGGGGTCCCTCCGGGGTCGCGGAGGTAGCCCTGCAGGAAAGCGCTTTCATGAAAATCCCAGTTCCGCAAAGCATCGGCTGCGTCCTCCTCCACACCCACAGGGAAGTCCGCGCGAAGGATCTCCAGACCCAGATCCATGGCCCTCCGAATCAGATCGAAAAGCATCCAGTTGCCCAGGCGTTTGCCTCGATAATCCGGAGCGATTCGAATACGTACCTGTCCGATGTGACTCCGGCTTCCGTGTCCCCGGGTAAGGAGCGCGGCATGTGCGATCACGCGCTCGTCGTGGAGGGCGAGGACGCTCAGCGTCTCTCTCGAGCGGACGGCCTGAATCCATTTTTGAACCACATCCGGGTCCGCAGGGTCTTCCTCGTAGAACCACTGCTCATCGGTGGGCATGCCTTTGTAAAACGACAGGACCGCCGAAATGTCGGACTCCTCGATGGGGCGAAGAACGATCTCCTCGCCGCTTTTGAGGACCACCTCTTTGGGATAGCGTTCCTCGATCATGGAGGGAGCACCTCGTTTCCCGACGGTTCCTTCGCCTGCATCGGGGCCACCTTGGGCGTCTTTGAGCCCAGGATGTCCCTCACGACTTTCTTCAATCGATCCACACTGTTTCCCCGCTTTTCCACAAAGGCCTCGGCCTTGGGCAGGGCAATTCGCCGGCCATTCTCCGGGCTGAAGGCGTGCAGGATGACGGGCAGGCTGGGAATGCGGTCCTGGAGGATGTCCAGAATTTCCGAACCGTCCATGTCCGGCAGGTCCAGATCCAGAATGAGGAGGTCCAGGGGACCCGGCTGATAGACCAGTTTCAGGACCTCTCGCCCGTTTTTTGCGAGCTTGAGATAATACCCTTCCGCCAGGAGTTCGCGACGGAGGAACTCCCGAACGTGCGGGTTCCGATCGGCTATGAGAATCGTTGAGCCCTTTTCAGACATCGCATACCATGCGAAACCTGTCATTCATCGAATTTGCCCACCGGGGCCGCTTGTCCTCGAGCGCATGACTTCCGCTCGTACATCCTTTTCCCGCTCACATTCCCCCCTTTCCGCATCATGCGCCGAAATGCCCGAAAACCCTGCGCAGAAAGGCCCCCCTCCCAGCGGGGAGGGGGGATAGGGAAGGGGTCAATGAAGTGGGCCTAAAAGGCCTGCCCTATCCGATAGCAATGGCCGTGCCATGATACGAATGCTGAGAACGGAGCAATGCTTTGAAATATCGACATAAAATCGGGTGGAGAGGGAAGGAACGCTTTCGAGTTTTCCGGGGGGTGTCAGGTTATTTTACAATGTGTAAAGCGGTGAAGGCAGGTGCGCCTCCAGGGCTTACCCCGGAACGGCGTCCTTGCGGAGATCCAGGTCGATCCGGTACTGCCCGTTGCCCCGGTCAAAGGTCACGTGAAATCCCGTCTTTCGAGCCAGGGCGATCATCTGGCGGTTTTCTGAGAGCACAATGCCGAAGAGTTTTTTCATGCCACGCTCCCGGGCCAAGCCGAGCAGGCACGCCATGAGTGCGGCCCCCACACCCTTTCCCTGCCAGGGGTCCCCAACGGTGACGGCGAGCTCTGCGGTTCTTCCGTCGGGGTCTCCCATGAGGCGTGCCACACCCAGCATCTTTTCCTTTGCTTCCCGGTCGTCCAGTGCCACCAGTGCGATGTCCCGGTCATAGTCGATTTGCGTAAACCGGGCGATCAACTTCACGGGGAGCCTCTTGAGCGGGCTGAAAAATCGGTAGTAGACGCTTTCCCTGGACAGGGTGTGAAAGAGCTCTTCAAGGAGAGGAGCGTCTTCGGGTTTGATGGGACGGATGAATAAAGGAACTCCGCCCGTGGTGGTGGCTCGGGACTCGTACTTGTTCGGGTAAGGGCTGATCACCAGGTGATGAGGCGAAGGAACGGCCGAGGGTTCGATCCGGACCCGCGCATCCACGCCGAATGCCTGGTCTTCGCTGAGAATGACCGGGTTGATGTCCAGCTCGACGATTTCCGGGATGTCGGTCACCAGATGAGAGACCCGGATCAGCATTTCCTCCAGGAGAGGGAGGTTCGCCGGGGGGCGGTTGCGGTATCCCTTGAGCAGAATGGAGACTCGGGTTTCCTCCATGAGCCGGCGCGCCAAAAGACGGTTGAGCGGGGGCAGGGCGATGGCCCGGTCTCGAAGGACTTCCGTCATAATGCCGCCCATGCCGAAGAGGATCAAAGGGCCGAAGTCCGGATCCCTTTTGCTTCCGATGATGAGCTCGTAGTCGGCCCGCCTGAGCATGGCCTGGACGGTCACGCCCAGGATATCGGCCTCGGGATCATAGGAGCGGGCGTTTTCAGTAATTCGTTCAAAGGCCGCCCGCACCACTTCATCGGATCGCAGGTTGATCTGCACACCCCGGGCATCCGACTTGTGGGTGATCTGAGGGGAGAGTATTTTCACGACGACGGGGTAACCGATTTGCCTGGCGATTCGCACGGCCTCGTCTGCGGAAGCCGCCGCCTCGGTTGGATTGACCGGGATCCCGTAAGCCTCGAGCAGGGACTTGGCGTCCACCTCGGTGAGCTGGGCTTCTTTTCTGGAGAGGGCCTCTCTAACGATCGTCGTGGCGCGGGGTTCGTTCAGCTGGAGGACGGAATCGAGCTTGGGCGGAATTTCCTGGAGCATCTCCAGATTTCGTGCGTAGGCATGCATGTATCGGAAGGCCGTGACCGCACGCTCCGGTGTCTCGTAGGTGGGAATGCTGGCGCTGTTCAACACGTGGCGGGCCTCGTTCTGAGCGCTTCCCCCCATCCACACGGCGAAAACCGGCGGGTGGGCCCTTTCCTTTAGAAGCTCCGCCAGGGCCTGAGCGATGGCCAAACCGTCACTGAGCCCTTGAGGAACGAAGATGATGACCAGGGCATGGATTTCCCGGGCGGAGAGACACACCTCGAGCGCAGCCTTCCATCGTGTGGGCGTAGCGTCTCCAAGAATGTCCACGGGGTTCGCTCGGCTCCAGAATCTCGGCAACACACCGTCGATCCGTTTCAGGGTTTCCGAAGAAAGGGAAACGGGCTCCAGACCGTATGCGGCCAGGGCATCCGTGGCCATGACCCCCGGGCCGCCTCCGTTCGTCACGATGGCGAGCCCGGGTCCGGTGGGAATGGGTTGCTTGGCCATGAGCTCGGCGCAGTCAAAGAGCTCGCCGATGGTATCGACCCTCACGATTCCAGCGCGCTTGAACGCAGCCTCATAGGCGGCATCCTCCCCGGCCATGGCACCGGTGTGGGAGCTCGCTGCACGGGCGCCTGCCTGGCTGCGGCCCGATTTCAGCACCACGATGGGCTTGACCCGGGAAACCGCGCGGGCTGCACTCATGAACTTGCGGATGTTCGTGAGGTTCTCCACGTAGAGGACGATACTGCTTACCTGAGGATCGTTCCCCAGGTAGTCAATGAGGTCGCCGAAGTCCACGTCAAGCATGGAGCCGATGCTCACGAAGTTTCGAAACCCGATTCCCTCCTTGAGGGAGAGGTCCAGGATGGCGGAGCAGATGGCGCCGCTTTGGCTGATGAAGGCAAGGTTCCCGGGAAGGGGCTGGGTGACGGCGAAGCTGGCGTTCAGCGGTGGATCGGCGCAGATGATGCCCATGCAATTAGGACCAATGATACGAAGACCCGAGCGTGCAGCGGCCGCCGAAATTTCGTCTTCGATTCGCTTCCCCGCCGGGCCGATTTCCTTTCCACCCGCGGAGATGACAATGGCCCCGCCGACCCCTGCCGTTGCGCACTCATACACGACTCCGGGGACCGTGTAGATGGGCGTAGCGATGACAGCGAGATCCACAGGCTGATCAATGGCCTGTATCGAGGGGTAGGCCGGTCGATCCAGGATACGTTCCCTTTTGGGGTTCACCGGGAAGACCTTGGCCGACGATTCCCCTCGGAGCAGGTTCTCCATGAGCGTTCGCCCGATGGTCCCCCGCTTCTCACTGGCCCCGATCAGGGCGATGCCGCCGGGTCGAAAGATGCGATCCAATCCGAAAATGCTCATGCGTTTTGCCGTTTCGCCAAGACGGATTCTCGAGTCAGACGTCGGCCACCCGATGGGGATTCACCGTCAGGACAGGGGCCGTGCACATCTTGACGACCCGGTCCGCCACGCTGCCGAAGAGCACACGCTCCAGCCCCTTGCGGCCATGGGTTCCCATGATCACCATGTCGATGTGAGCGGATCGTGTGTACTCGAGGATTTCCTCGGCGGCGTCCCCGAGGACCACATGGGGGACACACCGATCGAAGCCCTTGCTCTCGAACTGGCGTTTGACAAACTCCTCCAGAGAGCGCTCCGCACCTCGAAGGATTTCCTGCTCAAAGTTCTCGATGGATTCGGGCGCCACATGCACTCGGGAAAAGTGCTCGAATTGGCGGGCCACGAAGATCAGGTGGACCTCCGCATCGAAAGTCTTGGCCAGACTCAGCACCCAGGGGGCGATTTTCGGCGAAACATCGGAAAGATCTACGGGAAACAGTACTTTTTTTATTTCCTTCATCATGTTCCCTCCTCATAGAAGTTCGGGTTTGTGTGTTCAAGCCTTCTTCACGTGCTCGAACGGTTCAATCCCCGTCTGAGAGATTTTTTGCAATGACGATGCGAAACGATGCGCCTCGGGAAGCGCCTTTCTCCACGGCGACGCACCCCCCGTGTCGTTCAGCGATCTCCTTGACGATCGCAAGTCCTAGCCCGGCCCCCTCCGTCCCGCGCGAGGAGACATCCCGGTGGAAAAGCTCGAAGATCTTCTCGCTGTCTTTCTCGGAAAGGCCGATCCCGTCGTCGCTGAAGCGGAAGATGTGAAAGCCCTCCTCGCTTCTGTATTGGATTCGAATTTCACTCAGGGCATTCCCTCCGTACTTGAGGGCATTGTCCAGGAGGTTTCGAAACAGCCGAGCCAGGGAGACCCGGTCTGCGAGCATCTCGGGCAAAACTTCGGGAAGGACCCAGTGAACTCCCCGCTCTTCCAAGACCTCGGAGAACTCGTCTTGGATTCCGCGAAGAAGCTCGGCTACATCGATTCGGTCGATGTTCAGAGCGGACTCCCGGGTGCGGATGTAGATGTTGATCTTTTCGACAAGGGCGACCATGTGCTCGGCGGTCTTTAGAATCTGGTCGCAGTAAGCCCGACCCTTTTCGTCCAGGGTGTCGGCATACTTTTCCTTGAATCGTTTCGTGAGCCCGTGAATACCTACGGCCGGGCTTTTCAAATCATGTGAAACCGAGTAAGCGAAAAATTTGATCATCTCCTTTTTTTCTCGTAGCACCTGAAGCTTGTAGGTCAGGTCCTCGTAAAGCTTCGCGTGGTTTGCCGCCACGGCGATCTGGTTGCCCATGGTGGTGAGAAGATCCACCTGGTGTTGATTCGGTCGAAACGCTTTGTTCGCTGCGAGATTCATGACCCCTCCCACTTTGTCGGTGTAAATCAGAGGAACACAAACGATCGTCTCAAATCCCTTTCCAAGCAGCAGGGCGGCGCGCCGCTTGTCTTCTAGCTCCAGGACATGCTGAACAATGTAGGCACGGGTCCGGTAGGCCTTTCCGGAAAAGCCTTCATCCACATGCACCCTCTCCAGCCCCTCGGGCTCCATCCCCTGGTGGGCCGCCAGAACGAGAAACGGCGCCTTATCGTCCTTTAAGTAGATCCGTCCCGCCTCCAGTCGAAAAAACGCCAGGACCTTTTTCAGTGCACCGTTGAGGAGCTCATTCAGACCTTGGGCCGAGGAAAGAAAGTTGCTCAGCTCCAAGAGGGCTGACAGCTCCCGATTACGCCGGCGGAAGTCCTTTTCACTGAACACGACGGAAACGGTCCGGTCGTTCTTCATGGCAAGTGTCCCCCTTCGGGTGCGGCGACCCGTAAGGGTGTGCGCATCGGCGAGGCCTTCGTGACACCTATGACTTTTGCTCGGCCCCATTGAATCTCCCCCCAGTCCCGCTGAAAGCGGGACGGGAAATCCCAAATGACAAGGCGTCCCGCCACATGAATATCGCTCGCATTCCCCGCACAGGCGTGCGGGGAATGCATGAGTGAAGCATTTTCAGCTCACCACCCATACCGCCTGTTCCCGGGCAAGCTGAATGACTTTGTTGCTGACTCTTCCAATGAAAAAGTCTTTCACACGGGAGAGTCCCCTGCGGCCGACCACGATGGTGCCGAACCCTCCCTGGTCCGCCTTTTGAACGAGCACGGCCGCCCGGCTCTGTGCCCCCGAGATCAAACGGGTGGCGATGCGCTCCCGGCCGATGCCCGATTTCACAAAGCGGTCTGTGGCCTTCTCGAAGACATCGGCCATGGCCGAGCGCGCTTCCTCAATGCACTCGGTAATGTCCCCTCGAACCACGCTCGCCAGGGTCAGGTCCCAGTCGGTCTCGCCGAGCATGCGGGCAGCGAATTCCAAAGCCCTCCAGGAGTTTTCCGATCGATCCAGCGCCACGAGAGCTCGTGGAGCGCCTGCGTTTCGTCCCACGACGATCAGGGGGACGAACGTTAGCTTTTCAAGGAGCTTGGCGGATACGCTGCCCATCACCAGGTCCCGGATGCGACTCACCCCTTTGCGCCCCACAATCACGGCGGCATATCCCTTTTTTGTCTCCGCTGTGATGTCCCGTGCGATTCCCTTCTGTCGCTCGTGCATATTCACGTGGATGTGGGCATCCGGAACGCCCTCCTCGATCAGAAGACGCCGCGCCTTCTCCAGCGCCTCTTCAATCTCCGTTTCCTGTTGGGCTTCCCAGGCGCGGATCTCCTTCATGCGGGATCCCATGGGAGTGGACGCTTCCAGATCGTAGTAGCACTCGGGGATCTTTGCGAAGACGTGAAAGAGCACAATGTCCATACGCTGAAACGCCGGGATACGCCCGATATAGCGTGCCGACTCCATCGCGTGAAAGGATCCGTCAAAGGCGAGCAGGATCCGCTTTTTTCGGGATGTAGTCATGTTCCTTCCTCCTCGAGGGTTCCGTACCAGGCCAGGGCCTCCCGTAAGGTCCCTTCGTCTTTGTTCGTTCCAATAAAAAGGAGCAAGGGGCATACCAAGCCGGCATAAAGGGGCAGGACTAGCATATCACTCTGTATTTTTTGAACAAATTGGATTGGAAAAGTGGGGAAAAATCATTGAGTGGAACGGCTCTCTTGTCGGGCTGTTTTCCAACCTGTAAAACGCTTGAACCTGCACTCCCTTCAACTACATCCCTTGAGGCATCCCCCCTTCACCGCCTGGGCTTGCTAAAAAGAACTCAATGAGCATGGGGAGGGGCCAGCCCGAGAGCGCAGGAACGGAAAATCCTTCCCGCCTGCGAACTCGATCAGGGAGATGCCCTCGGCATGCTTTTGGAAATGGACGTTTTGGAGTGTCTCGTTTGTCCGAAGCGTTTACAAAGGGAGGTTCCTGGAGGGAAAGGTCAATACTTCAAAGGCGGTCGTTGCTTGAGTCCTCGAGCCGTTCGGGCATGCGTCCTTCCGAGGCCTCTCGCAAGGCCCGAAGGAGATCCTCCCGTGCGATGATCCCCACGAGTCGGTCCCCGGAGACCACCGGAAGGCTTTTTTTTCGCGAGTCCACCAACTGCTGGAGGATGCGGGTAAGGGGAGACTTGGGGCCCACGGTCTCGGGGGTGCGCGTCATCACGCGGCCGACCGCCCGGGCCATGATTGCCGCGTAATGCGGGATCTTGGAGTCCAGGCTGAAGGCAAAAGCCCGCAGCAGGTCGAGCTTGGTCACCATGCCGAGCAAGCGCCGTTCTTCGTCGATAACAGGCAGGCCATTGAAATCGTGGGCCTCGAAGGCGCGCGCGACGTCGCTGAGAGGGGTGTTTTCTAAAACGGTCACGGGATCGCGAGTCATCACGTCCCGGGCCTGGTAGTGGGTAAACTCGTACATGGGGTGTCCATCCCGGGTCCTTCACCTCGGATGTTCATGAGATATTCTACTCGTAAATCTCCCTTTTCTCCTCTCGGTTGTCCACCATGTAGAGGACGTGAAACTTTTCCTTCAGCTCTTTTTTGAGTTCTTCGAGCTTGAATCGATCCAGTCCGTACATGCGAATAAAGGCCTTTCGGTATCCCTCGGAGGCCTCCTCGTAAGAGGTCAGGATACTTGCAATGCGGCCGCCGTATGAGCGCATGGCGTCCGCCACAGCCTTGATGGAGCCAGGCTTGTCCTCCAGGAGGAAGGCGAACTGTATGCCGCGTTTTTCCACGCCGGTGATGGAGATGAGCACGCGAAAAATGTCGGTTTGGCTGATCACGCCGGTGATTTTCCCCGCCTTGTCCACGACGGGGACACCGGAGATCCTGTTCGCCAGGAGGACCTCCGCCGTTTCCTCCACGGTGTAGTCCTCAGGCACGGTCACCACCTTTTTCGACATGATATCCCGAACCTTGATTTTGGAAATGAGGTACATAAGCTCGTGGATTTCCAGGGTGCTCGCATCCGAGGCCGACGCCCGCTTGATGTCCCGGTCCGTGATCACACCTACCAGCTTTCCACCGTCCATCACCGGCAGCATGAGGATCTTGTGTTCTCGCATACGGTTCACAGCGTCCAGCATGCTGTCGTCAGGGCCCACGGTCTCCACGTTTTTGCTCATCCAGTTTTTTACCAGCATGGTTTGCCCTCCTTAATAAAACTCGAAAGTGCCCGAAAAGCGTTTTCGAATGGGCACTACTTCACCATCATGACGTGGCAGGGAGCAAGAATCGCCACCCGATAGCTGATGGTGGCCCATCCTTCCGCGGGATTCGCCCAGTCGATTCTGTGGGAAGACAGAATGATCAGATCCACATCCTTTTCCCTGGCAAAGTCTACAATTTTCTGCACCCTTTTGCCATATACGATTTTGCCATCGATGTGTATGGGCTTGTCGGCATGAAGGGCGATCATTTCGTCCATCTTCTTGAGAGCACGTATCCGCAGCTTCTCATAAAACGCATCGAACTCGCCTTCGGTGGCGTCGTCGATGGTCTCGATCACGTGGAGCATCCATATGCGGCTGGGTTCGCGAAGGGCCATTCGGACGGCGATATTCAGCGCCGCTTGGCTTTTTTCCTGAAGATCGGTCGGTACAAGAATGGTTTCGAACAAGCGTATATCCTCCGAAATTGGATTCAGCGGCCATGGATAAAGGTCCGCCTTGAGGTGGCGTACTCCATGCTAATAGATTTCTCGCCGGTTCTCCCGATGGTCTACCATGTAGAGGACTGTGGCTTTCTCCTTGAGTTCCTTGATGAGCTCTGCCAATTGGCTTCGGTCCACGCCGTACATCCGGATGTAGACCCGCCTTTGACCCTCGGGGCTCTGCTCGTAGGACGACATGATGCTCGCAATGCGGCCGCCGTACTTGCGAATAATATCGGCGACCTCCTTAATGGAGCCGGGTCTGTCTTCGAGCTGAAAGGCGAACTGTACGCCTCGCTTTATCAACCCGGTGACCGAGAGCATGGCGCGAAAGAGGTCCGTTTGCGTGATGGTTCCGATGAGCTGGCCGTCATGGTCCACTACCGGGGCGCTCGAAATCTTTTGATTGAGAAGGATCTCGGCCGTTTCTTCCAGCGTAAAGTCAAAGGGCACGGTGATGACGGGATGGCTCATGATGTCCTTGATTTTGATCTTGGACAGGATGTAGAGGAGTTCGTGCACTTCCAGTGTCGTGGCATCCGAGGCAGAGGCCCTCTTGAGGTCCCTGTCCGTCACGACCCCGACCAGCTCCCCGTTGCGCATGACGGGGAGCATGAGTACATCATGTTTTTTCAGAAGGTTGATTGCATCGAGCATCGACTCGTTCGCATCGACGGTGATGATATCCTTGTTCATCCAGTTCTTGACCAACATGGTGATCCTCCTTGTGTAACGTACTGTGTTTCGGACTCATGAGGGGCCTGCTTCGTCCGTGGCTAAGGGGTTCTCGCGTTCAGCCCGATGCCGCCCGTGCCTCAAGAACCTGGACAAATGGAGGCAGGGCCCGGAACCAGTGTGTCCCCAAAGATCCCTGTAGCGATGAGGCGGGTCGATTTCCAGTGCACGCGTTGCAGTGTTCGGCGGCACGCCTCGAGGCTGGACGGGACCTGCGACTGAAGGCCGTTGGTGTGAAGAAACACGACGGTAAACTTGTCGGCATAGCTTTCCAGGAGGCCGACCAGCTTGCGTGCTGCGCTTTCGTCGAAGTGCCCCGTCATTTTGACATGCAGGTGGTTTTCGTTTCGGTGAATCAGGATGCGGAAACTTTGATCCATTGTGGTCTCCTCCTCAAGAAAACGCCTCGCCCGCACTCTCAGCCTCCCGGTTTGGCCGCGCATCCATGGGCTTCCAGGCTCCTGATTCAGGCCGACAGCGGGTTTGCGTCGTTGAACGGAATGCCTGCTCCATACGAAAGCAACCCGTGTGCCAGGCATGCCGGTCACGGGCTAGATCTGGAATCCCCTGATTTGATTGGCGTTGTCGCTCAAGACAGGATGGGGATACCCTTTGAGACGGGACCGGGGATGTCGGGAGGTTTTACAGCCTGTAAAGGGATTTCGTGCTTATCCTGCGGCGTCCTCCTTGATCGAGGTTTCGAATCGAAGGTGATACTTTTCGATTTTGGAGTGGAGGGTCGGACGGGAGAGCCCCAGGAGTCTTGCCGCCTTGGAGCGGTTTCCACCCGTGACGAGCAGGGCTTCGCTGATCAGGATACTGGCGAATCGATCCATGAAGCCATCGAAAAGGTGCTCCTGCGGGTTGCCTTGGAGGGCGTCGTTGACCCACTTGCGGATTTCTTTCTCCGGATCTCCAGGAGGCCTTCGCCTTTCGTTGCGGTCACTGATGGCTTGGCTCACGTCCTCAGGACGGATGGGGGCCCCCCGGTTGAAAATGATGGCTTTTTGGAGCGTGTTCCCCAGCTCGCGTACGTTTCCAGGCCAGGAGTACGTCTTGAGCACTTCTTTGGCCTCCTCGGTGAGCACGGGCGTTTCCACCTGTGATTCAGCCGAATGACGCGAGAGGAAGTATTCGGATAGGGCAGGGATGTCGTCCACCCGCTCCCGCAGGGGAGGCAGCCAGATCGTGACCACTTTCAATCGGTAGTAGAGGTCCTCGCGGAAGCGGCTTTCCTCGAGAGCCCGCTCCAGATCCCGATTCGTGGCGGCGATGATGCGCACGTCCACGGGAATGGTCTCCCGGCCTCCAAGCCGTTCGATGCTCTTTTCCTGGAGCAGTCGAAGAATCTTGGACTGAATGGTGAACGGCATGTCTCCGATCTCGTCCAGGAAGACGGTTCCCCGATTCGCCTGTTCGATTTTGCCCACGCGGCGGTGGCTGGCCCCGGTGAACGCCCCTTTTTCGTACCCGAAGAGCTCGCTCTCCAGCAGGTTCTCGGGAATGGCCACGCAGTTGATGACCAGGAACGGGCGCTGCGCACGAAGACTGTGCTGGTAGATCGCCCGGGCCACCAATTCTTTCCCCGTGCCCGATTCTCCTCGGATCAGAACCGTCGCCTCGGTTGGAGATACCCGGCCGATCGCTTTGTAGACATCCTGCATGGCCCGGCTGCGACCGATGATCGCCTCGCCTGCCGATGCATCGGGCGTCCCGTTCATGTCCACTCGTGAGCGCATGAACCGGCCGGCCTCCTGGGCCTGGCGAATGACCTTGAGCATTTCGGGAATGTCGAAGGGCTTCAGAATGTAGTCGTGGGCACCCATTTTCGTGGCCTCAATGGCCGTTTCGGTCGTACCGTACGCGGTCATCATGATCACGGGCAGCTTGGGATCCAGCTCGTGAAGGAGCTTGAAGGTCTCGAAGCCGTTCATGCCCGGAAGTCGCATGTCAAGCATGACGAGGTCGGGCATCTCTTTGCGGACCTGTTGCAGACCGGTTTCGCCCGAAGCGGCGCTTCGCACGTCATAGCCTTCCTCGCGAAGGAGTTTTTCAAAGCTCCGGCGAAGCTGGTCGTCGTCATCGATGATCAGGATGCTACTCATGGAGGATTTCTCCCAGCGGTAGGGTGATGGTGAAAGTGGTGCCTTCTTCCTCGGTGGTGGCAAGGGACAGCCCACCCCCGTGCTCCTCGAGGATACGGACGGCGATACTCAGGCCCAAGCCGGTTCCTTCGTCCTTGGTCGTGAAAAAGGGCTGGAGCACTTTGTCGCGAACGGGGATCGGGATGCCGGGTCCGCTGTCGTTCACGTGGATGTGAACGACTTGCCTGCCCGACTTGGAATGCACACCGGTTTCTTCGGAAATGACAATGCGCCCGCCTTGCTCCATGGCCTCGCAGGCATTGATGATGAGGTTCACCAGGACCTCTTTCATCTGTTCCGGGTCGGCGTGAACGTCGGGCAAGGGAAGCTTTCGCTCCACACGGACCTCCACGTCGTAGGATTTGAGGCGGTGGTGGAGGAGCTGGATCGTCATGTCCACAATTTCCGAAGGATTGACCCGCTGCATTCGGAGCTTGGGCCGACGCGAGAACTCCAGGAAGTTCTGAACGATCGTGTCAATATGCCGAATTTCTTCCGCAATCACCTCGAAGTCGTCTTGCTGGGATCCCTGAAGCTGCAAGGTGCGGGCGAGGGAGAACAGGCGCATGTTCACGGAGGTGAGGGGGTTGCGTATGCTGTGCGCTACACCGGCGGCGAGTTTGCCCACGAGCGCGAGCTTCTCGGCCTGCACCAGGCTTTCCCGGCTTTTTTCCAGCTCGGAGTGGGTCTGATCGTACTCTTCGATCAACTCATGGACGCTGCGGCTCAGGGACTGAACCTCGTCCGGGGATCGAGCCGCCTCCCCTTCCCGGTTCGCCTCGAGGGCCAGGCGGCGCACGGGGCTCAGGATGTTGTGCACAAGAAAGAAGACGAGGACCAGGCCCAGAAGGAAGGCCGTGATCATGCCGCCCCCTGCCATGAGCCGCAGCCTGTAGGCTTCGTTGTAACTGTGGGCTCGAGCCTCTCTGATTCGCTGCTTGTGGAGGTCCTTGTAGTTGCGGCACACGTCCACGGTCTCGAAGAAGATCTCGCGTACCTCTTTGTGGAGCCTTGCTCCCTCCGCACGCCGCCCTGCTTTATACAGGGCGATCACCTCGTCCTTGGTCGTGATGTAGCGCCGGTATCGAGCCTCAATGCGGTCGATGGCGTTTTCCTGGCGTTTTGTATCGACCAGGGAGCGGGCCTCGGCGAGCTTCTCGTCGAAGATCTGCCGGTACTTTCCGAGCTGGCGGAGCCAGTCCGGGTCCCCGTCCAGGAAGTAGTAGGATACGAAGCCTTTCTGGTTGACCAGCGCGGTTTCCAGGGCCTCGGCTGCCTGAAACGCGGCCACGTTCCGCTCGATGACCTCGGCAAGCAGGCCTTCCATGCGGTAGGTATACCAGACCGTGACCAACCCCCCTGCAAAGGAGATGCACACGAGGGCAGCCAGCAGTATGTAGATGCGTGAGCGGAGGCTGATGCGTTCCCACATGGCTTTTCGCATGGATTCACGAGGTCCGGCGCATGAGAGCAGCCGTCCGTGAACACCTTCCTTTCTCATGAGATTCCACAGGATATATCCAAAACGAAGCGCCCAGGCTCCGCGAAGAGAGCGTCCAGGCGCTTCGTGGGGTGAAAAGGCGCTTCTTCATGGCTGGGAAATGGAGGTCGCGCAGGAGAAGCCGATGCCGTCCTTCCGGCTAACCGTGCTCTGCCAGAGCCTCCCGGACCTTGGCCTCTCGAATTTTCTCCTCATGATCGCGTTTTTTCTGGGTGGCTTCCTGAACCTTCTGTACGAGGTTTTCGATCTCGCAGGGCTTCATAAGGTAATCGTATGCCCCGAGCTTCATGCCCTCAATGGCCGATTCCACTGTGGCATGGCCGGTCAGCATAACGACCTCGGTCAGGGGAGAAACTTTCTTGATCTCCTGGAGGGTCTCGATACCGTCCATTCCCGGCATCTTCACATCCAGAATAATCACGTCTACATTCCGGTGCTGCGCGAGTTTTTCGAGGGCTTCCTGGCCATTGAAGGCTTGAAGGATATTCAGCTTCCTTTTTTCCAGCCGTTTGGTGGTCGTCTCCACAAAGGGGACTTCATCGTCGACCAGCATCACCACGGGTTGACTCACGTCCATTGGATTGCTCCTTTTCGGGGATTGCATGCAGGCCTCCCCTTGCCGGGGCAAGGCGTACACGGTTTATTCTGCAAAATCCGAGCCGACATAGACGGGGTTCGATGCTCTGAACACACCTTGTTTGCGTGCCCCTCCCCGGTTGCGTCAGGAAAGGGTTCAGGAAGCGCCACGGATAGTCAGAAAACCAGAATACCTTGTAATTTCGGGATCCCTCACCCGCTGGAACAGGAATGCCGGGAGATAGAATAGCGGATCCATTGGCTGACAATGCACCGATGAAGGTCCCCTATGACATGTCGAAAACTTTTACACGGTGTAAAATGATTGGACAGGTTCAATAAGTGCAGGGGCGCTCCGGCGCCCCTGCACTCATCCTGTCTACTGTACTCCGCTCTGCATCACGCCTCTGGCGGTTTCCAGGACTCCTTCGGGGAACCCCACGAGATTGTAGATTCCAAGGAATCCGATGACCCACATGACGAGCATGCACAGGACCCAGAGCACGAATCCGTACTTGATGAAGTCCATGGGATGGATCATTTTTTCACCCGTGTCCGGATAGACGCCCAGACCGTACACAATGGCGTTATTCGGGGTTCCCACGATCAGGAAGTGGGCAAAGCTCGTGGCAAACGCCACGGCCAGGCCTACGGCCCAAGGCTCTCCCGGTACACCGGTCATGATGCCCATGGGGATGACGATGGGACCCAGGAGCGCCGTGGTCCCGGCATCCGACATGAAGTTCGTCATCAGGCCGGAGAGCCCGCTCAGACCCACCCAGAGGCCGAACCCGCTGCTCATGCCCACTGCACTCAGAATCTTCAGGAAGGTCTGTGCGAGCCACATGGCTGCGCCGCTCTCCTTGAGCAGGGCCCCCAGGGTGAGTGCGCCGCAGTACATGAACCATGCATCCCAGGAGATCCCGTTCAGGATCTTTTTCCAGTCCGTGGTCCGAAAGACCACCGGGATCAGGAGGGCAAGGAGAGACGGACCGCCAAGCCCAAGTTCCTCGCCCCCGATGATCCAGAGGAAGAGGATCAGGAGCAGCATGCCGAAGGTGACGTACTCGGCATAGGTCATCTTTCCCATCTTCCGGGTCTCGTCCTTGATGGCGGCAAGCCCCGGGGTGAGGTCCTTGGTCTTGATTTTTCTGCCGAACAAGACCAGCATGTAGCAGGCGACCATGAATCCCATAATGGGAACCAGCGGAAGCCCGTACTTCATCCAGGTGAAGAAGTCCATGGGCACCTGATACTCGCTCCAGAAGCCCATCATGATTACGTTTCGACCGCCGGCCGCGGGGGATCCCACCCCTCCCACGTTCAGTGCGAAACATAGGGAAAAAAGCAGGAACTTGGCCAACGCCGGGTCGTGCTCGATGTGATCTCCCTTGCTGTTGGCGGCCACGGCCCCGAAGTAGACTGCGGCCATGACCGGGGTCATGAACGCACACATGGCGTGCGCGGAGATGAAGGAACCTACCACCGACATGCTGACGCAGAGGACGAAGACGGGCACCAGGAATCCGCGTGTCCAGCCCAGGAGCCAGGCGGCCAGCCGTTTGTGAAGCCCAACGTCCACCACGGCGACCCCCATGGCCAGCACGCCTAGGAGGAACATGGGGGCGTCACCCGCAAAGGTCTTCCCAATCATGCTTCGGGGCAGGAGGTGCAGGAAGTAGGCAAGCAAGGGCATGAGGATGCCCGTGAGTCCGATGGGGATGGCCTCGGTGGCGAAGAAGATCACCGCCATGGGGATGATGCCGAGGACTGTCATGGTCTTATCGGCGGCTTCCTTTGCATCGTGGGCTACCTCCCACTCGATCATCTTTTCCGCAAACCCATACTCCTCCACCGTGCTCACCACGCTCTGGGGCGTGGGAAGAACAAATGCCATGAAGATAAAGATCGCCAGCCCGATGCAGAGCCATAGCGTTTTGTTCGCCAGGATGCCGCCGCCTCCGCCGGTGTCGTGCTCCATGTCGTGACTCATAAATCTCAGCCCTCCCTCTCATTGATTACATCCCGCAGGGTTGTACCGCTCCCGCTTTGTTCCTGCGGCTCAGGATTCACGAATTCAAATGGCACATGCTTTGACCCGCTGAAAGATATCCTTGAACACGTCTGTGAGCCGAAGCACCCCTACGATGTCCTCGCCCTGGGTCACCAGCAGGGACTGGTGACGGCCCACGAGCAGGAAATGGATGGCCTCCTCCAGGGTAGCTTCTTCCCTCACATACTCGCCTTCGGCCGGGGTGTGCATGAACTCCTTGACCTTGACCTGAGTGGCCTTCTTGCAGATGTCCGAGAGCGGCTTGTCCCAGAGCGAGTACTGCTGGAGCATGGAGCGAAGGAAGCTGGTGCTGAACCCGGCCTTGGAGAGCGATCCCGGCTCCCCCATGTCCCGGTACTTGGGCTCGAGGGCCCGAAGCGCGTCCAGCTGGCTGACCTTGCCCGCGATCCTGTTCTGCGCGTCGTACACCAGGACCGCACGGTGCAGGTAGTGGTACTGGTCCCGGTCCAGACGCTCCTGCGCCTTTTCAAGCGCTACGACCGCATCATAGAGCGTGGCCTCCTGCGATACGGTCGCGTACTCCTCGATCGGCACCATTAGATCTTTCACGGCAATTGTTTTCACCGGAATCCTCCCCTTTGTTATGAGAATTCAGACCCCCATCGTTTCCTGACAACTTCGTGGCTTATTTCACAAGGTTATTACACGATTCCCCAGAGGATGTCAAAGCATAATGCACCCGGAAAAGGAGGGAAAGTCGTGGAAAATCATCCACGTATTCGCCCTGTTGGGCGCGGGTGTGAACCCGTTGCAGGGAATCGCACGGGCCTCTTGCGGGGGCCATCATCCCGGATCCCGGGTGTCGGTTTGTTGAAAACGCTTCGGTCGCGCATCCCTCATCCCGCTTATGAAGCGGGAACACGGGGAGATTCAATGAGGTGCGAATGCATTTTCGAAGCGATTCGCGAAGGAGCAGGGGGGGGGTATTCGAAAACGTCTCGTCCTTTGGAGAGGGTCGTTGGATATGGGAGGTTTGCTACGAAGGACGGGAGCCCGAGGGGCAGGGCGGATTTTAAACGGTGCGGAAAAAAGCAGGGCAACCCGTCCGGCGAAAGACAGGATGCCCTCAGGATTCGGCGGAGCCCCTTAGAGCTTGTCGACGTTTCTGGCCGCAGGGCCTTTCGGACCCTGCTCGATTTCAAAGGTCACGCGCTCGCCTTCGGCCAGGGTGCGAAACCCGGTCCCGTTGATGGCGGAGAAATGCACGAAGACATCCGGGCCTTCATCCTGCTGAATGAACCCGAAGCCTTTCGCATCATTGAACCACTTGACGGTACCGCTTGCCATTGTCCCAACCTCCTTTCTCTGGGTAGTGGACGGTCACAAACCCGGAGGTTGTCACACGGACGGATGAAACAAACCCGGGGCATGAAACCGGCCCGGGGGAAACGCCCGGGGCTTTACGCGCGCAAGCTTACATGAAAATACAACGAAGTTCAACCTTCAGGCTTCGATGTGGAAGTATTTTTCATGCCTCCGCAAAGGCCGATCGGTAGAGGCGGGACGCCGGTATCCTCGATGGATCCGGCATCCCAGGACGCCAGCCTTATCTGTGGGCACCCATAAGGATAAGGGCCTCAGGGCTGTTCAGTATATTTCTTGAGCCGTTTGTGAAGCGTCTTTCTTGTGATCCCGAGCCGGCGTGCAGCCTCGCTCTTATTGCCTCGCGTCTCCTCCAAGGTCTTCAGGATGGTGGCCCTTTCCATCTCCTCCAGGGAAACGCGGCCCTGGGCGGGCCCGCGTTGCTTATGTGCGGCGCCCGAAGGCCCTTGCGTCTCACCCATGGTGGGAAAATCCTCTTCGGTCAGGATATCCGCGCGCGCGAGGACTACGGCGCGCTCCACCGCGTTCATGAGCTCTCGCACATTGCCCGGCCACGAGTAGCGCAGTAGACAATCCATGGCCTGGGGTGTGAACCCCCGAATCGTCTTGCGGTTCCGGCCCGCAAAACGCTCCAGGAAGTGCTGGGCCAGGAGTGGGATGTCCTCGGATCGTTCGCGGAGGGGAGGCATGCGCAGGGAGACCACGTTCAGGCGGTAGAAGAGGTCCTCGCGGAAGCGCTCCTCCCGGATGGCCTCCAAGAGATCCTTGTTCGTGGCGGCAATGATGCGCACGTCCACGGCAACCGCCTCCTCTCCTCCCACCCGCGTGACCTCCCGTTCCTGGAGCACGCGCAGGAGCTTCACTTGCATGGCCAGTGAGGTCTCGCTGATTTCGTCCAGGAACAGGCTCCCGTTGTGGGCCTGGCGGAAGCGCCCTTCTTTGCGGCGGTGGGCGCCCGTAAAGGCCCCCTTTTCGTGACCGAACAGTTCGGATTCGAGCAGGGTTTCCGTGATGGCCGCGCAGTTGATCTTGACGAACGGGCCGTCCCTTCGGGGGCTGTTGTAGTGAATGGCACCGGCAATCATTTCCTTGCCTGTACCGGACTCCCCCGAGATGAGCACCGTGGCCTCGGAGGGCGCCACCTGGCTCACGGTTTCCAGGATGCGCAGCATGGCGGGGCTGCGACCGATGAGGTTTCTTCGGTCGAAGTGTTCCCCCAGGCGCTCCCGCAGCAGGCGGTTTTCCTCCTGCAACCGGGTGTGGTCCATGGCCCGCTCCATGGCGAGACGCAGCTCATCGAAGTCCAACGGCTTGGTCAGATAGTCGTAAGCACCGTTTTTGAGTGTTTCCACGGCGGTTTCCACGGACGAATAGGCGGTCATGATGATGATGGGAATGGCCGGGTTGTAGGCCTTGATTTGTCTGAGGGCCTCCGGGCCGGAGACCCGTACCATGCGGATATCCATGAGTATCAAATCGTAGGCGCGTTCCTGCACCCGCTGAATCGCGGTGTCCCCATCGTCCGCCTCTTCGATTCTGTACCCCCACCCCCCGAGAAGGGTCCGGAGCATGGTGCGGTGCGCCGCATCGTCGTCCACCACCAGGACGGTTTGTGCATCGACTGCGTTCATGCAATCCTCGAAAAGGGATTCGAAACCAATTTGTCTCTCGCTAAGACGCGAAGCCAAAGAAAGAAGAAATCAGTATCGCTCTCTTTGCATCTTTTGCAGCTTGGCGATAGATAGGAATACGTTAAAAGCAAACCGCCTGTTTCTATCCGTCCAAAGGCAGCACGACCGTCACGGTCGTACCCTTCCCCTCCTCGCTTTCCACGTGCACCTCGCCGCCGTGGCTCTCCACGATCTTGTGCACAATGGCAAGGCCCAGGCCTGTGCCCGAGCCCTTTGTCGTGAAGTAAGGATCGAAAATGAGCGGAATGTGTTCCGGAGAGATCCCTTTTCCCGTGTCTCGAATCCCGATACGGATCCGGTCGGCCTGCTTGTCCGTTTCCGTAGACACGGTCAGAGTTCCGCCGGCAGGTGTAGCCTCCAGGGCGTTCAGAAGCAGGTTCAACAAGACCTGCCCCATGCGGTCGGCATCCATGGGTACCGTGTTCACGGAGGCGTCCAACCGGGCCTCTGTTCGAACCCCGCGATCCTGGGCCTGGGGTTCGATCATCTTCAATGCGTGCCGGGTCAGCGAATCGATCCGAACGGGCGCTTTTTCCACGGCCATGGGGCGGGCGAAGTCCAGGAGCTGACCGATGACGCGGTTCAGCCGGTCCACCTCCTGGATCATGATGTCGGCGGTTTGCCGGTCCTCGTCCACCTCCCGGTACCTCTCCCGGAAGTAGGTGGCAAATCCCTTGATGGAGCTCAGAGGGTTGCGGATCTCATGGGCTACCCCTGCGGCCAGGCGACCCACCGAGGCGAGACGTCGGCTCCTCTCCACCTCCTGTTTCAGGGTTTGGACCTCGGTCATGTCGCGAAAGAGCAGGAGCTGGCCAATGAAATCGGCCTCCGAGCTTTTCAGGATGCTGACGCTCACGCTCAAGGGGATGCTTCTGCCGTCAGCTACGGAGCATGTCACCTCCTTCTCCGGGACGCCGCCTGTCGCCGAAGCGGCCTTGATCAGCGAGGCCAGCTGCGAGGGCAGGACGTCCCCGGCGTGCCTCCCCAGGGCATCTGCCTTGGAACGTCCGAGAACGGCGGCGGCGGTTCGGTTGTAGGAGACCACGCGTCGCTCCGAATCCAGGGCCACCAGACCCATGGGCAGGTTTTGCACCACGTGGTCGGAAAACGCCTGGACACGGCTCAGGGAGGATCGGGTAGAGCGGTAGGCGTTCACCACAAAGACGGACAGGAGACCTGCGAACCCGATCAGGAGGAGGATAACCGCCATGACTACGGTGTGGCGGGCTTCCTCCTTGCGGGCCGCTTCGAAGGTGCTCATGTCCAGCCCTACAAAAATGATTCCTGGCATCTGAAGATCTTTGGGTATTCCAAAGGAGAACAACCCGTGCTCCCGCATCCCGCGCATCGGGCCGCGGCGATGGGAACGCGCAGGGTCCGGTTTTGGGGAGAAGCCGCGGAAGACCTCGAAAACCGGTCGCCCTTCCGGGCCGGTCACCCGCCGCCAGGAAGGCTTGCCCTGGTTTGGAATGCGTTTCGAGTCGAGTTCGGTGCCATGGGTTTCACCGATGCGGCCGGGATCGCTGTGGGCTCGAATGGTCCCTTGCCGGTCCGTAACGATCAGGTACACGATATCCGGCTGCTGGGCCGTTTCCATGAGCAGGCGCTGAAGCTTGAAGGCCGTTCCCCGCATGCCCAGCATCCCCATGATTCCGGTCCGGGCACCGGCCTCGAACGACCGAATAAGAGCGGCCCCCTTCTCCAGAAGGAGAAGAGTGGTCATCTCCTGCTGCCTTCGAATGTTTTCTGCGGCCCAGAAGATGAAAATCGGAGTGAGAATGAGCACGGCGCCCACCAGGATCCAGGGGGGCACGCCCAGCCAGGACCCGATCGGTTTTTCCGGTGCTCGATTTGAGGAGGACGATGTCATGCGCTTTCGCAGGATTCGGACAGGGTTTGTTTTCTCCCGGCCGTGGGGCGGTGCCGGGCTAAGCCATTGCAGGTTTGGGGGTGCCGCGAATCACGGGGCCGATGCCCCCTTCTTGCAAACGACACCCGAAATCGGAACAGACACAGGCCCTGCAAGTTCAGGGCCGCCTTACATGCTCGATCTCCTGGCTCAGATTGAGAATGCTTCGCTTTCGAATTCCCAACCCGCCTTTGGCTGGACTGCGGGGAGACTCCGTTCCTTGACTATTCCGAGGACTCGGCATGCGGTTTTTGTGATTAGCGCTCGGCCGCCCCGGCTGCCTGTGGAGGCAGGATGCGGCCCGCGCGAGCCTGCCCCTTTCAAGGAGCAAGGCTTGAAAAGTTCCATAAAAGGAATTCGGGGTGTAACCCTTTTACCCGTTCCCGATTCGAAGGCCTGGGTACCAAGTATCCAGATCTTTGAGGCAAAATGCAAGTCCAGAGGCTTTTCTGCAACTCAAGGGATGTAGAACCCTTTGAAATTGCGGTGTTTATATTTTTATCATCCGTTTTGGCACGGAGGTTGCCTAGAGAGAGGGAAAACGGAAGGAATCCCCCGAACCTAAAACGGAAAAAAGGAGGCATATCATGAAACGAGCGATCACATTGGGTATTGTTTTTCTTCTCATTGGAGCACTGGCCGTACCGGTCCTCGCAAAGGGCCCGGGCAAGGGCCGATGGGACGGACGAGGCGGCGCAGGGACCGGTCCCGGCTGGGATGCACCACAACCCGGATGGGCACCGGCGTTGACCGAGGAGCAGCAGGCCGAGGTGAAGGCACTGTACCAGAAACACTTCGAAGAGACTCTGCCCATGCGAAACGAGATTCGGGCCAAACGGGCTGAAATGCGAGCCCTTCTCCTTGCAGAGAACCTGGACGAGGAAAAGGCCAGGGCGGTTCAGAAGGAGATTCAGGGAATTCGCACGGACCTTGCGGACAAGCGCCTGGATCTCATGCTTGAGCTGCGCAAGATCGACCCGAACCTGCGATTTGCAGGTGGCCCGGGCTTCGGCACCAAGGGGCATCGCAAGGGAGGCCGGGGTCATCACGGGATGGGTGGCTACGGCGGCTACGGCCAGGGGGGCTGCTGGAACTAAGAGGAATCCGAGGCCCTCATGGGTGGACGCTTCGACAGACTCGAATGAGAGGGCACGGTCGGAGCGTCTTCCCCACGGCAAACCCTTGTTTTTTTCCAAAGGACGACCGGCACGGGAAGACCCGAGCCGGTCGTTGCCGTATATGGGGCCGGTCTCATCCCTCCGCGTTGGCTGAAGGGCGATAGGGAGGATGTGTTCAAGCCACCCTTTGCTTTTGACATACCTGGTGACGATGGTTACGTTAGGATTAAATAATACACTATTTTGATATAATATATTGAAGTGGAGGAATCGATATGGAAACCAAGACGTTGCATGTACCGAACATCTCCTGCGGGCACTGTGTCATGACGATTCAGCGCGAGTTGGGTGAGATGGAAGGCGTGAGCGCCGTGGAAGGGGATGTGGAGGGTAAGCAGATCACGGTGTCGTGGGACGCACCAGCGACCCTGGAACGCATTCAGGAGACCCTGAAGGAGATTAACTACCCGGCCGCGGAATAGCCCGCAGGATGTATGATATCCTGCAGGATTGGAGCGCGCAGGGGATGGCGCGGAGAATGGACCTATGGCCGATAAGAATGTTCGACTGCCTGTGACCGGCATGACGTGTGCGAACTGTGCTGCGAACATCGAGCGTGTCTTGAAGAAGCTTCCGGGCGTGAAGGAGGCCGATGTGAACTTCGCCTCGGAAGAGGCCTCCGTCACCATGGATTCAGATGAGGTGCGGGTCCGGGACCTGATCGACACCATCGAGAAAAGCGGGTACGGCGTAGCCAAGACGCGTGTGGAACTGCCTGTGACCGGCATGACGTGTGCGAACTGTGCCGCGAACATCGAGCGGGCCCTGAACCGTAAGGTGCCCGGTGTGGTCGGGGCCTCGGTCAACTTTGCCACCGAGCACGCCTCTGTGGAGTATATCCCGTCCCTGACCAACATGGACGAGATCATTCGGGCCGTGGAAAAGGCCGGATACGGGGCGATACGTCCTCAGGACCAGGAGATCGAGGACGCAGAGGCCGAGGCCCGGCGCATGGAGATTCAGGGCCAGACCCGGAAGTTTGTCGTAGGTGTGGTCTTTGCCGCCCCGCTTTTTGTCCTGAGTATGGGCCGGGATTTCGGCCTCTTGGGCGCTTGGAGTCACGCGGCCTGGGTCAGTTGGTTCTTCTGGGTGCTGGCCACGCCGGTCCAATTCTACACGGGCTGGGACTATTACACCGGGGGGTGGAAGAGCCTTCGGAACGGAAGCGCCAACATGGACGTCCTCGTGGCCATGGGTTCTTCGGTAGCGTATTTCTACTCTCTCGCGCTCCTGATCTATCCGCCCCTGGGCGAGCACGTCTACTTCGAGACCTCTGCAGTGATCATCACGTTGATCAAGCTGGGAAAGATGCTGGAGGCCCGAACCAAGGGTCGGACCGGGGGGGCCATCCGAAAGCTCATGGGGCTTCGACCCAAGACCGCGACGGTGTTGAGAGAAGGTCGAGAAACCAAGCTCCCCATAGAGCGGATCCAGGTCGGCGACCGGATCGTGGTCCGCCCGGGCGAGAGCCTTCCCGTGGACGGGGTGGTCCGGGACGGTGCGTCCAGCGTGGATGAGTCCATGCTTACGGGGGAACCCCTGCCTGTGGACAAGGGCCCCGGGGACGAGGTCACCGGCGGCACCATCAACCAGCAGGGCCGGGTGGTCTTCGAAGCGATGCGCGTGGGAAAGGACACGGCCCTGGCCCGCATCATTCAAATGGTCCGGGATGCCCAGGGAAGCAAGGCCCCGATTCAGGCCCTGGCCGATCGTGTGGCTGCGGTGTTCGTGCCGGGTGTGATCGGGATTGCTTTTCTGACGTTCGCGATCTGGTGGGCTGCGGGTGGGGCCTTTGTCCCTGCCATGATCCGATTGGTGGCCGTGCTCGTCATCGCCTGCCCCTGCGCCCTGGGCTTGGCTACACCTACTGCGATCATGGCAGGCATGGGAAAGGGTGCGGAGCGGGGAATCCTTTTCAAGAGCAGCGAAGCCCTGGAGACCGCGGCCCGGTTGGACACGATCGTTCTGGACAAGACCGGTACCCTTACTCGTGGAGAGCCTGCCGTAGTGGCTGTTGAGGCTGCAGAGGGGATGACCGGCGAGGAGGTCCTGCGACTCGCGGCTGCTGCGGAACGAGGCTCAGAGCATCCCCTGGGAAGGGCCGTGGTTCGGGAGGCCGAGGAGCATGGCATGGACCTTTCGGAACCGGAATCTTTCCAGTCATCGACCGGCGCCGGCGTACACGCACGCATCGAGGGACGGGACGTTCGAGTGGGGCGGCCCGGTTGGGTTCAGGAGCAGGGTGTAGATCTGGGTCCCCTGGAGCCGCGCATTCGAACGCTTCAGGAGCAGGGAAGGACCGTGATGGTCCTGGCCGCAGACGGAAAGGTCGCAGGGCTGGTGGCCGTGGCAGACACGCTCAAGCCCGAAGCGCATCGGGCCGTGGAGGAGCTTCACGCCCTCGGGCTGCGCGTGGCCATGCTCACCGGGGACAATGAGCAGACGGCCCGGGCCATTGCCCGGGAGGCGGGCATTGACGAGGTCGCCTCCGAGGTGCGCCCCGAGGACAAGTCCTCCACTGTGCGCTCCTTTCAGGAGCAGGGAAGAAAGGTGGGCATGGTCGGGGACGGGATCAACGACGCCCCGGCCCTGGCCCAGGCCGATGTGGGGCTGGCCATCGGCACGGGCACGGATGTGGCCATTGAGACAGGGGACGTGATCCTCGCAAGCGGAGATGTGAGCGGCGTCCCGCGCACCCTGAAGCTCAGCCGATCCACCATGCGGACCATCAGACAGAACCTCTTCTGGGCGTTTTTTTACAACGTCGCCCTGATCCCTGTGGCCGCTGGGGTGCTCAATCTGTTCGAATTCCTGCCCTTTTTCCTCCGCCAGCTCCACCCCATTCTGGCGGCCCTGGCCATGGCCGTGAGCAGCATTACCGTAGTATCCAACAGCCTGCGCCTGTACCGGGCCAAGGTGGGGTGAACGCACGAATCACGAGCTACGCGCACGGCAGTTCGGCCCGCTTCGGCGCACGGGGAAACCGCCTCGCCGTCGCTCGCCAGAGTACGGTGGCGTCTGCACCGGCCGCCCTGAGCGGGGATCGCAGGCGCTCGGGAAGGCTATTCGCCCTTCGGGGAGTTGTACCACAGGGGCTTCGACTTGCCCCTCGCTTTCAGGTCCGGGGCTCCAGGGACCGCCGGTGCGAGTCGATACCTGGCCTCTGAGTCTCGCTCCTTGAGACGGTTCCCCCGTCGCCTCCGCTCCGGGGCAAACGTTATCATTCCCTCGATGAGTCTCTGTGGTGGTGGAGGACAGAATGGTGCCGCAGGCGGCTGAATGAAACAGGGGTCTTGCCTTTTCGAACACGAATCACGAGCTACGAGCACGGAAGTTTGGTCCGCCCCGGCGCCGGGAAAATTCGTCTCAACTTCGCTTTGGGATTGAGCGGAATTTGCCTTTGAAAAAAATGAGAAGAAACGCGGTTTCTTGACCCAAGTCAAGGAACCCCCTTTCGTTCCCGGATAGAATGGGAGCCAACATCTTGAGGGAAAAAGATTTTTCGAGCGCACCCATTCAATGGAACGAAAGGAGAAATCATATGTTTTGCAATCAGTGTGAACAGACAGCCAAGGGCCAGGGTTGCACCCAGATCGGCGTGTGCGGCAAGCAGCCGGACGTGGCGGCGTTGCAGGATCTCCTGATCTACGCGGTGAAAGGACTCTCTATCGTGGCGCAGGAGGGGCGCAAGGTGGGTGTGGTGGACCCGGAGGTCAACCAATTCACCTGCGAGGCCGTATTTTCCACCCTCACGAACGTGGACTTCGATCCCATGCGTTTCGATGCCTTGATTCGAAAGGCCGTGGCATTGCGGGACGCCCTCGCGGAGAAAGTCAAGGCGGCGGGAGGCGATCCGGGTCCGAAGGAGGGTCCCATGGGGTTTACCCCGGGCGCCGCGTTGGCGGATCTGGTGCGGCAGGGGGAGGATGCGGGCGATCCTTCCGATCCCGATGCGGATCCGGACATTGGTTCCCTTCAGCAGACACTGGTGTACGGACTCAAGGGCGTGGCCGCTTATGCGGATCACGCAAGGATCCTGGGGCAGGAAGACGATGCGGTATACGCCTTTATTCACGAGGGCTTTGCAGCGACGCTCCGCAAGGATCTCGGCCTGGAGGACTGGGTCGGCCTGGTCCTGAAGTGCGGCGAGGTGAACCTGCGGACCATGGAGCTCCTGGATGCGGCAAACACCGGCACGTATGGGCACCCCGTTCCTACGAAGGTCCCCCTTGGCGCCAAGAAGGGAAAGGCCCTTCTGGTCTCGGGGCACGATCTCAAGGACCTGGAGGACATCCTGAGGCAGACCGAGGGGAAAGGAATCTTTGTTTACACCCACGGCGAAATGCTCCCCTGCCACGGGTACCCGGAGCTCAAGAAGTACAGCCACTTTTACGGGCACTACGGGACAGCCTGGCAGAACCAGGGAAAGGAGTTCCCCGCGTTCCCCGGTGCGATCGTGATGACCACGAACTGCATTCAGAAGCCCAAGAGTTCCTACATGGACAACATTTTCACCACCGGCCTGGTGGGGTGGCCGGGCGTGACCCACATCGCGGACAAGGATTTCACTCCGGCCGTGGAAAAGGCCCTGGCCATGCCGGGGTTTCCCGAGGACACGGACCGCGGCAGCGTTATGGTGGGTTTTGCTCGAAACGCGGTCCTGGGCGTTGCGGATCAGGTGATCGAGGCGGTCAAGAGCGGTGCGATCCGGCACTTCTTCCTGGTGGCCGGGTGCGACGGGGCCAAGCCGGGGAGGAACTACTACACGGAGTTCGTGGAGAAGGCCCCGAAAGACACGGTTATCCTGACCCTGGCGTGCGGCAAGTTTCGGTTCTTTGACAAGGACTTGGGCGACATCGGTGGAATCCCGCGGCTCCTGGATATCGGACAGTGCAACGACGCCTACTCGGCCATCCGCATTGCCCTGGCCCTGTCCGAGGCCTTTGGCGTGGGCGTGAACGACCTGCCGCTGTCCATGATTCTGTCGTGGTACGAGCAGAAGGCCGTGGCCATCCTGTTGACCCTGTTTCACCTGGGTATTCAGGATATTCGCCTGGGGCCGAGCCTGCCTGCCTTCATCACGCCGAATGTGCTCGATGTGCTGGTAAAGAACTTCAACGTCAAGCCCATTGCCGGCACCCCGGAGGAGGACCTGAACGCAATTTTGGGGTAAGATACCTCCTATGCCTTTAGGCCCTGACGTCCCTGCCCCGCGCTCGCCAAGGAACCACGGTGAGCGCGGGGCAGGAGAAAAGCGAACCAGAGAAGGAAAGAATCGAAAATTTTCATGGAGGTTGCATCATGAAATGCCCGGGGCAGGATAGCCAGTATTGGAAACCCGGGGCCATCTTCGAGGCGAAATGCCCCGAGTGCGGCAGCGCGGTGGAATTTTTCAAGGACGATACCACGAGGAAGTGCCCCCGCTGCGGTCACCGGTTTCTCAATCCCCGTCTCGACTTCGGGTGCGCGGCCTATTGCCCGTATGCCGAGCAGTGTATCGGGAACCTTCCGCCTGAGCTGATTGCACAGAAGCAGGACCTTCTCAAGGACCGGGTGGCCATTGAGATGAAACGCTATTTTGGCCGGGATTTCAAGCGGATCGGACATGCCATGCGCGTGGCCCGGTACGCGGAGGAGATCGGAAAGGCCGAGGAGGGGCAGTTGGCCGTGATTCTGACGGCCGCCTACCTGCACGACATCGGCATCCCGGAGGCAGAGCGCAAACACGGGAGTGCTGCGGCACGATATCAGGAAGAAGAAGGGCCGGCTGTGGCCCGCGGGATTATGGAGAAGCTGGGCGCCGATGCCTCGCTGGTGGAGGAGGTCTGCGACATTGTGGGGCACCATCATTCCCCGCGACCCGAGGAGACGGTGAACTTCCGGTGTATCTATGACGCCGATCTCATTGCCAACCTGGAGGAACGGCGCAAGGAAGCCGGCAGAGGTGCGGAATCGCCGCCGGCTCCCTTGAAGGACAGCATGTTCCTCACGCGGAGCGGTCCGGAAGTGGCCGCGCGCGTTCTCGGTTCCCGGGAAGCGGAATAGCGATCAACGCGCGATTCATGGAAGATTCCAACCGGAGCAGCCCCGTGGATCGTTTCGGTCTATGAGACCGCATGAAAGGAATGGTTTTGACCATGAAGATGAAACGGAAAATCGTAGAGATTGACGACGAGCTTTGCGACGGCTGCGGGCAGTGCGTTCCTGCATGTGCGGAAGGTGCAATTCAGGTGATCGAAGGCAAGGCCCGTCTTTTGAAGGACCGCTACTGCGACGGCCTTGGGGCCTGCTTGGGGGACTGTCCCAAGGGGGCACTTCACATTGTGGAACGAGATGCCGAGGAGTTCGACGAGGAAGCGGTGGAAGCGCATCTCGAGGGCCTGGAATCAAAGAAGGAGGTCTCGGACATACCCATGGCGTGTGGGTGTCCTTCCTCCCAGATTCAGGCGTTTGAGCCGGAAGAGGCGTCCGGTGCCCCATCGGGGTCCACGCGGTCGGCGCTTTCCCACTGGCCGGTGCAGATTCAGCTGGTCCCGCCAACGGCCCCCTTTCTTCGAGGGGCGGATTTGCTGGTGGCGGCGGACTGCACACCTTTTGCCTACCCGGACTTTCACCGGGACTTTGTCCAGGGAAAGGCCGTGCTGGTGGGGTGCCCCAAGTTCGACGACGTAGAGACCTATGTGGCGAGGTTTGCGGACATCTTCCGTTCCGCCGACATTCGGAGCATCACAGTGGTCGTGATGGAGGTCCCCTGCTGCTCCGCACTTCCCGTGCTTTTGGAAAGGGCCATGGAGAAAGCGGAAAAGCGGATTCCCATGGAGGTCATAGTGCTGAGTACGCGGGGGCGCATCCTCAAACGGGACGAACTTGCCGTGGCATAGCGTCCCCCTGGAATCGGAAGGTCTTCTCCGGGTTTCTGCGTCTTTGCCGCGGAAACATCCCTGGATGCCCATGGAATCCCGCTGTAGCAGAGAACGGGGAATTCCAAAGAACCCGGCCTTCTTGCCCCTGAATAATGCGCGATGAATCTCTTTTCGCCGGAGTCGATGGGGCCCGGACCCTCGGGGCATATCCGTCCAGGGTGGTTTTTGGGTTCCCCTGCCGGCGTTTTCCTGCTATGTCTTCTTCGTGACCAGGGCCCTCGGGCCCTGCATGGATCGGATCCGGCAAAAGGGAGGGGGCCATGGAAGCCCGCACAAAGGTTAAAAACATCCCGTTTTCAAGATCTCTGGACCTCGTCAAACTCGTAGCCTACAGGCCCGGCCGGGTGGTCAACCGCGCGATCCTGAAAAACGACCGTCTAAGCATCACCCTCTACGCCTTTGGCCGGGGGGATGGGTTTGACACCTATGCCGCATCGGGGGACAGCCTGGTTCAGGTTTTGGATGGGGACGTCTTCTTCAATATCGGGGGCAAAGAGATCACCTGCGGGCCAGGGCAGATGGTGGCCATTCCCGCAGACGTCCCTCATACCTTGACCGCGATTAAAAGATCCAAGGTGATTCTAACGTTGATCCGATAGCGACGACCGCTTCTGCTCCAGGTCCGGCGTTTCGCCTTCAGCCCACCACGAGGACGGGGGTATCCCCGGCTCCCTGCAGTATCTTCTGCGAAACACTCCCCAGCAGGAACTCCTTTATCCCGGAAAGCCCTCTCCTGCCCAGCACGATGACATGGTAGCCCTTTTCGGCTTCCGCAAGGATATCGCGTGCCACCCCTTTTTCTTGCGTGGCCTGGTTCAGAAAGATGTGGTCATCCTCGAACCCCGCCTTGAGCAGCCGCTCTTTGGCCTGGGCCATGGCATCCCGGATGAGTTCGTTCTTCTTGTCTTCCAGGGAGCAGAAAGCCTCTTTCTGGGAGAGGAAGTAGGGAGTCAGGCCCGGTCCGCCCATCTGGCAAAGGGCGGCGGTGTCCGGCACCACGCTCATGAGCGTGATCTCGTGGTCCGGTGTGAAATGTCGGCAAACGAATTGAACCGCTCGCATCGCGTTCTCCGATTCGTCGAATGCTACAAGAACCTTTCGTCCCATGTTTGGCCTCCTCTCTGGTACGCGTTTGCTTAAAAAGATATCCCATGAGGTCCCGGTGTGTCCACCAAAAGTCCATAGGAGTTGTGTGAGAGGATGGTTTCAGGTAGGATACCGAATGGTGGATACTGCGGAGGACGGGGATTATGAACGGCTGCTCGAGCCCGGAGGACCTTGAAAAGCGTCTGCATGAGCTGGAGGCCCAGATTCGCGATCAAGAACGCCTGAAGGAGGATCTCCGGGAAAGTGAGATGACGGCGGCGGCGCTGATGCATGCAGCGGGAGACCGCGCTCTTCTGCTGGATGCCGAGGGCTGCATTATGCGTGTGAACCGCAAAGCTGCCGAGGGGTTCGGTCGAGCAGCAGAGGAGCTTGTCGGACGAAATGCCTTTGACCTCTTCCCTCCGGAGCTTGCCCGCACGAGGAGGGCTTTCCACGAACAGGCTGTTCGGACCGGGCAACCGGTTCAATATGAGGATGAGCGGGAAGGGAGATGGCTGGACACTCGGCTGCAGCCGGTGCCGGACACCCGCGGCAGGGTGACGCGTGTTGCGGTGCTCAGCCGGGACGTCACCGAAAAGAGAAGGAACCTGGAGGAACTTCGACGGCACCAGGACCACCTGGAAGAGCTCGTGGTCGAGCGGACCGCCCAGGTCATGGATGCGAATGAGAAGCTCCTCCAGGAGATTTCCGATCGGGCCTCGGTCGAGGAGAACCTGCGGTACCAGGAGGCCTGGCTCGAGTCCCTGGTCCAAACCAGCTCGTTCGCCGTGGTCACGCTGGGCGTGGAGAGCACGGTGATTTCCTGTAACCGGGGTTTTGAGCGGCTTTTCGGATTCGAGGAGACAACAATCCTGGGAAAGCGGGTCGATGATTTCCTGACCTGCGAACAATGCAGGAAGGATGCACTCGACCTGACCGGCCGCACCCTTCGAGGGCAGGTGGTTCAGGAGACGGCCAGGCGTCACCACAAGGACGGGACCCTGGTGGACGTGGAGATTTACGGGGTCCCTGTGATCGTGGACGGGCGGATCATCGGGACCTACGGAATCTACCGGGAGATCTCCGAGCTCAAGGCGGCGGAAAAAGCCCTGAGGGAAAGCGAGGATCTTTTTCGGACCTTTGCGGAGGATGCCCCTTTTGGTATGTCCATTATGAATCCCGACCTCACCTTCGAGTACTTCAACCGGAAGTTCACGGAAATTCTCGGCTACACGCTGGAGGATCTTCCGGACAAGCCGACCTGGTTTCAAAAAGCCTATCCCGATATCACCTACCAGGAGATGGTGCAGAATATCTGGAAGAAGGACTCCGCGAACGGCATGCAGACCCGGGAGATCAAGCCCAGGATATTTAGCGTACGGTGCAAAGGAGGAGAGGACAAGATCATTCACTTCCGGGCCGTGATGCTCCGAAACGGCAAGCAGCTGATGACGTACGAGGACATCACGGCAAGGGCACAGGCCCAGGAAGCCCTTCAAAAGAGCGAAGAGCAATATCGCCAGCTCTACGAAGAGGCCAGAAGACGAGAGGAGCTTTACCGCTCCCTGGTTCAGTCCTCGGCGGACGCCGTCGTGATCTACGATCTGGAGGGCCGGGCGCAGTATGTGAGCCCCGCCTTTACCCAGCTTTTCGGGTGGACCCAGGAGGAGATCGAAGGCCGGGCAATCCCGTTCGTGCCGGAGTCCGAGCGTGACATGACCCATTCATTGATTCGAGAGCTGATAGAACACGGCACCCCTTGCTCCGCATTCGAGACGACCCGATTCACCAAGGAGGGCGAGCTGCTCCAGGTGTCGGTCAGTGCCTCACGCTACGACGATCACCAGGGGAAGCCCGCGGGAATGCTCGTGATGCTGCGCGACATTTCAGCCCGCAAGGAGCTCGAGGCCCAACTCTCTCAGGCGAACAAGATGGAGGCCGTTGGAACCCTCGCCGGCGGCATTGCGCACGATTTCAACAACATCCTTCAGGCGATCTCCGGGTACACCCAGCTCCTGCTGATGGGGCATGAGAAGAACGACCCGGACTATGACCAGCTGACCGCCATTGAACGCGCTGCCCGGAGGGCCGGAGAACTGACCGAGCGGTTGTTGATTTTCAGCCGCAAGGTGGAGAGCCGGCTTCGCCCCGTGGATCTCAACCACGAGGTGGAGCAGGTGGTCAAACTGCTGGAGAGAACCATTCCGAAGATGATTCAAATTCAAGTGGACCCGGTCCAGAACCCCCTGAGGATCAACGCAGACCCCGTACAGCTCGAGCAGGTGGTGATGAACATCGCGGTCAATGCCAGGGATGCCATGCCTGAAGGGGGAATCCTGACGTTTCGTACACGGTACGTCTCCCTGAGCGAGGAGGCGTGCCGATCCCTTTTAGAGGCCGAGCCCGGGGATTACGCCCTTCTGGAGATTTCGGACACTGGTTATGGCATGGATCCGATCGTTCTGGAGCACATCTACGAGCCGTTTTTTACCACCAAAGGAGGAGGCAAAGGCACCGGACTCGGGCTGTCCATGGTGTATGGGATCGTGAAGAACCACGGCGGAAGCATCAATTGTCGCAGCCGGCCGCATGGCGGAACGGCGTTCGAGATTTATTTCCCGGTGCTTTCCGAGGATGAATCCACCCGGAGAAACCCGGAGGAAGAAAAGAGTCCACCCAGGGGGAGTGAGCGCATTCTGCTGGTGGACGATGAAGAGAGCATCTTGGAGATCGGCTGCGACATGCTGCGCAGGTATGGATACGAGGCCGTGACGGCGAAAAGGGGAGAGGAGGCCCTGAAGATCTATCGGGCGGAAAAGGATCGAATCGACCTGGTGATCCTCGATTTGAATATGCCGGGCATGGGCGGGGTGAAATGCCTCCAAGCCCTGAAGAAGATCGATCCCGACGTAAAGGTCGTCGTGGCCACCGGCCTTGCGGGAAAGGAGCAGGCCCAGCAAGTCATGGATCTGGGTGCCGCGTACTTCATTCCCAAGCCTTACCGGCTCAAGGAAATGCTCAAGGTCCTTCGAGAGGCCCTGGACGGCAAGAGCGTATGAGCCCTCACGTTGCTCCTTCCATCAACCTGTGAGGCCGTTCCTTCCGCAGTTCACACCATGCTTTCCGTTTCGTTCTCTGCTCGGTGGATTGTTCTCCTCCCTGGTTTCCCCCAGTGGCTCAACAGCTCAACAGCGCAACAGCTGCCTCTCCCTTATTCTCCCTCCAGCCTGGCAAGGCTCTCTCGGGCAAAGGTGATGGTGGGGTCCAGCTCCAGTGCGAGCCGGTAGTAGTGAATGGCCTTTTGCCGGTCCCCCATTTCCCGGTAATTGGAGGCGATGTTTGCGTAGTCGATGGCCGATGACGGGTCCAGCTTCAGGATGTGCTCAAAGCAGCGGATCGCCTGTTCGTGCTCGCCGAGTTTGAAGTGGCAGAACCCCAGGAGGTTGAGGATATCCGTTCGGTCTGCGTCCACGGCCTCTCCCTTTTTTAGGACACGGATCGCGTCTTCGTATTGCTCGAGATCCTTCAGGCACTGCCCCATGTACGAGTAGATGCTGGCGGCTTCTTCCTCCCGGGGTCCCAAGTCAAGGGCCTCCTCGAACCGTTGAAGCGCGGCATGGGGTTCGCTGAGGGAGAAGAGGCTCAGGCCCTGAAAAAAACGGATGTAGTATTTCCCGGGCAGCAGGCGATCCATGTGCTCGAGCTCCTGAAGGGCCTGGGCGGGATGTTGCTTTTCCGCAATCAGCTTTGCTGTAAACAGGCCGACGCTGGACCCGGCGGCGCGCTCTCGAAAGTGGGCACCCGGCACGAGCGTGTAATATGCCGGGATTCCCAGGAGAGGGTGTGTGGTTTCCAGGGCCAGGACCTCCATACCGATAAAGCCTAGTGCTGCAAGACAGTTTTCCACTTCCACCCGAAGGTTTGGGTGGGAGAGGTCGGGCAGCTCCTCGAGCCCGATCTCCCGGCCCGGGTTTCGAAGGACCTCGGTGTCCTCAAGCCTTGTGAGTTTGGGAAGTCCGCTCGCGACATAGTTCGATGCCGTGTTGAAGTCCCCGGCCAGTTGGGCTACCTCGGTGAGCGCGCGGTTCAGCGCCTTTTGAGGCGAAGGGGTGGTCCCTGCGGTCCAGACGATTTCGCTTTGGTTCGGAAACGTGGCAGGATCGTATGCCAGTACGCCGATGCCGGGGATCCCCGTGTCCAGAGAAAAATCCGTAGGATAGAGCCGCACGCCGGCCTTGCAGTACTTCTCGATCATGTCCAGTGCGACCTCGTCGGTCGCTGAGTCGAGGCGGATCGCAGCGGTGCGCAGGCTCTCCCGGCTGATGATCGATGAGGTATGCCGCTCCACGACCTCGCAGATTCCCTGGAGAAGGGCTTCCTCGGGGCCGTTTCCCGCCGAGGACCCGTTGAACTCGTTGATGGCGAAGAACCAGTCAAAGGGAATGAGAACGTCCTCCCCGCGGGTCAGGTTGGTTCCCCTGCACCAACGCATGGGCAGGCTCGAGAAGGCCTCGCGAGCGCGATCCAGGTCCTCGGACTCGTCGTGGACGGACCGGGCAATGGCTTCGAACGTGAGCGCTTGCTCCTCCAAATTCCGATAAGTGTCCACGGAAAAAGGCTCCGGGTTCGCTTCAAAGCTGAAGAGGCTGAAACGTTCCACGAGCTCCATGACCGCACTGGCCTCGGCCTGGGCCGGCGTTCCACCCTTGCCCATCTGCTTTTTCTCTCCGACAACGGCCTCCGCATCCCGTCCGCAGAGGCTGAAGTACACCGGGATGTCCAGGCGGCCGTTGTCGATCCGGACGGTGTCCTGGAGGATGTCCAGGTCGATGTGCTCCAGCCGTTCGCGAAATCGGCGGACCGTCTCCTCCGGCGGGATGGCCTTGTCCTGGTCCCGGGTGGTCCCTTTGAATGCGTCCTTCAATACGATGGTGGGTTTCATGAATGTTTCCTGCCCCTATGCTTCGTGCGGCACTTAAAAATGCGATGACATCCGTATTTCACCACAGAGAGCACAGAGGGCACAGAGAAGCTGGAATCCTCTGTGGTTTCGAAAGAGGTTCAAAATCCCATTGCAAGGCTGTTAACGGGGACGCTCTACGATCACTCGATTCAGGCTGCCCGTCACATAGCCCTCCAGGTCCAGGGCCGTGTGCGCGAAGCCGATGTCCCGCAGGCGCATGACAAGGGCTCGACGAAGTCCTTCCTGTGCGAACCGGTGAATCTCCTCAGCCGGCACTTCCACGCGGGCGACCTCGCCGTGATGACGCACGCGCACCTGAGAGAAGCCCATTCCCTCCAGGAACACCTCGGCTTGATCGATTCGGTCCAGTTTCTCAGCGGTCACGGGTGAACCGTAGGGCACCCGTGAAGCCAGACAGGCCCGGCTGGGCCGGTTCCAGGTCGAGAGACCCAAGTCCCTGGACAGCCTTCGAATCTCTTCTTTTCCAAGGCCCTCTTCCAGGAGTGGTGCCTTCAGACCGGCCTTGCGGGCGGCTTCGAGACCCGGGCGGTAATCTTCCGGGTCGTCCGCGTTCGCCCCGTGGGCTACGTGCCGGGCGCCTGCCCGGCGGGCTGCGTCCAGGAAACAGGCGGACATCCTTTTCTTGCAGTGATAGCAGCGATCCGGATCGTTGATTCGAAAGGGATCCGTATTCAAAGGATCAAAGCTCACGGAGAGCCAGTCGATGTCCCGTTCCCGGCAGAATTGCTTCGCCTCGTGAAGCTCTCGTTGCGGGAACAGCGGCCCATGGGCGGTAACGGCCGATACGTGCTTCCCCAGGGCCTCCTGGGCTGCTGCAAGGAGCAGTGCACTGTCAACCCCACCGGAAAAGGCCACCATCAGGGACCCGTAGGAAGAAAGCCTTTCCACGAGGCGGCGGTATTTCTCCTCGGTGTGTGCATCCTTCATGTGTGAGCGTCTTACACCCTTCTGTGTCATAAAGAAAAAATGATCATATCCCGCCGCGTTTTCCCTGTCCAGCAATCCATCTGCACAAAATTTCCCCATTTGATGAAGGGGAAATGTATGCAATTTTGATATGAAAAGGGGCTCTAGGATGACCCTGGGCAGGGCATGGTCGGGATTCATGTCTCGCGGGGAGGGATATTCTGAACATGCATAAGGGAGGGAAACGGTGAACATCACCCGAAGGAGCTTTCTGGGAGTCTCGATTGCGGCGGTGGGATCCACTGTGGTCACACGCTCGAGGGCAGGGGCCAGGGACGGTAAGAGTGCCATCGAGGGAAGAGGAGGCGTCGTATCCCGCCGAGGGCGGGATACGACCAGGATTGCGGGTTGACGAGACGCGCGTGAATCACGATGCACCCTTGCACCGAGTGTCCATCGCGCCGCTGGGCAAATAGGGGCCGGAACGAAATCAGTTCGGGCGCAGCAACTCGTACCCTTTCACTGGATACCCGCGTTCGAAAAGGACTCTTTGCATCTCCTCCAGGGATGTCATGGCCCCTTCGTAGGTGACGTACGCATGGTGTGCGGTGGGGTCGGTTTGCACGGAAAAGACGCCGTCAATGCTCATGAGGGCAGACCTGACCTCTTCGGCGGAGTTCGTTCACGAGCAGCCAGGCACGGTCAGCTTCACCTGCCGTTTGTCCGTGTACGTGTGGGGTTCGGTCACGCATCCGGTCAGCAGAACGAGAGCGGCCCCCAGCATCACGATCGATTTCTTTTGAATGAACACGTGGGCTCCTTTCTTGCCAAGGGCTTCCCTTCCCGCCTGGGGCGGGGCAGGTCCAGGCTCGCAGGTTGGCGAAGCGCGTGTGAATCAGGGCACACGTTCACGCTGAGTATCCAGTGAGCCGTCGGGTAATTTCGAGTTGAAGCGAGATCAGTTCGGATTCAAAAATTCATATCCTTGAACTGGATACCCGCGTTTCGCAAGGACGCTCTGAATCTCCTCCAGGGACGTCATGGCCCCGTCGTAGGTGACCCAGGCGTAGTGTCCTTCAATATCTGTATTTGCGGAAAAGACACCTTCAATACTCAGGAGGGCAGACCTGACCTCTGCGGCGGAGTTGTCTCAGACGCAGCCGGGCACGGTCAGCTTCACCTTCTTCTTGTCGGTGTACGTGTGTTGTGAGGTGGTCACGCATCCGGCCAGCAGCAAGAGAGTGGCCGCCAGTACCCATATGGCTCTTTTTCGGATCATCGTGGGGTCTCCTTTCTTGTAAACGAAGTCCTGTGTGTACCATCTATCCTCTAGAATAATCATAGTACTTTGCTTTACAATGGCAAAGGCAAAAAGAATTCCTCGCGCAAGGGATGAAGGGGGAAAGACATGAAAGGTTCGAGATTCCGCCGCTGGCCATGGGGTTTCCTCGTCGGATGGTTTGTGTTTCTGGCCCTTTTATCGGGCTGCACACCCAAAGCGGGCAAAGGGAATGTGCCCTTGATGAGCACGGCGGAGACCGCCGCAAGGCTCGAGGACAGAGATCTTTTGATTCTCGATGTCCGCCCGAGGGCGCAATACCTCGCCTCGCCCCGGAAGATTCAGGGCGCGGTGTACAGGGACCCTCAGAACGTGGATCAGTGGGTTGCTGACGTGCCCAAAGGGAAAACCCTTGTCCTGTACTGCGCCTGACCCAGGGAAAGCACCAGTGCCCGGGTGGTACTGCAGCTCATGGAGCACGGTTTCGAGAACGTCTTCGCCCTCGAGGGTGGATACAACCGGTGGATCGACGAGAAAAGACCGACCGACATCAAACCCGCCGTGAGAAAGGGGTGTCTGGAGTGCCATAAGGTTGCGACCCCGGAAGCCGTAAGGGAGTGGGAGGAGAGCCGGCACAGCAGACGCGAGGTCTCCTGCACGGTCTGCCACGGAGAAGGGCATGTTTCTGAAGAGGATGTGCATCTCGCCAGTCCTGTCACGCCGGATCGCTGCATCCAATGCCATGCGACCCAGGCCACCCCGTTTGAAAAGGGGCGACACGCCAGGGCATGGGATGTGATGCAGGCGGTGGAATCCGGCCACGGCCGACCCGTAGACGATAGAGAGGCCGAGTGCGGGCCCTGCCACGCCATCGGTTTCAAGAAGGACCGCGCACACACACTCACGGAGACGTCGCGGCGGGCTTGGGCCGCGGCTCCCTGCACGGCCTGCCACGGAGAGCACCGCTTTGATTCGGGCCGAGCCCGGCAACCCGAAACGTGTAAGGCCTGCCACCAGGGGCCGGGTCAGCCTCAGTGGGACATGGTGGCGGACTCTCCCCATGGTCGGTTTCAAACGGGACCCGGCAGGAGAAAATCGTCGGATGCAGGATCCTACCCGACCTGCCAGACCTGTCATATGCCGGAAGGGGAGCACCTGTTTCGAACCGCCCGGGGGTATTGGGGGCTCGATTCCCGGAGCGGACAAGAACCGGACCGAACCCTTTTCAAAGCTCTGGGCTTCCTGGATGAAACAGAATCGTGGACGGATCAAGGAAAGCGGCTCCTGGACCTGGGCTGCTTTCGGGACCCAACCGGCGCGTTCCGCACGGATCGACAGCGGATGGTTTCCGTGTGCACGGAATGCCATGAGGAGAGCGAGGCAAGGGCGAACCTCGAAAAGGGAGATCGCGCCTTGAACCAGGCCAACCAGCTCATGGTCCGCGCCCTGAAGGCGGCTGAAAAACGCGGGGTTCCCTCTCCAGCCCTCTACCCCGCGGGGGACGATGATTCAGTTCGAAAGCGCTTGCAGGAGATGTTTTTCCTGGACCGGATGAACCGGTTCAAAGGGAGCTTTCACCTGAGCCCCCGCTACAGTGAGCGGCTCGGCATCGAACGCATGGAATCCGGACTTTCCGAGATCGATTGATTATTCACCCCTGTGCAGCTTCAGAGGGATTTGGCACGGCAGACCCCATGATTCCGAATGCCTACAGGCTGATCACCGTGGCATCGCAGGCCAGGTGAATGAGCTCGGCCGCACTCGCCATGCGCACCCCCTCGATGAAATCCTCCTCTTTGACCCGCCGGGCCTTGGCGCAGGGCGTACAGGCCAGGATCGGGACCTCATGGGCCTGGAGGTACGTCATGAGGTCGTCCGCCACATCGCCGGTCGCGGCCCGCAAGTTGTCAATCAGGCCCTCCTTGGCCAGATAAACGGCCTCATCCAGGAGAAACAAGGTGACGTTTTTCCCCTCCTTGTGGGCCACCGTGGCCAGGTGAATCGCTCTTGTTGCACGATTCGGGTTGTTCGTGCCGCAGGACACGGTGATGACCAGATTTTCGGACATAACATTCTCCTTTCGCAGATAGGCTCCAAAGGACGCCCTTTTGGTATCTTTGGATATAAGAGCAGAAATGTTGTCGGAGGTTTCAACGGCAGGCGATTCCTTTTGACTGGATTTTTGGCCCAGACCCGGGGAGAAGGGGATTCGGGACGGAATCCGGGCTGCCTCTATGACGGGTTGAAGGGATTCACGGATAACGGCGGGGCGGAAGGCCCTTGCCGGCGGACGGGCTGGTGTGGCCGATTCGGCCTTTACGACAGAACCGTTCGACCTCGGTGTCCACAAGGACACGAAGGGCCTCCGCGCCCTTGGGGGTGCCTCTCGGAATGCCGGCCCCCAAGCGAAGGAAGTCCAGGAAGGTGCGCTCTTGCGGGAGGCGATGAACACGCAGGGCCTCTACCGTCGGTCGGGCGGCGGATGAGGCGTTCAATGCCACGGTCAGCGCCTCGATCCAGTTTTCGAACGCTTCCTTGAACCGCACATCCCGCATCCCGTCCACCCCTTGGCGTTCCACCAGACGGGAGAGGGGGTAGGCGAATGCCCGGGGAGAACATCGGGTCTCAAGGAACGGAAAGGCCTCGAGAAGAGATGCAGGGGAATGCACCGCGCCCGGTTCGGCCCGGGCCACGAGCCGAAGGACCTCCGGCCCCCAGTTCAGGTAGTGGAACAGGGGGTTCCCTTTCCTGCTGGAGTAGGAAAGCGTATCCAGACCGTCGGCCAGGTGGAGCCAGAAGGCCTGGACATCGGGCGTGAGCCGTTCAAAGATGCGTGCCTCTGGGCAGGTCTCCCGGCTGCACTTCTCTCCGAAATCGACCCTGAACCGCAGGTCCTCACCTTGATGGCGCGCGGGATGGAGGAGGCATCCCACGAGACGGCAGTCTGCATCCAGGTAACCCAGGGCCCAGCAGCTGAATCCGGTAATCGGAAAGACGGTCCTCTCGCCGGCTCGAAAGGCGGCGGTGTTTTCCCGCAGCATGCGGCGGACCATGCCCGTGTACTGGATGTGCTCGTACCCGGCAGCCCGGATCGGGGGGCAGCAGGCAAAACAGGTCTTTCCCGCGCCCGGAAAGCAAAGGGTTCGGTATGTCTCGCTCATTATCCTTGTTTCCGGCCTTTCGTGCCGTTTATTCCGGAGGCGTGGAGACCAACTGGTTTCTCTGCTTCCGGGCAAGCTCTCGCTTGTCCACCACCTCGTCGAACTCGTCCAGGATCTCCCGTCCAAGGATTTCCTCAAGGACGTCCTCCAGGCTGACCAGCCCGGAGACACCGCCGTACTCGTCGATGACCACGAACATCTTTTCCCTGGAGCCCATAAACTGGCTCAAGACGTCGTCCAGGCGTGCGGTCTCCACCACGAACCGCACCGGACGCATCAGGTCGGTCAGGCGTTTTTCCTCCTGTCCCTGGGAAAGGGCCATGAAGAGCTCCCGCGTGAGCACGATCCCCACGATGTCCTCCACGTCTTGATCGTACACGGGGAAGCGGCTGTGCTCCCAGCGGGAGACGCGGTCGCTCGCCTCCCGGACCGAGAGGTGCTCGCTCAGGGAGAAGATCACGGTTCGAGGGGTCATGATCTGCTTGACCGTCTTTTGCTCCAGGGAGAGGATATTTTCAATGACGCGCTTCTGGTAGGGCCGAATGGTGCCTGACTGAAACCCGAGTTGGGTCATGATCTTGAGCTCGTCCGCCGAGACCGTATCCAGGGAGCGCTTCCGCGAGATCAGTCGGGTGATGTGGCTGCAGAGCCAGATGGCAGGCGTCATGAAAAGGGTGAGCCCTTGGAGCGGGCGCGCCACAAACGGCGCGAGACGGCGGGCATAGACCACCCCTGCGGTTTTGGGGATGACCTCGGAGAAGACCAGGATGGAGATCGTGAAAAAAGCGGAGAAGGTCCCGATCCACTCGTGACCGAACACCGCGCTGGCGGCAGAGCCGGCAATGGCCGCACCGGCCGTGTTCGCGATCGTGTTGAGCGAAAGAATAGCCGTAATGGGCCGCTCGATGTCTTGCCGGAGCGCCTTGAGAACGGTCCCGGAAGAAGGCTTTGTCTGGGCCAGGGTCTCCACGTGGCGCATGGGGACCGAGTAGAGGACCGCCTCGAAAAGGGAGCAGCCTCCGGAAATGAGGATGGCGAAGCTGAATGCAATCGCGAGTTCAAACATGGTGCATCCTTTGCCTTTGCCCCGGCAGGCTAATCCCGAGGCGCGTCTCCCGGGTCCAGGCTCGCTCGCGTCTCAGCAAGCTTGAGTTCCTCGGGTCGGTTGATGTTGGCGAAGACGTCCAGGTTTGGGTCGAACCGGCGGATTTGGTCTTCTTCGATGTATGTAATGCGGATGTCCGGAAAAAACGAGACGATTCGATGCTCCCCGTTTTTGATGACACGGGAGACCGGGGCAAGGCAGGTTTTTCCGTAAATGGCGTGAAGGGGCTCGGGGAGACCCGAAACCCTGGGGACCACGGCGTCCGAATCCCCCCTGGAAGCGGCCATGAAGCGGATCAGATCGTCATTCAGGTGCGGCATGTCGCAGGCCACAAAGAGCGCGGCCTCGCCGGGCATGACGCTCAGCCCTGCGTGGATGCCGCTCAGGGGGCCCAGACCGGGAATGCGATCCCGGACCATGGGAAGGCCCAGAAATCTGAACAGGTCGGGGTCGTTGGTGCTTACAATGACGGGGTCTGCCACGCGCTTCAGGACACGGCAGACCCGCTCGATCAGGGGAATCCCGTCCAGCGCGACCAGGGCCTTGTTTTTGCCGTAGCGCCGGCTTTGGCCGCCTGCCAGGACAATCCCAGTGAGGGGAGCGCCCTCTTGGGAAGAAGCGATGGTGCGCCCGGGGGGAAAAGGCGTTTGCAGGGGCTCGTCCCCTTCATCGGCTTTCTGAGGCGGATCGGACATGGCTATCTGTTTCCGGAGGAGACTCCAGGACGAGATGGATCGCTGGGGAATCCAGTTCACTCCCTGGATCCGCGAAAGCCGGGGTTGAGGGAAACATGGTGCGCTGTAGTGCAACCTCCTGAAGGGGGATGGGAATCCGGGTACCCTTTTTATTTCTATACAACAACCACGGAAGAACGTCACGGACTTTTGAGGGTGTCCAAAAATGCCTGGAACCGCCCTGCGTTCGCTTCACTGGAGGATAAGAGCCTTGCCCGGACCGTTCACCCCGTCGGGATTGACACCTCCCGGTCCCGCGCTCTAGAATGCAGCCGCAGTTCGGGAGGACATGCCCTTTCGTCCCTGGCAGCGAATGGAGAAACCCCTGGCATGCCGTCAAAGGCGGTTTGATTCCCTACCCTGTGTGAGCCGCGTTTTGGCAAGGATGAACATGTGATGCACACGGCCTTTGCCTACACCGAGAAGTACTTCAACTATGACTACGGGTCCGCCCACCCCCTGCGCATCGAGCGCCTTCGCATGACCCATGATCTCTGCCGGGTTTACGGTCTCCTGGACCTGCCGGGCGTCCGTGTCATCGAGGTGGAGAGTGCTCCGGAGGAGGCCATCCTGGGGTTTCACACGGCGGCCTACGTCAACGCATTGAAGCGCGCGAGCCGGGGAGAGCTCTCCGGCTACTACACGCACGGGCTGGGGCCGGGGGACAACCCCATGTTCGACGGCCTGTGGGAGTGGTCCTGCCTGGCCACCGGGGCGTCCCTTCAGTGCGCCCGGCTGGTGACCGCGGGAGAGGTCGAGACGGCCTTCAATATCGCCGGCGGCCTGCACCACGCCGGAGCGTATCGTGCCTCCGGGTTCTGTTACGTGAACGATCCGGTGATTGCGATTCGCCATATCCTGGAAACCCACGCGCGCGTCCTTTACCTGGACATCGACGCGCATCATGGGGACGGCGTCCAGTGGGCCTTTTACGAGGATCCTCGCGTGATGACGGTTTCTTTTCACCAGGACGGGCGGACCCTGTTTCCGGGGTGCGGGCGGGTAACGGAGATCGGGCGCGAAGCCGGCAAAGGCACGGCCATGAATGTGCCCATGCTTCCCGGTACGGATGATGACGTGTTCTGGAGCGGGTTCGAGGCCGTGGTGCCCCGATTGATGACGGCGTTCGACCCGGACGTGATCGTCTCCCAGCTTGGTGTGGATACCTTCGTGGACGATCCCCTGGCCAACCTTGAGTTCACCACGAACGGGTTCTGCCGCGTGGTGACCTACCTTCGGGACCTGGGCAGACCCTGGCTGGCCCTGGGAGGGGGCGGGTACAACCTGTATAACGTAGCCCGGGCCTGGACCCTGGCCTGGGCCATCATGAACCGGGTGGATCTCCCGATCGCCCTGCCCAAGTCCGTCCGAGGCTGGATTCGAGGGGCCGGGGAGGCCGGGGATCGGCTTCGGGATCCAGAGCACCGCAGCCGGCGGCACGACATGTGCGCCCGGTACATGGCTGAGACCGTGAAAACGCTCGAGCGGTCGCTGATGCCCCTTTTGGAAGGCTAGCGTGAAACGCGGCGGGCTGATCGGGCAAAGGTTCAACCCCGCTCGCAGAGTTCGACCAGCACGCCATTTGTCTCCTTGGGATGAATGAAGGCGATGCGTGCCCCTCCTGCACCGTCCCGGGGCTCCGAATCGATGAGGCGGATACCTTTTTCCTTGAGCTCGGCCAGGGCCTCATCAATGTTCTCCACGCGATAGGCGATGTGCTGGATGCCCTCGCCCCGGCTCTCGATGTACCGGGCCACCGGACCGTCCGGTTCCGTGGACTCGAGGAGTTCCACCTCGCTGTCCGTGATGGGAAGGAAGGCCACGTTCACCTTCTGATCGGTGACCGTTTCCATGCCCTGGATGGACAGGCCGAGCACGTCCGTGTAGAACCGTCCTGCCTGGTCGATGCTCTTCACTGCAATACCGATGTGATCGATGTGCTTGATCTTCATGGGGGCTCCAGACCTCCTTGCCATCGCTCCTGGGGATGGTTATAGTGGAGTGTATGATGGATGAACCGCCCCTCTGCGCTACACGAGGGCGGGAAGCATGCCAGATCGTTTCAAAACGTGCTGAACGCTTAACGCGAGGTGTTCACCATGATGAACCCATTCTTCGACAATAGGCCCCGGCCGATGCGAACCCGGGCCCCTGAATCCCAGCCGGACGCGGAGTTCGATCAGCTCGAGGCCACCGAGCTTTACTGCCCACAGTGCCGCCGGGCTGTGCCGGTGCGCAAGTTCCTCCTTCTCGTATTGCCCGAAGGAGACAAGTACGAGTACCGTTGCGCCTATTGCGGGACCACCGTGGGGGACAAGCTGGACCGCCACGGGAGCCCGTTCGGGTTTTGAACTTCAAGGCCCTTCCCATCGCGCCCATCTATGCGCATTAGGCCCTCAAGGGTTTCCCCTTCAGAAATGCGAATGAAAAAGTCCCTTTCTGGAGGGACGCTTATTCGAACCACATGATGCGGCCTCGGGCCTTGTTCAGCTTGAAAAACTTGCCCTCGAGAAACGCGACGTACAGGGTCTCCCCGACCGCCTTCACGTCCGTGATGGCGTACTTCAGCTCCCCGGTGGCCCACTCCGAGCTCAGGCTGTCCCCTTCCACCTTGTAGGCATAGAGCTTGGAGTTCTGGTAGAGCTTCAGGTTGGTCAGGTGATCGATGATGGGGATGTTCTTGATGGCCAGGACCTCCTTCGTGCCGTCCCCGTCAATGTCCATGACCTCGGGCTGGCTGTTGAAGGGAATGCGGTTGGGCGTCAATTCTTTGGTGACCTGCCCGATTTTGTACGCGTTGTTGGTGCCTCCCATGTCGTCGGCACTGGTAAAGACGTTCTTGCCTGCGGCATTCCACACGTGGAGATAGGCCCTGTCGCTCAGACCGAGGAACTCGCGGCCCCCGTCTCCGTCCAGGTCGTACTGCATCAGGGTGTAGAACTGCACCCCCTTGTCGAACTCCGGGAGCGCGCGCTTGGGGACCAGCTTGTCGTGCCCCTGGTAGTCCATCACAAAGATGTCACCGTTGAAGTACCGGTTGAGCATGGTGTCCTGGAAGTAGACCACCGGGGGACGCCCGTCCCGCCCTTTGTCCACCTTCAGATGCCCCCGCATTTGAAACCGTTCGCGGAACTTCCCGTCCCAGTCGTACACCGTGCTCAGGGCCCGCTCCCCAAAGTCGCTGACCAGGTAGAGCTCGTCCTTTCCATCCGAGTCCGCGTCCCCTGCGCTCACCTTCAGAAAGTACGTGCCCATGCCGGCCTCGAGCGTGTCCTTCATGATGAACTGATCGTTCTCCCGGTGGTAGATAAAGACCTCCTCCCGCGTCATGAGCACCAGCTCCGGGGTGCCGTCACCGTCGAGATCCCCCGCGTCAAAGGAAAGGATGCCCATGCGCACCGTGGCCCTGCCTGTGGGCTGGAACCCGTATCCCCCGGCCCCGGGCCGAAAGAACAGGCCTTTGGTCGTCTCGGCAGGCGCTAGGGTGCCCCGCCGGGCCGCCTGATAGGCCGCATAGTCGATGCCTTCCACCACGGCCCGGAACTGGTGGGCCATGTCCGAGAGGCGCGTGATGAGCTGGTTTTCGTCCACGGCCTCGGCCACCTGGGTGCGCTTGGGCGGTTTTTCGTTCAGATCCAGGATGGAAAAGTCCAGGCTGTACCCCCCGCCCAGAGTGGTGACGCTCCCGAAGATCACGTAGTCCACACCGAGCTGTTCCGCGATCTCCCCGGCACGTGCCTCCGAGTCGATGCCTGATTTCTCCTCCTCCTTCAGCAGGGGATCGATCCGGTCCCCGTGGAGCACGGAAAGGCCTTCCCCTTCCAGGCGGGAGACCAGCATGCTGTGGATCCCCGAGCGGAGAAAGGACTTCGAGGGATCGGCATGGAGCACAAAGGGGAGCAGCCCGACCGCTTTTTCCGCGGCCAGGGCCGAGGGAAGCAGGCACAGGGAGAGCAAAACCAGAAAGATCCCCATGCCGGTTTTTCGTGCGGATGTGCGCAGAGATGTCATGATACCTCCAACAGAAGCGAGCATTTCAGGATACGCTTGGCACGGCTCGGAATAAGCAAGCACGCGCTTCAACAGGCCCGTACGGGTACGTGCGGGGTTCGATGCTCGGCAAAAATTGTAAGATCAGGGCGCTCAATATAAGGAGCTTTGCGTATTATTGGGAAGAAGAGAAGGGAATGTCAAATACATTTCCAGGACTGCGATTTCAAGGCGCTTGAAAAGGCTTCGCTTGCGCATTCTTCATCCCGCTTTGGAAGCAGGAACAAGGGGGGATGCAATCCCTTTGTGGCCGTGAATCCACGCCTTTGCTTTTTCCCTCGTGTTTCAGGTGCAAAAAAAGACCCGAAGGCCTTTGGGCCTCCGGGTCTTTGTTTTGAAGTCTACGAAAAACCGGCAATCCTAGAAGACCATCTTCCACCAGATGCCGTAGTACATGTCGGAGCCTTCATCCCAGCCGAAATCATCGGCGTTATCAAAGTGGAAATCCGTGGTGTCGTAATCGTACTCCCCGACCTCAGGCGTGATGGTGAATCCCTCGGCCACGGTGATGGTGGCGTTCACGTACCAGTGCGTGGTATCGTCCTCGATCGAGAAACCGTCGTATTCGCCCTCGAACTCCCGGGTACCGCCGCCGGCTGCAAAGGTCAACATGTCGTTGAGCTTGAAGCTCATGCTGATGTAAGCGCCCCAGGCATCCACGTCTGAGACCCTGTCCAGGATACCGTCGGCGTCCGTGTCTTCAATCAGGGCCGTGGGCATCAGGTTCGTGCCAAAGATCACGCCTTGCTCCGTGCCCCCAAAGTATCCGTACTCCAGGGGGTTTTCCCCGAACCAGCCGGCCATGGCAATGGAGAAGGGACCGGCCGTGAACTTGGCGTTACCAGCCACGATCCAGGAGTCGATGTCGAACTCGTCCTCTGAAAAATCATTGTTCCCTTCCTGGTCCCGGTAGACCTCTTCCCATTCCAGCCAACCGCCGACCACGTTGAAGGACATCGGACCAAAGTTCATGGCCATCCTGGCCTCCAGGCGGGGCAGTGTGTAATCCTGGTCATCCACAACTTGACCAGCCGTGTCATCAAGAACAGTACGCGTGCCGCCCTCTCTGGGATCCATCGCGGCAAAGGTAAACTGGCCGAAGGAGAAGGGGAAGCGCACGCGGATCATGGGGTCGCGCCCAGAGCCGTACCCAGTGTCCCCGGCGTCGGCCGAGCAGCCGCCGCCATAGGGGCCCACGGAGCTGGAAATCGGCATGAAGCTGGGGGCCCAAGTCTGACCAATGAGCAGGTAGCCCGGCCCGAAGTTCCACTCCGCATACCAGTGCCTCGTCGTAACACCGCCGCCGAGAGGTCGAATTTCCACGAAACCGGTGAAGTCCTCGCGCTTGAACGTGGCATTGAACCGACTGCACACCCCGTCCTGGCTCCAGATGAGGTCCGTGTCGTCATATGCCCCGTCCCACTCGCCGTCCCCGTCGAGATCCAAATCGACCTCGTCCTGATCAACGACCCACGTGTCAAAGGACACATAGCCGCCAAAGCTGACTTCGCTCTTTTCCGCCGCAGCCGCGGGCATGGCGAAGGCCGCAACCAGGGCCAGAGCCATCAATGCAATCAACGCTTTTTTCATGCTCTTTCCTCCTAAAAAAGTTGGGTAATAAAATCAGAATAGGTTACGAACTCGAAACTCTCAGAAACGCGCGTTCTCACCTCCTTTCCTCCCAAGGATGCGGTGGCCTGCTCCTGCGAGCGGACGCACCTCCGCCTCAAAGACGGAAATTGTACGCATTGAACCGCAATATGGAAGGGCTTGTCAAGCATTTTCTTCGGTTTTTTGAGGAGTTCCCCCAAAATCAGACTTGGTTGGCCGCCCGTGTGGCTTCGCGAAAGAGACGTCATTCCGCATTTTCTTTCTCGGAATGTGTTGAACAGGCTTTCCCCGTGCATCCCCCATTGTTTGCCGCGAGGGGATTGAGTAAAAAGGGTAGCACGAAACCGGAAAAAGGAGAAGAGGGAAGGCCTCGAGGCCCTTCCGTGGAAAGGCGCAGGGGCTTGGCCTTTTTCGTGTTTGAAAAGGGAGGAGGTATAAGGTTAAGATATCCCGGTCGAACCGAAAGGGCCCATGGGTTTCTCCTTTCCTTGTGCATCGGGTGCCTCGTATGCCTCCTGATCCCGCTCATGTCCTGATCCTTCGCCCGGGCGCCCTCGGGGACACCCTGCTGCTCGCTCCCGCCCTGGAGGGCCTTTCGGGGGGAATCGAGGTCACGGTAGTGGGCCGCCAGCCGGGGCTGTCTTTGTTGCGCCCGCTTGCGGCACGCTGTTTCGACTTCGAGAGAGGCGGGTGGCACCACCTGTTCGAGGACCCCGTTGGAACCGCTTTTTGCGATTTTCCAGCGCCCCCGCTGAGGGTGGCGGCCTTTGTGCAGGATTCGGAAGGTCGCGTCGAACGCAACCTCGAGACCCTGTTCCCGGCCTCGAAAATCGGCGTGTTTCCCGGCGTGCCGCCGGAGGGAGGCCGCATCCACGCAGCCCGGTACCTGGCAGAGTGCCTGTCGAAAGTCGGGATGGAAATCGATCCCATGGCCTGCGTGCATCGCGCGCGCAAAGCCCCGCTTCTGCTGCCGGGGGAACCTCCCGAGGAAGAGGTGGGCATCGTGCTTCATCCGGGGTCGGGCGGGCGGTACAAGAACCATCCCCCGGCGTTCTGGCGGGACCTGATGCAGGCGTTTCATGAGGGGGCGGAGGGGAGAGGTACGAGAAGAATGACCCTGCTGCTGGGACCGGCGGAGGAAAACCTGAGGGGAGCGTTCGAGGGGGGGCGTCTGCCGGAGACCGTCCGCATCGTTTCCACGCCGGATAGAAAAGCCCTGTCTTCGCTTCTGGGTCGCGCAAAGCGTTTTGTGGGACACGACAGCGGGGTAACCCATTTGGCGGCCATGCTCGGGGCGCCGACCGTGGCCTTGTTTCGAGGCACCGATCCCCGCGTGTGGGGCCCCCTGGGACCGAGGGTGCGGGTGATCGCCAAGGCGCCGCCGGAACGGGGGTTGGTTGAGGCCACGCTGCGGGCGGTCAAGACGCTGGAAAGCCAGGGCGCCGGTTGACGGGAGGGGCGGCATTTTTTATGATGATCCCGCAGGGTTTCGTGAGCAAGGACGGCTGCCGGCGGAAGGGACCGATCGGATTGGAAAATGGCTTCAAGACGTACAAGCAAGGGATCACGGAAAGAGCTGAGGCTTGACGATTCACACGCGCAGGAGGGGGTCATGTCCGACGGGCTGGATGTCATTATTCTCGATGACGATTCATCGGTGTGCGAGGTCCTCGAGGGGATCATTCGACGGTTTTACACGTGGGGAAACGTGCTCCCCTTTACTCGCATGGAGGAAGCGGTTCAACACTGTGAGACGCGGCCGTCCGGTGTGGCGGTGTTTGTCCTGGACGTGTACATCGGGGAGATGAACTGCTTCGGGTTCCTGGACGCCATTGCGCATCGATTCCCTATGGCGTACGAGGACTCGGTCATCATCACGGGCAATGCGAGCGATGACGTGGTCAACATGTGCGTGGCCTCCGACATCACACACCTGCTCGAGAAGCCGGTTCGCGCGTTCGCTCTTCAACTCGCCGTTCGGTCCATTGTGAACAAGTACATGCGGTTCGCAAAAAAGCTCCTTCAGGACCCGGGCCTCGCGGAGAGTGTGTCGAAGTTTTAAGGCCCGTGATGAGGGGCCGCGTGCCTCCCATTGGGAATGCGGGCATGAGAGCGGTGGTGGACAAACCCAAAATTCGAGATTAATATTATACGAATAGCGTATGAATCCACGAACCAGGGAATCGGTCCGTGGGTATTATGCTCTGCGCAGCCCTGCCCCTGCCCTTGATAGGGTGAACGAGTGGAGATAGATGCGCGCAGAACGCCTTTACCTTTGGGACGCCTCACCTGCCCCAGCGGGGGTGAGGGAAGAGGCAGAGTCGGGATTCGAGGGGAAATCGAATGAGGAAACGGATCATCTTGTGCATGGGGTTGCTGGTCCTGGTCTCCACGATGTCAGGTTGCGGTACGCTGGGCATGGCTGGTTTTAAGATGGCGTTTGGGAATTATGAGGACGCCATCGATCTCTATGACGCCTATTTGCAGGAGAACCCGGACTCCGTGAAAGCCCGGAACGGCCTGGGATTCGCGTACATGAAAACCGGGGAGATCGACAAGTCCATCACCCTTTTTCAGGAAGCGCTTCACATGGAGCCGGACAACTCTTTTTCTGCCCTGCGCCTGGGCCAGGCCTATGTGAACGTGGGAAGGATCGACGCCGCGATCCATGCGTGGTCGGGTTTTACCTTTCTGGACCGGGAAAATGTGCAGGAGGAGGTGCACCGCCTTCTGAGGATTCTGACGATGTACCAGGGCGAAACCCCGCCGGACCCGTCCCTGCTGCGGACGTACAGCCTGGACGCAAGCAAGCTGAAGGCCCTGGGAAAAACCGACCTTGCCAACCTGGTCAATGTTTCCCTCAAGAGGGTGTTGGATGATCGCACCTGTTTTACCTGATAGCCTATTCGTGCTCAGTTTGAGCATTTTTCACCCATTGATCGTTTCAGGCCGTAGTTGAGGGCATCGAAATCGAAATGGGGATCGCTGTCGAAATCGAAATAAGACGGCACGTGGACATGAAATCCTTGTAGACGGGGAAAATGGTGCATTGGGTCTGCGGCCCCTGCATCCCGGGAGGACAGAATGACAAAGCGAACGTGCGGGGTCATTTTTCTTTGCATGTTGATTTGGGGCCTATCCGCCCCGGCCTGGTCGGTGGGCCTGTTTTTGATGAAGGATGCCGATGAAAAGGCTCCCGCCTTTGATCTGTGTACCTTTGAGGACGATCGCGTTCCGTCCTCCGAGCTCCAGGGTAAGATCGTGGTGCTCGACTTCTGGATGTCCACGTGCGGGCCCTGCAAGAAGGAAATGCCGGAGCTGGAGACGTTTTACCAGAAATACAAGGACCATCCGGACGTGGCGTTTTTCATGGTAAATTCCGGATATGAATCCCTTGAGAAGGCGAAGGAATGCGTAAAAAAGAAGTGGTACCAGTCCTCTTCCCACCCCGTTTACCGATACGATCTGCCCTTTGCCTATGACGAGGGAAGCGCGGTCTTTCAAGCCTTCCACCTCACCGCCCATCCATCGCTGGTCATCATTGATCAGGAAAACCGGATCCGGTTGAAGCACACCGGCATGGTGGATCACATCCTGAAGCAGTTGAGCCGAGTGGTGGATCAGCTTTTGGCAGAAAAGTAGCCGGTTTGGATGCCATTCAAACCTTGATCCGGAACGTGACCGACACCCTGAACCGTCACCGCATGATTCGGAGAGGGGACGGGGTGGTGGTGGCTGCATCCGGCGGCCCGGATTCGACCTGTCTGTTGGATGTCCTGCACCGGCTGGCCCCGGATGGGGGACTGCACTTGGTCGTGGCGCACTTTGACCACGGCCTGCGCGGGGCCCAGGACGCCTTGGAGACCGGGTTTGTGCGTGATCTGGCCCGAGCCCGGGGGCTCGCCTTTGAAGTGGGCAGGGCCCCGGACCTTCGACAGGTCCCGGGGTCCCTGGAGGAGCGCGCGCGGGAAGTGCGGTATGCCTTTCTGGAGCGCATCCGGCAAAAACACCAATGTCAACGCATCGCCCTGGGGCATACGCTGGACGATCAGGCCGAGACCGTGCTCATGCGGCTCCTGCGGGGGAGCGGTCTGTCCGGGCTGATCGGCATGCCCCCAACCCGGGAGCCCGGGGTGATTCGCCCCCTGATTCGCATGCGCCGCTCACAGATCGAGGCCTACCTTGACGGGCAAGGCCTTTCCTGGTGCACGGACGCGTCCAACCTGGAAGCAGGGTGCCTGAGAAACCGCATTCGCCTCCACCTCATCCCCCAGCTCCTGGCATACCAGCCCCGGCTCGTAGAGCACCTCGGCGACCTGGCCGATCTCCTGCGCGAAGAGGATCGCTTTATGGACCAGGCGGCGCGGCAGTGGGTGGGCGCGCACAAGAGCCTTTCCATCGACGGGACGGACGTCTCGCTTCCCAGGGAGGCCTGGCTGTCGCTTGAGCCGGGCCTTCAACGACGCGTCATTCGGCAGGCCGTGAAAGAGGGCGCGGGCGGGCTGAGACGCCTGCACCGCGTCCATGTGGATGCGATCATGGGGCTCCTCCGGGAGGGCCGGTCCCAGGCCGGCCTGGATCTTCCAGGCGGCCTTCGGGTCCAGCGGGTGTACGACCGCGTCCTGTTCGGCGATCCCTGTTCCGAGGATCTCCCGGCGCATGGCCGATCCCTGCCTGGGCCGGGGGCTTACGATGTAGACGGGACAGGCCTGCGCTTCACCCTCAAGGAGCGGGCACGCGCGGAGGTCTCCTCGCTGGCGGTGTCTCCCAGGGTGGCGTTTCTGGACGCAGCGCGCCTTTCCTACCCGCTGGAGCTCCGGCCCGTGAAGCCGGGGGACCGGTTCGTGCCTCTGGGCATGCACGGGCACCGCAAGGTGAAGGACTTCTTGATCGACCGAAAGGTCCCGTTGAGCGACCGGCGACGGGCGCTCATCCTGGCGAGTCATGGGGAAGTGGCCTGGCTCTGCGGTTACCGCCTCGACGACCGGTTCAAGGTGACCGGGAGGACCGATCGCGTTCTAGAGGTCCGCATCAAGAACCTGGACGGATAAGATCGATTCCCCCCGGCCTCCCGCTTTTCCGGCAAACCCTTTATCCCTGGACGGTTGTCGTCATCGCAGGACGGCGGCGATCGATTTTCTGTAAGGCGGGCGCAGCACGCCCTTCTCTGTGACGAGGGCGGAGACGTAGCGCGCGGGCGTGACGTCGAATGCGGGGTTCCGTGCGGGAACGCCGGCAGGGCCGATGCGTTTGCCTCCCACATGGGTCACTTCCTTGGGATCGCGCTCCTCCACGGGAATGCCTTCCCCCGAAGCCATGTGGGGATCCAGGGTAGAGAGCGGTGCGGCCACGTAAAAGGGGATGCGGTTTTCCCGGGCCAGCACGGCTACGCTGTACGTGCCGATCTTGTTGGCCACGTCCCCGTTGGCGGCGATACGGTCGGCCCCGGTGATGACCAGGTCGACTTCCCTGCGCCGCATCAGGCTCCCGGCGGCGTTGTCCGCGATCACGGTTACCGGAATACCCTCTTCCATGAGCTCGAACGCCGTGAGGCGGAGCCCCTGAAGCCAGGGCCGGGTTTCGTCCGCGATCACGGTCACGGCCTTTCCCGCCTCATGAGCTGCGCGAATCACGCCGAGTGCGGTGCCGTATCCGCCCGTGGCGAGCGCACCGGCATTGCAATGGGTGAGGATGGAGGCCCCGGTGGGCACGAGCTCCAGTCCGTGGGCGCCGATGGCCCGGTTGATCGCAATATCCTCCTCCAGGATGCGCTGGGATTCCTCCCGAAGGGCTTCCTGGATCTCCATCACGGAAGCCCCTGCCATGGCATCCACGATGCGCCGCATGCGGTCCACGGCCCAGCCCAGGTTCACGGCGGTGGGTCGCGCCTCGACCATGTGATCCGCCGCCTGCTGGAAGCGGCGCCGGAATGGTTCGTATCTGGTTGCGCGAATCGAGCGCGCAGCCAGGGCGAGCCCCATGCCCGCGGCCACCCCAATGGCGGGAGCCCCCCGGATCACCATCTCCTGAATCCCCCGGATCACGTCCTTGGAACTCCGGCAGGTGAACCAGGACACCGTGGAGGGGAGCTTGCGTTGATCGATCATGCGCACGCGGTCGCCGTGCCACTCGATGGTTGGAATCATGGGAATCCAAGATTCAAGGGATAAGGATTCAAGGGATAGGTCAGGATTCAATGGAAAATTGTGTCCTGCGGGATCTCGTCGTTCCCTTCCCTTCACTTACACATACACAGAATTTTTATGCTTACCCCTTACCCCTTCATCCTTCAATCCTTATTCAATCGGGATGCGCCACCCGTAGGGATCGTCCTTTTCCGCGTACTGGATGGCCACGATCTCATCGTACAGACGCTGGCTGAGATCGCCCATCTTACCCCCGGCCACGGGGTAGTCCTTGCCCTTGTACGTGAACTGGCCCACGGGGCTGATGACCGCAGCGGTGCCGGCGCCGAAGGCCTCATGGAGACTCCCGCTTTCCGCGGCGGCCGTGACCTCATCGATGGCGAGCGGACGCTCCGAGACCTTGACGCCCCACTTCTCGAGAATATGGATGACGGAGTCCCGGGTGATTCCTGGGAGGATGGATCCGTTCAAGGGCGCTGTGATCACCTCGTCGTTTATCACGAAAAAGATGTTCATGGTGCCCACTTCTTCCACGTACTTCCGTTCCGCGGCGTCGAGCCAGAGCACCTGGGTGAAGCCCTTCTGCTGGGCCTCTTCCGCCGCGAGGAGGCTGGCGGCGTAATTGCCCGCTGTCTTGGCCTCGCCGATCCCGCCCACGGCCGCTCGGATGTACTTGTCCTCCACGTAGATCTTCACAGGGTTGAGACCTTCTTTGTAATAAGCTCCCACCGGCCCGATGATGATGTAGAAGATGTAGCGATGGCTGGGTCGCACGCCCAGGTGGGCGTCCGTGGCAATCATGGTCGGCCGGATGTAGAGGGACGTCCCGGGGCTTTTGGGCACCCAGTCCCGGTCCAGCAGGATGAGCTGCTTGACTGCTTCCATGATCTGGGGAATGTCCAGTTGGGCCATGCAGATGCGGGCCGCAGAGCGGTTCATCCGTTTGAAGTTGTCTTCCGCTCGGAACAGGTAGAGACCGCCGTCCCGGCCGTAGTAAGCCTTGAGACCTTCGAAAATTTCCTGGCCGTAATGGAGGCCCATGGCTGCTGGATCGAGCTCCAGGTTGCCGTAGGGTACGATGCGGGGGTCATACCATCCGCGGCCCTTCTCATAGTCCATGAGGAACATGTGGTCCGTGAGCAGGTCCCCGAACCCCAGCTTGGATTCGTCGGCCGGTTTGGGTTTGCGCTGGTCCGGTCCAGCCTGGAGGATCTGAATGTCCATGGTGATCTCCTTCCTGAAGGCGTTGAGTCGTGCCGGCAAGAAAACCGGATCGACCCATCCTTTATAGCCAACCGGGGAGGGGCTGTCCAGAACCTTTTGAGAAGGATCACTGGCCGAATGGCATAGGAACGTGTCGGTGAAAGTGTAGGTGAAAGGAAAAGGCTTCCGGGCTCCGGGATGGGAGGGAAGGATCGTTCCTGAGCTCCCGGGCCGGTCTTCGCATCGGACTTGCCCGCGGGGGAGTCCGCCCCCTCCCTGTTCCATCCCCGCCGGGAAAGGCTATCCATCCAACCAGCGCATTCGTTTTTTGTGACCGCTGTGATCCTGGGCTTGCCTCTGTTCGGCGGGGCATGGCCAGGGGGTCCCCCACGGACAAGTCCGGCGAAGACGAGGCCCTCCCGCAACGTCACGATCCCCCATTCCCATCCCTTCACCGGATTCTACCATGAGAACTGATGCAAACCCTGGGCGTTCCAGAATTTGCCGGATCGTTGTATTCCTGCTTTGAAGGTGACCTGGTGGCCCGCATTGTATCGCGGCTCGAGGCGGAGGAGGCCGCGGTTTCTGGAGCGGACATCAGCGGGAGGCCTTCGTTCTTCCGGGCGGTTACGCCCGGGGGAAACCGCGGCCATTTCCCGCCCCTGAAAAGACCCGAGGCCATGAAAAGAAAGGGAAACCAGAAACATTTCTAGAATGACGGGCGGCCGGGGCGGGAATGGAACGCGGAGGGGGCAGGAATCCCTCGGGCGTAACCGCCCGGAAGAACCAGGCCGGGAGCGTGGGGAGTGGAAGAAGACTTCGGCCTCCGGAGCTGGAACCGCTCACGTTGGAATAAATATCCTGCAAGGGAAGCAATCCCTGGATCGGAGCCCCGGTCCTCACACGACCAGGGCGTCCGCCACCACCTCCCAGAGGTACTTCACCCGAAGGTTCTCAATGCCCATGTGTTGAATCATGGCGTTGAGCTGGCCGTGACAGCTATGGCAAGGGACCACGATGAGCTCGGCCCCGGTGGCCAGGACCCGGTCCATCTTCTTCCGACCGTAGAGGAGGCGCTCCTCGTCATATCCGGTGAGCAGGGTACCTCCACCACCGCCGCAGCAGATCTGGTGGTCGCGGTTCGGCGCCATGTCCACCCAGTCCTCGAACACCCGGTCCATGATCCACCGGGGCTCTTCGTAGTAGGCGTGCCCGAACAGGGCCTTGGCTTTTCGCCCATAATTGCAGGGGTCATGGTAGGTGGCCCGTTCCGAAAACCGCGTCCGGTCCAGGGTGATTCGCTCGTCGCGAATGTATTGAATCAGGAGGTCAAAGGCGGTGATGGTGCCGAATCGCTCCAGGGCATCCTTGTGCCAGGTCTCGAGACCCAACCGGGTCCCCAGGTACGCGTGGCCTCATTCGGGCCAAAGGAGATTCCGGGCCCGGAGACGATCCATGTGCTCAACCACCCGGCCGGTCATGCGGCGGACAGCATCGTCGTCTCCCGTGAACATCCCCCAGTTGCACCCCTCCCAATTCCCGGAGGGAATGGTCCAGTCCTCGCCCGCGGCATGAAAGAGCTTCCACCAGTGAACCAGGTCATCGGTGTGGGAGTTCACCAGCTTGTTGTGGACCGTGACGAGCAGGTTGGCGTCCTCCTTGTCGATAGGAACGCGAAAATCCGAAAAACCCGGTTCCTGGGCAAGCTCTTCGGCCACGTCTTCCAGGATGAACACAAAGTCCTCCCGGGGAAGCCGGAGGTTGTTTCCGGTATCCAGCGCGGCTTCGAGGCCTTTCTGGAGGATGCCGGGCACCAGGTCCCTTTCTCTGCGGCCGCGCACGTCCCGGACCAGCCCGGAGATGTTCACCTCCATGGGGCAATCCACCTCGCAGAGCCCGCACATGGTGCAGATCCAGGGCCAGCGGGCGTCCACCACCTCTTGTTCGAGGCCCAGGTTCACCATGCGAACGAGCTTGCGCGGGTCAAAACCGTCCACCCCGGAGACAGGGCACGCACTGGCACAGTAGCCACAGGTCATGCAGGCGTCCTGAGAGAAGGGAAGGGATGCGGAAGACTCCCGGTTCAGGTTTTCCAGGGCAATCGACGGTATCTGGTCTTGCATGGTTTCCTCCATGGGGCGGGTATCAGGTGTCGGGTGTCAGGGGATGCCCACCACGAAGATCACGAAGTTTGCGAAGAAACTATTTGCGTCTCGTTCCCCGAATGATTGGGTCTAAAGACGGGTAGGAAGCTTGCTTTCGCTTTTCACTCGGCCCCTTGGTCTCTTGGCCCCTTGAACCTTTCTCCTCTACCCCTTTAATCCTTCAATCCTTCCTATGAATTCCTTGGCGATCCGATCGAACGCCGGGCCTTGATTGGCTGCGAGCGTGTGAAAACCCAACCGTTCCTTTTCCAGGCCCAGCTCCTCCAACATGTGCTGCACCTCCTCGACCCGTGCCCTGGCGTGGAGGTTGCCGCGCTCGGCGTGGCAGTTCCCCGGGTGGCAGGCCAGTACCAGCACGCCCGCGGCATCCCGAAGAAAGGGTTCCAGGAGCATGTTCCGGGAGATGCGCCCTGCGCAGTCCACCGGAAGGAAAACGAGATCGGACGGTAGCTCGCGGCCCAGGTGTCGGCACAGGGCCCGGGCCCGGTCCGCGCTCCGGCGGCAGCCGAAGACGACCACGGCCCCCGGCTGGACGGCTCCTTCAAGGGACGGGACCGGGCCAATCTCTTGGGGGGCGTTTTCCCGTTGAGTCAGGGAGATCGCCCGTGCCGGACAGGCCGCCTCGCAGGTGCCGCATCCGAAGCAGGCGCCCGAGGCGATGGCCACCCTCTCCTCCACGGTCACGGCCCCGTGCGGGCATACGCGGTAGCACGTAAGACACCGGGCGCAGCGACCGGCATCGATGGAAGCCACCTTGCTGTCCTCCCAGTCGTCCAGACGTTCCAGGGCGCGCATGTGGACCATCACGGCGGCGAGGTCGTCGTCGAGCGTGTCACGGCCCAGAGGGTCTGCTTCCGGCACCAGGCCTGCGATGCCCCGGCGGTTCGTCTGGAACCCCAGACGCAGGACATTGTCCGAGGGAAGGAACCCGTCCGGGCCGGGGTCCGCATGCAGCAGACCGGCGACGCGCCGGGTCTCTGCTCCGGCGCGAAGATCCTCGTCCACCACGGCCAGGTCCGGCCGAATCGTCACGGGCAGGCGGGAGGCTTCATCCACGCAGGAGATGGTCACCCGTCCTTCCCCGTCCTGGGAAAAGGTCGGTAGGATACGGGAGAATCGCAGGAAAACCACCCCCTGGGTGCGTGCATCTCGAACTCGGGCCTCCAGGCCGGCGCCGCTCACCTTGAGGTTGCCGTATAGGATCGTGACCTGCCGGCGCAGCTCGTTCCTAAGAAAGGGAAGGACCTCAAGCACCCTTCTCAGGACCGAGGGCCGGGTCTCACCGGACAGCCCAAGGAAAAAGGCCACGGAAGGACCCGGCCGGGCCTCGTCAGGAACGGGCGGCAGGGTGGGCATTCGATCCAGGAACGCCGACAGAGAGAGGACGTGCTCTCCGGGCTGTAGTCCCAGGTCGGAAAAGGCCGGCTTCGGGACCGGGGTCGGCGCAACGATCGCGCGGGATACCACCAGGGGGTGGGGCTGCTCGGTCCCCGTGACCTCCACGCGGTAAGCATCGAAGCTTCCCTCCACAGGGCCCAGTTCCGAGGATGCATTCCCGGTGGAAGGAGAAAGCAGCCGGGTCTGGAAACCTCCGCCCGCGAGTCCGTCTGCAACGCACTGCCCGTTCTCTTGGTCGCCGATGATCAGGATGTGTTTCTGCACGGATTCCTCGCTTCTTGTTGTTCCCTCAAACCACCTGTAGGTACCGCAGCGTGCGCCAGGATGCCGCTTCGGCGCTCTTTACGGCATCCGAAATGCTCATGGGGCCCAGGGCGGTCCCTGCCGCCGTCACCCCCTCGGACCGGGCAAGGGCTCCCGCGTGGGAAGGATCCAGAAACCCATCCGGCCCGGGTTTCAGCCCCACGAGCCCGGCCGTTTCCTCCAGGTCCTCCCCAGGCGTGATGCCCACGGACAGGACGAGCAGGTCCACGGTTTTCGCCGCCGGCTGGCCCGACTCCGAATCGAAGTAGCTTACCTTCAAGGCGGAACCGTCTTCCGCAAGGGACGTTTCCGCGGGCAGGGCCCGAACCCAGTGAATCGCGTCCTGAAGCGGCGGAAACACGGTCTCGAAATCCCGGCCGAACGACTGAATGTCGATGTAGAAGACCGTCACCTCGACCGATGGATCCCGGTGTTGAAGGACCCGGGCCATACGAAGGGCCGAGCCACAACATACGCGGGAGCACCAAAGGTTTCCCAGGTGTTCGTCCCGGCTTCCCACGCATTGCACAAACCCGATGCTGGAAGGGGGAGTCCCGTCCGAAGGCCGCTTGACCCGGTTGTTCTCCCGGAGCATGCGTTCCAGCTCGAGGTTCGTGACGACGTTGTCGAACCGCCCGTACCCGTATGGTTTGTCCGTGGGGTCGAACGGGAGGAACCCGCTGGCCAGAATGACGGCGTCGGCATCCAGGATCATCTCGGAGACCTCCCGTTCCAGAGAGATCGCGGCCTCGGGGCAGGCCTCCACGCAGGCCCTGCAGTCTTGCTTGGAGGATCGAAGGCATTGGGTCGCATCCAGTACGAACGGCGGGCGATTGAACGGCGAAGGCCCTCGATTCACGGCCCCGGGTGCCGGGCAGACCTCAAGACACCGGCCGCAACCCGTGCAGCGGTCCGGATCGATGTACTGAGGCTCCCGATGGACTGTCGCAAAAAAACGACGGCCTTCCCTGTAGACGTTCTGAAGACGGCTGGAGGGGAGGATCCGAATGTGTTCGTTGTTCCCTGCACTGTGAAGACGGTCCTCGGCCAGGCATGCCCCGCACCGGACACATTGATCCGTGGCCTTGCAGGAAAACCCGATCGCATGCCCTCCGGCAAAGGGGGCGCTGTCCAGGACATGGGTGCGGACGCCGAAACGAGCAAGCTCGAGTGCCGAGGAAAGACCGGCGACGCCTCCTCCCACAACCAACACACTGGGATCCGGCATGGGTTTCTCACTCCCTCAAAAACGTGCGGGGCGGGTTCCTTTCACGCGTGCGTCCCTCCCCGCCTTTTTTGGCTTTGGGGTGGACGCTTGTCCCCGAATCCGCCCCATGGTCCAGAATGCTTGAATAATCAAGGATATCGCGAAGTCTTGCATAATGTAAACGAAAATAGTAGGATACATATCGCATGAAAGAGAAGAAGCGGTTCCAGGGCGTCATTCCCCGTCCCGGCTTCATCGCTTCAAAACCTTGTGGAGTGTAGAGTCGGGATTTTGAAAAGGGTTTCTTTTGCGATTCTGCGGCAGGTCCGTGTTGACGGATGGAGGCGCCTGTTTTAGGATGAAGGGCCGATCTACCGGTAGCCAACCGCACGTGCAGCTTCTCGTACGCCCATTCGCGCTCTTTTCTGATCCGCAGAGCGACCGCGCCCGTTCCCCCTGGCCCCGACCCTACCGGAACGCCACAGCCGGCAAAGACACCCCCCTTGGGAAAAGGAGAAGGGAATGAAAGGAAAGCGTTCCTGGGATTGGGAGCCGGGAAAGCGGCAAATCCAGGAGGTGGGGTCCTGTTCCAGCGAGGTCGTCTGGATGGAGGAGCCGGTGGTCAGCCCGGACGGCGAGCGTCTGGCTGCGGTCGTGAATCTGGAGGACGCCGTTTTCGGGCTCTGCGTGAACGGGACGATCCTGGAGGAAACGTTTGAAAAAATCTGGGGTCTCCGCTTTTCGCCGGACGGACGCCTGGCGGCACTCGTCAGCCGGGACATGGAGTGGACCGTGGCGGTGGACGGCCAAGTCTGGGAAACGACCTTCGGGTTCGTCTGGAACCTGAAGTTTTCCGGATCGGGCGCCCGGATCGGTGTGGCGGTTCAGCAGGATATGAGATACGGCATGGCAGTGGACGATCACACCTGGTCCGAGTTCTTCGACAATGCCGGCGACTTCGCGCTCAGTCCCGACGGGGGGCATGCCGCGGCCGTGGTCCAGGTGGCGCCCATGGGATCGGCGGACATCGAGGCATTTCAGAAAGGGTGTTTTTCCGTGGCCGTGGATGCCCGGGCCTGGGAGAACACCTTTGTCAACGTCTGGACCCCCGTGTTCGATGCCACGGGCGAACATGTCGCCGCCCAGGTTCGCCGAAGCCTTTACGACTATACGATTGCAGTGGACGGTGTGCCCTGGGACCAGGAATTCGCCGGGGTCTGGGAGCCGGCATTTCACCCGGAGACCGGCGCGGTCGTGTCCCCGGTGAGGAGTCAGGGAAAATGGGGAATGGCGGAGAACGGCCTCATGATCTGGCCGGCCCGTTACGGACAGCTCTGGCGCCCGGCCTTTGATGAGAGCGGCTCCGTCCTGGCCGCGATCGCGGCCCCGAGCTACGGCCGCTTTACCGTCGCGGTCAATGACCGGCCGTGGCAGACCACATTCAGTGTGGTCACAGACCTGGCCGTGAGCCCGGACGGCCGGCACGTGGGCGCCCTGGGCAAGGAGGACGGTGCCTGGAGTGTCATCGTGGACGACCGCCCCTGGCCGGGCCGCTACGAAAGGGCCTATCCCCTGACCTTCAGCCCCGATGGCGCGCATGTCGCTACGCGGGCGGAGCGCAACGGACGTTTCGCGATCGTCCTGGACGGGAAGGAGTATCCAGAGGCGTTCGAACGTGCCTGGGACCCCGTGTTCAGCCCGGAAGGGGACAGAGTGCTTCTTCGGGGCGTCCAGGAAGGCGTGTACCATCGCATCGTTGCCGAGTTGAAGTCCTTCTAGACCGAGAACCTAAAATACGGTGACTGCCTGATCAGGAGGGAGGGAGATGCACGCCATCTATGGTATCGTCGTGGGACCGCTGGCCTGGATCGCCTTTGCCATGTTCGTACTGGGATCGATCTGGAAGGTCATCAGCATGTATCGCTCGGCCAAGCTCCGGGACGGTCAGGTCCTGGTCTACTGGGACTCCAAGTATGCCCTCCGATCCATCGCTCACTGGTCCGTGCCGTTTTGGCCCGTAAACTCGAGACGGCACCCCGTGATGACGGTCGTCACCTTCGTCTTCCACCTCTGCCTCCTGGTGGTGCCGATCTTCCTTCTGGCCCATGTCCTGCTCTGGGACTACTACCACGGCATCCGCTTCTGGAGCCTGTCCGAGGCTGTCGCCGACGTGATGACCGTGCTGGTGATTCTCTCCTGCCTGTTTTTTGCGGGAAGGCGCGTCTTTTCCCGGGAGGTTCGATACGTGACCTCCGCCATGGACTGGATCGTCCTGGGGATCGTATTTCTTCCTTTTCTCTCGGGGTTCCTGGCCTATCACCAGATCGGCCCCTACCGGGTGATGATCATTCTTCACATCCTGTTCGGCGAGATCATGCTGGCGGCCATTCCCTTCACGCGGCTCAGCCACATGCTCCTCGTACCGTTTTCCAGGGGGTACATCGGTTCCGAGTTCGGGGGGGTGCGTAAGGCCAGGGATTGGTAATCGTCACCAAGGAGAGTGCAATGGAAGCCGCGGCTGAAAGGGCGGAAAAACAGACACAAGGGGACGTCGGGATTCGGAAAGGTCTCAAGGGTCTGACCCGCGAGAAGATTGAAAAGGCGATCGACCGCGTGTTCCGGGCCGAGACCGGAGCCAGGCTCAAGGCCTACGAGGAGATCTGCGTCCGCTGCGGGCTCTGCGCCGAGGGGTGCCACTACTACCTGTCGCATGACGGCGATCCAGCCTACTCGCCGGTGGGCAAGGTCAAGCAGACGCTGTGGAAGATCCTGAAAAAGCGCGGGCGTATCACCCCCGAGGAGCTGGAACGTGTCGCCCTGGTGGCCTACACCGAGTGCAACCTGTGCCGCCGGTGCGCCATGTACTGCCCGATCGGCATCGACACGGCTTACATCATCAGCGTGGTCCGCCGGCTCTGCCACCTGCTCGGGATCACGCCTCAGTACATCCAGGATACCGCCCACAGCCACTCGGTCACCATGAACCAGATGTGGGTCAAGGAGGACGAGTGGATCGACAGCATCCTCTGGCAGGAGGAAGAGGCCCGGGAGGAGATCCCCACGCTTCGCATCCCCCTGGACAAGGAGGGGGCGGACATCATGTACTCCGTGATCGCCCCGGAGCCCAAGTTCCAGCCCCAGCTCATCTACATGGCCGCCATCATCATGAACGAGTGCGGCATGGACTGGACCCTGCCGTCCCTCCCCGGCTGGGACAACAGCGACATGGCCATGTTCACGGGGGACGTGGAGATCATGGGCCGACTCAAGAGGATGCACTTCGAGAAGGCCCAGGAGCTCCGGGTCAAGCGCATCGTCATGGGGGAGTGCGGGCACGCGTATCGTTCGATCTACGACGTGGGGAACCGGTGGCTGGGCTGGCGGGATACCCCTGTGGAGGTGGTGCACGCCATCGAGTTTTACTGGCAGATGCTCGAGGAAGGGAGGCTTCGTGTGGCCAGGCCCTTTGAGAAGACCGTGACTCTGCACGATCCCTGCAACATCGTCCGGGGGAGGGGCCTGCATGAAAAGGCCAGGGACATTGTACGCGCCTTTTGCCCGAACTTTGTCGAGATGCACCCGAACCGCGAGCACAACTATTGCTGCTCTGCAGGGGGCGGTGTGATCAACTGCGGTCCTCCGTACAAGCAGGTCCGGGTGGAAGGCAACCGCATCAAAGCGGATCAGCTGCGGGCCACGGAGGCCGAGGTGGTCATCGCACCCTGCCACAACTGTCACAGCGGGCTCAAGGACATCATCGAGGCCTACGATGTAGGGATGGAGCTGTCCTTTTTCTCCGAGATCATTTACGAGTGCATGGAAAAGCCCAACGCACAAGGGTAGCGCTTCACCATAGGGTCCATGAAGAACACGAAGAGAATCCTGCCGAAAATCGCATGGGGTGGAGTCTTCCAGCGTAACTCGAGCGGAAATCGAGACGCCGTCAGAAGGAGCACTGTGAAGGGAAAGGGCCCTTTCTGAGGGGCAACGAGGAGGGAGATGAGAACGAAAGCATCATGCGCTGTCGCCGCAATCGCTGCGCTCGTGATTTCTCTGGCCGCCGTTCCGTTCGGAGGGGCCCAGGAAGACGACTCGGTTTTCCCGAAGGACCTCTTCCCGGACCCGCAACGCCCGGTCTCCCGCTTCACCCACGAGGAGCACATGGTCTTCGATGCGATCGAGGACTGTTACGTCTGCCACCACGTGTACGAGGACGGGAATCTTGTAGAAGGGGAGTCCTCGGACGGCGTTCCGTGCGGTGAGTGTCACAAGCTGGACTCCTCGAACGGATCGATGGACCGGCTTCGCGCGTACCATAAAAGATGTAAGGAATGTCATGAAAAAGAAAAATCAGGACCTATTACATGTGGAGAATGCCATGTAAAGGAATAAAAAGGCAATTTGAAAGGGGAAACGAGGAGCCGGCTCCGAGTCACCCGGGCCGGAGAACGGGAGGAGGTATAATCCCTTGACAATGTTTTCACAAGGGGGGATACTTTCACGCTGATTATTTAGGTTGACTGCAGGCTGCTTTTTCCTGATAAGAGCCTGTTTCGGCCCGGTTCCAGGGCGGCCGAGAGACCGCCGAGAGCAAGTCCAGGATTTCAAACACGAGAGAGGGAAGGAGTATGGAAGAGAACGAAGTTCTTGAACTACGCGATCAGAAGCACGAGTTCCGAGACAAGATCAAGGAGCTCTTGCCGGACAGCAATCTGGAGCTTTGCCTGACCTGCGGGACGTGTGCGAGCGGCTGCCCGGCCACGGGCCTGGAGGGCATGGATCCTCGAAAGTTCGTGCGGATGCTGGCCCTGGGCCTCTACGATGAGGCCACGAGCTCGCCCTGGGTCTGGATGTGCAGCATGTGCCAGCGGTGCATCCACGCCTGCCCCATGAAAGTGGACATCCCGCAGATGGTGGGCCTTGCACGGCAGACCTGGCCGAGAGAGGAACGGCCCAAGGGCATCCTCGGCTCCTGTGACATGGCCCTTCGAAGCGACGCCTGCAGCGCCATGGGGGCCTCGGAAGAGGACTTCCAGTTCGTGGTGGAGGACGTGGTGGAAGAGGTCCGGGAGACGCAGCCGGGATGGGAGAACCTGCAGGCCCCGGTCAACAAGGAGGGGGCCGAGTACTTCCTCAACCAGAACTCCCGAGAACCGGTGACCGAGCCGGACGAGATGGTGCCGCTGTGGAAGATCCTCCATATCGTGGGCGCGGACTGGACCTACGGGACCAAGGGTTGGGGAGCGGAGAACTACTGCATGTTCCTCCAGGACTGGGAGGCCTGGGAGCACATCACCCGGGTCAAGGCCAAGGCCGTGGAGGACCTGGGGTGCAAGTACTGGCTCAACACGGAATGAGGCCACGAATTCTTTGCATTCCGGTCCGGATTGCAGAAATTCAACGTCGAGCACAACTTTGAAATCGAAAGCATCATTCGTCTCTACGCCAAGTGGATCCGGGAAGGCAAGCTGCCGGTGAACTCGGATTGGAACAAGGACCTGAAGGTCAAGTTCACAGTCCAGGATCCGTGCCAGCTGGTTCGAAAGTCCCTGGGAGACCCGGTCGCCGAGGACCTGCGTTTCGTGGTCAAGACGGCCGTAGGCGAGGAGAACTTCATCGACATGCAGCCCAACCGCTCCAACAACTTCTGTTGCGGCGGGGGCGGCGGATACCTCCAGAGCGGGTATACCGAGGCCAGGCACCATTACGGGAGCGTGAAGCTCAACCAGATCCTGTCCACGGGTGCCCAGTACTGCATTGCACCGTGTCACAACTGCCACTCCCAGATCCATGACCTTTCGGAGCACTTCGAGGCCGGGTACTACACGGTCCACCTCTGGACCATCCTGTGCCTTGCCATGGGGTGCCTGGGCGAGAACGAGCGCGCCTACCTCGGACCGGATCTGGCAGAGGTCGGACTCTGAGGCCGGGGGCGGATTCGCAGTTTCATGTACGTCCCGTCCGGAAACGGGCGGGACGTTTCATTTCAAGTATGAGGGTGTAGGAGAGGAACGATTCCGTAGTGGTGCCGATCCGGGAGGAGTTTCATGAACGAGAAAAAGAAATACAGGATCCAAACGACGTGCCCCCAATGCGGGTGCAGTGCCGTTTCCCATCTCAGTGCCGAGGAGATTCGGGAGAAGTTCGGGGATGTGCCCAATGTGCAGATGGAGTGCAGTGCGTGCATGGCGAAGTTTGAGACCCCGATCCAGAAGGCCTGCCCGGAGTACGCCAAGGACTGCAATCTGTAATGTGGCATTTCGGCTCTCCGGCCACGACGTGAGCGGCGGGCCGGGTGTTCACGTAGAGAATTGCCTAAACGCAATTTCAGCGCGTTCCCGGAATTGCGGTACTGCAATAAAGGCGCTGCAAAGCGTCTTCCCTCCCCAGGAGTGTGTTTTCCCAACCTCCTGAGTATTCAAGAGATCGAAGCGGTTTCCTCCCTTCGGGTCGTCCTGGCACGCGCCTTGCTTTGCAGTCGAGTTCACGGAGAGAGGGACCTGAGGATGGACGGTCTCGGAAAAACCCGCTCGCCCGCTGCCGGCAACGCTGTACTTTATTGGAATGACACAGGCGGATCTCTAAAATTGAGGCATTTGCGACTCCATCGCGATTCGACCCTCCCTTCCTGAACAGGGCCTGAAAACCCAGCGGACTCAGGAAACGGGAGCGGATGCTTTCCATTGGAACAGAAAGGATGAAGATGATGCGTATTGCAGTGACTTCCCAGGGGCAAGACCTGAACGGTGACGTGGACCCGCGTTTTGGACGGGCCCCATGGTTTCTCCTGGTGGACCCGGAAACCATGGCGTTCGAGGCTGTGGAAAACGCCCAGAGCCTCAACCTGCCGCAGGGAGCCGGCATTCAGGCCGCGCAGAATGTTGCGCAGCACAAGCCCGCCGCCGTGTTGACGGGAAACTGCGGTCCCAAGGCGTTCAAGACCTTGCAGGCAGCGGGTATCGAGGTGGTGGTGGGCGTGAAAGGTCCGATTGAAGAGGCGGTTCGGGCTTACGCCCGCGGAGATTACCAGGTGGCAAACGACGCGAATGTGGAAGGCCACTGGGTGTAGCGGACCGAAATCACTGGGGGCGAAACGCCTCCGCGAAGTCGCCGGGGGGTTGCGGCATGTTGGCATCGATCCCCCGCAGCAAGGAACCTGGGGGAACCGCAATGAAGGTGGCGATTCCGATCTGGGGCGACCGTATATCCCCTGTACTGGATACAGCGACGCGTCTCCTGGTTGTGGATAGTGGAGCACAGGAGACCGTGCGCTCCGTGGTCGATCTTGAGGGCGACGACATCGTCCGGCGTTGCGCTCGAATCGAGAAGCTCGAAGTGGGCACGCTGATCTGCAGTGCGGTTTCAAACCCGTTCCACCAGAGGCTGCTTGCTTCGAATATTCGAATCATTCAAGGTATATCCGGGCCGGTGGAGGAGGTCTTGAAGGCATACCTTCAGGGGAATCTCTTTCAGGAGGCCTTTTTAATGCCGGGTTGCAGGAAAGGTCGGCAAGGGCGATGCAAAGGGCCGGCACGAGACGGCAGGGTTTGTGAAAACACAGGGGGGAAGGAACGGGGGCGCCATTGCCGGCACCCGGCTTCCAACCCCGAACACAGTAAGAACGTTGAGGAGGCTTGAAAAGATCATGGCGGAAGGGCAACAGAGTTGTGGGATGGAATCTCACAAGGAACAGCAGCAGCGGCAGGATGCGGAGATCCGGGACCGGTTGGGACGGATCGGACAGAAGATTCTGGTCATGAGTGGAAAGGGGGGAGTGGGCAAGAGCAGTGTGGCCGCCTTCCTGGCCCTCTTCCTGGCCCGCAGGGGAAAGAAAGTTGGACTCATGGATGTGGATCTTCACGGTCCGAGCATTCCCCGGCTCCTGGGGTTGACGCAGGACGTGCAGCTCTCGAAGCAGTCGGGAAAGGCACTCCCTGTGATGTGCCTGCCCAATCTCCACGTTATATCCATTGAATCCCTGATGGGGGAGAACAAGGACGCAGCGACCATCTGGCGAGGCCCGATCAAGATCGGGGTGATTCGTCAGTTCATCTCGGACATCGACTGGCCGGACCTGGACTATCTGGTCATCGACTCACCTCCGGGAACCGGGGATGAGCCCCTGACCGTGGCCCAGACCATTCCGGACGCCCAGGCCCTGATCGTGACCACGCCCCAGGAGATATCCCTTGCGGACGTGCGCAAGTCCGTCAATTTCTGTAAGCAGGTGAGCATGAAGATCCTGGGGATCGTCGAGAATATGAGCGGCCTGACGTGCCCCCACTGCGGCGGGCAGATCGATCTGTTTCGGACCAACGGAGCCCGCGGGCTGGCCACCAAGGAAGGCATCGAGCTCCTGGGGACCCTTCCCATTGATCCGGAGGTGGTGGTCCTGGGAGACCAGGGCGAGTTGAACCGTGTAGGAGGGGAGGGCAGCCCATTTTCCCAGGCATTCGAAGGGGTTGTCGAGGCGATCCTTAAAGACGGGGAAGCTCGGGCATCTCAACCCGCCCCAAAAGCAGAACCCAAGGAGGAAGGTATGGACAAACAGATATTCGCCGTACCGGTCGTCGAAGGAAAGCTCTGCGCTCACTTCGGCCATTGCGATCAGTTCGCGCTGGTCGAGACGGAAGAGGGAAAGATCAAGGGAACGAACATGCATACCCCGCCGCCGCACGAGCCCGGCGTCCTTCCCAAGTGGCTTCATGAGATGGGAGCGCACATCATCATTGCAGGGGGCATGGGATCCAGGGCCCAGGGGCTCTTTGAGGAGAACGGGATTCAGGTGGTCACGGGCGCGCCCATGGACGCCCCCGAGGTCCTGGTCAACCAGTACCTGGCGGGGGTGCTGCTCACCGGGGCGAATGTCTGCGATCACTGAGGCGAAGACAGCACCTGCAGAGCAAGGGGCGGATCGAAACCTGTAGAGGCGATAAGTTGTTCTTGCGAGCGAGAGGAGTGCGGAGTGGAAAAAGTGGCGATTGTTGGGTGTGGCGCTTACATGGACAGCGGCTATGGTTGTCCCGGGGAATGGCGTTGCCTGAAGGCCGCGGCCATGGGGGACGGAACGTTCGAGAGCCCTTCCCAGGTGGTTGCGTTTGTGCGTTGCGAGTGCCCGGGCCGGAGTATGGTGCCGAATTTGGGCATGGCCATGAAGCTCTCCGAGCTCAAGCCGGATAAGGTGTACCTGAGCTCCTGCCTCGTGAATGCGAAACCCGGTTGCCCCTATGCCAGTGCAGAGGAGATGGCCGAGATCCTGAAAAGCAAGACAGGGATTCCGGTGGTTCTGGGCACCCACGACTACCACGGGTAGAGCACGGGACGCCCTCGTCATGAACTCATCCCGCCTTTCTATCCCTGGCCTGAAAATCGATCGGGGTGGGCGGGCTCCTTGAGTGAGCAATCTTCCCCCATGGGGAGGCGCCATGGGGGCGTTTTTCAAGAGGAGGATCATATGCCAGCACAAGGATCGGGATCCGGAAGAGGCGGTGGCCGGGGGCAGGGAACCCCCGGGCAGGGCCGGGGCATGGGAGGCGGCCGTGCCATGGGCCCTGGAGGCCAGTGCGTCTGTCCAGAGTGTGGACACAAGGCCCCTCATGAGCGGGGAACGCCCTGCTTTGAGCTCAAATGCCCGAAGTGCGGTGCGTACATGACGCGGGAGTGAAACGGATTCCTTTTATTCAAACGAGTCCGACCAAAAACGTTTTCTGGCGCCTGTGAGTTTCCAGGCTAGCGCTCCCGCATGCGATTCAGCCGGGAGTAGATTCCACCGAGCGCCATGAGCTCCTCGTGGGTCCCCTCCTCCCGAATGCGGCCCTGGTGCATTACGAGGATGCGATCGGCCTCTCGAATGGTGGACAGCCGGTGGGCCACCACGAGCGTGGTACGCTGCTTGGTCATGCGCGCCACCGCCGCCTGAATGAGCCGCTCGGTCTCAGGGTCCACACTCGAGGTGGCCTCGTCCAGGATGAGAATCGACGGGTCCGGGGCCAGGGCCCGGGCAAAGGACAGGAGCTGGCGCTGCCCGGCGGACAGGGTGGCGCCGCCTTCGCCGATCTCGTGGTACAGCCCACCGAGGAGCCGATCCACGAAGGGTCGGGCGTTTGCCTCGGCCAGGGCCTGCTCTACCTGTGCCTGTCCGATTTCCTCCCTCCCCAGGGCCACGTTGTCGAACACGGTTCCCGCAAAGAGAAACACGTCCTGCATGACCAGGCCGATGTGCGAACGCAGCGCGCGCCGCGGCCACTGGCGCAAATCCATGCCGTCCAGTTCGATCGCCCCGTGTGTGGGCTCGTAGAGACGCTCCAGCAGGTGCATCAGGGTGGTTTTTCCGCTGCCCGTGGGACCGACCAGGGCCACCATCTCCCCCGGCCGAACCCGAAAGGAGACCTCCCGCAGAACGGGTTGCTCCGGGACATACTCGAACGAGACCTCCCGGAACTCCACACGGCCCCGAACCCGGTCCGGCACATACCCTCCCGAAGGGTCCGGGGTTTCCTCCTCCCGGTGATCCATGAACTCGAAGATGCGTTCGGTGGAGGCCATGGCCGCCTGCATGATGTTGTACTTCTCGCTGATGTCCCGGATTGGCTTGAAGAACATCTGCATGTAGCTGATAAACGCCACCAGGGACCCCAGGGAAAGCTGCTCCCGGAGGACCTGCCCGCCCCCGTACCACAGCAGGAGCGCGACCGCGGAAGAGGCCAGGAGTTCCATGAGCGGCATGAACACGGCAAACACGCGAATCTGCTTCATACCGGCCAGGTAGTTTTCGTGGTTGATCGCCGCAAAGGCGGTCTTCTGCTCCTTTTCCCGTGCAAAGAGCTGAATCACGCGCATTCCCGTGATCCGTTCCTGGAGGAAGGCGTTCATCTTGGCGACCTTCTGGCGCAGCTCCCGAAAGGCCTCCCGCGCCATGGCGCTGAACAAAAGGGTCAGCCCGAAGATGAACGGGGCCAGGCCTAAGCAGAGGAGGGCCAGCCGCCAGTTCATGTAAAGCAGGATCGCCACAATTCCTGCAAGGAGGAGCACGTCCTTGAAAACCGTGACGAGGACGGACTTGAACAGCTCGTTCAGGTTTTCGATGTCGTTCGTGGTGCGGGTCACGAGCCGGCCCACGGGATGCCGGTCGAAGAAACGCATGGCCTGATCCTGGATGCGTTCAAAGAGCCGGGTCCGAATGTCCTGCATGATGCCCTGCCCGGTCCGCTCCAGGAGGTAGTGCTGGGCGTAGCCCGCTGCGAGCGAGAAGGCGAGAAGGAAGAGAATCAGGATTCCCACCCCGGTCACGCCGCGCAGGTCGCCGGAGCGCACCGAGGAGAGCGTGGAAGGATCGAGCCGGTTCAGAACGGGCAGAGGTACGGCCAGGGATCCGTCATCAAAGGCAAAGACCTCGTCCGATCGAGCCGCAGTGCCCAGCTTGGGTACGGTTTCGCGGGGCACGCGAACATACCGGGTCTTGGAGAGAATTCCCCGTTTTCGCAGGCGGTGCACCTCCTGCGGGTCCGCCTTCTCCAGGGATTGCTGGGAGATCAATCCGAACCGCCCCTCCCGGCCTTTTTCAAGGTCGTCCAGAAGACCGCCCGCGCTGGTTCTACCGGCGCCTTCCACGGGGATACGGAGGCGGTACCAGGGCGCCAGGATGAAGCGGTCGATGGCGAGCTTGGAAAGGTAAGGCGGGGCCAGGTCGAGGGCCGTGCTCAAGAGAGTGAACACCAGGGCGAGGACGATGATGCGACCGTGAGGGCGGGCGAACGGGACCATCCTTCTGAGCAGCCTCAGGTTGTAAGGCTTCCCCAGGCGTCCTTCCTCCATGTATCCGTATTCTCCGTACACGGTCTTCCTTTCCTTGCACGATTTGGACGACGTTGTGCATGGCCTCGGAGGCCGGGGCTTTCTTCCGCTTCCCGCGCTCCCGGCCTCTTTCACCACAAAACCCGGTGTGAGCCGGGACTTCAAAATCCCCCGGTCCTGCCCGTGCATGCCGACAGGCCGGGTTTACGTTTCGAGTTCGCGCTCCATCCGCTGTCGGTTGTAGAGCGTGGTGTACTCGCCACCCCTGGCCATGAGGGCGTCGTGGGTGCCCTCCTCCACCAGCCGGCCCTGCTCCAGGACGAGAATACGGTCTGCCCGGCGAATGGTGGTGAGACGGTTGGAAACGAAAAGATGGGTTTTCCCGGCCCTTTGGGACAAAACCCGGTTCAGGATGCGTTCCTCGGTTCGCGTGTCCACCATGGACAGGGCGTCGTCCAGGATCAGGACCGGGGGATTCGAGAGCAGGGCGCGGGCGAGGGTCAGGCGCTGGCGCTGGCCGCCCGAGAGCGAGAGGCCCCGTTCGCCCACCCACGCATCGAGCCCCCCATTCATGGTGCGAAGCTCCTCATAGAGCTGTGCGGTCTCCAGAGCGTGAATCAGGGTCTCGTCCGGGATGTCGTTGCGCCCGAGGAGCAGGTTGTTGCGCACGGTGTCCGAGAACAGGACGGTCTCCTGGGGCACGAATCCCACAGCCCGGCGGAGATCCTCGAGGCCGTATTGCGTGACGTCCACCCCGTTCAGAAACACGGTGTTCGGAGGGATGGGGATCATTCGGGGAAAGCAGAGGAGAAGCGTGGTCTTTCCTGATCCTACCCGGCCTACCAGGGCCGCGGTCTCACCCTGGGCAATGTTAAAACGGATGCCTCGAAGGACGTCGCCCTCCTGCCCCGGGTACTTCACGCGGAGGCCATCCACACCCAGGGTCCCCCAGGTCCCGTCCGGCGGGCGTACGGGGTGGATGGGAGAGACGATGTCCGGTGCCTCCTCGAGGATCCCGTTGATTCGACGCATGGACGCGGAGCCCCGCTGCATCAGGTTGGTCACCCACCCCAGGGCCATCAGCGGCCAGGCCATGAGGTTGAGGTAGGTGGTGAACGCCACGAAATCCCCCGTGCTGATCCGGTCCAGGATGGTCAGCCTTCCTCCAAACCAGACCACCACACCTATCCCGAGATTCGTGAACACCATCATCAGGGGGAGAAAAAGGGCCAGGGTTCGGGCGAGGTGCAGGTTCTTGGCCACGTAACGCTCCCCCTCCTCCTGAACGCGCTGCAGGAGCCAGGGCTCACGGGCATAAGACTTGATGATGCGGATCCCCGAAAACCCCTCCCGAATGCGTTCGGTCAGGCTGGAGAATCCCTGTTGCACCTGCTCATATCCCGAGGACATGCGGCGGGTCATCCGTCGGGAGAACACCACGATAAGGGGCATGGGAATGAGAGCGATCACGGTCAGGCGGGGACTGAGGTGGAGCATGAACCCGATGGTCGCGGTCCCCAGAACGAGTGCATCGGCCAGTGCAACGACCCCCATGCCCATGGCCATGCGCACGGCGTTCATGTCGTTGACGGATCGGGCCATCACGTCTCCCGTGCGCGTCCTGTGATAAAACGAAGGGCTCAAGGCCTGGAGGTGCGTGTACAGGCGGTTTCGAAGCGATTCCTCGAGGATGCGGGAGTGCCCGAGCAGGGCGTAGCGCCAGACAAAGCGAAAGCAGGCGATGGCTGCGGCCAGTCCCAGGATGATGCTGGCATGTTGAAGGAGCAGGATGGGCGTGGCCTGAAGCGTGGTCAGGGCATCCACGGCAGAGCGAATGACCAGGGGGATCTGAAGGAGCAGCAGGTCCACTGCCAGGAGAAAGAGGAAGCCGATCGCAAGGCGCGGCGCGTGCGCTCGAAACGTGGGTAGGAGCGGGCGAAAAGCGCGGACCGTGCCGCTGAGATGCGGTCGAGAAATCCTCATGGGCGCTCCAATCGGGTCCTGCTCCGTGTCCCGTACCGAGGAAGCTTCTGGAGGCAGGGGTTAGAGGTTGGACATGCTGGGCTGGCGCATTCTCCGCTGCTTCATGCAGGGGGATTCCATTGCGGGATACTGGAAGGGGGCCGGCTTTGTCAAGAGGCATGCACGCGGCTCCTCAAGAATCCCCTTGAGAAAAAGGACACGAGTTTCTATGATTTGAAGCGGAATCCCGGCGGTGTTGCAAAAACCCCCTCGACCGCTTTCGAAAACGCTGCAATTTTGGGAATTGCAAGGGAAGGCCTTAGGGTTCCAGGCTTTTTACGACTCCATCACATCATCGGCAGGAGGTCGATCCTGGGACACATGAAAGGACGAGGCATGAAGCGGACGATCCAGAGACCCGTCATTTCCCTCCTGCTCGTGGCGGGACTTGTTGTGGGGGCGCCCTGGGCGGTTTCTGCTGGACCAGAGGGCGGGGCAGGGATCCGTTCGTCCATTCTCCAGGGGACGTGGTACCCGGCGGATCCGGCCGCTTTGAAGCGCGTCATCCAACGATACCTTTCCGCAGCCGAAGTGCCGGCATGGAAAGGCCGGGTTCAGGCCCTCGTGGTGCCCCATGCCGGGTACCGTTACTCCGGGCCCGTGGCGGCCCACGCCTTTCGCATGCTTCAGGGTCAGGGCGTGAACCGGGTCGTCCTGGTCGGTCCCAGCCACCGGTTGAGGTTCGACGGGGTGTCGGTGGGCGATCATGACGCGTACGAGACCCCGTTGGGGCGCGTTCCCGTGGATCGCGAGGCGGCGAGACGCCTTCGGGAATGTCACGAGGCCATGAGATTCGTTCCGCAGGCGCACGCCCTTGAGCACTCCCTGGAGATCCAGATCCCGTTCCTTCAATGCGTGCTGGATTCGTTCACCATCGTGCCGGTGATCATGGGGCGCCAGGACCGGGGAACCTGCTCCCTGTTGGCTTCAGGCCTGGAGCGGGCCCTTCAGGACGGCGTGCCGACCCTCCTGGTGGCCAGCACGGACCTGTCCCACTACCACAGCGACCGTTCGGCCCGGACCCTGGACGAGACTTTCATCGGGTTCATGCGGCACCAGGACCCGGACGGGTTGCTTCGGTCCCTGTCCGCGGGGCGTTGTGAGGCGTGCGGGGGAGGGCCCACCGCGGCCGTGATGCAGGCGGTGGATGCACAAAAGAACGGGGAGTGGCGGATCCTGCGCTATGCCACGTCCGGGGATGTCACAGGCGAGCGGGACCGGGTTGTGGGCTACCTGGCCGCCGCTTTCGTGACAGAGGAGTGAGATTGGCCTTTTACCGAAAGAAGAAGAGATCATGATTGAGAAGGAGCGGGTGAGCTACCTGTGCAATGTGGCGCGGGTTGCGGGCGCAGATGGGGAGATCAGCGCAGAGGAGGGCCGGGCCATCGAGCGCGTGCGCGAGGAGATCGGCGCGAGCAGGGAGGATCTGGCCGAGGCGCTCCGTGCCGTGGGGCAGGGGGCGCGAGAGGCCGTGCTGGTGGATCGTTTTTCAGAGAGGATCCGAAACCTGGAGGACATGGTGCTCGTGTCCGTGTGTGACGGGCGGTTTTCCGGGAGCGAGAAACCCGAAATCCTGTCCTTTGCCAAGCAGGTGGGCGTATCCCAGGCGCAGCTCAATGAAATCCTTGAGGAAGCCCGAAAGCGCCTGAATCCGGACCCGGGCGACGGGTCCTGCCCGGCGTGCGGAAAGCCCCTCCCCCCGAACTCCAAGTTCTGCCCCAAGTGCGGGGCGGATCTTCGGGCGTGAGCGTTCACCGGCATTGAGGAGCTCACATGGCACGGGACAGCGCCTCCCGGCGGAGTCACATGGTTCAGACCCAGATCATCCCTCGGGGCATTCGGGATGAACGGGTGATTCACGCCATGGAAACCGTGCCGCGTCATCGCTTTGTGGAGGAGGACCTCCAGGAGGAGGCCTATGACGATCATCCCCTGCCCATCGGACACAAGCAGACCATTTCACAACCGTACATCGTGGCCCTGATGACCCAGGCGCTGGACCTCACCGGCACCGAAAAAACCCTCGAGATCGGCACCGGAAGCGGCTACCAGACCGCGATCCTGGCGGAGTGCTCCCGGGAGGTCTACACCGTGGAACGGGTCCGGCCTCTCCTGGAGCAGGCGGAGCAAACCCTTTTGGAGCTCGGTTACACGAACATTCGGTTCAAGGCCTTTGACGGGACGCTCGGCTGGCAGGAGCACGCCCCGTTTGACGCCGTGATGGTGACGGCCGGTGCGCCCGCCGTGCCGAAACCGCTCCGCGATCAGCTGGCAGAGGGGGGACGCATCGTCATCCCGGTAGGGAATCGGTACAGCCAGGAGCTCGTAAAAATCACGAAAACGAAACAGCAGTACGTGGAATCCTACCTGGGCGGGTGCCGCTTCGTGGACTTGATTGGTGTTCACGGCTGGAAAGACTGACCCGTGATGCACCGACCCAAGAACCATCCCCTCAAACAGGCCCGTGTCCTCACCCGACCCCTGACGGAGCTTCGGGGTGTGGGGCAGAAGCGTGCGGCTTATTTTTCCAGGAGAGGCCTCCGTACCGTCTTGGACCTCCTCTTTTTCACTCCCGTTCGATACCAGGATCGATCACGTTTTACGCCGGTACCCGAGCTTCGTGAGGGACAGCCGGCACTGGTTCGCGGGTTTGTTTCCTCGGGCAGGGAAGTGCGGTCCGGCAGGGGGCGCAAATCCTTCTACCGCATCCTCTTGAGCGGGGAGGACGGGACCGTAGAGCTCGTCTGGTTTTACTATCGGAAAGCGCACCTGGATGAATGGGCCCGCCCGGGGACAGAGCTCATGGCTTATGGAGGGGTGCGTCAGATCGGACAAAGGTCCTCCATGGCCCATCCCGACGTGCAATTCCCGGTCAATGGATCGCCTCTTCATCCGCCGGGCATTCATCCTGTGTACGCGTCGGTGGAAGGGGTCCCGGACAGTGTGGTGCGGGGGGCGATCCAGGCGGCGCTGGATCGGCATGCCCCTCGAATCGACGATCCGGTTCCCCGGAACATCCTGGATGAACTGGGCCTTCCATCCCTGGCGGAAGCTTTGTTTCAGACCCACCGTCCGCCGGTCCACGTTTCAGTCGAACAGCTCCATCGCTCGAATACGCCTGCCCAGAAGCGGCTGGTTTTCGACCGGTTTCTCCTGGTCATACTGGCCCTGGGGACCCTTCGCATTCGGCGTGCCCGTCGACACGCTCCGGTGTGCCGTGTGCCCGGCGATGACCTGAAGGAGATCGCCGCCCGGTTCCCCTTCCAGTTCACTCCGGACCAGGCAGGCGCATTTCAGGATACGGCCCGGGATCTCGCGAGCGGCCGGGTCATGAACCGGATCGTCATGGGGGACGTGGGGTGCGGAAAAACGGCCGTGGCCGCGGCTGCCGCCCATCTCTGCGCTCGAAACGGCATGCAGACGGCCGTCATGGCCCCCACCCGTCTCCTGGCCGAGCAGCACTTGGCCACATTCTCCGCGCTGGCCGAACGCCTCGCGTTTCGCCCTGTCCTGTTCAGCGGGGCACTCCGGGCAGAGGAGCGCCGCCGGGTCCTGGAGGGGATCCGAACCGGGGAGGCCAACGTCGTGGTGGGGACCCACGCCCTGGTTCACGACACGCCCATATTTCATCGACTCGGCCTGGCGGTGATCGACGAGCAGCAGCGTTTCGGGGTACAGGATCGGGCCCGTTTGACCGACCGCGGAGGCAATCCCCATCTTCTCGTCCTGACGGCAACCCCCATTCCGAGGACCCTGGGCAGGATGCTGTATGGGGATATGGACATCTCCCGAATCCACAGGCATCCGGAGGGCAGAAAGCCCGTGATTACGCGGATCGTGGGTGAGGAGGAAAAGCGTGAGCTGGCCGCGTCCCTGGCGGAAACCCTGAATGCCGGGCAACAGGTCATCGTGGTTTGTCCGGCCGTGACGTCCTCCGAGGACTCAGGTCTCAAGAGCGTCGAGGAGATGACCCAGGGGCTCAAGCGTTTCTACTCCCCCCGTTTCCGGGTGGGCGCGATCCACGGGCGCCTTTCCACTGAAAAGCGCGTGGAGGTCATGGAGCGCTTTCGAAAGGGGCGAATCCAGATCCTGGTCGCTACCACGGTCATCGAGGTGGGGGTGGACGTGCCCAATGCCACCGTCATGGTGGTGGAGCACCCGGAGCGCTTCGGCCTGGCCCAGCTCCATCAGCTGCGGGGCCGAATCGGAAGGGGCACGGTACAGGGGACCTGCTATCTGGTTTGCCCTTCGGAGCTCTCGGACGCGGCGCTTGGTCGACTTGAGGCGCTCGTGGACACCGCAGACGGTTTTGAAATCGCGGAAAGAGACCTGGCCCTGCGAGGACATGGGGAACTCACCGGGGTTCGGCAGGCCGGGGTGGGCGAGCTCGACCTGGAGGAGGTCATGAACCATTCCGAGTGCGTCGAATGGGCGCGGAAGGCTGCGGAGACGATCCTGGCCCGGGACCCCGCGCTTCGAGACCCGGAGCACGCTTCCCTGGGCCGCCTGGTGGGGGCCGTCCTGACCGATGCGGCGGATGGATGAGACGGCCTTCGGCCCGAGCGAAATCCCCGGCTGTGCGTGAAAGCCCTCGTCGGTCCTGTGTGCGGGGGTTTCCCCTTGACACTCGGAAGCCCTCTTCCTTATATTAGCTCCGCTTACGATCCTTCATTCCAAATTAGCCGAACTGTGCCAGTGGAATACCCCGGAATCCCTTGTTTTTCCCTGAACGTTTTCATCCGGACCCAGTTCTCGTAACTCTGAAAAGGAGGCATCCATGCCCAGACGAGAGGACATTCAAAAAGTCATGATCATCGGTTCCGGCCCCATTGTGATCGGGCAGGCGTGCGAGTTCGACTACTCGGGCACACAGGCCTGCAAGGCGCTGCGAAAGCTGGGTTACGAGATCGTCCTGGTGAACTCGAATCCGGCTACCATCATGACGGACCCGGGAACGGCCGATGTGACCTACGTCGAACCGCTCGATCTGGACACCATGCGCAAGATCGTGGAAAAGGAGAAGCCGGATGCCCTCCTTCCCAACCTGGGCGGGCAGTCCGGGCTGAATCTTTCATCGGAGCTCGCCCGGACGGGTGTCCTGGAGGAGAACGGGGTTCAGATCATCGGCGTGCAGGTGGACGCCATCAAACGGGGGGAGGACCGCATTGCATTCAAGGAGACCATGAACCGGCTAGGCATCGACATGCCGCGTAGCGAGCCGGCGTTCAGTGTGGAGGAGGCCGAGCGCATTGCGGACGAAATCGGCTATCCCGTGGTGCTGCGACCGGCCTACACCATGGGCGGTACCGGCGGCGGTCACGTCTACAACGTGGAGGAGCTTCGCACGGTGGCCGCACGCGGGCTCGCGGCCAGCTTGGTGGGACAGGTGCTCGTGGAGGAGTCGGTGCTCGGCTGGGAGGAACTGGAGCTGGAAGTGGTCCGGGACGCCAAGGACCAGGTCATCACGGTCTGCTTCATCGAGAACGTCGACGCCATGGGTGTGCACACGGGGGACTCCTACTGCACCGCACCCATGCTCACCATTGCCCCGGAGCTTCAGGAGCGCCTTCAGTCCTACTCCTACGACATCGTCAAGGCAATCGAGGTCATCGGCGGAACCAACATCCAGTTTGCCCACGATCCCCAAACCGGGCGGGTGGTGGTGATCGAGATCAACCCGCGGACCTCCCGGTCCTCCGCTCTGGCCTCCAAGGCCACGGGGTTCCCCATCGCACTCATCTCCTCCATGCTCGCCGGGGGGCTCACCCTGGACGAGATCCCCTACTGGCGGGAGGGCACCCTGGACAAGTACACCCCCTGGGGCGATTACGTGGTGGTCAAGTTCGCCCGATGGGGGTTCGAGAAGTTCCCGGGCGCAGAGGATCGGCTGGGGACCCAGATGCGAGCCGTGGGCGAGGTCATGAGCATCGGGAAGACGTACAAGGAGGCGTTCCAAAAGGCGATCCGCTCCCTGGAAACGGGTCGCTACGGTCTCGGGTTTGCCGGGGATTTTCACGAGCGACCCCTGGAGGACCTGATGGACCTGCTTTCCGAGGCCACGAGCGAGCGGCAGTTCATCCTGTACGAGGCCTTGAGAAAGGGGGCCGATATCCAGGCGCTGTTCGAGAAGACCTATATCAAGCCGTGGTTCCTCGAGCAGATGAAGGAGCTGGTGGACTTGGAAGAGGAGATCCGCGGCCGGGGGGCGGGCGATCTCCCGGATGCGCTTCTGGAGCGTGCCAAGAAGGACGGTTTCAGCGATCGGTACCTCTCCATGCTCCTGGAGCGCCCGGAAAAGCAGATCCGTGAGCGGCGGACCGAGCTGGGGCTGACCGAGGCCTGGGACGCCGTCCCCGTGAGCGGCGTGGAGGATGCCGCCTACTACTACTCTACGTACAACACCGAGGACCGGGTCGAAGCGAGCCCCAACCGGAAGATCATGGTCCTGGGCGGCGGGCCGAACCGGATCGGACAGGGGATCGAGTTTGACTACTGCTGCGTGCATGCGGCCTTTGCGCTTCGGGACGAGGGGCTCGAGTCCATCATGGTGAACTGCAATCCCGAGACCGTGTCCACGGACTACGACACGTCCAACAAGCTCTACTTCGAGCCCCTGACCGTGGAGGACGTCCTCAGCATCTACGAGAAGGAAAAACCCGAGGGTGTGATCGTCCAGTTCGGCGGGCAGACGCCCCTGAACATCGCAGGCGAGCTGGCCGAAGCGGGCGTCCGCATCATCGGGACCACTCCGGACACCATCGACCTGGCCGAGGACCGGGACCGTTTTCGTCAGAGGATGCGGAAGCTCGGGATCCCACAGCCCGAGTCCGACATGGCGAGCACCCTGGAGGAGGCCCTGTCAGCGGCCGAGAGGATCGGGTACCCCCTGATGGTGCGACCCTCCTACGTGCTGGGCGGCCGGGCCATGGAGGTTGTGCACGACGAGGACATGCTGCGCCACTATGTGGCCGCAGCGGTCGGGGTTTCCCCGGAGCGCCCCATTCTCATCGACAAGTTCCTGGAGAACGCCATTGAGGTGGAGGCCGATGCCATCTCCGACGGGAACGACGCGTTCGTGCCCGCAGTCATGGAGCACATCGAGCTCGCGGGGGTTCACTCGGGGGACTCGGCCTGCGTGATCCCTCCCATCAGCATCCCTGCCAAGCACCTAGCCACCATCGAGGAATACACGCGAAGGATCGCCGTGGAGCTGAACGTGGTCGGACTGATGAACATCCAGTATGCCATTGCCAACGAAGTGGTGTACATTCTGGAGGCCAATCCCCGGGCCTCCCGCACGGTACCCCTCGTCTCCAAGGTGTGCGGCATTCCCATGGCGCGGATCGCCACTCAGCTCATGCTGGGAAAGAAGCTGGTCGATTTGGATCTCAAGCCGGTCAGCGTACCCCACTACGGGGTGAAGGAGGCCGTGTTCCCGTTTAACATGTTCCAGGAGGTGGACCCTGTGCTGGGGCCGGAGATGCGGTCCACGGGCGAGGTCCTGGGCCTGGCCGACGGATTCGGTCTGGCCTATTACAAGGCCCAGTCCGCCGCACAGCAGGTCCTGCCCCTGGAAGGGACCGTGCTCATCACCGTGTCCGAAAAGGATCGGCCGGCCGTGCTGGAGGTCGCCAACCAGTTCCATAATCTGGGTTTCAAGATCCGGGCCACCAACGGGACACAGGCCTTTCTGAACAGCCAGGGCATCCCAGCCGAGCTCATCGCCAAGATGCACGAGGGGCGGCCCAATATCGTGGACGGGATCAAGAACGGGGAAATCCACCTTGTCATCAACACGCCCAGCGGAAAGCTGAGCAAGCATGACGACTCTTACATTCGGAAGTCGGCCATTCGCTACAAGGTGCCCTACATCACCACGCTGGCCGCGGCCCTGGCCGCGGCTCGGGGGATCGCAGCGTTCCGCCGCGGCCACGGCACGGTGAAGTCCCTTCAGGATTATCACAAGGACATCGTCTGATACCAGAACGACCCGGGTTTGAACGTTTTCGAAGCCCCACCCAGGGCGGATGAGGGGTGAGCGAGAGAGGCATCTTCGAGAGGAGACCACATGGACGGGATCGTTGGAGTGTACGGCCCGGGGGACCGGGATCTGGTGAACAAGACCTTCCTGGCAACCGGCGCCTGCCAGCACCGGGGCAAGGCGAGCACGGGCATCGCCATAGCGAGCGCCAAGGGGATCTATATACACAAGCACCTCGGGCGCATTGCCAACGTGATCGACGTGGAGCTGATTCGGACGTTCCAGGACTTGGGGCCGGAAGCGGCCATCGGAAACATCGGCTACACCAAGCGGAAAACCGCTGAGGAGGTGAACGCCGAGCCCATCAAGATCCGCCGGCGGGGGGGATCGCCCCTGGAGATGGTCCTGACCATGGACGGGTATCTCCTTCAGGAAGACGACCTCAGGGAAGAGCTGGATCCGGACTACGCCCTTGCCACGGACAACAAGACCGAGGTCGTCGGGGCCCTGCTCCACCGGTACTTCCACGAGGAGGGCGTCGGGTTCGAGGCGGGCCGCCGGCTGGTGGACCGCTTGCACGGCCGGGCCACCTTTGCACTGGCCGCTCTGGTGCGGGAAGGAAGCCGGGTGTCCCTGATCACGCTCAACGACGACCGGGCCTTTGAGCCCTTTTGCAGCGCCGTGGTCGAAGGGACCTTCGTGGCCAGCTCCGAGTCCTGCTCCCACCGGCGGTTGAGCGGGGCCGAGCCCCGAGAGTTCGAAGGGGCGGAGATGACGATCTGCTCACCCAGCGGCATCGAAACGAAACGCCTGCGGGAGGAGCCCCTCATGCCGGATGTCTTCCAGGGGGTCTACTTCGGGAACGTGGCGTCGATGTACCGGGGGAAGGAGGTCTTCCAGATTCGGCGGGAACTCGGTCTCCAGCTGGTGGATCTCTATGGAGGATCCAAGGCGGACGTGGTGATTCCCAACCCCGAATCGGGCTGGGGGGTCACCGTGGGCATTGCGGAGGGGCTGAAAAAGCCGTTGTACCCCGCATTGATCAAGCTTCCCCAGGCCGTGCGCACGTTCCAGGAAGGGGCGAGCCAGACCCGCACCCAGGAGGTGGGGCTCAAGTTCGGCGGCATCGATTCCCTGCTTCGCGGCCGAAGCGTGGCCATGGGGGACGACAGCATCGTGCGGGGAAGCGTGAGCGAAGGCGGGTCGGTCTGGGTCGTGTACAACGCCGGTGCGCGGTATATCGAGTTCTGGATCTCCTACGGTCCCATGTTTTTCCCGTCCTTCAAGGAGTGGCACAGGGGCACAGACTGCCTGCGGGAGCTCGCCGTGCAGCGGGCCTTTGCAGAAGGCAACCCGTACGATAAGTCCCTGGAGGAGATCGACCGTGCCGTGGCCACGCTCATAGGGGTGGACGAGGTGAAGTACAACACCAGGGAGCGAATCGCCAGGGCCGCCGGTGAAGGGTCGTTTCAGGCCCTGGATGCAAGCTACCCCATTGACGAGGCCTACTGGCCCGACTGGCTCAAGGAGGAGGTGGAGCGCTTTCACAAGTACCGGCCGGCGTGAGGCCGGGTTCACCGTCTTCCCATCTCCCCTGAAGGGCTCAGCGCACAAGAACCTGATGGCCTTCACTGCGGGGCCTGGAAAGCTCCGATATAATCACTTATGCCGTCTTGCACCCTCGGCTCCGGAGGCCGAGGGTTTCTTCCGCTTCCCACGCTCCCGGCCTGGTTCTTCCGGGCGGTTACGCCTGGGGGATCCCTGCCCCCTCCGCGTTCCACCCCCGCCCTAATCGCATGTAACGTAAGGAACAGTTTAGCTACCCCCTGTTTGATCCCATCGAATCATATTCAGGGCGGGGGATGGCCGCGGTTTCCCCCGGGCCTAACCTCCCGGAAGAACGAAGGCCTCCCGCTCATGTCCGCTCCTGTAAACCTCGGCCTCCTGCGCCTTGAGCCCCGGTGCAAGGCAAATCTCGGGCGTCTCTTCAACGCACTGAAACAACGATCCGTCAAAGGCTGGAACGCCGGGGGTTTCAATCCGTTCTCATGGTAGAATCCGGTGAAGGGGTGCGAAGGGGGTATCGTGAACCCCTGTACCGCTTTGCGAAGTTGTATCTGGGTGGCCTCGATTCTCCCCGCGATAGACAGGATCCAGCAGCTGAGACCCTGCGCAGCGAGCCGATTCCTGGCCTCCGGGATCGCTTCTCCAGGAAAGATGCCCACGCCCCTCGCCCCACGGAACGTGTTTCTGTTTAGGCCTCCTAAGCAGGGTTTTTGCCTTTCACCAACACCTTCACATACACATTTTGGTAAGCGAAGACCGGCCCGGGAGCTCAGGAACGATCCCCCTGCCCACCCCGGAGCCCGGAAGCGTTATTGTCATCATTACCAATACTTTCACCTAAACATACTGTTTCCGCAAGATCTCGGGTTTCTGGGATGCTTCCTTTCATCGTCAGCTAGAGCTGGGGCGAGTTCCCATGAGCCGCTCCCGGGACCTGCGAAGGGAATGCGGACCGGCACGTTCCATGCATTGATTTTTCCAAACCGATGCGATAGACATGAATGAATTCAGAATCCTGCGAATCCTGGATGGGAGGAGTGTCATGCACGAGTTTCGCAGAATGAGTCGCCTGCCCCCGTACGTGTTTTCCATCGTGAACGAGCTCAAGATGGATCTCCGGCACAAGGGTGAGGACATCATCGATATGGGCATGGGAAACCCGGACATTCCCACGCCCAAGCACATCGTGGACAAGCTGGTCGAGGCGGCGCAGAAGGGGCAGAACCACCGCTACAGCGCGTCCGCAGGCATCACCAAGCTGCGTCACGCCATCTCGGACTGGTACCGGCGGCGCTACGACGTGGAGATCGATCCGGAAACCGAAGCCATTGCCACCATCGGGGCAAAGGAGGGCCTTTCCCATCTGGTCCTGGCCCTGATCAGCCCCGGGGACGTGGTCTTCGCGCCGAACCCGACCTACCCGATCCACCCCTACTCGGTGATCATCGCGGGCGGGGACCTGCGAAGCATTCCGATCGGGCCGGACAGGGACTTCTTCGAGGATCTCCTGAACGCCACCAAGCAGACCTGGCCGAGCCCCAAGATGCTGATCATCTCCTACCCCCACAACCCGACCACGGCCGTGGTGGACCTTGCGTTCTTCGAGAGGATCGTGGATTTCTGCCGCGAGCACAACATGATGGTGATCCACGACTTCGCCTATGCGGACCTGGTGTTCGATGAGTACGAGCCGCCGAGCTTCCTGCAGGTGCCGGGGGCCAAGGACATCGGGGTGGAGTTTTTCAGCCTGTCCAAGAGCTACTCCATGCCCGGATGGCGGGTAGGGTTCTGCGTGGGGAACCCGGAGATCGTAGCGGCCCTTCGGCGGATCAAGAGCTACCTGGATTACGGGATGTTCCAGCCGATCCAGATCGCATCCATCATTGCATTGAACGGTCCCCAGGACTGTGTGAAGGAAATCGTGGGTGTGTATCGCGAGCGAAGGGACGCCCTGGTCAAAGGCCTCAACCGGGTTGGATGGCCGGTGGACTCGCCCAAGGCGACCATGTTCCTGTGGGCGCGGATTCCGGAGGCCTATCAGGAAATGGGCTCGATCGAGTTCTCCAAAATGCTTATTCGGGAAGCCAAGGTGGCGGTCTCGCCCGGAATCGGCTTTGGCGAGTACGGAGACGATTCGGTTCGTTTCGCCCTGGTGGAGAACCCGCAGAGGATCAATCAGGCGATTCGAGGCATACGGCAGGCGCTGTAAGCGGAGGAAACGGAATACGGAGAGCCGTACGGGGGCATCCATGGATCAGGTCAATGTGGGCATCATCGGGTTCGGCACGGTAGGCGCGGGAACGGTGGAGGCCCTGATACAGAACCGGGAGATCATTCGAAACCGGGTGGGCGTTGAGATCGCGCTTCGGCGCATCGCCGATTTGGACATCGAATCGGATCGGGGAGTTGCGGTCGATCCTGGTATCCTGACCCGGGATGCCATGGAGGTGATCCAGGACCCCGAAATCCATATCGTGGCCGAGCTCATGGGCGGGGTGGAAAAGGCCCGGGAGTTCATCTTGAAGGCCATGGAGCAGGGAAAGCACGTGGTCACGGCGAACAAGGCCCTCCTGGCCGAGCATGGCCGGGAGATCTACGAAGCGTCCGAGCGTTACGGCGTGGACCTGGCCTTTGAGGCGAGCGTCGGGGGGGGCATTCCAATCATCGGGGCGCTTCGGGGAGGCCTTTCGGCGAACCGGGTGACTGCCATCATGGGCATCCTGAACGGGACGTCCAACTACATCCTGACACGCATGACCGAAAAGGAGCAGCCATACAAGGACGCGGTCCAGGAGGCGATCGAGTTGGGCTTTGCCGAGGACCCTCCCACCCTGGACGTGGACGGTACGGATGCTGCGCACAAGCTGGCCATTTTGATCTCCATCACCTTCGGGGTACCGGCGGTGTTCGACCGGATCTACCGGGAAGGGATCGACCGTCTCACGCCGGAAGACATCCGCTTCGCCGATGAGTTCGGGTATCGCATCAAGCTCCTGGCGATCGCGCGGAACCGAAACGGGCGCGTGGAGGCACGGGTTCACCCGGCCATGATCCCCATGGACCACATCCTGGCGAATGTCAGGGGCCCTTACAATGCCATCTACCTGGAAGGGGATGTGGTCGGATCGAACCTTTACTACGGACTGGGTGCCGGAAGGAAGCCCACCGGGAGCGCCGTGGCCTCGGACATTCTCTACCTGGCCCGGGAAGTCCGGCTGGGTATGAAGAACTTCATGCCGCCCCTGGGCCATGCGCGCCCCCAGGAGTCGGAGATCGACATCCAGCCCATTGAGGACCTGCAAAGCGCCTACTACTTCCGGTTTTCCGCCCTGGATCAGCCGGGCGTCCTGAGCCAGATCTCCGGCGTGCTCGGGGAGAACGACATCAGCCTGTCCTCGGTGATTCAGAAGGGGAGAGAGGAGAACGGTTCCGTACCCGTGGTCATGCTGACTCATGTGGCCAGGGAGCGGAACGTGGCCCGCGCAATAAATCGGTTGGAGCAGCTGGACGCCCTGACGAGCCCTGCCATGGTCATCCGTGTGGAGGACTCGTAACTCCATCCGACCCACTGCCTTCCGTATTTTTTGAACCCGGAAAACGTAATAGCCCGGGAGCGAAAAGCTCCCGGTGGGGAATAGGATGCAAAAGATGAAAGGAGCGAAGTTTTTGATCCTGGTCGGCGACGGCATGGCCGACTATCCCGTGGAGGCCCTGGGCGGAAGGACTCCGCTAGAGGCGGCCGCCACAACGAATATGGACCGCATCGCGGCCTGCGGCGCCATCGGGCGGGTTCGCACCATTCCCGAAGGCATGGGGCCCGGAAGCGATGTGGCCAACCTTTCCCTCATGGGATACGATCCTCGGCGGTTCCACACGGGACGCTCCCCCCTGGAGGCGGCCAGCATGGGGGTGACCCTGAAGAGCGACGAGGTGGCGTTTCGAATGAACCTCGTGTGCCTGGAGCACCGCCCCGGGGGACAGCGGGTGATCACGAGCCACAATGCAGGGGACATCACCACCGAGGAAGGACGCGTCCTCGTGGACGCCTTGCGCGGCGAGCTGGAAAGGGACGGGATTGCATTGCACGCCGGTGTGGGCTTTCGTCACCTCCTGGTGTGGAAAGACGGGCCAGAGGCGCTTTCGACCATCCCTCCCCACGACGTGCTGGAAAAGGACATGGCCTCCTACCTGGACCGGGAAGACCCCGATCCCGTGGTGGCCCTCATTCGACGCTCCTGGTCCCTGCTGTCCGATCATCCCGTGAACCGGGAGCGGAGAAAAGACGGAAACCTTCCGGCCACCTCCATCTGGCTCTGGGGCCAGGGCCGGCCGCCGGACATGCCTTCCTTCGAGTCCCTGTACGGCTTGAGCTCCGGCGTGATCTCCGCCGTGGATCTGATCAACGGCATCGGCATCTTTGCGGGGTTCCAGCCCATCCCGGTCCAGGGGGCTACCGGGCTCCTGGACACGAACTATGAGGGCAAGGTTCAAGAGGCCCTGAAGGGGCTGGAAAAGTATGATCTGGTTTTTCTGCACGTGGAGGCCCCGGACGAGGCTGGACACAGCGGGGTGGTGGAGAACAAGATGCAGGCCATTGAGGCCTTTGACGCACGCGTCGTCGGCCCCGTCCTCCAGGGACTGGAGGCTCGGTCCGGGGAGTACCGTGTCCTGCTGGTCAGCGACCACTTCACGCCCCTTTCGCTGCGGACTCACACGCCGGAGCCGGCCCCCTTTGCCTGGGCCTGGGGGCATGAGCTCGCAAGTACCCCGGGAGACAGCCGGTTCACCGAGGCCGAGGCACTGGCAAGCGGCATGCTGATCGACCCGGGATACGGGATCGTCCGGAGGTTTCTCGGGCAGGGGGAAGAAGGGTAACGCCTTGACAGGACCGCGGTTTTCCCCTATAAAGCCTGCGAATTCATAATACGAATCCGGAAGCATGATAGGGAGCCGATTTTTGCGGCCCTCCCTGTTTCGGCCCCGGTCGCACGGGCAGGACGGCCTTGCGGCCTGCAAGGGCGCAGGGGTCGGTGACGAGACGCGGATCGAATCATTCCAGACAAAGCGAGAAGGAGAGAGCAAAAATGAACATTCTTTTCTTTGGTCCGAACGGCAGCGGCAAGGGCACCCAGGGTGCCATTGTGAAGGAAAAGTTCAACATCCCCCACATCGAAACCGGCGTAATTTTTCGCGACAACATCTCCAGGGGAACGGAGCTCGGGAACGAGGCCAAGGGGTACATCGACCGGGGCGAGCTGGTCCCGGACAGCATCACCATTCCCATGATTCTGGATCGGCTGAAGCAGAGCGACTGCAAGGACGGTTGGCTCCTGGATGGGTTCCCCCGGAACCTCACCCAGGCCGAGGAGCTGGATAAGGCCCTGAAGAAGGAAAGCATGAGCCTGGACATCGTCATTGAGATGGTCCTGCCCCGGGAGATCGCCAAGGGACGGATCATGGGGCGTCGCCTGTGCGTCAACGACAACAACCATCCGAACAACGTGAACATCGAGGCCATCAAACCCAACGGGGACAAGTGCCGCGTCTGCGGGGGCGATCTCAAAACCCGATCGGACGATCAGGACGAGGGGGCCATCGACAAGCGCCACAACATCTACTACGACACCGAGACCGGGACCACGGCCGCTGTAAACTACTTCAAGGATCTTTCCGGAAAAAACAACGGTCAGCCCAAGATCGTCGAGCTGGACGGCCGTCCCGGCGTAAAAGAGGTCTCCGAGGAGCTCCTGGGCAAGCTTCAGTAGGCTTTGACACCACGATTCCATCCCTCCTGTCATCCGAGGAAAGGCGGGAGTCTCCGGCTCCCGCCCTTTCCTTTCACTCGTCCTGCCCACAGAGCCTTGCTGGCGCATAGGATATGAAACGAGTCCTCATCATCAAACCGTCGGCCCTGGGGGACGTGATCCAGGCCACCTGCATGCTGCCCGTGATCAAGGAACACGATCCGGACATCCGCATCTCGTGGCTCGTTTTCGAGCACAACAAGGAGGTGGTGGTGGGTCACCCCCTCCTGGACGAGGTGATCACTCTGGATCGTCACGGCGGCGTGCTCAAGGCGTGGAGCCGGACGAAGAGACAGATGCGGCAGATGGATTTCGACACGGTCATCGATGTTCAGTGCCTGCTGCGCTCCGCTCTCCTGTCGTTCCTTTCCGGTTGCAAGCGACGGGTGGGGTTTGCCAACGGGCGGGAGTTCTCCACCCTCTTCTACACGGAGACCTTTGACATTCCCACGCGCTCCATGCACGCCGTGGATGGGTACCTGGCGCTCTGTGAGGCCCTGGGCATGAAGAGGGGGGAAGACGTGCGCTTCCCCCTGCCGATCCGGGAGCGACACAGGAAGCGAGTCGAATCCCTGTTCCCCAAAGAAGGGGAGGGGGAATGCATGATCGTGGTCTGTCCCACGGCCGGGTGGTCCAGCAAGTGCTGGCCCGAGGCCTCGTTTGCGGCCCTGTCGGACCTGTTGGTAGAGGAACGCCGTGCGAGGATCCTGCTGGTGGGGGCGCCCGGCGAAAAGGAGGCGGTGGGCCGGGTGGCCGGGTTGATGCACCGCCCGTGCCTGGATTTGAGCGGCAAGCTGAGCCTCATGGAGGTGGCGGCCCTGCTCGAACGGTCCGATCTGTTCGTGGGCAATGACTCAGGGCTCATGCACATGGCCTCAGCAACCCGGACACCGTGCGTGGCCATTTTCGGCCCCACCGACCCTGGCAGGACAGGCCCATACAATCCCCTGGCCAGGACCATCCAGGCCGATCTGGAATGCGTGCCCTGTTTTCGAAAGCATTGCAGGGAGATGACGTGCATGAAGGAGATTTCTCTGGAAACCGTCACACGGATGTGCATGGATTTGATTCAGAAATGAGGCTCGAGACCCGGTTGACAGGACGGAGTCGTAATTTTTTTCCGGCGCCAAAGGATGACCGATCCGCCGCCTCTGCAGGGGGCATCCTTGACAAGCAGCCCCTATTCCCGCATTTGACGGTTTCGCAATAACCCGCTCGACCGCTGTGGGCTACGCTGTAAGGCCTTGGAATCACTAGAGGCAAATCTCTAAGCCTCGGCTTTTTGCGACGCCATTCGTGTTTTTCTCAGTTCCCGCTACAAAGGGGAAGGACATGACGCCTGGTGTGAGAGGGTAGAGGGAACCGGGACGTGGAATCACGTCATGAATGAGTGCTCGAAAAGACGAAAACGCTTTGAAGAAGATCGTGACCGAACGGTTTTTCCGGAGCCGGTTTCTCACATGATGAATAGGCATGGGAACGCATAATTTATCAAAAAGTTGTCCCGTATCAGCCGAACGAATTCAAGGTTTGATGGATTCCGGAACGTTTACGCCTTTCCAGCCGAAGGAAAATGCGGGGTATATCCTGGGTTCAGGCACCACTGGGGGCCGTCGACTTTATGTGGTGGCCGTGGATGTCGACAATCCCCTTGGCCTTTCGCCTTTTGATGTCGTTGCCCGTGTCTGCCGATTTCTGGCGCATATCAAGGACCATCCAGCGCCCCTTGTGCAGTTGCTGGACACGCCGGCCGAGTTACGCACCACAGATGGAACCTTCGTGCCGCCGGGGGCGCTAAAACTATTGGCCCACGATCAGGGCATGGGCCGCCTGTATGCCGGTTTGGCCGCTTTGGAAGGGTTGATTCCTCGAGCTGCGGTGCTTTTTGGAGCCCTTGGGGCATCCAGGTCGTTTCCGGCGGTTCTTGCGGATGCGACGGTCATGCTCGAGAAGGCGGTGCTTTGTCTTGGCCGACCGGACGCTGTACGGCTCATGACCGGACAACACACGAATTTTCATCAACTTGGCGGCGCAGGGATGCACGCAGCTGTGTCAGGAACGGCTCACACGGTTGCGCGCTCCGAAAAGGATGCGCTGGCTTGGGTGCGGGATTGGCTGGGACATCTGCCGGTCAGGGCCGGCGAACCGCTCCCAAGGCAAAGGCCCTTGCCGCCCCGAGGGATCTTGTCAGATGCCGTTCGAGAGCTGGGCCGCGGGCTCAATACACCGTTTGATTCGCACCGGCTCCTTAAGGCCTTGGCCGACGCCGACTCATGGATCGAAATGGGCCGTCTGCATGCCGGTGAGTGCATCACCGGATTTTGCCGCTTCGAAGGCCTTTCCGCAGGGGTGGTGGCTAACAACGCTGCCGTGCGCGGCGGCATTTTGCATCCGGAAACCTGCCGTAAGATGGCCCGGTTCATAACGCTTTGCAGTGCCTTCGGTCTGCCGCTGGTCTTCCTGGCGGACACCCCCGGTTTCATGGTCGGGGAGACGGTTGAGCGCCGGGGGATGGTTCAGGCGGCAGGAAACCTTTTTACCGCCATTGAACATTGCGCCTCCCCGAAGGTCTGCGTTGTGGTGCGCAAAGCCTATTCCGCGGGTCTCTATGCCATGGCGGGGCCCGGTTTTGATGGGGAGTTATGGGCCATGCCCGGAGCGTCGATTTCCATTTTCGGCCCCGAGGCCTTGCGCCGGTTCGAACCTGGTCAGATGGATTCCGGCCTGGGAAGGGAATCCTTTGACGAAATCATGGCCGGGGCCATGGACCCTCAGGTCCTGGTGGATCAAGGGCTGGTTCACGAATTGGTTCCCTGGGATGATTTGCGCCATCGGCTGGCGGTATTCACAGGGCAGGTAAACGACAACGGTGGGAACAATGCAGCGGACAGCCGCGAATATATCCGTTAAAGCGATTGAACGCGTTTTTTGATGGCATCTCGTATCGCCAGGGCTTCGGGGTGAACGAGGTTGATCCGATTGAAATCGATTTTGACGTTGTTCAGATATTGAAGAATCAGCGCATGACGGCCCGTCAAACCAAAAGGGAGGATGCCGCCGAAAAACAGACCGAGGGATTCCAGTTGTCCTGCCACAGCTGGCGTGGAAGCGTTTTCCAGATCCAGGATCACGTGAAGGACGTCAATTCGTTCCAGGCAGAGGTCTTTCAGGTGAAGTCGGATCTCATGAAACGCATTTTCGCCATAGTCGTGAACCACCATCTCCGCTGAATTCATGTCGTGCATTCTCTTGATTTCCAGATTGGAGGGTGTTGAGGGAATGGGGTCACGATTTCGCGGCATTTCCGGGAAATGAACCGGCACACCGACGGCCTGGAATATCTTTTCAGTCAAGGACCGGTAGGATTCCGGCACATACACATCTCTTGGGGCGGCTGTTTTCGTTGACAGAAAACTCAAGACACTGCTCTCCCGCTGCGGGACCTTTCCGGACATTTTCTTGAAATCCGTTGTTTCCGGGAACATTCCGAGAAAAACCCCGCAATCCTTATAGCCATGCCTGGCGGCCATCTTCTGGCTGGCCACATGGCTCGTAACGGCTCTGCCGTACAATCCATACAACCCTTTGGATGGAGCCGTTTCGATGAAGAGATCGTTGAATTTGGAAAAAAGGCCGAGCTTGCGGTATTGAGGATAGACGAAAGCCACCCCTGATTCGGCAATCACCGCGCTAGGATATGGATACTTCAGGGCCGCGTGTCCCATGATTCGATGGTCCGTGGTCACGGCCACAAGAGAATATAAGTTCCCGTCTTCATTCATTGCGGCCAGGCGTTCCGGGTAATATACGTAATCCTCGTAAGTGTACCCATAACACCGGTAGGCGCATTTGCTGACCTCCAGGGCCTCTTCCAGACGCATTGGACGAATGCTAAATTCCGGGGGAGCATCGGCAGGCTTCGAATGCGTGTTTTCACGGTAAGAGGGGGTTCTTTCAGAAGGGGCCAGGATCTGATGGATGTGCTTTTTCTTGAGATACTTGGTCAGACGGATCTCCTGACCCTCTCTTCCCTTTCTGACAAACGCGGTTTCATCCATCAGGGTCTTGACCAGGTAAACCCCCAGACTGGCGCCTGTGGCATCCATCTCCGGGTGGTCCGGCTGGTAATCCGGCAATCGCTCAGGATTGAAGGGAATCCCTTTTTCCTGGATACGAATGACCATACCAATCGGCTGTGGTTCGAAAACGACATCAAAGGTGTGCTGGGACGCCTCCTCATAACCGAATTTCACCACATTTAACAGGCTTTCTTCCAAGGCCACGTGAATCTGGCCTACCTCGGCACTGTCAAATCCAATGAGTCTGGCCAGTTCTACAGCGTAGGCCGTGACCGGCCGGACAAAGGCCGTACTTGCAGGAATGGAAATTTTTGAACTCGTGAGCATTTGTTTTAAACCCGATCCATTTGAATAAAAGCGATTTGGAATTGCCGGAGAAGGGAAAAAATAACCCGTTTCCGGATCTAAAGCAAAGCGAAATCGGCTCTGCTGCAAGGGTTCCTGTGTTGCCCGATGATCGGTTCCAGCGGAAACTTGCGGGGCGTGTGTGTCGCTTGATGCAGAGAGGGAGGGAAAGCGACCCAAACCTTCGACGCCCTGCAATGGGATTCACCATGTGTTCCACGTCCCCAACAAGGGGAGTCCCGCAGAAGGCGGGGGTGGAATATTCCGGTTTCTCATGGACACCCAATCCTGCTCTCGTCTATCATGATTCTCCAACGGCCTCTTCCGATCCTTGACACGGGATCACGACGCAAGGGTGGAATGGCGGATCGCGGACGCCTGCCACAATCCATGGGTGAGCACGGTCAGGGCGGCCCTTGCCCCCGTGTTCAGCGAGATCCTGAGCCAGACACCCCTGAGGCCGTATGACGCCCGAATCGACCTGGACACCTGCAAGGAGTTCTATGAGGACCTGGTCCTAGGTCGAGGGGAGGAGGCTTGCGGGCCCTTGCAGGGACACTTCGACACGCTGGAGGACATTGCTCGAGAAGACCGGGGCTGACTGCCCTCTTTGGGTTTTCCCGCAACCGGACACCCCATTCCCCCGGGGGGAGACATGAACATCGTGGACGCCGAGGCGATACCCATACGGATCGCCTTGAAGCAGCCTTTTCGAATCGCCGTGGGCACGATCACCCACACCAACCACGTACTGGTCCGAATGACGGACGACGAGGGACGGGTGGGATGGGGCGAGGCGGTCACCTTCCATCCGGTGTACGGGTACGATCAGCGGGCCCTCTACCAGGCGCTCACGGATCACCTGATCCCCGCGGTGCGCGGCCTGGACCCTCGTGAGATCGTAACGATCCACGAAACCATGGACCGGGCCATTCCGAAGAACCTCATGGCCAAGACCGCCATCGACATCGCCGCGTATGACCTGGCGGCCCAGGCGGCCGGGCAGCCCATTCACGTCCTGTGCGGTGGAAAGCGCGTAGAGCGTGTACCCCAGATCGGTGTGGTGGGAATCGTCTCGAACGAAGAGGCGGCCGAGTCCGCGCTTCGGTTGATGAAGGAGGGATACCGGACCATCAAGATCAAGATCGGCCGCGATGCTGCGGGGGACGCCGGCCGGGTCAAGGCCGTCCGCGAGGCCGTGGGCGAGAGCACGCCTCTGCGCGTGGATGGAAACTGCGGGTACAGCCGGGCCGAGGCCCTGCGGGCATTCCGCCTCATGGAAGCCCTTGGCCTCGAGTGGTTCGAGCAACCCCTTGCCGCCTGGGACCTGGAGGGCATGGCCGAGCTGTCCGCTCGTCTGGACACCCCCATCGCCGTGGACGAGAGCATGTACACACCCGAGGACGCCTTCCGTTGCATCACGTCAGGCGCTGCGGACGTGGTGAACATCAAGGTAGCCAAGTGCGGGGGCCTTTATCGAAGTCAGAAGATCGCGGCCGTCTGCGAGGCAGCGGGGGTCCCCTGTTTCCTTGGCGGGTGTGTGGAGACCAGCGTGGGTACTGCCGCGGCGCTTCACTTCTATGCAGCCACTTCCAATGTGATCTCAGCAGCCGAGATCCACGGCTCGCCTTATTACGTGGATGACATTGCGGTTCAACCGTTCGTGGCCGAGGGCGGAAGAATTGCCGTGCCGAACGCGCCCGGCCTGGGCGTGGAGGTGGACGAGGACAAGGTGAACGCATACCGGATCGCTTACTGATCCGAAGGGCAATGGGGTCAAGACTGCCGATATTCCAGATCAAGACCTGACCTGAAAGGATGAATCGGTGTATTTCCGAGGTTCGTAAAAAAAGGATGTCTCGAAGGAAAATGGAAACCCCACAGCCACTACCCGTGTTCTTGAGATGGCGAGGCCTTCTTCAAGGATCAGGACGTGATCCGGAAGATCCTCAGCATCCCTCCCTTTTCTTTTCATCATTGGCTGCGGTCAGGGGCAGGTGATATCAACGCTTTTCCCGGTCCCTTTAAAGTCTGGGGCTGCTTCAACGTCTTTTCATCCATACGGGAGCCTGTCTCCCGCTTGATCAAGGAAGGGGATTTTTCCTTCTTCAACACCTTTTCATCCACCGCTTGATCTGCCTCACGCCTATCCGTTTTCTTTTTCAACAGACCGCCGGCCTTCACTTCGAACTCGATGCATTCCCCGGATCGCGCCCCCTTCAGGTCGTAAACCGGACTCACACAATACTTCCCCGGTTGGATAATGGTAAAATGCGGGTTCTGCGACCTGCGGATTTCCCTGTACTGGTTCCCGGTCTTTTTTTTCAGTACATACAGGACCCTGTGGGCGGGATGGTGCTTTGTCTTCAGGGTGAACCTGGCCGGTGTATTGAATACCTCCCCGGGTTTCAGGGACTGGATGAAAGGAAAACCCAGATCCTTCATCACTTGAGCGCCCGGCTTTATTTTCAGCTCGTCCTTGATTAGACGCTTCGCATCCTGGGGAGCGACCGCAAGCTTGAGAGGGAAGCTCACGTCTTTCATGCGGGTGTTATTTGTTTCGTCTGTTTCGCTGATGATTTTGTCAGGATCCACCTCGGCCCGGAGGCGCAAGGTGACCGGGCCTTCCGGCTCGGGAAAAGGGGGATCGTTCCAGAACTTCTGGGCCCCCGAGACCTGGTCCGGTTGCGGCCAGAGCTGTTTGACATCCTTGGTGTATGCGTTGCATCCGGCACTGCCGCCAATCACCCAGCAGCCGACGTTTATCTTCGAGGTCACGGCAATCTGGTCGCCCATATTTTTTACCGTCCATACAAAATAATACTGCTTTTTAGCATATGTGTTTCCGTGCAAATCTTTTTCACCCGGCATCAGCACCTCTATCTCGAAGTCCGAAACAGCAAGATCCGGGCCGTGGATCTCTTCGACCACATGTACGGTCACCGGTTCACTGATGGATTTCAATTGGCCTGCTGCGTAACACACGGCGCGAACCTGGATCTGGATGCCCGGCGACGTTCGCGAGGGAAAATAAGAGGAGTATGTTTCGTAGAAACCTTGATTGTAATAAGCGTTTTGAATGTCAAAACCATCGCATCCGGTTGGGCGCGGGTTTTGAAATCCCGCGCTGTCGTAACAGAAACCCTCGGGTGTCGCATATTGCCAATAGATCGTATCAGGATGAAAAAAGTCATCCATGGGTCTTGCCTTGAGATAAAGCACTTCTCCGTGTTTAACCATGGACCCGTGGGAAGGGGACAGGATCTCAACCTGCCAGGCACCTGCCGGTTCTCCTTCATCCCCGAAACATGACTCCGGCATGACGATCGCGGAGAGGGCGGCGAAAAGCAGGAAAAAACCGATTTTCGAAAATGGACGCCTGCTTGCATAAGACACGGCAATAGGATTCATTTTTCATTCCCTCCGTTGCTGAGGCGATGTCAACCGGCCGGGAAGAGGCGCTCAAAACAAGCATGCCTTTAAAAGTACGTTACCCTTGGGCCCCAAAAAGTTCAACCCTCCCCATGCTCACATAAAAAAGGGGCCCAGGCAAATGATGGCTATGGAACGGCGGCCCGGGACCACGAATCCATAATCCTCGGAATTACACGCGGGAAGGACATTTACAGGTGGATCGGGAAAAGGGTCTAACGTAAGGGGACGGTCCTGTGGGAGATCCGGCCGAAGTGCCTTTACACTACCAGCATATTCCCCCAATAAGCAGAAAAACCTTGTGTCACGTCAACCTTGTAATGTCGCAAAGAGTGTGCTATGATTTCTTCATAACCTATTCCGGGAGGACTGGGTATGAAGAAATTCATTGTGACCTTGGACGAAGATGAACGCCGTCATCTGAACAG